>Ga0070735_10000005_pt1 | contig 416233 bp, 322 predicted proteins | sample Coa_R1_FD_66443 | JGI IMG/M metagenome (GOLD analysis project Ga0070735, IMG submission 66443) | Surface soil microbial communities from Centralia Pennsylvania, which are recovering from an underground coalmine fire - Coalmine... | ecosystem: Environmental > Terrestrial > Soil > Unclassified ... | reverse complement strand
CAAACGGGCAGCGAGCGGCGGCGCGGCTCGTCGTGACCCAGAAGCCGGCGAATGCGGGTGACTAACGGGCCGCCAGTTGCCGCCATCATAAACTGCGGACGCGCCGAGCGGAATTCTTCGAGCGCAGTAAGAGCACGGGCATAAATCACGCGATTGCCGCATGCCGCAACTGCCAGGTCGTCACAGCAGTTCTCCCGCTCGGCACGGACGCGCTTCGAAAGCCACCAGACGGCAGGGTGATAGAACATCACAATTTCGATCGCGCTCTGCAGCAGGTTGGCAACATAATCGAGACGCCGGACATGCGCCAGCTCATGCGCTAAAACCGCTTCGAGCTCTTCAGGGGAGAGGTTCGCCAGGGCGCCGGCGGGGACCAGGATGACGGGCCGCAGCCAGCCGATTACGGCCGGCACCCGAGCTAATGCCGATTCGCATAATCGTACCGTTCGCCGAATTGCCAGCCGATTGGCTAGCACCCTGAGCCGGCGCTGCCAAGCCTCGGGAAATGCCTTCGTACTTCGCCGCTTCAGCCGTTGCGCTGCTACCCATCCCGCCGCCGACCAGACCGACATTGCCATCACGCCGCTCAACCAAAGCCAAACGACCATTCCGAGGTAAGGCGGGGGAGCCGCCGGCGCGAGCCCTGCGGATTGCCTGATCGCTACCGGTGTAACCGCCCCAATCGGCGCCCATGTCCCAACCGCGACGACCGGCTCATCGTGCTGTGCGAGCGAAATGAATCCTGAAATCCCCGCAATCGGCATGGCGAGAAGCGCCAGGTAAGCCAGCAGATAGCGGGTATTTGCGCTGGCACGCCGCAAGGCGAGGTTGAAAGTGCCCCAGATTGCGGCGATGGCCGCACTCTGCCATAGCGAATGAATCAACGCCCAACCGGCCGATTCGATAAACGTTTCTCGCATCACACCCCTCCCTGCCGGTGTTCATACTCATCGAGCATATGGCGTATTTCCGCCAGTTCCTCCGAACTGGCTTCGTGCGTGGAGAGCGCCTGCATCACCAGCCGCAATGACGACCCTCCGAACACCCGGTCGAGCAAATCGCGAACCATCTGCCGCTGGGTTTGCTCCTCCGGAACTCGCGAACTGTAAATGTGAGCTTTATTCTTCTCGTCCCGGCTCACGAGCCCCTTGTCCGACATGATCTGCAACAGCTTCAGGACGGTGGTGTAGCCGGTGCCAGGCTTAGTTTCGGAAAGAACCGCGTGAACCTCGCGGACGGTTGCAGGACCCTTGCTCCACAGCACACGCAGGATCTCCAACTCCCCGTCGGTGGGACGTGGTGCTTGCGCCATGGATATAGGTTATTACGAAGAGCTTCGTAGGTCAAGCCCTTTGTGAATCTTTACTGATTTAACAGATCGATTTCAACTCGGCGATTCTTTGCCCGGGATGCGGGGTCCGTCTTGTTATTCAGAGGCTGGGTCTTGCCGAACCCCTGCGGTTTAAGAATCGACTGAGGCAGGAGCTTCTTCGCAACGAACCAGTCGGCTACGGCCTTGGCTCGCCGCTCCGACAGCCCCTGATTGTAACCCGCCTCGCCGACGTCATCGGTGTGTCCGTTGATGAGCACCTTGGAACTCGGCCGGCGAGCCGATCGTATGATGCCCGCGGCCTGCGTGAGTGGTTTCACGGCCTGCGATTTGATGTCAGCCTTGTCAAAATCAAACAGGACGTCGCCATCGAGGATGACCACAAGGGAGTCATCCTTATTCTGCACTTTCACGTTGACGTCCAGGTTGTCTGGGGAAGAAGGTATGTCGGTATCCAACACCATCTCGATGTTCTCGAGCGGATCTCCGAGGGGTTGCCCATCCCCATACGACACCCAGGCATAACCATGATCCAGGCCTGCGCCCGGAACTCCGATTCCCCAGCCGCTCATACGCACCCAGGCCAGACCTTTTGATACGTAGGCAGGACCGTCCCAAAGCGTTAGCGAGGTGTACGACCAGATCATCGCGTCACCCGAAATGACGCGTCCGCCGACTCCGTCAAAGTCCTTGAAACTCACCGGATGGTAAGTACTGAACGCCGTGTAATTGGACATCGACAATTCAGGCGAATACGAAAACGGCGGCCCGGCATCCATGCCTCCCGCCACGAGGATCAGTCTGTGCGCCCGCACGGTGCGCAGATTGACCAGGTCGAACACCGCCCTGTTCACCCCAACAACTCCAATCGTCTTGACCGCGGCCATCGCCCATTGCGTCGAAGTTACCGAATCCATCGCTGACTCACCCATGCCGTTTACCCTTTCCCAATTGCCCTTTGGCAGTCTCTACCTAATAAAGCGAAGGGTGCTGGGGAAATTGGCAAAAGGGATCGCAGCATTCACGCTGTAACGGTTGTGGGTAAGACTCAGCCGCGGCGCGCCATCTCGCGCCGCAGCCAGGCATGCGCCAGCCGCAGCTCGTGACGCACGATGTGGACCGACCGGCCGACGACCTCGGCGGTCTCCTCCGCGGTCATTCCGCCGAAATATCGCATTTCAATCAGTTGGGCCAGCGACTCCTTCTCGCGCGCCAATGCATCGATCGCCAGGTCCAGTTCCAGGAGATTCATCTGCTGATTGCCCGCTTCGCCATTCACGAGGATCGAGGTGTTCAGCGGGATTCGCTCGCCTTCGCGCCGCGCCGCCGCGCGCGCCCGTGCATGGTCGACCAGGATGCGGCGCATGGCCTGCGACACCAGCGCAAAGAAATGAGCCCGGTCAGTGAACTGGATTTCCGCCTTGCCAAAGAGCTTTAAGTAAGCCTCATTCACCAGGGCGGTCGGCTGCAGCGTGTGATCGGAGCGTTCCTTCCGGAGATAGCCTCTCGCGATACGATGTAACGCAGCATACACGACGTCCATCAGCTCGCTTCGCGCCGCCTGGTCGCCGGCCCGAAGCTGCTGGAGCAGTGTCGTGATCTTGGGATCGGGAATCGTAATGAAATCTAGTATATTCTTGCTCCCAGGTGGCAAACTGGTATGGCATCATGTTTTAAATCATGAGGGACCAGGTCTCAACTCTGTTTCGCGAGCTGGCCGACCTTTCTCCGGCGGACCGCACGCGTTACTTTGTGCAGAATTCCGTGGATCCCGACGTACGCGCCGAAGTCGAATCGCTGCTACAGTACGACGACCAGACCGGGCCGTCGCTGGCCCGATCTTTAGCTACCGAGGCGGAAGCAGTCCTCACAACCAGCGACGTCAGCCGCGAAGGACGCCAATGCGGGCCTTATCGCCTGGTTCGGCTTCTCGGCCGCGGCGGCGCCGGGGCGGTGTTTCTGGCGCAGCGCAGCGACGGCCAGATCGAACATCGGGTGGCCGTGAAGCTCCTCAGGCACGACAGCGAGGGGCGGGTCTTCCGGCAACGATTCCTCCAGGAGCGGCAGATCCTGGCGTCCCTCCAACACACGGGTATTGCCCGCGTTCTCGATGCGGGGCAGACCGAAAGCGGCGAGCCTTACCTGGTGATGGATTACATCGATGGGACTCCCATCGATTCGTATGCCGCCAAGCTTGATGTACGAGAGAAGCTTTACCTGTTTCTCCGAGTCTGCGATGCCGTCTCTTACGCGCATCATAATCTGATCATCCATCGGGATCTTAAGCCTTCGAACATTCTGGTGGACTCGTCAGGACAGCCGAAGCTTTTGGACTTCGGTATTGCCAAGATTCTGGACGCCGCTACGGATCAGACGCGCACCCAGGAACGCATGCTGACGCCGGACTATGCCAGCCCGGAACAAGTCCGCGGAACGGTGCAAAGCACTACCACCGACGTTTATTCGCTAGGGGCCGTGCTTTACGACCTGCTCACCGGACAGTCGCCCCACCAATTCACGGACCATACTCAAGAGGCCATCGACACCGCTATCTGCACGACCGAGGCTAAGCCGGCCAGCAGCTTGAATCCCAATTTGCCGCGCGATCTCGACTACATTTTACGGAAGGCCCTTCGCAAGGAACCGGAAGAGCGCTATGTGTCGGTGGAGGCGATGGCCAACGATATTCGCGCGTTTCTGGAATTCCGCCCGGTGGGCGCCCGATCCGGCGACGCCTGGTACCGAACCCGCAAATTCGTACGCCGTTACCGGACGTTCGTCGCATTTGCCGCGCTGACGATCGCAGGCCTGTCCGTCGGATTGTATGTTGCCAACCGCGAACGCCTGATCGCGGAACAACGCTTTCAACAACTACATTTGTTGTCCACAAAGATATTCGATCTCGACCGCGACATCGGCGCGCTGCCCGGCGCTACGGAAGCCCGGCACAACCTGGTTTCCGCCTCGCTCACATATCTGGAGAAACTGGGAGAGTCGGCGCACGGCGACCTCGACCTGGCCCAGGAACTCGCGGAAGGATACCAGCACGTTGCGAGAATCCAGGGCGTTCCGTCAAAACTCAACCTTGGTGAATTCGCCAAGGCTGAGGAGAACCTGAAGAAAGCCGATTCATTCGCCGATCTTGTCCTCAAGTCGCGGCCGCGAAGCGCCAGTGCCCTGCTTCTCTCGGCTGGAATAGCTCACGATCGCATGGTGGTGGCCGATTCAGAGCTGCGCGACACGGATGCCAAGGCTCACGCCGCCAAGGTGATTGATCGGCTTGAACGATTTTTGACCGTTCCCGGCATCTCGCAGGACCAGAAGGAAGAGGCGGCCAGCTACTTTTCCAACCTTGCGCTTCTGCACAATAATCTGCACCTTTACGACGCGGCCATTCGATTCGCGAGACGCTCGATCGATGTCGCGGGCTCCGCTCCATCTACCCAGCGGCTTCACGCCATGAGCCTGAGCCTGATCGGAAGCGCCGAACGGTCCCAGGGCCATCTCGACGAAGCCATTGTCGCGCTTCGCGAGGCGCGAAAAATCGCAGAAGGACCTATTTATCGCACACCCACCGACCGCGCACTCACACTCTATGCGATTCTCATGCGGGAGGCTCGGACGCTGGGCCAGGACGGCAGTGTCAATCTGGGCCGTTTCGATGAGGCCATTACGGTCTACCAGGAGGCCGTGAATCTGGTTTCTGAAGCAGCGGCCCGCGATCCGCGCGATCAAACGAGCCGCGACCGCTTGTCGACGTGCGCCCGCGAGTTGGCCGATCTCCTCGAAGAGAAGGACCCCCAACGCTCCCTTGCCCTGTTCGATCTCGCGATCGAACGGTTGCGCGAAGTGAAGAATAACGTGCGCGCCCGACGCCGTGAATCGGAGTTGGAGGCCGAGTCTTCGTATCCGCTGCGGCGGCTCCATCGCTTAGCCGAGGCCCGCCAACGCATCGACGCGGCCTTCAGCCTGTTGCGCGAAACTCACGATTACCCCGTGCAAAAGATCAAGCCGGAAAGCGAGGTGGTAGTGGCCCTTCGCGCCCATGCCGACTACGAATCCGCCGTCGGAGACCGCCGCCGTGCCGTGCAAATCTATGAACAACTGTATGCGGGGATGATGGAGACGAACCCGGATCCGATCAATGAGCTGATGGATGCGACGAAGGTATCGATGATGTACTACTACATGGCCGGAGTTTATCGCCGGGCGGGCGATGCCGCAAAGGCCGCCGACATGGACAGACGCCGTATGGATCTCTGGCGGCATTGGGATCAAAAGCTCCCGCATAATGTCTACGTGGAGCAACAACTGAGCGCACGCAGCGAGTAGTCAATCCTGTTCTTTTCGCGTTCGCCGAACTGTCTTCTTCTTCGCAGGACGGCCTTCAGTAGCCGTGCTTTCGGCCATGTCCAGACCGAAGATGTCTGCCAGGTTCTCGCCTCCGAGAATCTTTACTGAGGAGGGCGCGCGCTTGCTCAGCGGGAGACCCGTACCCGCTTTCGCGAGCAGGTCCTTCTCGTCTACTTCACGCAGCCGAAACAGCAACTCCGGCTGATTATCGAGCCTTGCTCCCACGCCATAGAGGACCGCCGCCACGTGCTTGCACATGCCCGCCCAGTCCGGACAACTGCAGTCCAGCTTGATCTCCGCAGGGGAAGGAAACAGCCCTTTGTCCGGCAGGCAGACCCGCTCCATTACACCTTTCGAGAAGCGCCCCTGCAACAGCTCCACCAGCGAGTCGATCCCTCCGGCGCAATCCTGGCATATTGACTTCCAACGCGGCTTGCCAACCGGGGCGATTTTCAAGGTGACTTCGTATAGCTCGGAACCACTGACCAAAGCTTCGATTGACCCCGGCTTGATCTGCAAATCCACTATCGAGCCGTTGCGCGCATAGGTTCGCCCGCGTGGCAGGCGATTCTCGAAGTCGCTGTACCTCTCCAGGTTCTCGCACCACGACTTTCCCCAGAACGTCCTTGCAATGGTTCGGCCCTCGATCACCACGGGCGAAACGGTGTGGCCCTTCTTCCGCCGCTTCTCAATCTCACGAAGCGCCTTGTGCCGCCGCTCGGCTGCGGAAACATACGGTTTCCAGCCATAAAAGTCCACTGGCTCAGCTCTCCTTCAGCGCCTTCTTCATATCGAGTGCGACCAGCTTCAGCAAATCTTCGTCGTTCAACTCTGTCAGCAGCACTTCAGCGCCGCCTTCGAGGAGTTCCCGAGAGATCTGCAGCTTCGATTCAATCAACTCATCGATTTTCTCCTCCACAGTACCGCGACACACGAACTTGTGGACGAGCACGTTCTTCGTCTGGCCGATGCGGAATGCGCGATCGGTCGCCTGGTTCTCCACCGCCGGATTCCACCACCGGTCGAAGTGCACGACGTGAGACGCGGCGGTGAGGTTCAGACCAATGCCGCCGGCCTTCAGGGAAAGAACAAAGAACCCGATCGATTCATCTTCATGGAAACGGCGGACCAAGTCGCCTCGGCCCTTTACTGCTGTTTCGCCATGCAGCACGAGCCCCGGCCTGCCGAATACTGAAGCGAGAAAATCCGCGAGCGGCGCCGTGATCTCACGGAATTGCGAGAACACCAGCATCTTTTCCTGCCGGGCCGCCACCACCTCGGCGATCTCGCGCAGGCGGCCCCATTTTCCGCTGTCCTCTTCCTTCCAGGCACCGTCGGCGAGCCATTGCGAAGGATGATTGCAGATCTGTTTGAAGCGCATGAGGTATGACAGAACCAGGCCTTTGCGCTGGATTCCGGACGCTTCCTTAATCTGTTTGCCCAACTCTTTTACCGCCTGCTCATAGAGCGCTGCCTGCGTACGGCTCAGCGGGCAGAACGCCTTCACTTCGGTTTTGTCCGGCAGGTCCGTAATGACCGTTTTGTCAGTCTTCAGGCGGCGCAGAATGTACGGTCGGACCAACTCGCGCAGCGGTCCATAGGACGCATGCGGTCCGCTGCCGAGCCGTTTCGTAAATGCCGAAAACTCTTTGGCAGTACCGAGCAGTCCGGGGTTGATGAAATCGAACAGCGACCAAAGATCGCCGAGGCGGTTTTCCACCGGCGTGCCCGTGAGTGAAATCCTCGCATCCGGCTTTAATGCCTTCACCGCTCGCGTTTGCTTTGCGTCGGGGTTCTTGATGGCTTGCGCTTCGTCGAGGATGACCAGGCGCCACCCCACCTCTTTGAGCCACGGCGCGCGCAGAACGGAACCATAGGTTGTGATCGCCAGGTCGATACCTTGCACCCGGTCCGGCGTCCACGCTTTGAAATCGCCGGCCGCGGAAGCCGACGGATGGGCGATGAGAGTCTTGAGGCTCGGTGCGAATCGTTCAATCTCGGACGCCCAGTTCGCAAGCAACGACGCGGGCGCCACGAGCAGGTTGGGCCTTGGTTCCGATGCCGACTCGCGTTGGAGCAACAGCAAAAGGCTGAGTACCTGGATGGTCTTGCCGAGTCCCATGTCGTCGGCGAGGCAAGCACCCAAGCCGAGCTTCGTGAGCAGATGGAGCCAGCGGACGCCCACCTGCTGGTATGGCCGCAGCGTACCCTTCAGGGCGTCGCCAGGATCGGCTTCCGCGAGAGCCTGGGGAGTGCGCAGGTCTTTGAGAGTGTCCGCCAGCCAGGGACCGGCAACCACCTGCGCCCATTCAGCAGCCTCCTCGACCGCGGCGTCGGCTGCGGTTACATTCGCACCGGCGAGCAGGCGCATGGCTTCGGCAAAGGCGACGCCGCTTTCCTGGGCCGTACGCTCGGCATCCTGAAACCGGTCGATCATCTGCTTCAGGTGCTCGGAGTTCAGTTCGACCCAACGCCCCCGGACCAGCGCGAGCCCATCCGACTGGGCCAGCAGTTCTTTTATTTCGGCCGCCGTGAGCGCTTCGCCGTCGAGGGTGACTGCCATTTGGAAGTCGAGCAGGGCCTCCCTGCCGATTCCCGACGGCGGCTTGCCCCCCACGATCCCGGTGACGCGGGGCCGCGGCGGACGATTGCCACGCCACGCGGCCGGCATGCGCACGACGACACCCGCCGCTTCGAGTTGTGGAACATCCGTCAAAAGCTGCCTTGCTTCGCTGGAAGTCCAGCGCAACGGATGGAAGATTTCACCGGCATCGACCATCGTTTTGAGCCACGGACAGGATTCCGCCGCCCGTTGTACCGGGAGGAGCAACGACAGCAGGCGCTTCTTGTTCGCCGCGCCGGCGTACTCGCGTAATGCCTGCCCCAGCGGCAGATGCTGCGCTTTCGCCTTAGCCGATAATCGTGTCGTGTAGGTGGCGAGGAAGGCAAACGGTGCGTTCGTGTCTTTGCGATTCTCGGCCAGGTTGAAATGCACTCGCCCCACGAGGTTCCAGGCTGGGTTTCGCTGCTTCAGGAAAGTCTGCAGGTCAAGCTTCGATTCGGACAGCTCCGTTGCGAAGGCCGCGTCCATCTCGCGCCACAAAGCGTCGAGTACTGATGCCGTCAGATACTCGGCGCCCGGCATCGGCGGCGCGGCAAACGAGATTGCTTCAAGCTCCCCGGTTGACGGCGCTTCGACATGAACCCCGCCGTCGCCTGCCTCATGGGTGCACAACAACGTGACATAGCGGGCCGCGAACTCCCGCCACCAGGCGAACAGCGGCGGCAGCGATGTCCCAGCCTCGTCTGCACCCAGCAACAGGAGCCCGTGTCCCGACCCGCGCTCAAATGCCTGTCGGATGCGTTCCGCGAGCCGCGCGTCCATCGGCGCCGCGTCCACGTCGGGGACGACCACGAGCCGGCCATGCGGAGTTAGGCTGAGCGAGATACCGTCCATCGCAAATCTAGGGTGCCCGGCGCTTCAACTCGTCGAAGAAGTTCAGCAGAAAGGTGAGATGCAGATTCCCCTTCTCGCCCCCAGCGCTCGCTTGTGGATTGAGGACAGCGACCAAACGTTTTCCATCGGGCGCCAGGGCCAGCGGCCAGAACGGGCCGAGGGACGCGACGTCGGCGGGTGTCCACAGACGTGGTTTGCCGGGATTGAACGACTCGCCGCTGGCGGTGTATGCAACCGACATGATGTGGCCGTCGCCAGTCACGTAGAGCAGTTCCTTTCCGCCGGGTGACCAGACGGGGAAACGGCCGGGCTCGGTCGAAATCTGAACGCGGGATGACGAAAGGCTTCCGTTGGAGAACGGCTGGACGAATACATCGTTGCGCCCCGCCTCGGTTGTGGTGTACGCGAGCCAATGTCCGTCCGGAGAAAGAATCGGGTCGGTCCTTGTTCCCGGGCCGCTCACCAGCGCTTCCGGCTTACCGGCTTTAGGATGCTCCGCATCGGATGTGTCCAGTGAAAAGCGCCACAGCTCGCGTTGTCCGCCGACCACCTGGCTGAAAGTGACCCAGCGGCCGTCCGGCGAGATGGAGCCCAGGAGCCCTCCCGGAGCTTCGAAAATCTTCTGCGGCAGGGTGGATCCGTCGGCGCGCGTGTACCAGAAGTTGCCGTCCTCGGAATACAGTAGAGAGCGGCCATCTCTCATCCAGGCGATGTACTGCACCTGCATTCCCGTGGGCGACGAGTGAGTGGTGATGCGGGACATGGCGCCACGCTCGATGTCGTACACGTTCACGTCGCCCAGAATGGAGAACGCCAGCCGCCGGCCGTCAGCGGAGAAGCGCGCATTGAGTGGAACGCCCGCTTGAACGTAGATGAAGGTCTCGGTTTTTCCGGACGCGTCCAGCCAAGTCAGCGGCAGGCCTTCGCTGGGTTTGCCGGCCAGGTAGACGAGAATCCCGGAGCCGGTGGGGCCTGCCGCGACGTCGAACTGACCGCCGCCCTGCGTCACATTGGCTGCCAAATCGTCGACGATGGGCACCGGCTCGCCACGCAACTCCAGGCGGTCGAGATCGAACCGTGCGGCGAAGAGCGTTCCTTTTCGTGCATAGAGCAAGTGGCCGCTCGGAACGTATCGTCCGTAGAATCCACCGCGATATAGAAGCTTGATCTTTCCGGATTTGAGCGACAACGCCTCGATACTGGCATCGTCATAGGAAGCGACACCTGGCGATGTGTGGGCAGTAAAGATCACGGTACCGCCACCAGGCAATATCTGCGGCCATCGGCTCGTACGATAGCTGGAGTCCTCGGTCGACGTCAAGATCTCCGGCTTGCCGGCCACCGGCACGCGGAAGAGGTGGAATACGTCAAGATTCGCGATGATATTGCCGTCCGCTCCCCAGGTTCCTCCGCGTGGGTTCATCACGTCGCACAAGGCTATCGGCGCACCGCCGTGAACCGAGACCTTCTTCAGTTTTCCGTCGGCGAAAAACCCGATCGATGCGCCGTCCGGAGAGAAAAATGCGTCGGCGGCATTCTCGGTGCCGGAGAGCACGGAAGCCTTCGATTGACTCAGGAGTTGTGTCGCCAGGAGAGTCTGGCCGGATGTCATAGCCGCCGTGTTGCGAACCGGGAAAACAATCCGCGACCCGTTGGGCGATATCGAGGCCGTGCTGAAGTTGCCGGCAATGGCATCCGGTCCGAGATCGAGCGTGAAGCGCTGCAACGGCAATCTGACGTGCAGGGAGCGTTGCCAAAGGAGGCCGCCAAGGATCAGCGCGGGGAGGAGAGCAACCGCGATCCACCACGCGGAGAGGCCGCGCTTTATCGTTGTACTCGCAAGCGTCGCACTCTCCGGTTCGTTCGGTCCCGCATTCTCAATCGCGATGCGTGCTTCGCCGATAGCCTGAAGTCGCCGTCGTGGATCTTTTTCCAGGCACCGGGCGAGGAGGCGGCGCACGGAGGCCGGCGTCCGCGAGGGCAAACCGGTGAGGTCAGGCTCGTCTTTAATTACGGCTGCCAGCGTTTCCGATACCGTCTCACCCGTGTAGAGTGGCCGCCCGGTGAGCATTTCGGCGAGCACGACCCCGAACGCCCAGATGTCCGTACGGCGATCGACATGTTTGCCTTTGGCTTGTTCGGGGCTCATGTAGCCGACCGTCCCCATGATCATGCCGGCTTGGGTGGCGCGTAATGTCAGGGTGGGCGAAGTTGCCGGGTCGGCCGCCGCAAAGTCAGGGGCCAGGGCCGTCGCGAGGCCGAAGTCGAGAACCTTGACACGGCCCTCGCGCGTCACTTTCACGTTGGCGGGCTTGATATCGCGGTGAATGATCCCGTGGTCGTGCGCATATTCAAGCGCCTCGGCGATCTGCCTGGCGATGGTCAACGCCTCATCGATCGGGATGGGCCCCTGCGCGATGCGGTCGGTCAACGAGGGGCCTTCGACGAGTTCGAGAATTAACGCCCGATCTTCGACACCGTAGATGGATGCAATGCCCGCATGATTCAAGGACGCCAGCACCTGCGCTTCCCTCGTCAAACGCGCCAGGCGGTCCGGGTCGGCGGCGAAGGCTTCGGGAAGCACCTTGATGGCAACATCGCGGTTCAGCTTCGTGTCGGTGGCCCGATACACGGCGCCCATGCCGCCTTCACCGAGTTTGCCCGTGATGCGGTAGTGTGCAATGTTATCGGCCGGGCTCATTCAGGCAGTACTATTCAGATTACATCCGCCGATGACTCTTCACCGTATCGTAAATATGCGAAACTCCCGTGTGGCCTGGATGCTGCTCCTGGTGTTGCTTTGTGGCGGCGCGGCCGCAACGGCTCAGGCTCGCAAGCAGGACCCTAACACGGAGCCAGACCGGAAGATCGCGGCGGAGATTAAGAACCATAACGAGCTGATGGAGAATCTCGAATATCTTTCGGACATGCTGGGTCCGCGGCTCACAGGTTCTGAAAACCTGAGGAAGGCGAACCACTGGGCCGAACAGAAGTTCCGGGAATACGGCGCTCAGGGTGTTCATCTCGAACCCTGGAGTTTGGGACGGTCCTGGACCCGCGGACGGATCGAGGCACGGATAACAGCGCCCGCTGAGCACCCCATCTCGGCTGCGTCCTACGGCTGGGTTGAGGGAACCCGGGGAACGATTCGCGGTCCGGTGGTGTACCTGAATGCAACCAAGCCGGCGGATCTCGAACCGTTCAAAGGAAAGTTGAAAAATGCAATCGTTCTGTTATTTGAGCCAAGGTCGATTGTGACTCCGGCGCATCCGATGCTGACGCCTTACGGAGACTCGGTCATCCCCATGAACGAGCTCAAGCCCGCGATGAGTTTTGCTTTCTTCCAGCCCGCCTATCGTTTTCTGACGGAAGAAGGCGCGGCGGCGATGTTGATGCCTTCCGACAAGACACATGGGCTACTCAACATGTTTGATCTGGGGTGGCTTTCGAGCAAAGACACCGACAGAATTACCGGAGACCAGGTGCGGATCGCCCCCACGCCCGCGGCTTACGTTTCCTGGGAAGATTACAACCTGATCTGGCGCTTGATGCAAAGGGGCAAGGTCGAGATGGAGCTGAATATCCAAAACTCCTATAGCGACAAGCCGGTTGAGGTATACAACACGGTCGCGGAGATCAGAGGCTCCGAAAAGCCCGACGAAATCGTGATGCTGGGCGCCCATATGGACTCCTGGGACCTGGGAACCGGCGCTACCGACAATGGCACAGGAACGGTGGCCGTACTGGAGGCAGCGCGCGCATTGCTAAAGAGCGGAATGAAGCCGAAGCGCACCATCCGTTTTGTCCTGTTTAGCGGCGAGGAGCAGTTTCTGTTGGGGTCAAAAGCATATCTGAAGTCGCATCAGGGCGAGCTGGCTAAGATCTCGGGAGTGCTGGTACACGATTCAGGCAGCGGCAAGGTGCTGAGCATCGGGCTCGAGAGCGATTATGCCGCGCGCGAAATCATGGACCAGGTCGTCCGGCCGTTGCACGAATTCGGCCTCCTCGAACTTACTAATCGCATGATTTATGCCAGCGACAACTCCACTTTCGACGATGCCGGCGTGCCGGGCTTCCTGACGATCCAGGATGTGCTGGACTACAACCAGACGCATCACTCGCAGGTTGACACCTTCGACCGGGTCCGCAGGGATGATCTTGAGCAGAGCGCCGAAGTGATTGCGATCTGGGCTTACAACGTGGCGCAACTGCCTGACCTGCTGCCCCGAAAACCCGCGTCGCGCTAGCTTTATTTCATGCTTTTGACGGTCTCAAATTCCGGCCCGTCCATGTCCTGGATGTAGAGCCGCAACTGCTTGGAGGAATCCAATTCGCTTTGCGGAACCGGAAAGTGGATCGCGGCCATGCGATCGACAGTCTGATGCGGCGCGATGCGATCCTTCATGACGAGCCCTTCGTTGTACTGGCTCCCCAGGAACTTATTGAACTCGAGGAGCTGTTTGTAATCGGTTTTCGAGATCAAGTCCCCTTCGACTTTGTCGCCGTTGTCCTTCTCGGCTGTGACGACGACCCGCCGCACCACGAAGGGAATATCCGCGTCATTTTGCAGCCGGAAGTCGATCACGGCGGCACTATTGTGCTCGTCGATGGCGCCGGTGCGGATCTTGATGATCTCACCTTTGAGCTCAAGATGGCTGCCCTTGGTTGTGTACAGGATGGCAACAACGGCCCCCACGATCACAACCAGGCCAATACCGAGGAAAATCGGGAGTCTGCCCATGTTCAGGAAACGAGCTTCATGATCTCGGTCATCGAAAGATGTGATTTTTCCATGTTCGTGCCGTCGAAGTAATGCGTCTCAAGGCCGAGTTCGCCGGTGTAGCCATCGCGCTCCAGGGCCCGAAGGATGGCGGCCCAATCCAGGCGTTCCGGCGTATCGAGGATGCTCTTGCCCTTGATCTGTACATTCCAGACGCGATCTTTGGGCAGCGATTCGTAGCCGTCGGGAAAAGGTTTTTCGCCCAGCCCGGTGCCATTGAGAGAATCCCAGTTGGTGCCCAGCACCTTGGAGGGAAGCAACTTCAGGAAGGCGGCCGTTTCGGCGGAAGTTCCGCAATTCGTGGAAGCCTCGTTCTCGATGAGCAACCGCACGCCTTCTTCCTGGGCGATCTTGCACATCGGCTCGAGAATTTCAACAATTTTCGGATAAAGCGATGTGGGGTTTTCCACCCGTTGGAAGGTGAAGATTCGGACGCGGTCCGTTTCGAACGCATGCGCCGCGGCGATGCACTTGCGGAGATTATCGGTACGGTTGTCGAACTCCACCTGCTCGCGAGCTTCGCGCTTCGCACGGGCCTCGGGGGTTTCTTTGCCCTTGCGGTTCAACGGCTCGGTGCCCGGCATCGCGAACTTCAGCAGCGATGTGTTGAGGAATGAGATCCGGATGCCGTTGTCTCGAAACTCAGCGGCCGCGGGCTTCAGCATGTCGGGTGACATGTAGAAGTACGGCGTCTTCGTTCCGGGCACATTCCGCAGTTCCAGCCACTCCATGCCGAACTCCTTGGCAAAACGGAGGGCTTCCGCGGGCGAGGTGCCCACTTCGTCCGAGATGGCGCTGATCCGATTACGGCCAATTCTGTTCTTTCGCTCCGCGGCTCCAACCAGCCCGGCGGCGAGTGACGCACCGAGGAACGCCCGCCGATTCAGCATTGTTTAGTCTCCTAGCAGCTTTCCGTATCCTTCCAAATTGGTCAAGTTATCACAAACCGCCTTCAGGCCGGCCGTAATCGGAATCGCAAGGATGAGCCCGACCGCGCCCCACAGCGTGCCCCAAAACATGAGTGCGATCGTCACGGCCAGCGGATTCAGGTGAACGCGCGCGCCAACCATCTTCGGATACAGCAGGTTCATCGCGATCAAATGCAGGAAAGCGATTACAGCCGCCATGAGGAGATAAATCGCCGGTGCGTCGTACACTGCCAGGCCAGCCAGCAGCGCGGGAATGATCGCGAGCGGCAAGCCAACATAGGGCACCATGCTGAGAAAGCCGCTCAGGGGACCGATGAGCGGCCAATAGGGCAGCCGGATCGCGAACAGGAATACCGAGGTGAAAAAGCCAACCACCAGCGCGAGGACGAAGTTCCCGACCACGAAAACCCGGGCGACCGCGGCTACGCCTTCCCAGCTTTTCCAGGCCACGCGCTGCTCCTCGCCGGTGAATAATCGGAGAAAACTGCGTTTCAAATGATCGCGCCAGCTCAGCATGAAGTAAATCAGAAACGGAACAAAACTGGCCATTAATCCGATGTCGTAAAATGACCGCACATATCCGTAAACGAACGAATAGAGCGGCTTGGGGTCGGAATGGATGCGGACTTCCTGAATCGGAGGCGCGGCGACCACCGCAGCCGGCGTCGTCGTCCTTCTTCTGCCTCGCGCGGGAGTAATGGGCTGGGCCTGCGTCGCCGCCGGCTGATCCTGAAACCGCTTGGGAACGATCAACTGGTACGTTCGGGTCTCCGCGGCATCGATTCGCGATCCTATATCGTCCGCCAATTTATTGATGCGGTCGCTGTACATCGGGAGATCCTCGACCAGGCCCGCAAACTCCGTGTAGATTCCAACCCCCAGGAGGTAAATGGCGAAGAGTGACACGCTACAAACCACAAAACTCGCTAGCGGACGCGGCAGGTGCAGCTTTGCAACCAGGCTGACCAGGGGGTCGAGGAGGAACGCGATAATACCCGCGATGACGATGGTGATGAAGAAGACGCGGCCGAAGTAAAGCAGGGCGATCGTGGCGGCGACCGCAAGCACTCGGGTGCTGACACTCGAGCCCTTGCGAGCGGATACACCACTAGTAAGAGAGGACATGACCGCTCAGGAATGCCTTTCTTCTATGATAGTGAATCGGGAATTACCGTGTCAGGGAAAGTACAGAAGGAGTATTAGCTTACGCTCAGGCTGCGCTGACACTAAAGGGGGCGCGGTGGCGAAGTGCCATGCCCATGACGCGACTGACTTCGGATCGCTCAAAGGGCTTGAGCAGGACATCATAGCCGCCCCAATTAAGTACCTCAGCCCAAAGCTGTTCGTCAGCGTGACGGGAAACCACCACGAGCGGCGGCGAATTGTCGAGGCCGCCTGCTGCGCGAAAAACATCTTTCCAACTTCCGTCGGGTAGATCTTTTTCGCACAGGATCAGGCTCGGCCCCAAGCGCAGCAGCGCAGTGGCTTCCCGTAGGGATCGCGCCCCTTGGACGGTCCAGCGATCACGGTCAAGGATGTTTTCGAGGGAGTGGCAATCTTCCTGACTGGGAGAGATTGCCAGGAGGGTAATATTTTCCTGGGTAGTTGTGGTGGCGGGTAGTTTCTTCATGGTGGGATTGTCCTGAGGCCTCCTTGCCGGTTCGCGAAACCCTTGATTCTAAGTTGTCCAAAGGGCTAAAACTCGTACTGAGGATTTTTTAATCTGCACTTTTCTCGCCGATTTGGAACTGACTTCGGTACCGGCAGAGGTCCTCAATCGCCAGGTTTCCGCCACAAAGAACAAGAACGACGTTACTGCTACTTCCTAACGTATCCCGGAGTTGTTCGGCTGCCGACCAGGTGCATGCGGCCGCAGGCTCTGTCAGAACCTTCGCACGTTCGAGTAAGCACTCAATTGCGCGTACCGCATCTCGATCCGGTACAAGGATGACTCGCTGTACTAAGTGCTTTGTGTACGCGAGAGTTCTCACGGATACTGAGGGCGCGCCTAGGGTTTTTGCGATTGAAGTGATTGTCGTCAGTTCGACAGGGTGTCCACATTGCAGCGCTTGTGACATCGCGTCGGCGCCGATGGTCTCTACACCCCACATCCGCACGCCTGGTTTTACGGACTTGATTGCCGTGGCAACTCCCGAAATGAAACCACCGCCGCCGATGCTCACGATGACGTCTGTGGCGTCTGGAACGTCCTCGATGATTTCGAGCCCGGCGGTGCCTTGGCCGGCGATCACCAGTGGATCGTCATAAGGATGAATGGGGAGCCAGCCTTCATTCTGATAACTGCTGATGCGATCGAAAGCGTGGCGGGCGCTCTCGGCGAACTCGATCTCGGCGCCATACCCGCGCGTCGCCGCGACATAATTGGCCGGCGTGGTGCGCGGCATGAGGATGAGTGCTTTGTATCCCAGTGCGGCGGATGCGTACGCGACGGCCTGCGCGTGATTCCCGCCGCTAACTGCAACAATCCCACGCGCATTTCTTGCGTCCGGGGTACTCAGAAGTTTGTTGAAGACTCCCCTCACCTTAAACGAGCCGGTCTTCTGGAATAATTCGAGCTTGAGGAAGACGTTGGCCCCCAGCCATCGGCTTAGGGTCTGGCTTGGTACTGTCGCGGTGCGCTTTACGTGCTGCCGGATGCGCTCGCGAGCCTGGAGTATGTGATCGTGTGTTACGTCGAGAAGATCCATCGACTGCAATGTAACACCCGGGTTAGAAGCTCAGTCCTCCGTCAGCTTGGTGATGTAAGTATCCCCCGGAGCACCCTCTGCGATCGCCGTCCGGCGAAGATGCTCGGCCTCGTCGCGAGTTAGTCCGGAACCGAGAACTACGAAGTAGCGCTGGCCCTGACCGGCGGGCGGAAACACATGGGGGTTCAACTTTGGCGCGTTCCTCCTCAAACGTTGAGCCCGTTGGTCAGCGGCTTGGAATCCATTATAAGTAGCAGTTATAACCGCCCACGGCGCGGCGGATCGATGAACTCGAGTGGTGCGGTCCGCAACGCCCAGGTCTGTATTTTGGGGTTCCGTGACTTCGGGCGGCGACGGTTGCGGCGACCGGGCTACGACCGGTGGAGGGAGGGGCGCAGCGGGCTTCGCCGGCTTGTGAAAGAGGCTATACCCGACGATGAAGACAGCCGACACGGCCACTGCCGCCATGGCAACTCGCAGGCCATAAGATGGCGTTGGGATGGTTTGGCGAGGAGGAGATGGCTCGCGGAACATGGCAACAAATTGCTGCTCGTCCAACTGCATGCCAGACTCCTCGGCTGGGCGTAGCGTATCGACGCTGAGTGCGACGGCATCTCCGAGAAAGAATATGTTGCCTGGAATCAATGAACCGTGGCAGAGCCCCTGGGTATGCAGGAAATTGATGGCAGACGATACACTTTCGGCAGTCGCCGGGTTTCGAACAGCCGTCAGGTCACGTGTAAGGCGCTCGCTAAGGTCATCGGAAGGCAGTTCCTGAACCGCAAACGCCAGAAGCACGCCGTCCAGGTTCACCTCGCCGCAAGCATGAACCGGCATGAGGTGGTCATGAACAAGGTCCTTTGCTTTTTTCCAACTCCAAAGCAGTCCGTCTGCGGAATCGCCGGCTCTTGCCAGTTGAACCATGACGGACCGACCGTTCGGCGTATCCGTCGCGGCGTAAAATGCCCTGCCATCGCGCGCTCCCAAAAAAGACTCCAGGAGCCACGGTCCTATCAGGTTCCCTTCGTAACTGCTCCAATTGTTCTCCATCAGCCCCATTCAAATAGTGCCTTCAGGCTCCGATTCCTCTGGCACTCCCGGCGTCACAGGAAAAAACACGCTGAGAAAAAGTCCTCTCTAGCGGCACAAGATGGTAGGTCTCCAATATTCGGCTGAGCCGTGGAATCGAGCGTACGTGAATGCGCCATTCTTCTCCGTCATAATTCCGGTCTATAACCGCCCACGCGAAATCAAGCGCGCGTTGGACAGTTGTCTGGCGCAGACCCGGACGGACCTCGAAGTAATCGTGATTGATGATGCCTCACAGGATGAGACACCTGACGTCGTGCTCGGTTACAAGGATCCGCGAATCAGGTTGCTGCGCCAGCGGTTGAATCGCGGCGAGTGTCCCAGCCGGATGACGGGTGTCGGCGAGGCATCGGCTCCCTGGATCGTCTTTCTCGACAGTGACCACGCGCTTCTCGAAAACGGTTTGCGGTTGGTGTATGAACACATCGCTCACTACCCGGATCAACAGCGTTTTGGCTTTATGTACGAGTGGTCGAACGGGATTCGCTCTCCGTGGCCTCTTCCGGATTATCGGACTTTTCGCTACACCGCCTGGCTGCAATGGCTAAACTCATGCGAGATTAGCGACGCCGTCTACTGCACGCGAACGAGTAGCTTCAGCGAGGTTAAGATGCCGGACAGCCGGGCCGCGGCGCTCGAATATCATCTTGATTTTGCACTCTGCTTCGAAACCCAGATGACGCCGATCTCCGTGGCCATGCAGTTCACCGATTCGTCGAACCGCCTGACAAACAACGGGGCGTGGGCATCCACGCGCCTTCGCCGCGCACATGCTTTGGATGAAATGGCGTCCATCGATCGCATCCTGAAGGAACATGGCGAAGCACTTCGAATGCACGCCCCAGCAATTCTGGAGCGGATATGCCGCAAGCGAATTGTGTGGCAGTGTGTGTTAGGCCAACGGGGTCCGGCAGCCCGCGCGTGCAGAGAGTATTTGCGCCAATTTCCGATTCTGCACCTGGAGCAGTTGGGGATCGCCCTGGCGCTTATGCATCCCAGCCTTTACACCAATTTCCGCAGTTTCATGCGGACGTGATTGCGGCATTGGCGTAGAATAAACTCGTGCGATTTCTCTCGCTGCTCTGCCCGTTGCTTGCGATGGCATTGGCGCTGTTCGCCGCCGATGGATCCGGAGCCTGGACAGGTACAATGTCCGTCGAGACCGCGGAGGGTGAGTCGGGCTCCTTTCCGATCTACTGCGTGCTAAAGGTCTCCGAAAGCCAGCTATCGGGCACCTGCGGGCCGCTCGCCAGCGATCAACGGCCGATCGCCAACGGGAAGGTCGAGGGGCCGAAGCTCAGCTTTGAGATGGGAAGTACGAAACCCATGTCCTTTTCCTGTACCCCGGGCGACCAGGAAATGAAGTGCGACGTTAAGCGAGACGGGTACGAAAAAGCAAGCGCGTCGCTGAAGCGAGCCAAAGACTGATCACTGCTCATTGAACCCGTGCCCGGCACGGAAGGCCTCGACATAATGGCCATCCTTCTTTAGCGCTCGAGCTTTCATGCGGGCTTTCATCTTTTCCAGATCAGGGGGGTCCCAGTCGGGACGATAATGCCGGATCGAAGGATCGAACTGGCTGACGTGCGCCGCTGATGCGGCCAGTTTTTTGTCGAACTCGGCATCGATATTGACGAAGTAGTTCGCGTCCTTCTGCGTCACGTAATAGTAGAACTCCTGAGGGACGCTCCAAGGTTCAAGGCCCTCATGCAGGAGCTGGTTGGGGAAATAAAGATGCCACTCCGAGGCACGAATCGCATCGATGGTGTTATTTGCCGCCATGCGGTGATCGGTTTTATGCCAACGCACGTATTCCGAGCCAGGATCGATAGACAGAACCACATCGGGACGGTTACGGCGGATGATTCCGGTGACTTCTTCCACCAGGTCGCGCGGGTTGGCGTACTCCAGCATGCCATCGTGAAACTGCAACCACTGGATGTTCTGCTTCGGGATTCCGATAATGCGGCAAGCCTCCTCTTCTTCGCCCATGCGGATGCGCGCGAGCCGCTCGCTGGTCATTTCCAGATCGTACGAACCCTTGTCGTCGTTGGTGTAGATCACGATCAGGACTTTATTGCCGTTCTTCGACAGGATCGACAGCGTTCCGGCGCAGCAGAAGGTATCGTCGTCCGGGTGGGGCGTGAAGAGCATGATGGTCTTGCCGCGCATCTCTTCGAGTCTCTGCGGCTGCGCGAATGCGGGGACGAGGAGGCTTGTGAAAAGGATCGAGGCGAAGACCCTGGTCATCAGTGCGTCAGATACTCGAGCAGGCGATGGGCGGAATAGAGCGTTGCCGGCTGTAGCATCGCCACCACGAGCATCGCGGCCAGCACCAGAGTAACGATACGACTCCGCGAGGGGATTTCCTCGCGTGGGGGTGCGCAACGCAGCAAACGTTCCACGCGCTGGCTCAGATCACGTTCGTCGCCGAGCAGTGAAGTCATGAGTCCGGAGGTTGCAAAGGAAGTTCCCAAACGGGCGGCCCGGACCAGGGCCGAGGCCAAAGATACGGAACGGCGCTCATCTCCGTCGACGGAGCAATCGTCAGCAGACCATTCGGTGAACTTCGCCCAGGCGCGATCGAGCGCGGCGAAGCCCTGATAGCCGGGAAGAATTCCAGGCGTCAAAAGCATTAACAGACGCTTCAGATTGTCGCGTGAAACGCGGTGAGCCTCCTCATGTCGAATGGCCGCGAGCAGTTCGTCGGGCGGCAGGGCGGCGAGAAGGTCGCGCGAAATGATAAGCCGGGGGTGAACAAGGCCCACCACAGCCATCAGTGAAGTATCGCTCTTCACGACGTTGTGGGACCGGGCGGCGGCTCGCAGCACACGAAGGAAGGAAGCCGTCCATAGCATCGACCCAAGAAATGCCGCCGCAAGGCAGGGCAGGCTGACATCCTCGACGTTGGCGCGGGGCTCGAGCCAGAGGTAACTGGGCGCGCAAATGGCGATCACCACCAGCAGTGAAAAAACGGCGGGAACGAGCCGGATCTCGAACAGGAAACGGGCGGCTCGCCGGGGCGTCATTCGTTCAGCCGCACGAATCGCCAGGGGCGAGAGGATCGCCATCAACGAACCGGCAGCCAGATGAAGCAGGAAAAAAGCCGCCAGGCAAAGGCACAGCAGGCGCATGAAGTACGCGGTAGTCATGCTTTCCTCCGGCGCTCCAGTTCCTTCCTTTTCGCCTTGATCTTCTTCTCTAATTCGTCAAGCAGCGCCACATCATGCCGGCCGACCGCCTCCACCAGGCACGAGATGAGCAACTCGCTCGATTGAAAGGCCGATACGAAGTCGCCGGTCCGCTTTTGTTCCCATTCGAGCCGGGACAGACGGGGCGAATAGAAGAAGGCCCGTTCCGACTTGCGGCGGTTGAGCAACTCCTTCTTGAACAGTCTGTCGAGGGTGGTCATGACGGTGGTGTAGGCCAGGGGACGTTTTAAAAGAGGGGCCACATCATGAACACTGGCTTCCCCACGCTCCCACATGATCTCCATCACCTCCATTTCGAGGTGCCCGAGAGTTCCTTCCCGCTGCTTCCAAAAGCGAATCACTGGATCGATTTTAAGCTATTCATATCGGATGGCGGAAATCGGGTCGATACGCGACGCGCGCCAGGCCGGGATGAAACCGGCGAGGCCAGCCACCAGGGAAAGCACCGCAATCGACGTCGTAATGGTGAGAGCATCGTTCGGACTCACACCGAAGAGCAACGATGCGAACACTCGCCCCGCCGCAAGCCAAAGGGGCAAGGCGATGGCGATGCCGATGCCGCCGAGAATCAGAACCTCGGAAAACACCATCTTTATGACGGTGCTCGAGGCTGCTCCCAGGGCAATGCGGATGCCGATTTCACGTTTGCGGCGGGTCACAGCCCACGCGATGACGCCATACAGGCCAATCGAAGCCAAGAGCGTGGCAAGGCACGCGAACGTCATCGACAAGGCCGCCACCATGCGATCGAGAAACACCGCGTCGCCAACCTGGTCGGTCATTAGCTTCAGACCGACAATCGGAAGATTCGGATCCCTGTGCTTGACGATTTGCCGAATCGAGGCGAACAGAGTTTCGGGCGGAACCTGGGATCGCACATAGAACGTCATCGCACCGCGATTCTTATCGTCCTGGGGTGCGAAATAGATGAAGGCTTTGGGCTTCTCTCTCAGGTCGTCATACTTGGCGTCCTTCACGACTCCGACGATCTCCCAAGCGCCATCATTCCGGCTGACGTGCATTCCCAACGGGCTGCGATCCGGGAAATAAGTTTTCGCCAGGGTTTCGTTTACGATGGCTACTAAATGTGTGCCCGGGCGATCGGCCGGCGTGAAGTCACGGCCTGAGATCAGGGGAATTCCCATAAGGCTGAAGAATCCCGGGCTCACGCGGTTCGAGTTTAACGTCGGAGTACGGCCGTCCACGGAAGGAACGCCCTCAATATTGTAGCCGCCTGACCACATTGCGCCGCCCAATAGCGGCTCAGTCGCCATGGATGCCCCGGAGACACCCGGGAGCGCGGCCAAATCCTGTTCGATGCTATTGAACAGGTCCAGCGACCGCTTGGCATCGTAGCCATTCAGTGGAGGGTTCACGGTGAAAGCGATCAAGTGGTCGACCCTGAACCCGGGGTTGAGCGTGCGAAGGTTGTACAGGCTATGTGCAAATGCGCCGGCTGAGGCAAGGAGGAGCACGGACAGCGCGATCTGCGCCACAACGAGGCCCTTGCGAACCCGGGCATGACCCGCCGAAGAAGGCGAGCCTGCCTGTTCTCGAAGAGCCGGCGCCAGCTCGGGCCGGGTGGCTCTGAGCGCTGGAACACAACCGAACAGCAGTCCGGTAACGACAGCGGCTCCGAGCGCGAAGGCGAGGACTCGCAGGTCGGGATCCGCTGAAATGCCGGCGAGCGGGATTTCGTGAGGTACCAATCGTAGGATTAAGGACCCGGCCCAGGAAGCGACGATCAAACCACCAAGCGCTCCTCCGAATGAGAGAATCGCGCTTTCGGCCAACAGATGGCGCCAAAGCCTTCCGCGGCTCGCCCCGAGCGAGAGGCGAATCGCGATCTCCTTTTCACGTGCCGCGGCGCGAGCCAACAGCAGGTTTGCGATGTTGGCGCAGACGATGAGCAGGACCAACCCAACCATACCCATCAGAACGTAAATCGGCTCCGCGAAATCGCCGCGCACTTCGGAAATCCCGACAGCAGCGGGTTTGATCCCAAGCGTGGTTGTCAGGTACCTGGCGCGAACTCTCGAGTTTGTACTGCGTACGCTTGCCACGTCGGCGGCAATGATATGCGACCAAACTACCGCGAGTGCGGCTTGCGCCTGCTGCGCCGAAAAGCCCGGCCGGAGCCGTCCGAAGATGTTCAGCCAGTATGCGTGAGCGTTTTCGAGCTCGCTCCAGTTCGGGATGACTTCTGCCTGCATCGTTATGGGAACGAAGACCGCCGGGGCCTCGCCTGCCCCCACCGACTGAAATCCAGCCTGCGCGACTCCAACAATGGTGAATGCGTGGCCATTGATGATGACCGGCTGGTTGAGTGCGGAGCGGCTTCCGCCGAACTTGTTCATCCAATAGCTATGGCTCAACACCGCGACCGGGCTCCCGCTGTCGGCGCGCGTGTCGTCATTCTCGATCAGGCGCCCCAATGCCGGATGAATCCCGAGCACGTCGAAGTAGTTGCCCGAGACGAGTTCGCCGCGAGTCGGGTCGGACTGCCCGCGCCACGCGAGGTTGACGGCGAATGGGAACCGCGCGATCAGGCCGTCGAAAACATTACTCGTGTTGTCCCGAAGGGCCTTGTACTTTGGCCAGGAGAAACTCGGTTCAAATCCATAATTTGATTCGATGAAGCCGCTGACACTGTTGGAATGGGTTAACACCACGAGCTGCTGCGGCTCGCGAACCGGCAGAGCGCGGAGGAAGAGGCGGTCCATGATTGAGAAGATCGCTGTGTTCGCTCCGATGCCGAGCGCCAGTGAGAACAGGGCCACGAACGTCAAGACCGGGTTGCGCCGCAAGGCGCGAAACGCGAATTTAAGATCGTATAGAAAACCCATGGTGGTTACTCGTATCGGATCGCTGAAACGGGATCGATTCGTGCAGCCCGAAACGCTGGAATAGATCCGGCGGCGGCGGCAACCAGTGACAATAGCAGGATCGCGGCGCCGATGCTTACAGGGTCGCGGCTCGTGATTCCGTAGATTTGTGATTGAACGTAGCGGCCGATGGCAAGCCAAAGCGGTACAGCGATTGCCGCTCCGATAGCCCCAAGCCACAGAACTTCGCGTAACATCATGTTCAAAACCGAACCAGGTTGGGCGCCCAGCGCCATGCGAATGCCGATCTCGCGTTTGCGCCGAGTCACGGCCCAGGCGATGACGCCGTACAATCCCATGGCTGCGAGCGCGGTGGCAATGGCGGCGAAGGCGGTCGACAAAGTCGCCACCAGGCGATCGATGTAGACGGATTCCATGATGTCGTCCGTCATGAGTTTCGGCCCTGTGATCGGCAGGTTGCGGTCGAAATGTTGCAGCATGGTCTGCAGTGAAGAGCCGAGCGACCGCGGCGGCAGCGCCGTGCGCAAATAGAACGACATGGCGTCCGCCTTACGATCCTGGGCAGAAGGGAAATAGACGAACTGCTGCGGTTTTTCACGGAGGTTGTTGTACTTGCTGTCCTTGACTACGCCGACGATCTCAATCGGCCCCAGCTTCGGAATCGTGCGGTCGTCGTCCAGAGTCAGATGCAAGCCGATCGGGTTCTGTTTGTCGAAATATTTCCTGGCCAGAGTTTCATTAATAATCGCCACCGGTGGACCGCCTTTAGAATCGCCTTCGGCGAACTCGCGGCCCGCAACCAACGCAATTCCCATCACGCTGAAGAAGCCCGGCCCGATGCGATTCTCGCTCAACGTGATGCTTTCTTTATCCTGGGGATGATAACCCTCGATGAAGTAGCCATCCATGCTGATCGAGTCGGAGAGCAGCGGCTCCCGGGCCATTGACGATCCGGTAACGCCGGGGACGGACCGCAGTGCCTGGCCAATCTCCTGAAACAGGCGCCGGGCGCGTTCATGATCGTAGCCGTTCAACGACGGATCGATCCGGAACGACAGAAGCTGGTTAGTCCGGAACCCGGGATTGACCGTTTGCAGGTTGTACAGGCTTCGGGCGAACAGCCCAGCCGAAGCCAGGAGCACGACTGAGAATGCGATTTGTGCCACCACGAGGCTCTTGCGGAAGCGCGCATGGCTGCCGGATGAAAGGCTGCTGGTTTGTTCCCGGAGCGCGGGCGCCAGTTCGGGACGGCTCGCCCTTAACGCGGGGAAAGTGCCAAATAGCACGCTCGTGAACAAGGCGAGAACGAAGGCGAACGCGAGAATGCGGCCGTCGGGATCGGCGCTGATTCCGGCGATTGGAGTGACGGAGGGCACGAGCCGCAACACAAGCGACCCTACCCACGGCGCCAGCAATACGCCGGCGAGGGCGCCCGCAAGCGAGAGCAGTACGCTCTCGCAGAGCAGATGGCGAATGAGACGCAACCGGCTGGCGCCTAAAGAAAGCCGAATCGCAATTTCCTTCTGTCGCGATACGGCCCGCGCCAGCAGCAGGTTCGCAATGTTGCCGCAGGCTATCAGGAGCAGCAGTCCCGCCATGCCCAGCAACAGGTACAAAGGATTCTCGAAACGGTCCCGTAGCGAAGAGAACCCGGCCGCTCCGGGCTGCAATACGAGCTGTTTCTTCAGGTAGGCATTACGGTAGTGCTCGCCGACAGTAGGAGGGAGTTGGGTGACGTCGCTCGTAATAATGTTGCGCCAGGCAACGTTCAATGCCGACTGCGCCTGGGTTCTTGAAACACCGGGTTTCAAACGGCCCACTACGTTCAGCCAGTAGGCATGCGCATCTTCTATATGGTCCCAGGTCATTACCTTCTGCTGCATGGTGACGGGCAAAAACACCGCGGGCGATTCTCCCGAGCCCACCGAACGAAAGCCTGCCTGCGAAACACCGACGATCGTGAATTGCTGGCCGTTGACGACGATGGCTTGGTTGAGCACGCTGCGGTCACCGCCGAAAGCACGCGTCCAGTAAGCGTGGCTCAACACCACTACCGGGTTTCCTCCGAGGGCGCGGGTATCGTCGTCCGTCAGTAATCTTCCCAGAGCGGGATGGACGCCCAGCACGTCGAAATAATTCCCGGATACCAACTCGCCCCTCGCATTTTGGGTGACGCCGCGTGAGGCGATGTTCACTTCGAGACCGAACCGCGCCAGCAACCCATCGAGAACCGAGGAGCTTTGCTCACGGAGCATGCGGTATTTCGGCCATGAGAGAACCATCGACTCGTCGTACCAGTAGTAAGCCGTCAGCGAACCGGCGAGGTCGCCCGGGGTCGTTACCAGGACGAGTTGGCCAGGGTCGCGAATCGGCAGGCTGCGCAAAAGCAGGCGATCCATGATGGAGAAGATCGCCGTGTTTGCGCCGATGCCGATGCCGAGCGACAAAAGGGCAACGGCCGTCAGGACGGGGTTCTTGCGCAGTGCGCGGAATGCCTGGCGCAGGTCGTCGAGCAGAGATCGCATCAGATTCCATCGGGCAAGCAGCGGGCCGCTGCAAAGCATTGAGTCGCCTGGATTTCAGACCACAGGTCGTGCCGGAATCGAGACCCGCTGTCCGAGTTCGAACACCAGGGTTGCCCTCGCTTGCTTCGAGTGCTGTCATACATAGGACGATGGCCCGGCTGAAAGGTTCACTTTGGGCGCTCCTGTTGTACGAAGTCGCCGACGAGATAAGACTCGATGAGGCGCGCGAGGTAATGGGTGCGGAGCGGCCGGAACGGCGGCCCGAGTTCCGCCGTCCCACGCCCGAATACGTTCGGTTCGCCCAGCCGCCGGTGGTCTATAGCGGCCCGGCGGTACAACTGGACACGGGCGACCGGTGGACTTCGGTGGTGAAGTTCTATAACTACGGCGTCGTTAGTGTTGCGTTGGAGCTTCCTTTCGAATGCAATTGGGACGAGTTGACGCAGCTTTCGAGCCGCTGGATCGGCTCGAACGAGATTGAGCGGCAAACGGCGGACATTGCGCGAGCGCAGGTCGCCCGGATTGGCAAGGCATTGATCAAGCCGTTTTCAGAAGTGACTTCGGAGGACTACTACGCCGTTCATGTGCGCGAAGCCTGTGCGGATGACGGCCACGTACTTACTGCCCGGGAACTGCTCGCCCAACACGGCGATCGGGTATCGCAGATCGTACGCGGCGAATCCGTAGAGCTCGCGGAATCGGAGACGCAGGAGATTCTGCGGGAATGCGTTTCATACTACCCGACGGACCTGCTCGTGGTGGCGTGGATGGCGGCGTTTCTTTACGACACGCCGGAAGGGGCGGCGCCGATCTTACAGTTGCTGGAATACGCCAATACGCAATTGGTCGAGTTTCGGTATTACGACGATCTACTCACGAAGGTGCTGGCGAGCGTATACCGGAGCCTGGAGCGCCGGCGCGGCATCTTGCGGCGATGGAAGATCGGCGCCGAGGCGGAACGTTTGAATCAAATCCGGCTGGATGTGATCGAGTTGACCGAACGCGTCGACAATTCGATCAAGTTCCTCAGCGACATGTTTTATGCCCGCGCGTACCGGCTGGCGGCGCGAAAGATCGGCGTGCCCGACTATCGCGATCTTGTGGACGAGAAGTTGAAGACCGCGGGGGAGTTGTACCAATCGATGGTGGAGGAGTTTCACCAGGGGCGCGCATTCCTTCTGGAAGCGATGGTGGTCGCGATTCTGATTATTGAGCTGGTGTTTCTCTTTCGCGGGATACCCTGATAGCTTGGCCTGTGACTTCTGGGAGATTGAGTCTTGGATTGCAAGGTGCCGCAGGCGGTTTCGCCTGTGCGTTTCCGGTAAGCTCCAAAGGCAGGCGAAATGGCCTGCGCCACCCTTCCACATCCTTTCAAATCGTTGCGGCCGACGAGAATGGTAGCGACGCTCAGCCGCTCTGCCGTAGTTCCATACCCGCAACTTTAGAAACCACTAGCCGAATGCGGTACTCGCTTGAGCAGGGCACTGTCGTTATTGCGTGATTGCGCACCGTTTTCAAGACGATTTGCGTCACTCTCCCGTTGCGGCGCCTGTAGTCGGAACGGCACCCTTGGGGTCTTAGTTGTAGAGGCCAATGCGCTTCATTCTTGTTTACCTTGCTGCCCTTGCCTCCTGCTCGGGGCAAATCCGCGGTCTCGCGACCACGATGGATGGTTCGCGTGTGTACTTCGACTCTACATTCCGTCTACGCGGTTCCCAAGAAAACCTCACGTCGAAGATCTTCATGATCGACCAGAAGGGCGCTCATCTCATTGACGACGAGGGTGGACCGCAGATCGTCAATGGTGCCACTACCTATTACGACCTTTATGGACCCAACGTGCCGGGCGATGGTTCTTTTGTCATGTACACCGCCAATGAAGCGTGTCCCGTCGTTGCTGACGTTTGTTATTACGGCGAATGGTCATCGCCAATGACGCCTCCTGGAGTCCCCAATCCTCTCGCCGGGGCGCAAGGCGGGGTGATGATCAGCCGGAACGGACGCTACGCCGTGCTCTTTCACACCGCACAGCCCGTCCGGGGAATGCCCATAGCTGTGGTCGATCTCACGACCGGTACACAGAGCTCCAACCGTTACTCCTTAGAAGTACATGCCGTCGCGAATGACGGAACAACTCTCGCCCAAGTCGCCGGCCCGCACGGCGATGGGCTAGCGCTCGTCGATTTTCAGGGAAACTACACGATCATTGGTCCGGATTCTGTTGATTACACTTCCATGAGCGACGACGCCACCGTGATCGCGTACTCTGTGAATACCAAGGGGCTGATTGTCAGCGACAACAAAGGGAATACAAGAGCGCTGACTGTTGCCGGTTCCAACGCAAGCGGCCCGGAGTTGAGTAGCGACGGATCCACGGTTCTCTACCAGTCACCCGCAGGCGGGGTCGTACAGTTGTTCTTGGCTCAAACCGATGGTTTGTCGACACGCCAACTCACGGACGCTCCGGAAGGTGTGTTCGAAGGATCATTTTCGGGGGATGGAAAGGTCGCTTACGCAATCACCGGCTCCAACGCCTTGCTTCGCATCGACACGCAAACGGGTGAAGCCGTACAGCTTATCGGACCCTCGCCGTCGTTGAACACTTCTTTCACTGGCGGGCACGCGCCCGGCTCCGCGATTGTTGTAGATGGAACTAATCTTGCGCTGCCGGGCATCGTTACGGTCGCGGATCAAGCTGCGCCTGTAATGTACGCGTCTCGAAAGCAAATTATCTTCCAGATTCCGTGGGAAGCCCCTGTTGAATCTCGGCCCGTGATCGGTGTCGGGGCTGAGGTTCAAATTCGGAATACGGCTCTGGTACTACCCGGAGCTGACCCCTACTTCGATGCTGCGTTTTGGTTTCCTGTGTACGCCTTCGATCCTGTTGCGGTCGCCCTCGGGCCGGCCGAATCCCGTTTCGGTTTTCCTATTGCCCTTCACCAGGACGGTGGCATAGTCACTCCCGATTCACCAGCCGAACCAGGCGAAATCGTCACGCTGTATGCGACGGGGTTCGGGCCCGTATCACCAGACGTACCCGACGGAACTCCAGCAGCCGTGGACCCACCGTCGGTTATGACCTTGCCAGTGCAGTTGCTCTTCATGGTGACCAGCGCGGGAAGCACGCCACAGCGAGCGGCGATGACGTATGCCGGCCTCGCGCCGGGCTATGTTGGTCTCTATCAAATAAATCTACAGATCCCGGACGGGCTAGATGGGATTGTTCCGCTCGTCGCGTGTGCGGAAGACCCCTGCGAGGCTAGGAGCTATCTCGGTGTCCTCGCCATTTCAGCAACTGTTACGCAACGCTGAATCTCTCGGTCGGGCTAAGGACAAGACGTCTGATTCTCGCATCAACTCTCCGAGGCAGGGGTCCCAGGCAGGTTGAGTCGTGCGTGTTCGCTTACGTCTTCGATAGTGAGAGAGAACTCCAGCCCGCCGCATTCTACGAGGATGGCTTTGTGAATCAGTCCATCCAATCCCGCTATGACAGGCTCGATGCTCTCGTTATTCGGAACCGGCTTTGGTATCTTCGATTCCGCGACGCCGGATGGCGCGTTAACTAGCTCCGCGGTTCCCAGCACTCGATATAACATTCGAGTCTCGCTGCGGTATAAGTTCGGCCAAACTGCCTTTTATCAGCTTCCGGTTGACGTGGTCTATTTCGGCATCGCACCGGGTCGCACGAACGGAGTCACTCAGCTCAGTTTTGTAGCCACCTTTCGAACCGAGCAACCTTATCATTCCGCGAACGGTGTGCCGTTGCCACGACGTTTGTTCCACGATCTCGTTCAAGCTTGGGCCTTTCGCCCGCTGAAGGAGCTTGATGACTTCGGCTTTCCTGTTGCTGCGCTCCTCATTCGCGGTCGCCTTCTTGGCGGGCTTGTCTAGCCTTGATAGGCTTGGCTTCGTTCTTCGGCTTCGCGGCCGGCTTGGCCGATTTCTTAAGAACTCTGCCAATCGTTTGGACGACAAGTGGACAAAACTTCGCCTGGGCAAAAGGTCAAAGGAGCGGATGCGTGGGGACCGGGCGGGCTAAGTATAGAGAAGTGGTACGCCCGAGAGGATTCGAACCTCTGACCTTTTGCTCCGGAGGCAAACGCTCTATCCAGACTGAGCTACGGGCGCATGTCCGATTCATTATATCAGCCGTGAGGCTTGCCTCTCGGTAAGACAAGCATGTACGAAGAGCTGAAATACAGTACCGCCGGCTTCAGCCGGCCTCAGGGCAGCCTGAGGCTGCGTTACCGCGAGGCGTCAGGCGGTCAGGATGGCCGCGAGTTTTGCGGCGTCGATGTTTCCGCCGGAAACGATGCAGACGACTTTGCCGGTTCCGGCGCGTCCGGCTCGCGCGGCGGCCACTCCACAGGCGCCCGCTCCCTCCGCGACGATGCGGTTGCGTTGAACCAGGATTCGAATCGCCGAGGCAATCTCGTCCAGAGTCGTGACCAGAGATGCTTCGAGCAGTTGGAGGGCCCGCTCGAGCATCTGGGGAAAAACGGTTTTCGAGCCGATTCCATCCACGAACGAGGTTTGGTATGGGACCGTCTGCGGCTTTCCCGCTTCCATGGCTCTGACGAGGGGCGCCGCGGTGTCGACTTCGGCGGCATAGCAGCGGCAAGCCGGTTTTACCGCCTTGATTGCGGCTGCGATGCCACAGGCGAGACCGCCACCTCCAAAGGGGACCACCACGGCGTCGACATCGGGGAGATCCTCGATGATTTCCAGGCCTATGGTGCCGTTGCCGGCCATCACGTCGAGGTCATCGAAAGCGTGAATGAAGCGCCCTTCTACGCCCGGGTATGCGCGCTGCTCGAAGGCGCGCCACCAATCCTCGAAGGGCGCCTTGATGACCTTGCCGCCGAGCCGCTCGACGGCGGAAATCTTGGCGGCGGGGGCGGTATCGGGTGAAATGACGGTGCAGGGAATGCCGAGGTCGCGGGCGCACCAGGCGACGCCTTGCGCCATGTTGCCCGCCGAGGCGGTGATCACACCTTTCGACAGCTCCTCGCGTGGAATGCGGGCGATGGCGTTAGCTGCGCCGCGGATTTTGAACGCTCCGATGGGCTGGAGATTCTCCAGTTTGAGGTAAATCTCCGCCGGACCGTCTTCGTTGAACCGGACAAGCGGGGTGCGGATAGCGGTCCCCGCGATGGTCGAACGCGCCGACTGGATCTGTTCGAGAGTGGGAAGCAAGCGGACATCATAGCAATTTCTGCAAAAATAGGATTAACCTTTCATGCACCGTATTGTGGTCGTCGCTGTTTTGGCTGCTGGTTTCTTGACCGCGGCCGAACCTACTGCCGCCGAGCAGGGGGTGAAGCTGGCGCTCGATGGGCACTGCCAGGACGCCATGCCGCTGCTGGACCGGGCCATGCGCGATGCCTCGAATAGTGTCGACACCAAGAGGACGGTCAGCTTCGCGGGCGTGCGATGTTCGATGCTGCTGAACCAGCAGAACGACGCCATGAGCTTCCTCGGCTGGCTGCAGCAGGCGTTCCCCAAAGACGCCGAGGTGCTGTTTCTGGCGGTGCACGTGTTTTCTGAGTTAAGCGAGCGCAATTCGAAGGAGTTGATGGATTCGGCGCCGGATTCACCATTTGTGATCGAGTTGAATGCCGAGAACTTCGAGCGTCATGGCGAGATCGCGAAAGCCGTTGCTGAGTATCGGGTGTTGCTCAAACGCACGCCGGACCGGCCGGGGATTCATTACCGCATCGGCGGGCTGATCCTTTCGCAGCCGGGATCTCCCAATAGTTCGGAAGAGGCCCGCAAGGAGTTTGAGGCGGAGTTAAAGATCAATCCTCAAAACGCGGGCGCGGAATATTATCTGGGCGAGTTGTCGCGGCAGGAAAATAAACTGCCGGCGGCGATCGAGCATTTCACTCGCGCGACGCAGTTTTATCCGGGATTCGCGGATGCGTTTTATGGACTGGGACGGTCGCTGCTCGATTCCGGCAAGCCGGCCGATGCGGTAGCGCCTCTGGAGGCCGCCGCGAAACTTGCGCCGCAGAATCCCACCACGCACTTCGCTCTGGCGACGGCTTATCAGCGGCTCGGCCGGAAGGAAGACGCGAACCGGGAATTTGCACTGCAGAAAAGCACTTCCGAGAAGATTAATCAGAATACTAAGACCCTGCGGAAGAACGTTTCGGGTGCGCCTACTGACAAGCAGTAATCTTGCCGTGAGGCGCTTCAAGAGATCAAAAGGCAGGCGACACCGGCTGCTTCACCCCTCCACAGCCTCGCTCATACTGTTGGGGCTTCTGCTGGCGGTCGCCTACCGTGGCGCGAGCGTGACGCGGCCGCACTTCACGAATATCGCGGGCCGCTCGAAGTTCTCGTATGTCACGAATAACGACCTGTCGCCGAGGAAGTATTTCGTGCAGCCGATGGCGGGCGGGGTCGCGATTTTCGATTTCGATAACGACGGCAAGATGGACATCTTTTTCACGAACGGCGCGAAGCTGCCGGTCTTGGAGAAGACAGGGCCAGCTTTTTACAACTGCCTGCTGCGGAATCGGGGCGACGGCACGTTTGAAGATGTCACGAAGAAGGCAGGACTTGCGGGCGAGAAGATCGGATACAGCCTGGGCGTTGCCGCGGGGGACTACGACAACGACGGATTCGAGGATCTGTTTATCGCGGGCGCGGGGCGGAATACGCTATATCACAACAACGGCGACGGCACGTTCACTGATGTCACTGAGCAATCAGGTCTGGCCGCGAAACCAGCGATGACCATGAGCGTCGGGGCGGCATGGTTCGACTACGACAGCGACGGGCTGCTCGACCTGGTGGTGTCGAATTACACCTTGTGGACTCCCCAGACGGATAAGCGGTGTTCCGCGTCGGGTGTTGAGTATTACTGCGATCCGCGACTGTACTATGAAGCCGTTCCTCCAAGGCTGTATCACAACCTGGGGCACGGGAAGTTTGAAGACGTCACCGAAAAGTCGGGTTTTGGAGGCTCGCCCGGAAAAGGCATGGGGATTTCGATTGCCGACTTCAACGATGACGGGTTGCAAGACGTCTTCATTGCCAACGATACAGAGCCGAATTCGCTGTTCATTAACCAGGGGAACGGGAAGTTTGAAGAGCAGGGGCTGGAACTCGGCGTTGCGTACGACGATACCGCGCGCGCGGTGTCGTCGATGGGAAGCGATGCCAAGGATTACGACAATGACGGGCGCGTTGACATCTTTTACAACAACCTGATGGGGCAGATCTGGGGGCTGTTTCAGAACGCCGGGGACAGCTTTCGTTACGTGTCGCCGCAGGAGCATGTGCGGCAGTTGAGCGCCGCATATTCCGGCTGGAGCAATGGCTTTATCGATTTCGACAACGACGGCTGGAAGGATCTTTATTCGGCGAATGGCGACGTGGACAACGTCAAGCCGAACGCGCGGCAGCACGACACGATGTTCGCGAACCTCGGCGGCAAGCAGTTCGAAGATGTGTCGGATGCCATGGGTAAAGATTTTCTTCGCGTCGGGTATCAGCGGGGATCGGCTTTTGGCGATCTGAACAATGATGGCTTTCCGGACATTGTGGTCACGTCTCTAAATGAGCCGCCTCGGATTTTGATTAACTCTGCCGACAATGGGCACCACTGGCTGGTGCTGGAACTGACCGGCCGAGTTAGCAACCGAGATGCGATCGGGGCCAGGGTGAAAGTTACAACCGGCTCTGGACGCGTTTTGTATGACCATGTGTCAGTTAGCGTTGGCTTCATGTCTTCGAGCGATAAACGGGTCCATTTTGGCCTGGGAGTGGAGAAGCAGATCAGCTCCGTTGAGATTCGCTGGCCGCGCGGCCGCGTGCAGGCTTTGAAGAACGTGCCGGCAGATCAGTTCCTGAAGATTACCGAGCCTCAGCAGTAGTTGGCATCGTCGCTATTGACTCACGCGGCCGGATAGCGCATGATCGGAACCGGAGTCATAACCTAGCAACTAACGGAACAAGGGGGTGCACTATGCCCAACCGTGCTGTTATTGTCTCCGCCCTGTGGCTGTTGTCCATCGTCCTGCTTAGCGCGCAAGGCACAACATCACTTAGTGGCACCGTAACGGATCCAACCGGCGCAGTCGTACCCGCCGCAAGCATCACGCTTATCAACACAGACACCGACGCACAGAGGGAGGCACAGTCCGATTCCCAAGGGCGTTATGCGTTTACCCAGGTTCAGCCTGGCCGTTACCGGATGATGGCCAAGGCGTCGGGGTTTACTGACGTCACGGTCACAGATATCCGCCTGCTGGTCAGCAGCCCCGCGACAATTCCGATCATTTTCGAAAAACTCGGGACGGTTGCGACCTCGGTTGCGGTTTCGGCCGAGGCTGTGCAGGTGAACACGACTGATGCCTCAATCGGCAATGCGATTGGAGACAAGCCGATTACGCAACTTCCCTTTGAGGCTCGCAACGTAGTGGGCCTGCTGTCGCTGCAACCCGGCGTTACCTACCTCAAAGATCCGGACCCGGCCCGGTTACCCGATTTTCGCAGTGGTTCCGTCAACGGGGGCAAGAGCGACCAGGCAAACGTAACGCTCGACGGGATGGACGTGAACGACCAGCAGAATCGTTCCGCCTTCACGAGTGTACTGCGCGTCACGCTCGATTCAGTGGCCGATTTCCGGACGATCACCACGAATGCGAACGCGGATTTCGGTCGCACTTCCGGGGCGCAGGTGACGCTCACTACCAAGAGCGGCTCCAACATCATTCACGGCTCGGTATACGAGTTTCTGAGAAACACGGCGACCAGCGCCAACGATTTCTTTGCGAATGCGTCGGGCTTACCCCGCGCGAAGCTGGATCGGAATGTCTATGGCGTATCGTTAGGCGGCCCAGTGAAGAGGGATCGTTTCTTTTTCTTCCTGAATTGGGAGGGACGCAAGGATCGCAGCGAAACACTCAGCGGGGCGCGAACCGTTCCTACCGCGGATTTCCGGAACGGAATCTTCACCTATATGCGAAAGGACGGAACCATTGGCAAGCTGACTCCGGACCAGGTGAAGGCTCTGGACCCGCTCGGAATTGGCGAGAACCAGGCGGTGCTAGCCATGTTGAAGACGTATCCGCTTCCCAACAGTTCCGCGGCGGGCGACAGCCTGAACACGTCCGGATTCCTTTTCAACGCCTCGACACCGCTCGATTGGAACACGTATGTGGCGCGTTTCGACTACCTGCTCGACCGGAACGGGAAACATACGCTGTTTTGGCGCGGGAACCTGCAAGACGACCGGTATGCGAATGGCCTGCCTGAATTCCCCGGCGACCCTCCTTCGAGCGTTTTTCTGTCGAATAACAAAGGGTATGTCGTCGGGTATACGGGAATTCTGCGTCCGACTTTAATCAGTAACTTCCACTACGGCTATACGCGGCAAGGTGCCGAGAACACCGGCGTTCAACTGGCCGGTGAGGCCACTCTGCGCGACATCACCTCGCGGTATGCTCAAACCCGGGGACTGGCGCGCACCATCCCCGTGCACCAGTTCAGCGAGGACATGTCCTGGATCAAAGGGGCGCACACGGTAGGTTTCGGCGGTGTGATCCGGCTGATCTGGAATAATCGCAACAACCAGGGGAACTCGTTCAGCGACGCGATTGCGAATTCCAGCGGGCTCATCGGGAGCGGCGGAGAGTTTCTGGCTGCCGATGCCGCCAACACCCTCGTCTACAAGCGTCAGTTCACGAATCTGCTCGGCATCCTGACGCAATTGGACCGGCAATCGAACTATGATCTAACCGGGAAAGCCCTTCCCGAGGGATCGATTATCCGGCGCCGGTTCGCGGAACAGGATTATGAGTTGTATGTGCAGGACACCTGGAAGGTCACGCGATCGCTTACCGTGACGGCCGGGCTCCGGCTTTCCATGTTCCCGCCGGTTTACGAGACACAGGGTTACCAAACCAGTCCTGTAATGTCCTTTGAGGATTGGTTCAATCTGCGCGGTGCGCTGGCAGCGCAGGGTTTGCCGCAGTCGCAGGCTCCCCCCGTGCAATTCGACTTGTCGAAGAAGACAGGCCGGGGATTGTACCCGTTCCAACGGGACTTTGCGCCGCGTCTTTCCATCGCCTATTCTCCGCAAGGAGACGGCGCCTTGAGCCGGTTCTTGTTCGGTGGACGTAACCGGACATCGATACGGGCCGGCGCGGGAATGTACTACGACCTCTTCGGCCAATCGCTGATTACGACAGCGGACGCGACGGCGCTGGGTTTCTCCAGCCTGATCACGAACCCATTGAATGCCAGGTCGACGACGTACCCGCGATTCACAGGTTCCTTCGACTTGCCGTTGAGCAGTCCGTTCTTCCCGCCGTCACCGGCGACGAGCATGTTCCCGCAGACCTATCCGGATGCGTTTGCCATCACCAACAGCATCGATGACAAGCTGAAAGCGCCTTACACGATGAACCTCGATTTCAGCATCCAAAGGGAACTCGGGAGCGGCTTCCTGATTCAGGGTTCTTACGTGGGGCGGTTGTCACGGCGCTCGCTGGTAAAAGACGATCTGGCGATGCCGACAAACCTGAAGGATCCGAAATCCGGCATGACATATTTCCAGGCAGCCGGACAGTTGACCGCCATGATTAACAACGGGGTGGCCACGAGCAAAGTGGGGCCGATTGCCTTCTTCGAGAACCTGTGGCCGGGCGCGGCAGGCGGCGGCTTGACCGCGACCCAAAACATCTACAACTACTACCGCGATCAAGGCGGCGACTATACGACCGCTCTTTACAATCTGGATGTCCCCGGCGGCGACCTGTGCTGCAGCACCCTGGGTCCATACGCGATGTTCAACGCCCAATACGGTTCACTGGCCGCCATGCGCTCCGTCGGGTCGGGGAATTATCACGCCATGCAGTGGACGTTGCGAAAGCGCTTTGCGGCAGGCGTGCAATTCGACTTCAACTACACGTTTTCGAAATCCATTGACCTCGCGTCGCTGCCGGAGAATAATGCGATTACTCCGGGAGCCTTTGCCCAGTCGAACAGTACGTCGATCATCAATGCATGGTTCAGCAACCAGATGAGGGCGGTGTCCGATTACGACGTGCAGCACCTGTTTAGCGCCTTCTGGGTGGCGGAGCTGCCGTTTGGGCAAGGTAAGCCGATTCTTCGGAATGCCAATCGATTCGTCGACGGCCTGATCGGTGGATGGTCGCTCAATGGAGTGTTTCGCAACTCCAGCGGACTGCCTACCGGAGTGACGGCCGGCGGCGTATGGCCGACGAACTGGCAGGTGGGTTCTTACGCCATTCAGACCGGTGTCGTGCCCGCTCCGCAAACAACCGCGAACGGCCCCGCGCCGACCAAGTCAGGAAAGCCGGGCCCCAACCTGTTTACCGATCCGGCAACCGCGATGGCTGCGTACAGCCTGCCACTGGCTGGCGATTCCGGGCAACGCAACGGCATCCGGGGCGACGGGTTTTTCGGGATCGACCTCGGACTCGGCAAGCGCTTCAGCCTCTATCACATCAAAGACCAGTTGCACACCATTCAACTTCGTGGCGAGGTCTTCAATCTCACTAACTCGGTGCGGTTCGATCCCTACAGTGCGAGTTTGAATATTCTCAATCCGGCTCGATTTGGACAGTATACGAGTACGCTCACGAGTCCGCGGGTGTTCCAGTTCAGCCTGCGGTATGAGTTTTAGCTGAACTTATTTGTTGGTGATGCCCGCCAGGTTGCGCGCGAGTTGCTTCTTTTGCTCGATGTTCATCTGGCGGGCGATCTGGATGCGCTGGGCCTGCGGACTGCCGGCGCCGTGCATGGACTCGGTCAGGTAACCTACGGCGTTTCGGCCGAGCGTCATGTTTTCAATCAGCCGAAGGACGCGGGCGCGGTCCTCGACGGCCACGCCTTCGCGTCCTTTCAGATATTTCTGTAGCAGCGGCCCAGTCTCGGGGTTCTGGAAGTCTTTTTCAGACGGCAGGGTGGCGACAAGGCCGCCAGCGAGATCCTGTGCAAGGCGTGCCAACTCGTATGGGAATCGGGTGACGTTGTGCTTGCAGACGTTGGCGAGCAGGTCGTCCGGCTGGTAGTTGCCCGCCTCGGTGGGCTGCGATTCGTGCGAGGCTGCGATACCGGCTCCGTAGATGGTTTCGTTCAGGTGGGACATCTCGACCAGCTTGTCCTTGATGTGGGAAGCCGACGCGACGCCATTGTAATCGGCAATCAGGGCCGCCGCGCCGATGATCACATCGCCGAGGCCGGTCTTGCAAACGTAGGACCGGCGATGGTAAGACGTGAAGCGCTCCACCAGCATGGCGGCGAATTCGGTCTCGCCGTCCATGAAGATCAGCTCGTCGGGCACGAACACGTCGTCGATCAGAATCATGGCTTCCTGGCCGGAGAAGCGGGCATTGCCCTGGTCGATTTCGCCGCCTTCGAGAGCCCGCGTGTCGCAGGATTGACGGCCGTAGATGAATGTCAGGCCCGGATCGGAAACCGGTATGGCGGCAACGACTGCGTAATCCTTGTCGGCCGGCCGTAGACGCATGGTTGGCATCACCAGGATCCAATGCGAGTTGAGGCAGCCGGTCTGGTGCATTTTCGCGCCGCGTATGACGACGCCCCCGGGACGGCGTTCTACAATGCGGACGAACAGGTCGGGATCGGCCTGGTCCGCGGGACCTTTGCTGCGGTCGCCTTTGGGGTCGGTCATGGCTCCGCCGAGCACGTAGTTCATCTCCTGGACATTCACCAGAAAATCCTTGAAACGACGGTGGTACGGGGTGCCATGGGCCCGATCCATTTCGTACGTCACGGAGTAGCAGGAATTAATGGCATCCATTCCGACGCAGCGCTGGAAGCAGGTGCCGGTCAGTTGTCCGAGGCGGCGCTGCATACGGTTTTGCGCGACGACGTCATCGGTGCTCTCGGTAACGTGCAGGAAGCGGTTCACGCGGCGATTGGACAGGCTCGACCAGGCCGTGGCGAGGTCGGGGTTCTCAACGGCCAGATCGTAAGTTTGCGCAACAGCATTGACGGAGGGACGAATCACAGGGTGGTCGACCGGCTCGGGAACACGCTCACCCATGAAATAGACCTTGAGATTACGGGCGCGAAGACTTTGAATGTAGTCGGACCCCGTAACAATGGGCTGCGGCGGGGCCATTACTGCGGACTCTGCCATCACAATTCCTCCCGATTGGCGTTTCTCAGTCGGAAGTGTAGCAGATAGGGTCGCACGGTCGAAAACACCAGTCCAACAGGCTGTAGAAGGGTAATGCACAGCCTCTGACTCTTCGCGTCCCACGACGATTTGGAAGGATGTGGAAGGGTGAAGCAGGCCATTTAGACCGCAGGTCCATGGCGACAGGTCGAAAACGGCGCGGGGACTGCAATGCAGTACCGCCGTCTTCAGCCGGCACATGGGCAGCCTGAAGGCTGCGTTACTGCGGTTCACTTTCCTGGACCAGCCGTGATTGTGGGGAAAAATACGCAAAATGGCCGAGGCTTCAACCGCTGGCTGTCCCTTCCACCGAGTTCAAGACCCGGTGATGCAGGAAGGAAGATGCTAGTAGTGGTCCTGTTTTTCCTTTTCTTCCCCTTGAATGCGGGGAATGTGAAATGTATACTGTGTCCAGCGATTTGAACCGCCATTTGTGTTTTTCGGCGGTTCGCGAAGGGCCAGCGGCACGATCCCGAGGATATTTCCCCCGGCTTCCCCAGGTCTTCGTTTCTGCTGCACCCGGTTTCTGCGGGCATTGCTGACTTTGCCCTGGCAGGGCCAGGCCGCGAGCATATACCACTGATTTCCGTCCTCGCTCGAGGGTCCAACTATGAAATCCGGCTTGGGAAGAAGTCTCTGCATTTTCATACTTGCCGCGCTCGCGGTAACGATGACTGGATTTGGCCAGGTCGATGTAGCGACTGCCACGCTCAAAGGTATTGTCCTTGACCCGAATGCCGCCTTCGTTCCAGGCGCCATGATTACCGTAATGAATGGCGATCGGGGAATCTCGAAGACCGTCACTACAAGCGCCGAGGGGTCATATCAGATTCCACTGCTACCACCGGGAATGTACACGATCCAGGTTGAAGCGAAAGGATTCGAGAAGGCCGTGGCTAACCAGGTTGAGCTTACAGTTGGCCAAAGCGCCGTTTTCGATGTTCACCTCAAGATCGGGTCTGTAAAAGACGTGGTGGTGGTGACGGATGCAGCGCCGTTGATCGAAACGGAAAAAACCCAGCAGGCTAACACGATTAACACGCAGCAAATCGGGAATCTTCCGAACATGACCCGGAATTTCACAGATTCTGTATTCACACTCCCGGGAGTTTCTAACTCGGACGCGCCGCGGGCCCAGAATCCGGGATACACCGGCTTCCTGAGCTCGGGTTTTTCGATTGGCGGGAGTAATGGCCGCAATAATCTCGTGACGTTCGATGGCGGCGAGAATGACTTCGGTTCCGGTCAGCTACGCACGCCGAACATCAGCGTAGAGTCAGTTCAGGAGTTTCAGGTCAATCGCAGCGCGTTTGCCGCGGAGTTTGGCTTCACCGCGGGCACGGCGGTTAATGTCGTGACCAAGAGCGGATCAAACAAGATGCATGGCGACGCCTATGCTTTTTTCAGGGACCAGGCGACCGAGACGCGGAATTTCTTCGATCGGACCGCCGGGAAGCCTTTCGACCAGAGCTTCTTTCCAGGAGCGACTCTGGGCGGCCCAATCAAGAAAGACAAGCTTTTCTTCTTCAGTTCGTTCGAGTTTCGCCGTGTCGACACTCCGCGGTTCCGGACCTATCTGAATACTCCAGAGGCGCAGGGAATCAACGGCAGTCCGGACCAGTTGAACTATGTCAATCAACTTGCCAATTCGGGCGTGCCCACATTGCAGGGGATAGCCGCGACGTTCAAGCAGATACTCGTTCCGATGAACAATCCCAATGTCGTCAAACTGTTGACGGCCAACGACGGAATCTTCACCGACAGGACACGAAGCAAGGATTGGGTGACGCGCTTAGACTATCAGCCTGGAAATAAAGACACGTTAACGGTCCGGTTTTCGCTGGAGTATTGGGATTACACAACAATCGGGGCTTCGAATCTCTACGCGGTGAGCGATGCTTCGTACACGCACGAGAAAGACTACACGCTGCTGACGACTTGGAACCGTACCTTCACGCCTGAACTTGTTAACCAACTGCGTGTGCAGATTGTGCCACATAATAAAGCCGATCAACCGCCGTTCAGCCCGGGTACGACGGAGTTATCCATTGGGAACTTAGGAATTTTCAATCAGAGCTATACGAATCCCTATAGCTCTCAGCAGGACCGCTTTCAATTCGAGGATTCACTGGCTTGGATGAAGGGAGCGCACACAATCAAGTTCGGCGGCTCCTACCGGCCGGTGAATTATAGAGTCGAGAACGATTTGTGGTTCGGCGGCGAGTTTGATTTTTACGAGGGCACACTGCCGCTGATTACACTCGTACCGGCGGCTGCGCAGCCTGCTGTTGTGCAGTTCAATCTGCAGCACGGGTATGCGGCAACCGGTCCGACGACGACGAACCTGAGTGCATTGGAATCATTTTCGCTGGGGTTACCGATCACCTATCGGCAGGGATTCAACAACCCGGTCTGGCAGGACTGGGCGCACTATCTTGGCGTCTTCGCGCAGGATTCCTGGAAGGTGTCGCCAAAATTCACGTTGAATTACGGCGTTCGCATGGACTACGATGCAGAGCCCGCTCCTTTACATCACAACGTCTACTTCTCGCCGCGATTGGGGTTCGCCTGGGATCCGTTTGGAGATCAGAAAACGGTGATACGGGCGGGGGCCGGAATCTTCGTAGCACCGGTGTACTTCCAGGTGCCGTATCTCGTGAATCTGCTCAGTGGGAATGGCAAATATATCAACCAGGTTGCAAAAGTTCTCAGCTCGACCGATGCTACGGTTCCCACGCTGTGGGGCTTGGGGTTGCAACTGGGTAAGTTGCCGTTTGGCCAACTGACCTCTTCTGACCTTGCAATGTTGGGAATCAGTACAGCGGCGGGCGCTCCCGGCGCAGTAGACTTCAACATTGCGCCAGACTATAAGAACAATTACTCCATCCAGGCGAGCCTGGGAATTGCCAGAGAGCTGACGCGCTCTCTATCACTCGAGTTGGGCTACCAGATGTACAGGGGCATACACATCCAGACCGACCAGGAGGTGAATTTTGCAGAGACCGGCGCTTGGGATCCGATCTGGGGACCACAATACAAGGCGATTAATCCGGCGCTTACCCAACAGAATCTCTATTCGTCCATCGGGAACTCGACTTACCATGGCGGCACTGTGTCGCTGACGAAGCGATACAGCGACAATCTGCAAGGCCAGGTCAATTACACGTTCAGCAAGGCGATCGACGATACGACGGATTTCAACTCTCAGTTTGCGTCGTTCTTCCCGACTCGTTTGAACCTGGAGAGGGGCCTGTCGGCTTACAACGTTAAGCATAACTTTGTGGCGAATGCCGTGTATTTGACTCCTTTCAAAGCGGGACGGGATGTGAACTTCCTGTCGCATATTCTGGCGGACCTCACGCTGTCTCCTATCGTGTCGATGCGGTCGGGCATTCCGTTTTCGATCCGCGTTCCCGGGGCGGCGAACGGGACGTTAGGGCACTCGCTCTTCGCGCGGCCGTGGTATATCGGGCGGAATACCGGGATCGGGCCGGATTACTATGGCTTCGATATGCGGCTCCAGAAGTCGTTCTATATCAATCGCGATAGCGGCGTGCGATTTGAGTTCATCGCGGAGGGGACGAACCTGCTGAATCACACGAATTTCAGCTCGGTGAACGACCAGTTTGCGGTGGGCGATCCGTTCCTCACGTCGGGGCAGTATCATCCGCAGGGCAACCGGAATCTGGATCCGTCCCTGCCGCTGGCCTTTACTTCGGCGTTTCCAGGACGGCAGATTCAGTTCGGTTTAAAGCTGGTGTGGTAGGACACCGCGGGTTTACAACCCGCAGCCGGCTGGCAGCCTGCATTACACGGCCATCAGCCTCGCGATTGACCTTAAGGCTGCGCTACCAGTCGATAATGGGAGAAAGTGCAATCACGGCGGTCTCCCACGGTTCGGCTCATGGCGGGCTTGGGGGTAACTCTGTCCGCGGTGGTGCTGTACTCCGGCTACACCATCCTGCAAATGGGCGGCTTGCGGCAGTTGCAGAAGGAATCGATTGACCGGAATCGCACGGATTCGCTGCTGCTGCTGCGGATTCAGAACAATCTCAACGTGCTGGCGCTGGCGATGCGCGACATGCTCGATGCCAGCGAGCCTTATCCGTTGACGGCCTGGCAGGCGCAGTTCCGGCGGATTCGGGTCGACCTCGAAGACGCGATGCAGCGGGAGCAGCGGTTTGCTCCCGCCAGCCGCACGGCCGACCAGAGCAAGTACCTGTCCGCATCCATGGATCAATTCTGGGACGCCCTGGACCGGATCTTCGCTTTGGCCGCGAGCGACGACCAGGAGGCGCGAACGCGCATCCGTTTGTCCTTGCAGGCCCGCCAGGCAGCTCTGAGCACGGCCGTTTCCCGACTGCTCGTTCAGAACAACGAGACCGAGGAACGTGCGGCGGCGGAAACACAGCAGATCTATTCGCGCGTCGAGCGCAATGTCTACCTGCTTTTGGCGGCGATGCTGATTGTGGTCGCGGTCACCGGGGCATACGTAGTGCAGTACAACCGCCGGATGTTTGCCGAGGTCGCCGCGATGTCGCAGCGCCGGAGCGAGTTGGCGCAACAACTCATTTCCGTCCAGGAGAACACGTTCGGGTACATCTCGCGCGAGTTACACGACGAGTTTGGCCAGATCCTTACCGCCATCGGAGCGATGCTGCAGAGAGTCGAGCGGCGTTCTTCTCCTGCCGATGCCTCGCTTCGAGCCGATCTCCGAGAGGTGAACGAGATTGTGCAGTCGACGCTGGAGAAGGTGCGGGCCTTGTCGCAGGCGCTGCATCCGGTAGTTCTCGACGAGGTGGGATTCGAGAGCGCACTGGACAATTATGTACCCGCCTTTGAAAAGCGCACTGGTATTACCGTCGAACTGGAGAAGACGGGCGAGAGCCGGCCCGTCGATCAGTCCGTGGCGATTCATCTGTACCGGGTGCTTCAGGAAGCTCTAAACAATGTCGCGCGTCATTCGAAGTCGACGCGCGCCAAGGTGCGGCTGAACTACACGCCGGCAGCGGTGGTGTTGGAAATCGAAGACGGCGGCGTTGGATTCAAGGGGAACCCAAAGGGGCAGGGCATGGGACTCGTGTCGATGCGCGAGCGCGCGGAGTTGGTAAACGGCCGGATCGAGTTTCTGGACGTCCCGCAGGGTGGCGCTCTAATACGGATTACTGTTCCCTTGGCGGCGGAGGAGATGCATGCCGGAGTCTAACGTTTCCGTGCTTCTGGTGGACGATCACAGCCTCGTGCGCCGAGGTTTTCGACGCATGCTGGAGGACGATCCCGAGATTCAGGTGGTGGGAGAGGCGAGCGATGGGCATGATGCCGTGGAGGCGGCGCTGCGGTTGAGCCCGAACGTCGTCGTGATGGACTTTGCGTTACCCAGCATGAACGGGGCCGTGGCAACGCGCCACATCCTCAAGGCCCTTCCCGAAACGGCCGTGCTCATACTCAGCATGCATTCCGAACTGAGCTATGTTCGCACGTGTCTGGAGGCAGGCGCGCAAGGGTATCTGCTGAAGAACGCCATGGACCTGGAACTGGTCCAGGCGGTAAAAAGGATCGCGGCAGGCGAGCGGGTCCTCGATCCACGGTTGGCATTGCCGGAGGAAGGGTCGAAGGCCGAAGTTCCGACTTTGACGACCCGCGAGTTGGAAGTTCTGCAACTGATTGTTCATGGCAAATCGAACAAAGACATCGCGGTTCTGCTGGGTTTGAGCGCCAACACCGTCTCGGTTCATCGGGCGAATATCATGCAGGCGCTCGGAATTCATAACACGGCGGAACTGGTGGTTTACGCCATCCGAAATGGGTTGGTGAGCATCACGTGAAGCGCCGGACGTTTCTGTTGGGCGCTCTGCCGTTGGCCGGGGCGCTGCGAGGCCCGGGTTTTCAGTTCGAGAACGTAACCTCTGCGGCGGGAATTGCTTTTCAACACAACAACGGGGCATTCGGCGCGAAATATCTGCCGGAGACAATGGGTCCGGGCTGCGCATTCCTGGATTACGACGGCGATGGCTGGCTAGACATTCTCCTGGTCAACGGAATGGACTGGCCGGGACAGAAGAAGCAGCGAAGCACTATGAAGTTGTACCGCAACAACCGGAACGGCACGTTTACCGACGTGACGGAACGGGCCGGACTCGCGGTTGAGATGTACGGGATGGGCGTGGCGGTGGCGGATTACAACAACGACGGGTTCCCGGACGTCATTATCACCGCGGTGGGCCAGAATCGGCTGTTTCAGAATACCGGGAAGGGCCATTTCGTTGACGTCACGGAAAAAGCCGGGTTGGGAGGGCGGAGCGCCTTCAGCACGTCGGCGCTGTGGTTCGATTTCGATCGCGACGGTCTGCTGGATCTCTTCGTCTGCAATTACGTGAAGTGGGCACCGGAACATGACGTGTTTTGCAGCGTCGACGGAAAGCATAAATCGTATTGCACGCCGGAGGCGTATCGCGGATCGACTTGCTGGCTGTTCCGCAATCGGGGGAATGGCACGTTTGAGGACGTCACCGCGAAGAGCGGAATCTTCGATACGAGTTCAAAGTCGCTAGGCGCCGCTCTGATTGATTACGATCACGATGGCTGGCCGGACCTGGTGGTGGCCAACGATACGCAGCCCAACAAGTTGTACCGGAATTTACGTAACGGCACATTTGAAGACGAGGCCGTGCGGGCCGGGATCGCGTTCAGCGAGGATGGCAAGGCGCGCGCCGGAATGGGCATCGACGTTGCCGATTTCCGGAACACGGGGCGGCCCGGAATCGCGATCACGAATTTCGATAACGAGATGATCGCGCTCTATGACACGGGAACCGGCGGGATCTTTTCCGACGTTGCAATGCAGGCCGGAATCGGTTCGGCTTCGCGGAGCAGCCTTGGGTTCGGTTGCGTCTTTTTGGATGTCGATCTTGACGGGTGGCTCGACTTGATCGCGGTAAACGGGCATATTGACGAGACCGTCCGCAACATCCGTAGCAATGTTGGTTACGCGCAGCCACCGCACCTGTTCCTCAACCAGGGTAAAGGCGGCTTTCGCGATGTCGCTGCAATGGCGGGATCGGATTTTGCCGCACCGAAGGTCGCCAGGGGCGTCGCGTACGGCGATTTCGATCGCGACGGGGACATCGACATCCTGATGACAACCAATCGCGGTCCGGCCATGCTGTACCGCAACGATCTCGCGAGTGGCAACCGTTCTATTCGTTTTCGGCTGGTGGGGACAAAATCGAACCGCGACGCGATCGGCGCCGTGATTCGGGTGTTTACCGCGGACGGAACGCAGTCGAGGATGGTAAAGAGCGGCTCCAGCTACCTGTCGCAATCGGAGATGGCGGTGACATTTGGCATCGGCAAACGCGATAGCGCCAGCCGCGCCGTCATCGAGTGGCCGAGCGGGCGTACGGACGAGTTCAAGAACCTGAAGCCTGGCGCTTATGAATGTGTCGAAGGCGCCGCCATCAAGAGCAGCGGGTCATACTGAAGAGGTGGCGAGCCTCTGGTCGAAAATTCAGAATGCGCTCGACATACCTGCCCGGCAGCAGGTGACGCGGACGGGATTGCTGTTCACGGCGGCGACCCTTCTGGTGGCGTTAGCTGCGTTCGTCTCCGCGAACAATCTTCTATTCCTGACGCTCGCCGCGATGCTGGCGACGCTGATGATCTCGGGATTCGTCAGCAAGCTCTCCCTTTCGGGTCTGGAACTGGATTTCAACCTGCCTGAGCACATCTCCGCGGGCCGCAAATTATCCGGAAGAATCGTGATCCGCAACATCAAGGGGTTCATGCCCTCGTTTTCGATTCATCTGACGGCGCAGGCGAACAGCGGTTTGCGATCGCCGCTATATTTCCCGATCATCCCGGCGAGCAGTACGATCAACGAGCCGGTGGAACTGTACTTCGACCGGCGCGGCTCATACCGGGAGAACAGCTTTCGTTTTGCCACCCGATTCCCGTTTGGTTTTGCCGAGCGCCGGACCAGCGTCCTGCTTCGTCGCGAGGTGGTGGTGTATCCGTCGGTCGATCCACAGCCAGGATTCGAAGAACTGCTCATTTCGCTGGCGGGTGAGATTGACTCGTGGTTCCGGGGACACGGTCACGATTTCTACCGTATCCGGCCGTACGAGGCATTCGAGAGCGCACGGCACGTGGATTGGAAGGCCACGGCGCACACGGGCGATTTGCAGGTGAGGGAATTCGCCAAGGAACAGGAACAGGCGGTGGCGCTGTTCCTCGACCTGGACATCGCGGAAGGTCACGAGGCGTGGTTTGAGAACGCGGTGGAATGCTGCGCTTACCTGGCATGGAACATGGCGCAGCGCGGCGCACGGCTTCGGTTCAACACCCAGGACTCTGAATTCCGCGTCCCGGAAGAAGCGGACGTATACGCTATTCTTAAATATCTGGCTTTGGTGTCTCCGCGGCATGGGAAAGCCCTACCCGCTCTACATGACCAGGACATATTTCAGGTTGTCTTCAGCGTGGCACCCGAAAGGCTCGCGGATTCCGGCTGGGATCTGGGCGAGCCTAATGTGCGTGTGCTGGGCCTTGACCATGCCGCCATGGCTCGCAGCGCAAAACCCACCCACCCCGCCGCAGCCCCCAGCGGAGCAGGCCCCTCCAACTAAAATCGAACCGCTCAAACAGAGCATCAACGTTACGGACACGATCTCGACAGACGCGCCCGCCTCGATTACGGTAGTCAACCAGGACAAGATCGAATCGACTCCGGGCGTCGAACTCGATGACAAACTGCGGGACATACCGGGATTCTCATTATTCCGGCGGTCTTCCAGCCTGGTGGCAAATCCGACGACTCAGGGGGTATCGCTGCGGGGCATCTCATCGTCGGGGGCGAGCCGCACTCTGCTGCTGTGGGACGGAATTCCGGAGAACGATCCGTTTGGCGGCTGGGTGTATTGGGACCGCTTCATTCCGAACGAGCTGGAACGTATCGAGATGTCTCGCGGGGCCTCGACGAGCGTATTCGGCGACCTGGCTCTCGGCGGAGTCATCAGCGTTTTTTCACAGGAGCCCACGCGGGGCCACATCGACCTGGGATACGAAGGCGGCAACTACAACACGAATCAACTGTCGGTCGGCGGTTCGGATATCTGGCGGCGATTTGCGATTTCAGGAGCTGCCCGCGCGCTCAACACGGACGGCTATTTTATTGTCCCTGGGACGATTCGAGGAACTGTCGATACGCCCGCGGGGGTCGAGTTCGTTGCAGGCAATGTGCGGCTCGACTACCTGGGCGCGGCCGACCGGCTCTTTGTACGGCTGGATATGCTGGCCGAGCATCGTGCGAACGGCACCCAACTAACCACCAACTCAACGGGGCTGGGATCGTTGGGGGGTAACTATACGCACGAGTGGTCGCACGATCAGGTGTCGGTGCTTGGTTATTACACGAGTGAGGGCTTCCATTCCAGCTTTTCATCGGTAGCTTCCAATCGGAACAGCGAGCGCCTGACGTCGCTGCAGACCGTGCCGTCGAGCGCGGAGGGCGGCGCGTTTTTGTGGAATCATCATGAGTCGCGTTGGAGTGTGATTGGCGGAGCGGATGTAGAGCGTGTCGAAGGCACCAGCACCGATCATTTGTTCCCGAGCGGCAGCCGCGTCGGCGGCGGAGTCCAATTGGAGCATGGCGTTTTCGCGCAGGTGAACTATCGGGTGGGCTCGCTGCAATTGTTCGGCGGCACGCGGTACGAGGTGGGACGGGTAAATCCCAGCGCCGGCGTGGCATGGGGGCGAAGCCGACTCCGGGCGCATGGTGCGGTATACAAAAGTTTCCGCACCCCAACGCTGAATGAGTTGTATCGCGATTTTCGCGTTGGCAATACGGATACGCAGCCGAATCCTCTGCTACACCCTGAGACGCTGTTCGGATCGGAGGCGGGCGTGGACTGGTATGGCGAGTCCACACGGATCGGCGTTACGGCGTTCCGCAACGACCTGAATGGCCTGATTACGAACGTGACTTTAAGCAGCTCGGCATCGGGCATTATCCGCCAGCGGCAGAACGCATCGAATGCGCTATCGCGGGGTTTGGAGACCACGGTCAAACAGAGCTGGGGAAACTTTCGCGGCGAAGCGTCCTATTTATTCGTGCATTCGCAGTATGCCACGGGGCCGATGGTGCCCCAGGTTCCACGACACCAGGGGTCGGCCGACCTGGTTTACCAGCGCCATCGGACTTTCGCGTCATTCGGCGTACGCAGCTACAGTTACCAGTTTGACGATGACGTGAACCATTTCCTGCTGCCTGGTTTCGCGGTAGTCGAGCTTGCAGGGAGCCAGCAGATTTCGCACGGCTTTTCGGTGCACGGAGCTATCGATAATCTTCTGAGTCACCAGTATCTGGTCGCCTTGACTCCAACGCCGAATATCGGGGAGCCACGGTTGTGGCGCGTTGGGTTGCGGTGGTCGCACTAAATCTCACGGCGCTGCCGCGGATCTATTTGCAGGCGGCAGCCAACGAAAACTCTCGGGTTGGAAAAGGCAGGCTGAAACCTGCTCCACGCTTCCACGTTCTGCAAGTCCCGGTGAAGGCCGCGTCTTGAAACCGCGATTCGAGTACGCCAGCGATCAGTCGCTCATGATTTACCTGGGCGACGGCGTCGACATTGAGACACACCGGCGTGTGCTGCGATTGACGCGGCTGATCGAGGATGCGCCGATCCCCGGCGTTCGCAATTTGCACCCGGCATATTGTTCGATGCTGGTGGTTTTCGATCCGATCGAGTTGGAGCATGCGGAGCTGGAGCGCATCCTCCAGTCGTACCTAAATCGCCTGGACGAAGTGGAACTGCCGGAGCCTCGAACGGTCGAGATTCCGGTTCGTTACGGCAGTGAGAATGGCCCCGATCTGAACGACGTCGCCGCCTTGCACAACATAACGCCGGAACGCGTAGTGGAACTGCACGCGGCGGGGTCGTACATCGTATATTTCCTGGGATTCGTCCCGGGGTTCGCGTACCTTGGCGGGCTCGCCGAAGAGCTTGCCACGCCTCGCTTGCAAACGCCTCGCAAGCGCGTGCCGCATGGCAGTGTCGCCATCGGCGGGAATCATACCGGCATCTATCCGTTCGAGACGCCGGGCGGTTGGCGGCTGATTGGGAAGACGCCGCTCGACATCTTCGACCCCAATCGGCCTGAGATGAGCATTCTGCGAATGGGCGACATCGTGCGCTTCCGGCCGATCCCATGACGCTCATTCAAGTTCAGAATCCCGGCATGTTCACCACCGTGCAAGATATCGGGCGCTACGGTTACGGAGCTTTGGGCGTATCGGCGTCCGGCGCCGCCGATCCGATCGCCGTGCGGTTGGGAAATCTGCTGGTCGGAAACGCTGAGCACGCGGCGGCGCTGGAGATGACGCTGCTCGGCGGGAATTTCCTGTTTCCCGAAGGCGGCCTCGTGGCGCTTACAGGTTCGGAGTTCGGGGCGACGCTGGACGGGGCGCCGATGCCGATGTGGACGGCGTGCCGTGTTAAACCCGGCCACACGCTGCGGACGGGCCCCACTCGTTCCGGCGCGCGATGCTATCTGAGCGTGCGCGGCGGCATCTCGGTTCCTTTATTCCTCGGCAGTTCGTCGACTCACATACTAAGCGGCCTCGGCGGACTGGAAGGGCGGCAGTTGAAGAAGGGCGATGTGCTCACGATAGGCGACGCTACGTCCGGGGACGCCGACGAAGGCCGATCCCTACCTGTCGGCGTGCTCGAGCGCGTCCGGCCACGCAAGACGTTGCGCGCAACCGTTGCCCCGCAAACGAACGAGTTCCCGCCCGGTTCCGTTCAGGCGTTCTACGAAGGCCCCTACCTGGTGACGGAAGAATCGAACCGCATGGGACTGCGCTTGCAGGGCGCGGCGCTCGACACGCTGCATGCCGGCCACATGATTACGGAGGGCGTCTCGCTGGGCGCAATCCAGGTGCCGGCGGGTGGCCAACCCATCATACTCTTCGTCGAACAGCAAACTACGGGCGGCTATCCTAAGATTGCCAACATCATCTCAGCCGACCTGCCGAGCGTCGGCCAGCTGCGGCCCCGCGACGAAATTCGCTTCGAGCACGTCGATGCGGCGACCGCACACAATCTCATTCGCGAGCAGGAAAACTTCCTCCGCCACGTTGCGGTTTTGGAACGCTGACGGCGTTACCATACCAATGCGAGTGAAAAATTTCAGAGGGGCCAAACCATGCAGATCGACCTTAACTGCGACATGGGCGAAATTCCGCAACAAATCTCAGATGGCACACAGGAATCGCTCATGGCATCGCTTACATCGGTGAATATCGCTTGCGGCGGGCACGCCGGAGACGAGGAAACGATGAAGGCTACGATCGAGCAGGCGCTCCGTTGGAAGCTGACCATTGGCGCACATCCCGGATACGCCGACCGTGCAAATTTCGGTCGGATCGAGGTTGATCTTGCTTTGATTCAGATTGAGGTCATGGTGTGCGACCAGGTGCAGGCTTTGGCACAAATCGCACAAAGTCTCGGTGCGTCAATTGTGCATGTCAAGCCGCATGGGGCTTTATACAACCAGGCTGTTAACGATCCGGCGTTGGCTCGCGCGATTGCGAATGGAGTGGGACGATTCAGCAAGGACCTGGTGCTGGTGGGCCTGGCGGGTTCTCCTATGCTCGACACTTTTCGGGCCGCGGGGTTTAGTGTAGCTGCCGAGGCCTTTGCGGATCGGCGGTACGAACCGGATGGCACGCTGCGTTCTCGCCGTCATGAAGATGCGTTGATTCGCGATCCTGAAAAGGCGGCGGAGCAAGCGCTTCGGATCGTGCAGAAACGTTCGGTATCGACGTCGGACGGATCCAGCGTGCCGGTTTCGGCGCAGACGATCTGCATCCATGGGGACACGCCCGGCGCAGCGAAGATTGCGGAAGCTGTGGCCCGGACGCTGCGGGACGCGGGCGTCGAACTGCGGCCGCTGGCACATTGACAAGACGAAACCGCCTGCTCCACAAAGCAGAATGTTACGGGATTGTATCCTGCGCACCGGTTTGTTTCCGGCGAATGTGGGGTCTCGAAGTGCTGAAAGCCGCTTCAACCCGGCATTCAGCCTGCCTTTGGACCTCGCCGGGAACGCGCAGGCGAAACTGCCTGCGCCACCTTGGTTTTCATCCACTTTCGTGGACCATTCGTCCATCGCGACAGGTTGCATCTCCACCTTCCGCGTTCGTGACGCTTCCACGTTTTCGTTGTAATCTGGAAAGTCGCACATGGCTACCATCCAGACGGTTCGCGGACCGATAGACACGTCTCAGCTTGGCCCCACGTTGATGCATGAGCACATCTTCGTGCTGTCGCCCGAGATCATGCAGAACTATCCCGAAACATGGGGCGACGAAGAGGAGCGGATTCACGCGGCGACGGCCCGCATGAAGGAACTCGAATCGCGAGGCATCGGCACGGTGGTGGATCTCACGGTCATTGGCCTGGGCCGTTATGTCCCGCGCATTCAGCGCATCGCCGCGCAAACCGGGTTGAATGTCATTGTCGCCACCGGCATTTACACCTACAACGAAATTCCGTTTTATTTCCATTTTCGGGGACCGGGCACGCCGATGGGCGGACCTGAGGTGATGATCGATCTCTTCGTGCGGGACATACAGAGAGGAATCACGGATACAGGAGTCCGGGCGGGCATCCTGAAATGCGCTACAGACGCTCCGGGCGTCACGAAAGGCGTCGAGAGGATTCTCCGCGCCGTGGCGCAGGCGCATCGCCAGACCGGCGTTCCGATCTCGACTCATACCCATGCCCGTTCGCGCCGCGGCCTCGAACAGCAGCAGATCTTTCGCGAAGAGGGCGTTGACCTGACGCGTGTCGTCATCGGGCACTCCGGCGACACGACCGAACTCGATTACCTGGAAGAGTTAATGGCGAACGGTTCCTATATCGGGATGGATCGCTTTGGTATCGACACAATCCTGCCGTTCGAGGATCGAGTGAATACGGTCGCTACGCTGTGTGAACGGGGACACGCGAATCAAATGGTTCTGTCGCAGGATGCGGCCTGTTTCAACGACTGGCTCGACGAGCACACGCTGCCGGCCATCCTGCCCAACTGGCATTACCTGCACATCCACAACGACGTTATTCCGGCACTCAAGAAACGGGGGGTTACTGACGAGCAGATCCACACGATGATGGTGGAGAATCCACGGTCGATTTTCGAGAAGCAAGGCGGGTACTGACATGATTGAACCGTTTGACATGAGCGGCATTACGCGCGGCGCGGACGAGATCAAGCGCTATGACGACCGGCCCGCCTCGCTAATCGAGATGTTGCGCGCTACCGTGGACAGGAATCCTGCGAACGAGGCGATTGTCGAAATCGGCGGCCCGAGAATCAACTACTCGGCGCTGTGGGATCGCGCCTCGCGCATTGCGGGTGGCTTGCGTGCCGACGGGATCGAACGGGGCGACCGTGTCGCGATCCGCCTCGCCAACGGGCTGGACTGGTGCCTCGCGTTCTGGGGCAGCCTGATGTCAGGCGCCATCGTCGTGCCCGTCAATACCCGGTTCAGTGAACCGGAGATCGATTACGTGATCACCGACTCGGGTTCGAGATTCGTCTTCCAGCCGGGCGCGGCTTTGCCGGACGGCGGTCCGTACGTCGTTGAGGGTCTGACGCAGCCCGACGTAGCAGCCATCTTCTATACCAGCGGCACAACGGGTTTTCCCAAGGGCGCCATGACGACCCATGAAGGCTTCCTCTCGAACACAGAGACTTGCCGGCGCGTGGGCCTTCTCAAGTACGACGGCTCGGTGAGGTCGCTGGTCTCGGTTCCGTTGTTTCACGTCACCGGATGCAACAGCCAACTGCTCCCCTGCTGCGAAGGCGGAAGCACCACGGTGATCATGCCGAAATTCGACGTTCAGGATTTTCTCAAGGCGATCACCGCCGAGCGCATCACGTCGCTGACGTCCGTTCCCGCTGTCTACTGGTACGCCATCAACCAACCGAACTTCAAGAACGTGGATACCAGCCGCATCGAACGGGTGTCTTATGGTGGCGCTCCCACGCCGCCGGACCTGGTCGCCCGTATCATTGAATGCTTCCCGAATGCCCGCGTCGGCAATGGCTTCGGTCTGACGGAAACGTCCTCGGTGGCCACCTTTCTGCCGCACGAATATTCCAAATTGCGGCCGGAGACCGTTGGATTCGCGGCTCCTGTTTGCGACCTGAAACTTCACGAGAGCGACCCCGACGGTGTCGGCGAACTCCTCGTGCGCGGACCGAATATCGTGAAAGGCTATTGGGCCAAGCCCGAAGCCACGGCACTGACGTTTGTGAACGGGTGGCTGCACACGGGCGACCTCGCCCGAATCGATTCCGAGGGCTTCGTGCAGATCGTCGACCGGAAGAAGGACATGGTGAACCGCGGCGGGGAGAACGTGTACTGCGTCGAAGTGGAAAACGCACTGGCGGCGCATCCGGCGATCTTCGAAACCGCGGTGATGGGCGTACCCGACACCATGATGGGCGAGAAGGTCGGGGCGATTATCGTGTTGAAGCCCAACACGCCAGGCGACCCTCGCGAGATCCGCGATTTTCTGCGCGACCGCCTGGCCGATTTCAAAATTCCGCAGTACATGGTTTTCCGCGAGGAGCCTCTGCCGCGCAATCCCGGCGGCAAAATTCTAAAAGGCAGGCTACGGAAGGAAGCGGTTTGGGGCCAGCAGATTAAGTAGTTCCCACGCGCCCGCTGGCGTGAATGTCAAGTTCTACTTTGTCGTTGACACGCAAAACGAAGGTGCTCGGATTCTTGAGACCCCACTTCACATAAGGAATCACAAGATGGGTTGTGGCGGTCAACTGATCGCCGGTGCGGTGCACTTTGACCGTGAGCGTCATGTCGTGATCCGCGCCGTGTAAATTGAAGACCCCCTGCACATCCACCTGAGAGTCGCCTTCGGGGGCAAGCGTACCGGTGAATTTCCTGGCGCTAAACGTGATCTCGGTATACTTGCCGCTTTCCAGGATGCTCTTGTGCATGCGCTCGTCGCGCGAGCCATTTCCGCTTTCACCGCTGGTCGCGTCGATCACGATGGAGCCGCTCGCCTCGCCGGTTGCGGGGTCGAAGTGAATCGCGCCTTTCTTCAGCTTGAACGTGCCATGAACGGTATGGAGAGTCGATGGCAGCGTGAAGTGGACCTCGGTTTGAGCCGGATCGAGTTGCAGCGTCGAATCGGCGGCATAGAGCGCGGTGAGACCGAGCGCAAGGGGAACGAGACTAAACGGGAGCCATCTTTTCATTCGTAATTGCCTCCGATGATAAGGACCTGCCGCCGATGTGCATCATAAGAAGGCCGGAGAACCACCCGGGTTGCTGTGAAAACGTCCGCAGCACACTTTGGCGGAGCAAGCGATGACGATCCATCAGGAGCATTCCGCGAGCCGTCAACGCGGGAACCCGGGCAAGTTTGCGATGTGCCGATTGGTAGAGCTCGAGATCATTGGCTTCTATCGCGTCGGCCAGGGCGAGCGACTGCTGGAAGGCCAGCGACAATCCCTCGCCAGTGATCGCATCCACCGAACCTGATGCGTCGCCGACAAGCGCCACGGAACCACGGACGACCCTTCGAAGCCGGCGGGATTCAGTGACCGATCCGCGCTCCACCGTCGCGGGCGCAGCACCCTGCAACCGCGACGCAACCTCCGGAAACTGAAGCAATGCGTCTTCGAGGCGCAGGTGTGGATTGCTCGAGATCACGGCGACGCAGAGCGATTCGGCAGACACTGGAGTGATGTAGATCTGGCAGCGATCGCCCCAGTGGACGTCTACGCAGTCCGACCACGGCGCAACAGGACAGTGATAACGGAACCCAAAGCGCCTTACGCGCGGCGCTCCGCAATCCAGCCCCGCCCAGCGGCGTACGAACGACCGCTGCCCATCCGCGCCGATAATCCAGCGCGCCTGGACGGCGAGGTCGGCCGGCGAAATCCTCTGGCCCCAGCGCAGTTCGACACCGGCGTCGGCGGCGCGCTCAATCAGCATGGTGTGCAGGACGGTCCTGCGGATGCCGATGCCACGGACGCCCCCGAAATTTCCTCGCGCACAAATCGGCGCTTCGATGAATCGTATGCCATGGAAGGGGGCCGAATCGTACACGCCGATTTTGACGCCAAGCTTGCGCAGCGCCTCGACGCCATTCGGCATCAGGCCTTCGCCACAGGCCTTGTCGATCGGCGGCCGCGCCGCCTCTGCGACCATGACACGCAAGCCCTTCTGACGCAGGGCAATCGCCGTTGCCAGGCCCGCCGGACCACCGCCGACAATAAGAGCGTCGGCCTGAATTGACCGTAAGTTCACACCTTCACCATTTCAAGAGGACAAGCTCCGAGCAGAATCCGGGACCGGCGGCAGCAAGAACACTGAAAGTTCCCGGCGCGGGGCGCCGCTTCGTCATGACGTCCTCAAGGACGAGAAGTACAGAAGCGGATGACAGATTCCCAACTTTGTTTAATGATTCCCAAGACGCGGCTAACTCATCGCGGGTTGCGCCGATTGCATCCGCAGTGGCTTCGAGCACCTTTGGCCCGCCCGTGTGCATGATCCACGAGCCAATGTCTTTCCTCGTCAAGCCGTGACCCGCGAGGAAGCGATCGAGGTCGCCGCCGAGGTTCTTCCGGATCACATCGGGAACCTCGCGCGACAGGACAATCTGGAATCCGTTCTCGGAGATGTCCCATCCCATGACGTCTTCGGTGCCGGGATAGAAGGTCGATTGAGTCGCCAGGATGCGCGGGCCGTCGAGATGACGTTCCGCGCCGGCAATAACGACTGCAGCCGCCCCGTCGCCGAAGAGTCCCGACGAAATCAGGTTCGCGACGCTCAGATCGGCGCGCTGCAATGTGAGGGAGCAGAGCTCCACCGACAGGAGCACCGCAACTTGATCGGGGAAGGCCCGAACATAATCGGAAGCACGCGCGATCCCCGCGGCGCCGGCGACGCATCCGAGGCCAAAGATCGGATTGCGCTTCATGTTCCGCGGAAACGGCATCCGATTCATCAGCCGCGCGTCTATGGACGGACTCGCCACGCCAGTGACCGACACGAAGAAGAGTGCGCCGACGTCCTCCGGCACAAGACCCGCCCTTTGGAGCGCGCAACCGATCGCCTTCTGACCGAGATCCAGGGCCGTATCGATCCAGACGTCGTTCGACTGGCCCCAGGTCTTCAGCTCGTAATAACGTTCCAGCGGCACTGCAAGATAGCGGCCGCCCACACCAGTGTGCCAATGCAAGCGCTTCAGCAACAGTGGATTCTCGAGGCGATCTTCCCAATATCCGCTCAGCGCCGCGAGCAACACGTCTTGCGGATAATAATGCGGCGGAAGCGCTCCTGCGACACCGGCGATGGTCATATTTGAGGGGTGCTAGTTCAGCCGCGCAAGTTCTCTGGCGTAGAGAGAATTCTGCGGAAACTCCTGTACCAGGCCGGCGAGCAACTGCTTGGCCGTTCCGCGATCTTTATCGCGCAAGGCGGCGACTGCCAGCATGAGACGTGCGAACGGCATCAGCAGGTGTCCTTTTTGAGCCGTCAGACGAAGCTTGGCAATTCCCTCCGCCTTGTCGGTCTCAGCGCCCGCCAGGTGCAGCACCCAGCGGACCGGAGCTGCATTGATGCCCAACAAATAATTCTCGACGCCCACTGCCAGATAGGCATCGTAGTAGTTCGGATTCCTCGAAAGAAGCTGTTCGGCTAGCGCGCGACCCGTTTTCGTAAAGCCCAGAGAAGCTACCGATCGTTTCTCAATCAAGGCCAGATAGTCAGCACGAAGTCCGCATTCGAGAACCTTCGCGAACGTAGCATTATCGTCTTGCGGATTCTTGGCAAGTGCGGTGGCTGCGAGCCTTTCGCCTTCCGTCAGATCATTTTCGAACGCCTGCCTGGCAGCGGGGTCGCTTACCGTCTTTGTGCGATGGCGAAAATGATCGTCATCGGTGAAGAGTTCCGATTGCAGGATGTGGAGGCGGTCAAACTCGGAGAAGAGGTACGCAGCCGCGTCGGATACGGGGCCGAGTGCATCCTCGGGATGAGCTGTCCTCCATTGCCGCAGTGTTTCGTGGGCGTCGGCGAACTGCAGGTTGTACATCTGGTGATAGGCATTGTCGAGCGATACGGCACCAGTAGTTCCCGCGTAGCAGGACGCGGCGAAAAGCGCCGAAATCGCGCCAACAAAGAATCGCATCAGATATTCACCGCGCGCCGGGCAAGTCCCAAGGCCTCGCTCCAGAACGCACCGCCGGAGTGCACCGATTTTACCACCTCTTGCACGGCGTCGACGAAGTGGTCCACATGCGCCCGTTCGACCACAAGAGGCGGGGCAGCTTTCAGGACCATAAAGTTATTGCCGCAGATCTGCGTGAGGACTCCCATGTCGCGGAACAGTCTCATGACAAGCACTTGTCCGAACATTCCCGCATGAATCTTGCCGAAGGCTTCAAACGGAAGCCGCAGCCGCAGCGAGTGTGGCGTTCTAAATGCGATGCCGTTCAGGAGTCCGAGCCCGCGGATTTCGCTCACCATTTCGTAACCCTCGAGCGCGCTCCGGAGCCGGCTGCGGAGGTACTCGCCCATTTCCCCGGCGCGCTGATCGAGCTTGTCTGCCTCGAGCGCCTGAAGAGTAGCGAGCCCGGCGCGCATAGCGAGTCCGTTTTCGCTGTAGGTCGAAGTGTGGATAATGGCGCGCTTGAGCGAGCCGTAAACCGAATCATAGATGGCATCGGTCATCAGCACCGCGCCCACGGGAATCAGTCCGCCACTCAAAGCTTTCGCTAACACCACCATATCGGGGTCGAGGCCAAAGTGATGCGCCGCGAGAAATCGGCCAGTGCGATACATTCCGGTCTGCACTTCATCCAGCACGAAGAGCGTGCCGTATTTTCGGCAGAGCGCTTGCGCCTCGGCCAGATACTCCGGAGCCGGAATGCGGATTCCACCCTCGCCCTGAACCGGTTCGACGACAAAGGCTGCGAATTGCTTGCTCGCGAGTCTGGTCCGTAATGCGTCGAGATCGCCGAAGGGTACTCCGGCGGTGTTGGCAAGCATGGGGCCGAAACCCGTGCTCCAAAACGAATCGCCCATCAGAGATAGCGCACCGCAGGTCAAACCGTGGAAGGAGTCGTTCGCGTAGAGCAACGCCTCCCGCCCGGTGTGCGCGCGCGCAAACTTGATTGCGGCCTCGACGCCTTCGCTACCGGAACTGCAGAAGAATGCCTTTTGAAGGCGGCCTCCGGCTCGCGAACACAGCGCCGCGGCCAATTCGCCGGCCAGCTCGGGGACATGACTCTGCAGCATCGCCGGACCGTTGCGGTCAAGTTCGTCATGAAGCGCAGCGACGATTCCGGGATGGTTGTGACCGGCATTATGTACACAGTAGCCGGACAAGAAATCCAGGATTCGGCGCCCGTCGGCGGTAAATAGTTCCACCCCCGCGCAACGCTCGTACCTTGCGTTCATCTGGAGCAGATCCAGGAGCTTGGCCCATTGGGGATTTACGTACTTCTCGTAGGGGTAAGCGGTTACGGGAGCTGATGCAACATGCGGCATTTAATAGAGGCTACAATATATTCCGGGTTCTGGTAAGTGGGATGCATGACGGAGGCTCAGGGTTTCGGCCTTGACGATCTACGTTGGCAGTTCGTGTGCTCAACCGAACCCCGGAGGAGAGCATGTCAATCACACGGACCGCTACGCCGCGCCATGCGCATAGCCGGAACTTAAGCCAGCCAGAGCGTTTGGCCTCAATCATCGGTGGGGGAGTGCTCATGGCTTTTGGGCTTCAGAAGGGGTCGTGGGGAGGTGCGGCAATTGCCACGGCCGGTGGAGTGCTTGCTTACCGCGGAGCCGCCGGACACTGTCCTGTCTACCAGACCCTTGGCGTCACTACGGCAAAAGCTGGACAGGGGCGAAATCGCAGCTTGCCGTACGAGTTGGGCATCCGTGTGGACGATTCGGTTTTCATTGAAAAGCCCCGCGAAGAGGTTTATCAGTTCTGGCGGAATCTGGAGAACCTGCCTCGCTTCATGAAGCATCTCGAGTCAGTTCACGAGATCGATAACAAGCGCTCTCATTGGGTCGCGAAAGGGCCCGCGGGCCACTCGGTGGAGTGGACATCCGAGATCATCAACGAGGTTGAGAATGAATTGATCGGATGGCGGTCTCTGGCAGGTTCCGAAGTGGACAATGCGGGCTCGGTGCATTTCAAACCAGCGCAAGCCGGAACGATTGTTCAGGTAGCATTGCAATACAATCCTCCTGGAGGGGTCCTGGGGGCTTTGTTCGCCCGACTTTTTGGCGAAGAACCTTCGCAACAGATCGCCGAGGACCTGCGCCGAATGAAGCAACTGCTCGAAACCGGCATGATTCCTACCACGGCGGGAGAATCCGCTCACAAGAACGCCATGGATAAGAAGGCGAATAATAAGGCGGGCGGGAAGGGCTGGCAGCGCGATGCCGTAGGCGAGGCCTCAGAGGAGTCGTTCCCGGCAAGCGATCCCCCATCCTGGACACCGTCCGCTTTACACCGCTAGGAGCTCGTGGAGCTGTTCGGCGCAAGGTAACTAAGGCCGGGCTAAGTGCGCGGGCATTCCCGGCCGGTTTGGCCCAAATGCCCGGTCCACTTTGCGCTCAATTGACGTCTCGCAAACCCCTGTTTGCGGTTACGGCACTTCCCGTACCGGGATCGGGGAGGCACCCGATTGCTGCCGCTAACCGACTGGCTCCTCTAGGGTTTCTGCCCTCCCTAAAGTTCGCCTGCGCGACCGCCGATAAAGGACGCGAGGTAAACACCGGTGGATCGAGCGATGAACGCTACGGAAAGGATTCGGGCTGCTTTGACGCAGTCCAAGGCCGGTCTCCAGACATCGGAGTCGGACTCAGATAACACGCTGTTTGGAGCCTCGAAAGCGGACTTAGAAACCATGTCGGTTTCTGTGGACGTGCGAGAACCAGCCGCGCAACCCGAGGCTAGCGCTGTGCTGCCTTTGCTGGCAACCAATCAGGCGAGTGCCCCGGCGGCCCCATCCAAGGCAGCGCCTTCCACGGTGCCGCAGCAGAAGGCTGGCGGCTTTCCTGCAGTGACGGTAGTTATCGGAGTTTTGGTGTTAGCTGCCGGCGGCGCTGCGTTCGCATTCCGCGACCGCTGGTTGAACACCAAGCCCGCGGCCGCCGCTTCTGTGGCTGTCGCGCCGGCGCTGCAACTCAACGTCGATTCCGAGAGTAATGGACGGTTTATCGTCCGATGGAATCCCGCTAGCGCAGCCGTAACCGAGGCTGCCCATGGTCAGTTGGTAATCGCCGAAGGAGACAAACCGGCCAGAACAGTCGCGCTCGATCCGGAACAGCTTCGCAGTGGGCACTTGTTATATCAGTCATCAGCGGATCGGCTCGATTTTCGGCTGGAGGTGTCTGGTGCATCGGGTACAATCCTGAAGGAATCGGTTCTGGCGCTTTCTTCCGGTACGCCTTCCGCGCCTGCTCCCGTGCAATCCGCGCCGGCGCCGGCCGTTCCCGCAAAGACCCCGGCAACACCGCCAGAAAAACCTCAACAGGTCGCAAAGGTTGAGGAGCCGCAAGTAGTACGCCCGGTTCGGCAATTCACCCCGCCTCCTCCGACGCAGCGCAACCAGGCCGATGGGCGGCCGGTGGTGCTCGATGCTCCGGCCCCGTCAGCATTGCCCGCCGGGTCCCTGGTCGCGAACCCAAATCTGAATCTGCCGGGCGCTCTTAGCCGTCCCGCTCCCTCCGCGCCTCCGCCGTCGTCCCAGCCCGGAAAGCCATTGAGGGTCGGCGGAAATGTGCAGTCCGCAAAGCTGATCAGACGCGTCACGCCTGTGTATCCAGCCGTGGCCCGATCGGCGCGCATCTCCGGTATGGTTCGGTTCACCGCGACGATTGCCAAAAATGGCACGGTCCAGAATCTGCAGGTGCTGAGTGGACCCGAGGCCCTGGTCCAGGCAGCACGCGATGCTGTGAAGCAGTGGGTCTACCAACCGACTACACTCAACGGCGAACCGGTAGAGGTGATAACACAGATTGATGTGGCGTTTACTCTAAGGGATTAGCCGCCCCGGGTAATTATAATGGGCGAAGGTAGTGCTCATGGCTTCCCTTACCCGCCGTCACTTATTGGCTGCCTCTGCTCTGACGCCATTTCTAAGCAGACTTCCTGCTGCGACGCTTCAGCAGGTACGCCTCGGTGTCACCACCGATGAAGTCGATGAAGATCTCCGCACGGCGTTAGTTTTCCTTCGCCGGTTTGGACTGTCGTACGCGGAATTGCGGAGCATCTGGAACAAGTACAACACCGCCCAACCACTGGAGAGAATCCGGGAGGCCAAGGCGCTGCTCGACGAATACCAGGTCAGGACGTCGATCCTGGGTACTGCATTCTTCAAGATTCCACTACCCGCCGATAACGCGGAAGGGCGTCGCGTCATAGACGAGCAATGGACTCTTCTCGACGGCGCGATGGAGCGCGCCCGGATTCTCAGCACGGACAAGCTGCGGATCTTCGCGTTTACGCACAAAGAAGGCGAATCTCCCGATGCGGCGGCCTATTCTCGCATTCACGAGCTGCTACGGGAAACCGTTCGGAGGGCGAAGGACGGAGGCTTCCGGTTGGCCCTGGAGAATGTAGGGTCAAGCTATGTTTCGACGGGCGCGCAATCGGCGGCCCTGTTGAAGGCGATTCCCGATCCGACGCTCGGTTTGACCTGGGATCCGAATAACGCCGGAGCATCCGGTGAAAAGGCGTTTCCGGACGGGTATCGTCTCCTCGATCCGGCGCGCATACTGCACGTTCACCTGCGGGATTACCGTCATCGTCCCGACGGCAAGGTGGAATGGGCCGCGGTCGGCGAGGGCGAATTCGACAATCTCGGCCAAATCCGCGCACTGCTAAAAGACGGCTTCAAAGGAACATTCACGCTCGAAACTCACTGGCGCAGTCCGAAGGGTAAGGCGTTTTCCACTGAAACGTCCTTAACGGCCCTATTAAAGGTTATTGAGAAGGTCTAGCGTAGGGCGTGAGCCGCGGCGGTTTCGCATCCGGCTCGAGCAGCCACAGCACACGTCCCGGTTCGTGCGCGACCAGCTTTTCGTTTTCCGCTGCGCCAAGGTCGCGCGCCCAGATGACGCGCGAGCCGTCGATGTCCGCCGCGTTGTGCACCCACTCCTTAAACGTATGTCCAGGAAAATAGCGCACGAAGACGAGGTGTTTGCCAGGCGTCTGACGCAAGCGGTTATTGACTGCAATGCGGCCTTCGGGATCGCCGTGATTTATGGCATCCCAGGTCTCGTACTGCGTCATGGCGTCGTTGATGTCCTCGGCGGCAACGAGATGAATGCCGTACCAGAAGACAAAGTGTGCGGAACATAGAAAGACGATGAGGCGTGTGGCATCCATACCGGTGTTGAAGCCGCGGATTCGGAGCCGGCTCAAGCGATCGAGGGCGGTCACGGCGATCAACACAAAAAGGCATGCGATTGCGGCGATGTAGTGCGAGTAGAAGTACGGATAAAGGTTCGTGCCGCCGAAAAAGATCACGATTGCAAGCAGTACCGGGATGTACCGGAATTCGCGAAGGGCTAAGAGAAAAAAAGGAAGCGCCAGATAAAGGGGCGGGAGGAAGAAGAACCGCAGGAAACGCAGGCGGCCGGCAAGACGCTGAATATAGCGTGCGGCGGTGTCCGTGCCCTCGCCATGTACGGCCGACTGTTGTTCGAAGTCCAACTGCTGTTCCTGTGTCAGCTCGCGCTGCGGCGTTGGATTGGATTGCACCGTGAACGACGCCGGCACGCCATATTGATCGCGGCTCAGCATGTACGGCAAGGTCAGCCAGTTCCCCGTGACCGCACGGTTCTGGCAAAGTGTCAGGGCCAGTGCAGGGAGGATCACCAGCATCGCAGTGGCCAGCACTTTCAGCTTTGGCCGGAATAGCAGCACTGATGCGGCGAGAAGAATGAACTCAAACGGCCGTGTGAGCCATTGAAGAGCGAGACCGAGGCCCAGCAGCGTGCTGTCTCGACGCCAGGACAGGCTGAAAGCCTGTCCCACCCGCGGCAACGAACCAAATACCAGACAACCCGCAATACCGGAAACTGCCCCACCCCAGTAGCTGTTCATCCACTGATTGAGCGGCCCGAATTGAGCGACCGCGAGCAGTCCGCCGACAAGCGCCCAGCCTGGTGTGGTCCACGCGCGCAACATCCAATAGCAGAGCGCCGCGAAGAGTCCGATTGATAGCGCAACCCCTGCCCAAGGATGGCCCAAGAGCGTCCAGCCGAGTGCGAGCATGATGCCTTGTCCCAACGGGAAGATCGAGCTATATGTCGGTTCCTGGAGCACGAAGAAGGTTTCGAAGAACTGGTGCAGCGGGTGTGGCGGATTCGCCAGCCGGAAGTGGCGCAATGTGTCGGCAAGCAGCAGATAGCTGAAATCATCCGAAACTCCCGGGGTGGGGATCGGATAACGGGGCCACAGCAACAGGCGGAGGACAATCGGCAGCACGGCAAGGAATAGCATGCACCACGAGGTTCGCTCGGCAAACCGGCCGGCAGATGCGATGAACCGCGTCCGGTACAGCAGCGCGAAGCAAACCAGGAGCAACGCGAGCGTAATGACAAGGAAGTCCGCCGCGCCAAACCCGATCGGATTGTGCAACGGGAGGAACGACCGGAAGATGTGAAAGATGTACATCTACGGGTTAACGAGCTGGGGAGTGATGAATGGATTCGCGGACGGCGGACTGACCGCGGGCGGAGGCTCGTAGTGGCTCAGGCGAGGCGGCAGAACGTCGGGTTCGAGCAGCCAGGCGGCGCGATCCGGATAGTAATGTTGCAGCTTTTCGTTCTCGGCAGGTCCCAGATCGCGCGCCCACACGTTTTGCGCGCTATCGATGTCGGCCCGATTCCAGACCCATTCCTCCTGAAAGATGTGCTGCGGCAGGTAACGGACGAAGATCAGTTTCCTGCCTGGAGTCCGCGCGAGTTGTTCGTTAACGAGGCGGCGCCGCTCCGGGTTTTGGTGGTTGATGGCATCCCACGTCTCGTACCTGCGCAGCGCCACGGAGAAATCCCGGGTGTCAAAGACATGCACTGCGTACCACAACCCGAAATAAGCAAAAGAGAGCAGAAGGACGACGCGGGCCGATTCTCCGCTCAGGCGGTTCAGTTCGTTCAAGCCGACCACCGCGACAAGAATCAAGAGGCACGAGACCGCGGCGATATAGTGCGGCTGGAAGAAAGGGTAGAAGTTGGAGCCGACCGCAAACAAGAGCAGCGTGAGCGCAACCCAGAGAAACCGGAATTCCCGTAGCTTGATCAAGAACCAAGGCACCGCCAGGTAGAGCGGCGCGAGCAGGAAGAAGCGGAAAAACCGGATGCGATATTCCAGCCGCACGAAGTAGTTGCCGACGGTGTCGGTACCCTCGCCATGAAACGAACGCTGCATTCGGTAATCCATCTGCTGCTGGGGAGTGAGATCCACATGCGGCGTCGGATTCGGTTCTACCGTGAGTGTGGTTGGAACTCCGTATTGATACTGGCTCAGCGCATAGGGAAGCGTCGTCCAGCTATTGGTGATCTGCCTGTTTTGAACGAGAATGATCACCATGGCCGGCGCCACCGCGAGCATTGCGGCCACGGCCGGCCGCATAAATCGCCTGGCTTCGGGCAGCAGGAATGCCATGACGCTCGACACAAGGAATACAGACTCGAAGGGACGGGTCAGCAAGTGCAATCCGATGCCGGCTCCCAACAGGGCCCCATGACGAACCTGACCGCTCTCCCTCAGACGCGGCAGTGCACCGAACACAAGGCAGCCCGCGGTGGCCGCCACTGCGCCGCCCCAATAGCTGTTCATCCACTGATTCAGCGGTCCGAATTCAATCACGGCGAGCAGGCCGCCCACCAACGCCCATAGCGGGGTCGTCCACGCGCGCAGCATCCAATAACAAAGGGCACAAAACGCGCCGATCGAGAGAAGCACGCCGGCCCATCCCAGCGTTAGGACCAGCCCCTGGCCGAGCGGATAGATGGAGCTGTAGGTTGGCTGCTGAAGTACGAAGAACGTCTCGAAAAACTGCTGCATCGCATGCGTCGGATTTGCGAAACGAAAATGTCGCAGCGTGTCCGCGACGAGCAGGTGGCTGAATTCGTCATAAACGTCCGGGAAGGGCACCGGGTGATTCGGTAGCAGCAACAAACGCAGACAGATCGGGAGCAGCGCCAGCGTCAGCATGCACCATCCTGTCCGGGCGGCAAATTTGGCCGCATATGGCTCGAGAAGTGGTCGTGCAAACAGCACGCCAAGCACTAGCAGGAACGCTACGGCGAGTTCCAGTGAATCGCTCGCGCCAAATCCGATTGGATTGTCGGGCGGCAAGCCACTATTCTGCCAAAGTCCGGGCAGCGGTACTCATATTGACATTCTATACGGGAGCGACTATCCTTTTGTGTAGGGATTCTATATGAGAGCACGCGTGTCCAGCTTATGGCGCAACCTGATGCAGCGCAATCGGGTCGAAAGTGAATTGGATGACGAATTGCAGGCCTATGCCAGCCTTCTTGCGGACGAAAAGGCCCGAATGGGCGCCTCTCCCGATGCCGCCAGGCGGGCGGCGCTGATCGAAACCGGCGGAATGCCTCAACTCAAAGAAGAAGTCCGTGACGCGAAAGCCGGAATTATGCTCGACACCTTCTGGCGGGACACCAGATTTGGCGTTCGATTGCTCCTGCGAAACCCCAGCTTCACCGTCGTTGCCGTCCTCGCATTGGCCTTGGGTATCGGCGCGACTACCATCGTTTTCAGTATTGTCAACGGCGTCCTTCTCAGCGGCCTTCCGTTCCCGGAAAGCGAACGTCTCGCAATGGTGTACATCCATTTCACGCCGCAGAATCAGGAGCACGGAACGATGTCCATTGCAGACTATCTCGATTGGAAAACCCAGAGTCACTCGTTCGAGGAGCCTTCGCTGTACACGAATGGCGGCTGGGGCTTGTTCGATCTGACGGGTGCGGGCGAATCGGAACACGTGCGTGCCACCGCCGTGTCCGCTGGGTTCTTTTCGACGCTCCAGGTAAAACCGCTTCTCGGCCGCGTGTTCCAGCGTGGCGAAGACAGCGGCTCGAGCCCGCGTGAGGTCGTTCTGAGCGAGGGGCTGTGGCGCCGGCATTTCGGCGGACGCCAGGACATTGTTGGGCAATCGATCCGATTGAATACCATCCCGACGACGGTCGTCGGCATCATGCCTTCGAGTTTCCGGTTCACCCACGATACCGACCTGTGGCTCAATCTTCGCATCAACCCACCGACACGACGTGGCCCGTTTCCATACATCGGAGTCGCTCGTCTAAAGCCCGGCGTTACGATGCGCCAGGCGCAGGCCGAAATGGACGTGATCGCTCAGCGGGTCCAACGCGCGAATCCCACCTCGTATTCCAACTTGAGCTTTCCAGTCGTTTCGCTTCGCGATGCCATCGTCGGCAAAGTGCGGCAGTCGCTGCTCGTGATTCTCGGCGGAGTGTTCTCGCTTCTGTTGATCGCGGTAGTGAATGTCGCCAACCTGATGTTGACGCGCGCCGCGAGCCGGGAACGGGAGATGGCGGTGCGCCTCAGCCTGGGCGCGGGACGCAGTCGACTGCTGCGTCAACTGCTGGTGGAGAGCACCGTGCTGGCATTGGTCTCGGGTCTCCTGGGCCTCGCGGTGGCTTTTGGCGGAGTCCAGTTGTTGAAGGCCTGGAATCCGGGTAATCTACCGCGAATCGAAACTGTCCACGTGAACGGGACAGTGCTCGTGTTTTCCCTGTGCATCTCGCTCTTGACGGGTGTTCTGTTCGGGCTTGTTCCGGCGCTGCAGGCCTCGCGCTCCGACCTCAACACATCGCTTAAGGAAGGATCGCGATCGGGAACGCCCGGCACGGCCCGCCGGCGCATGCAGGATGCCCTGATTGTCGCGGAAATCGCCCTTTCACTGGTGCTGCTCGCGTCGGCCGGCTTGCTCCTCCGCAGCTTCGCGCTACTCGAAGGGGTGAATCCCGGATTTCAAGCTTCACCGGCCGATCTGCTCACGATGCGCATCTCAATCGGCGGAACAAAATACAGGGAGGAAGCCAGCGCTATTGCGTTCTATCAGGGTTTGCTCGATCGGGTGCGGAGCCTTCCAGGTGTGACGTCCGCCGCAATTTCCGACGGATTGCCGCCTGACAGGCGGGCCGACTACGACACGTTTACCGTCGAAGGCGAAACGTGGACCCAGGATTCCAATCCGGCTGTGACAGTAGCTCTGACCAGCTCGGATTATCTTCGGACGCTCGGTATTCCGCTGCTCGGCGGCCGTTACTTCACGGAACATGACATCACCGGATCGGAGTTAGTCACCGTGATCAGCGAGTCTATGGCGAAGCGTTATTTCGGAGGCCGCGATCCGATCGGCCGGCGCATGAAGCAAAGCCAGCCGAGCCTAGGAAACCCCTGGATGCGCATCGTGGGAGTTGTGGGAGATGTCAAGTATACCGGCCTCGACAGCTCCTCGGAGCCGGCATACTACTGGTCGTACAAGCAAAATACCTCCCCGATGATGTATCTGACAGTACGCTCCACCATTGCGGCAACACTAACGCCGACCATTCGGGAGGCGATCCGCGAACTCGACAAAGACGTGACGGTGACCGGTGTCGACACCATGGAGAACACAATGGCGCGTTCGGTTGCGCAACCGCGCTTCCGGACCGGGCTGCTGGCGATCTTCGCCGCGTTGGCCCTTATGCTCGCGGCCATCGGCATTTATGGCGTCGTCTCCTACAGCGTTTCGCAGCGAACTCACGAAATCGGGTTAAGAATGGCTTTGGGCGCCGCCCAGGGTAGTGTTTTACGCATGGTCGTGGGACAGGGTCTGCAACTCGCGGGCATCGGTGTGACAATCGGACTGGTGGGCGCGTTCATCGCCACGCGCAGCCTTGGAGCACTGTTGTTCTCGGTGAGCCCGGGAGATCCGGTCACTTTCATCGGCGTATCCGTTCTGCTGGCGGCGATTGCTTTGGGCTCCAGCCTTCTCCCGGCATGGCGCGGCTCGCGGATCGATCCGCTCGTCGCCTTGAGGTATGAATAAATGCCGTCCACTCAAACCAATCTGCTGCAGGGAACACTGGATCTGTTAATCCTCAAAACACTTGCCCTCGACGAGTTGCACGGGCTCGGCATTTCGCGCCGTATCGAACAGATCACAAACGGCACCTTCCAGGTGAAACCAGGGTCTTTGTTCCCGGCTTTGCATCGCATGGAAGAAGCCGGCTGGCTGTCATCGTCGTGGGGTGAATCCGAAAACAATCGCCGCGCCAAATACTACCGCCTGACGAAAGCCGGACGAAAGCAGCTCGAGACGGAGACCGAACAGTGGTCCAAGATTTCGATCGCCATAGCTAGCGCCCTCGGAGCCACTTAGCGCTGAAAAGATGCTAAGTTGGTCCGCATGCGAACGTTGTGGATCAGTATCCTGCTGGTAGTGTTTTCACTGGCAGGTTCGGCAGCCGATCTTGCCGGCAAATACAAAGGCTCCTGGACGGGAGGAGCCGCAAACGGGGACATTGCGATGTCGTTCAGCAAGGGGGACGACGGCGCCTGGAAAGCGGAAGTATCGTTCACGATCTCCGGACAGGACGTGAAGTGCAAGGTCAAGTCCACCAAGGTTGACGGCGCCAAAGTCGAGGTGGTGTACGATTTTTCGTTCGGTGACACCACGCTCGAGTCGACCGCGACCGCTGAACTGAAAGACAAGACCCTCGAAGGTACCTACAAGACCAAGTCAATCGATGACGGCTCTGCCGTGGATGAAGGCACCTGGATAGTGACCGCGAGTTAGAAGTACGCAGCATGAAATTACTCGCAAAATTCAATATCGCGTTCCTGCTCGTTTTTGGAGGCGGATTGGCCGCCGCCGGATTTCTCGCCGGCAGATTCCTTAAAGACAATGCGCAAGACCAGGTGCTTCGACAGGCTTCCTTGATGATGGAGACGTCACTGGCGGCCAGAACCTACACCACCGAACAGATCAAACCGCTGCTCGAAACACCGCAGCATTTCACAACTACGTTTATCCGGCAAACCGTGCCGGCGTACGCGGCAACCGAGACGTTCCGGTATCTTCGGAAGCGCTATCCCGCATACACCTATCGCGAGGCCACGCTCAATCCTACGAATCCCTCTAACCGGGCAGTGGATTGGGAAGCCGACATCATCAACATTTTCCGAAATCACCGCGATCGCACCGATATTCACGGCGAGCGCGACACGCCCGACGGCATGTCTCTGTACATGGCCCGTCCTATCCTGGTCGGCGCGCCGTGCCTCGTTTGCCATAGCGTCCCTTCCCGGGCTCCGCGATCGATGATCAAACTGTATGGGACGGCAAATGGATTTGGCTGGCAGGAAGGCGAAGTGGTCGGAGCGCAGATTGTTTCCGTGCCCATGTCCCTGCCGATGGCAATCGCGCAAAGGGCCTTTCAGACGCTGATGATCTACCTGGGAGCCGTCGGCATTGTAACGATGATCATCCTGGACTTGGCCTTGGTGTTAATCGTAATCCGGCCGGTGCGCCGCCTTTCCGCGGTGGCCGAGGACATCAGCAAAGGGAACCTGGATGTTCCGGAGTTGCCGGTTAAAGGCCGCGACGAAATAGCGGGGCTCGCCGGATCGTTCAATCGGATGTATGTGAGCTTGAGGAAAGCGATTCAATTGCTCGAAGGGCGCTAGACTCCGGCAACCCATCTCTGCGTCCCATTTGCACAGGCAAAACCCCTGTGCATCCTTTGGGTTGCGGCGAGGCAGCTTTGTGGGGCAGGCGGTTTCGCGGCTGAATGCCTGATCCACATCGCGCTACTTGGGGCGGGACGACATAAATTTGCGGCGATCGGCTTCCGAGGGAATCTCCTCGGCGAGCATGCGATACAACTCGTCCATACTCCGCGCACGCTTTGTCATCCGCTCCACAAAAATTCGCGCCATTGGGCCAATGTAGATCGCAAGTTCTTTGCGAACCCGATCGAGTACAGCGGGATCGAACGCTCCCGACACCGCGGACGGCGGCAGATTCCGGGTCACGCCCGCGCGGGCGGCATCCAGGCTCGCCACAAACTCACGCGCAGTGGCGATGCGGTCGTGCGGATTCTTGGCTAGTGCCGCAATTGCGACACGCGAGAGGGCCTGCGGTACATTCGGGTCGATCTCTACCGGCGGAACTACCGGCTGATGGATATGGGCGGCCATCATGCCGTAGTCGGTTTCGGCATCGAACGGACGCCGGCCAGTTATGGTTTCGTACAGGACGATTCCCATGGCGTAGACGTCCCAGAGAGGATCGGGCGCTCCTCCTTGAATCTGCTCCGGCGCCATATAGGCTAGGGACCCGATGATTCGCCCGTGCATCGTCAACCGCGTGTCGACACTGGTACTAGCGATTCCAAAATCGGTCAGTTTGACCTGACCCTCCGGCGTAACAATGATGTTCGCGGGCTTGATGTCCCGATGCACAACACCGTGGCTATGAGCGTAGACCAGTGCCGAAAGCACCTGGCGAACGTAGTCAACGCCCTGCCAGACGTCGACGCGCCCCTGCCTCAGCCGCGTCTCGAGTGTCGTGCCCTCCACGAACTCCATAAACATCAGGAGCTGGTTTTGCACCCAGGTGGCGGCGAAGAGGGATGCAATGTTCGGGTGCGATAAGCTGGCTTGAATCTTGATTTCGCGGAGGAATCGCTCGGCGAAGCTGGAGTCGTCGCCGCGCTCCGGGAGCAGCACCTTCATTGCTTCGACACGATCGGAGATGAGATTGCGGACCCGGTAGACCGCCCCCATGCCCCCCGCACCCAAAATCCCAACAACTTCGTAGTCCCCTACGATCTGTCCAACCTCAAACTGCACGAGGTATCAGAATATCAGTTATGGCTTGGCTTTGGCGCGGCTGGCTTCGTCGGCCGGAGCGGGAGCGGTCTTCACGAAGTCCTTGGCCAGGCTGGTTCGGGGACGGTAACGGCCGCCCTTGTCGAGTTGGAAAAGCGCTTCGGAAATACGATTCACCACGCGCTCTTCGGTCAACTTCGACGTGCCGTCGTGGGGCAGAACCGAAAGTTCGAGGTGGATGAGCTCGTGAACGATTGTGTATTCGATATCGGTCGCCACGTCAGCGGGCGAAAGGTTATAGTCCGCGGGATTGAGGACCTTGATGACAGCCGTTTTCTCGTTGCTGTTCCACTTGAGGTTCCCTACGGTCTCGGGGCGCAGGTCGCCGACGCGTACAATCAGCGTTGTAATCGTCCACTCGCTCAAGTCGAGCCTCTTCTGCCAGTGCTTGGTCCATTCGTCGACTTGGGTCTGCGTGACGGCGGACGCAGTTGCCTTCTCCGAAGGAAGAACGGCACCTAGGGATACAGCGATCCCCAGGACCATAACGGTCACCAATTTCATTTGGATGCATCTAGTATATCGGAAAGTCTCTCGAAATTCTCCAGAAAAAAACAACGCCATTTCTATTGCGGAAAGCTCTCCCGGCGGACGCCAAGGCGCCCCAACGGTTGGCTGGATGATATTGAAAAATTTGGGATTCGCGACGAGAGACGCTAGCATCTAAGGTAGGGAGCCACCTTGTTGAAACTCGGTGTACTACTATTTTTTTGCCCGTTTGTAACCGTTACAGCGCAAACGGGTGCGGGCAATCCCGGGCTGCCGCCGCCCTCGCCCCGTATTAATACGATTCAAACCCCGCCGGTGAGCGGATCGAATCCATTCCAGGGCAGCGTTCCGCCTGCCGACGCACCCAACGGGCCCTTATCTTTAACGCTGCAGGATGCTATTCAACGTGGACTGAAATATAACCTGGGGCTTCTCTTAGGCGATCAGTCTACACGCCTCGCCCGCGCCGAGGAGCTGCGGGCACGCGCCGCTTTGCTGCCCGCTCTGAACGGGCGAATCGCCAATACCGTGGAACAAGTCAACCTGGCATCATTCGGGTTTCAGATCAGTGTTCCCGGTTTCCCGATTCCGTCCGTGGTGGGACCGTTTAATGTCTTTGATGCCCGGGGTTTTCTATCGCAATCCATCTTCAATCTGGCTGCAATACGGAACCGGCATGCTGCCGCGGAAAGTACGAAAGCGGCTCAGTTTTCCGTTCAGGACGCGCGCGATGTTGTCGTTCAACTGGTTGCGGCGGGATATCTGCAGGTGATCGCCGATGACGCCCGCATTACGGAGTCGGAGTCGGAGGTCAAAACCGCCCAGGCCCTCTACCAGCGCGCCCTCGACATGAAAAACGCCGGCATGGTCCCAGCCATCGACCTCTTGCGCGCGCAGGTGGAGTTACAAAGTGAGCAGACGCGCTTGCGAGGATACCGCAATCAGAAGGACAAGGACCTGTTGTCGCTGGCGCGGCTCATTGGTCTACGACTGGAAACCACACTGACCCTGACAGATGCAATTCCGTACGCGCCATTGGCGGCCCTGCAACCGCAGGAAGCATTGAATCGCGCCCTGGCGAACCGGTCGGATTACAAGGGGGCCTCGTCGCAGGTTCGAGCCGCCGAACTGGCGCGCAATGCCGCGGTATCAGAACGGATGCCCAACGTGGCGCTAAACGCCGATTACGGCACCATCGGCCAGAGCCCATGGAGCAATCACGGAACTTTCACCGTCTCGGGTAGTGTTTCCTTCCCGATTTTCGACGCGGGGCGGATCCGCGCCGATATCGAACAGGCGGACGCTACGCTGCAGCAGCGCAGGTCTGAACTCGACGACCTGCGCCAGGGGATCGATCAGCAAGTGAGGGTGGCGTTGCTCGATTTGCAGACGGCGGCGGACCAGGTGGCCGTCGCGCAGAGCTCGGTTGACCTGGCGCGACAGGCTCTGACGCAGGCGCAGGACCGTTTTGCAGCGGGCGTCGGCGACAACATCGAAGTGGTGCAGGCGCAAACAAGCGTCGCGAGCGCGAGTGAGACGTATATATCCAGCGTTTTCGCCCATAATCTGGCGAAGGTCGCGCTGGCTCGGGCCCTCGGAATCGCAGACCAGGGCGTCCAACAATTCTTAGGAGGAAAGTAGTGGCGGAGAGAGTGGAGACCGAACCCAGAACAGACGAGAGCGTGGCCCCATCGCGCCCACCGTCCGGTGAGGTCCGGCCTCCGCGTCCGGTCCCCCCGGTGCCGGTACGGCGATCGTTTGTCCGCGAACATCCGTTGGGGATCGTGCTTGGCCTGCTCCTGCTCGCAGTCGTGGCTATCGCCGGGCTGCGGCTCTGGGCGTATCTGTCTTCGTATGAATCCACCGATGACGCCCAGGTGGACGGGCACATTTATCCGATTAGTCCGCGTATTTCGGGACGTGTCACCGCGGTGCACGCCGATATCAATCAGAACGTGACGCAGTCGGAAGTATTGGTGGAACTCGATCCACGCGATTATACGGTCGCCATTGACCATGCCAAAGCTGATCTGGCCAAGGCGCAGGCCGACGTGCGGGCCGCCCGCGCCGAAGTACCGATCACGCGGACCTCTACCTCCAGCCAGGTATCCGGCGCGACGGCCGGTGTCGAGCAAGCCACGGCGGCGCTGTCGACGGCGGAACAACAGCATGCCGCGGCACTCGCCCGAATTCGCGAGGCGGAAGCGAACTACACCAAGGCTCAAAAGGACGTCGAGCGCTTCCGTCCGCTGGTGGCGAAAGAGGAGATCTCACAACAGCAGTTCGACCAGGCCATCGCGACCGCTGCCGCGATGGCGGCCATGGTGGACACCGCGCGCGCGAATGCCGATGCGGCGGCGCGACAGATTACGGAGGCGCAGGCACGTGTGAGCCAGGCGCACGCTCAGGAAGCCGCGACACGAGCGGGTCCCGAGCAGGTGGCGAGTATGCAAGCCCGCGAGGCGTCGGAGCAGGCCAACGCGCAGGCGTCTGAAGCCTCGCTGGAGCAGGCGAAGCTCAACCTGGACTATACCAAGATCCTTGCGCCGGTCAATGGGGTGGTCGGGCGGCGTTCGGTTGAGGTGGGACAACAGGTCCAACCGGGCCAGGAACTGCTCGCGATCGTTCCGATCGAGCGGCTGTGGATTACCGCGAACTACAAAGAAACCCAGCTAAAGAACATGAGGGTGGGCCAAAAGGTGACGGTCCACGTTGATGCTCTCGATCGCGACTTTACCGGTCACGTGGACAGTTTTCCGGGCACGACGGGGGCCAAGTTGAGCCTGCTGCCGCCCGAAAATGCCACGGGGAATTTTGTGAAAGTAGTGCAGAGGCTACCGGTTAAGATCACTCTGGAACCCGGACAGGATACCCAGATGAGGCTGCGGCCGGGAATGTCGGTGGAAACCAAAGTGTGGTTGCAATAGATTGACGGATAGTCTTATGCGGCGAACCATTTTCGACGATAAGACTGTTGAGTGAAAATGCCGTTTCGCCAGCCATGGCGCGACCGATCTATTCGTGTCAAATTCTCAGTACTGGCTATTGTTTTAGTCCTGTTCTGCGGTGTCGTCGCGCATCTTCTTATAACCTGGTCAGCCTCGCGCGAGAACCTGGCCCAGATCCAATCGGGCGCCAGCAGCATTACGCGCCAACTGGCGTTTGCGGCGTCCGCGATGTTTGTTCTCCATGACGCGAAGGATCTTCAAACTCTCCTGACGGCTGCGGGTTTCGATCCCGAAAGTAAGGCGGCATACGTCTTTGACCCGCGCGGACACGTCCTCGGATCTATCGGATCGTGGAAAGGTACCCCACCACGGCAGTGTGCTGCGACACCGACGACGGTCCTGCGTGACGAAGGTCTTTGGGCGGGCATGTCGATTCAGGAAAACGGGAAGACGGTTGGTTGCATCACGATCCTGCGCAGCGTCGACGCAATGCGCGCTGAACTTGCGAAAGTCCGGCTTGCGGCTCTGATCGTGATCCCTCTGTTCACAGCGATCGTGGCGTTCGGATTGAGTTTCCTTCTGGAGCGGGTTGTGTGCGCTCCTCTTCGGCGATTGCAGGTGGCCACCGGTGAGCTATCCGAGGGCCATTTCCCCGAGGAACTCCCAATTCGAAGCAATGATGAGATCGGATCCCTCACGCGCGACTTCGATGACATGGTGCTGAAGCTGAGAAGGTCCTATGAGCGGCAGCGGAACCTCATCACGGAACTGGAGCAAAGCACCGCGAAGGCCAACGTCGCGTCCAAGGCTAAAGGTGAGTTTCTGGCGAACATCAGCCACGAAATCAGGACCCCGATGAACGGCATCATCGGCATGACCGAACTGCTCCTGGACACGCAGCTCGACCCGGAACAGAACGAGTATGCGGAAACGGTCCGCGCCAGCGCCGCTTCACTCCTGAAAATCGTGAACGAGGTCCTCGATTTCTCGAAGCTCGACGCCGGAAAGCTGATTTTCGAGAATCTGCCTTTGAACCCTCGTGAGGTGGTCTCAGGCGCCATCAGTCTCTTCGCTTCGACAGCGGAACACAAGGGCTTGCGGTTAACTTCTACGGTCGAGGATGGCGTGCCGTGGCGCGTGCGTGGAGATCCCAGCCGCCTGCGCCAGGTGCTCCTCAATTTCATCGGCAACGCCGTTAAGTTCACCAGCGAAGGCGGCGTTACGGTGAATGTTGCTTTGGAATCAGAAACCGGCAAGCAGGCAGAATTGCGTTTCGAGATTGCCGACAGCGGAATCGGCATCCCGACGGAGCTGCAAGGTCAGTTATTCGCTCCCTTCACGCAGGCGGACGCGTCGACGACCCGCAAGTTCGGCGGAACCGGCCTGGGACTCGCCATCTGCAAACGATTGGTCGACATGATGAACGGCCGGATTACGGTGGAAAGCGAGCCCGGAAAGGGCGCGCGCTTTACCTTCACGGCGTGGTTCGATGTCGAATCGTGGGATGGTAGCATAATCCCAAATGGCCGACGAGAAGAAACCGCAACGTCAATTCGGGTTTAACACCCGCGCTCTCCATCACGGGTACGCACCGGACCCTACCACCAAGGCGCGAGCCGTTCCCATCTATCAATCCACGTCATTCGTCTTCCAGGATTCGGATCACGCGGCGCGCCTGTTCGGGCTGCAGGAGTTCGGGAACATATACACCCGGATTATGAATCCGACCACCGACGTGCTGGAGCAGCGGGTGGCATCGCTCGAGAACGGCATGGCGGGCCTGGCAACCTCCAGCGGCCAGTCCGCGCAGTTCCTGGCCATCAGCAGCATCATGCTGCCCGGCGACGAACTGGTGTCGGCGAGCACGCTATACGGTGGATCCTTCACGCAGTTCGACGTCAGCTTCCGTAAGTTCGGCTATGACGTGAAGTTCGTGGAACCGGACGATCCGGAGAACTTCCGCAAGGCGATCACGCCGAAAACGAGGCTCCTGTACGGAGAAACCATCAGCAACCCGCGCGGCAACGTGCTGGATATTGAAGCGGTGGCCAAGATCGCGCACGAGGCTGGTATTCCCCTCGTGATCGACAACACGTTCGCGACCCCATATGTGTGCCGGCCGATCGATTACGGCGCCGACATCGTCGTGCATTCCATGACTAAGTTTATGGGCGGGCATGGCAATAGTATCGGCGGCATGATCGTCGACAGCGGCAAATTTGACTGGGGCAGCGGCAAGTTTCCACAGCTCAGCGAACCGTCACGCGCGTATCATGGCATGAAGTTCACGGAGGTGTTCGGGAATCTCGCGTGCATTATCAGGGCTCGCGTGGAGGGTTTGCGCGACATGGGTCCCTGCCTCAGCCCGTTCAACTCGTTCCTGTTCATACAGGGCGTGGAGACGCTGGGGATGCGCATGGACCGCCACCTCTCGAACACGATGGCCGTCGCGCAGCATCTCGAAAAGCATCCGCTGGTGAGCTGGGTGAAGTATCCCTCGCTGCCTTCGAGCCCCTACCATGCCGTCGCGCAGAAGTACACACCCAAAGGGGCGGGGGCCGTCTTTTCGTTCGGAATTCAAGGCGGTTATGAGGCCGGCAAGCGATTCATCGACAATTTACAGATGTTCTCGCATCTCGCTAATGTCGGCGACTCCCGGAGCCTGGTAATCCATCCCTCTTCCACAACACACCAGCAGCTGAATCCGGCCGAGCAGGAGGCTGCGGGCGTAACGCCGGACCTGGTTCGGTTATCGATTGGCCTGGAAGATGTGGACGACATCCTGTGGGATATCGACCAGGCGCTCGACGCCTCGCAAGGTCACGCTGCGAGCGCGTAGTATCATCTGTCTCATGCGATCTCCCCGTCTGTTGCTCGCTGTTCTTTGCGCTGCAGCGCCGCTCTTTGCGATTAACGATCCTGTAAAGACGTCAAATGGGCTCGTATCCGGCGCTCCCGGCCGCGACGCCTCCGTTCACGTGTACAAAGGAATCCCCTACGCTGCTCCGCCGGTTGGATCGCTGCGCTGGAAGGAACCCAAACCGGCAGCATCGTGGGATGGCGTTCGCAAAGCCGACAAGTTCTCCTCCGCGTGTGTGCAAGCGCCGTACCCGAAGAATTCGGTCTATTACAACGAGCCCGAACCTACCAACGAGGACTGTCTCTACCTCAATCTCTGGACGCCGGCGAAATCAGCCAGGGAAAAACGGCCGGTGATGGTCTGGATCCATGGCGGGGCACTCACGCGTGGCTCCGGCAGCATACCGATCTACGATGGGGAAAACCTCGCGAAGAAGGGTGCCGTGGTGGTCACCATCAACTACCGCCTGGGACTTTTTGGCTTTTTCGCGCATCCCGAGCTTACTAAAGAGTCCGACCGCAATTCATCGGGAAACTACGGCATCCTCGACCAGATTGCGGCTCTCGAATGGGTGCAGAAGAATATCGGCGCATTTGGCGGCGACCCAAAGCGCGTCACCATCTTCGGGGAGTCAGCAGGTTCGTGGAGCGTCAACTGCCTCATGGCGACACCGCTCGCAAAGGGGTTGTTCCAGCGCGCGATCGGCGAGAGCGGCGCTGATTTCCAGCCCTTGCGCAAGCTAAAAGAGGCTGAGGAAGCGGGCGTCAAAATCGCGACTTCGATGGGCGCCCACTCGATCGCGGAGCTGCGGGAGAAATCTGCCGACGAAGTGCTGAAAGCCGGGCCTGCCATCGCGTATCCGACTGTCGACGGCTGGATGTTGCCCGCCGATGTGTACACCATTTTTGCGAATGGCAAGCAGAGTGATGTGCCGCTGCTGGTCGGCTCGAACGCCAATGAGTTCACCACGCTCACGCCTCCGCCTACGAACCTGACCGCGGCCGCGTTCAAATCGCAAATCCGGAACCGCTTCGGTCCCGACGCCGATAAGATCCTGGCTGTCTATCCTGCCGATAACGACGACCAGGCCAAGGAATCGTTCCTGGCGAATTTACGCGATGTCACGTTCACGTGGCAGATGCGGACCTGGAGCCGCCTGGAGGCGAAGACCGGCAAGTCGAACGTGTTCCTTTACTTCTTCACGCGGCCTACTCCGGGTCCGGACAGCAAACGGAACCGCGCGTATCATGCTTCGGAAATCGCTTATGCATTCAATAACCTTACGGACGACCATCCATGGGAGGATACGGATCGCCGTCTGGCGGACATCATGTCGTCCTACTGGGTGAATTTCGCAACCAATGGGAACCCGAACGGCAAGGGCCTGCCGGCGTGGCCGAAATACACGGAAGCAGCAGACCAGTCGCTGGAGCTCGGGGAGCAGATCAAGCCGCTTACGAACCTGCAGAAGCAGGCGCTGGACGCGCTCGACGAATACTACTCCAGAGTCCGCGGAAACTGATCGCACGCGCGGTAGAATCGTAAGCTTGGAAGCCCTCAAGTCGGCAGCGCGCGCCTTGTTTCACGGCGTGGGCGGGACAGCGTTGCTGCGGCGCCGTTATCGGAGCGGGTTGCGTATTCTGATGTATCATCGCTTCCCTGCCGCCGCCGAATTCGACGCACAATGCGAGCATCTGCGGCGATACTATCGGCCCATTTCAATGACGGAGGCGTCGGAGTGGCTGCATCGAGGTAAGCCTCTGCCGCCAGGAGCCGTCGTGGTTACTGTGGACGATGGGTATCGCGATTTCTACGTGCATGCTTATCCCGTATTGAAGTCGCATGGCATTCCGGCGCTCGTTTATATCGCCACTGATTTGCCGGACAAGCAGACCTGGCTATGGACGGACCAGGTGACGGATGCGGCCTTGAAAGCTCGGCTGAAGAAGCTACCTGACGGCGAGCGGCGCACTGCCCTTCTAACGATGAAGTGGCTGCGGGCCGCTCCTCCGCCCGAGCACGCGCCTTTATCGTGGGATGAGATTCGTGAGATGGCAGCCGGCGGCATCGAGTTCGGCGCGCACACGCGCAGCCATCCGATTCTCTCGCGTCTGCCGAATCGTAAGGCGATTGAAGCGGAGGTCGCCGGTTCGAAAGAGCGGATCGAGGTCGAACTGGGTTCAACAGTCCTGCACTTCTGTTATCCCAACGGCCATCCCGAGGACTTTAGCGGCGAGGTAGTGGAAGTAGTGCGCGAGTCCGGTTTCACAACGGCGGTGACCGGCGTTCAAGGCATTAATTTCTCTGGAGCCGACCCGTACCGGTTGTTGCGGCTGCATCAGGAACCGGACCGGCCTGTGAACAAGTACGCCCACCAGGTGGCCGGCATGTATCGTGGCTAGCGGCCGGTGGCTTCACCCTTCCACATCCTCCAGACTCTTCGCGATTAGCGCTTGCGCTCCACCAGCGCGACAATCTGGGCAATGTTCCCCATGTGCTCGAAGTCTTCCGGATCGAACCTGATGCCAAACTTCTCTTCCAGCGCCAGCATCAGGTTCAGGTGCTTGAGAGAATCCCAGCCTTCCACGTTTTCCGGACCCGAATCGGTGGTGATGCGTGCCACGGGTACGTCAAAGATTTCCGCAGCGATTCCGCGGACCTGAGTTGCGATTGCAGGGTTCATTTTTCGAGTGCCTCGATCAACTGCCGGGTGGGCGTGTACAGCCAGGCGATCCTGCGTTGATTGAAAGCCACCGCAGGTACAGGCTTGCTGATGATGATACAGCCTTTGGTGCGTAGCTCGTCCAGCGCCTTCTCGATGTCAGGCACCTCGTAACAAACATGATACGCGCTGCCGCCTTTGGCGAGCGTGGCCCGAACCGGCGATTCGTCTCCGAGGGGAGCGACGAGTTCGATCACGATGTCGCCCGGCGCTTCCCGGCCCAGGAAACAAACTGAAACTTTTTGCAGGGGATCATCGTAAGGACCAGAGACAAGCTGGTAGCCGAAGAGTTCGCGGTAGACCGGGATGGCGCGATCCAGCGATTCCACCGCGACCCCCAGGTGGCGGAACGTGAACAAGGATGTTTCCAATAGCTTAGTGTACTTCCCGGCGGCGGGCCGAGGATATAGTGAGATTTGTGCCGCTTCAATTTCGCAGCACGACTCCAGACGATCTGCCTGCCATCCGCCGCCTGTTGCAAACAGCGTTCGGCATCGGGCCGGATGCGCCGAGCATAGACGCCAAACTGCTCGCGTGGAAGTACCAGATCGCCCGCGGCTACGTCCTGGAACAGGATGGCGCGTTGCTCTCCCATGGCGCCCTTTGGCCGGGCACCATCCAGACCAAGGCCGGTCCAATCGGATTTGCAAACCTTCTGGACTGGGCATCCGTCAAATCTCCCGCGGGCATGGGTGTCGTGTTACTACGGCGGCTGAGCGAAGTATCTCCTCTGATGGTGTCAACGGGGGGCTCGGCTCAGACGCGGTCCCTCATGCCCCGGATTGGGTTTCGCCATGTTGGGAACCAGGCGGTCTGGGCCCGGGTGGTTCGACCTTTTCGGCAATTTCGAACGCGGCCCAAGGAGGGACTCGTGAGGTCGATGACTCGGCTGGCTCGTAATGCGGCTTGGAGCATGGCGCCGCCAGTTCCTTTGCGGGGATGGCGGACGCGGACAGGCGAAACCGCCTGCCCCACCACGCTGCCTCGCCGCAACCCAAAGGTGTCGCAGGCGGTTTCGCCTGTGCATCCTTCCACAATGTCAGAATTCTCGCGGGGCGCAAAGAATCTGGAGCTGTGTAAGACCTTGTTGCTCGAATGCCCTGGCGCCTCGGTGTCGAATTGGTCCTTTGACGCCGGAGGATTCTTCGTTTTGGTTCGCGTCGGCGGACAGTGCCGGATTGCCCGCCTGCGGATCGAATCCGAGCAGCCCGAAGATTGGATATCTGCTTATGCGGTCGCGTGTTTGACCGCGGAAGCGGACCCGGAGACCTGCGAGGTGATCGCGCTGAGCTCGAATATGCCCGTGAGCGAAGCCCTGGCCGCGAATTCGTTTCACGTCCGGGATCACCGGCCCACGTTTGTTTACGACCCTAACCACATCATTCCCCCGGACGCCGGTCGGCTCGAGTTCGACATGCTCGACGATGACATGGCCTACATGAACGTACCTGAGCACCCCTACCTCACATAATGCGAAGCTCTCGTGAGATCGCCCATCGCGCCTTGCAGGAGGCGACCAACGTTCGGCTGATGTGGTGGCCGCCACGGGCCAAGTCGACGTTTGCCAAATCGATTCTGCCGGAGCCCAAGGCCTGCGCCGCGGCGCTTCGGCGAACGGCGTATGCCGCCGAGGTGCTGCGCCTGGCCGAACAGATCCGCCAGCATCGATTCCCGCTCCTGGGATTCACGATCGATCCAGGTCCCGATATCCACTGGCGCCGCGACGAGGTAAATGGCGTCGAGACCGGAACTCAGTATTTCCGAAGCATTCCCTACCTGAACGTGACGCGTGCGGGCGACCACAAGAACATCTGGGAGCTGAATCGTCATCAGCACCTGGTTTTGCTGGCGCAAGCCTACCTGCTCGACAGCAATCAGGCCAATATCGATGAGATCGCGGCGGAAATCGAGAGTTGGATCCGGCAAAACCCTTTCCAGCGCGGAATGAATTGGGCCAGCGCTCTTGAAGTCGCGTTCCGGGCGCTGTCCTGGCTATGGGTTTTGCACCTGGTCGGCGAATCCCTGACTCCCGGATTGCGTTCACGCCTGATCGAGCAACTCAACCTGCACGGCCGGCATCTCGAGAACAACCTGTCCCTTTATTTTTCGCCAAATACGCACTTGCTGGGCGAAGCCGTGGCGCTGCATGCGATCGGCGTCCTGGTTCCGGAGCTGCCGCGGGCACGGCGATGGCGTGAGAAGGGTGCACAGGTCGTCGGCGAACAGATGGAGAAACAGGTTCGCGCGGACGGCAGCCACTTCGAACAGTCCACCTACTACCACGTGTACGCGCTCGACATGTTCCTGTTTCACGCGCTGCTTGGCTCGGTGTCCGACGCTTTCCGGGCGAAGCTCGAACATATGGCGGAATACCTGGATGCGATTCTCGGTCCATCCCGGCAGTTGCCTTTTGTCGGCGATGATGACGGAGGGCGTTTCTTCCATCCCTTCGGTGAACGCGATCGATTCGCACGCGCTACCTTGGCGGCCTGCAGCCTGTTTTTCAAGCGCCCGGAATGGCTGGAGAGCGCCGAGGATCTACACGAGATCGCCGGTTGGTGGTACGGAGTTCACACGAGCCCGGGCAAGCATTGCCTCAATCCTCCATCGCGCATCTTCCGCGACGCTGGGACGGCAGTGATGACGAGCGGAGATCGTCATGTCCTGGTCGACGCCGGCCCGTTTGGTCCGTGGGGCTCCGGCCACAGCCACTCTGACACGCTGAGCCTGGTTGTCCGTCGTGGCAGTGACGAGATCCTGATCGATCCCGGAACGTATACCTACGTTGGCGACGAGCACTGGCGAAACTGGTTCCGAGGCTCCGCGGCGCACAGCACGGTTCGGATCGATAGCTACGACCAGGCGACACGGATCAATCCGTTCCGCTGGGCGGATCAGCCTTCCGTTCGCGTGCGTTCCTGGGAATCCTCAGCGTCCGAAGACTACCTCGACGCAGAATGCAGCTACCGTGGATTCACGCATCGCCGGCAGGTCCGTTTTACCAAACCGGATGCGATTCTGGTGAGCGATGAAGTCTCGGGGCCGCCCGGCGCTCATAATGTCGAGCAGCTCTGGCATTTGGGTTCCGAGGACGCAGAGCAACGCCTGCAACTCGAGGCGCCGGTCCAGAAACTGGAAGGCTGGAGGTCGCGAACGTTTGGCGATAAGACCCCGTCAGTGATCCTGCGAGTGCATCGAAGATGCGAACTGCCGTGCCGGTTCGAAGCGCGGATCGATCTTAAGTAGACAGTTCGGCTCCATGCTCGGACAGCAGGTTCTTGAGCACCGACCGGTGGCACCGCGCCTCATTCTCGCAATAACAACCGATTGAGAAGTTGGTTTGATGCGACAAGGCCGCGAGCACATCGAGGAGTCTCGCGGCTTCAGGATTTTTCATCTCGGCCCGAAACTTACGCTCGAATGCTTTCCAGTCTTTGTCGTTTTTCGCGTGCAGGGCGAGGTTCACCAGTTCCTGGCTCGGCGACAGGTTGGGGAGCCAGACGTCGTAATAATTCAGCTTTGCGTACTGTGTTTTGGGTACTCCGCGAGGCGGCCTGCGAACTGTACCAATTCGCAATCCCTCATCAGCTTTTCGGGGCGACCCGAGCCTCACCACTCGAACCGGCATGTTCAACTCCTCATTTCGACATCGCTCCGTAAGGGTGAAGCGGTCAGGCGAAACCGCCTGCGCCGCAAAGCAGCATGGCTGCAACCAACGGAAACTCCCACGTCGGAAAAGGTGAGACAGACGTTGTCGCCTGTCCTCTCCCGAGTCAGGGGCTGGGTAATACCCGAAAGACCTAAGTGCCATGGCCGTAAAGCTTGAGATACTTCATCCCGGTATCGCACATGATGGTGACAATCGTGGCGTCGGGTGCCAGTTGCTCTGCCAATCTCAGCGCGGCGACGACATTGCAGCCTGTCGATGTACCCGCAAAGATCCCTTCCTCGCGCGCCAACCGCAAGGTCATTGCCATCGCGTCATCGGTTGACACCTGCTCGATCTGATCGGCGGCGTCCTTGCGCCACAGCGGCACAACATAACCGGCTCCGATGCCTTCAATCCTATGAGAACCCGACTTCCCACCGGACAAGACCGCCGATTCCGCGGGTTCGACAGCAACAGTTTTGACTTTCGGATTGTGCTGACGCAGCCGTTCACCGGTGCCTCGAAGCGACGCCGACGTGCCGACGCTCTGAACAAATCCGTCGACGCGTCCACCAGTCTGCTCCCAGATTTCTTCCGCCAGCTTGTGGTAACCGGCGACCTGGTCTGCATTCTTCATCTGATCGGTCCAGAAGGCGCCCGTTTCAGCGGCGACAACGCCCGCGGCTCCGATCATGTCGCGGGTCAACTTCTCAGTCATCCCGCCACTGTCGCTGTGCAGAACCTGAAGTTGCGCCCCCAGGATTCTCATATGATCCTGCTTCTCACGCGCGAAAGCGTCGGACGTCACGATATGCAGCGCATAGCCCTTCACCGCGCAGACGAGAGAAAGCGACACGCCGGTGCTGCCTGCCGTGTATTCGACAACCGAGCCACCTGGCCGGAGGCGACCGTCCGCTTCCGCCGCCTCAATCATGGCCAGCGCCATCCGATCCTTCATGCTGCCGGTCGGATTCTCGCTTTCGAGCTTCAGCAGAATACGAGCGCCGTTCTGCGGCGCCACGTTGCGCAATGGCACCAGCGACGTATTGCCGATGCAGCGCAGCACATCCCGTTCGAGACCGCGCTTAAGCATTCTATTGATTGCCGCTCGTCACGTCCGTCGCCGGAGCGGAGGTTTCTTCGCCCCAAATATATTTGCTGAACCACTCGTAATTGTGCTCCATAACGGCGCGCTGCTGTTTCGGCTTGTTGATGGGATGTCCGAACCCCTTGTAAAGGATCAGCTTCGCCGGCACGCCGCGATCCCGCAGCGCCTGGTACAACTCAAACGAATTCGGCGGCGGCACGCGCTTGTCCTGGTCGCCATGCTGAATGAGCGTCGGGGTCCTGGCGCGGTTCACATACGTGATCGGAGATGTCTTGCGGTAGATCTCGGCGTCTTCCCAGGGTGTCGCCTTCAGGTACTGGCGCGTGAACGGATGGATGTCGGTATTCACGTAATAAGTCATCCAATCGGAAATTCCCGCACCGACCGAGACGGCCTTGAACCGGTCGCTGTAGCAGGTGATGAACGCCGAGATGTAGCCGCCCTCGCTCCACCCCATGGATCCCACGCGATCCTTGTCCACCATGCCCTTGGCGATGAGGTGGTCCACCCCCGAGATGACGTCCTCATAATCGCCGATTCCCAAGTTGCGGACATTCAGCGCGCGGAACTTTGCTCCATAGCCTGCGGATCCGCGATAATTCGGCTTCAGAACGAGTGCGCCTTTGGCCGCGAACATCTCCACGGGATAATAGCGGTCGGCGCTCATGAGCGGTGTGTCCACACCTGTGGGGCCGCCGTGAATCACCACCAGCAACGGATACTTTCGCGACGGATCGTACCCGGCGGGCTTGATAAGGACGCCTTCAATCTCCGCACCATCCTTCGATTTCCACTGAATGACCTCGCGAGTCGCAAGTTGGAAATCCTTCCATTGCGCCGACACATCGCTGAGGTACTTCGGCGCAAAATCGGACACCGAAGACACGAAGACCTCCGCAAAATGATTTGGCTGGGCGCCGACTCCGGCCATTGTGCGATGGTCTTTGGTAAATGACGCTCCCGAAGCATGGTACGCGTCCGGGCCGCTCAATCGCCGGATCGCGCTGGTGGCGGGGTCGAGGCGATATACGTGGGCCGCGGTCTTCTGGAGAGCGTTGAAGTAAATGCCATCCGCGCTCCAGTCGATCAGGTTCGTATCCTCGTCGAATTCCTTCGTCAGAACGCGCGCCGTTCCGCCGTCCGCAGGCACCGCTGCAATATATCGATTCGAGTAAAAGAAGAACTTGTCGCCGTTCGCGGTGACGAAAGCGATCTCCTTGCCGTCGGGCGACCACTTCGGATTACCGTTGGGGCCGGCCATTTCCAGCAGCTTGCGCACATGATGGTCGTTCATGTCGAGAACGTAGACCTGCTGGGTGTCCTGCGAGCCGAGATCCGGATCTCGAGTGGCGTCAAATGCAATACGGCGTCCGTCGGGAGACCACGAAAAGCTTCCGATATTTAACTGATCTCCCTTGGTCAATTCTTCAGGTTTCGGCAGTTGCTTGTGATCGGACGGAATCTCGGTGGGCACCTTCACAACCCACAAGTGGTTCATGCTGTAATCACCGCCGATAATCTCGAAATCGCCATACTTCTCTTTGCGATCCTTCTTTGCCTTGTTGTCGGGACCTGTCGACGTGAATGCAATCGACGAACCGTCGGGCGACCAGGCAATTCCGCCCACGCCGTTCTCCTCCGTTGTGAGTTGGGCCGCCTCGCCGCCGGCCGGCGAGATGATATAGATCTGACGCTTCCCGTCGCGATCGGAGACGAACGCGATCCGCCGGGAATCGGGCGACCATTGCGGGCCGTTCGACGATTTCTTACCACTCGTCAACTGGTAATGTTCTCCCGTCGCGGTGACAGCGATCCAGATCTGCTGAACGAAGTCGTTCTCTTCCCAATTGGTCTGCTGGACGCCGTAAGCGACATAACGCCCATCGGGAGAAATCTGGGTGCCTTGCACGGACTTAGCGTTGAGGGATTGGTCAATCGTCGGAGTCGCGGCACTTGCGGTCAGAACACAGAAGACAATAGCGGCGGCGGTTCTGTATGACGTCATGCCGGAATTATACCGCCCGGATGTCCACGACACCCGTTCCGCGGCACATTCGCGCCAGGCGCCGGCCCGACATACGATGGTAAAGATTCACGGCAACCTCACCGCCTCGCACGATATTGAAGGCGGCGAAAGCGGAAGGCGAGACGTCGTGTACTTGCTCGACCGTTTCCATCTCCAGCGAACGCGCCGGCAGACCCATTTCGTTTGCCAATGCGACGATCTGGTCCGCGCCGCCGTGCGCGTAGGGACACTGGGCCGAATATACCACCGTGAGATCCGGCCCCAGGTCTTGCAGCTTGGAATTCCAGCCGCCATCGAACTTCGGATCAGGCGCTCGTTTGAACTTCAGCACGACGAGATCGAGCCCCGGTGGAGCAGTGTCGACAACTTTGAATCCTTGTTTGAGGAAGAAGCCGGTGTCGACCAGGCCAAGCCGGTCGGGGGCGGTGACCGCCGCAACGCCGGCCATCTTTTGCTCCCTCGCGTCGCGGATACATTCGTCGAGCAAAGCCTTGCCCGCCCCTCTTCCTTTAGTCCGCCCGACCACCCACATGCAGTGAATCACCATATAGCGCGGCGCCTGAATCGCGCGCCACGCAAACTCGCCGGGCATGTATTCAATAAAGCCGCGGCTTCCGTGAGCGATCATCTTGATGCGCAGGCCTTCGCGAAAACGCTTCTTGGCCCATTCCAGCTTGTCGTGAAAGCCGTCGGATTTCGGCTTGCTCATCGCACAGAAGAAACCGGTCTCGTCCACGTTGTGTTCGTTGACGTCAATGATGCGGAATGTGTCCACGTCTTCGGTATACCGCTTGCCCATCGCGCGAGCAAGGGTGATTCAGAACGAAACGCGGAATCCGATTTCGATCGAACGGGCGCCGCCGGTCTGGAAAACGGGGGGAAGGCCGGTGTTCGGGCTTCCCATGCCCAACATCAGGTTCTGCATCGAAGTGGATTGCCCGAACCATGGGCTCGAAAGGAATGGGGCAGCATCGGCGAAGGCGGGATGATTGAGAACGTTGAATACGTTCAGACTCACTTCCAGTGAGAAGCCGAAATAAAGCGGGAACTCGCGACGCAGGCTGGCATCGAACTGACCGAGACCGTTGCCCGCAATGGCGTTGCGCCCAAGAGTCCCAAAAGTTCCGGCGGCCGGGGTTGAGAACGCCGCCGGATTTAGCCTGCGCTGGCCCGCCACCATCGGATCGTGGAGCCAGATCGGTGCACCCGGCTCGAGATTGGGATGCCCCACGTTGTCGAACACGAGCCCGAGCGCCTGTTCGCCATCCCGGACGTCGATCGGAAAACCGGTGCGTGCACGAAATATGCCGCTGACCGTCCAGTTCCGCATCCAGTCCGGGAGGCGGCTCCCGGTTACGTGATAGGAGAGGGATGTTGTAAGCGCGTGACGGACGTCGAAGCTCGAGGAAGCGCGTGCCTCGTTGAGATTGTATCCGGGGTGAATCAGGAAGATGGACGAATCCTGCGAGCCATCGTCGATAGAGTGCGCCCAGCTATACGCCACGGTTCCGTAGACGTTGCGGGTAAGCCTGCCGCTGTAGCGCGCCTGCATCGCTTCGTACGTAGAGGAATTTTGAGTGAGCGCAATCATGCGGTCGAGGATACCGGTTCCCGGCTCGACATAAGCCTCGTTTCCGAGCAGATTCCTGCCGGCCGAACCCGCATATGCTACGGAACCCACGCCTCGCGATCCGAGGCTTTTCTCCAACGACACACGCCACTGGTAAGACAGCGGCAGCCGAAGCCCGGGTTGCGAGCCGGTCAAAAAGCGCAATACGTCAGGTGATGTGGGGCTGCCCGGAAAAGTATACGGAGCACCGGCTGAAGGATCGAGACCGGTACCTCCGGACAACTCCCAACTATTGAAAGGGGCGCCGTTGATGGGATTGACGGCAGCCGCTAATGCGGTGTCGTAGAACATTCCTGCGCCGGCACGAAGCACAAAATCGGAGACAGGAAGCCGCCAGGCCATGCCCACGCGCGGAGCAAACTGGAAGAAGCGCATCGGCCATGGACCGGCGCCGTTGATGTCGCCGCTGTGCGTGGTCTGCCAATCCGTTCCATTCCAGAGACCCGAGACAGTGGGGATTTGTGTCTGCGCATCGCCTGGAGGGGTTAGCTCCCAGCGCACTCCAAGAACGAGGTTGAGCCTGTCGCTGACGTGGAACGTGTCCTGCGCGAATAAGGACGCCATATGAATGTTGCCGGCGGATTGCGGCGCCTGGGAGTATGTGACAGCAAGCGGCTGGCCGCTGAGCAAATAGTCGAGATTGGGCGCCGCGCCGAGCACACTGCCAAGAGGAAAATCGCGGGAAGGCGTCAACCTCAGGTAGTCGAAACCGGCGTGGAATTGGTGCCGGCCGCGCTGATGTGAAAAGGTTTCCCGTACTTCCCATTGGTCCTGCTGTACAGGATTTCCGCCGCCGAAGATGAATTGTCCGAGCCCTCCGATGGAAAGCCCCAGCAGCGGGAGCCCCAAACCGGGGATCGGTGACGTCAGGTTCGGAGACGGCGGTCCCCAACTGAAGAAGCCCCCGGCGTATTCAAAAGTCGGTAGCAGCCCGGCGACTTGAAAAGCGGCGGCCGACCAGTACTGGAAGACTCCCTCGGAAAGGTCGGCATGGGAGTAGTTCAGGCGGAAATCGCTCACCGTGGCGGCGCTACCGAGCGTAATGCCCAGCGTCCCACTCCTCCAATTGAGCGTGCTTTGATTCACCGTGTAATAGCCGCCTGATGAATTGGAGGGCGATTCGATATAACGGCCGAACAGGTTGCCGTGCGAGCCCAGTGCCTGATCGATGCGAAGGCTCGCGCTTCGAACCAGCGCCACGACACCGACTGGGCCGGCGCCGACGGCCTGGTCTGCTCCCAAACCGGGTCCAACGGGAAGAGGAAAAGCCTGCAGAAGATTTTGAAGAGGCTCTGATGCGCTGGTTCGTGCCGTTACCGCTGGCACTGAAACCAACTCAATTGCCGAGTCGTTGAGAGTGGATCGCTCACCCGACAGGAAGAAGAACGTGCGGTTCCTTTTGATGGGACCGCCGATGTTGAGACCGAGGCTGTCGTAGTACGGACGCTCAAACGGAATCCCGAGGCTGTTCGCGAACCAGTCGCGCGCCGCCCAGCCGTTGTCGCGGAAGCGTCCGTAGAATTCGGAATGGAATTGATTCGTTCCCGAGCGCGTATTCACGAAGGCGCCTGCGCCGGGGCGTTCGCCGTTTTCCGCCGCAAAGCTGGAGACACGAAGCTCCACCGATTGCGCGGTCTCAGGCGTTCCCAGGTTTTCCGTGTTGCCGATGGCGGACATCGCGGGAAGTGACGCGCCCGGGAGTGATCCCGGCAGAGCGCTGCCTCCGACACCAGTGTTGGCGCTCACGCCATCGACACGAATGATGTTCGAGTTCGGCCGCTGCCCATTGGACGTGAACTGGCCGGCGTCGTTATTGCCTGCCGGCGTGAATATGGTCCCAGGCATCAGGTCGAACAAAGCACGGTAATCGCGTCCACTCGAGGGCAACGCTGCGCCGGGACTGCTGCGCGTCACGAGCAGGCTGTCGCCTATGGATGGGTCGAGATGTTCGCGGTCGCTCACAACCGTGATCACTTCGTGCAGCCCGATGATCTCCATCGAGAAATCGAGGTGCAAGCCTGCAGCCGGGGTGAGAACCGCGCCGACCCGCGAGATGGTCCGAAACCCGGGCGAGCGAACTGTGACTTTGTATTCTCCGGGAGCCAAGCCGGCCACTGAATATTGTCCGGAGTTGCCGGTTTTCGTCGACCAGCGCGCGCCGGTATCGTTGCTTTGGACTTGAACCTTGGCGTCAGGCAACGCATGGCCGCTCGGGTCGAGCACCAGGCCGAACACGCCGTTCTGGTCGGCGGCGGCTACAGGTGTGCCGAGCAGCAACAGCCCTAGGATCACCAGCAGAGCAACAGGTCGCTCGCGCCGCATCATTTCTTCTCCTGCTGCATTCTGATCGCCGATTCCAGGCGATTCAGTTGTGAAGGCAAGCTGTGCAGCATCTCTTCGCCGGTGGCTTCGGAATAGCTGCCGGCGAGGAGACGATTCAGAGTGTTATCGACGTCCCGAGCCGAGTCCCAGAAGGCAGCAGTCTCGGATTGCGTTTGTTGTGCATCATCGGATGGCCCTAGCAATGGCTTCATTTCCGTCCGAATCCGGGCTTCCAGACGTTCGATTTCGGAAATATGTCGCTGCCGAAGGCGGAGCAACAATTCCCTGCCGGATGAATCGAGCCGGGCTTCAACGTCTGGTGGAAACTTCTCCGCCAGCGTTTGCAGGGCGTGGGCACGGGCGACAACGGTGGCACTAGCCTCCAGAACGCGATCCGTCATTTCCTGAAACGCGATCACTCCGCCCGCGCGGGTCTCGAATCGCTCCCGTAGCGCCGCCGGAATCCCATTGGCAAGCTTCTCGGATGGTGAACGCTGCGCATGCGACGGTGGCATGGAAAGTGCTGCGTTGAAGTCGAGAATGACTCGGGGCAACGGGCGCAAAGCTTTCGCAATCTCCTCTTGCCGTTCGGGGTTGAGCCCGTTCGAGCGAACGATAATATGGCGATTGCCGGTATCTTCGGAAACCTCTATGGGGTCGCCGGCGTCAGCACCGATATCATCCAATGCGGCGAAGACTCGCAGCATGTCCGCGGGAGTGGCAGGTGTTTCCGCGACGCCCGGAGACGCGGTGGCAGGCGGTGGAACAGGAGCGGAAGCAGTGGTCTCTTGCATCTCCAAGGGAACCTCGCCTGCGAATTCAAATGCACCAGCCGTGGGGCGAAGATCGGGACCGCTCAAGGTAAGCGACGCCGCATGCAGATTTCCGGAGGAGGTCTCGGTACGAACCCGATACGTCACGTCGTTCGCGCGGTCGTGCGCTACCGTCACGGAATCGCGTTTTTCGGGCAGATCCCTGCGCCAGGCCTGGAACGAACGCGCGCTCAACGGATCGCTCCAGCTATATCGTGCCTGGACGAAAAGCCCGCGCAGACGTTTCCAATCCGCATCGCTGTCGAGCGAAGAGTCGGAGATCAGTACGGCAGGGCGAAACAGCGTGCGGCCGTGTACGCGCAGGGAGATTCTCCGAGACATCGGGAAGGCGGTACGCGCCGATTGCGAAAGCAGTTCCGTGGCGCTGGCGGCGGATTCGCTCGGCCGGCGGAGAAGCAGAGCCATCACCAACGCACCGAGAGCCGCAGCGATGGCCACAGCCGGCCACCAGCGGAACGGCTTCACCGTGCGCCTCGCGCCGGCTTCTGCGACAAGCGAGTTCAGGCCGGCCCACGATTGTGGAGCGGGCGCCAGCACGGGACCACGGATCGTGTCGCGGTATTCGATATACACCGCGGCGGCCGCCTCCATATCGCGCAGCCGCTCCGCACAGATGGGGCACGACCGGAGGTGGCCCGATTCCCTTGCAGACAGTTCTCCATCCTGAAACCGGGCCAGTTGCTCATCCGATAGATGGGGGGCTTTCACGCTATACATTGAGGACCTCCCGCAGTCGCATCGTGGCGCGCCTGAGAAATTCGCCCACGGCTGAAGTGCTGATGCCGATCGTATCTGCAATTTCGCGGTAACGCAGCCCTCGCACCCGCAGGTGCAGGCAGTTTCGCTGCTGCGGCGAGAGACTGCGAATCGCATCGAGAAGAGCTTGCTTACGCTGTCGTTCGATTAGCGCCTTCTCAGGATTGGGCGACGACTCACTCAGTTTGAAGTCGGGATCAAGCGCATCGAAAGCCGGTTCACGCTCGAACGCACGCAAAGCGCAATTGTGCGCCACACGATAAAGCCAGGCGCGCGGATTTTCGATGGTCTCTCCTTTGGACATCTTCAGGTATAGTTTCAAAAACGCATCCTGGGCTAGTTCCTGGGCGCGCTGCGCCGGCAGGCCGAAATAAAGCAGGTATGCGTAGATGTTGTCACGCTCCGCTTCGTAGATCTGCTCCACCCGTTCATGGACGGTCATGCCGCTGCCATAGACCTGAGATCCCCGCACAGGCACTTTTAACTACAGCCGAGCGAAATATTTTTTCGCTGTAGGGAAATACTCGAGAACCCGGATCTTACGGGCGGAATGCGTTACACAGTTCTACTACTTTTCGCGGCCGCGCTGGCCGCGCAGGAGAATATCGTATCTGTTGGCTTCAAAGCGGGCGTGCCGGCGACGAACGCCTCTTCCGGCTTTACGGGTTTCATCACGACGACCGGAGTTTCTACCTCCAATACGGGCCGCTGGACTCTGGGCCCTACCGTCGAGGTGCGAATCTATCACGGCTTATCGATTGAAGTTGATGCTCTCTATCGCAGTTATAAGAGTGCGAGCGCCTACCTCTACACGGGCCAGTTCTTGCCGGACAGCAGCACTGTCCAGTTTTTTTCAACCTACAAAAGTGAAACGCACGTCTGGGATGTCCCAGCATTACTTAAGTACCGTTTCACCACCGGCCGCTGGCGGCCGTTTATCGACGCCGGCTATCAATGGTCGTTCTCGTCTTCGGACGGTGCTTCCTTCCTGACATGCCTTAGCGGTTCCGATGCCTGCAGCGGGATGCCGTTCCAATTCGGAAGCTTTAGTTCATCGGGCACCAATATCGCTCGAGGACCGGTTGTTGGCGTGGGCCTCGAATTCAAGGTTGGCAAGATCAAGATAGCCCCCGAAGTTCGATACGCGCATCCGAACCATGCGCCCAACGTCAACCAGTTGACCGTCCTGGCTGGATTCACGTTCTAGTCCCGTTCACAAGTTCCCACGACCATGACTCCAACGCGTCGCGCGCTGGTTTCGGCAGTCTTATACCTAATCGTGGCGATCGCCCTCGCAGGCATCCGGCCTTTATGGCTCGATGAGATTCTGCAACTGCTCGACACGCGGCAACCGTCTGTAAGCAGGTTGATCGAGCATCTGCCGCATCATACGGGTTCGGTTCCACTAGGCTACCTAGTCCAGCAGACGAGCCTCAAGATCACGGGTTACTCTCCGCGTCGCGCGCGTTTACCCGAGGCGGTGTTCGGTGCTGCCGCGGTTTTGGTGGTGGCGCTGCTGGCCGCGGAACTTGGATTGCAGCTCGGATGGATGGCAGCGCTGGTGTACGGCGCGCTGCCTTTAATTCTGCGATATGCGACCGAGGGCCGGATGTATTCGCAGGCTTTGTTCTTCTCGATGCTGGCGACGCTGCTTTATATGCGCCTGGCGAGACGGCCGACATTGGGGCGAGCCGGCGCATACTACCTGGCGCTGCTGGCCGCGGTCTATACGCAGCCGTATTCTGTGTTCGTTGCCGGGGCTCATCTGTTGTGGTCGTGGTTGGGGCGTGAGCGGAAGGCTGCGCTGCTCGGGGCCGCCGCCTTTGCGGTCACGCTCGCCGCGTTTCTGCCCTGGTACCTGTGGGCGAAACCGCAATGGAATCTCAATATCAATGAAGGAGCGCAACATTTCTCAGCATCCGTCAGAACGCCCCTGATGATCTTCCGTGAATTGGCCGGTGCGAGCTATGCCGGCACCGCGGTGCTGCTCATCCTGTGCGCGGCGGCGTTGATCGAAAGAACTCTGACGCCAAGATCCCGCAGCCTGCTGGTGCTTCTTTTCCTGGTGCCGCTAGCCGCGTCGTTTGCCGCCGACGCGTCGTTCGACTACTTTATTGCGGCGCGTCAGTTCATCTGGGCGTTGCCCGCGGCGGCGATTCTTGCGTCAGCGGCCATTGAGCAGCGCAAACGTACGACCCTGGTATTCGCCGGTCTGTTCGGTGTGATCTGCACCTGGCAGTCTTTCCGGTTCTTCACAGCTCCGCATGAAGACTGGCAGGCCGCGGCTACCGCCATCGCGGAACAAGCGCGTTGCGGAGCCTGCATTGTCATCGCGCCTGCCGAACAGGCGAGCCTCTATGAGTTCTTCCACCCCGAGCTCAAGCATGCGCGTTGCTCCGGACCGCGCGTCGTGCTCGCGATAACGCCGTATTCGACGAGCGACGAACGCCGGGCAGCGATTGTCGACCTGGTTACTTCAGGCTACGAACACGAATGCGGCTTCAGAATTGGGGAGTCGAGAATTGAGATGTTTCGCAAAGGCTGGTGAGCTTGGGCCCCTGGCATGTGGCAGGTTTGCAACTGCGGCGGGGTTGAAACCGGCCTTCCACCACTTCACAACACCTCGCCAGGATGGAATCCTGCCTTACTTCGACCTAGATCCCGAGATGCGTGTGTCGAATGTGCGTGCTCAGCCTCTGTTCCAAAACGCCGAGGCGCACGCGAAACGTGGTACGGTCGCCGCGATAGTAGTCCTCCGCGTATTCGACCGGAATGCCGCGGCAGTAGCCGGCCCGCCGAATCAGCAGCGCGGCCGAACCCGGCGGAGTAGTGAGCAAAGCGGCCTGATCCGCGTCGAGCGTGACGGACTCAATCGTCTGGATCGCGTCGGTAGGCTTCAACCGAAGCTTGTCCATGATTTCGTAAACCGACTGGCGCCGGAAATCATGCTTCAGGAACTGGGAGAAACGCGACTCCGGAAGCCACGTATTCGCAACCACGAGCGGCTGACCGCTCCCCAGACGCAAACGGCGCAGAAATACCACGCGCGCCCCGGGCTTCAGATGAAGATTGTGGAGCACCGGCGATCCTGGCTCGGAAATGGCTCGGATCTCGGCTTCCAGAATACGCGAGCCCGGAATCAACCCCCGGTACACCATGAATTCCGTGAAACTGAACAACTGGTCGAGGTCCTGCTCCACGCGCGGTTCGGCTACGAAACTGCCCGCTCCGGTTCGCGAGTAAATGAGCCGCTCGTCCTGCAGCAAAGCCAGCGCCCGGCGAACCGTTGCGCGCGCCACGCGAAAACGCTCGACGAGCTTCGATTCGGAAGGCAGGCGCGCATGCGGAGCAAGAGATCGCCGCGCGATGTCGCTGCGGATCCTGTCCGCGATCGCTAAGTAGGGAGCTTGCTTCATGACCGGGACGAAACGGGCCGCGGAGCGAGTCGCCAGGTTAAGGCCAGGATCAGAATACCAGCGAAGGTCGCGCCCAAAATGCAATAAAAGGCCGGGTTCCAGCCATGATGTTCGGCCACCGTCCCGAGCACCTTGCCCTGCACCGTACGGCCCAGATAACCGAACAGGCCAATGAATCCCGCGCCCGCGCCCACGGCTTTCTTCGATGTGAAATCGAGGCCGGTCACACCGAGCAGCATCACGGGCGGATAGACGAAGAAACCAACCACGGCAAACAGCGAAAGGTCCAGCCAGAGCATGCCCGGCGGCGTGTAGAGAATGCCGCCGAACGCGCCGAATACCGGAATCATGCAGAGCAGGCTCACCATGCCGCGGCGCCCGCCCGCTTTGTCGGAAAGCCACCCCATCAGGATCGTGCTGAAGATGCCGGCAAATTCGAAAATCGCAGTGCTCAAGCCGCCCTCTTCGAGATTGGCGTGTTTCACTTCCTTGAGATAGGTCGGGCCCCAATCGAGCATGCTGTAGCGGGCTATGTAAACGAAGAAATTCGCCGCGGCGAACAGCCAGAGGTACTTGTTGGTCAGGACGTAACGCACCAGAAGCTCGCGAGTGCCGAGTTCTCGCTCCTGATCGGCGGCGTCCGCATGCGGCGGATAGTCGTTCTTATATTCCTCGATTGGCGGAAGCCCCTCGGATTGCGGCGTGTCGCGCAAACGCAGGAGCAGATAAATGGCGCAGAGAATGGCGAGGAATCCGGGGACGTAGAACGCATAGCGCCACCCCATCCATGCCGTGCTGTAGGCCGCGATGATGCCGGTCAGTCCACCGCCCACGTTGTGGGCGATGTTCCAGAAGGCGAAAACAGTGCCTCGCTCACGCAGGCTGTACCAATGTCCCAGGGAACGGCCGCACGGTCCCCAGCCCATGCCTTGCACCAGTCCGTTAACGGTCCACAGCGAGAGATGAACGTAATAGTTGCTCACGCCGCCGAAGAGGAAATTGCAGAGCGCCGTGAGCAACAGGCCGGCGGGCATGAAATAGCGCGGATTGCTGCGGTCCGAAACCGCGCCCAGCAGGAACTTTCCTATGCCGTAGGCAATTGCCGTGAGAGCGAGCATATCGCCAATGTCGCTCTTGCTGTAGTGCAGGGCCTGCCCCATTTCCTTGGAGACAACGGGCAGATTATTCCGAACGAAGTAGAAAGTAGCGTAACCGATGAAGGTGGCTTCCAGGATTTGCCAGCGCATCCTGGGATAACGTCTGCGGACCAACGCGTCCGGCAGCCGCGGAGCAGGCAGAGGCGGCCGAAAAACCGCCGCAAGCGGCAGCATCGGCTACAGTATGAACCTAACTAGACAGGTTTTCAAACAAATTCGAGCTTCCCAAACGCTTGACACCGCCGTCGGCTTTCCACATAATTGACGCTGTCTAGACAGGTAGACGCCATTGCCGCGATGCCGGCATCTGGCTCTCGTCTCCAGCACTCACCAAACAAGGGGTCTTCACGAAAGACGGGGTGTATTCATGAGGGTCAGTCTCTTGCACGTGCTCATTGTGTTCGCCGGCTGCCTGCTGTTTGCGGCGCCGGTATTCGCGCAGTTCGATACAGCGGAAGTTCTCGGTACGATACGCGATTCCTCGGGAGGTTCGCTGGCGAACGCCACCGTGACGCTTATCAATCAGGACACCGGCATCCAGGTGAAAACCACCACCGACGCCAACGGCAACTACGATTTCTTCAACGTCAAAGTGGGACGGTATACGATCAACGCCGAACTTTCGGGATTCTCCAAGTTCACCACTACGGACGTCATCGTCAACGTGAATGCCCGCCAGCGTGTCGACGTCACAATGCAGGTCGGCATCGTCACGCAGTCGGTGGAAGTGAGCAGTGTTGCGGCGGCGCTGGATACCGATTCGAGCGAGCATGGGCAAGTCATCCAGACGCAGCAGATCGTCGAATTGCCTTTGAACGGGCGCAACTTCTCCGACCTTGCGCTGCTGACCACGAACGTACATCGTTCGCCCCTCGCCAGCGCTCCGTCCACACCGCGCGAAGGAGCATTCAACGTTAACGGCATGCGGAGCACGTATAACAACTTCCTCCTCGACGGTTTGGACAACAATGCGTACTCCACGAGCAATCAGGGGTTCTCGAACCAGGTTGCACAGCCTTCGCCCGATGCCGTAGCCGAATTCAAGGTCATCACCAGCAACTTCAGCGCGGAATATGGCCGCGTCGGAGGCGCCGTGGTGAACACCGTAATGCGGTCCGGAACGAACCAACTGCATGGCACCGCCTATGAATTCCTGCGTAACACTGACTTGAACGCCGTCGGGTTCTTCAAACCCACGGGAGGCGTGAAGCCGCCGCTGCAACGAAATCAGTATGGCGCGACAATCGGCGGTCCGATCGTGAAGAACCGGGTGTTCTTCTTTGGCGATTACGAAGGTTTCCGGCAACTCGTCAAAGGGCTCAATTTCGACACACTGCCGACCATGACGGACCGGACCGGAGTACTCCCCGTCGCAGTCGTCAACCCGCTTACCGGAACCATCTATCCAGCCGGCACACAGATCCCCATGACGAGCTTTGCGCGCCAGGTGCTCACCGCGCTGCCTACAACAACCGGGACCACTCGCGGTAACGATTACCCCCAACTCGTTCTCAACCGCGACTACTCGGACAAATACGACGCCAAGATCGATGGGCAGATCAACGATAAGATGACCGCGTTCCTGCGCTTCAGCCAACGAAAGGACAACCAGTTCTACCAGCCGACCATTGCCGGACCGTCCGGCGGCGACGGCAACGGCTACGTCCGCGTTCTCGACCAGGCCGCCGCGTTCGGCTACACATGGACCTCAACGCCGGCGTCACTGGTCGAATTCCGCATGGGGTTCACTCACATTCTGGCAGGGAAGCAGCCGCCATTCCTTGGCGGCGCGAGTATGCAGTCGCTTTACGGAGTCTCCGGCCTTCCGACCTTCTCGCAGCTAACCGGCGGACTGAACACCCAGAACATCGGCGGCTTCACCGGCATGGGACGCCAGGCCACGAACCCGCAATTCCAGAACCCGACCACGTGGAATCCCAAGGTCAACTACTCCCTGATGCGCGGCCGCCATGCAGTCAAGACGGGTTTCGAGCTGGATTTGGTTCACACCGAGGTGATGGACATCAATCCGGTGTACGGCCTCAATTCTTACAGCGGGCAGTTCAGCAAACCGACCTGCGCGCAATTGGCGCAGCCCAGCAACTGCGCGATTCCGAGCGACACGCAAAGTTACACGTTGGCCGATTTCATGTTCGGTCTGCCCAGCCAGGTGCAGCTTGCGAACTACCTGGTGGGCAATTACCGGCAGCGCGTTTACAGTCTCTACGTGCAGGATGACTTTCGCGTGAACTCCAAGCTGACCTTGAACCTCGGCGTCCGCTGGGAATTCGCGACGCCGCGTTGGGAGCGCGACAACGTACTCTCGAACTACGACCCCATCACGAACAGCATGATCAAGGCCTCGAGCGGCAGCCTCTACAACCGGTCGCTCGTTAATCCCGACTACAAAGACTGGGCGCCGCGTGTCGGCCTCGCGTACAGCTTCACTCCGAAGACGGTATTTCGCACCGGCTACGGCATCAGCTATGTGCATCTGAACCGGCTAGGTAGCGCGGACGAGCTGGGAATCAATGGGCCGCAGGTCGTCATCGGCACTCTGAACCAAACGCCGCTACTTTCGAACGGACAGGTGAACCCGGCCTTCATCACGACGCAGATGGGCTATCCGGCATCGCTCGACAGCCCGGCCAGCTTCAACCCGGTCAATGCGAACGTGGCGTACATCCCGAAAAACACACGCTGGCCGTACGTCCAGACGTGGTTTGCCTCGGTGCAGCGTGAACTGCTGAAGAACTGGGTGGTTGAGCTGGCATACACCGGCAGCCACAGCGTCCGCCTGCCAATCATCGCCGATTACAATCAGGCCTTCCCCAACCAACCGGGGCAAACGCTCGGTATCCAGCCGCGGCGGCCCGACCAGAGCTTCGGTTCCATCACATGGGTCGATCCGGCGGGCTTCGCAAGCTATAACGGCTTCTCCGCTCGTGTTGAGCACCGCTTGTCCGCGGGTTTGTACTTCCTGAATTCCTTTACGTGGTCGAAGGCATTGGACGATTCCGTCCAAGCGCTCGAATACACCACCGGCTACTATGCCGCCAATCCGCAGAACATTTACAACTTGAGCGCCGAGCGCGGGCCTTCGAGCTTCGACGTGAAGTTATTGAACGTGACCAGCCTCGTGTATCAGCTGCCGTTCGGCAAGGGACGAAAGTTCGGTTCGAGTTGGAACACCGCTGTCGATTCGCTCCTTGGGGGATGGGAACTGAACACCATCAACACAGCCAATTCCGGCTTGCCATTCGATATTTCCTACACGCCATCGGCGGCGAACGACGTCACCGGCCGTATTCCCGACTATCGCGGACTGGCAGTGATGCGTCCCAATCTTGTCGGCGACCCGGCCAGCCTGCGGGGCAGCGATCCGGTCGGGCATTGGTTCAACCTGGCGGCCTTCGCGGTACCGTCAGCCAGCGCTCCATTTGGCAATCTGGGCCGCAATGCGTTGCGCGGTCCCGATTTCTGGCAATGGGATCTGGGCGTCAACAAGAATTTCAAACTGCCGTTCCGCGAGGGCATGGCGCTCCAATTCCGTTCGGAGTTCTTCAACATTCTGAACCACACGAACCTGGGTCCGTACGTTGATGCGAACATTTCCGACGGAACGGCGTTCGGAACGATCAAGCAGTCGTATCCGGCTCGCCAGATCCAATTTGCGCTAAAACTGATGTTCTGACCGCAAAGCAGGGCGGTCCTCTCCATGAACCGGACAGACATGTCGCGCCGCTTCCAGGGGCGGCGCGAGCGATGGGACTTCATTATTATCGGCGGGGGCGCCACGGGTGTCGGCATTGCGATCGATGCAGCCACGCGCGGTTACGACGTTCTCCTGCTCGAGCAGAGTGATTTCGGGAAGGGCACCTCCAGCCGCTCCACCAAGCTGGTCCACGGCGGCGTCCGTTACCTCGAGCAGGGCAACCTCTCGTTGGTGATGGAGGCGCTGAAGGAGCGCGGCATCCTGCTTCAGAACGCGCCGCACCTGGTGCGCAACCTGGGCTTTGTCGTGCCGACATACGAATGGTGGGAGAGCCCTTTCTACGGCGTCGGCTTGAAACTATATAATCTGCTGGCCGGGAAGTATGGTTTCGGACCGTCGCGAATCCTGTCGAAGACGGAGACGCTGGAACTGCTCCCGGCCATCGAGACAGAGGGGCTGCGAAGCGGTGTCATTTACTTCGACGGACAGTTTGATGATGCGCGGCTTCTGATCCATCTTGTGCAAACCGCCGCCGAGCACGGTGCGACGCTGGTGAATTATGTCGAAGTGACGGGTCTCACGAAGAACGGCGACGGGCTCATCGATGGCGTGATCGCTCGCGACGTTTTCACAGGCGCCGAAATCGAGGCGCAGGGCCGCGTCGTGATCAATGCCACCGGGCCCTTCAGCGACCTTTTGCGCCGCCAGGCCGACCCCGGCGCGGAGCCGATCATGGCCCTGAGCCAGGGCGTGCACCTGGTGTTCGATCAAAGTTTCCTGGCGGGCGACAGCGCCATCATGGTGCCGCACACCAGCGATGGCCGCGTCATGTTCGCGATTCCCTGGCACGGTCACGTTGTGGTCGGTACTACGGATACGCCAATCAGTGCGCCTTCGCTCGAGCCGGCGCCGCTCGAACGAGAAATCGAGTTCATCCTCAGCACGGCGTCATTGTACTTCGCGAAAAAACCCACGCCGGACGACGTTCTCAGTGTCTTCACCGGCATCCGCCCGCTGGTACGCGCTGGCGATGGAGGCAATACGGCCGCCTTGTCGCGCGACCACACGATTCGTATTGAGCCCTCCGGCCTGGTCAGCATCGCCGGCGGCAAATGGACAACGTACCGGCGGATGGCTGAGGACTGCGTCAATCAAGCTGCGACGCTCGCCGAACTCCCTGAGAGGAACTGTGTCACACAACACCTCAACATCCACGGGTTTCACACCAACTCCGATCGATTCGGGCACCTGAGCGTGTACGGGTCGGATGCGCCCGCGCTACAGGAGTTGAATCGTGACATCCGTCTGCACCCCGCACTGCCGTACACCGAGGCCCAAGTCATCTGGGCAGCGCGTCAGGAAATGGCGCAGACGGTGGAAGACGTGCTGGCTCGCCGTACGCGCGCTTTGTTCCTGAACGCTCGCGCCGCGATCGAAATGGCGCTTCGAGTTGCGGAATTGCTGGCTAGTGAACTGGGGTATGACTCCGACTGGCAAACTCGCCAAATCTCGCTGTTCACAGAAGTTGCCAAGGGCTATTTAGCGTCGCCACGCTAGTTACGGAATCGGCAGCGGCTTCAGGTCGGAAGACCAGCCTGCAAACCCCATAATCTTCGCCATGGTAGGCGCGACGCTACGCATATCGATTGCGCCGAAGTTGACCCCTTTCGGAATGCCCGCCCCCGCAATGAAGAAGGAAGTGAACAACTCCGGATGCGTAGGCGCATAGCCGTGCGTGCCGTGCTGCTTCGACGGTCTCACCTGCGGACCCTCGACGGCTGTTCCAGTCATGAACCCCGGTTTCATATCGATCCAAAAAGCCGCCGACGGAGAGCCTCCGAGGGCCGCGATTTCGTTCTGATCCAGAATTGCCGCAATGCCATTCGAAGCGTCGGCGGCCAGCGTCTCGAGCAACCGCCGCGTCTTCGATCGCGCCGCCTGGTCCCCGGGATTCTTGAGAACTACCGCGGCTGAGCCGCCATCGCCCCAGGGCGCGGCAATCCAGTCGGCGACGCCAGGCGACTTCAGCGTAATGAGTCCGGCTTTCACAAAAGCGACGCCGGGCTCAAACTCCTGGTCGACCCGAGCGAACCCGTGATCCGAAACAATGCAGACGATTGCCTTCGAATCGACCGTTCGAATTGCCTTCTCGACATCAGCCACCATCTTGTCGATCTCTTCCAGAGTGCTGAGCGCTTCCGGGCTGAAAGGACCGTCCGCGTGCTCGAGATGATCGAGCGCGGCGAGGTGGAGGGTCATGAAAGTGGCGTGGTGTTCCCGAATGATCGTGGTAGCAAACCGCGTGCGGCCCCAATCGCCGGGGACCGCGTCGTTGAGGTCGACGGTGTACGGTCCGGCGACCTTCAACAACTCCGCCAGCAGACCCGGAGATGCGAGCATTCGCAGCAGCTTGAGATCGTCGGGCGTCATGGCGCGCCAGTACTCCGGTACGTTGTAGCGAACACCGTGTGCGCCCACGCTGACCGGCCAACTCACGCTGCCCACGGTGTAGCCGGCACGATCCGCGGCTTCCCAAAGCGTCGGCACGCGGATATCTTCGCTGTACCAGTACCAGCCTCCCGCGTTTTTCTGGAGGGGATCGAAAGTCAGGTTGTTATAAATCCCGTGCTTCATCGGCCACGCTCCAGTGAGCAGCGTGGTGTGGCTCGGATACGTAACGGTGGGCAGAACCCCACGCACACTCGTCGCGTGAGCGCCTTCGGCCATAATACGCCGCAGGGTTGGAATCTTGAGTCCGTATTTGTCGGCCTGAAGCAGATAATCAGGATGCATCCCGTCAATCGAGATCATCGCGACGGCAGGATGCGAAGAATTGTTCTGGGCTTGGAGGCTCTCGGAAGTCGTGGCGGCGCAGACGGCGAGAACCGCAGCAAAGAACCTGCGCGAAAATGTCATTCGCTACAACTCTAACGCACCATCAGATCACGAGATGATGACTAAATCCAATGTTTCAGGTTGGGCCAGAGCTGCGCCCAGGAATTGAATTTCTTTACCTTGCAAAGGAAGAAGTCGGCGGGTGCCTCCAGAGAGTAGGGGTTGGTTACCGATGTGCCCGCGTACTCAACGTGTTCCCAAAGGCCTTCGAGCATTTCCCGGTTTCCGCCTACGACGATCATGCAGTTTCCCGAGTAATTGTGCGGACCCCACAAGAAATACGTGCGATCGCCGCTCATAGCAGGCGGCAGCCCTTGGGGCCGGCCAAAGAAATCAATTGCGCCCGCCTGTCCGTAATCCTGCGCGAATATCCCGCAATCGCGGCGCTCCTCCAACCCAATGCGCCCCCACACGTCTACAGCCTTATCCGCGACTTCCTTGTAGCCGAATTGATCGGAATACCACTGCGGCAATGCTGCGCGGGTGAAGGAGTGTTCCGACACGGGAAGTTTTGCCGGGAGGTGTTTCGCATACTCAAGGAACGCGTCCGGGGACAGAACCGGAACCACGATTGGAGCGAAGTAGGTGCCCGTGATCACGAGCGCGCTGAGAATCACCACTCTTAACACACGCCTGTGTGAAAGCCGGGACTCAGTAACGACCGCGCCGGCTGACAGCAATATCGGATAGACCGGTGCCAGGTAATAACTCTTGCCGTGCAGGGCAAAGAACACCGTATAGCAGAACAGATAGCACCAGCCTAATACCCGAAACTGCCGGAGCCTTCGCGAGAACAGCAACGCGCACACTCCGGCAAGCCAGACTGGAGCGCTTAGCGGGCCTGCCGCCTCCGCCTGCTCCGCGAAGAACGCCACCGGGCCCAGTACGACATCGCGGCCTTCCGCCCGAATGGCCCGCTGCAATTGTACAAACGGCCAGTCGTAGTGCATGTTCCAGAGGATGTTGGGAAGAAAGATGAGGAAGGCCGCCAGTCCTCCGGCCCAGATCCAGCGGCTTTGAAAAACGCGGCGCTGCTCGGTCAGTAACAGGCCCGAGACAATGCCCGCCCCGAATATCAGAATCGAATACTTCTCCTCCAGGCCAATGCCCGCAATGACGCCGAACCACAGCCAGTAACGCGGATCATCCCGCTTAATCGCCAGGATGAGGAAATAAGCGCATCCAAGCCAGAGATTCGGTTCAAGGCAGTTGGTGCCGAGCAGCCCGGCGTTCGAGAGATACTGTGGCGCCAAGGCGACCGTAATGGCGCTCAGCAACACGGCATATCCGCGTCCGCCCAACTCGCGGGTAACGGCAGCCGTCTGAACCACCAGCAAGGACATCGCAATCGCTGGAATCATCCGCACCGCACGCAAAGAGTCGCCAATCAGCGCGCGGCAAACATGAATCAGAAACGGGATCAGCGGAGGCTGATCGACGTAGCCCCACTGCAGGTGGTCCCCGCATGCCATGTAATCGAACTCGTCGCGAAAGTACCCATAGCGATTGTTGAAGTAGACATGAACAAGGAGGGTGGCCAACGCAAGGGCCCATACGCTTCGTCGAGCGCCGAGGCCGCCAGGATCGGTCTCCATAAGAAAACCTGGCTACAACTCAGTTATACGAAACCGCTAGCCCAATGGTTCATTGCCCCGCCCGGCCGAAGCGATTATCATCGAACTGCACCGATGAATGCCTACAGGTTTCTGATTCTGATGCCGGCGCTGGGCGTGTTGTTCGCCGCGGGCTTGTTTGTGTATGCAAGGTTCAGCAACCGACACGTCGCCGACCCGGAAACGCGGACAACCGATCCGGTTCTCCAGAAGACTCAAGCCCTGAATCCCGGTCTGCGCATTGCCGATGAGTTCTCACGCGTGCCTGTGTATTGGATTAAGATCGCGGGCTTCAAAGACGGGATCCTGATTCCAAAGTCGGAAGCGGAAGATGCGAAAATTCGACTCGTTGACTGCGACGCCGCCGCGATCCCCGCACAACTGCTGTATGCGAAACGCACCGAGTTCACGTGTCTTGAAATCGACAACCCTTCACACAAGCTGCAGGCTTATTTCTTCCGCACCAGAGACAGCCTCAAGGACGTGGTCGGCTTCTACAACCAGTTGCTCGAACCTGACCGGCGTTTCAGCGCCTCCAATCAGGTCGAGGAACGGAACGAGACGCGCCGCAGGGACGACGGATCCCGCGAATTCCTGTTTTCCTACTACATGTGGCAGCGCTACGATGTGGTCGCCTTCGTCGGCTATCGTGAAGAGCGCAAACTGGCCTGACGCTTATCGTGCGCATAGTCGATGCCGACCTTGAACTGGTGCGAACCTGTAAGTTATGTTGGCCTGTAGACTTCCCTCCACTCGGTGTGCTCGCTCTCGCGCCGCTGGCGACTCCAATATCCACTGATCGTGGCTTCGATCAGCAGATCGTACTGATCCGTACTGTCGGAGCGTGACATCGGCATCGAACCGTTTGAAGCTGCGAAACCAGCATTGAGTCAGATCCAATCGCCAGGCGGTGCTGGAGCGGGTCGGCGGATAAAGATCGAAAATGGCAGTCATCGATTGGCGTTGGCTAAGGTTGACTTCCAATACGACTCGGTGAACGCCCGCGAGGAGGAGTTATCGTAGGATTTTCCTTCTGACTGTCGTCCAATTGGCGATCGTCATTGACGCATCCGCGGGATTTGTGCCAGCGGCTGGTTTGACGGCACGCGCGGTTACGCTGCTGGATGTTGACAACCAGATTCTCTTCCAAGGCCCTCTGGCAGGGTCCAGCGTTCTTCACGACGGCCAAACCGTTATATGCGTCGGATTTCGATAATAGTCTGTGTCTGCTGATCCCGGGATCTTGAGTGTCGGTGGGCTCAATGCCGGGCATATCCTTCGGACTGAGTGGTGGGCAATCGAAGGCCGGTCCGAATCAGTCCATCGATCCAGGCATGTCAAGATAGACCGCTACAAGGGTTCATCGCGCTGGAAGCTTTACTAAATCGGGTATTACACAGCCGCTGGTTCTTCGCGTCCCGCGACAATTTGGAGGATTTGGACTTCACCGAGAAAGGACAGGCGAAACCGCCTGTCCCACCAAGCTGCCTCGCCGCAACCCAAAGGTGGCGCGGGCGGTTTCGCCTGTGCATCCTTCCACAATGTCAGAATAACCGCGGGGCACGAAGAGTCAGAGGCTGTGTAAAACCTTATCCAACCCGAGAGTTTCCGTAGGCTGCGGCTATGCCGCTTTGCGGAGCAGGCCGTTTGGTTTTGCGCGCCGCCCAAAGCTCGCTTTACTGGAAAGCGATGGTCACTTGGTTGGCGGGTTTTGTGTCGACGGTCAGGGAAACCGAGACCTCACCCGCACCGGCCAGCGACCGCGGGAGCGATACCGTCGCCAGATCCAGGCCGGCAGTGCTGGAATCAGGCGCGATCGTCAGACTCGAGATGAGCGTTGGGCCGATCAACAAGGACGCCTTAGAGAAGTTCCGGAAACCCGTGCCGTACAGAACCAGGCTGAGCTGATCCGTCGGGTCGCCGAAGTCGATCGGCAGCGGCACCCACATGTTCTTCGAGTTATCGAACTGCGCGACCGGTTCCGTGGTTTGTGTGCCGTCTGCCTTCGTACGGATGATCACCGCCGCCGCGACACCGGTACCGTTGCCATTGAATGCAAACAGGCCGGGGAAAATCAGCGCAAGTTCCAGATTGCCATTGCCGAGGATGTTGCCATCGGCGTCCTTGACAGCCGTTTGGTAATGTCCAGGCGCCAGTCCGGCGGGAATCAAGTAGTTGATCTGCGACGCGGTGATGGCGATCGTCTGAGCAGGTATGGCGTTGCCGGAATCGTCAACAACATCGACTTCGGTCGCAGCGGACAGATTCGAGCCGAAACCGGCGGCGATGGAATCGGGCGCGGTCACAGCGCCGTTCAAAGTGGCGGCTGAAATGGTCGTAAACGCGATCGGCGCGAGATGGGCCTGGAGCGTCGGCATCTGCGCGCGATCGACTGTGAAGCTGTTGAGCGGCTGCACGGAGAGCGGGTACGTGCCCCACCATTCGCCCGCGGCCCAGTAAGTCCCATCAAAACCCGCGGCATCGAGCGCGGTTAAAAAATTGTCGAGCACGGTCAGCCAGCGCGCATCGGCGTTGGGGATGCCGTACTCACCGAGATACCCGCGAACGTTGTTGTTCGCGCACCATTGCACAAAAGGCGCAAGCCGGGTCGCTCCGACGGTAGCGAGGTTCGGGTTCGCGGTGAGTTCCTGATCGTAAGTGCGCGCGTAGGTTCCGCTGTTGTCGCGATCGAAGTATTGGTGAGCTTCGTAGGCGAAGTTGTTCGCGGGGTCGTTGATCCAGGACATTGGTCCGTGCTGCGCAGGCCAGGTGCTCGCGGCCGAGTAGTTGGTGCCGGGTACCATGATGAGCTTGTTGTCGCCATTGGCTCGGACGGCCATGAGGACGGCCTGCGAAATGATCCGCCAATCCGCGGTGCCCATGTCGTGAGGTTCGTTCATCAGGTCGTAAGCATAGACGGCGGGCTCGTCCTTGAACTCGTTCGATAGGCGCACCCAGAGGTCGGCGAGGTCCGCCGTCGATACTCGCACAACGCCGTTGTAGACGTTGTCGATGACATAGGCATTCAGTTGTCCGTTTTCATTGAAGCTGTAGCGGGCGAAATTGTGGATATCGATCACGAATTTGCCGCCGTGAGCTTTCGACCAGGCCACCGCCTGTTTCAGCAATCCGAGATAGTCCGGGTCCAGCGGCCCCGATAGCGTGGGTTGCATACGCTCCCAGAGCAGGCAGAAGCGCACGAGTCCCAGGTTCTTGCCTCCGAAATACCGAAAGGTGTCTTCACTTTCGAAGGTGTAGTCGGTGTTGAAGACCCCGGGAATGTGAGCCTGGCCGAATTCAGCGCCGCTGACATTCACGCCGCGCGAATATTGGGCAAGTAGCGCGGGCATCAGGAATGACACAACTAATAGGGTGCGCATAAACTGCCCAGAATATCTCAAAATGCGCGGCGCGGGTTGATTAGAGGTGGGCTTTCAGGAAGCGGCCGGTGTGGGAGGCCTTGCAGGCCGCTATTTCTTCCGGTGTGCCGGTGACCACGACCTCGCCGCCGGCGTGCCCGCCTTCAGGGCCTAAGTCGATCACATGATCGGCGGTTTTGATGACGTCGACGTGATGCTCGATCACGAGTACGGTGTGGCCCGCATCTACGAGGCGATTCAAGCAGACCAGCAGGCGCTCGATATCCGCAAGATGCAGACCCGTGGTCGGCTCATCGAGAATGTAGACGGTGTGCTTGGCACGCTGCAGCTTGGTCAACTCCGTGGCAATCTTGATGCGCTGAGCTTCGCCTCCGGAAAGAGTCGTGGCGGATTGGCCCAGGGTCAGGTAGCCAAGGCCGAGGTCGTTGAGCACCTCGATTTTCTTCCCCACGGACGGTTCACTGGCAAAGAAGCTTACGCCCTCTTCGACAGGCATGTTGAGGACGTCCGTGATGGTTTTGCCGCGCCAGGTGACTTCTAGGGTTTCCGCGCCGAATCGCGCCCCTTTGCAGACGCCGCAAGTGACTTCGACGTCGGGCATGAAATAAAGCTGGGTGGTGATGACGCCTTCGCCCTGGCACTCCTCGCAGCGGCCGCCCTTCACGTTGAAGCTGAAGCGGCCGGCTTTGTAGCCCCGCTCGGTGGAGAGGGGCGCGTTCGCGAACAGGTCGCGGATGATGTCGTAAAAGCCGATGTACGTGGCGGGATTGGAGCGGCTGTTGCGGCCAATGGGCGATTGATCGATGTTGACGACCTTGTGGACCTGCTCCACGCCGTCGAGCCCGTCGTGGTCGCCGGGAAGCGTGCGCGTGTCGACCAGCCGCTTCCACAGAGCCTTGTAGAGAATCTCATTGATCAGCGTGCTCTTGCCTGAGCCTGATGCTCCCGTGACGGCGACCAGCTTTCCGAGCGGGAACGTGACGTCAATCCCCTTCAGGTTGTTTTCGCGCGCGCCCCGGATGGTCATGGCTTTTCCGTTGCCGTTGCGGCGCTGTTTGGGGACGGAGATCTTGCGTTTCCCACAGAGGAACTGGCCGGTGGGTGAGGCTTTGCACGCGGCAATGTCGTCGATGTCGCCTTGCACCACGACCTCGCCTCCATGGACGCCGGGGCCGGGACCCATCTCGACAATGTGGTCGGCTGCACGGATGGTGTCCTCGTCGTGCTCCACCACGATGACCGTGTTGCCGATGTCGCGCAGGCTTTCGAGCGTCGCGATCATCTTCACGTTGTCTTTGGGGTGCAGGCCGATGCTCGGTTCGTCGAGCACATAGAGCATGCCCATCAGGCCGGAACCGATCTGCGTCGACAGGCGAATGCGCTGGGATTCGCCGCCGGACAGCGTGCTGGAGCGTCGATTGAGGTTCAGGTAATCGAGGCCAATGCCGAGCAGAAGCTTCAGGCGTCCGCGGATTTCGGAGATGACCTGGCGGCCTGCGTCAGCTCCGCGGCCGGCCGGCTTCAAGGTGCCCAGAAACGTGAACAGTTCGTCGAAATTGAGCCCGCCCACTTCGTAGATGGACTTGCCGGCAATGGTAAAGAGCAGCCTCGTGGCTCGCAACCGCGCGCCCTTGCAATCGGGGCAGGTGCGCTCGACCATGACCTTGTCGAGCCACTCTTCCATGCCGCTGCTGGCCTCCCCGCGCTGGCGGTAGCGCCGGTAGTGGCGCTCGATGCGTCGGGCGATGCCTCCAAAGCCGACCTCGCGGCCTTCGAATTCGTCGCGCTTCACTTTGGCGTCGGGCGGCGTTATGGTCTTCAGTTTCTTCCCCTCGAGGCCGTAGAGGATGGCGTTACGGACCTGCTCGGGAAGCTTCTGCCAGGGCGTTTCCAGCGAGAACTTCAGCGCCTTCGAGAGGCTGTACATGATGCGGCCGTCCCAGGTGTCGGGGTTGTACTTGAACGCCTCGCGAACGAAACAGCCGCCGATGATGCTGCGCGTCGGATCGGGGACAAGCAGTTCCGGATGCGTTATCTTGTGGACCCCGAGACCGCCGCAGGTCCGGCAGGCACTCTCGGGGTTATTGAACATGAAGTACTCGGGTTCGATACCGCCGTAGACAATGTGGTGTGTCGGGCTGCAGAGAGCTTTGTAGAAGCGATCTGCCTCACCTTTGCCCGCACCTTTCAGGACTTCAATCTGCAGAAGTCCGTCGCCGACGAGCAGCGTGGCCGCGATTCCGGCTTTGATGGCCTTCTCGTGTTTTGGGCCGACGATGAAGCGGTCGACCACAGCGTCCATGTGCTTGACGGCAGCCTCGTCGACGGCCACTTCGGCGGAGATGTCCACGCGTTTGCCGTCAATCACGATTTCGCGGCAGCCTTTCTTGCGCACCTCCGTAAAAACGTAATCGAGCTCTTCGCCGTAGACCGGGAATACCGGAGCGCGCAACTCGATAGACGCTCCTTCCGGCAGTGACAGAATCGCTTCCAGAACCTGGTTGGCTGTGCGGCTGTGGACGTGCTCGCCGGTGCGGGGACAATGCGGCTCGGCGATGGTAGCGAAGAGCAGGTTCAGATAGCTGGCGATGTCGGTCATGGTGCCGACGGTGGAGCGCGGATTGCTGCCGATTGTTTTCTGCTCGATCGAGATGACCGGGGAAAGCCCGAAAACGAAGTCGACGTCGGGTTTCGCCACCTGTGCGACGAAGCGCTTGGCATAGCTCGACAGCGACTCCATGTAGCGGCGCTGGCCTTCCGCATAAATAGTGTCGAACGCCAGGCTCGACTTGCCCGAGCCCGAAAGCCCGGTTACGACGATGAGGCTGTCGCGAGGAAGTTCCAGGGAAACGTTCTTGAGGTTGTGTACGCGGGCGCCTTGTACGGCGATGGTGGTGCGCCGCGCGACCTTGGCGGGAGCTGGTTTTGGTCTAGAACTCATCGGGTGGTTCGGCAATGTAGAAAAAGGCCAGTTCCTGCACGTCGACGTTGCTCTTTTTCGTGAGCCGGGCGGCCAAGGGCGCCTTGCCGATACGACCCTGATCGGCGAGATACTCGCACACGCCGGTGACACCCCCAATGCCGAAGTTTCGCTCGAAGTGATCGTCAATCTCAGTCGCCGAGCGCGCTTCACCGACTTCCTTGAGGTGTTCGATTACGGGGGCGAACAGGACCGGCGCGTGACGTTCCACGTAGGCGTCGACAGCAGCCAGGGCGGCCTGGATCGATTTAGTGGTCTTCTTGTTGTTGAGAAGGTCGCTGTAGATCAGTTTGAAGAAGGCCGGGTTCAGTTTTAATGCCTGGGGGAGCACTTCGCGGTCGGCCAGCAGCCGGGCGCTCAGGATTTCAACCTTGGCCAGCGAGGTTGCGGCGTAGAGGATCCAGAGGGCGGTGTAGTCGAGATCGCCGCGCGTGATGAACCACTTGTGGGCTTTGTAGATGGACGGCAGCGCTCCCGCGGCGGCGCCCAGGAGTTGGATCTGCGTATCGCGTTCGCCGATGACATGGAGGCGTGCGCAGAGGTCGGCGATGGTTTCGTCGTGGGTGTAGAGGAGCCGTCCCTTGGCCAGGAAGGAGTGGCCGAACGAGTTGCGTATGGAGCCTTCCACGAGTTTGCGGAAGTCGGCCCGCGGCATCAGCAGGGCATGGACGTTCACACCGTCGGCGTAGAGTGCCAAGTCGGAACGAGGGGTTTTCTTGTCGTCGATGGTGACCAGCACCAGGTCGATATCCGATTTCGCCCAAACAGTGTCGTGGGAGAGGCTGCCGCAAAGGATGGCGGCCAGGATGGAACGGTCGAGTTTGATTTGCTCGACTAAGGCGTCGAGTGCCGCGGTGAATTTGCGGTGGACGTGGTTAGGCGCGGCCATCCAACGTCATGTTATCAAGGGCCAAAGTGGAAGGGTGGCGACGGGTTTCGACTGCCATTGGACCTCACCGGGAATGAACAGGCTTCTCGCAGGCCTGACGCCCAAGGTGATGCCAGCATGCCAGCATGCCCACAGTTGCCAACCGGCGCTGGTCGGCGCTTGTTCAGAGCTACGGGCAGGCGAGTTAACAACCCGCCGCAGGCTAACAGCCTGCATTACGGGCTCAATCAAACTGGAGGTTGCCGAGAACTAAGCGGTATTGGATGAAGCCCGCTTCACCCTTCGACAGCCGGTCCCACTAGTACGATTGCGACGGCGCTACTGGGCCAGGACTTCTTTCACCTTGTCGAGCAGCGAGCCGAGCGTGAAGGGCTTCTGAAGAAACGCCGTTCCGGTAGGCAGTTCGCCTTTGTAGATGGCCGGATCGTCGGTGTAGCCGGAGACGTAGAGCACCTTCATATCCTTGCACTGCCCTTTCAAGGTTCCGGCCAACTCGCGGCCGTCCATTTGGGGCATGATGACGTCGGTAATCAGAAGGTCGACTTTGCCGGTGTGTTCCTGACACACCTTCAGGGCGTCGTCGCCGTTAGAGGCTTCAAGGACGATGTATCCCTGGCGGCGCAGAATCTTCCGTACGAGGGCTCGAATACCGGGTTCGTCCTCCACGACCAGGACGGTTTCGAGGACAGGTTCGGCCTCGACAACGGGCACCGGCACGGGCGGTTCTTCTACGATCGGCTTGGGTTCTTCGGGCGCCGGCTGTTCGATGACGCGCCGCCCTGCGCTGGGAAGATAAATCGCTACTTCCACGCCAGGGGTTTCCGGCGATGCTGCTACGTCGCCACCCCATTGCCGGACGTACGTGTAGCCTTGCGAGATCAGCGCGGCCGTATGAGTGGGGTCCTCTTTGGGAGGCAGCACTGCTTCGATCATGCTTATCAAACCATCCGCCGTTGCCACGGGACTTTTCAACCGGATCACCACGTACTCTCCCGGCGTGAGCGGCGAGCCGGGGGTGCGGAGATCCTCGGTGATCTCAGCTTCGGATACCGAGAGACCTATCGCACCACCCTGTGGCATACCGCCGCTTGCCCATGTTGCCAGAGCGAAGACAAAGTCAGTGAGTTGGGCTTGGCCGGCTTTAGCTTGTGTTCCAGGTTCGGCGTGAAGTTGGATTTCGAGGCCGGATTTGGAGGCCTCGCGGAGCCGCTCGGCGGTTTCGGCGACGAGAGCGGAAACGTCAATGACATCCGGAGTTTCAGCCTGACGCCTCGTGAACGCCAGCAGTTCCGAAGTGAGGTTGTGAATCCTTTCGGTGGCCTTCAGGATTTCCTGAACATCGGCGCTCAGCGGACTCGACTGCGCTATATTGTGGCTCAGTTCTTCCGCGTAGCCGGTTGCGATCATGAGCATGTTATTCAGATCGTGCGCAAGGCGGCTCGAAAGCGTTACGAGCGCGCTCATGCGCTGCGCTTGAACCTGCTCTTCGTGCAATTGGTGGCGTTCGGTGACGTCGATGGTCAGGCCCAGCAATTCCTTGGGCTGTCCGTCCGCGTCGGTGAGGACACGAACCGTCTCGCGGAGCCAGATCAGTCGTCCATCTTTGGTTAGCGATCGGAACTCGCAGCTCGACTGGCCGCCTTTGGCGATCGTGTCGGCATATTGCCGGAGTACCGATTCCCGGTCGGCAATGTAGATGCGGCCGGTCCAAAATGCGGGAGACTGAATCCATTCGTCCGGCGAGTATCCGGTGATTTCCTGCGCCTTATTCGTGACGAACAGGAAGTTCATCTTGGGGATTTCGGCTGCCCAGACTGCGGCGTTCAGGTTTTGGAGCAGGTCGAGGGATTCCGCGGGGGCAGGTTCCGCAATGATTTCGGGCTCGTGGGCCGGCGCCGGCTCGTGCTCAACAACGGCATCGTGAACCTCGGGGGCCGGTTCCTGCGCAAGTGCGGGCGTCGGCAGAGGTGCCGGAGCGGCCGCGAGGGCGCTCATGTCTTCGATTGAGAGCAGGGCCTCGGATTCGGCTTCGTCGCTCCACTTGGCGATCGGAAGCACGGAAATACGCAGCCGGTGTTCCGCGTGCTCGACGGTAACATCAGTTTGCGGTTTACCGGTACGGATAACTTCCTGGACCTGGTCCAGAAGCGATTGGGGAAACAGGTTCGTCAAGCAGCCGCGCAATTGATCGGTGCTTCGAAGGCCGAGGATGCGCCGCACCGCGCGATTCGAGGAAACGACGGAAAGGTCGCCCGAAAGGACCAGAAGGCCAACCGGTAGGGAGGCGATGATCTCCTGGTAATAGCGGCGTTCGGTTTCTACAAGTGTAAGGAGCCGTGCGACTTCGCGTCCATTCCACTGTTCTAGGTCTACCCGCTCCATGCTTCTTTAGTTTCAGTTTGGTGCGGTTTAGGCACAAGGGTACTCTGGGGTTGGGACGTACTTGGTACTGCTGGGTCCGGGGTATTGGCGCCTTACTCTAACCGCATGACTCACAAATCGCTTCCAGGCAGGAGTCAGCGCAGCACTCCGTGAGCCCTTCCCCACATCCGCCGCACAGCTTGGAGCGGCACTCTGACGGCGATCGGGCCATGAAGGTTCCGAGCGCCATCAGGTTCATCGAAAGGCCCAGGCATTGGTGCCAGGATTGGGTTTGACGGGCATGATGCGGAAATGCGAAGGCCAGCATGGCGGCGCTGGCGACAACAGCGGCTCCTTTCAAGAATCCGGCGTGCTCGCGGTCGCGCAAAGCTCGGGCGAAGGCTAAAGCATCGCGGGCGCGATCGCGAAACGTCTTACGGCAAACCTGTTGAAGAACGCGCGGCCTCAGTCCCAGGCGTTCCTCAACATTCATGCGAAGCCGGGCCGCATGCGCGGCCGTCATTTCGCGTTCAAGGTCCTGCAGGATGGCAAGGATCTGGTCGCGCATAGCTGTCATGCTGGCCGGGAAAACCAGGAAAGGGTTGAAATCACCGGTGCGCGCGTCCCGTTCCCGGTCTTCAAAAGCATCCATGAAATAAATCAATTCCCCGAATTTGCGGCCGAGACGCCAGGCGTCATTGCGCCGTTCGGGTCGCCCGGCGAGGTCCACGCCGTGCGAGAAGACCATCGCGGTAGCGGTCATAGTGGGCTCGGCAACGTGCGCAGGCGATACCGGGTTGGCTTCACGACCCGGCTGCGTCGCCAGGATGGCGGACATTTCGTCGAGCGGGAACCGCCAGAACCGAAGCCGTTCTGCCGCGCGGCGATATTGGGGGGAGAGAGCGCGAGCCCCCAAATTCCATTTGAGCCTTTGACGGAGCGAAGTAGCGTCGCGGTGGTGGTCGTCAATGCGAAAGTGAGCCAGCACGACCGTGATGGCCGCCGCATATTGCAGGGCGATTGGAATCTCTTCGCGGTTTCGCGGCAGCTTGAGGCAGTTGAAGGATTGATAGGCTTTCCCGCTGGGCGGAACGCCTGACAAATCGAGCAGCACTTCCGCCAGAAAAACCGTGTCGTTATTGAGAAGCAGGCGCGTTTTGTGGCCGTACTCCGCTCCCAGAGTCTTGCAAGTGCCGCAGTAGGGCAGTCGAGGTGCGTGCTTCATCAATCCGAACATGCGCGTTATTCTATCCTGTTCGCGTAAAAGAAGGGTGAGACCGGTCCGATAAGAGAATATGAGCCAAAACCTCTGGCAGCCCACGCTGTTGCGATGCGCCGAGGTGACAAGCCGAAGCAGGTATTACGCATAGAATCAGAAGTTTACGAGACTGGCGTCGTATGCTTTAGCTTGCGTCCGATTACTGGCAACGGGCTCTTAGCGCCGAAAGGAGTCTCTCGCATGTCCTCGTGGACCATCGGGAAAAAGATCGGAGCCGCGCTCGGGGCCGTCCTTTTTCAAGCGATCTGTCTGACCTGCCTTGGTTCGTGGATCACCCTGCATACATCGCACACTCTGGATGCTGTTCGCTCCGAGTACCTGCCGGTGTCCGAGGCGGCCTATCGAGTCGAGCGCGAGGTCCTCAACGCGCGGATCCATTTCATCTATTTCGTTACGGTTCAAAAGAAGGGTGCTCTGGAAAAGGGCTGGCAGCGGTACACAAATGCTGAAAAGGAACGGGCCGAACTGGAGCACCTCGTTTCACGATCGAATGCTTTTACTTCGGCGCGTCCGCAATTCGACCAGCTCTGCCACGCCATGGATAATTACAGACCGGTGCTGGAGCATATCATCGCGGTCGTACAACAGGGCCAGAATCACGGTCCGGAGTTCGACGCGCTGTTGGCGGAATGGGCGCGGCTGGGCGGCGTCATGGTGGATTCGGCCGGAGAACTCAGCCGGTCCGCCGATCGTGGAACGAATGATTCCACTGGGGACGCCGTCGGCCACCTCCATAGTGCGGCGCAAATCTTTGTGATCGTTTGCTCGGCTGTCGTACTGACAGGCTTGATCCTGATGTTCTTCGTGAATCGCGGGATCAGCCGGGTGCTGAATCGTGTATCCGCGAGGATGGCAAAGGAAGCGGAAGAGGTGGCGCAGGCTGCGGCTCAGGTCTCGTCGGCAGCAGAGTCGGTGGCGCACGGAGCCTCCCGACAGGCTGTGTCGGTTCAGACGACGAACGTATCGGTGCGCCAGATTACCGCCGTAAACCAACAGAATGCTCAAAGAGCCAACGCCCTGGCCGCGATCATGAAGGAAGTGGGAGTCGCCTCCCTGGAGAAAGATGTACTCATGAATGACCTGGTCGTCTGGGTTAAAGCATCGCAGGACTCTGGCGAGAAGGTGGCGAAGATTATTGACGCCATCGACGACATTGCCTTTCAGACCAACATCCTGGCCTTGAACGCAGCCGTGGAGGCGGCCAGGGCCGGTCAAGCCGGCAGCGGGTTCGCAGTGGTGGCGGATGAGGTCCGCAATCTTGCCGGGAGAAGCGCGGAAGCGGCGCGCAGGTCGTCGGAACTGATTCAGGAATCAGTCAGACGATCGGAGGAGGGCCGCGCAACGGTGCTCAAGACCCAGCAAGCGGGGGTGAAAACAACCGCGCTTGGCAAGCGAGTCGCGGAGCTGGCGAATGAGGTCTCCCGGGCAACCGTGGAACAAGCTCACGGGATTGAACAAATCGAGATGGCGTTGGCGCAAATCGAAACGACAATCGGAGGGACAGCCGCAACCGCCGAAGAGAGTGCGTCGGCATGCAAACAACTCGACGAGCAGGCGGACAGCATGCGGCATCTCGCAATTGAACTCAATGAACTCGTCGCGGGAAGGTAGTTGGTTGAAGCGATCAGCTATTAGCTTTCAGCGATCAGCTTTCAGCCTTCAACGGTCTGGTTTCGACGCACGCGGTTTGGCTGACCGCTGAACGCTGATAGCTAATCGCTGCTTAAACTGATGAGATCATACCGGTATGCGCCTTGCCGTGCCGACACCGCTACCGGATTACGCCACCCTCATCGTCATCGACGTGCAGAAGGCCATCGACCATCCCAGTTGGGGCGTTCGCAACAATCCGGATGCGGAGAAGAATATTGCGGGGCTGCTCGCGGCCTGGAGAGCCGACGGCCGGCCGCTCTATCACGTGAGGCATGATTCCCTTGAACCGGCTTCACACTATCGTCCCGGACAGCCGGGTAATGAGTTTAAACCTGAGGCTGCGCCGCTCGCCGGCGAACCAATTATCGTCAAGAATACGAACAGTGCCTTCATCGGTACGGACCTGGAGGTGAAACTGCGCGCTTCGGGTTACAAACTGCTTTTCATCAGCGGCGTGATTACGAACAACTCGGTAGAAGCGACGGTTCGAATGGCGGGCAACCTTGGTTTTGAAGTCTTCCTTATCGAGGATGCCTGTTTCACGTTCGGGCGCAAAGATTGGAACGGAACCTTGCGAACGGCAGATGAAGTGCATGCGATGAGCCTCGCCAACATGGACGGAGAATATTGCACCGTCACGAAGACGGAAGCCGTTCTACACGCGATGCAAATGGGACGAAGCGCCGCGATTCTGTGACGAATGGCTGGTGCGGGCGCAGTCCCAACCCGCGATAATAGAATACACTTCTATGACCGCTGTTAAACCGCGGGAGGCTATCTGGTGTGTCCTCCTGGCGTCAACGCTTCTAAACATCTCCTGCTCGAATTTTCAGGAAACCTCCGCAGTCAGTCACCTGCAGCCGTGCAAGGCTGCCGAGGGACCTACGGACGATTTTTGCGGCACGCTCGACGTCTTTGAGGACCGGCAAGCGAAGACGGGCCGGAAGATTGCGCTGAAGATTGTTGTCCTGCCCGCGCTCAAACAGAAGTCCGCTCCGGATCCGCTCTTCTTCCTGGCGGGTGGCCCGGGGCAAGGCGCGGCAGAAATGGCGGGTGAACTGGCGCAGCCGTACCACCGCATCGAGATGGACCGCGACATCGTTTTCGTCGATCAGCGCGGAACCGGCAAATCCAACCCGCTGGAATGCAAATTGGGGAAGGATGCCGACGATGACGATTCAACGGCGGTGATGGTGGATCGGCTCAAATCCTGCCTGGCCACGTACAAGGACAAGGCCGACCTGACGAAATACACGACGCCGATCGCGATGGACGACCTCGACGATGTCCGCGCGTTTCTCGGCTATTCGAAGATCAACGTTTACGGCGGGTCCTATGGCACACGAGCCGCACTCGTCTACGCGCAACGGCATCCCGATCACACTCGATCCGTTATTCTTGACGGCGTTGCGCCAACGGACATGCGCCTCCCGCTCTACATGGCCCGAGATAGCCAGCGCGCGCTCGACCTGGTGATCCGCGATTGCGAGAAGGACGCAGAGTGTGCGAAGCGCTTCCCGAATCTGAAGGAGCGGCTGAACGCTCTGCTGGCCCGGCTGGATGCCCATCCCCAGAAGATTCATTACGTCAATCCGAAGACGGGCATGGAGAAGGACCTCGACGTCAAGCGCGTCACCATTTCGAGCCTGCTGTTTGCCTCGCTTTACTCGCCGCTGACCGTGCAACTGGTTCCGCTGCTGATCGACGAGGCGGACAAGGGCAACTACAACGGCTTCCTCGCACTGGGCACGGCATTCGATCCGCTTTCGGAAAACATGGCGCAAGGCATGCATTTTTCGGTGGTTTGCAGCGAAGATGCTCCCCGAATCGAACCCGGATCGGTGGAGCACGAAGCCGCCGGCACGTTTCTAGGCTCGCAGATGGCCGACCTGCGGTTGAAGGTCTGTGATTTTTGGCCCCATACGAAGATGGATCCGGCGTACTACTCGCTCACACCGTCCGACATTCCCGCCCTCATTCTGTCGGGAGAGGCTGACCCGGTGACGCCCCCGTCGTGGGGGCAGCAGGTTGCCTCGCAATGGAAGAATTCGAAGCATATCGTGGTTCCCGCCAATGGTCATGGCGCCTGGGGTACCGGCTGTGTAATGAAACTGATGGCGAAATTTCTCGACGATGGCAGTGCGGCCAACCTGGACACGAGTTGCGTGGAACAGGTGAAGCGGGCGCCTTTCTTCCTGGGCCCATCGGGTCCCGACCCGATGGACGGAGGCAGCAAATGATTCTCACGAAGAATCTCCACAAGCGATTTGGCGCGGTAAACGCCGTGGATGGCGTTTCGTTCACAGCGCCGGATGGCTCCGTGACCGGGTTGCTCGGGCCCAACGGTGCGGGTAAGACCACTTCGCTCCGCATGATTTACGGTTTGATAAAGCCGGACGACGGCATGATCTCGGTTGATGGCCGCGACATGTCGGCGGGAGTTGAAGCAGTGCAGGATCGCCTCGGCGTGCTTCCCGACCAAACCGGCCTCTATCAACGGCTGACGGCTCGCGAACACATCCGCTACTTCGGCGAATTGCGCGGGCTCAGCGGCGCGGCGTTGGAGAATCGCATCGACACCTGGATCAATATTCTCGATTTGAAGAGCGTCGCAGACCGGCGTGCCGCGGGTTACTCGCATGGCGAGCGCACCAAAGTCGCGCTGGCCCGCGCGCTGGTGCACGATCCCCAGAACGTCCTTCTGGACGAGCCTACAAATGGCCTCGACGTCATGAGCACGCGCGCCGTGCGCGATGTGATTCGACGGCTGAAAGCGGAGGGGAAGTGCGTGCTGTTTTCGAGCCACGTGATGCAGGAGGTCTCGGCGTTGTGCGATCACATCGTGATCATCGCGTCGGGGCGGGTGGTTGCGGAGGGAAGCGCGGATGACCTGCTGGCGCTCACCGGAAAGAGTTCGCTCGAGGATGCTTTCGTGAGCCTGGCCGGCCACCAGGGAGGAGAAACGGCATGAAACTGTCGCGCATAATGACCGTCGCGAAAAAGGAGTTCAAAGACGGATTCCGCGACCGCCGCGCCATCTATACTGTCCTGTTTTCGACCTTAATCGGCCCGATCATGATCGCATTCATGTTCAGCCAGATGGCCGGACAAAACAAGGCGGCGCAGGAAATCCAGATCCCGGTGGTGGGAAGGGATTATGCACCGGTCCTGGTCAATTGGCTTGCACAACAGAGCGGTGTTGAAGTTGTCGCTGGCCCGTCCGATCCGGAGGCCGCCGTGCGCGATCGCAAGGCCGATGTCGTACTGGTCATTGAGAAAGGCTTCGCGCGCAAGTTTGAGGACTCGAGCCCCGCGCCCGTTAAGGTGATTACGGACTCCACCCGCATGGCATCGCAGCCCAAGGTAAAGCGCGTCACTTCGCTGCTCAGCACTTATAGCGGGCAACTGGCAAGCTTGCGGTTGATCGCGCGCGGCGTAAGTCCGGTGGTGGCGAGTCCATTGAAAGTCGAGGAGGTGGAGGTTTCAAACGGAGCACAGCGGGCCGCGCAGATTCTCGGCATGATTCCGATGTACCTCATGCTGGCGGTCTTCATTGCGGGCATGCAGATCGCAACCGACTCCACCGCCGGCGAGCGGGAACGCGGATCGCTGGAGCCGCTGCTGCTGAACCCCATTCCGCGTTGGCAGCTCATGACGGGAAAGACGATGGCTTCCATGGGCGCGGCGGCGATAGGTTTTGTGGGTACGCTCCTCATCACGGCGAAGATTCTGTCGATGGTGCCGCTGGAGGACCTGGGCATTCGTTTTCATCTGGGAACTCCGCAGATGGTTCTACTGATTGCGGCGCTGGCCCCCGTCGCAGCGCTGGGTCCTGCGCTGGAGGTATTTATTGCGTGCTTCGCCAAATCGTTTAAGGAAGCACAAAGTTATTCCGCGTTTCTGATCTTCGCGGTGATGGCGCCCGGCATCATCCAGATCTTTCATCCGTTCCCGGATCAACCATGGATGAAGCCGATTCCGCTGATCGGCCAGTATACGCTCGCGAAGGACATTCTGAGCGGAAACGTACCATCGGCGCTGGAGTTTATTTCGGCCGGCATCGGGGTCTTGTTGCTTGCCGGTGTGTTCGTGTGGATGGCGTCGCGCCTGTTCTCGTCGGAAAAGATTATCTTCAGCCGATAAAGCGAGCGAGGCGAACTTCTAGCTGGTGGGGTCGGGGCGCGAATAATACCCCGTCTTTGTTCGGACCTTGACGTCCGGAACCTTGGGCCTCACGACGATCCTCCGGAATACGTTGTCGTTCGTGGGATTCGTGGAATGGTAGGCCAACTCGTAGGAGGACCGCAGCTCCTCCGCGATCTGCTTGAAATAGTCGCGCACATTCCCTTCGCGGGCATCGAAATCGGCGGCCCCGGAATCCTGCGCCAGCCGCGCCATCACACGCCTGCCGTATTTGTTGCGCGCGTTCCAATGACCGTGCTTTGTTTCCGTGTACCTGACGCCATACAACAGAACGTTGCTGGTCTGGGCGGCTTCGAGCGCTTCCATCATATGGTGCGCGCTGGAATTGTCCTCACCGTCGCTGAAGATGATCAGCGCCCGGCGGCCGCTGTCGGTTTTGTCGAGTTTCTCGCGGACCGAATAATAGATCGCGTCGTAGAATGCTGTACCCAGGATGCGCTCCTCATCGTCGGGCCCGATTTCCGGGAAATGGCGCTTGTGACGGTCGAACTCTTTCAGCCCGTCCAGAATCTCGGCGGGATCGCCGGTCAGGTCGCTGGCCAGCCGAAGATGATTCCCGAAGCACAGCAGGAACGCCCGGTCGCGCGGCGTCAGGACGGTCTTGAGAAATTCCTTGAGGTCGTGCTCGTGCTTCTTCACGAAAGGGTCCTGGCTGCCGCTGACGTCGGCCAGCAGGCCTAACGTCAGCGGAACATCGGAGCTTCGGGCGAAGAAGGCGATCTTCTGTGGAACGCCATCCTCGATAACGTCGAAATCGTCCGCAGTCAGGTTGGACACCAGGGCACCTCGCGTGTCGCGAACCGTGAAGCTCACGTTCACGAGGTGGACATCGACTCGGATCGGCTGCTGTCCCAGGCAGACGAAAGACGCGCAGAGCGCCAGGAGCCGATGTCGAATTTGCATGCTTACCTCATTTCACCCAAAGAAACACGTTGGGGCTGGTTTGTGAACCGATGGAAACAGCAACGGAAGTTCGTCCATGAACTCCGTCCGGAAGTTGAGCATTGATCTGCATGACGCCGGCAGGCTCATACGGCGCGGCGCCCTGGTACCAAAGGACCGAATCCTGCCCGGCGAAATACACGTGTACAGGCGCGACGATCAAAACGTCATTCGTCGAGGTGATTGAACCATCCTGGGGTAGCGGCAGCATCGATCCAGCGCCGGTCCCGAAGAGGGTAACGACAGACCCAGGGTCGGCCGGGTTGAGTTGTGAATTCACAGTGCCATTCTGATTTTCGATGGCCCCCTGACCGGATGGATCAATTACAAAGATGCCCGGGCTCGTGTCGGTAACCTGCATATTTATCGTGTTAGAACTGTTGCCGTTGTATTGCACAAGCAGGTTGACACTGGCGCGGCCCGCGATTTCATAAGGCACGATAGCGTTGATCTGCCCATCTGACACATAAAGCAGCGGCAAGGGGAGACTGTCAACGAGCACGCTGACACTTGCGACGGAGTTACTGAGAGTGTTGTCGGGGTTCAGTACCAGACCCGCCGGAATCGTTGGTCCAAGCCCTGAACCTTTGATTGCGATCAGTTCTCCCGGCACCAAAGCGCCTGGAAGCAATGTAGCGGCATTGACGACTGACACGATTGCCGGGCCAGGAGGTTGGGGGGCCGGGGTTACCGTCAGCATCACCGTCACGACTTGCGAAGCGGACACAGACGAAATGACGAGCTGGCCGTTATAGTTTCCGGCGGCCAGACCAATGGCGGAGACGTTAACGGTGAGGGTCGCGGGCGTATCGCCGCCATTTGGCGTGGTCGTCAGCCACGTGGCATTCGAGTTAACGGCGAAGTGCAGTTGTCCACCCGTACTCCCGACGAACAGCATGAGACCGCTCGAGGTTGTCCCCGCTTGCAGAGTGGTTGTTATGGTCCCGGGTGTCGCCGTCAGAGTGACCGGCGCACCGACCGTGAGAGTTACGGGCACGGTGAGAAGACCTGCCGGAGACGTTGATGAAATGGTGATGTTCCCGTTATAAGTGCCCGGCGGGAGAGTCGCAAAGTTCGTGATGCCCACATTCAGAGTGCCGGGGGCGGTTCCGGAATTGCTTTGGAGCTGGAGCCAATTGCTTCCCCCGAGCGTTGTAGCGGCGGCAGTAAAGTTCACCGGAGACGATACGTTCGTGGTCAATGAGAACGCCTGGGGTGGCGGCGCGGCCGACGACCCGGCTTGGACGTAGAAACTGAGCGCGGCCGGCAAGGCCGTAAACGTCACGACGGACGGTCCCGATCCTCCTCCGGAAATCGTGAGCGAGAAACTGGCGCTCACCGTGGTGCCGCAAATATCCGTTGCGCTCAAGGTGACGTTAAAGGTCCCACCCGCAGTCGGGGTGCCGGTGATGGCGTAGAGCCCCGACAAGTTCTGAATGCTGAGGCCCGGTGGGAGCGAGCCGCCTGCAACTTTAAACACGGGCGGTCCGCTGAACGGAGTAGCGCAACCTCCGCTCGTGGTGAGGTTCTGTTGATACTGGGTCCCCACCGTTCCGTTGCTTAAGGACGTTGTAGTGATTGTCAATCCGCTGGACGTGCTCGTGATCGCGATCGTGTAGGTCTGCGATTGCGTCGCGCCGGCGCTGTCGCCCACCGTGACCGTAAACTGCGCGCTTCCTGAAGCGGGTGCTGTTCCGCTTAAAACACCGGCCGCGGACAGGCTCAGCCATGCCGGAAGATTGGCTGATTTCCAGGTATACGGAGGCGTTCCGCCGGTCGCGGCGAAGGCGAACTGGTATGTCGCATTTGGCGTTGCCGCGGGAGGCGTTCCGCTCGTGATGCTCAATGGCGATGGTCCGACCGTTCCGGCGGCCTGCGACGCTGTGAAGGTTTGCTGCGCGATGGCTAGCGTGCCGTTGCGTGCCGTGCCGGTATTCGCAGTCACCGAGAAACTCACGGCGCCGTTACCGGTGCCGGCGGCGCCGGATATGATCGCGATCCAAGGCGCGTTGCTGGCCGCGGTCCATGCGCATCCCGCTCCGGCAGTGACGTTGACTGTTCCGGTGCCCCCGCTCGCCGGAAACGACTGCGTCATGGGAGCGATCGAGTAGGCGCAAGCCGTCCCCGGTGTGACCGCGAGTTGCAGCAGGAAGCTCTGGATTTCTCCAACTTCGGCCATTACCTGTGTGCTGCCAGTTGTGGGACCGAGCACTACATCGCACGTAACGATTCCCTGGCTATTGCTCAAGGCAATTCCAGCCGGAGCATTACAGGAAGCAGTCGGCGCGTTGGAATCCGTCGACGGCACGATGCGTAGCCCGACATTCGGTATCACTAAGCCTTGTTGAAACCCATACTCGGCGACGATCTGCGCAGATACCGCCCCCGGAAGCGTCGAGCCAGCGGCTCCCGTGATCGAGCGGTTCTCGATCGGAGGCGTGATGAGCTGAATGCTGGGCGAGCGCTTATTTGTCGACGTGGTCATGAAGAAGTTGACCTTGCTGTTACCGGCGGTCGCTGTGATCACTTCGCTGTCGAACGCCTGCAGCGGGGGTAGAACCGTGGCAAGGAACATGGTCTGTGCCAGTCCGTTCGCGTCGGTAGTTCCCTGGGAGGTCTCAAGTGTACCCATACCCTGAGTAATGGCCCACGAGACGCTCACACCCGGCGCTGGCTTTCCCGACGAGTCGGTAGCTTGAACCACTAAAGAAACAGTGGAGAGAAAGTCCTCTGAAACGATCTGCCCGTTGCCGGAATAGAGCGATAGCGTTTGAGAATGGAGCACGCCGGCAGCGAGACAAAGCATCAAGGGAGAAATACGACGCAAGACGGAAATCGATGGCATAGAAAACCTCAAGGACAACTGTGAGACGCGGGGCGGGTCTACTGTAATTATTGCTCGGAATTCGCGCTGCTGCAGCCCAATGCCACTTCGTTTTCCCGGCGGTCGACCGACGCAGCGGATGTAAGGCAGGTTTTCCCCGTAACGCAGCCTTCAGGCTGCCCATGTGCCGGCTGAAGCCGGCGGTAGTACACTGCAGTCCACCTGGAGTTTTCGACCGTTCGGCGCGTTTGAAGCCCGCCTTCACCTACCAGGTAAGAAACGGCCACGGCCAACAACTCGTCCCGTGCAGTCGGAAAGTGAAGTGAACAGCTCTCTGGGTCAGAGCCGTTCCCTCCCGCTGTGACTGCAAGTTGCGAGTTACTGACGAAACGACGCTGCCATGCGCCATCCGCCCTTGAATTTTCGTGCAGTTGTGAACCTGGAAGATGCCAGGCGGCGGCCCCATCTTCTCATCGGTCGTTCCACGAGATAGTAGCCGGCGCTAGCACAAGCGAGAACGAATACGAGATTCCAAGGGAATTGTTGGACCCAGCCGAATGCAACCGGAATCCCATACGCCGGCAGGAACAGCATCTGCCAGAGGTAGACGCTGTAGGAGCGCTGTCCGAGCCAGCGTGCCGCTGCGGAATCGAGTGGCTTGGTGAGGAAACCCTTGGGTTGGCTCGCGGTAAAGAGCAATGGAACCGGCATGAGCAATGCCAGCAATGCCACATAACCGGGCGGCCGGACTACCAATAGTGCGGTTATCAGGAAAACCGGGATCAGCGCATACTCCGAGCGACCCCGGGCGGCGAGCCAGTTCCGAAACCGCGAGTGCCATAGGAATGCGGCGGCGCAGCCCCATAGAAGGCCGTCCATGCGGTAATCCGTTCGCCCCACGACGGCGCGCAACGCCGGATTCAGGTTGGCAATCCAGCCAAAGTGCGAATCCGCGGCGCGCCAAAGGGCGAAGAGGCAGGCGAGCACCGGGACCGTCCATCGCGCCCGCCTCGTCCCGATAAGTACGAGAAGACCGGGCCAAACCAGGTAAAAGTGCTCTTCGACGGACAGGGACCAATAATGCCCCGTATACCAGCTTTGCGCCGCGGGTTCGACCCAGTAATTGCGGAAAAATAAGGCGGATGAGGCAATTTGACCAATGGACAGAGGAATCCATCGCAGCAAGAATCCGAGCACGCATAAGACGGCCAGGTACACCGTAGCCGCGGGCAGGATGCGGAAGGCGCGTCGAATATAGAATCCGCGCAGACCGATGCGGCCGGTGAGTGATTCTTCTTCCAGAAGACGATGCGTGATGAGGAGTCCGCTGATGGCGAAGAACAGGTGCACACCCATGGCGCCATAAGGCGCCGCGGTTGCCAGCGCATCGCCCGGAAAACGCATGTGGGCAAAGAGCACAAGCGTGATCGCAACCGCTCGCCATCCATCGAGCGCCGGCAGGTCGACACCTGCTTTCGGCCGCCCTTGTTGCGGCGTCATATTGTCCTGGTCTACTGAATATATATTCTATTCGGGCTTTGTGCCGCGCGGTGTCCGGGGGAAGGACAAAGAACGTGAGGGGCGTTCATACTGGGACGGCCCCCGTGGTTTACGCGGATCCTGGGCCGCCGGCGTTTCAACAGGCTCTGCGTCGGCGTAGCTGAGAACCTGGTCCGATACGAGGACGGCCGCTTTCATCCGAAGCACATCGTGGACCCGCACGATATGGGTACCGGCGAGCACCGCCGCGGTAACCGCCGCTGCGGTCGCAAACTCCGTCTCGATTTCCGTCGGTTGCGTCAGGAAAGACTTGCGCGAGGGTCCGACCAGAATGGGCAGGTCCAGTTTGGCCAGCAACGGGAGCCGGGCCAGGATCTCAGCATTCTGCTCGCGCCGTTTGCCGAAGCCCAAACCGGGGTCGATTACGATACGGGCGCGCGAAACACCCGCACCGACTGCACGGTGGACGCTGGCCGCTAAATCGCCCGAGATGCCGCCCAGGGGGTCCTTCATTGGCGGCAGTTTCGCCCAGGTTTCCGGCGTGCCGCGCATGTGATTGACGATGAAACCGGCGTCGTGTTGCGCCACAGTCCGCGCCAGCAGCGGATCCCAAGTGAGCGCGGACGGGTCATTGATGATCTCAACCCCGTACTCAATCGCTTTTTCGGCGACGGCTGATTTGTAAGTGTCGACAGCGATCGGAATTGTGAGGCGGTCTCGCAGGCGTTTCAGAACGGGCACGAGCCGTCGCAACTCCTCGGCTTCGGAAACACGCTCCGAACCCGGGCGGGTTGATTCGGCGCCAATATCAATGATGTCCGCGCCCTGTTCTTCGAGTTCGACCGCCCTGGCGAAGGCGCGGTCGGGATCGTCATAACGGCCGCCATCGGAAAACGAGTCGGGCGTGACGTTGAGGACGCCCATGATCAACGTGCGCTCACCGAGCAGCAGCGTGCGGTTTTTCAGCTTCCACTCGTAGCGGCGCCGCATCATATGTTCATTGCGCGAGAACGCGCTTCCATTTCTTGCCGGCGCGAACCGTGCGGCTTTCGCCCGCCCCGATCGTCAGCGTTAGAGTGGACACGCGCGTGCCGTCGATTTCCACCGCGCCCGATTTGATGAGCCGTTCGGCTTCGCTGCGCGATGGTGCGAGTCCAACCGTTAGCAGCATCTTGGCAACATTGACGCTGCCGCCGGGATATTCGACGGTCTCGATATCGTTCGGGGTCTCGTGCTGGCGTACTTCGCGATTAAAGTCGTCCGCCGCCTGGTTTGCCGCCTCGACGGTATGAAAATCCTGAACGATCTGATGCGCGAGACGCATTTTGTGTTCCATAGGCCGATCCGTGACTCGCATCGCCGCGACATCTTCCATCGTTTTGTCGGTCAGGAGCTCGTAGTATCGCCACATGAGATCGTCGCTGATCCCCATCACTTTGCGGTACATGTCCTTTGGGGGCTCGTTGATTCCGATGTAGTTGCCCTTGCTCTTGGACATTTTCTCGACACCGTCGGTGCCTTCGAGAAGCGGAGTGGTGGCCACAATCTGAGGCGGTTGGCCGTAATCGCGCTGGATTTCGCGGCCGACCAGCAGATTAAATCGTTGGTCCGTGCCTCCCATCTCGACGTCGCATTCAAGCGCGACTGAATCGTACGCTTGGGCCATGGGGTAGAGCAGCTCGTGCAGGGAAATCGGAGTGCCAGCCTTGTAGCGTTTATCAAAATCGTCGCGCTCCAGGATGCGGGCAACGGTGTATTTCGTGCACAGGTTGATCATGTCCTGGAAGGACAGCTTATCGAGCCATTCACTGTTAAAACGGATCTCGGTTTTCCGCGGATCGAGCAGTTTGAAGACCTGTATCTTGTAGGTTTCGGCGTTGGCCTCGATCTGCTCGCGCGACATGGTGGGACGGGTGATATTGCGCCCGGTTGGGTCACCGATCAGCCCGGTTCGATCGCCGATCAGGAAAATCACCGTATGCCCCAGGTCCTGGAAATGCTTCATTTTGCGAAGCAGGACCGTGTGGCCGAGGTGGATATCGGGCGCGGTCGGGTCGAAGCCGGCTTTCACCCGCAGAGGCCGACCGGTCTTCTGCGACTGAATCAGGCGTTCGCGCAAATCCTCCTCGCGGATGAGGTCGGCCAGACCTTTCTTAAGGTAGGCGAGTTGTTGCTCCAGAGTCATGGGTTGGGATATCGGGGCGTGGGCTTAGCACCCACCCTTCCATTGTAGAGGTCTGGGTTCTGTATTGCGGGTAACGGAATCGGGCGGGTGTTAAAATTGACCGTAGGAACGAATGCTATCGCCAAGGCTTCAGCTTAAGGTCGCGCAGAAGCAGATCCTCACACCGGGTCTTGTTCAGATGGTGACCGTCCTTCAACTCAACCGGTTGGAGTTGAAAGACATGATAACGGCGGAGATCGCCGAGAACCCGGTTTTGGAAGAGCTGGCCGACAGCGGAGAGGAACTTACCCAGGAAGAAGTCCAGGCGTTTCTCGAAGCGGAGCGGGTCTCCGAACCTGCGGACGAGGCCATCCTTCAGGCTGCTAACGGAGACGCAGCCGGTGAGATCGAGATCGATTTGCCGGACTTCGTTCCCGAGGCGATCAGCGTCGACGGCGTGGATGGGTCCGACGGCGCACTATCGCAGCAGGTTGTCGAGGCACCTCCCCCCGAGCCGGAGCCGAAGACCGACAAGGATCCGTTCGACGAAATCGACTTCGGATCGTTCTTCGACGACTATCTCGACCCCGGCTATAAAAGCCCCTCCTCTGAAAACGTTGAAAAGCCCTCCTTTGAAACTTTCCTTTCCTCTCCCGTAACTTTGGCCGATCACCTGCACTCGCAGCTCGCGGTATTGATCATGTCGGAGGAAGTTCGGGACGCGGCGACGAACATTATCGGGAACCTCGACGAGAACGGGTATCTGAACGTTCCGCTGGAGGAGATCGCGCTATCGGGAGAGCACACGCTGGAGGAGGTGCAGGAAGCGCTGCGGATCGTCCAATCGCTCGATCCTGCGGGCGTGGGCGCAAAGGACGTTCGCGAGTGCCTGATGCTGCAATTGGAGAGCCGCAACGGTAAGGGTGGCGTGGCCTGGCAGATCGTCGCAAACCATCTGAAACTGGTCGAGACCCGCCAAATGAAGGAACTGGCGAAAGCTTTGGGACGTCCACCAGAGCATATCGCTATCGCGATGGACGTCATTAAACATCTCGATCCGCGCCCGGGCCTGCGATACTCCGGTCCAGGCGCACGGCAAATCGAGCCTGACGTCTACATCTCGAAAGAAGGCGACGATTACCTGATCCAGCTCAACGACGACGAGATCCCGCAGCTTCGGCTGAACGCGCAGTACAAGCGCATGCTGGATCGGGATCAGGAGCCCAGCAAGGAAGTACGGAATTACGTGAAGGAGCGGTATGCCTCCGCGATCCAGCTCATGAAAAACATCGAGCAGCGGAAGCAGACAATTCTGAAGGTGTGCCAGTCTATCGTGCGGCGGCAGATCGAGTTTCTGGAGCATGGCATCGATCAGTTAAAGCCCATGATGATCAAGGAAGTGGCCGAAGAGATTGGTGTGCACCCCTCCACGGTCAGCCGCGCGGTGGCAAGCAAATACGCCCACACCCCCCAGGGCGTGTTCGAACTACGGTATTTCTTTTCCGAAGCAGTACAGGGGGTGGCGGGCAGCGCCACTCCATTGCTGATCCTGAAGCGCAGGGTGAAGAAAATGATTGAGGAGGAAGATCCGAAACATCCACTCACCGACGAACAGATCACAGCACGGCTGAAAGCCGAAGGAATCGATGTAACGCGCCGAACGGTAGCGAAATACCGGGAAGACATGAAGATTCCGTCAACGCATCAACGGCGCGCCCGTAGCTAGCTGCGAGAGCGCCATTATGAAAGATTTCTCCGCCCGGAGGTAATCGACAATGCATATCATCTACACGGGAAGAGAAGAGCAAATCTCTCCCAAGATTCGAAACAAGATGGAGAACAAGCTCCGCAAGATTTCGAAAATGCTGGAGCAGCGCGGTGAGAAGGAAGCGCACGTGATATTGCGCCAGGAACGTTTTCTGTACAACCTGGAAATCACGATCAACGCTTTCGATCACGCCTTGGTGTGTGCCGGCAAGGACGCCGACCTCGAGACCGCCGCGAATACGGCAATGGAAAAACTCGAAAAGCAGGTCGTCAAGCTGCGCGAGAAGTGGCGCGATACGAAGCGCAACGTGACGAAGGAAGCGGTCATAGCAGGGCCGCCTCCATTAGCGAAGGCAGCAAAGGCGTCCAATGGTAGCCGCCGCCAGCGGCGCGTCGAAGAGGAGGAGGAGGAAGCCACTTCGGACGTCAAGGTAGGCAAACGGGTTTACCATGTCACGCATACCGACGGCAGCAAACCGATGACGATCGAGGAAGCGATTTTGGAACTCGAGCCCAAAGGCGACTACATCGTGTATCGCGATGCGAAGACGGAACGCCTTTCCGTGTTGATGCGGCGGAAAGACGGCCACTTCGATTTGATCGAAAGCTGAAGATAATCAAGCAGCCGATAAACGACTATCAACGCAGATATCGGTGAGATCTGCTGTGTCTGGCCTATCTCAGCGTGTGGCCTGCAGGCCAACAGCAGCCGCTCGCATCAACGCTCAACTTCTACGAGGACCGGAGATCATGGGAGCGACCCGCACCTTGCCTATCCCCTGTCGGAGGCCTCAAACCTTGTGTTGGACGTCAACGGATATTTCGCACCGCTTATTGATCGTGAACCAGTTCCTGGAATGTCTTCACAATCAGCGGCGCCGCTTCCGGACCCACTGAATTCACCTCGCCGTACCAGCGCTTCGACGAGCCATTGAGCCAGGGGGCTTCGTTGTCCCATTCCGCTTTTGGAATGATATAGCCGATCTCATCGTCGGCCAGTCCGAACAACATGCGGTAAGGTGCGGACATCATCGATTTGACAGGCGTCTCGATGGGAGCATCCGGGAAATCGGCGCCCGAGAATCGCTCGACACCTCCAACGCTGAGTTCCGGATACAACTCGCCGGGAATGAGCGCGATGTCGAGTACCGGCTTGTCGCCGTCGCGCACACGAATGAATCCGACCTGAGTCGTGGTGGCTTTTTCCGCCGTCATCGGCTTGCGACCTTTATAGAGGTTGGCCTGCGCGGCGAGTTCAAAGCCCTTGTTCGCGGTCGGAATGTGGATCTGCCGCTCGGCGAAATTGTAGCCTTCGATGTTTACCGGCTTCGCCGCCTTAAGAGCGTCGGCGGCGATGTCGGCGACATGCTGCCCGATGTACTGAGCCTTTTCAAAGCTGTCGTCCGGCAGATCGGCAATCTTAGCGCCCAGAGGCGACTGCATTCCACCGACAGCGCCGTTCACGAAAACCGCGATCCCGCCGACCCTTTGCTCCAGCCGGTCGCGCAGAAATCCGGAATAGTCTGAAGTGAGCTGCGTATTTTTCGACGCCAGAGTTTCGGGGTGGTTCGCCCAGTTCAGCAGCGTGCCGATTGTCGTGCCGTCCTGTCCTTTGGCCATCAACGCGATCACTTCGGAATCGTGAACGTCGGGTGGGCGGGAGTCGTGAATGAACGTGTCGAGGATTGGCGGATGGGCCTTCGCCAGCGTGAACGTCGCGGGCTTGAACGACTTGATTGCCTCCATGGCAGCCTGCGCCGTTTGTTCTACGACAAAAGCGTTGTATTCCTCGTTGATGCCGCTCTTGTCCGGCGAGGCGCCCCAGAGGCCCATTGTGTCTGGCGATTCGTGATCGTGAAGCGCCGCAACGACGACGTTCACGTCGTGCTTGTTGAGTTCCTTCACCCGCGCGCGAATCTTCTCGACGTCTTCCATGAAGAGGCCGATCGAATCGACACCGCAAATAACGAGCGGCAGCCGCGCCGATCCGATGGCGAAACAGCGAGCCCAGAGCGGGTCGTGTACACCCACGGCAACGCGGTTATGCCCAAAGCCAGCCATGTAAACCGGCCCATACTTTTGAAGATCAGGAGTGATGTCGCGCTTGGCGGCGCCCGCGCTCAACTCCGCCCAGGCGGGCAAGGAGCAGAGCAGTAGGAAGGCGGCGTTGCGCATGGCTTACACCCACCAGGCCGCGGCGGTTCCTTCCTTGATCATGATCTGGTTCAGGAACTGCGCGCCTTTCGTTAACCCTTCGTCCGGCGACATGAGCGTGTCCTCGTGTTCGATCGAGAGCACGTAATCGTAGCCGTACATGCGGAGCGTGGAAATGAACTCGGTCCACCAACCGGCGTCGTGACCGTAGCCGACAGCGCGGAAAATCCAGGCGCGATTGCGCTCATCCGTGTACTTCTTGGTGTCGAGTACACCTGTCATCGGCAGGTTGTAATCGTAGATCTGCGTGTCTTTCGCGTGTACGTGGAAGATGGAGTCGCCGAGCACGCGAATCGCCTTGATCGGGTCAATGCCTTGCCAGAACATGTGGCTGGGGTCATAATTGCAGCCGATCGAGGGGCCGGCGATCTCGCGGAGCCTGAGCGCGGTTTCGGGGCTGTAAACCACGAACCCCGGATGCATCTCAATGGCGACCTTCACACCGTGATTGGCCGCGAACTGCGCGTGCTTCGTCCAGTACGGCGCAACCTTCTTCTCCCACTGCCACGCGAGCACATCGAGATACTCGGGCGGCCAGGGACATGTAACCCAGTTCGGATATTTGGCCTTGTCGCTATCCCCGGGACAACCCGAGAAATCGACTACCACCGGTACGCCGAGCTTTTCGGCCAGCAGAATCGTCTGCCTGCTGGTCTCCTGATATTTCTTGGCGACCGCAGGATCGGGGTGCAGCGGGTTTCCGTGGCTGCTCAGCGCGCTGATGCTGAAGCCATTGTCCTCGAGTTGCTTCTTGAACTCAGTGAGCGCCTTCTTGTCCTTCAACATGGACAATTTGCAGTGCGCGTCGCCAGGATAGTTGCCGGTACCCAGTTCGACCGTGCTGATGTTCAGAGCCTTCAGTTTCTCGATTACTTTATCAAAGGGGAACTGCGATAACAGCGGTGTAAAAACGCCGACTCTCATGCGTGTATTATACCGGTACCGCGAGCTTCAGCTTGCGTTACTTGCCGGTTTTCTTACGCGTCGCAGGCTTGGGCTTGGCTGCCGACTCAGCCAGTAGCGGATCGATGACTTTGTGAATATTTGCCGCCTGCTGCGCCGGATCGTCGGTGACAAAATCCGCGTCCGAGCCCGTATATTGAGCGCGGATCATGCCCTGGCGGTCGATAATCACGATCATCGGCACCAGGGTGCGGGCCATCGGCGAGATCTGCATGAAATCGCGCGCTTCGTTGTAGGCAATGGTCCCCACCGGGAAGGATGGCTTGAACATTTGCACAAATCCCGGCACATCGGGGTTCTCGTTGATGGCGCCCTCAATGACCCGAAATCCCTTGCCCGCAAGCTGATTATCCATGTCACTCAAGACCTGAGTGATCCGTTGGCAGTGCGGTCAAGTGGTGAGGATGAAGCAAACGAACGTGACTTTTCCCTTGAATTCGCTGAGAGACATCTTCGAGCCATCAGGCATGGTGATGGCGAGATCCGGAGCGGGTCGCGGAATTTCCGCGGCGCGCGAGACGAAGGGCGCCAGGCATAGAAGGGCAACAGCGATTCGCAAGCTTTTCATGTTTGAGTCTGGTGGGCGATACCTTTACATGGTAAAACGCTTTGGTCGCGTGCCGCCTACACGAGTTCGGACGAGACGGGGCGTACCCGGATGGTAATGGTCTTGGCGCCGAGCTTGGGGTGGTGACCGGTGAGCGTAATCGACCCGCTGCCCTCGCGTGCCTTGACCCAAACCGCCCCAACGCCGCCGGTCAGTGCAAACGGATTCTCTCCGACGATCTCACCCGGACCGTCGATGGTCAGGGCGACAGCGCCGGTCGCGAACTGTCTCGGCCCGCCATACTCGTCCGTTACCCGCAACACGACTCGGGTGGCGTCGGTCCCGTTGCCGTCCAGTTCGAGGTCGTCAGCGTCCAGGTGCAGTTGTGCATCGACACCTCGGCCGGAATATGTCTTTGTGATGGCAAGCTTGTCGCCGACGTATCCCTCGATCTTGAGATCTCCCCAGGGACTGAGCGGTAATCCGCGTAAGTCGGAAAAGAAGGGAGGATGCGGCAGGTGCGGGTATTGGTCGCGTGCGGGCTGCAACTCATGTTTCAACTTGCCGTCATAGTAAACCTTGAGACGATCGCAGTTCGACCAGATCGGAACCAGGCCAGGGCCACCCGCACCGGAACGATCGCCGGACGACCAGAAGAACCCCGGCTCCAGAATCACTGTCTCGCCCGGATCGCATTGCGACATGTAGAAACCGGCTGCCGGCTTGGGAATGCGGAAGATATCGCTGACGCCGTGATAGCAGATGCGGTCGCCCGACCCGAAATTGCCATGGGTGTTGTAGTCGAAGGCGCACCATCCCAAGCCGCCGGCATACTGATCGTTGCTTCCCAGTTGGTTGTGTACGCGGGCGTGCCGCAGGCCATGCTCGGCGATCCGCTCGACGTTGTCGATGCGTTTTGTCGAGTAGGTGTGGCCGACGAACTCCGTATTCAGGTAGCGCGGATGATTGGGAGGCCGTAACGGGAAGTCGAAATCGTTCATCGTGAAGACGTCTTCGAGCAGTTCGGAGTTGTAGATATAGCGGACACCAGCGGTCGGGCGGGAGTCGTCGAGCCGACGGGCCAGATCGTTGGTGCGAGTGTAGAAGTCGTGATTGTCGCCCGACTCATTAATACGCACGCCCCACAGAACGATTGAAGGATGGTTCCAATCGCGTCGGATCATCTCGCCGACGTTGCGCACCGCGATGTCCTGCCAGGCATTCTCGCCGATGTGCTGCCAGCCCGGGATCTCTTCGAACACCAGAAGCCCCAATTCATCGCAGGCATCGAGAAAATGCGGAGACTGCGGATAGTGCGACGTCCGGACGATATTGCACTTCAACTCCTTCTTCAGAATCTCGGCATCTCGGCGCTGCACGCGTGCCGGCATGGCGCCGCCGACATAGGGGTACGTTTGATGGTGGTTCAGACCCCGCAGCTTAAGATGTTTGCCATTGAGCATAAAGCCTTGTGGCGTGAATTGAGCTTCGCGAAATCCTATGCGCACGGAGTATTCGTCCAGTAGGCCCGCGGAGCCGCTGAGCCGCGCCACAACCTGGTAGAGCTTGGGCCTTTCGAGGTCCCAGAGTTGGACGTCGGGGAGGTTCTCCAGGGTCACGTCGTGAAAATCGGGCCCTCCCCCCGCTCCGATGTCTCGGGAAACACTTTGCAGCACGCGGTCGCCTTCCCGCAGCTCGGCGCTGATCTTCAGGGGACCGTTCGTGCCTGCCGATCCGTTCAGGGCGAAGCGGACATTGACCGCTCGATCGGCCGCCGGCACGCGAACCGGTTTTGCGAAGATGCTGTCGATGAAGATGGCGGGGACCACTCGCAATGACACCTCGCGATAGATGCCTCCGAAGGTAAGGTAATCGATGTTGCCCCCGAACGGCGGGATATCGGCACGCTCCGTGGAATCGACTTCCACTGCCAGGACGTTTTCGGCATTCCAATCCACAAAACGCGTGATTTCGAACGAAAAAGGCGTATATCCACCGCGGTATTCTCCTGCACGCTGGCCGTTGACGTATACCGTCGATGCCGTCATTACGCCGGCGAAGTCCACAAAGACCCGGTGGCTCTGCAATTCGCGCGGCAGTCGAAAGTGACGGCGATAGATCGAGATGAACTGGTAGTCCTTGTCGTCGAAGCTGTGCCAGGGAAGGCGCACATTGGCGTGCGGAAGGGTGACACGGTCAAAGCCCTTGTCGTTGAAATTGCGCTCGACTGAGCCGGCCGCCGTTTTACCGCCATAAAGCCAGTTCCGATTCATGGGAAAAACGTGGCGCTGGGTCGAGGATGGCGCGGTAGCCGCATCCGCATGCCGCGCGGCGACGGCAACGGCCGCCGCCTTCAGGAAATCCCGGCGGTGCATGTTTCTAGCGTGACACAAGCTGGTGGCGGCTGGTCGACAGGGCTCCGGGGTTTACCCACGCCTGCGTGTCCGCCAGCGTTTTTTCCGCTTCCGGCCGAGTGGGCACCTTGTTCCAAAGGGAGAGTCTTCGGCTACCAAATGGATAGTCGCCGGCTGAAGGGTCTTCGAGATATCGCAACCTGCGCCGAGCGATTGACTCAGTTCGAACTTGCGCATTCCGGAAAATCGACTCCCCCGGACGCTTCGCCTTGGAAGAAGCGTCTTACAGGATTGAGCTGTTACGATACCACCACCATGTCTGAGAGCTTTCTTGCCGGAGATCCGCCGCCACTTCCCTTCGCCGATACCCATCCGGCATGGTGCGCAGCGCATGGCAGGCGGGGCAATCGGCTTGCTGTGGGGGCGAGCGTTATAGGTTCGGGGCACATCCGCCGCTACCGGGCCCGCGACGATGCGTTTGTCCTGATGGCGGGCGCGGAGCACATGATTGTGGCTGTGGCCGATGGTGTGGGTGGTGAGATGTACTCGCGAATCGGCGCGGCGCATTGCGTGAACGCGTTCTGCAGGGACCTGCTGGCCCGTGTCACCATGCCGCTTGTGCGCCGGCCCGGAGTGGATGACATCGACATGAGCACACTGCCCCGGCAGCTTGCGGCGCTCGGGGTTCCACGGTCGATTCCCACGCTGTCACCCGGCGGCGCCATTAGTAAGTCGGGTGTCAATTGGGACAGCAGCTGTACTTATCGATGGAATTGGCGCCCCTATCGGCGAGCCTTTCCGACCGACCTGTTCTGGGACGACGATCCACCGCCGGCGCCGCCGGCGCTAGACGAGGCTGTCCTCGCCAGTTTGATCGCGACGCGCGAGTCACTCTTCACGCTCGCGGCGAGTTTGCGGCTAAAGCCTCGCTATCTCACGTGCACTATCCTGGCTATTGCTGTACATCTGACCACCGGCGATACGGTGGCCGCGCAGTTGGGCGATGGTGCCATTCTCGGCCTCGAGGACCTTGCGCCCGTATGTCAGGCCTCTCCTCGGAACGGCGACGACAATCCTTTTACCATCGCCGACGACAATTGGCGCGATGGTTTACGGTTCGCAGAATCGAAGGCCCGCGGCTTTTTGCTGATGACCGACGGCACCGGGGATTTCTTCCCCGATGCCGGTCCTGCCTGCCGCGAGGTCTTAGCGCGGGAGGGAGACGATTCACAGCGTACGCTCAGCCTGCTGGATTGGCTTCAATCTTTGACGAAACCCGACTGCGAAGATGATCGTACGCTCGCCGCCATTCTGCCACTCTGATTTAATGCAGGTAAGTGCCAGGTCCGATGTTTTGGATGAAGCTCCCTCCGAAACAGCATCGGCCACGGTCGTTGATCGGGCGAGAACGCTATCATCATAGGATCGAATCTCGTTCTATGCTGCTGCTCAGCCGCATGTTTCGCGTTGCTGCTGTTTACAACATCTGCTGGGGCATTGTGGTGGTTCTGTTCCCGAATCTGCTCTTCGACCTCTTTCGCATTCCACATATCAACTATCCCTTTGTGATGTCGGGCCTGGGGATGTGCATCGGTCTCTACGGGTACGGCTACTGGGTAGTGGCCGGCGATCTTCGTCGCTATCCGCAACTGGTTGTCATCGGCTTTCTGGGGAAGACGCTGGGACCTATCGGCTGGTACGGGACCGTAATCACAACCGGCCTGCCTCTACGCACCATGTGGACCAATGTTTTCAACGATTTCATCTGGCTGCCGTTCTTCATCGCTTACTTCGTGTGGTACCGGAGGCAAGGTGCTCTATCCACAATTGCTCGATAGTGATTTCGCGAAGATGCCTCGCGTGCTGCGCGAATTCCACTCCTCGCTGGGCGAAAGGCGAGCCCATGGGACAGTGACGGTGCGGCACGAAAACCGTTGGCTTGCACGCATGAGCGGGTTTCCCCCTTCCGGAACGAACATCCGTCTTCAATTAGACGTAACTGCCGGCGACAATGAGGAGATCTGGATTCGGCACTTCGGTGCGTCCGTGCTGCAGACAGTTCAGCGCAGGCACGGCGATCTCCTGTTGGAAGCAGCAGGACGGGTGTGGGTGTTCTTTCGAGTCTCTGCTGATTGCTTTGGCATGCGTTTTGAGTCGGAACGCGTCCGATTCTGGAAGATCCCGTTGCCCGTGCGCATTCGGGCGGAGGCCCGAGGCAACCAGTCGTCGTGGGAAATCGAGGTTACGGTAAAAGGCGTCGGCTCCTATTGCGGCGTTGTGGTGCCCACCACATGATGAACGCTCTTCTGGTGCTTCTGGTGCTCGCGTTAATGGGCGCGGCCGACACCTTCTACTACCACGAGTGGAAACTGCGGCTGCCGAAGACACCCACTGCCCGTGACGAGTTGCGGCTGCACGCTGCGCGCGATTTTGCGTATGCCATCGTATTTGGTTCCCTGGCCTGGAGCACCTGGAATGGCATCATGATCTGGCCGTTAGCCTGCGTGCTGCTCTTCGAGATTGTGGTAACGCTCACGGATTTCATCGAGGAGGATCGCACGCGCAAACTGCCTGCCGGTGAGCGCGTGATGCACGCGGTGATGGGCATTACCTATGGCGTGTTCCTCTCGCTGCTGTTTCCGTATGCGGTGCGATGGGGCCGGCTCTCTTCAGGGTTTGGTGCGGCAAATTACGGCGTGCTGTCGTGGATACTGACGCTGTTCGCAGCGGGTGTGTTCACATCCGGCTTGCGCGACCTGATTGCATCGAACAACGTGGCAACACGCGCTTCCCGTGGACTCGCCGGGAAGTCGGTCGTTGAATCTTAGAAAACCCCACAATTTGAGAACCTCCCGAAAGTAGCTATCGACAACGGGTTGCGAAGTTGGCACTTTCCGCCCCGGCAAGCAAACTAGTGTATACTCGGGCGACTGGGATTGACGACTTCAATCGTCGGCACGGGCCCAAAGTCCTCAGCGCCGAATGGAAAGATCCCCATCATGGGGTTCCGGTGTATCGGGGTCGTGGGCGCACGGACCACTGTCGTGTCAGTAAAATCCCCGCAGAGAGACTGAGGATTTCAATTTATGATCTGGAGCGGCAAGGGCGTCTGGGTCTTCCCGATCATTCTCGTCTGCGTCCTGTGCTTGGGACCCGCCGCGGTCTGGGCATGGATCGGCATGGGTCAACAGCCTGAATCATCCGGTAAGACTATCGAGTTTGCACCTGCCGTATGCATTGGTCTTTTCATCGCAAGTGTACTCTGTTACCTTCTGGGCAAACGGGTTAACCGCAGCACCGGGCGAATGGTCATCGACCACATCACCGGCCGCTTGAAAATCGAACGGGCTTATCATCACTGTTTCTTTTTGAAAGTGGAGTACTGGGGAATTTTGTGCCTTCTTATGGGGGCCGTGATTTTGGCGGAGTCCTTTTTCTAAAGAGAGACGCGCGAAACGCAGTGCGGCGCGAAACGGTTCCCGCCGTGCCTTCTTGGCACTCCGGACCGGCCCTTTGCGGTTTTTGAGAGTTGGAGGGAATGGATGTACATAAACTACTCGTCGTTTAAAAAGACCGGCATCCGCACTTTCCGCGCGCCCAATCCCTGGGAAAACGGGCAGGTCTGTGAGTGGAGTCTGAACCGGTACGGGGTCGCGGCGGCAATAGGCGTTGACCCGAAGCTTGCAGACGCGGCGCAAAACCCGAGACTCGACCGAATAAAGGCCAAGATGCTCGGCATCCAAGCCCAACCTAACGGGCGTTATCACATTCTCCCGAAATCCCTTGACGAACTGTCGCGCAACCAGCAGGTGCCCGACGAAGAACTTCCGGCCCTACTCCACCGGATGGAACCGGCTCTTGAGGACCTTGATTTCAAGCACCCCCTGGATACGCTGTTTGCTTTTTACGCCTATTTCTGCGGCCTATTGCTCATAGGTTCGTGTGTGCTTCTTATTGCCGATCCTGGTGACATGAAGATAGCGGTAGGCTGTATTGCCTTCTTCGGATTCTGCGCCACGATCGGTTTCGGCCGGATGGTTCGGTGTAGACACCGGAAGCAGCGTCAGAAAGTAGACCTGGGCATCAGCAGACCATAATTCGAGTGGTTGGGGAAGATCGTGCACGGCATTCTCGGAATCCCCACCCGCCGCGGGAAATTCTCATCGGCCATGAAAGTCATGCGGTCTTGAGCGGATAGACCTTCTCTTCGCGAAGGAGCTCGCCGGCGTAAGCGAGGCAGGCCCTGATGTCCTCTTCGGAAAGGTGTGGGTAGCTTGCAAGAATCTGGGCGTGGCTCCAGCCGGCGGCTAGCAGATCGACTACGAACTCGACCGAAATGCGAGTACGATCGAATCATCATTGATCCGAAGATTCTGACAGGGAAACCGGTTGTCCGCGGCTACTTACCCTTGTCCTGACGGCCCGCGCTGCACTTTAACTGAAGGTACGCGATCTGATGACCTCTCGCATGCTTTGGACTCCATTCTGGGAATAACTCGAAGTCAATCCTGAAGCGTTCGATTCGTTCGCGGTCGCGCCGACCATTCCACACTCGACATGAGCTTCACCCACGGAGAGGCGCGGTAAGCGGGCAAATCGGACGGCTTAAGAACTTCCCCAAAGACGGCCTGGCATTTTCACGGCCCCCCCGATCAGCGGGCCGCCAATTCGGACGACGCTACCGGCAGGGCTTCAAGGCCTGTGACATCTCAAACTCAATCTGGTCTTCAGGAACGGGAGTTTCGAGGATGCTAGGGACATACTCTGGAATGAGAGATGCAACCTCTCGAAAGGCAAGGATAGAGGCGTAGGACAGGTGATCGTGCTTGCTGCGGGTATTGACCTCGCTGAGGTGCACCTGTTGAAGGCAGCCACTGAAGCGTCTTAGGAAGAAATACGCTTCGGTCATGGTGCTGTCCATCTGTCGGGCATGCCCGATATCAAAGCAGAAGGACGCGTCTGGAAGCTGGTGAAAAATGCGATCGAGTTCCCGAACAGTACGGCCGATCGGCTTGCGCTTGTCGCTTTTCTCGACACGTGGACTCCGATTACAGGTGTGGGGTGGGGCGGTTGGCTGAAGTTGTTGGGTAAGCGTCTCGTTCATGAGACGCTTACGTTGTTGGTGGCGCGACGGTCCGAATGAGAGATGTGACACTTTAGCGAGGCCGCCGTCTTAAGTACAACTGGAGGAGCATGCTGCCGTCTTTGATTCGTTCTCTTCTACGTCGTCCCGGATCTTCAATCCTGATCGTAATCATGTTGGCTCTGGCCATCGGAGCTAATACCGCGATCTACAGCGTGGCCAAGGCTGTGGTCTTCGCGCCACTTCCGTTCCCACATCCAGAGCGCTTGACGATGATCTTCGAGTCGGAGAGCGGCCGTTTCCAACCCGGCGTCCCCATGATTAGCGTCCGGCCAGGTACGTTTCAAGGCTGGCAGGCCCAGTCCCGGAGTTTCCAAAGCATGGCGGCGACGCAGAACATGCGTGCGACCATCATGGACGGCGAGCGAGCGTCGGTCATCGACGGATTCCGCGTCACGGACGGTTTTTTCGAAACGCTGGGCGTCTCGGCCCGTCTGGGACGCTACTTTACGGCTAGCGATTATGACGTCGGCGGATCCGTCGTCATTCTCGCGGACCGTCTGTGGCGGAACCGGTATAACGCCGATCCTGCTATGGTCGGGCGCGAAATCGTCCTGGACGGTGCTTCCCATCGGGTGATCGGGATCATGCCGCCGGGATTTATGCCTACCATTTCCGGAAATGATCCCCAATTCTGGACGCCCTTACGCTGGGACCCGGCCACGAAGTACAGCTTCTCAGTCTGGGGACACGCCGTATATGCACGATTGAAGGATGGCGTTGCCCTCGCGCAGGCGAGGGCGGAAATGGAAAGCGTGACGGCTCACATGCGGGCCGAGCATCCTTATTACGGACTGAGGGCCGTCCTCGCTCCGATGGATCAATACCTGTTTGGGGGCCACGAGCGCCTATTTGCGCTTCTGCTCGTCGCGGTGGTGTTGGTGCTGTTGATCGCCTGCGCGAACGTGGCGAATCTGTTGCTCGCACGCGCTCTGGAACGGCAGCGCGAATTCGCGGTTCGTTCCGCTCTGGGAGCCTCCCGTGCCGCGATTCTCCGGCTAGTATTGTCTGAAAGCTTGCTGATCGCCGTGATTGGAGGCGTGTTGGGTGCGGCGCTGAGTCCGGCGCTCACGCGGCCTGCGCTCGCGCTGCTGCCGAGCGGAAACCTTCCGCGTCTGGATCACGTAAGGATCGATGCGGGTGTGCTGGCGTTCACTTTGCTGATCTCGGTGCTCTCCGGATTTCTGTTTGGAGTTTTGCCGGCGATCCGCGCCGGCAGCGACGATCTTTCGCTCGCGCTTCGCGCCGGACGAGGCACATCGCTTGAGCGAGGTGAACGCCGCCTCACCGATTTTCTGATCGTCGCCGAAATCGCGCTCTCGCTCGTACTACTGGTGGCCGGCGGGCTGTTGGCGCGCACCTTCCTGAAACTGATTTACACAGATCCCGGATTTCGTCCCCACCGTGCGGTCGCAGTCCGGCTCTCGATTCCCAGCTATCGCTACGGAGCGTATGACATTGCATCCAAGAACCTACCCCGACAGAAGCTGTACGCGCAGCTAGATCAGTTGGCCCGCTCCATCCCTGGAGTCGAGGAGGCGGGGCTCACGCTGAAGCTTCCGCTGCGCCAATTCTGGAATCCTGACGGAGTTGGTGTGGAAGGGCGCGCCCCCGTGATGGATCGTAACGGCTCGCCAGCGGTCAGTAAGCGCTTCGGAATTCCGATCCATGGTCAGGTCAATTTGCAGAGTGTTTCGCCGGGATATTTCGCGGTCGTCGGCATGCCTCTCCTGCGCGGCCGCCTCCTCGACCAGCGCGACCGCGCCGACGCTCCCCCGGTCGCCGTGGTGAACCAAGCCTTGGTCCGCGCACTTTTCCCCAATGAAGACCCAATCGGACGGCGCATCGCGATTGACCGCACCAGCTTTGCGCATCGACTGGCGATCGTCGGCGTCATCGGCGACGCACATCTGGACCGAATGGATCAGCCGGCGATGCCGGAAGTCTTTGCGGCCATGGACCAGTCACCGAGCGTGGATACCTGGGTCGTCGCTCGCGCCCGCGGAGATGCCGATTCGATCGGAAATGCGCTCCAAAAGGTGATTCATGATGTGGATCCCGAGATCGGCATCGTGGAAACGACTAGCATGACCTCGGTAGTCGAAAACTCGCTGTGGAGAGAGCGGCTTTCCGCTCTGCTGGTCGGCTTTTTCGCGATCCTGGCAGCCTTGATCGCCTCGGGCGGCTTGTACGCGGTGGTTTCACGCGCAGTGGAGCGCCGAACACAGGAGCTTGGCGTTCGAATCGCGCTCGGCGCGAGCTCGGGTCGGATCACGCGAACGGTCGTCGGTCACGGCTTGCGAGTCACAGCAATCGGGACAGCGATGGGAGCATTCCTCGTCGTACCTGCCCGGCGTTTGCTAGCGGACCAGGCGTCGCAGACTTCCGATTTCGCGTGGATGATCGCAGCCGTCTCGACTCTACTATTCGTTCTGACCTTGATGGCGTGTTGGGTCCCGTTACGGAAGGCGCTGGCATTAGATCCCGTGATCGCGTTGAGGTCTGAATGAGGTTGAAATGCAACTCAGAATGCCCAGCCGATCTGGGCCTGGTATGACCCCGACTGGACCTGCGAAATGATAATGCTGTCGAGCGCGTCCCCTGCTGCGTTGTCAGGCGCGGGGATAGGTGCGGTATAGATAGCGAGTTGTAGCGCATAGCATTTCGAACAAGGCTTGCCTCTTCAGCTTTCTATTTCAACTAGAGTTACCCCTTCTAGCCGACCATGATATTAAAGCCGCTGGCTGGAGTCCAAATTTTGGCGAGTTTGGACTCCAAATGGACTCCGCGTGACCTCTTCCACGAGGTCCAAGCAAGCAAACCATTTTCGTGTGTCTATGTTTTGTCGGGTTTAGGTTGGTGGACCTGGTGAGATTCGAACTCACGACCTCTTCCATGCCATGGAAGCGCGCTCCCAACTGCGCCACAGGCCCGCCCGGTGTGAACTCCTCTTACTGTAACACGCCCTCCTGCCATCGAACCCCGTTTTACAATCGAACAATGACCCGCGATCAAGCCTGGGACATCCTTTGCGAGTTCACTAAATCCGACAGCCTGCGGCGGCACGCGCTCGCCGTCGAAGCTTGCGTGACCGCGTATGCCCGTAAACTCGGAGAAGATGAGAACAAGTGGTCCGTCACGGCGGTGCTGCACGATTTCGACTACGAAATGCATCCCGACGCCCCCGACCACCCGATGAAGGGCGAACCTATTCTCGCCGAGCGCGGCGTCGATGCCGAGATTCGCCGGGCCATCCTGTCGCACGCCAACTACAGCGGCGTCTCGCGCGATTCCCAACTGGAAAAAACGCTATTCGCCTGCGATGAACTGGCCGGTTTCCTGACGGCCTGCTCCTACGTCAAGCCCGGACGCAGCATCGCCGAAGTGGATGCCAAGTCAGTTCGCAAAAAACTCAAGGACAAAGCTTTCGCACGCTCAGTCAACCGCGATGACATCGTGAACGGCGCCCAGGAACTCGGCGTCGAACTCGACGAGCATATTGCGTTCTGCATCGAGGCCATGAAGGCCCGCGCCGAAGAACTCGGCCTCGCCGGCGTCCAAGCTGCGAACTGCTAGATCCGCCCTACTCGTAGCGAAGCGAAATCAGCGGATCGACGCGAGTCGCCCGCCGCGCCGGAATAAAGCAAGCGACCAACGCTACCAGTCCGAGCAGCATCGAAGCGCTCACATACGTCAGTGGGTCGAGGGGAGTCACACCCGTCAGCATGCTTGCCAGCCCCTGCGATAGGGCCGCCGCCAAAACTAGACCAATGACGACGCCCAGGCCTGTAATCACCAGTCCCTGCCGGAAGATCATTCCGAGAATCACCGGGCGACGAGCGCCGAGAGCCATGCGAATCCCGATCTCGTGAGTCCTCTGGTTGGCTGAAAAAGAAACAACCCCATACACGCCGACGATGGCGAGAACCAGCCCTAGCAAACCAAGCCCACCGGCTAATCCCGCACCGAGCTTATACAGTAGTAATCCGTTCAGGCTTTCCAGCGCCTGGTTCATCGTCTGTACGTCATAAACCGGCATGGCCGGCTCAATGGCGCGAACCATCCCTAGAACAGATTTGGCCATCGGCAAAGGGTCGCCCGACATAACACGAAGCTGGAGCGTTGCCGGCTGGGTGTACTTTTGAGCAAAAGGAACATAGAAGTACGGCGCGAACGACTCAGCAATTGAGCCGCTACGGCTGTTTTTCGCGATGCCGACGATTTGCATCGCATGACTGGGATCTTCACGCAGAATGAAGCTGCTGCCAATCGGGTCGCGGTCAGGCCAGTACTGAGACGCCATTGCCTCGTTAATAACGGCGACATGTTGCGCGGATTCGTTGTCGGAATCGCGGAAGTCGCGGCCGCGCAGGAGCGGCAACCGCATCGTAGCGAAGTAGCCGGACGATACTGCGTTATATCCAGCCGATGGAGTTGCGCCGGGAATCCTCGACTGATAGCCATTAATGGTCAATGAGCCGCCGAGACTCACATTACCCATCGGAACGGTGGCCGCAACAGTTGCCGATTGAACGCCAGGCATCTGCCGGACACGCGTCACAAGCTCATCGAAGAACCGGGCGCTCCTCTGCGTGTCGTAACCGGCTTCGTGCGGGTCCACCGTGACATTCAGAATGTGGCTGGGATCGAAACCGAGGTCAACGTGCTGCACCATTTGCAGGCTCCGCACGAACAGGCCGGCGACAATAAGCAGCGTCAGCGATCCGCTCACCTCCGCGACCACCAAAATGCTCCGCAGCCGCTGCCGTCCAGCGGTAAAGGAGCGACCGCCCTCCTGGAGCACATCGGCGAGATTCAAGCGCGAGGCTCGCAGCGCGGGAACGATCCCAACAATGATCCCGGTCGCCGCCGCCGCTCCCATGGCGTAGGCAAAAACGCGCCAGTTCAACCCGAATTCCAGCACTACCGGAATTGTCGAGCCGAGCGGAATAGCATTGAGCGCGCCGCTACCGGCGAGACCCAGCACGATCCCGCCCGCACACCCCAGCAGCGCCAGCAGGCTGCTGTCCGTAAGCAACTGCCGCACCAGCCGCCCTCGCGCAGCGCCCAGCGCGGAACGCACCGCCATCTCCCGCCCTCGAACGCCGGCCCGCACCAGAAGCAACGCCGCGACGTTCACACACGCCAGAAGGAGCACCATACCTGCCAGAGCCAGAAAAACGGCGCCGATGAACTTAACGGGACTTTCCGGGCTGGCGCTGGGCGGGGCAGCCCCCAACGCCGACGCTCGCATCGACCGCCATTCGTCCACCTTCGGATATTCGTGTGCCAACTGCTTCGCCACAACATCCAACGCCGGCTGCGCTTGCGCCAGGCTGACGCCCTGCTTCAATCGCGCGATGATCATCAATTCCATCAATGTCCCGCGATCCGCAAGAGAATCCTTCTTTTCCAGATTGGCGATTGACATTCCCATCGGCAGATATCCTTGTGTGTCGAGAATAGCGAGCACACCCCGGAAACCCTTTGGCGCAACGCCGATGATGGTCACCGGATGCCCGTTAATCGCAGCCTTCCGGCCAACGACACCAGGGTCCCCACCGAACCGCGTTTGCCAAAACGAGTAGCTCAGAACGAGAACCGGATCGGCCCCGGCGACACGGCCTTCCGACGGTAAAATGAAACGGCCCAGCGCCGGCTGGATCCCGAGCATCTCAAAGAAATTGCCGGTTACGTAGCTGGTCCAGATAGTGCTCGTGCTTCCATCGACGTTCAAACCGTCCATTTGGAAAGGCTGTAAGCCCACCACGTGGGAGAAGACCGACCCCGTCTCTCTGCGAATATCTTCAAAGTTCGGATACGAAAAGCCGTTCGCCCAACCGCCGTCCGTACGTTGCACCACCACGTACGTTAGTTGACCAGGGTCTTTCACGGGCAACGGCCGTAGAAGCAGCCAGTCAACCATACTGAAGATCGCGGTGTTCGCGCCAATACCCAGGGCCAAGGTCAGAATCGCGATCGCGGTAAAGCCGGGTGTTTTGCGTAGCGTTCGCAAGCTATAACGCACATCCTGAAAGAGCGTCTCAACAAAGTTCACGCCTCGGGCTTCGCGGCATTCATCCTTTACTTGAGCGAGTCCGCCGAATGACAGCCGTGCACGCCGCTCCGCTTCCTCGCGCGTCAGACCCGCGGCAACACCCTTAGCAACCTGGTGCTCGAAATGGAACCGGAGTTCGTCGTCCAGTTCGGATTCCATCGCATTTCGCCTGAACAGGGAGCGAATCCGGAACACAATATCGCTCAACATAGTCAGTCCTACGCAGTCCCAAGCACCTGCGCAACGGCAGCCGTCAGCTTGCCCCAGGCGTCCTTTTCCAGCTCAAGCTGGCGGCGGCCAGCCTTTGTAAGCTCGTAATACTTTGCGCGCCGGTTGTTTTCCGACGCCCCCCATTCCGCCTTGATCCAGCCGCGGCGCTCCAGGCGGTGCAGCGCGGGATACAGCGATCCCTGCTGAACTCGGAGCACGTCGCTCGAAATCTGTTGCAGCCGCTCGGAAATTGCCCAGCCATGCTGCGGCTCGAGCGCGAGCGTTTGGAGGATGAGAAGGTCTAAAGTTCCTTGCGGAAGTTCAATTCGCTGGTCAGACATATGTCCCCTAGTACTTCTACAAGGAAGTCTACCTCAACTCTTGTCGAAGTACAAGGGGAACACCCCAACGAACTACAGAACGTCACCGGTGTCGCCGAGCTTGATCCGAATATTCGTGGTCCGGCCGCCCCGGAATACCGTCATTTCAATCGTGTCGCCGGCCCGCTTGCGAGCCAGCGAGCGGCTGATCGCGTCAGGATGCTCCACCGGCTTTCCATCGATCGCCATGATCAGATCGCCGCCCACAACGAGTTGCTGATTCCCGATCTGGACCGCTTGACGGCCTCCGTGAATTCCCGCCCGCGCCGCCGGAGACCCCTGCGTAACTTCCTGCACCAGCAAGCCACCTTGGGTCGGCAGTTCCAACGCGTCCGCGTAATCCCCGGCCACATAGACCACAGTCACGCCCAGCTTGGGCCGCTGGCGCCCGGTCTGAAGGTCATCCAGCATAGCTTTCGCCCGATTGATGGGAAGCGCGAAAGCAATGCCTACGTTGCCGCCGCTCGGCCCGATAATCGCGGTGTTAATACCGATTACGTTGCCCGCGGAATCGAGCAGCGGCCCCCCGCTGTTTCCGGGATTTACCGCGGCATCTGTCTGAATCATGCCGTCGATCTCCTGGCCGTTTTCGCCTTGGATCGGACGCCCGAGCGAGCTTACCACGCCCACCGTCAGCGTGCCGTCAAGTCCAAAAGGATTGCCGATCGCGAGCACCTTCTGGCCCACTTGGAGCGAATCGGAATCGCCCAGGTGCAGCACCGGAATGGGCTTCTTCGGTTGAATCTGAATCAGCGCCAGGTCATTGTACGGATCCTGGAAAATCACCTTGGCGTGATACCGCGTCTGATCCGACATGCGGACCTCGAGCTGGTTCGGATTGCCGATCACATGGTTGTTGGTGAGGATACGGCCGTCCGCGTTGATAATGAACCCGGAGCCAAAGTCCTTCTGTGGATAAACTTCCAGAAAGATCGTCTGGCGATACACCGTGCTCGTGATATTCACCGTCGCCAGGTGCGCCATCTTATAGATGTCGATGTTGTTCAGCTCGTCGGCGCTGAGGCTCGCGCTGTGCGTGGTGCCGGGACCCGACCAGAACCTGCCGGACCCCGAAAACGGCTGGACGATACGCCGCTGCCCCCACTCCGTCCGTGAGGTCAGGACCAGAAAACCGCCCACCAGAAGCGCGGTAATCATCAAAACTCGAATCAATCTCATTTCGGTAAACTCCGTAGCGACTCGTGGACCCTTCGGACTTGTTCCAAAGTGTTTTCTTTGCTGCCTGAGGTGTCTATTACGTAGTCTGCTACCTTGACCTTCTCTTCCAAGGGCAGTTGCCGGCTCAATCGCGCCCGGACCTCCTCTTCTGTCAGCCCGCTGCGCCGCATAGCACGCTCCACCTGCACTTCCAAAGGACAAGCGGCAACGATCAAGCGGTCAAAACCCTTATAACTACCAGTTTCGACCAGAATGGCCGCTTCGACAACTACGATTCCGCCCGGATCCAACTGTGCCGCACGCTCCTCGAGTTCCTTCTCGCGGGCACGCACCGGCGGATGCACAAGACCATTCAGCTTCTTTAGCTGCTCTGGATCGGCGAAGACCAGGGCGCCGAGCCTCCGGCGGTCGATCAACCCCTCATCATCGAGAATCCCGTTCCCAAACTCGTGGATCACGGCGTCGTAAGCTTCGCCACCCGGCAACAGCACCTGGTGTCCGAGTTCGTCCGCTTCGATCAGGTGGCAGCCGAGACCGGCCAGGGCATGCCCGACAAAGGATTTTCCGCTCGCAAGACCGCCTGTCAGTCCTACCCGGAGCATTGCCGCCGTTCCGCTGCCTGCACCGTGTTGGACATCAGCATCGCGATCGTTAGAGGCCCGACGCCGCCGGGAACAGGCGTATAAGCCCCCGCTATCTTAAGCGCATCTTCCGCGTTGACGTCGCCGAAAAGACTTCCCTTCCCGGTTCCGATGCGATTCTGTCCGACGTCGATTACGGTAGCGCCGGGCTTGATGAAATCCGCAGTCACAAAGGACGGCCGTCCAATCGCCGCAACCAGAATATCGGCACGCCGCGCCTCCTCCGCGAGGTTGCTGGTGCGCGAATGGCAGATCGTGACCGTTGCGTGTTCGTGCAGCAACAACAGAGCGACCGGCTTGCCCACGATGTCGCTGCGGCCGATCACAACCGCATGTTTCCCCGCCACGGGAATTTCGTAACGGCGCAGCATTTCTATTATTCCCGCCGGTGTGCACGCCCGGGGAGCCGGCAGGTTTGCCACCAGGCAACCCACATTGTAGGGATGGAAGCCGTCCACATCCTTTTCCGGCGCGACCGCGATCAGAACTCTCCGCGTGTCGACTTGTTTCGGAAGCGGCGTCTGTACGAGAATGCCATCGATCTCCGGCCGCTCGTTCAGACCCATAATGATGCCCAGCAAGTCGCCGGTCGAAATGTCTTCCGGAGGCGTGATTTTCTCGCTATAGAGCCCCAGGTCGGCGCAAGCCTTCACCTTCCCTCGCACGTAGATTTCCGACGCCGGATTGTGTCCCACCAGGATCACCGCGAGCCCAGGCCGACGCGGCAGGCGTTCGATGCGCGGCTTCAGTTCCTCGAAGATCTGATCGCGCACCCACTTTCCATCAAGGATTCTTGACTCCATTCCAAAAGTGAGGATACCAGGGTTAGGAAACACGAGAGGCGTGCCGCAGCCGGAAGTGGTAGGCCAGCCCTCCTGTCGCTATGGTGAGCAGGGCCGCAAACGACACTGCCGGCTTGAACGTCATGCCGAAGATCGTCATCCAAATACCAATAACAATAAATAAGATCGGGATAACAGGATAAGCAAAGCTCACTACCTTGAGCTTCCGCCAACCCTGTCGCCGCCGAAAAACAAGCAGCGACACCACCGAAAGCACAGCCGAGAAATTCAGCGTGAAACCGATGTAAAAGACAAGATTGAGAAACGGCGTAAACGTCATCAACATCGCGCAGACGCCTTGGCAGACAATCGCAATGACGGGAGTGTGCCACTTCGGATCGACCTTTGCCGCCGACGTGAAGAACGCGCCGTTTCGCGCCATGGCGTAGTAAACTCGCGGACCGATTGTGACGAACGCGTTGACCGTCGCCATCAATGAAACCGCCATGCCGGCACTGAACAGGCCGCTCACCGCCGGCCCAAACAGATAAGAGGCCGAGAGGCTGCCGACCGCCATATGGTTTTTCATTGCTTCCAGTGGAACGGCGTAAATGAAAACAACGTTCAGCCCAATGAACAGCGCGGCGACCAGAGCAGTGCCCAAGAAGAGCGACAACGGCAACGTTCGTGCCGGGTGCTTCAGTTCTTCCGCGATATACGTCGCCGCATTCCAGCCGCTATAAGCCACGTAGATGTAAAACAGGCTGACGATGAACTGGGAGAAGATCGGTGTTGTGGTTGTTCGGATCGCGGGCTCCGAGAAATGCGCCCAGTCACCGTGCCCGAACGCAAGACCGGCGCCCATGAACGTCGCAATCACCAGTATTTTCGCGGTTGTTAGAACATTCTGCACCTGCGCGGTCCGCCGCACGCCGAGACAATTCAGGATCGTAAACACCGCGATGAGCGCACATGCCGCTGCTTGCGCCCAGCCGGCTGTGAACTCCCAGCTCCCCGAGCCGAACAGGTGGAAGGCGCTTTCCTGCTTGAGGCGGGGATCGAAATAACCTAGATAATCGGAGAACGCGAGCGCGGCGAGGGCGATTGGCGCAGAGAACCCGGCAAAGAAGGAGATCCAGCCGTCCATGAAACCCCACGTGGGTCCGAACGCTTCGGTCAGATAGACGTACTCGCCGCCCGAGCTCGGGAAATTGACACCCAGCTCCGAATAGCAGAACGCCCCGGCAAGCGCAAAAACAGCGCCGACAATCCAAATCCAGATGACCAGGTTCGCCGAGCCCAATTGGCCGGCCAGGAAGCCGGTCATCGTGAAGATACCGGTGCCCACCATGTTCGAAACGACGATGGCGGTCGCGCTGGCGATGCCCAGTTGCCGCAGCAGGCTGCCGCCCGCGGGAGTGAAGCGCGCCTGGCGGCCGGTGGTCAACGATGCTCCGATATGTACCCTCGTGACACGAGGCCTTGGCCGCCATCGCAAACGTAAACGGCGCCCGTAATGAAGGAAGCTGCTTCCGAGCAGAGGAATAGGGACAAATCCGCGAGTTCCTCTTTCGTGCCGTAGCGGCGCAGTGGAATGTTGGAGCAGACCCGTTGGCGCGCTTCCTCTGTCGGCGCGAGACGGCGCATGCCTTCGGTGTCATCGGTCGGGCCTGGCGTGATGCAATTCGCCCGAATTCCCTCCGGCCCCCACTCGATCGCCAGCGTGCCAATCAGCAGCTCGATTCCGGCCTTCGCCGCGCATACGTGCGCCTGATATGCGACCGGCTGAGTCGCCTGGTTCGCTGAAATCGCGAGGACGCAGCCGCCCGGCTTGCGCAGGTGCTCGTATGCCGCGCGGCAGGCATTAAATGTCCCCAGAAGATCAATATCGATGACCGCCTTAAATCCATTGGGCGACATTCCCGTAACAGGCGCGGGGAAATTGCCGGCAGCGCCCGAAAGCACGATATCGATTTCGCCAAAAAGCTCGCGGGTTTTCTTTAAAGCTTCGGAAACTGCGCCATAATCCCGTACATCGACGGAAGCCGTTTCCGCGGCGCCGCCCGCGCTGCGGATTCCTTCAGCGGCGGCGTCAAGTTTCTCCTGCCGGCGGCCAACCAGCATGACTTTAGCGCCGTGTTCGGCAAACCGTTCGGCGATTCGTTGTCCGATTCCGCTCCCACCGCCCGTGACAAACGCGACCTTCCCCGCCAGGAGATGGTCCCGGAAAATGTTGGCCATGAAGCGATCAGGATATCAGTTACCGCAGGCTTTAGCTTGTAGTGACGCAGGTTGCCAACCTCTCGCCATGGAAAGGGTGGCGCAGTCGGTTTCGCCAGTGCGTTTTCGAGTCGGGTCCGAACACCGCCCTTCCACAGCCTTCCGGACGTAAGTTTTATGCGGGTTAACAACCCGCTGCAGGTTGCCAACCTGCATCACACGCCCCATCCAAGACTAAAGAGACAATGGCTTGGAAGCCTGCGGCGCCAGTTCCTTGTACATGAAGGTCGTCCCCTCCAACATCCCCGAATCGGCCTGCAACGCGTATCGCGGGATGACTCCAATCGAGATATAGCCCAAAGACAAATACAAAGGTTCTGCAAATCCGCCCGTCTGCGTATCCAGCGTAAGCAGACTCCGCCGAGCTTCGCGAGCCTGCTCCTCGAGAGCCCACATCAGCCGCCGCCCGATTTTCCGGCGCCGCGCGTCCGGATGCACCAGAAGCTTCTTCACATCCGCCCGATGGCGCTGATTCGGAGGCGTATCCAGATCCAGTTGGACTGTTCCAACAATCCGCCGATCCTCTCGCGCGATCAGTACGACCAAGCTGCCTGCCTGAACCGCCGGCAGGACACGCTCCCGCCAAAACGCCGTCGCCTGCTCCCTCGAAAACGGCAATACAAAACTGACGCTCGCGCCCGCCTGAACACAAGCGTGCAGAACGCATCCTAACATCGCCAGATCGTCCGCCACACACGCCGGCTCCGGCCTCCAACATTCAATAGCGAAAGAATCGCCCGAAATCATCACTCATCCCCCCGGACGCACCATTGAGATCACATAGCGGACCGCCCGCTTGCTTCCCGCTTCGAACCGCGACGGACCCGACAGTAAATACCGGATACAATCTCCCTTTTCCAGCCGAAATGTGACGCCTTCCAGTGAGAGCGACAGGACCCCTTCGAGCATCCAAAGATGATGCTCCAGACCCGGTAGCGGGGATGTGTCGTAGGAAACCACGGCGCTGGGCGGTAGCCAGACTTCAACCAGTTCGCCTCGCAAATTCGGATGCGGCGGGGATAAAACACGGCGCACATACCCTGTTTCGGGGTCTTCCCAGGTGATCTGCTCCTCGCTCCGGACTACTGTCGGCGGGCCGCTCTCCGCTTCGGCCATCAAGCGTGAAGCCGTCCACCCATACTGCGAGCACAGTTGATTGAGCATCGAAGCGGTTGGACTCAATTCGCCGCGCTCAAGACGCGACAGTGTCGCCCGGCTGATACCGGTTTTGCCGGCGAGCGATTCAAGTGTCCAACCCTGCTCGGCTCGAAGTGCAGCCAGCCGCCGCGCAATACGCCGCTCAATCTCTACTTCGGGAAATTCTCTCAATACGGAGAATTATATCACCACAATGAAGCAGGCTGGAAACGTGACGATGGATTGGGGCACACAGGAGTTGATGGAAACGATGGTGGTGCACGTCGATACTGGCAGGCTGCCGGCCTGCCCATGCAACGTAGTAAGTCTAGGACCCCCTGGACTATAAGCCGGTTTCTGTATCCGTTGCCGGATGGCGGTCATTCCTCTAGGCCGGCCATCACTGACCGGCTCAAGCGACCTACCCGGAAGTTGAACGGGGCGGACCGCCCCTCCTCCCCTATTTGGTCTTGCTCCGCATGGGGTTTTCCCTGCCGGACGAATTACTTCGCCCGCGGTGCGCTCTTACCGCACCTTTTCACCCTTACCGGCCCAGCGAACCGAACCGGCGGTATGTTTTCTGTGGCACTATCCGTAGAGCTCGCCTTGAAGCGGCTCCCCCGGCCGTTAGCCGGCATGCTGTCCTGTGGAGACCGGACTTTCCTCTTGGAAACCACCACCCTGTTGAGGTGATGATTACCAAGCGACCACCCATCCAAGAGGTCCATTACTCATTGTCGCAAAGAATTGCGAAATGCATCCTTGCCTGTAACGTCTTACGAGTCGGTTAGTGCTAAGATACTTGGTGGTTCGTCGGGGTAGCAGTCCTGCTTTTTCACACTCAGACGATAACAGCACCTTAAAAAACATAAGCAAGCTTACAGAGGAGGAGTTAGCGCATGTTACGAACGTACACGACGTTAATTACTCTTTCCTGTCTTCTGGTTGCCTGCAGCTGGGCGCAAGGGTTGGATACGAAGGCTTCTAAGAACGACTGGGAAGAGATTAACTTCGAGTTCAACTCCGCCGTCCTTTCCGATGGATACCCGAGCCTTCTTCGTCTCGCTGACTTGCTCAGCAAGAACCCTGGGTACCACGTGCGGGTGGAAGGCAACACCGACAATATTGGTGGGAAGGGGTATAACGAAAAACTTGGACTCGCACGCGCCAACACGGTGCGGGAATTCCTGGTTAAGTACGGTGCCAAGCCGGACCAGATTACGGCAGTCAGCCGGGGCAAAGATAACCCAGGCTATTCGGGATATAAGAACCGCTTTGCCAAAACTGACGTGGCGCGATGGATGAACCGCCGCGTCGTGCTCACGGTCACAGATCAGAATGGCAAGGTCGTCGGCGACGGTGGAGTGGGTGAGGCCATCGCGGCGGTACCGCAAGCGCCCGAACCCCAGAAATGCTGTGACGACATTCTCAAACGTCTCGATAAACTCGACGACATCGCTCGTATGTTGCGCGACCTGGCGGATCAGAATGCCGGTTTGCGCCGCGAAATCGATAACCTGAAACAGCAGGAGGCCGCGCTCGAGAACAAAGTCAACGGAATCCCGAAACCGCTCACCGAAGAGCAGACGGCTTCCGTTGTCGACAAGCGCCTCGAAGCCTTCCGCGATCCCCGCTTCTCGCTGCTGGGTCTCAACGCAGGCGCCGACAACATGGGGCGCATCACGTTTAGCGGCGCGGGCCGGTACTTCGCGCCTTACAAGGACCACTTCGCGGTCCAGGCTCAGGCAGAGTACCTGTACTTCCACGACCAGAAGGAAGCCCAGTTCGACGTTGGTATGGTCGATCGTATCGGCCGGTTCCAGGGCGGACTATTCGCCAGCTTCAAACACGTACAGTTGAGCGGCTACCAGAACGGCGGAACCCTGGGACAGGGTTCAGCGGTATTCGATTACATCTTCAAACAGGGCACGGTCGGTGTCTTCGGCACCAAGGGCTTCCTGGATAACCCCATCCTCGATACCCGCAATCTCGTGCTCTCCGATGGATCAATCGCTCCGAACATCTTCACGCAACGGTTCCTGCACATCGTCGATCAAGCCGGCGTCCAGACCACTCTGGCGCTCGTCGGCAGAACGTACCTGCAGGGGAACGTTGGTTATCTGAAGAGCTACTCCTATGGAGACCGCATCGGCGGTACTCTCCGCTTCGTATTCCCGATTTCCGACCGGTTCGCGTTTACGGCGGAAGGTGGCATCAACGAAACGATGCTGCCAGTACGCGGGTCGAACGGGCGCGCCGTCTTCGGCATCACCTGGGGCAACCTGATGCGGCCCAAGGAATTCGCCGAATCGAAGTACCCGGTGCCCGCTCAGGTGCCGCGTATTCGCTACGAAGTTGTCAGCCGTACGATTCACCGCGGAACGTCACCCCCGGTTGCGGACGCAGGTCCGGACCAGATCGGTATACCCGCGGGAACCGTCACCCTCAACGGCTCGGGTTCGCATGACCCGAACGGCGAGGCTCTGAAGTTCCAGTGGGTGCAGGAAGCGGGTCCGTTAGTTCAGCTTTCGAACCCCACTGCCGCCATCACAACGTTCCAGGCCACCGACGGCCAGGCTTACACCTTCCGGCTGACGGTCACCAACACCGACGGGCAGTATGCCTCGGCTCGTACGCACGTGACCACGGTTTCGCAGCCTAAGGTGAACATCCTGTTCTTCATCGCGAACCCGAGCAGTATCCAAACTGGCCAGTCATCGCAACTGCAGTACAGCGTGCAGAACGCGACCACGGTCACCATCAGCAGCATCGGGAACGTGAATCCGAGTAACGGCAGTCTGAGTGTGTCGCCGACTCAAACGACCACTTACACGCTGACCGCGACCAATGCGACCAGCACGCAGACGGCCCAGGCGACCATTACGGTCACGACGCCACAACCTCAGTTCCTGACTTGTACGGCCACCCCGATGACGATCATCTCGGGTGAGTCCGCCACCGTCGTTTATGCGACTCAAAACGCGACCAGCGTAACGGTAAGCCCGAGCGTTGGAACCGTGCAACCCAGCGGCTCGTTCGTGGTGAGCCCGACTCAAACCACGACTTACACGCTGACAGCCACCAACGCCAGTCTGACCGCGACATGCAGCGTCACGGTCTCGGTAACTCCTGGCAGCGCGCCGCAGATCGTCCGCTTCAGTGGCGCTCCGCTAACCATACCCCAGGGCGGCACCTCAACTCTGGTATGGCAGGTAAGCGGCGCCGACACCGTAACGATCCAGCCCCAACTCGGAACGGTAGCACTCGTGGGAACGCAGGATGTAACGCTTCAGGCGACCACGATGTACACATTGACCGCCACGAACAAGTTCGGGACGGCTACCGCGAGCGTCACGATTACCGTGACGACCCCGCCGCCACCGCCGCCGACGAACCCGACCATCACTTCGTTCACTGCGAATCCGCCGACGAGCCCGAGTCCGGGAGCGCCGGTGGTGTTAACCTGTCTCGCTAAGGACGCGACCACCGTTACAATCAACGGCGTCGGCCCCGTGAACGCGCAGGGCCAGGTGACAGTGAACCCGCAAGTGAATACGACCTACACTTGTACGGCGACCGGCGCATCCGGAACGACACCGGCTACCGCCACGGTGACGGTGACCGTAACGCAAACGCCGCCACCTCCGCCTCCGCCACCAGTAATCATCGTGACCGGTTTGAATGGCCTGCAGTGCGCCGCTCCGACCGTTCCGGCCGGCGGTGGTCCGTCGCTCATCATTTGCGAGACGGTAGTCCGCGTTGTCCAACTCGACCTGAGTCAATCCTCGAGTCCGAGTGGCGCAACTCCGCTGTCCTACTTGACGACCTCTCGTAACATACAGGCTGCGGTCTTGAACCCGACATCGGTGCAGCCAACCGTGGAGCTATCGGCGTTGTTCGGCGATTACTTCTTCGACATCACGGTAACGGATTCGAAGGGTAACCTCGCTCAGGGCGTCGTCGATATCCGGTACATCCGGACGACTCCCCAGTGAGAATCGCCTAACCCTAGAGAGAAAAGCCGGGGCCGCAAGGCCTCGGCCTTTTTTTTGCTCTCACTCAGATTTCTTGAAATCGAGTGAGGCCGAATTCATGCAGTACCGTTGTCCGGTCGGTTTGGGGCCGTCCGGAAACAAATGTCCCAAATGTGCGCCGCACTTACCGCATTGCACCTCGACGCGCCGCATTCCGTGACTTCGATCCTCTTCCGTCGTGACGTTCTCTTCCGAGAGGGGCTTCCAGAAACTCGGCCATCCCGTGCCTGACTCGAACTTTGTCTCCGAATCGAACAGCGGGTTTCCGCAACAAACGCACGAGTACTCGCCTTTCGCGTGGTTGTCCCAGTAGTCGCCCGTAAACGCCCGCTCGGTGCCTTTCTCCCTCGTGACGTGATACTGCTCCGGCGTCAACTGCTCTTTCCATTCCTGTTCGGTTTTTGTGACTTTTTCCATTCCGTTCTCCGCTCTTTTGATCTTCTCATGGCCGCACGGTCACGCTGCGCCGCCGAAACCGCGTTTCCAGCCTAAGGACCGTCTGTGCAATAACTTGCGATCCGATACTTCATAACTTCACAGCGAGTTCCTTCGAGCCGCGATGCTAAGCTGTGGCTGGCCTGTGACGCGGCAGTGGAACTGTGGCGCAGGCGGTTTCGCCTGCCTTGAGATCCGTGGCACCACCTCAAAACATGCACGCGAAATCGCCTGGGTCACCCTCGCACGAGTCACAGCTATTTAATCCGGTGCACGCCGAGGCTCGGCTTCTGACGGCCGCCTTTCCGGCTACCTGATCCAAGGAGTCACACGAATGCGTTTCCTTCCTTCTGCGGTTCTATTATTGGCGGTCGCGTCGTCGATTCATGGCGCCACTCCAACCCAGGTTGACCTACGCACACAAACCAAGAGCGTCGACTTCAGCTCCGCGAATTCCACGCGTCCCCTAAAATCCGGAACGAGCCTGCCAGGCACCTGTAATCCCGGGGACATGTATTTCAAAACTGACGCTCCGGCCGGATCGAACATTTACGGCTGTGTGGGCTTAAACACGTGGTCCACTCAGGGCAACACAAGCGGCGGCAACACGAGTGGAACCGGCGCGTCGATGGCAGCGCAGTTAGGCGATTTGCAGGTCACCGCCAGCAACGGGAATCTCTTGAACGTTGGCCCCAACTGCTCGGCTGCCACCCCGTGCAACGTGCGTTTCGGCTCGGTCGCTTATTCGTTCTCGGCGGGAGCGTCTGCAACCCTCAGCTCCGGCACCGGGGATGCTTACGTTTACGTTTCCAACGGAGGAGTGCTGACAGTGGGCCATAACCTCACACTGAATTGCGCCGGCTGCACCGCTCAATCCGGAATCACTGGCTTTCCGTTTGACGCCATCCCTGTCTCACACTGGCATGCAACCAATGGCGCCTGGGACAGCGGGCAGGACGTCCGTGCGATGACGGCGACCAAGAACGTCATGGTCGGAGCCGGACTGAGCAGTCTCGAGGAAACCACCGGACGCACGACGATCAGCGCCGACCCGACAGTAATCGGGCTGCGGGTCTCGGCCCCCTCGTCGTCCGGAGCAGCGTGCACGGCGGGCAATTGGGCGATGGATTCGACTTATTACTACCTCTGCATAAACCAAAATGCCTGGCGCCGCGTGCAATTGAATAGCTGGTAACGCGTTCACCCAAGCGGCCTCGCCGCAACTCAAGGTGGCGCTGGCGGTTTCGCCTATGCATCCTTCCACAATGTCAGAATATTCGCGCTGCGCGAAGAATCTGTCCACGTCTTGGCGCGGTTACCGGCGTGAATCAATGCGACCGGCTCCAGTTTCGATTTGTCGGGCGCTCGAAGGTTTAGAACGACATGCGACGCCGTCTGCGCCGGTCGAACAGGTTCTATTTCAAGTTGTATGTAAACGCAAACTGCAGCCGCACCTCATTGCCCTTAAACTCCGCTGGAAGCGGGGGGAATGGGACGGACGCGCTCACGCCCGCGACCGCCGCCCGGTCGAGAGCGTCAGCCCCCGACGGCATCGCAATAACCAACTTCGGCACGCTCCCGTCCTTGCTGACAATAAACTGCAACAGAACGCGCCCACGTCGGCCTAACCGCGCGCTTTCGGGAATAATCGACATCCAGTTCCGCCTGACCGTGGCCAGGATCCGGATCAAATACGGCTTGAAGTCCACGCCCTGGGGATCGCTCAGCAGTTCGAGGCTGCTCTTCGCCACGCCCGGCGTAGGCTTCTCGTTCAGCTCATCCCTGAGACTCGGAATGGAATCGGTATCGCCTACCGTCAAACCGCCGGTGCCCCCGGCGCCACGAGCCACGCTGTGAACGGTTTCGTCCACCGTTCCTTTCGGCGTCGCGATCTTGGGCATACCCGGTGCCTGCGCTGGAGCCGTACCACCCTGTCCCGGCGTTTCGAAGGCCAACTTGGGAGGTTCCGCCTGAGGCTTCGGAGGAGGAGTCGCCTGCTGCGGACCCATCCCCGGCGGCAGTTGCGACGGGGGCTCAGCCGTCGCCAATATCTTGGGAGCTTCGGGCAAAAGCACCGGCGTTTTCGGCTGCGGCGCGGGCGGAGGCGACGCAGGTGGCGCTTTGAAGGCTCGAACCGCCGCCGGAGCAGGAGGAGTCGGAACATGGGCCTTTGTCGCCAGCAGTTCCTCGACAGTGACTTCCTTCGCGACCTTGCCTTTGTTCGGCTCCTTCTGAGTCAATTCCTTGGGGGGAGCCGTCAGGTGTACCGCCCTCCGCAGGTCCGCCGTGACTTCGTTAAACGGAATTGGCTTTGGCCCCGGAAGACTGAACAAAAAGATGAAGAAGGCAACCAGAAAAACGTGCGCAATTAGCGAACCCACACTGGCTTGGAGAACCCGATGCGACTCCTCAGCCTGTTCCCAGTGTGTGAGGAGGTCTGGTCCGGTATCCGTCGTCCTGGTATCCACCTCTGCCGTCATCCGTTGTTGCAAAGTAAAGACGTCCGGAGCCAGTCCGACGTTGCTAGGTAAGGGACTTCAACTGCCGCGCGACTAACTGTCTGTGCTCTTCGATTTTATCAAGAATTGTGAGGGCGCTCTCCAAGGCACGCAGGCCATCCTCGCCTGCCACCTGGGGCGCCCGCCTTTCCTCAACGCAGTCCAGAAAATGCTCAATTTCAGCCCGCAACGGTTCGCCTTTTTCCACCGGCAGCATCCGGAAATCTATCTGCTGTCCGTCCCGCACGGCGAAGGCCGCTGCTTCCTGACGGCTGTAATCGAGTGAGATGTACTGACTTGGCTGAAACACGCGGAGCTTCCGCACCCGCTCGGTCGACACCCGGCTCGCCGTCAGATTTGCAATGCACCCGGTAGGAAACGCCAGTCGCACGTTAGCGATGTCGACCTTCTCTGAAAGAACCGAGATGCCGGCGCCGCGGATCTCGTCGGGTTCCATGCCCACCAGGTCGAGCACGATGTCGAGGTCGTGGATCATCAAGTCCAGGACAACATCCACATCCAGGCTGCGCGGCGAAAACAGGCTCATGCGGTGGATTTCAAAGAATAGCGGCAGCTTCGCCGCTTTCTTTAACGCCACGACCGCGGGATTGAACCGCTCCAAATGTCCGATTTGCAGGATCCGGCCGTGTTCACGCGCCGTCTCCACCAGTTTCCGCGCCTCAACGCGATCGGCAGCGATCGGCTTCTCCACCAGTGCGTCGATGCCGGACTCTAACAGCTCACACCCAACCTCCGAATGTAGCGACGTGGGCACGGCGATAACGGCGGCATCCACTTTCCCGCGGAGTTCGTGAAGCGATGCGTACTCCGGGCACGCGAACTGCGACGCCGCAGCCGCCGCCCGCTCCTTGTCCGTATCGACAACTCCGGCGAGTTCCGCGCGCGCGCATTCCTTCAGAACGCGCATGTGGTTCCGGCCAAACGCACCCGCGCCGACAACTGCTACTCGAATGGGATTCAAAACCTAAATTAGCATTACGGTTCCGGATGGCGTGCCAATTTCCACAAGGCCGCGGGAGTGGCGTCGAAGCCAATGTCCGGCACAACATCCCTTTCGAAACGGCGAATCACGGTCCGAAGCAGACCGTTCTCGAACCGTCCGCTCAGAATGGGGCGGACCTCCCGAGGACCGTCGACGCTTTCGTAACGCTGGATTGTACCGCGCCCGTGCGGCTGGTAATCCACGATGTCTCCTTCGTAGCGGAAAATGCGTTCCTCGTCGGAAATCCAGCCTTCCCCAACCTGGTGCTCCAGGCCCCAGAATGTGCCGCTGATTTCAAACGATCCGCTCGATAGCATGCCGTGCCCGGTTGGCCGTCCCTCCAAGAGCGAGCCTTCGTACATCGCTTCGCCAAAGTCACGTTTCCCCATCGAAACACCAGCGAGGAGCGCCTGTACGTAAGCGTGCGGAGTCGCGCCCGCGGCCATCCTGCGCGGCATATCGAGGCCCAAGGATGTCCCCACGTCGCGAAGAAACTCCACGCAATCCCGCCGCAGCACGGCAAACTCGTGCTTGCACTCCCAAACGCTCGCGGTTTTCAAAGACTCCTGGTATGCCGCCGCGTCGACCTTCAGGATCAATTCGCCGGCAATGCTGGAAAGACTATGGTTGATCTGCTCATCGACGATGGTTCCGGGAACGAGCCGGACCACCGATTTCCAGTCGTCCTCCTGGTACTCGGGATAAAGCCCCATCGCCTTAATGGTGCTGCGGCGCTTGCGATCGTCTTCCACGCCCCAGATGACGAAGGCGTGCCCCGTTCGGGTATCGTTTCGCGCGGCGAACACGACGTAATAACGCGTGCTGCCGCGCGACGTGCTGAAGTCGATGGTTTTCGAATCCTGCCCCGCGAGGCTTAGCCCCAAAAGCACAACCAAGGCCGCAAGCCGAACCACGCGATCTTATGTCCGGACGGCTTCGTTGTAAGTGACCTTGCGCCCCTGCTTAAAGGCGATATTCGCCAGGTGAGGCCCCGCGACAGCCTGCGCCGCGGTCTCCACCGTGCAATGCGGCTGCTCTCGTGAACGGACGCATTCCACCAGGTTCCTAAAATGCGCCTGCACCGCGTTAGTGCCCGTCAGCCCGGCGCCCGGCCCGACTGCCAGTTCCTGGAAAATGGCTGGAGCATCGGTCTTCCAAGGCTCGGCGTAGACGTGCCAACCGCCTTCTTCCAGAATCATCGTGCCTTTGTCGCCCATGAACTTGATGCTCCATCCGTTTTCATAGGCGTTGGTATAGTTCAAAGTCCAGGTGATCAGATGCTTGGGATATTCGAACACCGCGGTGAACACATCCGGCTGCTCGGCTCCCGTGGTCTTGGCGATGAACCCGTGCATGATGGCAGCCTTCGGCGGGCCCGATTTCAGGAACCATTGCGCGACGTCCATCAGGTGCGTTCCCTGGTCCGTCATGTTCCCGCCCGCGTAGTCGTAGAACTGGCGCCAAGCGCGGAATCGCATCGGCTCCAGTGCACGCTTCGGCGCCGGACCGAGGAAACGGTCCCAATCGATATTACCCGCCAGCGGCGTATTATCCAGCGGCCTCGCGACATTCCAGTCCCACTGCGGACGCACCTGGTACACGTCGCCAATGATGCCGTCATCGATCAATTGCTTCGCCCGCATCACGGACGGCGAGCTGCGCCGCTGCATTCCGACCTGCACGATCCGGTCGCTGCTCTTCACCGCATCCACCATCTTCTTGCTGTCTTCGAACGAATACGACAGCGGCTTCTCGGCGTAGACGTCTTTCTTTGCCTTGAGCGCGGCGAGCAGCATCGGACAGTGATGATGATCCGGCCCGGCCAGCACGACAATGTCGACGCCTGGCTGCTCCAGCAATTCGTGGTAATCGAGGTACGTCTTAACGCCCTCGGGGGAATCCTTTTTCGCAAGTTCCAGGTTGGGTTCATACACATCGCATAACGCAACGCACTGCCCGCCAATGGCCTGGAAATTCTTATTCAGATAACGGCCGCGTCCGCCCGTCGCGATGACACCATAGGTGACACGGTCATTCGCGCCAAACGCACGCTGAGGAACAAACATCGGAGCCGCGGAAATGATTGCGGAGCTTTTTAAGAAATCGCGGCGATTCGATTCCATTGGAGACCTCCTGCGGTAAGGCAGCCTTCAGGCTGCTTTACTTGCGCGCGGATAACACGCGCGACGGATAAAAACCCTGACGGACCATTTTATCCCTGATCACTTTCAGATTAACCGCTTCGATCATCTCCGGCACGCGCTCCTCCACCTGCCGCCCCCAGAACGCCGGCGCCAGCCGCCCACATACGCGATAGGCGTGGTTGAACGCCTCGGCATTCTGGCCGATACAGACGAGCGTAAACGTTCCCCGCCTTTTCAGAACCCGCCGGAATTCCCTCAGAGCCAGCAGGATGTCGTCGCATGACAATAATTCCAGCAGGTAGCAGCAAACCACCGCATCGAAGGTGTTGTCGAGAAACGGCATCTGGCGGGCATCCACCGCCTGGCAGTAGCTCGTCGCTCGCGGAAACTTCTGACGCGCCTGCCGCTGCGTACGCGCCGCCATGTTCGGAGACAGGTCCAGCCCGATCGTCTCCCCACCCTGGTTCGCCCGCACGATCCTGCGGAACATCTCCCCTGACCCGGTCGCTACCTCGAGTACCCGCATCCCATCGCGAATACCCGAGAACTCCATCGCGCACTTGTGCGCCTTCGAATGGAAGAAGAAAGTCGATATCGGATACACCCCTGCCAGATAATCGTATATGCGGCGCGTACGCTCAGCGATAGTACGGGGCAGTGTCTCCGGACGCGGAAACAGCAGCGTCGAGTCGTAATTGTTCAATCGGTGCTCCCTTAAACAGCGGCATTTATTGCCTGTCTGACGACTGCGGTTTGCACTTCAGGTATTTCGATACCGGTCCGCGTTCCTTCCCCGGTCTTGCTATCGATCCACATCCGGTAGTTGTTTCCGAACAGAACCTTGAGACGCTCGTTCACGTTGTTTACACCGATTCCACTTTCAAAGAGCGTGGCGAGCTTCGCCTCCGGGATTCCAATGCCATCGTCCTCCACGAGCAAGTGGAGCCGGCCATCGGTCAGGTGGCTCCGTACTCGAATCATACCGCCATCCACCTTGCTGCTCAAACCATGTCGGATGCTGTTTTCGATGATCGGCTGCAAGAGCATGCTGGGCACCAGCGTGTCCAAGGTATTCGGGTCGATTTCTTTCGTGAACCTCAACTTGTCGCCGAAGCGAATCATCTCGATGGCCATGTAATTGTCGATGAACGACAGCTCTTCGCGTAGCGGCGCGAGGTTGTCGGTCTTGCGCAACAACCGCCGGAGAATGCTGGAGAGTTTGTACAGCATACTGCGCGCCTGATCCGGATTCGTGCGAATCAGGGACGACACAGAGTTGAGGGTGTTGAACAGAAAATGAGGATTGATCTGGCTCTTCAACGCCGCCAGCCGCGCTTCGTTGAGCCGGGCTTGCTGCGCTTCGAGTTTCTTCTCGTTGCGGGTCGCGTTCCAGATCCTCAAAGGCAGCATCACGGCAAACACCGTGCTCGCGTAGTAGAGCACCCAGCGTAAGGGTGAAACCTCCTTCCAGTCGTGCGCCAGGCAGAAGATCAGCGGCTTCCCGGCGCTGCCCGGCAGACGCGCCACCCACACCGTCACGAGAGCGCAGAACATCGCCGTCACCAGGACGGTCAACTGGTAGGCCACCAACTTCAGATCCTGCTTACCTTTCAGCAGTCGATAGAAGCTGAGGTCGAGCAGGGGGGAGAACCGCCAGACATAATCCTTGTCGGGGGCGACATCGCGAAGTAATCCACCGAGCACGCCTACGCCCGCGAAAACCAGCATCGACATCAGCTCGCCGTTGAACATCGCCGGGAGAGAAATCAGGATTCCGGACAGAAGGCCGGTAACGTAGCCACCCATCATTCCTGAAATCAGGCTGCCTTCCAACCCGAGGTCGACCGCCTGGTAGGAGTTGGAAATCCGGATCGCAACACCCGTGCCAAACAGCAGCGAGCAGCTTAAACCCAGCTTGAGGCGTTGCACCAGAGTGCGCTCTTCGCGCATCAACATCCTCTGGAAGCTCGCGAAGCGGGCCAAAATGCTGGCAAAGGAGGCGGCCACCGCAAGGCGCAGGAGGAGGATGACGAGCTGTTGCGGGTCAAGCATGCCGGGCCTGCCGACCATTATAATGAAAACAAAGCGTTTATCATTCATGCTTCGAAAAGTCGCGGAAGCAAACTTCCCTAGCCGGTTCGGTCACTTCCGAATTTACGGTTTTGAGGGCATTTATGAGGGCTCAACCGAGGAGTGCGTCGTCCTCCGCATGGGCGACCTGACCGGCGAGGAACCGCCTCTGCTCCGGATTCACTCGCAGTGCCTGACGGGCGATGTTTTCCACAGCCTGCGCTGCGATTGCCGGTCGCAACTCGAGCTGTCGCTGAACTTAATCGCCGAGGAGGGCCGCGGACTGGTCATTTATGAGCACCAGGAAGGTCGCGGCATCGGGCTGCTGAACAAGCTACGGGCTTACGAACTGCAGGACCAGGGCGCTGATACGGTGGAGGCGAACGAACGCCTGGGTTTCGAGGCCGATCTTCGCAACTACCAGATGCCCGCCGACATTTTGCGACATCTTGGTGTCCGCCAGGTCCGCCTGCTGTCCAACAACCCCGACAAGATCGCGGCCCTGGAGCGCGCCGGAATCGAGGTCACTGAGCGCATCCCGTGCATTGTGGCCCCACACGAGTCGTCGCAAGGGTATTTGCAGACCAAAAAGCAGAAAATGGGACATTTACTTTAACGTAGGTTCGGCACTTCTACCAACGCGGTCACTAGCACGGTAAACTGCGTGCCTGTCGCTCTCATCGATCTGAAGAATCCTGACGCCCAGCCGGTGGTCCGCGGAATGCATTGGCAGTGGATCTCATGGCCGCACGGAGTGACCGCGCTGCACAGGTGTGGCGAATTAGAACGCTCACGTACGTTTCCTGCGAGGGGTTTGCGTGTGGCCCAACGAGTGCACGGCGCTCACAATATGACTCGTCTGTTGTCATTTTTCGCTATAGCCGGCTTAGCCTTACTTGACGGTCGTGGCCAGGATAGGGCGTCTCAAATGGACGGGTACATACAAGGACTAGCGGACAGTGGTCTATTTCAGGGCTCAGTTCTGGTGGCGCAGAACGGTGCGACGTTGATCGACAAAGGTTATGGGCTGGCGAGTGCTGAGTTTAATGTAGCCAATACCTCTTCAACAAAATTCCGGCTCGGATCGCTGACCAAGCAATTCACCGCGATGGCAATCCTACAGCTGCAGGATCGCGGCCTGCTAAACGTGACTGATCCAGTCTGCCAATACCTGCCGGTCTGTCCGAACGCTTGGAGTGCGATCACGATCCATCAGTTGCTGACGCATACCTCGGGAATTCCCGATTACGTCGGGTTCAGCGACGCGCAAGCCCGGAGTTTCAGCCCGGTGTCACCGGATGATTTGATCGCCTACTTCTCCGTGAAGCCTCTGGATTTCATCCCCGGAACACAGTTCGAGTACAGCAACTCGGGGTATGTCGTTTTGGGCCGGGTGGTCGAACTGCTGTCAGGCATGAGTTGGGACTCGTTCATCCAGGCGAATATTTTCACCCCACTACAAATGAATGCGACGGGCTACGACAGTTTCACGAAGGTTCTCCAAGGCCGGGCCGGCGGATATCTGCTCAAGAATGGCAAAATCGATTCCGTTGCGCCGTACCTGGACATGAGCTGGGCCTATTCCGCCGGCGGGCTCTATTCGAGCGTCGATGATATGTACCTTTGGACGCAGGCGCTGGACAACGGAACACTGGTATCGCCGCAACTCTTGAACCTGATGTTTACACCTGCTCCGAACGCCAATGGTTACGGTTACGGTTGGGTGATCACGCACTTCTTCGGTCAAAGGGTCGCCGCCCATGACGGAGAAGTCAACGGTTTTCTCAGCTTTATCGCCAGGTTCGTGGACGCCAATGCCGTCCTGATCATACTGAGCAACCAGGAAAGCGTGGATTTGGGTGATATGATCGGGACTCTGTCCGCGTTGCTGCTGTCCGGATCAAAGAACTATCAATCGTTAGCTTTACCAGTAATACCCAGGCCCGACTCGAAACTGGTGACTCAAGCCGCCCGGTGATACCCAGTACAGCAGTGACGACAACACCGTCTGCAAAACCGCTAGCGCCAGCACGCTAGGCCACCTCTCAAACAGTCGCGCCGACACTGTCCCCCATCCCAATGTCGCCGGAACTAGAATCGGATTCGGCAAGTGCGCCAGAGCGAACAATACTCCGGACAGCGATGCCGCCACCCAACCGTCCCCCAACCCCGGCCGCAGCCGCCGGTAAATCATGTTCTGAAATAGAACCTGCTGAATCACGCACCACACGAAGTACCGCACTCCCCGATACAGAAGGTAAAACGGATGATGCCCCATGATGAACACCGCCGCGATCGCACACGCAACAAACGCCGCACTTGCATAACGCCAGGCATACAGCGCCTGCACAAACTCATTCAGTGATAAGCCGAGCGAACGGACAGTCTCCCGGTGCGCCACAAACGACGCGATTACGATAGCCGCCGGAAGAGCATCCCCCCAAGCGCTTCGAAAGTGCAGATACCAGATATCGAAGAGGACCGCCGCCGTGAAAAGAAAGGCTTCGGACGCGGTGAGTGCCTTACGCACTGGCCTCGCCGGCAGCCTTCGCAACGTCGGCGGAGCCCAGAACCTCCTCGGCCTGCTTCAAATGCCTTTCTGTATGCGCGGCGAAAAACACGAGCCACTGGTAGACATCGAGATCCTTTAGGATTGGATGAGGAAAGAAGTAACAGCGGAGGTCCGCCTCCGAGTTCCGCGCCAGCGCGATAGTAGCGGCACGCGTTTCCTCGAATCGGCGGGACAACTCCCCGAAGTCAGGCCACCGCCCCGCAGGATGCGCCGCCTCAGGAGCCTGGGCACGGCCTCGACGTGGCGCTACTCGCTCCGTCAGAATGGTGTCTTTATGGGCGGTCGATCCACGATGTTCCACGTCCGGAGGTCCAGCCAGAACCCGCTCCAACTGCTTCCGGATCGCTGTCTCCGTGACGACGATGTGCTCCATGCAGTCCGCCACCGACCAGCGATTGGATCCGTCGCGAAACTCCCGCTGCTCGGCCGTCAGCCTAGTCGCGAGGCCCAACATCTCGTCCCGCGTCCGTTCCAGGTACGCAACTACAGATTCGCGCTCTGCCGCATCCATGAGGTCTGATTCCTCTCCCGAATTCGAATTCCAGGCGAATGTTCTTTCGGTATCGGCAAGTATAGCGTGCCGGCCGGATCGGTTTCGAACTCCGCCATCTCCTCATCGTCGATCTCGACCTCATAGACGTGCCGGGGCTTGAGGTGCACGACAAACACGGCGCCGCCTTGTGCCTGAAAACGCGCCTGGGGGCGGCCGAGAGCGATCATTGCCGTGTCCCCAACCGCGTAAGTCGGAATCGCTCCAGCGTTCATGTTGCCCGTATGCAGCACCGTAATCTTGCCATCACGGAAGAGCTGCATCTCGTCCTGGAACATGCCAAACCAAGTGGCGTCTTCCTCCCAGTCGGACCGAACGAACAGCGCCCCGGAGCGTTTGTCATAGAATGCCATCGGCAGGTGGAAGTAGCTCAAACCCGGCTGATATGGATTGGCCCACATGTATTCGTAAGGACATCCATAAGCCCCTTTCAGCAGGAAACGATCCTGCATCAGCCATCCCTGCACGAACTGGTTCTCCACGGCATTCGTGTCGAAGGCAACCATCATGAGACCCGCCGCCCGCGACGCCGCCGCCCGGTCTAAGTCCGGCTGACCCGCATTCTTGTAGAACGGAATCCGGTATTCGTTCTCCGCGGCCGCATAAGGCGCCGGATAGTGGCTGGACACATAGAACGACGGTAGCTGCCTGAAATAGTCGGCCGCCGAGTCCCGGAAGTCGATGGTCAGGTTATCGCGGACCGCGTGTACCAGCTCCATTAGAGCCAACTGCTCATCGCCCGGCGCAAAATCGCGGCCCTCGGCCAACGCGGCCGACGCCTTCTTACGCCACCATCCCTGCACGATATCCCGCATCGAGGACTCCCCGCCGTCCGGCAGCCGCTCGGAAACCGCTATGGCCGCCAGCGCACGAGTTCGAACCGCCCGCACGTCGTCTGACTTCGCCTGCTGCGCCGCCGGCACCAGCTTATTGGCAAGCGATTTCGATTGTTCCGGTGTGAGCAGAGCCTGGCACCAGTCATAAACCAATGCCACCTGGCGCACATCAGACGTCGAACCCATCGCCCATTCGACGGCTTTCTTCCCGAACGTCGCATCGCCGGTAACCGCGTAGTAGAGCCCATAAGCGAAACCTGGCTCCGGCATCTGGGCCACGCCTTTGACGAGCGTCTCGAACTGCAGCCAACGCATGGACTGTCGCTCTCGTTCGCGTTTGAGCAGACGCAGATGTTGAGCCTTCAAGAATAGCCTGGGATGATCCGTATAAACGCGGAATTCTTCATCGGTGCTTTGGCCCGGCAGCAGGGCGACCGAGAAGAGTAAAAGGAAACAAGCGCGCATCTCTTCAACACCAGTATCCTAAAAGAGTGCCCAAGCTCACCATTGACGGTAAGACCGTCGAGTTCGAAAGCGGAAAGCTGCCCTATGCGGAGCACGGGAAACCGGAGTCGATCCTCGACGTCTGCCTGAATTTTGGATTGCAGTTGGAACACGCCTGCGGCGGAAACTGCGCCTGCACCACCTGCCATGTCATCGTCACCAAGGGCATGGACAACCTGTCCGAAATGGATGACGACGAAGCCGATCGCCTGGATATGGCCGCGGGCCTCACCCTGAAGTCTCGCCTCGGATGCCAGTGCATCGTTGAAGGGGACGTCGAAGTCGAAATCCCTTCCTGGAACCGTAACTACGTCAGCGAAGGCGGTGGCTCCATGAACCTGGGCGACGCCATTCCCGCCGGAAAGAAGTAATCGGCGTCATTCCTGCCGCAGGGCGATGACGGGGTCGATCCGCGTAGCCCGCACGCTGGGAACCCAGGCCGCCACAAGCGCAACCGTTGCGAGCACGCCGATGGCGACCCCATATGCCGCCGGATCGAGCGGAGAGACCTGGTAGAGTTGTGACTTCAACAGCCGGGTCAGTAGAAGCCCGGCGGCAACTCCGAGCCCGAGCCCGGTGGCCGTCAATGTCATCCCATTTCGCATGACCATCGAACGCACGTTCGCCGCCGACGCGCCCAGCGCCATACGAATGCCGATTTCGTGCAGGTGCAGGTTCACAGTGTACGAAAGCACCGCATAAAGCCCGACCACAGCCAGGAGCAATGCCATCCCCGCAAATACGCCTAACAACACGGTAAAGAACCGGTCGCGCCAGGATGCGCGTTCGAGAATCTGTTCCAGGCTCAGAACTCCACTGACGGCAATGCCTTTATCGATTCCGGCAATGCGGGCCTTCACGGCATCGGCCATGCGTAAGGGCTCCCCGGAACCGCGGATTAGAATCGCGTTGGGCGTAAAGTCCTTGCTATAGGGCAAGTACACCGTGGGTTTGTCTTCGCCCTTCAACTCCCCGTGACGGTTATCCGCAACCACACCGACGATCGTATGCCACGGTTCGTTGTTCGCCGGAGACCCGAACCGGACACGCTTGCCCAGCGCGCCGCCGTCCGGCCAATGCTGCCGCGCAAAGGATTGCGTCACGATCACGATGTGCGGCGCATCGAAATCCGATTCGGCGAAATCCCGGCCCCGGAGCAGCGGTATGCCCAAGGTTTGGAAATACCCCGGAGCAACAATCACATGATTAACCGAGGGCATATCCTGGAGCGGGACTGGCTGACCTTCGATCGTGTAGATCCGGCCCCAGTGGTTATCGAGCGGAGCCCCCGTTGTGAAAGCGACGGATAGCACGCCTGCCACCGTTGAGATCTCCTGGCGCAGATGCTGAATCAAAGCTCGACTCGGAGCGCCGTCCGGATATCTTTTTTGCGAATAATCAATGTCTACCTTGAGGACATTCTGCGGCTCATATCCGAGCGCTTGTGTTTTCAGGGCGAGAAGGCTGCGCGTCATCAGGCCAGCACCCGCAAGCAACAATACAGAGAGCGCGACCTCACTTACCACCAAACTGTTACGCAGGAGCTTGTGCCGCCGGCCCGAACTCGTGCTGCGGCCGCCCTGCTTCACAGAATTGGCAAGGTCGCGGTGGAAGGACGCGACGGCCGGCGCCAAGCCGAAGCCGATGGTGGTGATGAGCGATAAGGCTAGTGCGAACGCGAGCACCCGACCGTCAATGGCGAAATCCATCCAGCGCGGGATGTCAATCGGAATCAGCGCCAGGAGGGCGGGAATGCCGGCACGGGCAAGCAGGACACCAGCAACGCCGCCCGTGAGGCCAAAGATCGCGCTTTCACACATGAGCTGCCGTATCAGCCGCCGCCGGGTGGCGCCCAAAGCCGTTCGCACGGCCATCTCTCGCAATCGGGCCGACGCTTTCACCAGCAGCAGATTGCTGACATTGGCGCAGGCGATGAGGAGCAGTAGCCCCACCGCACTCAACAACATCACGACGGCCTGGCGATACGTCCCCGCGAGCGCTTCGCGAAGCGGCACGGCGCGGATCCCGAAGTGATTGTTTGCTGCCGGATTCTCGCGATGGATCTGTTCGAGAAGTGAACTCAATTCCGCCGTTGCTTGCGCGGCCGTGACGCCCGGTTTCAGGCGGGCGATGCCGCTCAGGAAATAGTCGACCCGTGGCGCCTTCTTCGGGTCGGTCCTCATCGGGAACCAGATTTCTGCGCGATCCGGAATAACGATATTGTCCGTCACCACGCCGACGATCCTGTATTGTGAATTGCCGGTACTTACGGATTGTCCCAACACTCTCGGATCGCGCCCAAAGTGCCGCTGCCAAAAGCCCTCTCCGAGGACGACCGTCCCGGGGGAACCGGCAGCGTCGTCAGCCGACGTGAAGGTTCGACCCAGGATAGGGGTTACGCCCAGAACGGCAAAGAAGCCATCACTCACCTGCCCAACCGGCACGCTCTCCGCGACGCCTTCTTTGTAAAGAAGCGCGTCTCCGTCGGTATAAACCGAGATGTCCTGCAGCAGTCGCGTTCGCGCGCGTATGTCCCAGTAGTTCGGGAATGAGATCTTGTTGGTCTCATGCGGGTCTCGTGGACTGTATTCATGCACGGCCACTAAGCGATCCTGCGCGGGATAGGGGAACGGTCGAAGCAACAGCCCATTCGCCACACTGAACACCAGGGTGCTTGAACCGATCGCCAATGCGATGATCGCAATAGTGGCTGCCGTCACGGCCGCGTCATGCCGCATGAGTCGTAGCGCGTAGCGAATATCGTGGATCATGATGTGGTAATGCTCCTTGGGGGCTTCCTTTAGAATTCCAATTACCGCGCGCATCCAGACGAGGAGCATTCCGGCCCTGGAGCGTTCCTCCCTGCTACGGTCGGCAAATACCAGCGAGAGTTCGCGGCCGTATTCATCGCGGAACTCGGCCGGATACAGGAACAGCAGCCCGCGATAAAGGCGCGTGAGCATAAGCTATGCGCGTTTCGGCGCAAGACCGGCGGTACGGGCGTCCGCCAGCAGTTTTTCCAGTTGCCGCGCCTCCTCCATGGCGGCCCGGCGGCCGGCCTTCGTAATACGGTAGTAGCGGCGGCGCTCGTCGTCATGCTCCGGATCGGGCCGTTCCTCCAGTTCCTGGATCAGACCCTCCTCGAGAAGCCGCTTGATCGCGCTGTAGAGCGTGCTGGGGCTGAGACGGACATCACCGCCGGTGCGCTCCTCAACCTCTCGCATGATGGAATAGCCGTGCCTCTCCCGGTCGGCGAGTGCAACCAGGATGTGAAAAGTATCACGGGACAGCGTAAAAGGCCGCATATGACGCAAAACTATATCATACTTCGCTATAGCGAACAAGGGAATACCTGACCTGCGGCTATCCTAGAAGGCAATGTCCTGCGCACCCGACGTCCTCAAACAAGTTCCCCTCTTTTCCCTTCTGGATGATGACGAAGCCGCCGTTTTGGCAGGCCAGGTCGAATTGAAGACCTTCCTGCCCCGGCAGCGTATTTACAAGATCGGTGAGCCGGGAGGCCGCGCCTACGTGCTGGTATCCGGCCAGGTCCGGGTCACCACGGTCGATGAAGATGGACAGGAGATCGTGATCGACGAACCCGCGCCCGGCGAGTTCTTCGGTTTCGCCTCCATGTTGGAACAAACAGATCATCAAACCGGCGCGATGGCGGTAGAACAGTCGGTCTGCGTTGAGGTGGACCGCAATGACATCGCCGTGCTCCTGCAGCGCAAGCCCCACTCGGGAATGGATATGCTGGCGATCCTGGGCCGCCAGTTTCATGCCTCTCAGAAACTGGTTCGCCTGCGCGCCAGCCGCAATCCCAACGAGGTGATAGAATCGGAGGCCACCTTCGGCGAACGGATCGCCGATACGGTGGCGCGGTGGGGCGGCTCCTGGGCCTTCATCATCGTCTTCGGCGTGATCCTCATCGTTTACAGCACCATCAATATCCTGTTGGGCCGCTCCGCCTGGGACCCTTATCCGTTCATCCTGCTCAACCTGTTTCTCTCCATGCTCGCAGCCATCCAGGCGCCCGTCATCATGATGAGCCAGAACCGACAGGATGTGAAGGACCGCCTGCGAAGTGAACTCGATTTCGACGTGAACCGCCGGGCGGAAACCGAAATCCAAGGTCTCGCGCGAAAGCTGAATCTGCTCGGCGAGAAAATCGACGATGTGGAAGAGCTTCTGCGTGAGGAAATCGAGGGCCGCAGATAGGATCTTAATGACGTTTCCGCAGGTCATACACGTAAATCGAGTACCCGACTTTCGCAACCGGCCGTAGTTGCCGAAGCCAGCTATACCGGTCGTTCTCCACGTAGAGGCCGTACAACGGAGTGACGCTCGCCGCAGCAACGCAATCGAGCGAATTGCGTGCTTCCACTTCGTCATTACCCGGCAACGGGGTGGTCTCGATGCCGTAATGTCCCGGAAACGCCTCTCCGAAATAAACATCACAGATACGGTGTACGTCGCGCGCGTCCAGCCAGGCCTTCAGCTTCTTCGTGTCCTGCCCCCAATCGATATTCGAGTCCAGCAGGTATGTCGGCCCGTTTGCAGGACCGCCTGACACGCGGTTGAAGAAAGCAAGGTAGTGCGGATACACGCTCAGCGACTCCGCAAGCAACAAAAGCACCAATACGCCGCTGAGCCAACGCGGCATCCTCGCCGCCACTACCCCCAGCTGCACGTAAAGGAACGGAAGTACCGGCAGCAGGTGCCGAAAGCCGATATCCAGGCTCGCTCCGAATGCCAGTGCCGAATACACCACCAACGGAACGGCCATCACCGCGTATTCAAAACGCGCAGTCACAACCCGCCGCGCATAGAACAGCGCGGCTAAACACAACAGCAGGACAGCCGTCGGCGTTTTGACCAGGAACGCAACCGGGAAGTAATACCACCAGCCTTTCTGAGAGATTTGTCCGAGCAGGTAAGCGGTATGGCCTTCCTTGTTGTGGGCGAACACCTGCGACAGCCCTTGCCAGTACAACCCCGGACCCCCCGGCCCGTAGAGTCCCACGACGACGGCAACCGCAATGCCGGCCGTGAGCAGTGCGCCCTTCCGACCGGGCCGCCGCGCAAATCCGAGAATCACGAATACCGGAATCAGAAAGAGAGCCGAAAACTTACTCCCCAGTGCCAGCCCCAGCAGGACGCCCACGATCACGAACCCACCCGCTGTTTTGCGGCGCAGCGCCCACTCCCACGCGATGCACGCAAGAAACGAGAACAGCGTCACGGCCAGGTCCGTTGTGACATATCGTCCGTGAGCGATCAGGTTCGGATCGAAGGCCACCAGGGCCACCGCAAATAATGCAGCCGCGGCACCAAAACGCCACCGAGTCCAAACCGCTATGGAGATCCCGAGCGCCAGCGTTAGCAGAATCGTGACACACCTCGCCGGAAACAGAATGGCGTCCGCCGGAAGCCGGTTCGTGTACAGGAAGTACGCGCCGAAATCGACTTCGTTCCGCTCCTGCCAGGCAGGGAACTGAAACGGCAGCGTTACATCCATGAACAGCAGGGGCACGGCGCAAAGTAATTTCGCCAGCGGCGGATGCTCCGGGTTCATCCGGTAATCGCCGGTCTTCCAGTAGCTCAGACCCGCGGCGAGGTGCGTGCCCTCGTCCCACGTCTGCGCCTCTTGGCGGATGGACAGAACCTGAACGATCGACATGAATCCCAGCAGCACCGCAACGGGCGCCGCAAGCTTAAGCGATTTTAATCGCCAATTCATGTCCAACTTACAAGTTTTGCGCAATGCTATACACATGAGGCGACTCTTAGCGGTTGGTACCATCGCGGCATTTACGGTGCTCGGCGCGTATTCTCAGAACGGCGCTAAGCAGGACATCAAAAACGCCGGCTCGGAAACCAAGGACGCTGTCAAGGACACCGGCAAAGCCGTCGCGAAAGGCACGGTGAAGGGCGCTGAGGTCACGGGTGGCGCGGTTGGGACCGGAGCCAAGAAGACCGGAAGCGCTGTCGGTACCGGCGCCAAGAAGACCGGCGAAGCGCTCGAAACCGGGGTGAAGAAGACCGGCGGAGCGGTTAAGAAGGGCGCTAACATGGCGGCCCGAAAGACGAAGGAAGGCGCGCAAGCTCTCGAAGACAAAACCAAGTAGTGTATTTACCCAGCCTGCCTTTGGACTCACCGGGAGCGCGCAGGCGAAACCGCCTGCGCCACCTTACAGCGCTCGATGGGCTTAAGCCCGCTCCACCCTACTGAAACAGCCGCCGCTCGCGACGCAAATAAGCCGGCACATCCAGATCATTCACACTAATCGCTGGCTCCTCCTGAATCTGCGGTGGAGGCGGAGGCGCCGGTGCCTCTTCCACCATGCGCATCGGAGTCTCATACACAGGAGCCGGAGCAGGCATCGCGGGAACTTCCGTAATCCGCGGCTCCGGCGTCGGAGCGCGCTGCGGAACCATCGGCGACGTCGCCATGTGTTTGTTCAACTCCGGCAGATGCGCCCGCTCGAATCCCGTCGCGATAACGGTGATCTTCACCTCATCCTGCATCGACTCATTCAAAACAACGCCAAAATTGATCTGCGCGTCCTCATTCTCGGTCGCCTTGCGAATCATCGAACACGCCTCGTTCACGTCATAAAGGCTAAGCCGCGCCGAACCCGTGATGTTGATGAGCACGCCGCGCGCGCCCCGAACACCGCCTTCCTCCATCAGCCGCGACCCGATCGCCTGCCTCGCGGCCTCGATCGCCGCGTTCTCGCCCCGGGCCGAGGCCGAGCCCATCATCGCGTAACCCATCCCGAGCATGATTGTCCGGATATCGGCAAAGTCGCGATTGATTAAACCCGGGGTCACAATGATATCGCTGATCCCCTGCACTGCCTGCCGGAGAATATCGTCGGCGAACCGAAAGGCCTCAAAGAAACTCGTTTCTTTGGGAACCAGGTCGAGCAGCCGGTCGTTGGGCACTGAAATCACGGTGTCGACCGTCGCGCCGATTTCCGCCAGTCCCTTTTCCGCCTGCTTCATCCGCCGCGGGCCTTCGAAACCGAACGGCTTCGTGACCACTGCCACTGTCAGCGCGTTCAGTTCCTTTGACAGCGACGCGATCACGGGCGCCGCGCCAGTGCCCGTCCCGCCGCCGAGGCCCGCCGTAATGAACACCATGTCGGAGCCTTCGAGTATCTCGATAATGCGCTCCGTATCTTCCAGCGCCGCCTGCCGCCCGATTGACGGATCCGAGCCCGCCCCCAGGCCATGCGTCACCTTATTCCCGATCATCACCTTGTTCGGCACCGGGGACGCGTTGAGAGCTTGTCCGTCGGTGTTGATGACGTAGAATTCGACGCCCGCAACTCCTTCGTTCATCATGCGAGCGACTGCGTTCGAACCGCCGCCCCCGACCCCGATCACTTTGATCTTGGTGCCCTGGAGCGGTTCGTCTTCTTGAATCGTGAATTTCAACGCGTCCATAATCTTCCCCCTGTAATGCTTACTTCAAAACAAGTCCCACCAAGCCCGGAGCTTTGCGTTTTGACTCGCGCTTCATCTTCATGCGCGCGGAATACATCGCGAGACCCGCCGCCGTCGTCCAAAGCGCGTTGTGCAACTCATCCGGCCATTTCTCGATTCCCACTACCAGGCCATTGCGCGCAGAGCAATTCAAGACGCGCTCGGCCATATCGCACATGCCGTTCAAGAGCGCTCCACCGCCGGTCAGCACGATGCCTTCCAGCAGCGCCTGATCCATGCCGACCTCTTCCAGTTCCTTCTTTACAAAGAAGAACAGCTCCTCGGCGCGCGCTTCGAGAATCTCGTTAAGCTGCCGGCGGGTCGTTTCACGAGGCAGCCGCCCTTCCGGCGACGGCACCTCCAAGAGGCTGTTGTCCGCCGTCAGCCCCAACATGGCGCACCCGTATTCGATCTTCAGGCGCTCGGCATCCTCGTAGTTGACCTTGAGCCCAAACCCGACGTCGCGCGTAAAGTGATCCGCCGAGATCGGCAGCGGCTTCGCCACCAACATCGCGTCTCCGTCGTACACCACCAGCCCGCTCGAATGCCACCCGATATCGAGCAGCGCGATCCCCCGCGCCCGCTCATCCGGCAGAATCGACGAGTACGCCGCCGCCACTGGCTCGAAAATTGTCTCCTCGACGGCCATGTGCGCCTGGTGCGCCGCCGTGAGCATTAACTCGTGCTCCTGCGCCGAGGCCGAAATCAGGTAGACATTCGCCTCCAGGCGCGAACACGTCGGGCCTAGCGGATAGCGATACCCCGCCCGGCCGTCCAGCGTGAAATCCTGCGGCAGCACCTGCGTCAAAACGCGGCCATGCTCGAGACGCCCCCGAACTGCCTTTTCGATCGCGTAATTAATCTCATCCTGCGTGATCTGACGGGGCCGTCCGAATTCGTAGAGCCCATGGGCATTCACGCCCTCAACGCCCGGTCCGCCGATCCCCAAAACAAACTGTCCGATCGATATTCCGGCCTTGGCTTCCGCCTCCGCCACCGCCATGCGGACGCATTCCGAGAGCGCCGGCTCATCCGACAGCCGCCCTTTGCTCCATCCCTGCGACGAAATCTCCGAGTGACTCAAATAGCGCAGGCAGCCGTCGACGACTTCACAAACTACGCAACGCGTGTACATGCTGCCGGCGTCCAGCCCGCAAGCCAGCACTGGGTTCTTACGCCCCATTGGGCACCCCCTGCACTACCGTAATACGATCATCGAGACGCAGATCGAGAACGGTTGCGTTGGGCATCCGCCGCTGAATGTCCGGATAGTGATCGATAAAATGCTGCAAGCGGCTACGGAAACTGCGGTCGCCGAGTATAAGTACGATTGCGTGGTCCTGCATTTGCTGCGTTACCTTCAAATCATCCAGGTCTGAAACATCGACCTCGGAAACCTTGTCGCCCAGCGGCCCCAGTTCCTTCAAAAGACCCTGCATTCGACGTACTTTCACTCCGCGCAAGGCTTGCGGGTCCCCAGCCACTACTCCGGTAAGCACCGGAAGATGGAAAGACGAGCGGTCCGGCGGGTCCAGAATCACGCCGTCGGAATCGATCAACGCCCATCGCGAAATCTCGTCGTTCTTGAACTCGAGGAACGCCGACGGCTGCCGTTCTACGATGTGAATGGTCACCTGGTTCGGCCATAACCGCACCACCGTCGCTTCCTTGACCCAGCTCACGCGCAGCAGGGCACGCTGCCGGTCGGCCAGCGGCAGCAGGTAAACGCTATGTCCCAAATCGCCGGCGAAGACGCGCATCACCTGCTTCCGTGGCGCGTAGTGTATGCCGTCAATGTGCAGGCTGGGGCTCTCCTGCCCGTAATCGGTGGGCACCACCAGCACAAATCGTGGATCGGTAATCAGGAACTGCTCAAACTGTTGCGCGCCATAGATCAACCCTACGGCTCCGAAGAACAGGAACATTCCCCACACGACGTATCGCGCGGCGCTTCTTCTCGCCGAACTCTTCGCCTTTGCCGCCGACTGGGCCATCAGGCACGCAACCTTTCAAGCAGGCGCTCGCCCGCCTGCCAAACATTTCCCGCCCCCAATGTGAGGACCAGGTCCTGCTCCCGCGCCGCCCCGAGAACCGCCTCCACCGCGCCCTCGCTCGTCCCCACGTACTCCACCGAACGATGACCGAACTCGCGCATGCGTTCCGCCAGGACCTGGCTTGTGACTCCGTCAATCATCTGTTCCGATGCCGCGTAGATATCCAGCAGATAGACCGCGTCCGCCTCGTGAAAGCTACGGGCAAATTCGTCCATTAGTGCCGCAGTGCGGGTATACCGGTGCGGCTGGAAGATAGCCAGGACCCGCCGGAAGTCACACAACCGCGCCGCGGCGAGCGTCGCCCGGATCTCCGTAGGATGATGGCCGTAATCGTCGATGACCGTAATCCCGCGCACCTCGCCCCGCGTCTGAAACCGCCGCTCCACACCCGTGAAACTCGCCAGCGCCTCGCGAATCGTCTCCAGTTTGACGTCCAGCTCCAGCCCGACAGCGATTGCCGCCGTGGCATTCAGTACATTATGCCGCCCGGGGATCCGAAGTTGAAACTCACCCAGGTCCCGCCCGCGGCCCATGACGCGAAAATGCGACGAAAAGTGCCCGCACGACGACTCCACGATCCGCAAGTCGGATTGCGAGCTGGTGCCGTACGTGATTACCCGCCGGTTCACCGACGGCAGCACCTGCTGTACGTTTTCATCATCCAGGCACATGATTACCGCGCCGTAGAACGGCACCTTGTTGACGAAATCGCGAAATGCATCCCGGATCTCGTCAATATCCGAATAGTGATCCAGGTGCTCACGGTCGATATTCGTGACCACTACGAGAATCGGACTCAGCTTCAAAAACGAGCCGTCGCTTTCGTCCGACTCCACCACCAGGAAATCGCTGTTTCCGACACGGGCGTTCGAACCGCCCATCAGCCCGACCTTGCCGCCCACCACCACGGTCGGGTCGAGTGAGCCGGCGCTCAGGATCGTCGCCGTGAGCGAAGTGGTGGTCGTCTTCCCGTGGCTGCCGGCGATCGCAATCCCGTACTTCAGCCGCATCAACTCGGCCAGCAGCTCACCTCGGGGGATTACGGGAATGCCGAGCCGCCGCGCTTCCATCACCTCCGGATTGCGAGCGTCCACGGCCGAGCTCACCACCACCGCTTTAGCCCCCGCCACGTTCTCCTCAGCGTGGCCCTCAAATACTGTCGCGCCCAATTTCGCCAACCGGTCCGTCGTTGGGCTCAGCTTCAGGTCCGACCCGCTGATCTGATACCCCAAATTGAGCAACACCTCGGCGATTCCGCTCATACCAATCCCTCCGATTCCGGTGAAGTGGAGGTGTTGGGGCTTGAAAAACATTTTAATCTTGTATTGTTTCGGCTTTGGTCACGTAAGTCAATGGGTTATCACCCCGCCGCCGTCCTAAAGCGGATACGGCGAACGCGGCCATGACACCAAATAATGATAGGGCCGCCCCGGCATACACCGATGCGGGCCGGTATTTGAATTCCACCTCGTGCGAACCCGCCGGCACCGCTACCCCGCGCATGGCCAGGTTCACTTCATAAATCGTGGTCGGCTTCCCGTCTACGGTCGCCTTCCATCCCGGATAGTAGTTGTCGGACAGCACCACCATGCCGTCACATGCCAGGTTCGTCCGTATCGACACCCGCTCCGGGTCGTACCGCGCAAACTGCACGTCATCGTTTCCACCGCACGTCTGGATCGCCGGACCCGCCTTCATCATCATGGCCTTCGAATGCAGGTCGTCGGTGTGATTCGCGATTATCCCAATACCTTCGTCCCAGGAATTAAGATGAACGATCTCGTGCACCGCCCACGCCCTGGGAAACACCCCGGGATTTCGAAAAACCTTGATCCCGTTTTCGCCCTCAAACGCGACCTGGGCGTCGGGAACATCCGGTTGCCGCGCCACGGTATATCCCACGCCGAAGATCTTGCGGGTTTGCGGGGAATAAAACTCGATATTGATGAAGTTCGTCGTGAGCGTGGCAGTGTACGCTGTGTAGCCGTCGAAATTATGAAACTCGGCCCAATTCGGCGCCAGCGCTTCCTCCTGGACGTTCACCCGGAACGGCTTCGGTTGAGTATTCAGGTAATTGGCGATCTCCGCGTGCCCCCACGTCTGATCCAGGAACTTTCGCGCATCGGCCTCGTTGCGGTCCGCGAAATTCATGGTGCTCACATTTCCGACTTCCAGCAGCACAATCATTGCCAGCAGCGCCATCGCGGTGCGGCGCCCGACATTCCCCAATTGCCACCCATAAAGAAGAAGCGCGACGAGGATGGCACATACCCCTGTAATACCCACTCGATCGTCGATCGGAGGCCAGCTCAAGTGGTTAATGAAGATCGCGCCTACCATAAGCGCCCATATGAAGAACCCGATTCCCGCGATACCGGCGGTCAGTTGCCGAAACCACCGCGCGCCGCCCAACTCCGCGACCCGATCCGCCCCCAGCGCCACCAACCCCGCGACACCCACCGAAAATATCGCGATCGCCATGGAAGGCGCGCGAGCCTTTTCTACCATCGGCATCACCGCGTAAAGAACACCCTGAAACACGCTGTTGACGCCGAGCGAATAAATGATGCCGCCAACCGCAATTGCAGTCAGTACCTTCGTGGCATGCATTCTCCAGGCTGCGGCGACTCCGACTACAGCCATCGCAAGCGCCGCGACACCGACGAACGGATCAGCGGTTTCGTGGACTCCTGGAATGATCAGGCCGAAAAGAGAATGCACCTTTAGCGAATAGCGGGTGTGCACGTAGTACGGAATCGACTGTTTCCACGACGTGGGTTCCAGCGCTCCGGACCAGCGCTTCGAGAGCCTGCCGTATTCAGTGGCGGGAAGAGTCTGCAGAGCACCGACCATCACCATAATGACTACGGACACGGCAGCCAGTTTCACCATCGTCCAATTCACCCGGCGATCGCGCAGAATGTAGTACAACCACAGCCCGCCTGCCGAAAGCGAGATCAGAATCGGCACCTGGTGATGGCCGCTCAGCCAGGAAACGCCCCAAGACAAACCGCACCAAGCCGCGCTTTCGATGGGGCGGTATCCCCGGCCCGCCCGCATTACGAACATGAAAACGAGCGGCGCCCAAACCGCCCCATTAACCATCTGGGGCCAATCGTTCGTACCGACATATCCTGCAAGCGCGAAGATCAGACCGCCGATCATCGACGCGCCTCTCGAACATCCCAGATCCCGGCACAGCAGATAGCAGAAACAGGCCGCCATCCAGCGTTCGAGCACGTAGTACCATTCCAGAGCCGCCACATTGATGTGGCCGTGCCGCCGCGGCAGGAAGAACAAGAGCCAGTTGGGGGGGTACGCTGCGCCGGGTTGCGCCTGCGCCAGCAGCGGCTGGCCGTCCCACACGTGCGGATCCCACAGCGGAAAACGCGCATGCTGTAGCTGGCGGGTTTCCTCTTCGAACCAGGGGAGCAGTTGCTCCGACATGTCCGGACTCCACATCCAATCGAACTGGTACGTGAGGACAAGTTTCCAGTAGAACGCCGCGATGATCAGCAGCAGCACGATCGGCACGGCAAAACGCCGGCCCAGCAGCGCGTTCCCTGGTGCAGTTGAGGCGGTCAGGAGATTGCCCTCCTGCGACCGGCGTACACGAGAACGCACGCCCCAATCATTCCGATCGCCGTAATTGCCCCGGCGGCAAATACTCGCGCCGGCCGATACACAAACTGCACCTCGTGCGATCCCGCCGGCACCAGAACGCCGCGCATCGTAAGGTTCACTTCGTGAATGTCCGACGCCTTGCCGTCCACCATGGCTTTCCATCCCGGATAGTAGTTGTCGGACAGAACCACCATCCCGTCGCAAGTCATGTTGGCGCGTATGCCGACTCGCTCCGGCGAGTACCGCGTGATATTGACCTGGTCGTTGCCGCTGCAAGCCGGCAGCGTCAGAGCTGGCTGCAACATCATCGCCTTGGAGCGAAGTTCATCCAGGTGATCCGTGACCATCGATCGCCCCTCGTCCTTCGACTTCAACGCCACGATCTCGTGAACTGCCCAGGCACGCGGAAAAGCGTCCGGATAGTAGAACACCTTCACCCCATTCGCGCCTTCGAACAGCGTCTGCTCACCGGGCATCTGCGGCTGCCGGCCGACGCTGTACCGCTGGTTGAGGAGCTTCTTCGATTGCGGCGTGAAGAATTCGACCTCGCGAAAATCCGACAGCACGCTCGCGCCATACGCCTGTATGGTGTCCAGATCGTAGTATTCCGCCCAATTTGGCGCGAGCACGTCTTCCTGCACGCCGACGCGAAACGGCTTCGGCTGCGCATTCAGGAAATCGGCCACATCGCGGCTTCCCCAGGCACGGTCCAGGAACTGCCGCTGATCTGCATTCGCGCGGTCGCCGAACGTCATGCCCGAGCTATTCCCCAACTCCAGCAGCAACAGGCAAACCACCAGCGCACCGGCCGGGCCGTATCCCAGGTTTCCGGTCCGCCACGCATACAACAGCGCCGCGAGCAGGACGGCGCACAGCGCCGATATCCCGACCCGGTCGTCATTCGGCCATGTCACGTGATTCGCGAACATGACCGCCAGCATGAGCCCCCACGTGAACAGCCCAAATGCGAGCAATCCAGCGGCAAATCGTCCACCCCAAACCGATTCGCGCAGCCGTCCCACACGATCAACGCCGAATGCGGCCAGCGCCGCCGCGCCCAACGACCAAATAAAGACCGACATCGACGGCGTCCGTGCTTTCTCCACCGTCGGAACCACCGCATACAGCAATCCCTGAAACACGCTATTGGCGCCGAGCGAATAGATGAGCCCGCCGATCGCCACAGCACCCATGATCTTCACCGCATGTTCCTTCCACGCAGTCGCAACCCCGATCATCGCGAGCGTGAACGCCACCACTCCGAGAAACGGATCGGCGTTCTGATGCAAGCCCGGGTACACGATCCCCACCAGCGACCACAACTTCATGGAGTAGCGCTGGTGAACGTAATAGGGAACCACCTGGTTCCAACCCAGCGCGTCACCGGCGTCCACCCAGCGTTTGGCGAGATGCCCATACTCGCTCGCGGGCAGCGTCTGAAATGCGCCCACCAGCCCCATCAGTGCCACCGCCAGCGCTCCGTATCGCGCTACCCGCCAATTGATCCGCCCGCTCCGCAGGATGTAGTACAACCAGACGCCGGCGACCGTCAGGGACGTAAAGAGCGGCGCCTGGTGATGGCCGCTGAGCCAAGACACACCCCAGAACAGCCCGCACAGCGCGGAACTGGCCAGCGGCCGGTCCCCACGCCCAACTCGCAAGGCAAACATCAGGATCAAGGGAGCCCACAGGGCTCCGTTCACCATCTGCGGCCAATCGGTATTTCCTATATAGCTCGACAGCGCGAAAATCAAACCGCCCACGATTGACGCCGTGCGCGAACAGCCCAGATCGCGGCATAGCAGGTAGCAGAACAACGCCGCCATCCACCGTTCCAGCACGTAATACCACTGCAGCGCCACGACATTGATGTGCCCGTGCTGCAGCGGCCAGCGAAACAGAATCCAGTTGAGCGGGTACGCCCCGCCCGGCTGTGCCTGCGCCAGCAGGGGCTGGCCGCCCCACGTATGCGGATCCCAAGTCGGCAGGTGCCCGCTATGCATCTGCCGAGCGTCTTCCTCAAACCACGGCAAAACCTGCATCGCGATATCAGGACTGGAAAGCCAGTCGAACTGATACGTGAGAACGAGCCGCCAGTAAAACCCAGCCAGGATGACCAGCAACAACACTGGAGCGCCGAGGTGTTGGAGCGAAAGGTGGGGCAGGCGGTTTCGCGTGCCCGCTACCTCGGAGCTAGCTCTTGGCGCCATATGAAACCCGCTCCACAATCTCCGCGGCCCTCTGAGCCGCATCCGGGTGCGCAAATCCCGCGGCTCGCTGCCCCATGTCCTCAAGGATGTCGCGCTTTGCGTTCAGCTCCCGAATCTCGTCGAACAGGCGTTCCCCATTCATCTCCGCATCCAGCACCAATCGGGCTGCCCCGGCGGTCGCAAACGCATTGGCATTATGAAACTGGTGATTGTCCGCCGCGGTCGGCAGCGGCACCAGTATCGATGGTTTACGAGCCGCCGCTAATTCTGCCGTAGCCCCGGCGCCGGCCCTGCAAACAACTATGTCCGCCTGGGCAAACGCCACCGGCATATCGTCGATGAACGCCGAAACCTCGCCCTCCAGGCCGCTCTCCGCAAATTCGCGCGCGATTTCCTCATACGAAGTGCGCCCCGTCTGGTGGAGTAGCCGCACCGGAACGTCCGCTTCCCGGAACCGCTTCCAACTCCCACGAACTGCCTGGTTGAGGGTTCTCGAACCCTGGCTGCCGCCGGTAATCAAGACGGTCAGCTTCTCTTCGCGTGACTTAGGCGGCAAATCGAAAAAATCATGTCGAACCGGCAGCCCTATCATTTCGCAGCGGTCTCTCCGAAAGAACCGTTCCGTGTCCGGAAAGTTGAGCAGAACCTTCTCCGCCGTCCGTCCCATCAGACGATTCGTCAATCCCGGAATTGCGTTCGGCTCCATAATCACAACCGGAACCCGCGCCCACCACCCGGCAATGACCACGGGGCCCGCCACGTACCCGCCCAGGCTGAATATCGCGTCCGGCCGCTGCTGATCAAAGTGATGCAGCACCCGCAGAACACTGCGCGGCAATTGTGCCAGCGAACGCAGCGCTTTCATTGCGCCAACCCGGTTCAATCCTCCAATTTCGATGTACTCGATCGGGAATCCGGCGGCCGGTACGAGCCTGGCCTCAAACCCCGTTCGCGTTCCGAAAAATGTACAACTGTTTCTCCGGTGCCGCAACTCGCAAGCGACGGCAACCAGCGGGATCACGTGTCCGCCAGAGCCGCCGCCCGCCATAATGAAGGTCCGGTCCGCCATTTACTCCGCGCGTCCGCTGACGCTGAGCAGCATTCCTAAACAGATGAGCGTGCTCAGAAGGGAACTTCCGCCCGAACTGATCATCGGGAGGGGGATGCCCTTGGTGGGCCCCATGCCCAGCACGACACTAATATTGATCAGCCCTTGCACCACAATCGACGAAGTCACTCCCAGCGCCAGGTAACGCCCGAAATCGTCGGGCGCCGTCCAGTAAATCCCAAACCCGCGCCAGAGAATGATCATGAATCCCGCGAGCACCGCGCTGCACCCGAACAACCCGAGTTCCTCACCCACCACGGCGTAAATGAAATCGGTGTGCGCCTCGGGCAGGTACAGAATCTTCTGGCGGCCGTGCATTAGCCCGACACCCAGCGCACCGCCGCTGCCAACCGCGATTTTCGACTGCCGCACCTGGTAACCGGCATCGCGAGTGGTCACCGATTGGCTGATATACCCACGCACATAGCCATGCGGATCGATGCTGTTCAACATGTGGTAATCCGGGTCCACGTAACTCACGATGCGCGCGACGCGATACGGCTTTGAGACTACAAACACACCGCAGAATAGAAGACCCGCACAGACCGCTGCCAGGACGAACCGCCGCTGCAGACCCGCAACGTAGAACACCACCGCCGCCGGGACGATGAGCACCACCGCCGTGCCGAGGTCGCCCACTCCGACGGTGATCCCCACCACGGCCAGCGCCAGCGCCGCGCACAAAAGCGTGTGCCGTTCGTTGATCGCGCGCTGCCGGAGACATACGAAATAGGCCAGGAAAAGAATGAGAGCGGGCTTGGCGAATTCCGACGGCTGTAAGCTTCCGACACTGGGGATGCGGAACCAGCGATGCGTCTTCGGGTCGGCGAAAATAACGGCAACCTGCAGGATCAACACGATCCCCAACGGCGAAAACGCCCAGGCCGGACTGCGCAGCAGCCGGTAGTCGATTCGTTTGAAGTACATCAGCAGAAAGAACGAAGCCACCGCCCAACCCAACTGGCGCACCAGGAAATGAATATTTGAGACATTCATCTTCACTTCCGCCATCACCGAAGAAGCGCTGTACACCATCACGAGGCCGAAGCAGACCATCGCCACGATAGTGCTAAACAGAATCCAATCGGTTCGCAGCCGTTGTGCCATTCGCTAAGTCGTCTCCACAAAATCCACGCCTGGTCTCGTTTTCCCTGGGGCAGGTTGTCAACCTGCACTACAACTGATTCACCAGTTCCTTGAATACTTTCCCCCGGTGCTCGTAGTTATTAAACTGATCGAAACTGGCGCAGGCGGGTGCCAGCAAAACCGTTTCTCCCGCCACCGCTGACGCCGCGGCAGTGCGGATAGCCTGCTCGATGGTTCCGGAATCTACGATCGGAACCGCATTGCCAATCTGGTTCTTAATCTTCTCTGCCGCCGCTCCGATCAACAACGCTGCCCGCGCCTTAGAAAGCAAAGGCTCCCGTAGAACCGTGTAATCGCTGTCCTTGTCTTTCCCGCCCAAGATAATCCACAACCCACCCGGGAAAGCATCAATCGATTTCAACGTGGCGTCGACATTGGTGGCTTTCGAATCGTTATAGTAGTCGACACCGCCGACCCGCCTCACAAACTCGATCCTGTGCTCTACACCAGGGAACGTCTTCACCGCGCCCGCAATGGGCTCGAGCAATGCACCCGCCAGGCGGCAGGCAATCGACGCGGCCATGACGTTCTCCAGATTGTGCCGCCCTCGCAAGGGAACATCCGCGGCCCGCATCAGGACCTCGCGGTCATAATGCAGTACCTCATCGGCGAGCCACATCCCGGAGGAAACCGGCCACTGCAGACTGAACCACACCGGCGTTCCTTTCGTGTGCTTTGCATACTCGACACACGTCGCGTCGTCGGCGTTCAGAACCGCATAATCGCCATCCTCCTGGGTTTCGAACAGCCGCCGCTTGGCCGCGGCATAATTCTCCAGGGAGTGGTGCCGGTCCAAATGATCCGGAGTAATGTTCAGCGCCACCCCGATCTGAGCCCGAAACTCCTCAATCGTCTCCAGCTGAAAACTCGACAACTCCAGCACGTTCCATTGATCCGCACGCGACGGCTTAACCATTGAGCACGGAGGCGTCCCGATATTACCGCCCACCTGGCAAGGCACACCCGAAGCCAACAGGATATGCCCGGTCAAAGCCGTGGTCGTCGTTTTCCCATTTGACCCCGTGATTCCGATGATCGGCCCCTGCAGGAACCATGAAGCCAGTTCCAGGTCGCCGATCACCCGCCGTCCGTGCAGCACGTCCAGGTCGGCCGGAACACCCGGAGACAGGACCACCAAGTCCGCATCCGTGAAAGCCGCCTCATTCTGAGGCTCGATCCGAACGCCTGCCACCTCGCCCGTCACCTTCTCGTCTACAGCGCGAACAATCGCACCCTTTTCGACCAGCAACTCCACGGCGGCAGTGCCCGACCGGGCCATCCCGACCACCGTCACCCGTTTGCCGCTGAGGTTCCTCATGCGCTTAGAACTTGGACAGTCTGAAGCCTGTCCCACCTGATTCGTCGAGGCATTACACAGCCTCTGATTCCGTGCGCCCGGCGAAGATTTGGAGGATGTGGAAGGCTGGAGCAGGCATCCAGCCTGCCTTTGGACTTCACCGGGAAAGCGACTGGCGAAAACGCCTGTCCCACCTGTTCCAACCCAGGGTTTCCGTTGGTTGCGGCTATGCCGGGCGGAAGGATGCATAGGCGAAACCGACTGCGCCACCTTTTCGTGCCTGACAGCCTGAAGGCTGCACTTACCATGCCGCCTCCCTCTGCTCGCGCGATTCCTGTGCCAAATACGCCAGCCTCTTCATCTCCCGCCGCCCATGCGTGACGGTATCTAGAATAATCCCCGCCAAGAAGCTCAGCGCCGCAATGACCATCAAGCTGGCCGACAGAATCGCGGTCGGGAACCGAGGCACCAACCCGGTCTCCAGGTAAGTCATTACGACAGGCACAACCAAAACAATCGACGTCGCCGCCAACAAACCCGCCACCGCCGAGAAAAACAGGAACGGCTTCTCTTTTCGGAACAGCGCCATTACGACGGTAAGAATCCGCACCCCATCGCGGTAAGTATTCAACTTGCTGGCCGACCCCTCTGGCCGGGCGCCATAGGGCGTGTCTACCTCTCCGTGCGCTACCGCCAATGTAATCGCGTGCACCGTCAATTCCGTCTCAATCTCGAAACCTCGCGTCAAAGCCGGAAACGACTTCACGAAGCGCCGCGAGAACACCCGATAACCCGACAAGATATCCGTAAAGTGCTTCCCAAAGATCAGCCCGACCGCCCGTGTGAGCATCCGGTTCCCGAAGACGTGCCCCGCCCGATAGGCCGCGTCACCCGTGGCCTGCCGGCACCCGACTACCATGTCGAGATTCTCCCGAACCAGTTTCTCCACCATTTTCGGAGCGCTCATCGGGTCGTACGTACCGTCGCCGTCGACCAGCACATAAACATCCGCGTCGACGTCGCCGAACATCCGGCGCACGACGTTTCCCTTGCCCTGCAGCCGTTCGGCGCGCACGATCGCCCCCGCCTCCGCCGCCCGAGCGGACGTCTGGTCGACGGAGTTGTTGTCGTACACATAGACCCTCGACCCGGGCAAAGCGGTCTTCATGTCGCGAACCACGTCCGCAATCGTGACCGCCTCGTTATAGCAAGGGATGATTACCGCCACGCGCTTAAACTCGCTCACAAAACTCTCTTCAACCGTGGGCAGGTTTTGTAACCGGCGGCGGGTTTTCAGCACGCCGGAATGAAATCCTGCCCTATCTCAACTTCAACGTTGTCAAAGCAAACAACGCCATCACCAAACCAGCGATCCAGAATCGCACAATGATCTTCGATTCGGTCCAACCCAACGCCTCAAAATGATGATGCAGCGGAGCCATCTTGAAAATCCGCTTCTTCCGCGTTTTATAGCTCGCAACCTGCAGAATCACCGACAGCGCCTCCAGCACGTACACACCGCCGATGAAGATCAGCAGAATCTCCTGCTTGATAAGGACGGCCACCACCCCCAGGCTTCCGCCGAGCGCCAGCGCCCCAACGTCGCCCATAAAGATCTCGGCCGGGTGGGCGTTGTACCAGAGAAAGCCGATCGAGGCGCCCGTCATCGAAGCACAAAAAATCGTCAGCTCCGATGCGCCCGGCAGTCGAGCCAGGTCCAGGTATTCCGCAAACTTCAAGTGCCCGCTGACGTAAGCCAGAACCGTCATCGCCCCGGAGGCGATAATCATCAGGCCGATCGCCAGTCCATCCAACCCGTCCGTCAGGTTCACCGCATCCGACGATCCCACAATCACCAGGATCATGAACAGGTAAAACCCGACAAACGCCAGCGGATAGGTGTACCAGTTGTGCGCCAGGTTCTGAATCAACAGATCCGGTTTGAAGCTCTTGAAGAAAGGAACGTTGATGTTGGTGGAATACGCTTTCTGCGAATGCAGCAGAAGCAGAATGAAGCCGATAATCAGCGCTGCGACAATCTGGCCGCCGAACTTCTGCTTCACCGTGAGCCCGAGATTCCGCCGGTTCCGTATCTTAATGTAATCGTCCAGAAACCCGATCACGCCGAAGCTCACCAGCCCGAACAGCGCAACCCATACGTAGACGTTCCGCAAGTTGGCCCACAACAGCGTCGGCACGACAATCGAAATAACAATGAGCACGCCGCCCATCGTAGGCGTGCCCGCCTTCTTGGCGTGCGATTTCGGCCCGTCCTCGCGGATATACTGGCCGATCTGAAACTCGCGCAGTCGATTGATCAGCCAGGGACCTAAAACGATACAGAGAAATAACGCAGTGAGGCTGGCAAACGCCGTCCGAAACGTAGCGTACTGAAAAACGCGGAAGGGCGTAAATACGTGGTAGAGCTTCTCGTAGAACAGCCAGTAAAGCATTGCGGCTATTCCAGAAACCGTTCCAGCGCACGTTCCACGCGCGTGCCACGCGAACCCTTAAAGAGAATCGCGTCACCCGGCCGAGCGATCTCCCGCAATTTTTCTCCCGCTTCAAGCGGCTCGTCGAAAAAAAACGCGGCGTCGACTGCCAGGCCCAATCCCATGGCTGCGTCTACCATAGCACGGGCCCCGCCGCGTATCCCTACGAGCACATTGATACCCTCCTCCGCGACCTTCCTTCCAATTTCGCGATGAAGGGTCTCGGACCAACGGCCGAGTTCGAGCATCTCCCCCAGCACGGCAATGTGCCGTTTCGCTGGTATATCCCGCAGCACGCCCAGCATGGCGTACACCGCGTCGGGATTGGAGTTATAGCAATCGTTGATGACTTCAATGTCGTTATGTCGAAGCCGCTCGCCGCGCATCTTTCCGGGAGCGAGCGCGCGAACAGCATCCACCAGGCGATCCGGGCCAATGCCGTAAACCTGCGCCACGGCCAGCCCCGCCAGAATGTTCAGAACCGCATGCCGTCCCTGCAGCGACGTCTCAAAGCGCGTATTACAAACGCGGAAGCTGCTGCCGCCGGCGCCAAACGCCGTGTCCACAGCGCGGACGTCAGCATCCTCGGAAAACCCGAACCGCATCACCGGCCCCGGATGCACCGTGCCGAACTCCCGCACGCGCACGTCATCGGCATTCAGAATTGCAATGCCATCTGCAGGCAGACTCTCGATGAGTTCCCGCTTCGCCAGGGCGATGCCTTCAATCGAATCGAACGCCTCGATGTGCGCATATCCCACATTCGTCACTACACCGATCCGCGGCCTCGCGATCGCACTCAACATGCGAATCTCACCCGCATGGTTCATGCCAATCTCGAGCACTGCCACATGAGCCGACTCCGGCAGGCGCAGAATGGACAGCGGCACGCCAACGTGATTATTGAAGTTTCCAGTCGTCTTCCCGGCCCAAGGTGACGCCGGCGGTTTCGCCTGCGCAGCGTTCAGCAGTTCCGCAATCACATCCTTAGTGGAAGTCTTCCCCGCGCTACCAGTCACGCCGACAACATCACCGCCCCACTCCTCGCGCGCCCAGGCGCCCACACGCTCCAGCGCCGCCTGCGTATCCGGGACGACGAGGCAGCGTGCGTCGTCGATCGGCCGATCGGTGACCGCTCCCGCCGCCCCTTTCGCCAGCAACTCCTCCACGTACGCATTGCCGTCGTGGTTCGGACCACGCAAGGCAAAAAACAAATCTCCGGGCTGAACCGTTCGCGAATCTACACCCCAACCCGTCACGATGCCTTCCGATTGCGCCTCGTGACCAAGAACCCGCGCGATCTGTGAAAAACGAAACTTCAGCCCTGCCTCCTGTAACCCAGCCCGCGCAAGATCCTGCGAGCCACCTCGCGATCGTCAAATGCGATGGTGCGGTCCCTCAACACCTGGTATGGCTCGTGTCCCTTACCCGCAAGAATGACGATGTCGCCGGTCCGGGCTTCCTTCATCGCAGCGAAGATGGCCTTCTCGCGATCCGGTTCGATCACGTGCCGAGTGTCGAATCGCCGCAACCCTACCAACGCGTCATTCATGATTGCGAGCGGATCTTCCGATCGCGGATTGTCCGACGTCAGCACCACAAAATCGCTGGCCTCGCCCGCCGCCATGCCCATCAGTGGCCGTTTCGTGCGATCCCGATCGCCGCCGCACCCAAACAGCGTGATCACCCGCTGCGGCTTCAACCCGCGAGCCACCGAAATCACGTTGCGCAAAGCATCGTCCGTGTGCGCGTAATCGACCACCACCATGAACGGCTGTCCTTCATCCACGCGCTCGAAACGACCCGGCACCGCGCGGCACTCCGCGACACCAGCCGCAATCACGTCCCACTCCAATCCATAGCTGAAAGCGGCGCCACACGCCGCCAGTATGTTGTACGCATTAATCTTTCCCACCAGCGGTGACACGATCTCAACGGTCCCGCGCGCATGCCGCAGTTCGAACCGCAGGCCCTCAAACCCGATGCGCACATTGCGCGCCTGAAGATCGGCGCCATTACCGAGTCCATAACGCAGCACGGTTGTCTCCGAATGCGTTGCGATCTGCCGTCCGTAAGAGTCGTCGGAGTTGATCACGGCCCACTTGGGGGGCGCAGCGCCTTCCGGCCGGAACAGCATGGCCTTGGCTGCGAAATAATCCTCCATCGTGTGGTGGAAATCCAGATGGTCCCTGGTGAGATTGGTGAATACCGCGGTATGAAACGTAATGCCGTACACCCTGCCCAACGCCAGAGCGTGGGACGAAACTTCCATTGTGCCATGGCTCCCGCGGGCACGCTCCAAGTCCGCAAACAGGCGATAAAGATCGAGCGATTCGGGAGTCGTATTTACCGCCGGCAGCACCTGCCCTGCCAGCCGATATTCGATGGTCCCAACGAGTGCAGTCGTCTTCCCGGCATGACGCAAAATCGCATCCGTGAGAAACGCCGTAGTCGTTTTGCCATTCGTTCCCGTGATTCCCGTTAAGCCGAGCCGTTCATCCGGAGCATGGTAGAAGTGCTTGGCAGCCAAGGCGAGCGCCTGGCGTCCATGTTCCACCTCGATCCACGGAACATCCGGCTCAGCCGGCGATGACGATTCGCTCAACACGGCAACGGCCCCGCGCTCGGCCGCCGAAACCGCGAACTTTCGCCCATCCGCCTTTGCCCCGGAAAAGGCGAAGAATACAAACCCCTCTTCGATGCGGCGCGAATCGTAATCAAGACCGCGCACCTCCAGACGTGCGAGATCCTCCGGCAGATCCGACTTCAGCCGGACGCCTGTGAGCATCTCCCGTAGCGTCATATCTCGCCATCAACGCGCAAACTGCACGCGAACGCGTTCGCCGGGCGGCAAAATCCCGCCAGGAGCCGGCCTTTGCGCGCGCGCTAATCCTTTTCCTTTGAACTCCACTGGAATACCGAGCGCGGCCGACTGCTCGACAACCGCCCGCATCGTCATTCCTCTAAAATTGGGGACTGTCGGTCCCACGACCTCGTTGGGCAACTCTGGCGCCAAGGATTGTCCCTCCGCTGCCGCTGCCGGCGCAGGCGCCTGCTCATCCGGCACATCGATCGTCGGCGGCGCAGTCAAACCCGCAATCGCGAGGTCGTTTGCGTCTACCGTCCGATCGTCCACCGGCGGACCATCATCCAGCCGGTCCTTCGGAACATCCATCATGCGCAAAGCCGCCGCCGCCACTTCACGGAATACCGGGGCGGAGGCCGTTCCCCCGTATCCGGCCTCCCCGGTTGCTCCATGCACGGTCGTCACCACGACGATCGCCGGATTGTTCACCGGCGCAAACCCCATAAAACTTGCATTGTAGAAATGCGTGTACGTGTGCGTCTTCAAATCGACGATCTGCGCCGTGCCGGTTTTGCCACCCGACGTGTATCCCGGGATACGCGCCCGCTTCCCGGTTCCCCAAGGCTTGATGACCACGCCTTCCATCATCTGCCGCATCGTGATCGCCGTCTCGGGCTTAAGCACCCGCACCGGCGCCGGTTGCTGCGAGTCCGCCACAATCCGGGGTTTTACGTAAAAGCCCCCGTTGGCGACAATCGAACAAGCCTGGGCGAGTTGAATGCTGGTCACCATGATCTCGTGACCCATCGCAATCGAACCGATCGACCCCGGCTGCCAGTTCTTCAACTTGTGCAGCACCCCAGCCGATTCGCCCGGCAGCATCACACCCGTCGATTTGCCGAACCCGAACCGCCGGATGTATTCATACATGTTCGAGTTCCCAACCTTCATTCCGACGTTGATCGCCCCGATGTTGCTCGACCGTGCCAGTACATCCTCCATCGGCAGCGCGGGATACCGTCCGTGGTCGTGAATCGTGCGCCCAAAAATCGTGATCGATCCATTCCCGCAAGGAATGATGGTCTCCGGCCTCAGCCGTGTAGTTTCGAGCGCCGCCGTCAGCGTAATGACCTTGAAGCAGGACCCCGGCTCAAACGGAGTCGAAACCGCCAGGTTTGTCCTCGGGCTCAGATCCGCACCCGTGTCCACCGGCTCGTTCGGGTCGAATGTCGGATAGTTCGCCATCGCCAGAATCTCGCCGGTTTTCGGATTCATAGCCACCAGGCTGCCCGTATGGCAGTGGTGCTCTTTCACAGCCTTCTCCAGCTCTATCTCCGCGATGTACTGAATCCGGCTGTCGATCGTCAGCTTGACGTTCTGCCCGGGCTGCGCAGCGTTCTCGATCGCCGAATCATATCCTCGCTGCTTCACATCCGTCTCAACCCGAAGCTCGCCGGCATGTCCCTCGAGCGTATCGTTCAACGATTGCTCAATGCCGGCGTTTCCATTCTCTTCGCTGTCCACGCCGCCGATCACGTGCGCCGCCAGCGACTTGTTCGGATAGAAACGCTTGCTCTCGGTCCGGAACTCCACCCAATCGAGATTCAAGCTGCGCAGGCTCTCCGATTCCTCCGGCGAAATCTTGCGCTTCACCCACATAAATCCGCGATGATCGGCCGCCGCCATCAGAATCCTGTCTCGCAGCTCCGAAGCGTCAAGATGCAGGATGTTGGCGAGAATATCCGACGCCACGGCAGCGTCGGAAATCTGCAGAGGATTTACGCAAACCGAATCCACCGGGACGCTCATCGCAAGCCGTTGGCCCAGGCGGTCGAGAATCTCTCCGCGTGGAGCTCGAATCTCGACGACCTTTTCCTGCTGCTGAACCGCCTGCTCGCGGAAATCCTCGTGCCGGACGATTTGTAGCTGGACTAGACGGAAAACGACTGCTGCGGCCCACAGGAGAATGAAACGGGCAAGATAACGGACACGTTTTGTAGCCTGCTCGTCCATGGAGGTGGGACCGGCTTTTAGCCGGTCATGCCTGGTTTACCTTTTTGCGAAAGTCCCCTCGGGTTTCCCGTCGAGGTAGATCACTCTTTGCGGAGTCGGATCCACGAACTGCTGCATGCGGGCCAGTTCCTCCAGCCGCGCGGGACTCAACATCTTCGTCTCTTCCAGGTCGAGCGTGGCACGTTCCCGCTCCAGTACCTGCTTCTGCTGGCGAAGCGCTTCGACCTTGTACCCTGCAAGCAGGCTGTAAACGGCGGGCACAAACAAACCGGACACAAATATCGCCGTGGCGCACGACGCGCCGAAAACGCGCCAGCACAGGCGCCGCGTCTTGGGATCGGATTCTCGCACTACCTTCGAGTTGTCAATCTTCTTTACGTAAAAGTAGACATGCTCGTTTGGAAACATCCGCAAGCGAAACATCTCGTGATCTTCGCGCTCGTATTCCTGCGCGACTCTGTCCGCGCTACGGGGCAGTGTGATTCGATCCAATATCTGTGCCAGGGTTGCCATTCTCAGCCTTTTGCTTCATCTCCACCGCGCGCAGCTTAGCGCTACGCGATGGTGGGTTGGTCACAACTTCTTCGTCTCGGGGTCTGACCACGTGCTTGGTCAAAGGGGCCGCCTTTCCACTTCGGACAAGGCCCTGAAAACTCTGCTTCACTTTCCGGTCTTCGAGCGACATGAAAGTGATGATGACAATGCGTCCACCGGGTCGCGACAGTTCGGGTGCGAGACACAGCAGACTTTCCAACTCTTCCAACTCTCCGTTTACTGCCAGCCGCAACGCCATGAAGGTTTGTGTGGCCGGATGCAGGCGACTCGTCCTAGGCACGGCTTGCTCGACCGCGTTAGCCAGTTCTCGCGTCGTATGTATTGGCCGTGCCCTGACGATTGCTCTAGCTATTCTCCGCGACCTCCTTTCTTCGCCGAGGTTGAAAATTAGATCGGCGAGAGCCTTTTCGGCGTAATAATTCACTATGTCCCCGGCTGTCTCCCCCTGGCCACGATTCATGCGCATGTCCAGGGGCCCATCGGCCATGATTGAAAACCCGCGCTCCGGGTCGGTCAATTGATACCGGCTCACACCCAGGTCCGCCAAAATGCCATCCACTCCGCCGACGCCCGCCTCCGCCAAGGCCGCACGCAGTTCCGAAAACCGACCGTTGTGAAAACGGATACGGCCCGACAGTTCCGCGGTGCTTTGCCTGGCGGCTTCTAACGATTCCGGATCCCGGTCGTTTGCGATCACAAACCCGGACGTCAGACGTTGTGCAATAGCTCTTGTATGTCCACCTAATCCTGCTGTTGCGTCCAGGTACACGCCATCCGGCCGGATCGCCAGGTACTCCAGCGATTCCTCCAACATGACCGGCACGTGCATACATGTTGTCTAGCGCAGCCCTTTCTTCTTGAATGCTGAAAGCTTCTCCTCCAACCGCTCCCTCGCGCGCTGCTTGCGACTTTCGTACTCCGCCTCGCCGTACGCCGTGATCGCGTCGTTGTAGCATTCCAGCCAAACCGCCGCCGATTCCAGCTTCAGCTCTCTCCGCAGGTTCGTAGGAAAGAGCACCCGGCCCTGATTATCAATGTCCGACTCCGCCCCCCAGTCGTTCGCCATGAACACCAGGTCTTCGGCATCTTCCGGTGTCTCGGTCTGCTCGCCGAGCAATTTTAAGTTGTTCATCCACACCGGAAGGGGGTATATTCTAGCTGTAGCCCCATCAAGGCTCGTTATGAATACCCTCGCCCCGCCCAACGAGATCAAGTACTGCTGGAAGTTGACTGGGATTTTGAGGCGACCCTTCTCGTCCATGCGGCCCTGGTATATTCCCAAAACGGGTCCAATTGCCGACGACGATACTGGAGCTTCTTGATCCACGCAACCAACCCACTTCCTCCCACTTCAGACCACATTGCGATTATGCAGTACTTTCGAGCTACTTGGCAATAGCTTTTTTCTCCTACACCCCTTTTAGATTTGACCTCCACCCCTTTGAGGGGAGAACATTTAGCGAATGAGCCTCTACAACCTCGATCCTGGTCCGGATTGCCCCGAATTAGTACGTATGATTGTCGAAATTCCTAAGAACTCGGGCAACAAGTACGAGTACGATGGCAAACTTGGGGTGTTCCGGCTAGACCGTGCGCTCTACTCTCCCATGCACTACCCGGGCGACTATGGGTTCATCCCAGGTACCCTGGCTGCCGACGGCGATCCCATGGATGTCCTGGTACTAGTCGAGGAGCCGAGCTTTCCCGGTTGCCTCATCGAGGTCCGCCCTGTTGGAATTCTCAACATGATTGATCAGGATGACCGCGACCAGAAGATCCTTGCGGTCCCCAATCGTAATCCTCGTTACGATGAGATCCACACGATGGACCAGGTCTTCCCGCACATCCGTCGAGAGATCGAGCACTTCTTCACGATTTACAAGGAGTTGGAAGGCCGGGTCACGGCGACCCAAGGGTGGGGCGGCCCCAAGGACGCCCGCGACGCCATCCGGAAAAGCCGCGATGCTTACCTGGACGCCCACTCAAACCCGCCCGGGTAGTTGCGGGAATGGACGAAAGTGGTCCGCACCCGACGCCCGCCGCGGCTAGTGCCCGGCGAGCAGACTTCTGACGTACTCCGGCGTGAGAGGAATACGCCGCGGGTGGACCCCGGTGGCGTCGAACAGGGCTGCGGCGATGGCAGGCGGGGGTAGAGCATTCGGCGCCTCACCGCCGGAGCCAAACCCTTGATCCTCGCGCGAAATCGCCACGACTTGGATTTCAGGAGTCTCCTGCATCGTCAGAATACGGTACCGGCTCCAATCCGTGCTGGTGACCCTTGAACGGTCAAACGTCACTTCCTCTTTCAGCACCTCTCCGGTACCCATCACAATTCCGCCCTTGATACACCGGTCAAGCTGTCGGGGGTTGATGATCTTGCCGCAATCGACTCCCACGATGACCTTCGTGACTCGAATGATTCCGGTGGAAGGAGTGACGGCGATTTCGGCCAGGCCTGCCCAATAGGCGTTCGATCGCACGATGACGCTGACGCCACGTCCCGTCACCGGATCGCTTCCCGTGCGGCGGGCGTCCTTATTGGGCGAGGCGCGAAATTCCCAGTTTGCAGCCTTGGCAACGGCCTGAATGACCCCGATCAGACGCGGATGCGTTGTGTGATTGAGGCGGAACTGAAGTGGATCGGCCCCGGCCACAGCGGCCGCTTCATTGACCAGGGACTCGATGAGGAAGTTTTGTTGGCGTTGGCCGGGAGTCCGCATGATGTTGCCCCGCAAACCGCCATACGGTGAATTCCACGCGACGTTGTCCATCGCAAACACCTGTTCCAGCCGGTGTTCGACTTTATCGTAAGGCCACTCCGTGTCCAGGAACGCGGTTGGCTGGACGGTTCCGCAAGGTATCCCGGCCAGTATGGCGCCGAGCGGGCGGGCATCGAACATATGCGGCGAATAAAAATCGCCATGAACCGCCGTTAGATGACCGGCGGCGTCCAGTCCACCTTTGACATCCGCGAACCAACAGGGTGAAAGGCTCGACCAGGCGAAGTCTTCTTCCATCGACCACTGCACTCGGACCGGGCGCCCCAACATCTGAGAAAGGAGGACTGCATCGGCTTCCGCGCCATCGCCCCCAAACGTCTTGCGCCCGAATTGCCCAGCATGATCCAGCCAGCGTACCACCACCTTCTCCGGCGGAACGCCCAACAGTTGGGCGAGACGCGCGCACGAGGCCTGCAAATGTCCGATCTGCGACCAAACAGTCGACGTTCCGTCCGCTCGGACATCAGCGACCGCAACAAATGGTCCGATAGGAGCGTGTTTAACGAATGGTTGTTCGTAGCTTGCGGAAATCGTGTGGGCCGCCGCTGCAAGCGCTTTCCGGACTTCCGCGCCGTCGCCTTTTGCGGCCATCGGCGGACCCCACTTATGCGCGCGGAGCGCTTGCGTGAGCCCGTCGCTGCCAGGTAGCCCCGACCACTGGCTCCACTGAGTAGAGGCGGCAACAGCCTTGGCGCCGCACACCGCTTCCCACTCGTTGGGCGAAACGACTGCGATCAGGTTCCCTTTCCGCACCACTTGGGCGGTCGGGAACTTGGACTTATCGAGCGCACCCACCGACAACACGGACGAGCCGAGAGTGGCAGGCCGGACCATGCGGGCATGAAACATGCCCGGCAGTTCCACATCACAACACCATACCGTCTCGCCGGCGACCTTGGCCGGAATACCTGGCATGGGAAATGACTTGCCGACCACCTTGTATTCGGAGATCGGCTTCACCGGAGGGTCGCCGGCTACCGTGAGCCCGTCCATCCCGGCCCACTCCAACCCGGCGACGCTGTTCTCGCCTGCCGGGGCGAATCGCACAGGCTTTCCCTTCAGGGGAATCGTCAGGGAGAGTTGGCGCCCCCGAACCAGCTCTCCGTAACTAACTCTTCGATTCACCCCGGAAATGACACCATCGGCGGCGGTGAGCCTGGCAGGCGGGGCACTCAGGTATTCGGCGGCCAGCTTCAGCAATTGCTGGTAAGCATAGGCCGCAACTCGGCGCATATTCGCGGCTCCGGTCAGGAATCCTGAAGAATACCCGCCGTCGGGCGTTCGATCCGTGTCGCCCATGATGAGAGTCACCGCTTCGGGCCGGACGTTCAACTCTTCCGCTACCACCTGCGCGTAGAAGGCGCTCATGCCGGTCCCAGTCTCGCCGCGTCCGGTTCGAGCGACGATGCTGTTGTCCGCGCGAATTTCGAGCCACGCTTCGAGATGCGACGGATCCACGGCGCCGGCAACTCCCGCAGGCTGCGCCCGGCCGCCGAGCGAGACGACGAGAGACCCGGCCGCCGCTTTTGCGAAATCGCGTCGTGTCAGCATCTCAGGCTCGCATGCGACTGGCGGCGAGCCGCACCGCGTCGATGATGGCCAGGTATGTCCCACAGCGGCACAGGTGCGGCGAGGGGGGTGTGTTGGTGAAGGAGTCCTTGATTTCTTCGACGCTCGGGTCGGGATTGCGCGCGAGCAAGTGAACGGCGGCGATCATCATGCCGCTCTGGCAATAACCGCATTGCAGGACCTGCTCGTCGATCCAGGCCTGCTGGACAGGATGGAGAATTTGACCCGAACTGCGGTCGAGTCCCTTGTGTTCAGCCCAAAGATCGGGCAGCCCTTCGATGGTTACCACGCGCTTGCCCGCAACCGCCGAGACGGGCAGAATGCAGGACCGGGCCTCCTTGCCGTCGACAAGCACCGCGCACGCTCCGCACTGCGCCATCCCACAACCGAGCCGCGGGCCTCTCAATTTCAATTCGTTCCGCAAAACGTAGAGCAACGGTGTCTCCGGAGCCGCCGATACTGACTTGGAAGCGCCGTTCACATGGAGGACCAATTCACTCGCCATGCAGGCCGCTCCTCAGTGGCGCTTTGCGACGCCACGCGGTAGAAACCAGATACCAAGCCGGCCAACTCAGCATGAAATTGGAGGGCCACGCGCCCCGCTGATTCCAATGGGGAATGGTTAGGACGGTGGTAACAATAGCCGCCGCCAGGCAGATGCCGAAACGGATGCGGGAGGTTCGAAGGCCGAAATACAATCCAGCGAGCGCCGGCGGCAGAAAAAGAAGCAGGCACAGCGGGGACAAGCCATGGAGGTGGAACCGCGAGAGACAGAACGCGCATGGAAGCAGTGAGAATATGGCGCTGATCCACGTGGTTCGTCGCGAGATGGTTCCGACAGCGAAACCGCCGGTCGCCGACCATGCTGCGAGCAGGCTGATGTTGCAAACTAACACGGTCAACCCGGGCGGCAGGTTTCGCCCGGTCGCCGGCAGCACAGCTTGGGCTATTGACACCGAAAAACCCATTAATAAGAAACTCGCCGGCACCACCAGTCCGAAAACGGCAACCCACGGCCTCCAGTCTCGCCACATCGATAACTGGCGCCGAATTACCAGGCCCGCAACGGACAACAACGCCTGGTTGCCGGTTTCTCCGGCTTCCGCCAAATCGCCGAGCACGGTTTCCCGGTCGCCGGGACTCAGTCCACGCGCGAGCAATTCCACCCACCACGACGCATTCCAGAACTTCACCGTCATGACGTCACTTGCAGCTGGCGAGGCGCCCAGGACACATTTCGCGTCAGGCGGTTGATTGCGTTATAAAAGTGCTCTGCCGCTTGGACGCCTTCGGGTGTCACTTGAATCATGCGCTTCGCCCGGCCACCTCTCTGAGGCGTGGCTTCACCCATCCAGGTTTTCACTAGTCCCTTGGCCTCGAGGCGATCCAGCGTGGTGTAAAGTGCCCCGACCGAGCATTTGTGTCCAGTCGCACGTCCGATTTCATCTCGGATGGCGGCACTGTAGGCGTTTTCGCCGAGATAGGCGACGGCGGTGATGATCAGGTATTCGAACTCGCCCAGCATTTTGCCTACATTGTGATATTAACATTTGCAGCGCGAAAACGCAAGGTCTGAAAACGACGCGATTGCTACCGGAAGGCCAATTCGACCCCGCCCAGCACCGCCCTGCCCGGCTCAGCGATGCCCGGCAACACCTGGTAGATTGAGTCGCCGATATTGGTCAACTGTAAGAATGGACGAAAGTGGCCCGTGGCGCGGGCAAATGAGGCATCCCAGACCGCGTAGGCGTCCCGGCCCGTCCGCTGGGCGACTCCAATCCGCGTGCGGCCAATAAAGCCATAAGGCAGTTCGCCCTCCCAAGCCATCACGCCGCTGTGAACCGGGTAATTGAACACGTACCGCGAAATCGCGGCAAGCTGCAGTTGCTCGTTGCCCCGAAGCCCCGAGTACTCCACCTCGAACCGCTGCCGCCGCCAGGGTTCGACCTTCACCGAAGCCTCCACCCCCGTGAAGGTCAGGTTCTGGAAGTTCGTAGCCCGAAAGATGTCGTTCGGATTGTACTGGACGAAGTCGATGACGCTCTCGTCACGGCGTTGAAACACTGTTAAGCTTGCCCCCCAAGAGTTCTTCCGCCAATCGAGCCCGCCCTCGTAATTCCACGCGACTTCCGGCTTGAGGTTCGGCGACCCGACGTTTCCTGGATCGTGATAATAAAGGTCCGTATAGCTCGGTAAACGAAACGCGCGGCTCGCCCCGGCGCGCGCCTTCAGAGACGAAGTGATCCAAGCCGCGCCGCTGATGTTTGGGCTGAGTTGATTTCGGAACCCGTCGTAGATGTCATCCCGCAGTCCAACGTTCAGCGAAAAACGCTTGATCGCGCGAACGTCGTACGCGAGGTAAACGCCCTCGCGGGCCCGCGAATGAACGCCGAGATTATTGCTGTCGATGGAATCGGCATCAAACTCCGCCCCATAATGAAGCGACCCCACCGGCAATGCATCGGTCCGCCGCAGCGCGCCCTCCCAGGTCTCGTCCACGTGCCGGTTGGTGAAGTATTCCGGATCGTTCCTGAAGAGCACAAACAGATCGCTATGCCGATGGAACGCGAAATCAGCTTCCGTGTTGTCGCCGATGTTCTGGTGCCCCGCAACGAACCAGGTCTTCGTCCGCTCCCACGAATTGAAGTCGCCGTAGAACTGATCCGCCCCAAACGGCCGATCCGCCAACGCCAGCATCACGCTCGCCGCCCCGAGCCGGTCGCGAAGCATGGTGCTCGACGCCATCATGAGGTTGCGATAATCGCGGTCATCCCGAAACCCGGTTGAAAAATCCCGGGATACCGCCAGCACCTCGGAATAGTTCCCCAAGGTCCCGCCAAGAATCACGCCCTCCTGGTTCGTCCCAAACGAACCCAGCGCCGCCCGAACCCGAGCCTCCCAAGTCTCAGGCCGCACCGTGACGACATTGACGACCCCGCCGCTGGCATCGGTCCCATACTGCGTCGATCCCGATCCCAGCAAAACCTCCACCCGCGAAATCATCTCCAGCGGAATCGGAATATCGAGGTTGTGGTGTCCGCTCTGGGCATCGTTCAGCCGCATGCCGTTCAACAGGATGAGCGTCTGGCCGAACGTGGACCCCCGAATCGAAAGATCTCCCTGCACCCCGTCTGGAGCCCGCTGCTGCAAATCGAGCGAGGAGTCGAGCTGAAACAAGTCGCTGACGCTGTTGTAAAGCAGAACTGTCTTCTGGTTGAGCGTCAGAACGTCCAAAGACCGATCCACCTCATTGAGAGGGACCGGCTCATAGGTCCCCGTAACTACAATCGTGTCCCGCGATTGAGCGTACACAAGCACAGAAGCGGCACAAGCCGCGATGAGAATTCGCATGTCTGGTAGCGCAAGCGGTTTCGCCTGCGAGAAAGGCCCCTTACGAAATTATGCCCTTGCGAACCGCATAAAGTATCACTTCCGGCACGCTATGCAAATCCAGCTTCTGCAGAATATGCGTCCGATGCGTGTCGACAGTATAGACACTGAGGTTCAACAGGTCGGCAATTTCCTTATTGGTCCGTCCCTCCGCGACAAGCTGCAAAATCTCCCGCTCCCGCTCCGTCAGAAGATCGTAACTATCCTCAACCCCCCGTTCCTCAAATTGCCGGAAGTAATCGTCCTGCAGAATCCTGCTCACCTTGGGGCTGAAGAACGACTTCCCCTCCGAAACCGCCCGAATCGCCGCGATGAGATCCGCCTTCGCCGAATCCTTTAGCAAATACGCCCGAGCTCCCGCCTTCAAAGACCTCAGCACGTAACTCTCATCGTGGTGCATGCTCAGGATCACCACCGCTGTCGCGGGATTGCCCGCGGTAATCCGGCGCGTCGCCTCGATGCCATTCAGATTCGGCATCGCGACATCCATGATCACGACATCCGGCTTGTGCTCCTCGCATAGCCGCACCGCCTCGCGCCCGTCGGACGCCTCCGCGACCACCGCCAAATCAGTCTGCCGCTCGAGCAGCAGCCGCAAACCGTCCCGCATCACATTGTGATCGTCAGCGAGCAGTATGCGGATGGGATCCATTTCCGTTGAGACCCGCAATCGGAAGCTCGACTCTGACAGTCGTGCCCCGTCCGGGATTGGATTCGACAGCAAATGCCCCTCCTAAATGTTTTACCCGCTCCTCCATGCCCAGAATGCCTAGTCCGCGCACCCACCTCGTCTCGAAACCACTGCCATCGTCCTGCACCTTCAAAACCAGCCGCCCCGCTTCGCTCTCCACGGAAACCTGCACCGCCCGCGCCTGCGCATGGCGCGCGCAATTGTTGAGCGCCTCCTGGACTACCCGATAGATGCACGTTTTGTGCTCTTCCGGCAGCTCGTCGTCGAGCGACGGCGCATTGACCGTGACGCGCAATCCGGTGCGTTTCGCGGTTTCCCGAGCCTGGTAGTTCAAGGCCGGCAGTAGCCCGAAGTCGTCCAGCATCGAGGGCCGCAGCAACAGCGCCATATTGCGGATGTTGGTCATCCCCTTTTCCGCTAACCCGCGAATCGATTCCAGGTGCGGACGAGTCTCGTCCTTGCCGTCGACGTCGAGCAGGTTCCCGGCCTCCATCAGAATCGCGGAGAACGCCTGTCCCACTTCGTCATGCAACTCACGCGACAATGCCCGCCGCTCATCCTCCTGTGCCCGGACCAGCCGCGCCGATAACTCCTGCAGGCCCAGCTGCGCCGTCGCGGTTTCCGCCAGGCGCTGGTTCAACTCGCCCTCCAATCGCAGTACATACACGATCGTGAGCCCCGCCACCACAAATCCGCCGGCAATCGCAATCACCAGCGTCGCCATCAAGGCAAAGCGGAAACGACCGAACACCTCCGCGACCTTATCGTCGCTCTGCTTCAGCTCGCGCTCGTTCAAATCCACCACGCGGTCCGCAATCTGAAGCATCGCCGTGCGCCGCGGAATCAGCTCCTCATAAAAGAACGCGAAGCGCTCCCGAGTGCGTTCCTGCGCCGTCCACGCGAACGTGCGATCGAGAACGTTCCAGTACGCCTGGATCTGCGTCCGCATCTCCTCGAAAGCGGTGCGTTCTCCAGGCTCGAGCGCTCGCCCGTAGTTCGCGAGAGCCGTCGCGGTGTCCTGCTGCAGTGCTTCAAGGCGCCCTCTCTGAACCTGGGCGATGTTCGCATCGGGAGCGAGCAGGTAATCGCGAACATAAGTCCCCGAGAGGTAGATCTGAGATCGGATGCGGTCCAACTCCCGCTCCCGCGAAAGGAATCTCCCGCGCACCTGCGCATCGTCGGTGCGCAACCTACTTAACACGATCAGCGCTCCGGTGCCGGTGGCAGCCACTAAAAGCAACAGCCCCCCGAACCCCGCCAGCAATACTACCCAGGGGCGGATGGTGCGCTCTTGTGGACGGTCCGATGCGATACTACCAGCTTAGGTATAATTCAGCGAGAATAAAATACAGGGGGGACGGGATGGACATTCGCCACCGCCTACCCTCAATATCAACTGTAGGGACTTTTCCCTAGGGAGGACGTTTTGAGATCGCGATTTTTGATCGGTGCTGTTGCGGCAGCTGTTTGTTTGATGGGTGTCGGGTGCAAAAAGAAACCCGTTGCCAAGAATCTGCCTCCGCCTCCGCCCCCTGTAGAGCAGGCGAGGGCCAACACACCTCCGCCCGAGCGCGTTGCGACGGTGACGCATCAGCCGGCAGCTCCGGCAGAACACAACACTGCCATGCCGAACGCGGAGACCCGCGCGCGCATTCAGGAACTTCTGGATCGCATTCAGGACGCCTACTTTGATTACGATAAGCACGCCATCCGCCCGGATGCCGAAACTGCTCTCAAGGCGGATGCCCAAACGCTCACCGACATTATTAAGCAGTACCCGAACTTTAAGCTGACCGTTGAGGGCTTCTGTGACGAGCGTGGCTCGGAGGAGTACAATGTCGCGCTCGGCGATGCGCGCGCCAAGCAGACCAAAGAATTCCTGGTCGGCCTCGGCCTTCCGGACCAGCAACTGGCCGTAATCAGCTATGGCAAGGACAAGCCGGTGTGCACGGACCACGATGAGTCCTGCTGGCAAAAGAACCGGCGCGCCCACATCACCCAGGCCGGCAACAGTTAGTAACACCGCCTTCAGGCGGTACGACTAACTTACAACCATCCTTTAAGCCGGGCGATTCGGGCCGCCTCCGTGCGATTCGAAGCGCCCAGCTTACTAATGGCTTCCGAAAGATAATTCCGAACGGTGCCTTCCGAGAGCCCCAGTTTCTCGGCAATCTCAGCACCGCTGGCCCCTTCCCCGGCTTCCCGCAAAACCTGCCGCTCCCGATCCGTCAGTGGGTCGGTTTCCGTCCAGGCTTCGGCGGCCAGTTCCGGGTCGATGACACGCAGCCCCGCATGGGCCCGGCGCACGGCATTGGCGAGTGTCTCCGAAGGCGCATCCTTTAAGAGATACCCGGCCACCCCGGCATCGAGCGCTCGGCGCAGATAACCGGCACGCGCGAAGGTCGTCAGAATGATGACCCTCACGGGGATTCGCTGCCGCTTTATCTCTGCCGCAAGCTCGAGACCGCTGCACCCCGGCATTTCGATGTCGGTGAGCAGCACATCAGGCTTGTCGGACAGAACTCGCTGCAATGCCTCCTGACCGTTGCGAGCCTGTCCGACGACCTGTATGTCGCCCTCGTTCTCAAGTAGCGCCGCCAGAGCCCCCAGAACCATGGCCTGGTCTTCAGCAATGACGACGCGAATGCTCATGCCGCTTCGGGGAGCGGCAGACGAATGAGAATCCGGGTGCCGCGCTCGCTGTCACGCACAATCGCGCCGCCCAGCGTTTCCACCCGCTCCCGCATCCCGGTCAAACCTGTCCCTTCGGTCGAAGCACCGCCCCGGCCATCATCGGCGATCTCGAGTTCGCAGCACGACGGTCCGCGCCCAAACCGGATCCGGCAGGTGCGCGCCTGCGCATGACGGACCACATTCGTGACGGCCTCCCGCAAGGCCAGCACCAACACACTCTCCTGAGCCGGAGCTAAAGGAACCGGCTCGGCGGAAGCCTCCACCTGAATCCCAGCCGTAGTCAGCGTGTCACGGGCCCGTTTCATTTCCGAAGCGAGCCCCTCCGAGCGATATCCCTTAACCGCCTGCCGGACCTCCGCCAGCGCCTCGCGTGAAATCCTTTCGACCTCGCGAATCTCAGTCGCCGCTCGCGAGGGGTCTTTCTCGGCCAGCTTCGACGCCAGCTCCGACTTCAGAATAATGACCGACAGTGTATGCCCCAGCAGATCGTGCAAATCGCGCGCGATCCGTTCCCGTTCAGCAACCTTGGCCAGGTGCTCGATCTCTTCGTTCGCCATACGAAGCCGCCGGTTCATCCGCCGCTTCTGCGCGGCATGCATGTCCACACCGCCAATGAGCGCCGCAAAGAGGATGGCCGGAATCCAGAAATTCACGGATAGCCCAAGCAGCCAGGCTTCGCCTCCGGCCAGCGCTATGATCGCCCCGAGATACGGCAGCCCCGCGGAAGGCTCCCCAATCTCGCCGACAAAGGCCGCCGCATACACGAAAAAGACGGACGATCCCGGATTCCACTTCGCCGTCAGCATGCCGATCGCGGCGATGCCCGCCATGGGAATCAGCACTTTTTTCCCGTCCAGCCAGTATCCCCAGAAGTACAGCGGCAAAAACGCGCTTATGCAGACGATCGTCAGCGCCCATGTCCGCCATCCACCTGCGAGGACCGGATATGCCAGGAAGAAGGCCAGGTAGACAAGCCATGCGTACGGGACCCATCCCTCTTCGGAATCTTTCGGCAGCAGTCTCATGACTGGAGTACTTCCTCAACCATACATCTTCTCCTGCTCGCGGCGGTGTCCCAGGAAAGCGATGCCCAGGAAAATCATCGAAAATCCCACCAGCGCTTCCACGTGACCCAATACATCCCCGCGAAACGGCGCGCCCAGAACCGCCAGTGCAATCTGCGCGAAATGATATGCCGGGAAAACGTTGGCCGCCGCCCTAAACGCGCTTGGAAGGAACATCAGCGGGATCCACAACCCCGAGAAGAATGCCATCGGCAGGTAGATCGCATTCACCACCGCAGGCGCCGAGTTGGGACCGGCGAAATAACTGATCGCGAGCCCAAGCGTCGAAAACGGTATCGTACCCGCTGTCAGTGTGACCGCGAGCAACACCCATTGCTCGATCGGCATCCGCACGCCGCCGAACGCCGCCCCCAACGCGAACAGCGACAGCACCACGATAAGACTGAAGAAAGTGCACGCCACCAATTTCGCAACAAAATAAGCCAATGGCGGCATCGGACTGGCACGCTTCACCTGCAACCATCCCAGCCCGCGCTCCACCGCGACTCCAACCCCAAAGCCGAACATGGTGGCCCCTATCACACCGAACGATCCGTAAGTGCCTAGCAGGTATGCAGGAATAGTGGTCCGCCCGATCGCCGCTCTCCCGTTCATGACAATCCCGAAGAACACGTAGAACATGAGCGGGAACGCCAATGTCGATATGAAATACGTCGGCATCCGCAACATCTTCAGGATTTCGCTCTTGGCCTCCAGCACGTAAATACGAAAGATCTGTCGAGTGTTCATCGCCCCGCCTCCATCGCTTCTTCTACTTCCTCCCACAGAGACCAAAACATAACCCATAGGCCACCTGAATCAACTTCGGAATCACCTAAGTACGAAATTACGGACGAAACCACCGCCAGCACGGCAAACTCAACCCAGCGATAAATCATCGCCCCACCTCCATTGCTTTTTCTTCTCCGTTCGTCAACGCTAAAAATGCCTCCTCCAAACTGCTCGAACTCACCTCGATGTCCGACAGATGTGGATCGCGCGTCATCAACTCGCGCAGTACAGCCTCAGGACTCTGCGTCAGGATCTCGAACCTCTGCCCGTCGGAGTTGACCCGGTTCACACCCACGATTCTCTCGATCGCCCCCACTTCCAGCCGGCTCCAGCAGCGGACCTTCTTCGCCGACGTCCGGGCTTTAATCTCCGCCGGCGTCCCCTCGGCGACAATCGCTCCGTGATTGATCACCACAACGCGATCCGCCAGCGCATCCGCTTCTTCCAGGTAATGCGTCGTCAACAAAACACTGCCGCCATGAGCGACGAATGCTCGAATATGCCCCCACATCCCGCGGCGGGCCTCAGGATCGAGACCCGCTGTCGGCTCGTCCAGGAACAGCAGATCGGGGTTGCCGCAGATCGCCAATGCGAACAGCACCCGCTGCCGCTGGCCGCCCGACAACTCACCGAACAGGCGCTTTTCCAGTCCCCCAAGACCTGCCGCCTCTACGACTGCCGAAAACGGAAGCGGCTTGGGGTAATAACTCGAAAACAGTTCGATGTGTTCGCGAACCCGTAGCGTCTCGGGTACGCGGCCCACCTGCAGCATCGCGCCCACCCGCCGCCGCGACTCCGCAAACCTCGGATCCTGTCCAAACACCGCGACCTCGCCCCCTGTGGGCTTGAGCAGCCCGAGTAGCAGCTTTACCGCCGTGGTCTTCCCCGCCCCATTGGGACCCAACACCCCCAAAAGTTCCGCGCGGCCGACCGCCAGGTCGACACCGCGCAATGCCACAATGTCGCCGTATCGTTTCGTTACGCCTCGAAGTTCTGCAACTGACATGATTGCCTCCTTCACGTCTATGTTGCGGCGAAAGGATGGGTGTGAAACAGTGAAGGTCGTCAGGATTTTGGGATGACAAATGTCAGGAGGACCGATGAAGAACCTGTTCTTGACGTTGTTCCTTGCCGCCGTCAGCCAGCCTCTGTTCGCCCAGGGCGCCCCGCCGCAGGGCGCTGCCGACCAGCCTTACGCGGTTGAGTACTACTACAAAGTGCAATGGGGCCGCCAGCAGGAGTTCCTGCAGCTTTTCCTGAAGAACCACTACCCGTTGCTCCAAAAGATCGTCGAGAGCGGACGCATGCTCTCGGTGAAGATCGAGCAGCCCGCCTACCACACGACCGAAGATGGCCGCTGGGATTACCGCGTCACCATTCGATTCAAGAACTCAACCATGGCGACGACAACCAATCCTGACGAAGAGCGTTTCATCAAACAGCTCTGGCCCGACCAGGAAACTTACAAACGCGAGGAACAACGGCGTTTTGAGATTCTCATATCGCACTGGGATCTTCCCGTAACCGACATCACCCCAGCGAGACGGTAGAAACAGCCTTCAGCCCAATGCCAACCCGGCCAAGGCGGGTTTCAAACCCGCCGCAGGTTACAAACCTGCCGTACATCGCTGCTTCATTCCTACTTCCGGGAACGACTAAGCGGCAATGGGCTTCAGCCTGTCCAAGCCGCATGCCAGGAGGCCGTAATCTCGCGGGTATAATCAATCCGTGCGGCACTGGTTAATACACTGGCTACTGAGCGGCGTGGCGCTGTTCATCGTCGCCCAAATTCTTCCCGGCATTCAGGTGGACGGCTTCGGCGCGGCCCTGATTGCGGCACTGGTGATCGGACTCGTGGGCGCAACCGTCGGCCTGATCCTGAAAGTGGTCCTGCTCCCGTTCATCATCCTGACGCTCGGCATCGTCTACTTTCTGATCAACGCCGCGATGCTGAAGTTAGCCTCGGAGTTCGTCCCTGGCTTTCGGGTGAACGGCTGCATGCCCGCCATCCTCGGCTCGCTACTCCTCACCATAGTCGAATTCATCCTGAACCGCCTCGTCGGCGTTTAGGAGCATTATCAAGGCGCCGGAATCACACCCGGCCGTCCCTTATCGATCACGTAAGTATCGACCGCCCGAGCCACCGTATTCCCGATATTCCGCGCATTGTGAATCCGCCCGCGCTCGGTGATGAAGACATCTCCTCCGTGGAGCGTCACCGGAGCCTTTCCATCCACCTGAAGCACAATCGTCCCCTCGATTAAATACCCGAAATCCACACCCGGATGGCTGTGCCTCGCCGACACCCCACCCGGCGGGATCTCGACCACGGTAGTAACCCCTTCCATTCCTGTCCCCGGAATCTCGTGCCGCTGGAGTTCCTTGAATCTTCCCGCCGATTGTCCAATCGCGTACCCGACCGCCAGCAACAAAACAGCCGTCCCTGAAACCAATGCCTTTCGCAACGTCATCGCCCAACTCCTCCAGAGGAGACTGTACCGGATAGCCTCGCAAAATTGTTTCGATCCCCATGGAACTGTATTTCATTGGCGGCGCGATAACATGACTCCGTGGAGTTGGGATCGGACGTTGCTTTCATCGCCGGGCTGATTGGCGAACCTGTGCGCGCAGCGATGCTGATCGCGCTGCTCGGGGGTCGCGCGCTTCCCGCCGGAGAATTGGCTTTTATCAGCAATGTTGCGCCGCAAACCGCCAGCTTCCACCTCCGCAAACTCCTCGAAGCTTCGCTCATTGCCGTCGACAAACGAGGCAAGCACAGCTACTACCGCCTGGCTGACGAACGAGTGGCCGCGGCCCTGGAATCGGTCGCCGCGCTGGCCCCGGTGCGGAATCAGGTGGATCTGCGCTCCCGCACTCGCGTGGAGTCGGAGCGGGTCAAGGAACTCCGTTTTGCCCGCAGTTGCTACCGCCATCTCGCGGGACAGTTGGCGGTGCAGCTCAACCAGGCACTCATCGATCGGACCTTCCTGGTTCGCGATTCCGAAGTCACCTATCGCCTTACCGACTTGGGGACCGCCTGGTGCAGACAATTAGGCGTGAACATCCATTCGTCGGCCCGAGCGTGCCTCGATTGGACGGAACGCCGCCCTCACATCGGAGGCCCACTGGGCACAGCGCTGTTTTCCCGCCTTTCGGAGCTTTCCTGGATCGTCAAAAACCCAAACAGCCGCGCTGTCCGCGTCACTCACCTGGGCGTGCGTGAACTGGAGCAACAACTTGGCATTACCGTCGCGGCTGTCAGGCAGTAACGCCCATCGGCACCAGCTTCAATCACCAAGCTTGAAATCACGCTCGTGATATTGTGGCAGGTGCATGGTCGACTTCGGTCTCCTGCCGTCCGTAGCCAACGCCGATGAGTGAGGGCTTGCTGGTTTTACCCGGCGAAGCGGCCTTTTCGGAGGCCATACGGCAGACGCTTGCCGCGCCACCCTCCCGCCGCGCGGCGATTTTCGAGACCCTTGCGCGCGACATCGAATTAAAGATCAGAGAGACTTGCCCGGAGCATCCCTGGACATGCCAGGTGTTCGACGGAACGGACGGATCACGCATTTTTCGAGGCGGCGTCGGAACGTCGCTGGTGATCGACCCCCAGGGCCGCTTGTGGAGAGGTCGCAGTTATGAGGACTTCGAGACGACACACCGCATTGAGGGCAACACTTGCGAAATCGCAACCCTGCGGCCGCTTTATTCGCACATGAGAGAGTACCTTCCAAGGTAGAACCTTTGCCGGCGTCGGAGCATCTACCTAAAAGCGCTCTACCAACCGCGATTACAATTGGTGAGCCCTATCGGAGGGAAGCCATGGGACTATCCTGGCAACAAGGTCCTCTTTCACCGGGAGCAATCGGGCGGTTCCTCGTACCCGAACCGCTGCCCAAGCGGCTCCTATACGTCGAGCCGTTGCGCCGCCGTATGCGTGTGCACTTCGGCGGAACCTGGATCGCAGATAGCGAGAACGTCCTGCTGCTGTTCGAACCGGGCCGCTATCCAATGGCCTACTTCCCCGAAGCCGATGTCTCTCCGGACGTGCTACAACGCACGGACCGCACCACCCGGCACCCGGACCTCGGGCTTACCGCCTGGTTTACGGTCCGTGCCGCCGAGAAGAGCGCGCCGCGAGGGGCATGGAAGCACGTCGAACTGCCCTCCTACGCCAGCGATTTGCACGCACGCGTTGCGTTCGCCTGGCCCGCAATGGATGCTTTCTACGAAGAAGACGAACGCATCACTGGGCATGCTGCCGACAGCTACCATCGCATCGACATCCGCCAGTCCTCCAGAAACCTCGTGGTCCGCCATCGTGACCGGATCGTCGCCGATACCAGGCGGCCCCTGGTCCTATATGAATCCGGCTTCGCGCCGCGCTGGTATGTTGCCCGCGGGGACATCGACGAGTCCGCGCTGACGCTCGTAGACCACCACACCTTCTGCCCCTACAAAGGACTGTGCAGCTATTACGATATCGGCGAGGCACGGCTTGCCGCCTGGTCGTATCCGGATGCTTATTCTGAAGTCGGCCGCATTTCCGGCCTGGTATCGTTCGAGCCGGACATCGTCACGGTACACGTTGATGGTCATCAGCTCCGGCTCGACCCCGGCCAGACCGTGATTCCGCACGGCCCCGATCGCGACTTGGCCATCACCGAACCGCTCCGCCCTGCCGGCAGCCAGGAGTAACTCAGACCCATGGCTCGACTAATCTCGGTGAACGTCGGACTTCCACGCGACATCGAATGGAAGGGTCGCACGGTGCATACCGCTGTCTGGAAGGACTCCGTGCGCGGCCGATGCCGGGTCGGCCGCTTGAATCTCGAGGGAGACGGCCAGGGTGATCTGGCCGGGCACGGCGGCGAACAGCGCGCCGTCTTCGTCTACCAGATCGAGTCTTATCGCTATTGGCAGGACCAACTCAGGAGAACCGGCTTCGTCAACGGACAATTCGGCGAGAACTTCACGATCGAAGGACTGCCCGACGAAATCGTGTGCATCGGCGATCGTTTTCAAATCGGCAGCGGGCTTTTTGAGGTCACCCAACCTCGCACTACCTGCTATCGCGTCGGCATTCGGATGGATGAGCCCCGCATGCCCGCTTTGCTGACATCCAGCGGACGGCCGGGGTTCTACTTTCGAGTCCTTCAGGAAGGCGATGTGGGCGCCGGCGACGAAATCGTGAAAGTGGGCGAAGCGGCTGAACGCATGACCGTCGCCGAAATCAACGCTCTCCTCTATTCAAGCAGGCATCCGCGCGACCGGCTGGAGCGCGCATTGCACATCGAGGCGCTCTCGCCCGGATGGCGCTATTCGTTCGAGGCTTTGCTGCGGGCCCAGAAAACGAGTGCCGCGGAAAGTGGGAACGCCGGGCTGGCGCCCGAAGCCGCTGCGCATCCCGCTGCGCCGGGATTTCAGACGCTCGTGGTGGCTGCGATCCACCAGGAGTCCGCGGACGTCCTCTCTCTGACCTTGCAGCGCAAAGATGGTCAGCCGCTGCCACCGGCCCTGCCCGGCCAGTACGTAGTCTTGCGCTTACATCCGATCCCTGACGCTCCACCGGTTTTTCGCAGTTACTCACTCTCTGGTCCCCTCACGCCGGAGCACTATCGCATCAGCGTCAAGGTCGAGCCGAACGGCGCGGCGGGAACCTACCTGCGGCAGCACGTCCGTCCAGGCGATACGCTCGATGTCAGTTCGCCCCGCGGCAGCTTCATTCTGCAAACCGGTGAGCAACCGGTGGTGCTGCTCAGTGCGGGAATCGGCGCGACACCGGTTCTGGCGATGCTTCACGCACTGGCGGCTGTTCACTCGACACGGCAGATTTTATGGCTCCACGGGGCTCGCGATGGGCAGCATCATCCATTTGCCGCCGAGGTCCGCGGCTTGATGCCCGATCTCCCCCATGGCCGCTGCTATGTCTGTTACAGCAAGCCCGGCTCGCATGATCGAATCGGTGAGGCTTTCGACGCCACGGGCCACCTGTCTCGCGCCGTCTTCGATGAAATCGGCCTCCCACGAGACGCGGAGATTTACCTCTGCGGACCGGCTCACTTCATGGCAGAAATGAAAGAAGCGCTTCAAGACGTGGGCGTTGAACCGAGACGAATCCACGTTGAGATTTTCAACGGCAGTGAGTCAATGACTCCTGGTGTCGTAAGTGCACCGGCCCGAGTTCCGCATTTGCCCAAGAACGACGTGAACACCGGCGCGCTGGTATCCTTTGCCCGCAGCGGCATCGCCGCGCACTGGAACCCGTCGGTCTATCAGAGCATTCTTGAACTGGCGGAAGCGTGCGATGTTCCGGTCCGGTGGTCGTGCCGCAGCGGTGTGTGTCACAACTGCGAAAGCGGCCTGGTTTCGGGCGCGGTCTCCTACGAACCCGAGCCGCTTGATGAGCCCGCCGCCGGCAATGTGCTCGTTTGCTGCTCACAACCGGATGGCGATGTCGTCATCGATCTGTAATGACACTGCTCATGCCGGCCGCTCCCAGTGTGGCGATCGATCTTCCGCTCAAGATTCTGGTTTGGGAAAAGGCCGACGGTCCTGCCTGGGTGTCCTACAGCGATAGCGCCTACCTGCGGCGGCAACAAATAAATCAATGGGCCGCGGGGGCTTTTCCGGTTGGCTTGAAATGGCGCACGAGAAGCAACAGCGGCGCGGCAGCCAATGTCAGCCATGCAATAACCCGGAAGCAATCCATGAATGACAGAATGTTCACCTGGTGCTGCAACTGTTCGTAAAGATATCCGTTCGCAGCCGCGGCCGCATCCGCGCCGGAAAAACCCTTCGCGATCAGGTAATCGGTCAAGGCGTGTATTTTACTGGCGAATTGCTGCGATGTAGCGCCGAATGCGGCTCCGAGGTTCGATTGGTGAAACTGGCGGCGCCGTTCTGTTGCCGTGGTGATGAACGCGATTCCAAAACTGCCGCCCCAGTTGCGGAACAGGTTCGTAAGGCTGGACGCCTTGTTGTTCTGGTCCTGTCTGAGCTGCGAATACGCGAGCACGCTGACTGGCACAAAGAAGAAGCCATACCCGACGCCCTGGAAGGCCCTGGCTAAGGCATAGTGTGCATAATCGGTCGCAAGGTTGAACGTGCTGTAATACCACATCGCTGCTCCCACGGTGATGATGCTCACAGCCAGCAGCGTTCGGGCCGGCACAATCTGACGCTGGATCAACTGCGCGGCTACCGGGGCGAGGAAGGTAATGACGAGCGCGCCGGGGCCCAAAACGAGCCCGGCGTCGGTCGCGCGATATCCATATAGCGACTGCAAAATCTGCGGGATGAGGGTCGTGCTTCCGAACAGCCCGAATCCGAACAGGAAGAAGAATACGTTGGAGATGCCAAAGTTACGGTTCGCCAGCAGCCGGAATTCGATGATGGGCTCTTTCAGGCGAAGTTCCCAGACTATCGTTGCGATCCATCCGAAGACGGCAATTGTGAGCATCCACACGATGAAAGAACTTCCGAACCAGTCGTCGATCTGTCCGCGATCCAGGGCCACTTCGAGCGCCGCCGAAGCGAGGGCGATCAGCCCGATGCCGATGCCGTCGATCTGCAGTTTGCCATTCGTTCGAATCGATGCGCGCTCCGCCTCAAAGGATGGCGGATCTTTCAGCAGCCGGCTGCTTAGGAACAGCGACAAAAGTCCGACCGGGATATTGATGAAGAAGATCCAACGCCAACTATAGTTGTCGGTGATCCAGCCGCCCAGCACAGGCCCGATTGCGGGCGCTGTCACGATAACCACCGTGTACAGAGCGAATGCAGACGCTCGCTTGGCGGGAGGGAAGGTGTCTACCAGGATTGCCTGCGAAACAGGCGCCAAACCTCCGCCGGCAAGCCCCTGAAGGACACGGCTCGCAAGCATCACGCCGAGCGTTGGTGCCAGTCCGCAGAAGAACGAAGTCAAGGTGAACAGCGCCACACAGCCGAGATAGTACGTTTTTCGCCCGAAGACCCGGCTCAGCCAGGCAGACATCGGCAGCACGACGGCATTGGCGACGAGATAGGTGGTAAGAATCCAGGTGACCTCGTCGAAACTCCGGCCGAGGCCGCCGCCGATGTATGGCAGCGCAACATTCGCGATAGACGTGTCGAGCAGTTCCATGAACGTCGCGAGTGTAACGGTAACCGCGATGAACCACGGATTGACGGCTGGTTTTGCGTTCGTCATAAAATCCTTAGCGAACTGTTACGGTGGGCTCTACGGACATGCCAGGACGCAGCGCGTGTTCGGGATCCTGGTCCTTGTTGAAGCGAATCCGAACCGGGAATCGCTGCACCACCTTCACGTAGTTTCCGGTCGCGTTTTCGGGCGGAAAGAGGCTGAACAGCGGACCCGCCGCGCCGGGAAGATTCTCGACGGTTCCCTGGTAGTCGCGGCCGAAAGTATCGATGCGGACCGTGACGGGCTGGCCGGAACGCATCCGTTTAAGCTGCGTCTCTTTGAAATTCGCCGTGACCCAGATGTCGTCTAAAGGCACGATCGCGAGCAAGCTTTGTCCGGGCTGCACGCGATGCCCCAACTCGACGGTCTTGCGGCCGATTACTCCGCTTACGGGCGCGTAGATCTTCGTGTAGCTGAGGTTCAGTTGCGCGGTACGCAAGTCGGCGCGCGCCTGCGCGAGATAGCCGGACGCTGAGTCGGACTGTGCGCGCGCATCGCTCACCTGCTGCGGCGCGATCTGGGCGGATTCGATAGCCGCTTCGCGCTCGGTTACCAGGTTTCGTGCTTCAGAGATCCTTTGTTCCATTGACGAAATCGCCGCGCGGTCCCCTTCAACGGCTTGAGCCGCCGCTGTGGCCTCCGTCGCGCGAGCATCATAATCGGAACGCGAGATCTCGTGCTTTTCCACCAGTGCCTCATATCGCACGCGGTCCCGTTCCGCCCGGGCATGGATCGCTTCGTCTTCGAGCAGTTTATGCTGGGCTACGGCGAGATTCGCCTGCTCCGAGCCGACCCGGGCCAGCGCCTCCGACCTTGCCGCTTCGGCCGAGTGAAGCTGGCCAAAGGCGCTCGCATTAACAATGGGAACTCTCACCTGTGCCGCGTGCGCCTCGGCTGCCCGAGTGTTGAGATTCGCCGTCGCGTGCTCCAGGTCGGCGGCGTAGTCTCGCGGGTCGAGTTCGAGCAACAGGGTTCCTTCTTTGACGAACTGATTGTCCTCGACGAGCGGGTTGATGTAGGTTACGGTTCCGCTGACGCGCGTGCTCACCAGGTCGAGGTGTCCTTCGATCTCGGCGTCGTCGGTAGACTCGTAGTTCCGGGAGTGCTGCCACCACAGTACAGCCGCTGCAATCGCTACGACTGAGAATGCGAGCAGAAGCCAGCGCGAGGCCCTGCGTCGATGGGGCTGCGCGGGATCGGCGCCCCCGGATTCCTGTGTTTCGGTGTGTTCCGTCTCAACAATCTCCGGCTTCCACTCCTGTTTGGGTGATTCAACAAGTTCGGTTTCAACAGTTCGCGCCATGTTATTTGCCTCCTAGATAGTTCGAAAGCTTCGCCTCCGCGCCGCCGATGGCTCGCGCGAGGGAAATCATTGACACGTCGTACGAGAACAGGCTTTCGATGTAGTTTTCGCTCGCCTGTGCGACGGCTTCCTGTGCCTGAACAACCTCTAAATAGTTCGTGACTCCATTCGTGTAACGATCCTGGGACTGAACGAGCGCCTGATCTGCCAGCGACTTGTTGCGCTGCGCGACCTTAACGCTCGATTCCGACGCGTTAACATCCAGCCATGCCACCCGGACGTCGTAAGCGACGCGGCCTTTTAAGTCCTCGTATTCCGCCTTTTTGCGGGCGAGATCCTCCTGGGCCTGTTCAATATCGGCGCGAATCCTGCCTCCCGTGAAGATCGGAACGGAAACATCGCCAGTGAGCGTGTACACCTGGTTGAAGTTGCCTATGTTTGGTCCACCACCGCCATAGTTGGCACTTACAGATACGACGGGTAAGCGCTGCGCCTTCTGAGAGCGAACGTTAAACGAGGCTGCCTCGACGCTCGCCTGCGCGCTGCGTAGATCGGAGCGGGAATTCAGAGCCTCTGTAGTTGCCGACTCGGTGGTCAAGCCCTCGAGTGGACGGTAAGTCATCGCATCGGTCAATTCAAAATCCTGATCGATGGCGAGCCCAATGATGCGCGCGAGCGTCAGCTTGTCTTTTTGGAGTTGGTTGGTCGCATTCGTGAGCCGCTGCTCGGTGGATTGGTGCTCCACCTGAGCGCGGATCGAGTCGATCTCCGGCGCAACTTCATTCTTGACGCGATTCGCCGTTTGCCGATCCAGTTCCACGGCGGATGCGAGTTGCGCCTTCGCAGTGTCCACTCGGGCGGCGCTGGCAAGCACCTGTAAATAAGCTGTCCCGACTGCGAAAACCACCACGTCGCGCGAATCCTGAATGCTCAGCGCCGATGCTTGTTCCTGGCTCTTCCGGGCACGGTACTGGTTTCGAAACTCGCCATTGTAAATCGACTGCGAGGCGATGATGCGGGCGTCCTGATATCCAAAGGCGCCAGTTGTCGGAGGAAGACCGGGAAGCCCGGGAATCGGCGGCAGCTTGATGCCAATCTCTTTCAGGCTGAGGTTTTCATATCCCTGGCGGGCATCCGCCGACAACTGCGGCAATAACGCCGCCAGCGCCCGCATCCTCTCCGCCCGAGCATCCGCGCTGGCTTGGGTTGTTTCGACCAAACCGAGGTTGTAATGAAGACCATGCTCGATAGCTCCCTTTAAGGAGAGCCGGATCTTCGTTCCCGTGTTGCTCGCCGGAACGCTGCCGAGGTAAGGATTCTGTTGCTGCGTCGCCTGAGCGCTTGGTGTGGTCGTGCCGCCCGCGGGGTTAATAGGATGCGGAGTCGAGATCGAATACCCGAGCGGGCCCGCCGTCTGGCCCCACGCGATTGCGTTTATGGCCAGGATCAATGTCAATGCCGTTTTCTTCATCTCGCTACCTTCTAAGCAAGTTTGATGCGATTGAGACCGATCGGTCGCAGATTTGTGATAGACTTTTGTTTAGAGACCATGTGGTCTCATAAAGCATCGAGTCAATGGAGTGAGAACATTCATGACAAAGGGTGAACAAACGCGACGTAAGATCGTCGAAGCCGCCGCGCCGATCTTCAACAAAAAGGGTTACGAAGGCAGCTCCCTCAACGACCTGATGCAGGCCACCGGCCTAAAGAAAGGCGGCATCTACCGGCACTTCTCCAGTAAGGAGGAACTTGCCGCGGAGGCGTTCGACTACACCTGGGAAGCCGCGTGGAATGCGCGGTGGTCGCAATTGGACGATACCGCGAATGGCATCGAGAAGCTCAAACAGCTGATCGCAGGCCTCATCGAGCGCCGGTCACCCGTACCGGGCGGATGTCCAATTCTCAATACGGCAATCGATTCCGACGATGGCAATCCGGTGCTTCGGGCGCACGTTTCTAAAGCCCTGCGCGGGTGGCTGGCGCGTATGCAGGGCATCCTGGAACAATCCCAGGAATGCGGTGAAGTCCGGCGGGATGTGGATCCCAAATCTGTGGCTGTCTTAATCGTGGCCGCCATGGAAGGCGCGCTCATGATCAGCCGAATCCAACGCAGCGACGAGGCTTTACGTCGCGTGCAAGCACATTTGAACGGCTACCTGGATCGGGAAGTGGCTGCCTCGTAATCTGACAGGTAACGGCTTGCGGCGTTGAGCCTGGCTGTCGTTTTCCGCTCAGCCCGCGACAGCGCCCATAACCTGCAAGTCAGGCTCCCGCCTTCGCGATGTCGCGCCGGAAATCCCCAGGCGCTGCATCCTGGCAATTAGCGTGGTCCTCGGAAGGCCCAGTTGAGCGGCGGCTCCACGCGGCCCACCGACAACGCCACCGGTTTCACGAAGTGCAGCCGCAATATGCAGACGCTCGGCATCGGCTAGAGTCTTAACGGGGGATGACTCCGCGGCTACCGACCTGGCCATCGGCGCGGCCTCTATGGGTTGCAGGTTATCGATTATATGCCGGCTTAGCACAGCGCCTGTCGTCAGAATCACACCGCGCTCGATGACATTTTGCAGTTCCCGGATATTTCCCGGCCAGTCGTGTCGTTTCAGAGCTTCCATCACGTCATCGGGGACTCCGACTATCATTTTGCCCTGCTGTCTCGCGAACTTCTGAACGAAATGTTCGACCAGCAGGGGGATGTCCCCGGCACGCTCCCGCAGCGGAGGCAGTGTCATCGGAAACACGTTCAGGCGGTAATAAAGATCGGCGCGGAACTTTTTCTCTTCGACCATCTGCCGCAGATCCTGATTCGTAGCGGCTATGACCCGCACGTCCACCTGAAGCGTATGACCGCCACCCAGACGCTCGAACTGCTTTTCCTGAAGGGCGCGGAGAAGTTTCGGCTGCAATTCAAGAGGAAGATCTCCGATTTCATCCAGAAACAGCGTTCCGCGGTCGGCGGCTTGAAAACGGCCAATCGTCTGAGCGACGGCGCCGGTGAATGCGCCCTTTTCGTAGCCGAAAATTTCACTTTCCAATAACGTGCTTGGGATCGCAGCGCAATTGAGCGCCACGAAACGGTTCTTACGGCGAGGGCTGGCCTCATGAATCGCTCGCGCAATCACTTCTTTCCCGGTACCCGTTTCGCCCTGAATCAGAACGGCCGAGTCTACCGGTGCAACCATATCGATGTTGTCGAGCAAAGAGCGGAACTTTACGCTCGATCCGATCAAATCCAAAGTAGCCATCGTGACTTTCCTCCTCGCACTGCTAACGGAAGGGCTTCCGTTGCCTTCTTCCTGTTCTCGATTCTGCGGCTTTGTTCGTTTTGATTCGTCCCCAGATCGATGTTGATTTAGTCCCCCGATGGTTGCGGGCGACCTTACCTCTTTAGGGGGATGATTTCCTACTCCGCGTCAGTATCAGCGGTGCGTCGGTCCGCCGACACTTTCAGAGGCGTGATTGCTAGTTCGAGACTACACGTCGACACTGATATCAAAGTCTCCGAGGCCTCAAGAACCCGCTAACGACGCACCTTCAATGGAATAAGGGAACCAACGAGGATGGGGTCCTGCTTGCAGGCACAGCGCTGGACTTGCCCCTGAATGCGAAAGGAAACCACTATGATCGAACTCGATAAGGTACTTTACACAGCCAAAGCACACACCACCGGCGGCCGGGACAATGGTCACTCACGTACTTCCGACGGCCGGCTAGACGTCAAGCTGTCTATTCCCGGCGCGCCAGGCGAGGGCACCAACCCGGAGCAACTATTCGCGGTGGGTTGGTCGGCCTGTTTTCTATCGGCAATCAAACTCATCGCAGGAAAACGCAGGATCGCGTTACCGCCCGAGGTGGATATCGACGCAGAGGTTGACCTGGGACTGGAGCACGGAGTCCACGGATTAGCCGCGCGCCTCAACGTCAGTTTACCCGGCATGGACCGTGAGACGGCAGAAGCGCTCGTGGATGCAGCCCACCAGGCCTGTCCCTATTCGCGCGCGACGCACGGCAACATCAACGTCACTACAAACATCGTTACAGCCCAAGCGGAGATGGTGCAGTGAAAATGCTCCAAGAAACGAGTCCGAACCGCCGCCGCTTTCTCCAGAACGCCGCCATCGCGCTTGGTGGCGCCCATCTCGCAACGACAGGCCTGGCAAAAGCGCAGACAAGCAAGTCGTTCTCCTCTGTCAAGCAGATCGATGCCGACCTTCTGAGCATTGGATACGCCGAAGAGGGGCCCGGCGAGAGACCGCCGGTGATCCTGCTCCATGGCTGGCCATACGACATTCACAGCTACGTTGATGTAGCTCCTCAATTGGCATCAAAGGGCTATCGAGTCATCGTTCCGCACCTGCGCGGATACGGTACGACACGCTTTCTTTCCAACGAAACGTTTCGGAATGGCCAACAGTCGGTTGTTGCACTCGACATCATTGCGCTCATGGACGCTCTCAGAATCCAAAACGCAATCATCGGCGGGTTCGATTGGGGGTCGCGAACGGCCGCTATCATGGCCGCGCTCTGGCCGGAACGCTGCAAGGCGATCGTCGCAGTGAGCGGCTATTTGATTACGAGCCTCGCTGCGAACCTGAAACCTTTGCCGCCGCAGGCCGAGTATGGCTGGTGGTATCAGTATTACTTCGCGACAGAACGCGGCAAGGTCGGCTATCGCGACAACCGGAACGAATTCAACAAGCTCATCTGGAAGAACGCATCGCCGAAGTGGAACTTCGACGACGCGACGTTCCGGCGCACTGCTGCTTCCTTCGATAATCCGGATCACGTCGACATCGTCATCCACAATTACCGCTGGCGCTTGAGCCTGGCGGACGGCGAATCCAAATACGACGGCCTCGAACGGAAACTCTTTCAAGGTCCCTCCATCACGGTTCCCACCATAACGATGGCGAGCGATTTCGACGGACCCGCGGCCGACGGCACATCTTATCGCAGCAAGTTCACGGGCAAGTATGCGCACCGCATCCTGAAAGGAATCGGTCACAACGTGCCGCAGGAAGCCCCGCGGGAATTTGCCCAGGCTGTCATCGATGTCGGGGCTTTATGAGAAATCTTTGGTCACTTGCCGCGGCGCTTAGCGCGCTGGTTGTGTGTGCCTCATGGCGATCGGCGCCGGCAAGGGAGATGAGGGGCGCGCGCCCGATTTCGATGCCGCCGTGGCATGGCTCAATTCTGCTCCATTGAACAGCAAGGCTCTGCGCGGCAAGGTCGTGCTGGTGAACTTCTGGACGTACTCGTGCATCAACAGCCTACGCGAGTTGCCATACATGAAAGCCTGGGCCGCGAAATACAAAGATGCCGGACTGGTGGTGATTGGTGTTCATGCGCCGGAGTTTGCTTTCGGGCAGGAGCCAGGGAACGTGCAGAAACCCGTTTCGGATTTGCGGATCGCGTACCCGGTCCCGATCGACAGCAACCACGCGATCTGGCGCGCATTCCGTAACGAATACTGGCCAGCGGACTATTTTCATCGACCAACCATGTTGCGGGACCTTCAGCCTCTGGCGAGTTAGGCGTCGGTCGCAATCGTACCGAAATTCGCCCCACGCGCTTAAGCTGATCGCTGAAAGCTGAAAGCTGGGGCCTAAGCGCCATTGACTTTCAGGCTGCCGGAGACACCCAAGTGCTACCCTCTCCTTAAGGGGCCGAGCGTGATCCTGCCGAAGCCATTGCTGTTGCTGACATCGGGCATGATCCTCTGCACGGCCGTCTACGCCTTCCAGCGCCCGTTCCGCCAATACCCCGGGGTGGAATATTTCGATTTCGAACTCCCTCCCAACTATCAGGAAAAGACGGAGTGGACCTTTGCCCGCCTGATGTTTCCACCGGGCCCCAACGACGGCTATCGCGGCCGATTTGACGGTGACTTCCGTCGGGGCCTGTCACTCTGGACCCAGGACTACCCCCGCGCCGATCGCCACTTTTCGACAGCGGTCGCGCGGCTCACCCGGCTCCACGTTCGGTCTGCTGAACAGCCTATCCTACTCGAGGATGGAGACGACGCCTACAACTGGCCCTGGCTCTATGCCGTCCAGGTTGGAGAATGGGGTCTCACTGCCGACGAAGCCAAGATTCTCCGCGAATATCTCCTTCGCGGGGGATTCTTCATGGCCGACGATTTTCATGGCAACTACGAATGGGAAATGTTCGAGAAGAGAATTCGGATGGTCTTCCCTGACCGCCCCATCGTCGAGATTCCCGATAACGATCCCATCTTCCACACCGTTTATGACCTGAACGACCGCGTCCAGGTCCCCGGCCGCGCCCATCTGTACCGGGGCTGCAAAAACTGCGGCGACGGAGGCGTAGGAGCCCATTGGCGCGGCATCTACGACGACAAAGGCCGTGTCATGATCGCTATCTCATACAACTCGGATCTGGGTGACGCGTGGGAATGGGCCGACGATCCTGAGTACCCTGAAAAAGCCGCCGGCCTTGCCGTCCGCATTGGAGTGAACTACATCATTTACGCCATGACCCATTGAAGGGCAAATTTTCATCCGGAAAGGGTTGAGCCACAAGCCAGCGACGCGAAGGCGCGCCATGCCCGGTGCCGACGGCGGAATCAACTCAATGGATCGTCCGCAACTCCCCCGGAAACTGCTGCCGCGAGCGCGCCACCTGCTCCTGAAGGTTCTTCTTCCCCACATAGAACGCCTTCCCCTTCAAATCGCGCTGATGCCGCGCCACTTGCGCATTCAACTGCCGCTCGCGCTCATCGAACGGCGGGTGCGACTGGAAATACGAGCCGATCGCACCAATCGTCGCCTGCGCCATCTCGCCCGTCGGAGTGCTCTCCCGCTGCGGAGGCGGCTCGTGGAACTCCGCCTTCATCCGCGCGAAAAGCGTCGCCGCCGCGTCCGGATCATACCCCGCCTTAATCGCCAGAGTCTCTCCGCCCGCGTCCGCCTCCAGTTCCTGGTACGGCGAGTTTCCTATCGTCGCAAGCCGGTGCCCGACCTCGACCAGCCAGCCTACCTCCGGCACCCCTGCCTTCCGCAGCGTCTCCTCGTACTGGTAGTGCTCTATGCAGTGCCGGAAGTCGACGTGCGAAATCTCGTGGCCCAATACCGCCGCGAGCTCCGCCTCCGATTGCACCATCCCGAGCATCGCGGACGTCACGAAAATCTGCCCGCCCGGAATCGCAAACGCATTAATCGACGGTGAGTCGTAGACGTGGAACTGGTAATGAATCCCCGGCCTCCGCACGTTAGGCACCAGCGTCTGACCCACGTCGGTGAGATACGCGCTCGATGTGCTTGGAATCGTCGCGGCAATCTCCGCCCCGATACGCATCTCATCCGCATCGCTCATGCGCGTCAGTTTCATCCCCACCTGGTCGGTATCGCGGAGCGCATCCGACCATAACGACATGAGCGACCCAAAGTTCACGCGCGGGTCGGTTCTCCCGATCGCCGCCAACACCACGCCCCCAACCAGGAGCGCAAACACAATCAGGAATCGTATTTTCCCCATGGCTGCCTCCTATAAATACCGCTTCACGTGATCGCGGAAGCGCGTATAGATCCACGACACGCTTACCATGATCAGGCCTAGCACGATGAACGACAGGATCCGGTACATCGTCTCCAGATTCCGCAGGTCGTAGAAGAATAGCTTCATCATGCATACCAGAAATAACGAGAGTCCCGAGAGCCGCAGGGTGCGGTCTCGAAGTGGGAATCCCGCGATCAGCAGCCCCACGCCTTCAATGCCCCATGCCACGGTGAGCATGCTGCCCGAAACTTCGTGGAAGAGAACGATCGTCAATAACACCGTCGAGAGCAGCGAGAAATACAGCCGGGCGCGCGACGGTTGTGGTACTGCAAGCTGCGCCGCAAAAAGGCTCGCAATCACGAGTGCGCCGATTGCGATCCGCTGGGGAGCGCCGGCCAGCGCCGTCGGATCATAGAAATCGGTAATCCAGCTTCGGAAAAACGCCAGCCCGGCAATCGCGAAGCTTTGCCATCGCAGATCGATGTTGTTCCAGCGCTGCCCGAACCAGATCAGGGCCAAGGCGAACAACGCCCAGCCAGCCGCCACCATGGACCGTCCCAGTTCGAACCGCATCAGGACAACCAGCATAATGGCCGCCGTGTACAGATACCCGCGGCTGATCTGTGGTTCTTTGTCGCGAACCCTCGTCCAGGAGTAATAGTGCGAGACGACAACCGGAATCACCGAGATGAGGCGATGCGAAACGCCAGCAGTCTCGCCCATTCCGGTGAAGTTGGCAACGAACAGCCGCCCGAACGCGGCCGCCCCCGAAGCATGCGCCTGCCATTGCACGCTGGGCATGTCCAGCATCAAGCCACCCTCGAGCAAGAGCAGCGACAACGCCGCCCAAGCCGGCGCCACGGCCTCCGCCGGAAGCAGCGCCCAAAGCGCCGTTAATCCGAACAACGTGCCCGCCGCCGAGATCACATCCGCCATCGGCTTCGATTCGCGAGCTACGTGCACGCGAGTGGCGAACAAGTACGCCGCCAGCGCCGCGAAAGCAGTCGTCAGCCGGTCGCGCAGCAAACCGTCGTTGTGGACCGGGAATACATTGGCGAACAATACCCAACCGGCGCCCGCCACGGCCACAACGTAAGCCTGCTGGACGAATTCCCGGGGCATCTTTCGCAGGCCAAACTCCAACAGCACGATGGCAAGTCCAATCCACCCAACCCCGACCCATTGTTCTGGCGTTAGCCGCCACACCAATGCCGCCAGGCCCGCGGTGGTAATCCATGACGCCATGAACCGCAGTGCCTCGCGTTCCGTCTCGCTGAAACGGTCCTGCGCTGACCGTAGCGCGCAAAGCGCCCCGGCATAAGCAACCAGCGCGCCCGCTGACAGAGCTCGCCAGGTGTGGACCGCGCCAGCGCCACAGAATCCCAGTGCCGCGACGCAGTATCCCTGAATTCGAAAATCCTGCAACCGAAACGCCCATCCGAACACAAACGCCGCCGCGGCAAACCCGAGCCAGGCCATTCCCATGTACTGATCCGGCGTCTTCATCCCGATGATCAAAGCGCAAACGCCCGCCGCCGCATAGCCGAAATAATGGTCCGGTTTCCGCAGCGCGCGGTTGACATAGAGCAGCACCGCCGCCGCAATGCCGGAAGGTGTCCAATTCGTGCCCGCCGGGATATCGACGGTGACGAACTTTCCAAGCACAACTGCAAACAGCGAACTCGCCACGTGCCGCGGGTACGCCTCACCGAAGAACAAGCCGGCCAGGAATAACAGTTGCGCCTCGGCTAACAGGCCCGCATTAGCCCAGACTCCGTGAAGCCTGAGCAGCAGTGCTGCTGCAGACCCGGCTGCCGCGATCGTCACTGGACCCTCATACCCACCGCCGAAGATCCGAGCAATGGTGCCCGCCTCAGGCGCAAAACTGGACGGCGGACACACCCTTGCACGCAGAGCCGTGCTGATGAAATACAACGCTCCGATCCCGGCCGCCAGCGCGAACACGTTGTGCGGAGCGGCATGCGACCACTTGACGTACGACAGCCCTCCGAACGCCAGGGCGTTCAACGGCAGAATCGCGCGTTCCGCATAGGTGTCCGTCCGACGCGCTGCCCGAAACACGTCGAAGGCCTCGAACATCAGCCAGTAAATAGTGAAAAGCGTCTGCGCGCCCTGGATTGAAGCGCCTGAATCCCCGCGCGAAGCACACGTTCCGTACGTCGCGACCAAGCCGAGGAGCGCCATCTCCGACCACTGGAAACGGTACGCCACATACAGCATCGAAGCCGCCAGCGGAATCAGGGCAACCACCGCGAACGGGGTGCTCGAAGCCATGGCCAAGGTCACGAATGCGATGAAATACGCCAGTCCGGTGACGGTCTGCGAGCGATACTTCAGCGAGTGCACAATCATCCCGGCCGCAACCGCCAACAGAAGCACGCCGCCAATCAGTGGGTCGAAGATGATCTTTGCGGCTTCCACCGCATACATCGCATAGGTGGTGAAGTACAGCGCCGCCCAGCCGCCGCCGATGAGGCCGCGGGCAAAAACGTTATAGCGGGCCTTGCGTTCCAGCCATACGCCGCCGCCCAACATGCCGGCGCTGATAGCGAGCGATATTGCGTCACGTCCCGCAGGTCCGATGCGGGTGAATGAGTAGCCTAACAGCAGCGCCATTCCCACCACGAGGATGAAGACGCCCAGCTTGTTGAGCCAACTCCCGCCGACGATCGCTTCCCACTCCTCGCCCTGCATCTTCTCGCGCATGCGCTCGGAGAATGTCGGGCCTGCCATCACCGGTTCCGGTTCGGGCTCGGGTTCAACCGGAGACTCAAAAAGGTTCTCGGGAATCGGCGGCGGCAGTGGCGGCGGCATAGACGGAGGCGCGGCTATCGCCACAGCTGCCGACGCGGCTAACGGCACGGCCTCCGGCTCCTGGGTCGGCTCGGGCGCCAGGTGACGAACTGGCTCCGGTTCCGGTTCGGGCGCTGGTTCCGGCTTTGCCGGCGGAGATGTCTCCACTTGCGCCGCGGATTTCACCATATGTTCCAGCGCCTGCTCCAGCGCAAACACGCGCTGCGTGAGCGAGCCTACCGAATCGAGGCGCCGCTCCAGCCTCCGAAAGCGCCGGGACAACACCAACCAGCGCACAAACAGAACGACAACGATAACGCCAAACAGGAAATCTTCCATGGCCGGCCTCTTTACAGGGTCTCGCCCGCGGCAACGCGCGCGCCGTTTGCTTTGGTCAACGCCAGGTTCTTGACGGCTCGCAGATCGAGTTTCCCGGTGCCGAGTGTCGGCAGGGTGTCGATCTGATAAAAGTTTTCGCGCTTGGGCAGCCACAGCCGCGGCAGACTCGTGTCCGAAAGCTGCTGCCAAAGCGCGGCAGGTGTAATGTCCACCGCCGTATAAAACGCCACCAGCCGTTCCCCGCGCTGCTCGTCTGGAATCCCGGTCACCGCGCAGCCATGCTCCCCGATGATCGCATAGATCGCCTCTTCCACTTTCAAGTGCGGCACCATTTCGCCGCCAATCTTGCTGAACCGCGACAGCCGGTCGGTGATGCGGATGAAGCCTTCATCGTCAACCGTCGCGATATCGCCCGTCACATACCAGCCGTCCTGCACCACTTCAGCCGTGCGGGCCGGTTGATTCAGATAGCCGGTCATGCGATTTGCGCCTTTGACGAGCATGAGACCTTCTTCGCCGGCTTCGACGGGTTCCATCGTGTTCGGGTCGACGATCCTGACAGCCACGCCAGGCAGCGGATGTCCGACCGTGCCCGCCTTGGCCCCGATCTGACTATCGCGGCCCGCTTCGTAATTCGGCCCGTTAACTGCGACGACCGGCGCCATTTCGGTGCAGCCGTATCCTTCGAGCAAATCCAGCCCGAACTTCTCGCGGAACCCCGCGGCGATCTGGTCGCGCAGCTTCTCGGCGCCCACCAGCACCCAGCGCAGCGAGGCAAACTCCTCCTTCGAGCACTTGCGGATGTATGTCGAACAGAATGTCGGCGTAGACAGCAGCAGCGTAGCATGATGCTTCAAAACCAACGCCCCGATAGCCTTTGCGTCGGTCGGATTCGGGTGGTAAACGACGCCGCAGCACGCGATCAGCGGGAACCAGATGGTCACCGTGAACCCGAAGGAATGGAAGAACGGCAGAACGCCGACGATGCGATCGCTCTCGGCGATCCAGAACACCTGGGCGATCGCCTCGATGTTCGAAATGATGTTGTACTGCGATAGCATGACGCCTTTCGGTGTGCCGGTGCTGCCGGAGGAGAAGATGACCGTCGCCATCGAATCCGGGGTCTGCTTCGGGGCCAGGATGCCGGCGGGCATCCAACGCGCCCGAACGTAGGCCATCAGCCTTGCAAATGATCCCGCGCTCTTCAGCAGGTCTTCCACGAACACCGCGCCGTCCGGCGTCTGCACGTTCGCCTTCGCCAGGAACACCTTCGAAGTAATCGTGGTCTTGATACCGCACTGTTCGGAAGCGGACGCCATCGCTTCCGGACCCGCCGTGAAGTTAAGATTCACCGGGACCTTGCCTGCCAGCGTGATGCCGATATTCACTAACGCTCCGCCGACCGACGGCGGCAGGAGAACGCCAATCATCTCCTCGGGGCCGCGTTCTTTCCGCATCCAGTCGGCGACGATCAGGCCGCCCGCCAATGCTTTGCCATATGTAAGTTCGCGACCGGTGGAATCGGCCATCGCAAATCCCGACCAGCTCTTGCGCGCGTTCTTAATGAAGCGCCGTGATAACGTGTCAGCGGAACTCTTACGATGGGCGGCTGCATCGCTGCCCAGCTCCTCGATCGCCTGGCGAACCTGGTGCGCGGTCGCGGAGTACGCCGGCATCGGCTGACCGAACGAAACGGTCACGGGGTACGGAATCCGCCGCGGCCATTTCCAGAAGAATTTGCCGCCCTTAAAGCTGAAGATGCTGCCCCACAAACGATCGAGATGTACGGGAATAACCGGAATGTCGAGGTCCTTCACGATCTTTTCGAGGCCGCGCTTGAAGGGCAGCATGTTGCCCGTCCGGCTGATGGCGCCTTCAGCGAAAATGCAAACCACGTGGCCGGCCGCGAGCTGCTTGCGCGCCTGCTGAATCGATTCCACGATGTCGCGCGGGCTGCTGCCCACCGGGATCGCGTTGGTAAGGCGAAAGAACCAGTTCAGAGCCTTCAGCTCGTAATACGGCTTCCAGATCATGAAACGGATGAACCGCTGGATGCACGCGCCGATCAGGAACCCGTCGATATGCGAGGTATGGTTCGCCACCAGCAGGGCCGGGCCGCGGAATGGGACGTTTTCATGTCCGACGATGCGGATTTTGTACACCGTGTGGGTCGCCATCCACAGGACGAAGCGAATCAGGAATTCCGGAACCACCTTCACGATGTAAAACGTCGCGAGCAGGGTCACGAAGCCGAACGCGAGGATCAGCTTGTCGGGGGTAACGTGCAGGCGGTCGTGGAAGACATACAGAACACCCGAAGCGATCAGTAGCCCGACGGTGTTGTAGAAATTGTTGGTCGCGATGGCGCGGCCTTTCTCCTTGTCTTCGCTGCGCTGTTGCAGGTAGGCGTTCAGGGGCACGATGAAAAGGCCGCTCGCGAGGCCCAACAGGGACAGCGAAATCACGGAGGCGATGTAAGACCACTGCGAGGCCCAGAGCACGATGCAGAACAGCGCCATCAGCAGTGAGCCGAGGGGAACGAGTCCGAGCTCCACCTTGTCGCCCGAGAGCCGGCCGGACAGCATGCTGCCGGCTCCGATTCCAACGGCCAGGCAGGTCACCATCAGGCCGACGTGCAGGTCGTCCGCTTTCAGCACTTCGCTGCCATACAGCAACAGGTCGAGTTGGAACAGCGCGCCGAGGAACCAGAAATAGGAGATCGCGATGACCGTCAGCCAGAGCGGCCGGTCGTGGATCAGGTGCTTCGTGCCGATGATCACTTCGGCGAAAGGGTTGAAACGGAACTTTTCGGTCGCGCCCGCCGGCTTGACATGAGGGATTCGCAGGCTCACGAAAAAGCCCACGATGGCGACGACCAGCGTCACGACACCCATCTTCCAGGGCTCGTCTTTCCACGCGGTGAAGAGAAATGTCCCGATCGAGGTGCCCAGGACGATCGCGACGAAGGTGCTCATTTCAAGCAGGCCGTTGGCGCGGGAGAGGTCCTTGTCGGGCAGCATCTCGGGGACGATGCCGTACTTCGCCGGGCTGAAGATGGTGGAATGCAGGGCCATCAGGAACAGCACGATCAGCATCAGCTCGATGCGGCTGGAGAAGAAGACGGCGAGCCCGAAGCACATCACCCCGATTTCGAACACCTTCACGGCGACCAGGACTTTGTGTTTGCTGACAGCATCGGCGAGATGGCCGGAATAGCCGGAGAACAGGAGGAACGGGATGACGAACACGGCGCCAGCCAGCGCCAGGTATTCGCTCCCCGATCCCGTATGCGCCGCGACATGGACCGCTCGGAGAGAAACGATGATCTTATATAGGTTGTCGTTGAAAGCGCCGAGGAACTGGGTCCACAGGAATGCCTGGAAGCCGTAGTTCCTAATCAATTCACGGAAGCTGCTGTTCGTCATGACTTTGTTAGGGCACTGCGGCTACCAACGCATCTTTCCATAGATTCAATAACATACGGTCGGCAGCGCGGAGTGCCGTATACAGCCAATGTCCGAAGGATGTACATTCGATGTACAGCTATGGCTTTGATCACACCAGCCGACCGTCCCTTTCTTTCCGCGGTATCTCAGCTAGCATACTGCAATCCGTTCATACCTGAGCGGATTCGTTGCGAGCGGGAGGCGCTCGGGGGCGATTTTGTGGAGGGCGAACCCGTTTGGAGCCTGCCGGTCGATGAACCGGAACGCCCGCGCGAGAACGTCTGGCGCATCGTCGAACGGTTGGAGCGCACCGTACACAGTCTTCGCGAGAAACTGTGCGAGGGCGTCGAGGCTTCCCAGCGTGATGTCGTGCTTTATGAGGATGCGGCCGTCCATCTTCTGTATCAGCGCTACTATCGGCGGTTCTTCGACGCAAGTTTCGGGACGGCTGCCAATGCGGGGCCGCATCGCTGGAACTTTTATCGGGAATTCCTCGAGGATTGGCGGCACTTTTTCGCGATCGACCGCGTGGACTTCCCCACGCACCACGAGCCGCGCCACACGTTTGCGGTCTTTCGACAGATCCAGCGGGCGTTTGAGCAGATTTTTCGGGACATCATTGGCGGCTCGATGCCGGCTGCGCGGTTGCGCGGGGCTGTTTGGGAATCGATTTTCACGCATGACATGCGGCGGTATCGCCGGACGCTGTACGCGCGCATGGGCGATTTCGCGACACTGATCACGGGGCCGTCGGGGACCGGGAAAGAACTGGCCGCGCGGGCGATTGCGCAATCGCGGTACGTGCCGTTTGACGAGAATCGGCTGAGCTTCGCCGATGACGATGGTGTATCCTTTTTCCCGATTAACATCTCGGCGCTTTCACCGACATTGGTGGAGTCGGAGTTGTTCGGGCATCGGCGCGGGTCGTTTACGGGGGCGATCGGGGATCGCAAGGGATGGCTGGAGACTTGTCCGCCGTTGGGTTCTGTGTTCCTGGATGAATTGGGAGATATGGATCCCGCGATTCAGGTGAAGCTGCTGCGTGTGATCGAGACGCGGAAGTTTCACCCGGTTGGCGACACGGCGGCGCGGCAGTTTCACGGGAAGCTCATCGCGGCGACAAATCGCGATCTGGCGGGGGATATTCGGAGCGGGCGGTTTCGGGAGGATCTGTACTATCGGCTTTGTTCGGACCAGATCGCAACACCGTCACTGGCCGAGCAGGTGGCGGATTCGCCGCATGCCATGCACGAAATGATTGTTTACATGGCGCATAAGGTGGCGGGAGCCGAGGCGGATTCCCTGGTCACGGAGGTCAGCGAGTGGATCGATGAGCACCTGGAGCGCGGCTATCCTTGGCCGGGGAATTATCGGGAATTGGAGCAGTGTGTGAAGAATGTCTTGATCCGGCGGGATTATCGGCCCTCTCGGAGTGGGGAGCGCGGCGATTTCGCGGAAGATATCCGGATGGGACGGCTTACGGCCGAGGAGCTTGTGGCTCGGTATTGCACCATTGTTTATCGGTTGACGGGGAGCTATGAGGAGACGGCTCGCCGGGTGGGTTTGGACCGGCGGACCGTCAAAAGCAAAGTTAGTTCTACCGCCTAAAGGCGGCGTTACTGTCTACTCCTTCGATCTTGGCGTATTCGTTATCCCAGAAGGATTGTGATTTGAGGGATTCGAGGTACTCGTGAGAGTAGCCAAACTTCGTCCAGACCTCTTCCTTGTACGCGAACAGCCGTTCCTTCTGTTCGCAGGGACGCACGTCGAGGATGTCTTCAGCAGCGCCGTCTCTTTCGAACGATGCGGCGGACGCGTCGAAGTCGGCGAGAACGGACGGATAGCGATCGAAGCCGTCTGTCGCAATGGTTACGATGTTGTCGTCGGGGCCGAGCCCGAGGTGGCGGGCCATGCGGATAGATCCAAGAATGTTGCAGATGCCCGAGATGCCGAACAGGCCTTTTAGCGGCGCACAGTTTGCTTCTACCCAGGCGAGTCCGGCAATGCAATCGATGTCGTGGATCATCGCGACGTAGTCCGTCGTCAGCACGTTGTGAATCAGCGTAACCATCTTGTCACCGATTCCCTCGATGCGGTGTGTGCCACGGCCGTTGTTGAAGAGCGTCGAGCACTCCTTGGGTTCGAGGGCGCAGACGATGGAATCGGAGAATTCCGCTTTGATCTCGTCGCCGGCGGCGAGGGTCCCGGCCGAACCGGGGGCTGACACGAACGCTGCGACTCTCCCATTGCCGTAATCGCGCGCGGCTTCGAGAGCGCTGCGTCCTGTAACGTAGCGGTGGAAGCGGTAGTTGGGAAGCAGTTCGAATTGCGCCAGAATCTTGTATCGTGGGTCTTTCTTGTAGTGTTCGGTTCGTTCCAGTGTGAGGATGACATCGCTTTCAGAGCCGGGTGTCAGATCCAGTTCCGCGCCGTACCGCCGAATGCGTTCGTAACGTTCACGGCTCATTCCTTCGGGCATCACCACGATGGAGGAGTAGCCCATGAGCCGGGAAATATAAGCGACGCCGATGCCAAAGTTGCCGGTGGATGGACCAATGATTGTGTGAACGCCGGGCTCAATCTCGCCGGCCAACTCGCCTTCCATCAGGGTCGTGTACGCGGGACCGACCTTGTGGCTGCCGGACGGGAAATGACGGCCCGTGAGTACGATGATGTTGGCCTCAACTCCCGTCAGTTCCTTCGAGAGGAGCACGTGGCGGATGCGGTTGTCGGGGCCTCGCCAGGTGATGTTGAAGAGGTTGTTGGGGTCAAACTCGTCCGTGACGGCCCGAAGGTTGGGATACAACATCTCTTGATACGTCGGGCCGGGAATAGTGGCTTTCATTGGTCTCCTTTAGATTCTCTCCCACAGTTTGCGAGCGCAGGCGGCGGCCTTTTCGGCGATCTGGCGCTCGTCGATGCTCACGCAGTGCTTGTCTAGCACGACCCATTGGCCGTTTACCAGCAGGGAGTCGACTGGGGCGTTGGACAGGCCGAAGAGGGCGTGACCGAGCAGATTCGAAGAGTCGATCGGGGTTGGCGGGAAATAGTCGAGTACGAGGAGGTCGGCGTTGGCGCCTCGTTCGATTCGACCGACGTCGAAACCCCAGATCTTTTTGAGGATGGTTCGGTTGTTCAGGAAAGCGGCGGCGAAGACTGCTTTGGGGTCCTTCTGAATGTGCAAGGCGGTTTTGAATTCGTCCCAGAGGCGGGGCGAGTAGCCGTCGGAGCCGAGGCCGACCAGGACTTTGTCGTGGAACAGTTCCGGAAGGCGCGCTGCACCCACTGCGTTGTTGCAGTTCGACTGCGGGTTGTGAACTACGTTCGCACCGGTGCTCGAGAGGAGCTTGCGCTCGGCGGCGGTTACGTGAACGCAGTGCGCAGCGATAGTGCGTTCGTTGAGAATGCCGAGTTTGGCAAGGCGCCGGACGGCTCCCCGGTCGCAGCGGTCCTCGGCGACGTGGACGTGAAACGAGTCGCATGCTTCGCGGCAGGCTTGCAGCGTGTGATCGCTAAGCGTGAACGCAGCGTGCAGGCCGAAAGCAGCTTGGACGAGCGAGTCGGTTCGCCGGGCTTCGATGAATCGGACGTTTTCGCGGATGGCTTCGCCGGTGCTCTTGCGGCCGTTGCGATCGCTGGTTTCGTAGCAGGTGGCTCCCCGGAGGCCGACATCCTGGAAGGCTTTTTCGATCAGATCGAGGCTGCCGGTGCAGGCGCTTGGGCTGGAGTGATGATCGATGACGGTGCCGACGCCGTTCTTAGCCGAATCGATCAGTCCAACTAGCGCACTATAGTAGACGTCTTCCGGCGTCAAAGCCCGATCGAGACGCCACCAGAGCTTCTTCAGGATTTGAGGGAAATTTCGGGGCGCCGGGCCCGGGAGGGAAATGCCGCGCGCGAGGGTTCCGTAGAGATGCGAGTGGCAGTTGATTAGCGCGGGCATCAGAAGACGGCCGCCCAGGTCCACACCGTCAGCCTTCTTTGTGGAAACCGATGCGATGGTGCCGTTAGACGCGATCTCGACACTGCCGTGGTTCAGCACCCGATTTGCGCCGTCGAAGGTCAGGATGCGGGCATTGGTGAGGATCATGCGGCCACAATGTGGGTTCCGGCTTCACCGCGGAGCGCGCGGGCGACCTGCTCCGTGGAAGTGATGATGCACTCTTCGCCGCCCTGCTCGACGAAAGCGATTCCGGCTTCGATTTTGGGGCCCATGGAGCCGGTAGGAAACTCACCGGCCCAAAGGTGTTGGCGGGCTTCGTCGACCGTGATTCTGTCCAGCCAGCTCTGGTCGGGCCGGCCGAAGCGGATCGCGGCGCGGTCGACAGACGTCACGATGATCAGCTTTTCGGCGAACAGATCGTGCGCCAGCAGTCCAGAGACGCGATCCTTGTCGATGACGCCTTCGACGCCGGTGAGGCGATCGCCTTCCCAGGCCACGGGAATTCCGCCGCCTCCGCACGCGATGACGACAACCCCGTCGTGTACGAGCCGGGCAACGGCCTCTTTCTCCAGTATCTTCACCGGCCGCGGCGACGCTACAACGCGCCTCCAGCGATTCGGCTCAACTTCACGCAGGACCCAATGCGGTCTTTCAAGAACGATCTGGTCGTGCTCGGCAGGGCCGTAGAAGGATCCGATGGGCTTGCTTGGATTCGAGAGGTCGGGGTCGTTTTCATCCACCAGGACCTGCGTGATAAGGGTCGCAACGCCGCGGCGGATGTTCTGACGGCGGAACATTTCCAGGGCGAGACGTTGGATCATGTAGCCCATGCCGCCTTGCGAATCGGATACGCAGGTGTCGAGAGGCAGTCGCGGCACCCGGCGCTCGCCTTCTTCGACGCGGATCAGGATGTTGCCGATTTGCGGACCGTTCCCGTGTGTGATGACGATGCCGTAATCGCTGTGAAAGAGCGGCGCCAGATGATTTAGCGTCTCGGCGGTGTGTTCGAACTGCTGCGGGATCGTGCCGGGTTCGCCGGGCCGCGTGATGGCGTTACCGCCCAATGCGACTACGAGGATGCGTGCCATGGATTCGTCCTGGGCAGGGTTCCGCGCCGCGCGATAGACGGCGTGTCAAACGGGCAGGCGAAACCGCCTGCCCCACCAAGCCGCATAGCCGCAACCGGAGAGTATTCCTGTGCTGGAAAACCTGCAGAATTATCCGGCATCTTCGTATTCGATTTCGTGGTCGGACATAGTCAGTGCCATGATGGACTTCGCTGTGTGCAGGCGGTTCTCCGCTTCGGTGTAAACGACCGAGTTGGGGCCGTCGATCACTTCGTCGGTCACTTCGTTGCCGCGATCGGCGGGCAGCGGGTGCATGTAGAGCACGTCTGGCTTGGCCAGTTTCATGCGCTCGGCGTTGCAGATCCAGTGGGTGTACTGCTTGGCGATGCGCAACGATTCGGCGGGGTTCGAGCCCATGGTGTCCAGGCAGCCCCAGCTCTTAGGGATGACCACGTCGGCGTCCTCGAAGGCTTCTTCCATGCTGTCGACGACTCGGAAGTTGCCATTTTTGCGCGCGGCTTGCATCGTCTCCGGCATGAGACCGTACTCGGGCGGGTGTGCGAGCACTACATCCATGCCGAAGCGAGGCATCAGCATGATCAGGCCCTGGGGCACCGAGAGCGGCTTGGCGTAGCTCGGCGCGTAGGCCCACGTGACCGCGATCTTCAGACCGCGCAGGTCGCGCCCGCGCTGTTCGCGAATGGTCATGAGGTCGGCAAGCGTCTGGCAGGGATGGTCGACGTCGCATTGCATGTTGATGACGGGCGCTTCCGCCCATTTCGCGACCTCGCGCATGTAGGCGTTGCCTTCGCCCGGGATCAGGTCGTGACGGATGGCGATGCCGTGCCCGTAACTGGAAAGGATTATCCCGGTGTCCTTGGCGCTCTCGCCGTGGGAAACCTGCATAACGTCAGCGGTGAGGAAGTGCGCGTGGCCGCCGAGCTGCGTCATGCCCGCTTCGAAGGAGTTACGCGTGCGCGTCGACTTGTCGAAGAACGTCAGGAAGATGGTTTGATCAGGCAGGTGGCGATGCGGGACGCGGCGCTTGAATTTACACTTCAGGTCGGCGGCCACGTCGAGCATGACGTTGAGCTCGGCGTTGCTCCATTCCTGTGTGGTGATCCAGTCTCGTCCTTTAAAAAGCGCTGTCTTAAGCATTGGTGGCGGTCTCCTGCAGAGTCGCGGCGTTGGCGAAATGCACGTGGTTTGGGTTATTGATCGATTCGAGGAGCATCTTCAGTTTGAGAAATGGGAGCAGGTCGAGGGTGACGGGTTTGCTCCAGCGGATGGGCGTGTTGTCGGCCAGGCGGATTTCGATTTCGGTGTCGCCCTGCTGGAGGAGCGCAGTTTCGGCCTGTCGCGTCAGGACGTAGGACGCACCGTCGATCGTTCCATGGATGGTGTTGCCGTTGACGTGGAAGCCGTCTTGGATTGCGTGCTTTTGGTAGGTTTCCAGCGTACTGAAGAAGCAAGGCTTGGCGTGTTGCGGGCCTCCGTCTTCGGGGCAGAATATGTTGCAGTTTCCACAATCGTTGCAGATGTCGGCGTAATTGGCGAGTTGGTGGGCTTTGAAGATTCGCAGGACTCCTCCCGGGAATCGGATCAGGTCATCGGATTCCAGTTGGAAGTTGTCGTATGCGATGGTTGCCGGCTCAGTCTCGTAGGCGAAGTTGGCATCGTTGGGGCACACAGGGATGCATTTGTCGCAATTGATGCAGTCGTAAAGCCAGAGACTGGTGCCAATTTTCCGTGGGACTGCTTTGTTGTGGGCCTGGGTGTAACGGGGATTCGCCAGCGCTTGCTCGAAGAGGCTTAGCTGGTCGTGGCTGAGAACGAAATCTGAGATCGTCGTTACTTGACGCTCGCGCATCCTGTCGGCGAGATTATCCAGGTATTTGATTAGTCTTGAATAACCGCCAGGGCGAAGCAGGTCGGTGCACGTGGTTACCGGGACGAAGCCCATCGCTACAGTTGCGGCAATGTTGTGCGCGTCCAGTCCTCCGGAGAAGGACATGGGCATGCTGAAGGCCTGCCCCACCTTCTGCGCCAACCTGAGGGCGATGGGGTGGAGCGGGGGCCCAGACATGTACATCACATCGCCGCTTAGGAGGTGCTTGTGGTTTTTCACTACCAGGGTGTTGCAGACTTTTAGGGAGAAACTCCTGGCGTGCCTGGAGGCGGTGCGTTGCAGCCGCGGGATCAGGTCGATTGCTTCGTCGAATTGCAGGTCATTGTCGAAGGCGGGAGGGTGCAGCAGGATCTCGTGATAGCCGAGGGCGTCGTGAAGGATATGGCTGATTTCATCCCGGCCCAGCAGGGTTGGATTCAGCTTGACACAGACGTTGCAGCCCATCTCGGCTACCAGGAATTCGACTATTCCCTCGATTTCGTTTGCGGGGCAGCCGTGGAAGGTGGACAGACTGATGCTGTCGCTGATGCAGTTCTGAAACGGGAGATCGCGGTATTCGGCGGAGAGTTCCGGGCGCAACTCGTCGATGATCGACGACGCATTCTTCATCGATGCGATCCAGGAGCGGACACGCGGTGAACGAATTCCGTCGAGGTTGTATCCGACACTCATGTCGAATATTGTGTCGGTTGGGATGTTGCCGCCGAGACGCTGCGAGGCCTTGAGAACATCCAGAAACATCGACGCCTTGACGTATTCGCGCAGGGACTGCTCCAGTCTCAGCTCTTGCGACCACTCGACGTTGTAGCCGACGTTCGTGGCGTCGATGCAAGGGCGCGGAATGTCGAGTTCGTCGAGGATCTGAACGGTCTTCAGCTCGATGATGCGTGCTCCGCCCAACCAGGACAGGACAATGTTCTGCGCCAGTTGGCCGTGAGGACCTGCTGCCGGACCCAGAGGCGTGGATGCGCGCCGCCCGTGGAATTCTACGGACAGATCGAGATCGGGATAGCCACGGAAGAATTTGGTTTGGGGCAGGTCGAAGATTTTGCCTTCCCGATCGAGTTCGAGAAAGGCCCGCCGCAAAAGCAATGCGAGCGGGACGGGCACAAGCTCAGCCATTGGACTTGCGTATCGTCGCCAGGTAGTTCAGCGGGAACGCGGCGTAGAACTGTGCGGCGTCGACCAGGTGACGGATCGGGACGCGCTCGAGGACGCTGTGTGCGACTTCTTCTTCCCCGGGACCGAAGCCGATGGTCGGGACTCCCATGAGGCCCATGGTCGCGACACCGTTTGTGCTGAAGGTCCACTTATCGATGTGCGGGCTGCGATCCCACAGTTGGCAGAAGGTCGAGACGGCGGCGATCGCCAGAGGATGTGATGGATCGAGAACCCACGTCGGGTAGTATTTCTCCATCGGATAGCGGAGGCCGGTGTAGCTCGGGGTTTCGTAGGTCAGGACGTCGATTTCGGCGTGTTCGGCGCCGGGGAGGGTTCGCACTTCTGCAAGGGCGCTTTCCTTCGTTTCACCGGCGGTGAGGCGGCGGTCGAGATGGATTGCGCAGGCCCCGGGGACGGCGCAGAGCGACGGGGAGAGCGAGCGGATCTGCGTGACGGCTATAGTGCCTTTGCCGAGGAAGTAGTCCTGGCGAAGGCGGGCGTTCAGATTCTCGACCTCCTGGATGATGCGCGTCATTCTGTAGACAGGGTTGTCGCCGCGTTCGGGGGCGCTGGCGTGACAGGAGCGGCCGCGCAAGTGGAGCTCTATTTCCATGCGGCCGCGGTGGCCCCGGTAGATGCCCAGGTTGGTTGGCTCGGTGATGACGACGCAGTCGGGACGGATGCCGTCTTCTTTCAGGATGTAGAGCCAGCAGAGGCCGTCGCAGTCTTCTTCCTGCACGGAGCCGACGACGTAAAGCGTGTAGTCGTCGTGAAGGCCGAGTTCCTGAATCATTTTGCCGGCGTAGACCATGCTGGCCATGCCGGCACGTTGATCGCAAGCTCCGCGTCCCCAGACGTAGCCGTCTTCGACCTTGCCCCGATGCGGGTCCCAACCCCATTCCTTGGGATCGCCGACGCCGACGGTGTCGGTGTGGGAGTCCATCATGATGATCTTTTTGCCGGAGCCGATGCGGCCGAGGATGTTGCCCATCGGATCGATGCGGACCTCGTCGAAACCCACATTCTCCATTTCCTGGCGGATGCGTTGGATGACGGGGCCTTCCTGACAGCTTTCGGCGGGGATGGCGATGAGGTCGCGGAGGAAACGAACGATGTCGGGTTCGTAGGATTGCGCCAGGGCGGCGAGGCGCTCGCGGTTGAGGGTGTCGGGGAGGACGGCTTGCATCATGGGGTTAATTCCTTCGACCGCCTGAAGGCGGCGTTACGCTTCGACCGCCTGAAGGCGGCGTTACTTTTTGACCGCCTAAAGGCGGCGTTACTAGGTCTTCGGGGTGGATGGGGAGTTTGGTGATTCGGATTCCAGTGGCGTTGAAGATGGCGTTTGCGATTGCCGGGGCTACCCCGTTGATGGGGACCTCGGAGACAGACTTTGCGCCGTAGGGGCCTAGCGGCTCGTGGGTTTCCACCAGGATGGTCGTAAGCTTGGGCATGTCTTTCGCGCTGAAAATCTTGTAGTCCATAAAATTCGCGTTTCGCGGATGGCCCGCTTCGTCGAGGAGCAGTTCCTCGGTGAGCGCATAGCCGAGTCCTTGCGTTACTGCGCCTTCTACCTGACCTTCGGCTTGCATCGGGTTTACGGCTTTGCCGAGGTCGACGGCGCTGGCGAGGTGCAGAACGTGAACCTGCCCTGTTTCGGTGTCAACTTCCACCTCGGCGAACGTCGCGCAGAAGGGTGGCGGACTGTCCGTGTTGAAGTGCGACGCTCCGTCCATGATTTGGAATTTTTCGCGGTACAGCGCCTGGAGGGCGATTTCGGACATGGTCACGGATTTGCCGTTCGCGCAGACGCTGTTGTTGGCCCAGGTGAGCTGGTCGGCGGGCGTGTCGAGCATCTTGGACGCCAGGCCAAGCACCTGCGTGCGCACTTTTTCGGCGGCTTTTTTTACGGCCCCGCCGGAGATGATGGTGGTGCTGGAGGCGTATGCGCCCACGTCGAAGGGCGTGATGTCGGTGTCGCCCGAGGTGATGATGATTTTATCCAGCGTGACGCCAAGTGTTTCGGCGGCGATCTGCGAGAGGACGGTGTCAGCCCCGGCCCCGACGTCGGATGCTCCCACTTGCAGATAAAACGAACCGTCTTCGTTCATCTTGAGGAACGCGGAAGCCCAGTCGATTCCCGCAATGCCGCTGCCCTGCATGCTGCACGCCATGCCAAGGCCGCGCTTTTTAGTGCTCCAGCCGATCGCCTGCGCGCCACGGTCGAGGCATTCCGGGAGGCCGCAACTGCGTATCACTCGCGGCAGCCCTTCCTTGCCTTCGCCGAGTTGCGCGGAGAGCTTATCGACGTCGCCGAGACGGATCATGTTTTTGCGTCGAAATTCGACCGGGTCCATGCCGAGCTCGTGGGAGATTTCGTCGACCAGGCTCTCCTGTGCGAAGAAGCCTTGCGGGCAACCGTAGCCTCGGAACGCTCCGGCCACCGGCGCATTGGTGTAGACCACGTGGCATTCGAAGCGGATGTTCGGGGCGCGGTAGAGCGGCAGCACCTTGCTGCCGGTATTGCCTTGAACGGTGGTGGCGTGGCTCCCGTACGCTCCCGTGGTGGAGATGACTTTCAGGTGGCTGGCCACTATGGTGCCGTCACGTTTGACGCCCATCTTCATCCGCAGGATCTGCGGGTGGCGGCTGCGCGCCATGTAGAATTCCTCTTCGCGCGTGTATTCGGTTTTGACGGGCCGCCTGGCGGCCAGAGTGAGCGCGGCGGTGATATCTTCGAGCAGCATCTCCTGCTTACCGCCAAAGCCGCCTCCGATGCGGGGCTTGATCACGTGCACCTGGCTGACGGGGATCTGCAGAATCATCGCAACCTGGCGGCGGCAGTGGTAGGGGACCTGCGTACTGCTGCGAATGACGAGGCGGCCGTCGGGGTCGAGCCAGCAGATGGTGACGTGCGGCTCAAGCGGCGTGTGCTGCTGGCGGCCCGTGCGGAATTCTCGTTCGAAGATGTAGTCGGATTCGAGAAAACCCTGATCTACGTCTCCGATTTGCCGCAGGATGTAACCGGCGATGTTGTGTGCCGCGTCGTGAATGTTTTTTGCATCCGGCTCGTCGTGGATGACAGGCGCTCCGTCGGCCATCGCCTGTTCCATGTCGAGCACGGCGGGCAGAACTTCGTAGTCCACTTCGATCAGCTCGATGGCGCGTTCAGCGATGGCTCGGGTTTCGGCGGCGACGGCAGCGACGCGGTCGCCTACAAACCGGAGCTTGGAGTCGAGGAGGTAGGTGTCATAGGGAGAGGGCTCGGGCCAGGCTTGACCAGCGGTGGTGTGGGGCACTCGCGGAACGTCTTTATACGTCAGAACGGCGTGTACTCCGGGCAGCGCCTTGGCCCTGGCGGTGTCGATGCGCTTGATACGGGCGTGAGCGTGAGGGCTCGGCAGAATTTTCCCGTAGAGCAGGCCGGGGAGGTTGATGTCATCGGTGAAAGCGGCGCCTCCTGTGACGAGTTTTACGCCGTCGACTTTGCGGACATTAGCTCCGATCATTTCGTTGCCTCCCGGCGGGCGGCGACGTCCAGCACCGCTTCGATCGCCTTGATATATCCGGTGCAGCGGCAGAGATTGCCGCCGAGTGCTTCGCGAACCTCGGCTTCTGTTGGGTCGGGGTTGTGGTTGAGGAGCGCGCGCGCGCTCAGGAGCATTCCGCCGGAGCAGAAGCCGCATTGAACAGCGCCGCGATCGAGGAAGGCGATTTGAAGGGGATCGAGCTCGCCGTCATGGGCGAGTCCCTCGATGGTGATGATCGCCCGGCCCTCAGCTTGCGCGGCGAACACCATGCAGGCGTTCACGGGCTTGCCATCGAGAAGGATCGTGCAGGCGCCGCATTCCCCCTTCTCGCAGCCGCGCTTGACTCCGTAGTAGCCTTCGCGGCGCAGGACGTCGAGCAGCAGATCGCCGGGGCCGATTTCCCAGGCTAGGGGCGTTCCATTTAACGTGAAGCGCAGTTCCATGGTTGTCATTTCGAAACTCCTGCTTGGGCGGCGCATTCGTGGAGGGCGCGCGCGGTTAGGACGCTGCTCATTTGTCGGCGGTAGGCCGACGTAGCCCGGACGTCGGTGATCGGGTTGATCGACTTCGTGACGGCTTCGGCGGCTTCGCCGATTGCGTTGGTGTCGAGAAGGCGGCCCGTTAGTATTTGCTCGGCTTGAACGGCTCGGACTGGCGTGGGCGCGGCGGAACCCAGTGCGATTTTCGCCCACTTAACTCGGGAGCGCGCGTCGAGTTGGAAGCCGGCGGCGACGTTGACCAGGGCGACGTCGATGGCGGTGCGGCCCAGTTTTTGAAAGGACCAGCCTGTTCGTTTTCCTGCCGGTGGGGCCGGGATGGTGATTTCAGTGAGCAAGCCCTTGTGTGGTCCGGCCAGGTAGTCGGCGATCGGGACCTCGCGTTGACCTCGCTCGCTCGCGATCACTACGAGGGCATCTAGTGCGAGCAGCGCCGTCACCGTGTCGGCCGCCGGCGAGCCGTGCGCCAGGTTTCCTCCGATTGTCGCAAGATTGCGGTTTTGGACAGATCCACATGTGGCGGCGGCTTGGTTTAGAAGGCCATTCGCCATGCTGCGGAGTTTGGGTGAGTCCTCGATCTCGGCCATCGTCGTCGTCGCTCCAATGCGATAGGTGCCTTTGTCGCGGCGGATGTAGGTCAGGCCGGCATTGGTGATGTCGATCAGGAATCGGATGGACCGGTCCGCGTCGACGATCACGTCGGTTCCCCCGGCCACGATTCTCGCTTCGCCGTTACCGGCGCGGAGGAGGCGCAGGGCTTCGCGGATTGTTGCCGGCCGGTAGAATGCTTCTACGTGTTCGAACATTTTTCAGATCCTTTGGTGGCGCTGCCACGGATCACATGGCAGGCGAAACCGCCTGCTCCACCTTTCCACGGCGGGGTTGTTTGTGCGACTGGTCTGAGACATGGGGCTTCTCGACTGATCGCGTTGGGCCGACTGGCAATCGTCCAGGCGCTGGCAGGCTGCCCCACAGCGCTGCCGCCAACTTGCGGTGGCGAGCCAGGATTCGGTTGAGAGGAATGGTTTTCAGTTCGCCGCGCTCGACAATGATCCGGCCTTCGACGATCAGAGCGTCGACTTGCGCCGGAGCGCAGAGGAGCAGGGCGGAGAGCGGGTCGCCGGCCCCGCTGAAGCCGATGCCTCGCAGGTCGAACAGGGCGATGTCGGCGCGCTTTCCTTCTTCGAGCGATCCGATGTCGTCGCGGCCCAAACAGCGGGCGCCTTCGATCGTCGCCATTTCGAGAGCGTCGCGAACGGTGATCGCCGCTGCTCCGTGCTGGAGGCGGTGCAGCAACAACGCCTGGCGCGCTTCGGCCAGCATGTGCGAGCTGTCGTTCGATGCGCTCCCGTCGACTCCCAATCCCACCGGACACCCGGCCTGGCGCAACGCGAGCACGGGCGCGCAGCCGGAGCCGAGACGCATGTTGGAGGTCGGGCAATGGGCGATTCCGACCCTGGCGCGGCCCAGGCGTTTGATTTCAGCGCGGTTGAAGAAAATCCCGTGTGCCAGCCAGGTTTGGTCGGAGAGCCAGCCTACGGACTCGAGAAGGTCGAGGGGACGTTTTTGGAAGCGCTCCAGGCAGTAGGCTTCTTCGTCGCGGGTTTCGGCCAGGTGCGTGTGCAGCCGAACTCCGTGACGCGCAGCCAGGCTCGCCGTGTCGCGCATGAGCTGCGGCGAGACGGAGAACGGGGAGCAGGGCGCCAGCGCGATGCGCAGCATCGATCCTGGCGATGGGTCGTGATACTTCCGGATGAGGCGCTCGGAATCTTCCAGGATTTTTGTTTCGCGCTGGACCACGGAATCGGGCGGCAAACCGCCTTCGCTCTTGCCGACGCTCATGCTGCCGCGGGTGGGGTGGAAACGAATCCCGATTTTCCGGGCAGCTGCGATTTGGGCATCGATCAGCTCTTTGTGGCCGCGGGGGAACACATAGTGGTGGTCGGTTGTTGTCGTGCAGCCCGAGAGGAGGAGTTCGGCCATGCCCACCAGAGCCGCCGTGTAGACGGCTTCTTCGTCGAGGCGAGCCCAGATCGGATAGAGCGTGCGCAGCCAGTCGAAAAGTTCCACGTCGGCGGCGGGGGCATAGGCTCGGGTGAGCGTCTGATAGAGATGATGGTGGGTGTTGACGAGCCCGGGAATCGCGACGGAATGGCGTGCGCTGATGACCTGGCCGGCTTGCGGAGGACGCGTCGTGCCGATCTGCCGGATCACTCCGCCTTCGATGTAAATGAAGGCGCCATTGAGGACGGTGTCTCCAGTGAGCAACGTATGGATATCGCGAATCAGGAGCGACACGAGGCGACCCCCTGAGCTTTTAAGATTTCATCGAGCCCGGACCCGTTGGGCGCGATGTCGTAGGGTGCCCCAACCGCGCGGCGGCCTGACTGCACGTCTTTCAGGCCATTACCGGTGATCAGGGCGACCGCCTCGGCGCTCTTTGCGACGATTCCTTCTTCAACCGCCCGTCGCAGACCGGCGATCGCCGTGGCGGCGGCGGGTTCCGCGAAGATGCCGGCGAGGCGTCCCGTGTCGCGCATGGCTTCGAGGATCTGCTCGTCGGCAACGTTGATCATGACGCCGCCCGACTCACGCACGGCAAGCACCGCCTTCTTCCAGTTGCGCGGGACTCCGACGGCAATGCTGTCGGCGATCGTGTGGGGTTCAATGGGCTGGAGCGGTTGGCTGGTTTCGAAGCAGGTTGTGACCGGCGCAGCACCTTCGGCTTGGACGCCGAGCAGCCGGGGAGTGCGTTCGATCAAACCCAGAAGCTTCAACTCGCGGAACGCTTTCCAGACTCCGGCGATTGTACATCCATCACCGACCGAGACCGCCACCCAGTCCGGCGGCTGCCAATCGAGCTGCTCGGCGATTTCGAGGCCGGCGGTTTTTTTGCCTTCGACGAGATAGGGGTTGATGCCCGAATTGCGGTTGTACCAGCCCCATTTTTCACAGGACTGCCGGCAGAGCTGGAAGGCCTCCTCATAACTGCCTCGGACTCGCAGCACGACCGATCCGAAGATCAGGAGTTGGGTGATTTTGGGCTCGGGGGCGCGTTCCGGGACGAAGATGACGCTGCGCAGGCCCAAAGACGCTGCCATGCCCGCGCAGGAGGACGCGGCGTTGCCGGTGCTGGCACAGGCGATGATTTTCTTTCTCTTTTCGCGGGCTTTAATGACACCGATGGAACTGGCTCGGTCTTTGAGGGAGCCGGTTGCGTTGCGGCCGTCGTCTTTGAGGAGCAGGCGGCGAATCCCTATGAAGCGCGCCAGTGCAGGGGCATTCGTCAGCGGCGTCCAGCCGACGGTGAGCGCGGGGATCGGCGCGGTCTCGCTGATCGGCAGCAATTCACGGTAGCGCCAATGAGATAGGTCGAGGCGAGCCTTCAGCTTCCTCCGCGTCAGAATGCGCCCGATCGCCGGGTAATCATACTGAACGTCGAGGATGCCGCATGGCCCGCAACGAGGGCACGTGTACGGCACGCGGGTGGTGTGGACCATCCCGCAGTTGAGACACTTCAACCCCTGGACGAAAGCCAAGACACGAATGGGGCAGCACGCGGGATTCCACGTGCTGCCCCATTGATATTCAAATGAGACGGCGAGTTATTGCGTCAAATGCCCCAGGGGACAAGTGGCAGAAACCCATTCCGCGCGGCACTATAGCCGCATCCAAGGAATACGCCTGCGTGTTCTTGGTGATGTCCACAGGCAGGGTAGAGAACGCCGCGTAGGCAGGCTGTGGAAGGGTGAAGCAGGCGGTCCATGGCGAAAGTCTAAATGCCTTCACCCTTCCACGGTTTCCAATGCGCTACTAGAAGCTGGCGCGGAGGGCGAACTGGAAGGCTCGCGGTCCACCGCTTCCGAATACGCTGCTGATGCGTGAGGTTGGTTGGCCGAATACCGGACTGGACAGGTCGCCGGAATAGCCGCCCAGGTTCGCGATATTCAGGATGTTAAAGCATTCCCCAATGGCGTTAATGCGGAAGCGCTCATGAATGCGGAATGTCTTGGTAATCCGCAGATCTTGCGACATGGTGCTGTCTGCGAGATTGTAGTTCGCGGGCAGGGCGGGGAGCGCGCGGATGGTCTGTCCTTGCGCGTCCTTCTTGCCGGCATATTGCGAATTGAAATTCGCGACGAGATTCGGAAGGTCCGACAGCGAGATGGAGCGGTACACCTGGTTCATGCCGGTGCCCGGCAGAAGATCGCCGTATGTGCCGTCGCCGTTGTAGTCGTAGTTCCCGGCGGTCAGGCTGGCCGGGGACCCGGTCATCATCTCTGACATGACGGAGACTTGGAAACCCCACGGGACATCCACGGTTACGGCGCCGACAAACCGATGGCGGTGGTCAGAGCCTTGTGGTCCGAAGGAGTCCTTCCAGTTGAAGTTGTTGATGGCGGTCGATCCGAGAAAGAGGCCGCTGCCGTTCAGGCCCTGGAACTGCGTCAATGCATACGACGCCAGGAACTGATAGTGCTTCGAGTAGCGCTTCTCCGCGCGGACCAGCAGAGCTTTGTATTGCGCGGTCGCGCCGGTCTGGTAGAAGCCGACCGAACTGAGACCGGGAACGACATTGCCGCCGACACGATGGTTGTCGTTGTAGTCGGCCGAGAAGATCTCGTGCACGGTTTGCTTTACCTCGCCGTCCGCGGAAACAAGAATGCCGTGCGGCAGCTCGCGCTGTACGCCCAAACTGTACTGCATCGAGTATGGCGTCGTCAGGAGCGGGTCGAGAATGCCTGCGCCGCCTTTGCCGGAGTCCAGATTCGTGTAGCTAAGGTCGGTGTTATTCTGATTCGCCATCATCTGGGCCTGGAGCGGCCCCTGGAATACCGGCAGATATGCGATGAAAGCTGCGCCGGTGAAGTTGGACGGGCCTTTTACCAGTGATGACAGGGTCGCTTTGGGATTGCGGGGGTCGGGGACATAGTCCTGGCTCAATACCGCGTAGCCCACGCCATATGGCGCGAGATAGGACCGCTCGACCAGGCGAACGTTGAACAGCAGCGTGTCGTAGTAGATTCCATAACCGCCGCGGATGACGGTCTTGGTGTTGTTGTGCGGCGCCCAGGCGAAGCCGAACATGGGGGCAAAGTTGTTCGGGTCCTTGCGAGTCGGAGAGAGGTCGCCATTGAGCAGCGGAGCGAGTACTTTGGGTTTGGGCAGGTCCCAATTCACGAGGTTGTCCTCGTAAGAGTACGCGAGCGCAAAGTTGATCGTGAGGTTCTTGGTGACTTTCCAGCTGTCGCCAAAGTAAACGCGAGAACGATGATTCGTGGACGCGTTCTCGGGTTTGTAGGGCGGCTGGGCAGGGTTGCCAACGCCGAAGGTGAAGCTCTGCACCGGAAGCTGGAGCAGGTCCTGAACCGTGGTGAACGATGACGGAACCGTAATGCCGGCGGCGCGGGCCTGAGCGGGTGAATACAGGCTTACGCTCGCGGGGTAACGGTATTGCCAGGACCCGCGGCCTTCCACGCGCTCGAACGAAGCGCCGTATTTCAATGAATGCCGGCCCTTCTGCTGACTGATGTTATCGTTCATCTCCAGGCGGCCTTCCAGCGTCGATTGGGGTGAGTTGTTATCGATGCCAAAGGTGACATTCGACTGCATCACCGAGAAGTAGGGAATGCCGGAGGCGAGCGCCTCGGGGGTCGGCTTGTAGTAATTGCTGTACTTGTTGAACTGAAGACGGAAGTCGTTGACGAAACGCGGCGTGAAGGTGCCGGTCCAGGAAGCAAGGTACTGGTCGGCATGGTTCTCGTTGATGCGCTGGTTGTCCGGCAATCCGCCGCCCGCCTGACCCTGATTCCCGTCGCGGGAGTAGCGCAGGCTGACGTGATTCATATCATTGGGATTCCAGTCGAGCTTGTGGGTCTGGAGCATCACGTCAAACGGCTCTTTCTTAATCGTGTTGAATGTTGTCAGGTCGACATTGTTGGCATTCAGCACGTTGACGCCGCGCTGCCGTGTCATGTCGATAGAGGAAAGCCAGAAGAGCTTATCGTGAATCACCGGCCCGCTCAGGAGATATCCGTACTGTTCGCGGTCGAACTTGGGATCCGGGTTGAGAGGATTTCGGGTCAGGGTCGGATTCGCGGCGAACGAACTGTCACGCCAGAAGCCGAAACCAGTGCCGTGAAAATCGTTGGAGCCGCTGCGAGTGACAAGATTCACAGCTCCGGCCGCGGTGATACCCGTAGAGGGATCGAAGTTGCCGGTGGAAACCTGAAACTCCTGCACGATTTCCTGAGAAAAGTTCTGCCAGGTACCGCCGGTAACTGAGTCGTTGACGCTGCCGCCATCGACTGTAACGCGGGTCGCGGCAGAAGTCTCTCCCCCGACTGAAACGCTGACGAATCCGTTCTTCCCGCTGGGAACGCCGGATCCGACCAGAACGCCGGGCTGCAGGCGCGCTAACTCCAGTGCATTGCGGCCGTTGAGCGGCATGGACTCGATCTGCTGGTGCGAAATAACTCCTTCCACTTTGTATTCCGAAAGATTGACCTGTGCGGCTTGCGCCTCGACTGCCACGTATTGTTTTCCTGCTTCAATGGTCAAGACCAGATTGAGAGTCGCCTCGCGCCCAACCAGCAATTCTGCTGACCCGGTGGCTGGACGGAATCCGGCTAACTCAGCGCGGGCGGTATATTGGCCCGGCGGTAAAGCTGCGAACAGGTAATCACCGGTTGCGCCGGTAGTTTCTGTTCGGGTAAGTCCCGTTGTTATATTTTCGACGGTGACTCTGGCGCCTGGAACGGCTGCCTGCGATGGATCGAGAACAACGCCCCGGATCGTCGCGGTGGGAGCCTGGCCTAACATAATGCAAGCGAAGACAAGGCTCAATGCGGCAAAAAAGGCAGGTCGCAGCCGCATGGAGAAACCCCCTGCGATCATCTATACCCTGGGTCGACTTAGATTTCAAGAAAAAAACGATAGCAAATTCAAATTGGGTGAAATGACGCAGCGATTTCGGCATATACTCGGGGCTGAACGGTGTGTGAAGGAGTCGTCCATGAAGACACTCGCCTGTATACTGGCGTCACTCAGTGTTGTCGCGGCTGCTGAAAAAGTAGAGATTCTCCGCGATGAATACGGCGTGCCGCATATCTTCGCATCAACCGCCGCCGGAGCCGCCTATGCCTCCGGTTACGCGCAAGCCCAGGACCGGCTTGAGGAAATGCTGCGTAACTACCGCAAGGCGGAAGGCACGATGTCTGAAGCTTTCGGGAAGGAATTTGTTTTTCACGACTACCGGCAGCGTCTTTGGCGTCACCGCCTGGTTGCGGAGCAGCACTATCAGGATCTTGATCCCAAGCTGCGCGTGATCTGCGAGGCGTTCCAGGCGGGCGTGAAGAAATTCATGCAGGAGCATCCGGAGCAGGTGCCGGCCTGGGCTCCGAAGCTCGAGCCATGGCAGCTGGTCGCGCTGGGACGGTACATCATCTGGGGTTGGCCCGAAGGGGAAGCGGCGGGCGACTTGCTGCGGGGCGGCGTGCAGCCGGATCCGGTGGCGTATCACGGGTCGAACGAAATGCTGATCGCGCCCTTTCGGACAGCGATGCATGCGCCGATCGCGGTCATCGATCCGCATCTGAGCTGGTATGGCGAATTTCGGTTTTACGAAATGCGAATTTACGGCGGCGAGTTGAACATGTCGGGGGCTGCGATTCTCGGGCTGCCTTTTCCCACTCTGGGACATAACCGTTTTTTGTCAGTCGCGATGACTACCGGTGGGCCGGATACGTCGGATGCGTTCATCGAAGATGTGAAGGACGGCAAGTATCGGTTTAAGGATGAGTGGCGGCCGCTTGATGTTCGAACAGAACGGATCGGCGTGAAGGATGGGAATGAGACGAAGTGGCAGGATATCAAGATCGAATCGACGCATCACGGTCCGATCGTTGCGCACAAGGATGGGAAGTCTTATGCCATGGCGATTCCTTATGCGAATGAGTATCTGCTGATGGATTCCGCGTGGAAAATGGCGGTTTCGCATAATCTGGCGGAAGCGAAGAAGGCGCTTTCGGGTTTGCAGTACATGGCGCAGAACATCATGGTCGGCACGGTGGATGGCGATATTTATTACGTGCGCAACGGGCGCGTCCCGATTCGGCCGAAAGGCTGCGACTCATCGAAACCGATGCTGGGCTACACAGGCGATTGCGAGTGGCAGGGTATTCACGCGTTTGAGGACCTGGTGCAGGTGACGAATCCGTCGCAGGGGTACATGCAGAACTGCAACGTGTCGCCGTACTCGATGATGAAGGATTCGCCGATGATTCCCGAGAAGTATGCTGAGCATCCCTATCTATACAACGAAGGCTCGTATCGCACGCACCAGCGGGCGCAGATGATGGTCGATCTGCTGGACGCGGCGCGGAATGTGACGGCGGAGCAGGCGATCGGAATCGCGTTTTCGCCACAGGTGTGGCATGCGGAGCTTTGGCAGGCTCGCATTCGCAAGGCGGCTCCGGAAAGCGAGTTCGCGAAGCTGCTGGCGGATTGGAACCGGCGGAGCGACTCGGATTCGCGTGGAGCTCTGGGGTATTACCTGTTCAAGATGGCATTGGGGAATGGCGCTCGGGCGGTGGATCCTCCGGACTCGCTGACGGACGACGAGGTGCGCACGGCGCTCGCGAAGGCCGAGCAACGGCTGAAAACAGAGTTCGCCGCGGATGCCACGTACGGCACGTTATTCCGGGTAGGAAGGCAGGGTGGTGCGCACACTTATCCGGCTAGCGGCGGGTCGGTTGCCGAGGCAGGGATGGCGGTTCCCCGCGCGATCGGGTTTAAGAAGACCGGCACCGAGATGATGGGGCAAAGCGGTCAGACTTCGACTCAGATTGTGATTCTGACCAAGCCTCCACAGTCATACATGGTCATTCCGATGGGAGAGAGCGATCATCCGGAGTCGGGACATTTCGATGACCAGGCAGAGAAGCTATTCAGTAAGAGTCAGGCTAAGTCGACTTACTTCCTGAACCGGAAGGAACTCGAGAAGCATGTCAGTTCGAAGCTGGTACTGGATTGGCCTAACTAATTTCGCGGCTCGCCGGCAAATGCGGCGGTAATCCCGAGAGTGAGATAGATTCCTCCAGTCACAAATCGTTGCCGCCGCCAGAGGTTGGGACGCCGCTGTAGCTGCTGGCCCATGGTGCCCGCGAGCAGAGCGTAACTCCCATCCGTGAATACGCTCAGGAGGATGAAGAGTCCGCCCAGCAGTAGAACCTGTTGCACGACAGCTCCCCGCGCGGGATCGACGAATTGGGGCAGGAAAGCGAAAAAGAAGAGCGTGGATTTCGGATTGAACAGGCTGACGAGGACGCCTTGGCCGAAAATTCTGCGCAGGCTGTCCCGGCGGATGGAGGCGATTTCCTGGGGGCCCGATTTGGTCAGGATCGTCTTGATACCCAGGTAGACGAGATAAGCTGCGCCGGCGTACTTAAGCGCTGAGAACGCCACAGACGATGCCATCAGAAGGGCGGAAAGGCCGAAAGCCGCCGCGGTAATGTGCACCAATGTGCCGGCCTGAATGCCGAGCATCGACGCAAAGCCGGCGCGGCGGCCCTGATGCAGGCTGCGGCCCACGATGTAGAGCACGGCCGGGCCGGGGATCAGGAGCAGGGTCAGAGCGGCCAGGAGAAAGACACCGAGAGTGGATGATGTTGGCATGGTGGGGCCGGATTGGTTCGATTAGTGTAGCGCAAGCGAGATTCCGGAACGCCCCTCAGCCAATTCTGAATACGAGGCAGCTGCCTCGCCGCAACCCAAAGTCCCCTGATAGAACTAGCGCAACGACGCAAACTCGGGGCCGGATTGCTCGCCTAGCAACAGGAGGTAAGTCGCTCCGGACATGCGGAGCAACTGCAACGGCACGGCGGGCGGGTGCGGCATTTTAGCTCGTCCGGCCGGGGCAGCGTTGTCGAGCAGACGTCCGTTTTCGAGGAGGATCGCCCAGGCACGTTCCAGCGGGCCGTTTTCCGCGATACGAAAGGCTGCAGCGGCGGAGCGGATCTTTCCTTCGGTGTCCTCGATCGGGGTCACTTTGTTTCTGGGATCTCCGTTGGCTGGGAAGGTGACGTCCAGGATTGCGAGATCAGTACCCTCGGCATTGCGGGAGATCACTACGGCGACGCGCGTTTGGCCGTCGCGGTCCACATAAATCGCAGGTGTTGAACTCGGAAAGGCGTAGACATTGCGGAGGCGCAGTGTGCGGCCGGCCGCCGCCTTACCGGCCCGCGTCGCGGTGACGAGTTGGATCACCAACGTATCTCCAACTGAACCAACGGCCACGGCATGGCGCGCGTCGTCGAGACCGGGAAGAGAAAGGGTCGCGGTCCCGGATACGGCCTTCATGGGCAGCGGCGTTGTCCAAAGTACTGACGGTTTGCCACCGTTTGGCCGGAATCGGAGGTCCACAAGTTGCTGGGCTCCTCCTGCGAATCCGAGGACATCCAAATCGCCGGATAAGTCCATAAGCGCGGGCCAGACAGGCTCGATGCCCTGGGGACCAAGGTCGAAAGATTGAGGGGGATCCACCCCGAGTTCCAGGGCATAAAGGGTTTTGCCCTCGCGCCACCCGTACCAGGTGGCAGGCGCCGCGCCCCGATCGAAATTCGTTTGCGGCGCAAACGGGTCTTGAGCCTGTGCTCCTAGGCCGCGGAGGGTCGAGCTACCTGAGCGCAGGAATTCTCCGAGGTCGGGCCGCTTCTCGTAGAAGAAGGATTGTCCCAGAGCGCGGCCCGATCCCTGGCGTCCGATCCAGATGACGCGCAGCCGGCGGGCGGAATCGACGCCGGCGTCCACAGAAATGGTCGCCGCCAAAAACGAGCTCGCTTCGATGGTGAAGGGCACGGGCGGCGCCGCGACGCTGTTGCCATCCCAATCCAGTTTCGCGGCGATCGTGTACTGCCCAGGCTCGGTCAGCTTTTTCATCTGCTGCAGGTCGAATCCGGTTTCGAAATACTCGCCTGGCGGCAGTTCCTGCTTTACCGGCGGACTCGGCGGCAGCGGCTGCGGCGAGTTCGACTTCACGGAACGTATCGTGAACGTCTCGGGCTTCGCTTGGCCCGGCCGCGTGAGGATGTACACTGGCTGATCATTATCGTTGTTGTCCAGGATCGGCGCTTGCATAGAACCGGGCCCCGTATTCGTGAGCCTCAACGCCAGATCGACGCTTTCGCCCTGCGCAAAGCGGGTCTTGTTCAACTGCAATGTCAGTTTCACGGGAAGTTTCCCTTTCGTTCGCGGCTGCGATGGTGCGATGGTGGCAGCGACCGTCCAACAAATGGCGATTGCAACCCGCGGAGCCGCCCGGGTCATGGTTTCTTGTTACTGGCGCGAGCACTGACGAGGCCCGTCTGGTCCCACCCGCGGAGCCGCAGCAGGCACAAACCGCAGAACTTTCGCTCGACGTTATAGTTGTACGACATCGTGCAGTTATGCCAGTGTGCGTCCTCATCGTGCAACGCGTTGACGTACCCGCCGGCATCGAAAGCATGCGGCAGGAAGCAGATGTGACCGATTTCATGCGTCGTGGTCTGCTGCATGTTGTTGTTTCCCTGGCCCGTGTAATCAGCACGGGTCTGCAAGTACGCAGCTTTCGAGCGGCTACCCGAGGGGAAACTCGTGGCCGCGAACCCGTTGGTGCCGCTGCGCAGCCCACCACCGCCCTCCCAATAAAGATCAAATTGAAGGATGTTGATGCCGTCGGAGGCAGACAGATAGTCGTCGCAGGCCTTCGGAATTGTCGCGTCGGTAATCGCTTCGAGCCAGGTTTTATACTTCTGCAGCGTCTCGAGCCCTTGCCCCGTCAACCAGGTACTCATCTGCCCATCGTTCTTGCCGGTAGCAGCCTTATACGCGTTCTTCCAATCGTCATAGCTCAGGAACTTTAGGGAGGACTTTGTGATGGTCCCTTGATCTCCCGCGGCAACAGCAAGTTTCTTTTCCTGTGGAAGCGCGTTCGTCTTTGCCCGAAGTTTGGTGTCGTAGTCGGGCATATCGCCGATCGCACCCGATTTGTCGACGATACTCACGTATGCGGGAGCATAGTATCCCTGTACAGTCCCGATCGCGATCGATGGAATCGTGCTCGCTTTCTTGCGATAGCTGATGAGGTGAACCTCTCGCCACACCTGGAACTTCCCGGTTGACTTCTTGATTGCGCTCTTCAACTTCTCGTCATCTTCCACATCCAGATTGTCGGTTCCGTCCGGCTTGCGGTAGTGCGGAAAGTAAGCAGTGATTGTGTAATCGTCACCTGCCATGCGCGAGGGCTGGAACATGACGCCCGTTTTGCCCATCAGCTTGCCGGTGGGCCACGTTTCGCTGTACGAAGACCATTTGCGCGTTGAACCGGCAGTGACCTTGAACGGAAACGTGTCGGCGGTCAGCGCATCGGCGGGCGCGTAGCCCGCTTGAGCGGGAAAGATATACTTGGCCGCGTCGCCTCGCTTGCCGCCGCGATCTTTGTGACAGTTGTCGCCTTTGGGCTTCGTTGTTGCCTTGTAATAGTCGATCGCGAGTTCCAGGAACTCCTTGGCTTTATCAAACTGACTAGCCATACTTTCGTCAGGATCGGTATAGTCCCAAAGCAGCCGGATCTTGCCCACCGCTTTGGGAATGTCTTCCTTGCCGTCGGCAGCATTTCGAATGAAGATCTTCGCGAACACCGGAATGTTTGCACCATCGGTCCATTTGGCTTTGTACTGATTGAAAAGCGTGTTGTCAGCTTTGTCGCTTCCGGTGCTGAAGATGTTACTCAGCAGCTTGATTTGGCTGCTTGCGTTCTCAGCGGGTAAGCCGCCCAACGTGTCGTACAGCGCCTTATCCTGCGCTTCCTTCACCACGTCCTTGGGGCCAAGCTCGAACTCGAAGGAGTGCACCATGATGTGGAAGTAGGTCCACGCAAACAGCGCGTCGGAGTGGCCGTTTTCGCCTTCCAGCGTGATTTTGAACTTGTACGGCGAGTGCTGCACCGTGATGATCTCTTCAGGGAACTCGGTGCTTTTGTCGATCTTCGCATCATACTCGAACTTGTGGTCGCCGTCCGTATACTCGTCGGCCTTCAGTTCCTTCTTCCAGATTGCGGCTTCTACGTCGCGCCGGAATAGCTCGATAGTAGCCTTGGTGATGCAGCCGAACTTGTCGTCGATGGTGTAGTTGAGTTCCGGCTTTTCTTTTTCAGGAGCAAAGTGGAAGTCGTCGGTGGCCTTCGTGTCGGGCGTCTTAGGAGGCGGTGCGGTATCGGGCAGATACGATTTACTCGTCTTGCCTCCGAAGGACAGAAAAAGCTTTAGGACACCAAACTCCGGCACGCGCAGATGGTTCACGTGTGTCAGGTCGTAGGCGGTGCGAGCAACGTATGCAGTTCGATCCATAATTTACGGGTTCTCGTGGCGATTGCGAATGTCGTCCTGGATGTCCGCGGTGGCTCCTGTGCCGTCCTTCTGATTGAGCATGCTGTTCTGGTAGACCTTGACCGCTTGCGTTGTCTTGGTGGCGTCATCCTTTGGCTTACAGCGGAAGCCGAGGTTATTTAGCCGCGCCTGGACTCCCGTAGCGTCGTTGTACGTGGGAAGACTCCCGATCTTCAGGGTCCAGTTCACGTCATAGTCCTCGGGCTTGGTAGGATCGGGCTTCTTGTCCTTGAACTCCTCGACCAGGATGGGCGGCGGATACGGGACCGGATCGGGCAGGGTTTTCGCTGGAACCGGTGGTTTCGGATCCGGGGCCTTCCACATCGTCACCTTCAGCGCGCCCGCGGTAGCCTGCACGTCCAGGTTGGGAACTTCAATCTTGCCGTCCGGACCCGTTGTCCCGTTGAGAGCTGTCGGGGCAGTGAGGGTCCACACCTTGTCCTTGAGAGGATTCCCATCCTTGTCGATCAGGATCAGCGTGAGTTTAGCCGGCTTTTTGTTTTTGACAACGAGAACGTGCGTGTTGTCGGTCGGCTTCTGAATGGTCTTCGCCTTGGCATCAGGCGGCACGACCATATCGCCAAAGAGCAGCGTGTTGGCGTTGGGCCGGGTGCCTTTCAGTCCAGAGTTCGCACCGAAGTCCCAGATCGTGTGGTAATCGCGGAACCCGTATGCATCCGCAATACTGAGTATGCAATCGCCATCACCGACAGTTGGCATCGCGGACCTCCTCAGCGGGATTATCAGGAATTAAGCAGCTCATTGCGGGTGCCACTCCAGATCAAAATTATCGGGGCATGAAATCTCGCACTGTCCCGGATCGATATTATGCTCCGTTTGATAGCTGCCGTCCGGCTGCAGAGTGGCGGTTTTGAAATCGACGTCCACGGTAGAGCCATTGGTTAGTTTAATTCGGACCTTGACATCTTTCACCGGCTGTCCGGCCTCGTCCACAACCTTCACGCCGATCCATGCCTGAGGCTCGACTTCGATGGGGACTGTGACGTTGTCGCCGTTCTTAAGCGTCACCTCAACGGGATCCGTCGGCACCTTGTAGTCTTTGGCCATCTGGCCCTGGAGGGTGACCTTAATCGAATGCTTGCCTGTGGGAACGACAGTGAAGTCAGCGATGCCGTTTTCCATTTTGGTTTGGCGCATGCCCACGAGCGACGATGTGACGTTGGCAGCGCCGATGACTTTGGCCTCGTTGCCTTTCGAATAAACCTTCACCTTCAGCAACGCCTTATCCGTTATTTGCTTGGCCCGTTCGCGTTGCTTTGTGACGGGAATCGGAGTGGGCGCGACGTCCTTTTCGACGTGAACCGGGACCGGCGTTTCGGGCGGCGGAGGCGGCGGCTCTGTCGACGGGCAGCCCGTTTTCGCGATCGGTGGGCTCGATGGTATGTCCGTTAAAGACTGCGGCAGCGGCGGCAGTGGTGGTGGCGGCGTCGATGGAGGTGGCGGCGACGGACTTATGTCGGTGGTCGGAGGCGGAGGAGGTATATCCTGCGGCGGCGTTGGTGGTGGTGGATAGCTTGGCGGCAGTGAACTGATCGGCGGTGGCGGTGGCGGATAGTTCGGCGGCACCGAGCCGGTCGGCGGCGGAATCGGCGGTGGCGTAGGATCCGGTGTCGTATCCGGTTTCGTCGATGATCCTGACTGGCACATATCGCCGAATCGCTCCTTTCGTTAAGCCGACACGGCTTCCGGCGCCGCAAACATGTCCAGATACTTTACAGCCTCGGAAAACAAGCGATTCGCCTTGTCCGAAGGCTCTTTCAGGCTTTCGTCCTTCAGGACTTCGGAGGCCCACTTGTACTGCGGGTCGGAATCGAAGTAGGTTCCAAGCATGAACATCAAGGTCGTATAGGCCGAAATACCGCTCTTATTGGTCAACCTGTAGGTTCGGGAAGCCTTCAGCCCCACCTGGGTGAGAAGCTTAATACGATCCTGCCCCACGAAAGCAGTCTTCTCAGGGTATAGATCCTTGAGACGATGAGTGACGTAGTCCTCTGGCGTTCCACCGACGAAGGGCGGCGGCCATTGACGGGCTTCCTCGTGCAGCGTTTTGAGCACGCGGCCGAGGTGCTCGTCGTTTTCACCCATCACCTTCTTCCGGTATTCTTCCGCTTTGGCCCACAGTGCCTGCAAGCGCTGGTCTTCCTTCGCATACACGGTTCCAGCCAGGGTTTGGCCGGCCCACGGGTACATGAGATCGTAGTCGAAGAAGCTGCCCAGCACGAACATGAGATGGAGGTACATCATAATGCCGCGCTCGCCATAGATATAGTGGGTTGCGGAGCGCATCCGCGCGAGACGAACCAGGTCGGGCAGGTTCTCCGATCCGATGGCATTACATTTATCGGGAAAGTGCTCGACGAGGTAGTCAATCGCTCGATCTTCGAAGCTCTTGGCGGCATTCTGTTCGAAGGTCACCATCTGGTCATAACGAATGTTCATTGAGGATTCAGTCCTAACTCAACCTCTGTTTGAAGGTTCCTCCGATGTAGGTCAACCCAAGCCGCTCATACAATTTAGTGGTGCGAGCGACTTCCACGTTACTGGAAACGCCCAGGCACACCTCACGGGCTCCGCGTTGGGCGGCCCAGTCGCGGAAGGCGCGGATGAGGCCGGATGCGGCCCGCCAGCTGCGAAACTCCGGCAGGACATAGATGACGCTATCGGACGCGATGGTTTCATCGCAGAAATCGTACACCGAGAGGTAGCCCACGAGCATTCCGACGGGCGTGTTTTCGGATCGGGCGACCAGGACGCAGGCGGATGCCGGGTTGGCGAGGTATGCTTCGATAACTCGGCGCACTTTGCCGCGGTCGTAGGGAAGAAAGGCATAGGCGGTCTCATCATGCATGCGCTCGCCGAGGTCGATGAGTGTTTCGACCTCGCCGGCGTTGGCATAGCCGATTTCGACGGCTCGCGACCGTGACAACGATTGCATATCGGGGGGCACCGGTCTTCAATATAGTACAGGCCGAAGGCTGCGGTACCCTGGTTATCCAGCCTTCCGCGACGAGAGTCATCACGATGAAACTTATTTTCGGTTTGTTTTTTATAAGTGCTGCCATGGCGGCGGTTCCCAGTCCTGTTTCGGTGTTAGGTAAAAACCCGGGAGATGACTTTTATCTCGCGGATTACAACGATGCGCTGAAATATTTTAAGGTTTTGGCTGGAAATTCGGACCGTATGAAGTTATTCAGCGCCGGTAAGACGACACACGGCCTGGATTTTGAGATAGCCGTCATTTCAGCGCCAGCCAACTTAGCGCAATTGGATCACTATAAGGACATCGCGCGGCAACTCGCTCTCGCGCGGGGGCTCAACGATCAGCAGGCGCAGGCGCTCGCCCGCGAAGGCAAGGCGATCGTGCACATCGACGGCGGTCTGCACTCCAACGAGGTTGCGGGCGGGCAGCATTCCTTTCAACTCGCCTACCGTTTGTTGTCGGCGGAAGGGGATCCGGAAGTCGATTTCATCCTCAACAACGTGATCCTTGTGCTGTGGCCATCGTTGAATCCAGAGGGCCAGAACATGATCGTCGACTGGTATCGCAAAAACCTCGGAACGCCATACGAGGTCAGTCCGATGCCCTGGCTGTTCCAGGAGTACGTGGGGCATGACAACAACCGCGACGGGTACATGCAAAACATGGTCGAGTCGCAGGTGGTGACGCGGACGGAGATGGAGTGGAACCCGGTGATCTTCTACTGTCAGCATCAGTCCGCGCCGTTTCCCGCGCGCATCTGGATCCCGCCGTTTTCCGAGCCGATCTCGTCGAATATCCATCCCCTGATGCTGCGCTGGCTCAATGTCGTGGGAACTCAGATGGCGGCCTGGCTGGATGCGCACCAGATGCCGGGCGCCATTCACCGCTCGCGTTTCGACAACTGGTATCCCGGGTTTTTGGATTATACCCACATCTTTCGAAACGAAATCTCATTCTTTACCGAGACAGCTCTCTATCAATACGCCACGCCACATTTCTACACCGTGGACGATTTTCCGAAGGATCAGCAGGATCTCCGTGGAGATGTCATGTATTCGAGTCCCTGGAAGGGCGGGTGGTGGCATTTGAACGACGCGGTTCGATATATGGTGGCGGCGTCGATGTCGGTGCTGGACACAGCGGCGCGGTACCGCGAGAGTCTGCTCTATAACCGCTACCAGGCCGCTCGCGACAACATCGAGCGATTCCGAGGCGAGCCGCCGTTTGCCTACGTGATTCCGAGTGTGCAGCGGGACGTGCCGGAAGCGGCCCTGCTGACGCAGAAGATGATCGACAACGGGCTGGAAGTGCACCAGGCGCGGCAGAAATTCGGGGCGAACGGACGGGAATACCCGGCTGGATCGTGGGTCATCCTGATGGACCAGCCTTACGCGCCATTGGCCAAGGAGTTGTTTGAGGCGCAGGTGTACCCGATCAGCTCGGACGCCGGCAAAGCGATCGATCTGCCTTATGACGTGACAGGATGGACACTGCCGATGCAGATGGGCGTGGAGGTGGCAGCGGTGACCGATCCAGTCACGGAACAGCAGCGCGCCGCCTTGGAGAAGATCGCGCGCGCGACGCCGCCGGCCGCACAAGTCGAGGGAAACGGAGCTGTTTTTGTTTTGAGCCATCACGCAAACGCGAGCTTTGCCGCCGTCAACGACGTGTTTGCCGCCGGTGGGACAGTGTCGGTAGCTCGCGAGGGTGCGGAGACGTCGTTCGTGATAACGAATTTCGATCGGGCGAAAATGCAGGCCATCGCGCAAAAAAGGTCGGTTGGAGCAGTGGCCGCCGCAAAGGCGCCGGCGTCGACCATCGGAATGAAGAAGGCGCGGGTGGGGTTATACCGGCCGTGGGTAGCCTCAATCGATGAGGGCTGGACGCGCTGGATCCTCGAGAATTATGGATTTGCGCCGGTTAGCATTTACAACGCCGATATCCAGGCCGGACACTTGCGGGAACGCTTCAACGCAATCATCATTCCCGATACGTCAAAGAACTCTCTGACGCAGGGACACAAGCCGGGCTCGGTCCCCGGTCAATACGCGGGCGGTTTGGGGGAAGCGGGAATCGACGCTCTGCGCGCCTTTGTCGCCCAGGGGGGCACGCTGGTTGCCTTCAATGGAGCCGCTTCCGCGATGATCGACCTGCTGCACCTCCCGGTGACGAATGTCCTGGAGGGGGTGAAGAGCGAGCAGTTTTTCTGTTCCGGCGCGCTGCTAAGGGTGGAACTTCCGGATGCGAATCGGACCGACGTTGCGGGGCTTCCGCGCGAACCGATCGTCATGTTCCAGCGCGGGCCGGCTTTTGAGACCAAGGCGGCGTTTCAAGGGGCGGTGCTGGCGTCGTACCCGCGCGACCGCAATCCCCTGGAGAGCGGGTTCCTGTTGCACCCGGAGCGAATCCAGGGCAAGGCCGCGGCGGTAGAGGTCAACATGGGACAGGGCAGGGTATACCTGTTCGGGTTCAAGCCGCAGTGGCGCGCGCAATCGCACGGGACCTACAAATTCTTCATGAACGCCCTGTACGAATACGAGAAAGTTGAGGCGCCTGCCGTTGGCGCGGCGCGGGCGCAGAACCCCCAGGCGCAGCGGTGGTCCGGGCTGACCGACGCGGCGCGCGCTGATTTCACGAAGCTCGTCGCCGCGAATCACGCTTTCTTTACGGCGCGTGGACCTGCGGCGGTGGAGGATTCGGCCAGGCTCGACGAAGCGATCCGGCACTTCCAGGAGGCGCGAGTCGGCGCGTTCCATGATTTCCAGGAGCAGGTGGAAGACGCGGCTGCGGCGCGGCAGATCGCGCGCTATACGGCGCAGTGGAGGACCCTGCTCGCGGATGCCAAGAGCAAGGACTTGTCCGATGGTGGCGCGACGGCGGAGGATATCGTAGAGCAGTACCGCCTGCCGCAGATGGATAAGGAGATTGCTGCTTCGCTGGGGGCGGGCAAGTAGTACCAGTGCGGTCAGAGTACGTATTCCGCTGTAAACCTTTTCTGACTTAAGCTTTTGCAGAAGATAGCCGATAAAACACCCAGGGATAGATGCGGGCAGCCAAGCGGCATGTCGACAGTGGGGAACGTGCTCGAGGTGCGCCTCTATACAATTCCGAAGTCTCGGCGTGTGTGCTCGAGGCTCTTGCCACGGGTAGCAATTTAGCGTCGGTGCTCGATCTGCTGGCGCGCGTCGTTGAAGAACAGACCGGCGCGTTGTGTTCAATTCTCCTGCTGGACGAGGAAGGTAAGCGGCTGCTGCATGGTGTGGCGCCGAGCCTGCCGGATAGCTATAACCGCGAGGTTGACGGCCTGTCCATCGGTCCGAAGGCGGGGTCCTGCGGAACGGCAGTGTATCGGCGGGAGCCGGTGATCGTCTCAGATGTCGCAACAGATCCGCTTTGGGCAGACTACAGAGAGTTGGCCCTCGCGCACGGGCTGCGTGCATGTTGGTCGATGCCGATCATGACCCCTGACGGCAACGTGCTGGGAACCTTCGCGATATACTGCCGCGAGGTTCGCGAACCCAGGAGTGAGGAGTTAGAACGGATTCAGGAGGCAGCACGGTTAGCACGCATTGCGATCGCCCGTCACCGGGATGAGCAAGCCCTGCGAAGCCTCTTTGAAGACGCGCCGGTTCCCTACCTCGAAACCGATCAAAGCGGCATCATCCGGCGGGTGAACCGCGCCGCCGGCACGCTCCTGGGGTATGAACCGGAAGAATTGGCGGGGCGCCGTTTCCCCGACCTTCTGGCGCCCGGGCAGGCTGAGGGTTCCGGCTCATCGCCTTGTGAACTCCTCCGCCGTGACGGAACGCGCCTGATTGTCGAGATTCGCGAGAACCCGGTCTGCGGAAATTCAGGGCAGGTGGTTGGGAAACGCTGCGCCATTCTCGACATCACCGAACGCACGAGCATGGAACGCGCCCAGGCCCAGAGCAATGCTCAGTTTCGGGCGTTTTTTGAGGGCGCCGTAATCGGGATTGCGCTGGTCGGCCTGAATGGCCGGCCGTTTCGTGTGAACCCGACGTTCTGCCAGATGCTGGGGTATAGCGCCGAAGAACTGTGCTCCATGTCGATCGCCGACTTCACGCATCCGAGCGACTACGGCACGGGGAGAACGCAGTTTCAGGCAGTGATCGACGGCACGCGCGACGGCTACCAACTGGAGAAACGGTATGTGCGTCACGATGGGCAGGTGATCTGGGCCCGTACGACGGCGTCGGCGGTCCGCGACGAGTCGGGCACGCTGCAATTCTTTATCGGGACGGCAGAGGACATTACGCTGCGCAAGGCTGCCGAGGAGAAGCTGAAGCGCTACATCATCGAACTGGAAGAGACGCGTCGTATCACTCAGGCGCAAACCCGCAAGCTGAGGCGCCAATCCGACGAACTGGCGCGGGCGCGGGACGCGGCGCTCGAAGCGGCTCGCCTGAAGAGCGAATTTCTCGCTACTGTCAGCCATGAGATCCGCACCCCGATGAATGGGGTGATCGGGATGACGGAACTGGCGCTGGACACGGAGCTGAACGCAGAACAGCAAGAGTTCATTCAAACTGCAAACAGCTCCGCAAAACACCTGCTCAACATCATTAACGACATCCTGGATTTCTCGAAGATTGAGGCCGGCAAGCTGGATTTGGATCCGGAGCCGTTCCATCTTCGAAACGAGCTGGCTGAGATCGTCAGCACGATGGCGTGGCGCGCGCAACAGAAAGAGTTGAAGCTTTCTTACCACGTTCCGCCGGAGGTGACGGATTCCCTGGTAGGGGATTCGGGTCGCTTGCGTCAGATCATTCTCAACTTGCTCAGCAACGCGATCCGTTTCACGGAACGGGGCGAGGTCACACTCATTGTCGAGTGTGTGAAGTTAGAGGGGAAGCTATGTACCGTGCGTTTCGCGGTGCGCGATACGGGCATTGGCATACCGGCTGAGAAACAGTCGCTCATCTTCGAGGCCTTCTCGCAGGCCGATGGGTCGACACACCGCAAGTACGGGGGGACCGGACTGGGGTTGGCCATCTCGGCACGTCTGGTACATCTCATGGGCGGTTCGATTTGGGTAGAGAGCACGCCCGGCGCCGGCAGCACTTTCTATTTCACGGCGTCGTTCGGGGTGGGAACGCAAGACAGGGTGGCTCCGATCAACGGAGCGGACTCCGCGCCGGATAATCTGCCGAAGCATGCGCGAGCCTTGCGCATCCTGCTGGCCGAGGACAATGTCGTGAATCAACGGGTCGCGGTGCACTTGCTGCAGAAGATGGGGCATAGCATTCAGGTGGTGGGCGACGGGTCCCAAGTCGTCGGGCGATTGCAGCAGGAGCCTTTCGACCTGGTGCTGATGGATGTGCAAATGCCCGAAATCGACGGCTACGAGGCGACCATGCAGATTCGCCAGTTAGAGCAGCGGGTGCGGGCGGGGACGTTCCGGCCACTCGACGCGTCGGCTTTTGCAGCCGGACGGATTCCGATTATCGCCATGACGGCGCATGCCATGAGCGGCGATCGTGACCGGTGCGTCGAGGCGGGGATGGACGATTATGTTCCGAAGCCTGTGGAGGTCAGCCGGCTTCATGAGACGATTGAGCGGGTGATGATGGTGGGACAGGCTCGCCTGTGACTTCAAACTGCTCTTGATACGAGCCCCCTGGCTCGACACGAATCACCATTCCCGAATCCAAATAAGGACGCACTGCTGACGGCGTCGCATATTCAAAGTCCGCCTGATCGACAACAAACAAAACATAGACCTGGGCCGGGACATTCCGGGACCGCTATGAGCGTGACGAGCGCATTTTTCCCACGGGCTCCCCGCTCCGGTCATTCAAGACCGTGCCGCTGATGGAATAATCTCCCGTTTGTGCCAGGGAAATTAGCGGGAGCGAAGCACAGACATACAGCAATATGCCCCGCATATTTACTGCTCGGAAATCTCAGGGTAGCATGCCGAGATCGGACTTATTCGAACCGCAGCGACACCACCGGATCAACCCGCGTCGCCCGCCGCGACGGCAAATAGCACGCTGCTGTCCCCACTATCGTCAGCAAAATCGCCACGCCGCCGAGCGTGAGCGGATCGTAGGAAGACACGCCGTAGAAATCGCTTGCCAGCACGCGCGTAAGCACAAAGGCCAGAAGAATCCCGACGCCCATGCCCACAAATACGTAGCGCAGGCCGCCGGTAATCACCATCCATTTCACCTGTCCCGCCGATGCCCCCAGAGCCAGCCGTATCCCGATTTCATGACTCCTCTGCGAAACCGTGTAAGAAATGACGCTGAACACACCTACACTCACCAGGATCAGCCCGATTCCCGCAAACACGGCAAACAGCGTCAACCCAAACCGCGGCTTCGCAAACTCGCTGGTATCCAGCATCTCTTCCATCGACGAAGTATTCTGCGGAACGAGATTCCGGTCGATCGACCAGATCTGCTGCTCCATCGCCTTGATCGACGCCGAAGGACTGGCGGCGGTCCGAACAAACAGCACATACCCGCCGAACGCGGAAAAAGTATACGGTGCGAAGGCTTCGGGCTGCACTGGGTCACGCAAGCCGTGATTCTTGATGTCGCCCGTGACCCCGACGATTTCGAACCACGCATGATCCACCGAGGATGGCGGTTTTTCAAGCGCGGCCAGCTTGATCTGTTTCCCGATCGGATCCTCGGCGCCAAAAAATCGTGTCGCAAACGTCTTATTGACGAGCGCAACCTTGCGCTTCGAGACAGCGTCCTGCTCCGTGAGGAAGCGGCCCTTTAACAGCGGAATCCGCATGGTGTTGAAAAACTCCGGGCTGCACAGCGCCACGTCCCCTTTCCAGTTATCCGAGCGGATCTTGCCGGCCACGTCGAAATCGGTGTTGATTCCTCCGTAAGGCGGAAAAGCAAGGGCGCCCGCCGCGTTGACAACGCCCGGAAGGTTCTGAATCCGCGGCAGCAGCGTTCGCAAAAAGCGTGTCTGTAATTCCGCGGTTTTGTACTGTTTGTCGGGCAACGGTAATTGCGTGACCAGCACATTCTGGGTACGCACGCCGAGATCCACGCCACGCTGCAGAATAAAGCTGCGCATCAGCAATCCGGCCCCCGCCAGCAGCACCACCGACAGAGCGACCTCGCTCACAATCAGCGCGTTCCTCAAGTGTGCGCGGCCCGAAGCGCTGTTGCCGCGCCCGCTTGTCTTCAACGGCTCGTTCAAATCGCGCCGCGCGGCGCCCAACGCCGGTACCAGCCCGAAAATCAGCGACGTGAGCAGAGCGGCCCCCAGCGTCGCGAGCAGCACGATGCTATTGATGTGAATGTCCGCCTCGTCGGGAAACGTGAACTTCGGTAGCAGTGCGATCAGCCCTTTCAACTCTCCCCACGCGAAGAAGCATCCCACCGCCGCGCCGGCCAGGGCCAGCAACACACTCTCCACCATGAGTTGCGCCACAATCCTCGAGCGCGGCGCTCCCAACGTTGCCCGTATCGCCAGCTCTTTGTCGCGAGCGGTCGCTTTTGCCAGCAGTAGGTTGGCGACATTGGCGCACGCGATCAACAGGAGCAGCCCCACCGCGGCCAGCAGCGTGTACAAGGTAGTCCGAAACTTGCCCACCACATTGTCGAGCAAGGATGGCAGCCGCACGCTATACTGCTTCGGAAACACGTCCGGATACTGCGCCACGATCCGCTTTGCGATAATCTCGATGTCCGGCTGGGCCGACTGCGGCGTCAAGCCCGGCTTGAGATGCCCGAGCATGAAAAAATACCGTGCTGTCGGACCTGTCTCGCTGCGGTCAATCGAGGTGGGCATCCACAGGTCTGCGCCCCACCACGCAAAACGCTTCGGCATGATCCCGATCAGAGTCGTGGGCTTGTCATTCATCGTGAAGGTGCGCCCGACGATGCTGGGATCGCCTGCGAACTTCTTCTGCCAGACCTTGTAGCTGAGCACAAACACCGGTGGCGCGCCGGGCTTCGCGTCTTCGGGTGTGATCGCGCGGCCCAGCAGTGGCGGAATGCCGAGAAACTCGAAGGTGTTGCCGGTCACCGTGGCGCCATCGAATTGCAGAGGCGCATCGCCTCCCGTCATCAGCACGCCGTCGCGCCGAACGCCGATGGAGCGGTCGAACACATGGTTCTGTTCCTGAAAATCTAGAAACTGCGGCACCGCAAAGGCCTGCTGCCCTCCGTCGTCGTTGCTATTCTTATCCCGAACCTCGATCGCAAACAGCCGTTGTCCATCCGTGTACGGAAAGGGTTCCAGCAAAACGTTATCGATAACGCTGAAGATTGCCGTCGTGGACCCGATGCCCAGTGCGAGTGCCAGCACCGCTGTCAGAAAAAAACCGCGATCTTTAACAATAGTTCGCAGGCCGTAAACCACGTCTTGCCAAAGCCAGCCCATATAGGCAGATACGGTCGAAATCTCAAAAGGTTTCATGTAATGCAGGTTGGCGGGCAAATGTTGCTCGGTTTCCCAGAAGTGGGACTGAAGCAGTGGATGTCGGGCAGAGTTTGAAACCTGTCGCGCTTTACCGCTGGTCCACAAAAAATGGATGAAAACAGGGCGGCGCAGGCGGTTTCGCCGGTGCGTTCCCGGTGAGCTCCGGTACTTTCCGCCAGTTTTCTCACACAAACGAGTTGCTAACTCGCTTTCGCAACCGTGAGTATCACCGCTCCGCTCCTCTTAAGCCGTACCGGCGTAAACCCTGCCAGACTAAGAAACAACTGCAGTTCATCACGCGTGAACGCACGCAACACGCAACTATCGCGAAACGTCCGGGTCTTCCCTTCCGCGCGGACCATGTAGGCCGCGTCCCAATTCCAAGTCCACCCGCCGCCCAGATTCGCCCACGTCTTCGAACGCCGGGTAATGATCTTCTCCCCGAAAACGATTCGCTCGGTGCTCCGGCGCGGCAGCGTCTCAAAAATCCTCTCCGCCGCAAAATTGTCAAAAGCGAGAATTCCCCCCGCTTTCAACGCCCGCCGAATGCAGCGCAAAGCATTTTGAACATCATCGTTCGCAGTCATATAAGTGAAACTGCGTCCCCCAATCACCACGGCATCGAATTTTCGTGCAAGCGAAAACCGCCGCATGTCGCCGCAAACAAACCGGGCCTCCGGCGTCTCCCGCCGCGCAATGTCAATCATCGGTTGAGCGAGGTCCATACCCGTGTAAACGTACCCGGCCCGCAAGAAGTACTTCGCCAGATCACCCGCCCCGCAGCCAAGCTCCAAAACACGCTTCGAACCATACCGCTTCAGAATCGAGTCCCACTGCCGGAAATCCTTCCGGTAATCGAAAATCGACTGGTACATCTCGTGATACACGTGTGCCAGCTTCGTGTAGAGTATCGTCACGTGCCTCCATCATAAATGCTATTGACAGGCGTGGCCTATTTGTCCTATTCTGTTGGAGAAATGGCGAAGCCTGAATCCGTCGGCCAATTCGAACAACTCGTGCTCACTGCCATTCTGACGTTGCGGGAGAAAGCGTATGGCGTCACCATCCACGACAAAGTCACCGACCTCGCTCAGCCGAAAGCTGTGTCGTTGGGCGCCGTATACGTCACGCTCGACCGCTTGGAAGATAAAGGCTTGATCAAGTCCTGGCTCACCGATCCAACGCCCGAACGCGGAGGACGCGCAAAGCGCTGTTATCGGCTCGAGGCTCTCGGCGAGCGCGCGCTGCAGGAATCCGCGGTAACGGCGAGACGAATCTGCGACGTCGTTGAAGAAGTCTGGGGAAACATCGCATGGAATCCACGCCGCCCAAAATGGAACCCGGTCCGTCCAAAGTAATCGAGACGATCATCGGGCTGCTGATTCCGCCGGCTTGCCGCGAGCACGTTCTCGGCGATCTCGCCGAGCGCTACCGGTCCGGTCCCGAGTACGTCTGGGACGCACTTCGCGCCGTGCCGCTGATTATTGCCAGCCGCATTCGGCGGACCGCGGCGCCCAGCCTTCTGCTGGCACAAGCCTGCGCGATTTACGTGGCGTTTCTGGCCGCCGCGACGCGTTTCGCCGATCTCTCGTTCCTCACCGAAAACTCCGGTCTGATGCGGCTTGCCATTCCCACTGCCGCGGCCGTTATAGCGCTCGTCCTTCGCGATGCCTACGCGCTACCCGGCCCTCGCCGGAAAGAAAGCCCTGCCTGGGATGCTCTCATGGCGGTAGCGTTCGCCTTCCTTTTGCAGGCATTGCTCCGGCTCGTCGACCCCGAAATGGCGCTTCCATTCCGCATCATGATTGCCGGTGGCGGACTCAGCCTGCTTTTGGTTTCGGCCCTCCGTCTCGCCTTCGACCCCGTACGACACACAATCGACGACATGGAGACAGCCGGCGGTCCGCCTAAACCGTCCGACGATATCAGCCGCCGCTCCCAGGAACTGCAAAGAAACACTCGGCGTAAGAACGCAGTATTTCTGGTCGGCGCCTTATTCGTGACCGCGATGGGCTGCCGGGCGGTTGCCGATCGCGCCGTGATCGATCGCGCTTCGGGCGCCTTGATGCTCGTCTCCGCCGCATACGTAATGTACCGGCTCTTTCGAAAGCGTCTTCCCCGCGGACAGTCGCTCGAAGCCTATAAGGCGCAGCTCCAACAACAGCGCGACGCGCTTCACAATATATCTTCGTGGTACGGTGGGCCGATGCTCCTGGCGCTGCTGGCCTTTGCGCTCCGCTTTCCGCTGGAACGCTCAGACCCCGTCATCTGGATGAACATTGCCCCCTTTACCGCTCTCGCAATCCTCTGGTCGTTCTTTCTGGCCATCCAAGGCAAGCGGGCTGCCCGCCAGATCCAGGAAGAACTGGATTCGCTCAAGTGACGATTAGCGCTTCGCGATCTTCATCGCCTCGCACATCAAAGCTCCGGCCGCATCGCTATACGGCTTCTTGAACGTCGAAGGCCAGTTCGCCGCATCTGCGTAAAACTTGTTGAGCCCCTTTTGGACCTCCGGATTTCCGCCCGTGAATCCGCGAAGCAACTCCGACCATCGCGCCGCCAAAGCCTGAGCCTCCTCGCTGTCCGGAGTAATCCCGCGCGCCACCGCATCCTCCACCTTCGGAATCAGTTCCGCCCAATCCCGCTGCCCCTGCTCGATGACGTGCTGTGGAACCTGCCGCTCCGCAATGGCCGCGCGTGCCTCTTCGGAGTAATATTTCTTCGTCCATTCTGTATCTTGCATATTGATCACCTCGATAATTTTTGCGAACGCACTCCAGTCCGGCGCACCGCCATTCAAACGCGCGAGCATATGCTCCGCACTCTCGATGGCCTCCAAAGCCTGATCCAATCGCCGCCGCTTCGCCGCAATGGCGTTGCGTTGGATGCGCAGGGCGGTCACGAGATCGACCGCTTTCCCGCTCAGCAGCTTTCGAATCTCCCGCAGCGACAGGCCGACAAACTTCAACGCCACGATCTGCTCCAGCCGCGCAAAATCCCGCTCGCCGTAGAGGCGATATCCCGCCTCCGACCGCGCGCTGGGTTTCAGCAGCCCGAGTTGATCGTAGTGATGTAGAGTCCGGACCGTAACTCCGGTTTGTTTGGCAAACTCTTGCGCCTGGTACATCACGCCCATACTAAGGTCTGACGTAACGTCAGGCGCAAGCGTTTTCTCGCTATCGCAGATTTGAAATTTGGAAGGCGACAAACTCCACGTGGGGCCGGCTCTCAACGAGTCGTCCCTGTGGCAAAACTGAGTGCATCGGCCTTGAGCCGACATTCTTCATTTTCTTGCCACGGCCCGGGCCATGACACTCCGCACAGACTCCGGCGCTGCAGGCTTCTGAGCCGCCAAAGCCGCTTTCTTAAACAGCGGCATGACCGCTTCCGGCGCGGGAGCGTGCTTCTCCAGAAAATCCATCCCGTCGACCGTAATGTGCAGGCTGCTCTTGTCATCGGCGCGCACGAGATTCCGCTGCTTCAGATACCACAAGGACGAAGCCAATTCCTCGCTTGTTGCCTCGATCATGCCTTCGACGTGGCGCACCGAAAGGCTCGGCGTATGCGGCTTTGTGCGGCGCCGGTCATAAAGCAGGCATAGCAGCGCCGAACGCATCACTGCTTCACGCCCGAGCGCTTCGAAAAATTCCAGGCCGCTGAATCTCGGTCCGCCTTCCTCTACGTTGACGCCCTTGACCTTGTCGAATTCCTGCCGCAATAAGGGGTCTGACAGAACCTCATAGGCAAGGTTCACCGACTCGAATTTCTCCTTGTCACCGGTCTCCGTATTGTTCGGATGATACTTCTTGGCAAGCTTGGCGTAAGCTGCCTGGATTGTCTCGGAACTCGACGCTGGCTCGATCCCGAGCACTTCGTAATGATCCTGGAATTTTCCGGCTAAAGGTGCTGACATTGGTCCTTTCCGACATATCGACAGAATCGGTGGGATAGAGCAGGGACAAGACTCGGTGAGGTAAGGCAGGAGGCGTTTCCAAGTGGTGAATGCGGGTTTCAAACCGCCAGTTCCGGCCTCCATGACAAGGTTAAAACGTTGAATCATTTACCCGCCCAATATCGGAACTCACTCAACCTACGCCGCCCGCATCGTGGAAGAAGGGTTAACTAAGACCCGAGTATGCATCCGCAGCTTTGCCGTCATCGGCGCGGGACCCGCCAGTTTGGCTGCGGGGCGCCAGTAAAGCACCGCCACGGCGATAGTCAACAACTGAACGGCGATGATCAGGGCCACGCACGCGGACCAGCCGCCCGCCGCCCAGAAGTGACCAGGAACCGCGGAGCCGGCGGTTCCACCCAGGTAGTAGAACGTTACGTACAGGCCCACGGCCGCGGCCCGATCCTCACGCGCCGCAGTGCCTACATAGCTCGAACCCGCCGAATTCGCGACAAAGACGCCCGTGCAGCAGAGGGCCAGGCCCAGCACGATCATCGGAACGCTGTGAATCAAAGTGAGTGCGATGCCGACCGTAGCACCCAGGAAGGCCGTCACGAGGGCAAAACGGTGGCCGCGGCGATCGATCCATTTGCCGGCGCGCGGCGTCACAACTGCGCCGAGCAGGTAAACCAGGAAGAGGAATCCCAGAGCGCTGGTCGACATCGAGAATGGCTTAGCGGACAGGTAGAAATTGATGTACGTGAAGGTCCCGAGCTGCGTGAACATGATGCAAAAGGACACGGCATAAGCCGCCAGCAAACGCGGATTGCGAAGGTGTTTCCCCATGGCACGTGCTACCGAGCCAGTCCGCCGCGAAGGGACAAAACGGCGGCCCTCCGGCAACCATGCCCGGATCGCCAGCGCCCCTAACAGGTTCAAACAGCCGAGAACGACGAAGGCCCAACGCCAGGAAAAATGGGACGCTACCAGGGCGGACAGGAGCCGCCCGCAAAAGCCGCCGAGCACCGTTCCCGTGACATAGGCTGCGATAGCGGCGCCGGCGCCGGATTCCCACTCCTCATTGATATAGGCGATGGTTACGGCGAAGATTCCCGGGGTGAAAACGCCCTGCAGGAACCGCCAGAAGAGGATCTGCGAAAAGCCCGACGAGGTGGCGGCGAGCAGCGTGGGAATCGCCAGCAGAAAAGCCGCAGGAACAATGACCCGCTTCCGGCCGAAACGGTCAGCCAACACGCCGGCGAGCGGTGCGGCGAACGCCACGGCGAGAGTCGAGACCGTCACGATCAGGCTGATCATCGCGGGCGTGACGCCGAACGAACGCGCTAACAGGGGCAACAGCGGTTGGGGTGCAAACATTGTTGTGAAGGCACAGAAGCCTGCCAGCACGACAGCCGCGGTCCGCCTGCGCGCATTCCGCGCCTCGGGATCACGCCGGCCGGGTGCTTGAGCTGTTACGGTCACGCTGACGCAATCCAGGGTGCGAACGCTGGAGATCCTCTGGGTGTTGCGTCTTTCCTCAACCAAGCTCTTTTCGGCAACCATGTTTTCTTTTCTCCTGTCCTTTGTATTGAGGGGCGCGAACGGACAGAAGAATGGCTAGCGCTCGCCTGAAAGACTTTGCACGCAGTCCCTGTTGCTATATTGAAAACTGGCGTGTCGGACGCCCCCGTACTCCTCGGGTAGGGCAGAGCCCACCGACCTGAACGAGTCTGACAACGTGACACGCCGCCTGCCGCCGCAACCCAACCTGGAGCACTTGCGCAAGCAAGCCAAAGAGCTGCTGGAACGGCACCGCTCCGAAGAACCCGCCATTCCCTTCGCGCTCCACGACGCCCAACGAATCCTGGCACGTTCTTATGGATTTGAAAGCTGGCCAAAATTAAAGGCCTTCGTCGACGGCGTGAATGTCGCGAACCTGGCGGAGGCGGTGAAATCCGGCGATCTTGCTTCCGTTCGAACCATGCTTACCTCGCGCCCCGAGCTTATCGGCATGGACCTGGCCGCGACCAACGAACACCGCGCCCTGCATTTCGCCGTACTGCGGAGAGACGTGCCCATGGTGCGCCTGCTGATGGAATGGGGTGCCGACGCTCACAAGGGGATTTATCCCCATCGCGACGCAACCTCGGCGCTGACCATAGCGAAGGAACGCGAGTATCACGACGTGGTCGCGGTGATCGAGGAAGAGGAGCGTTTACGCCGCGAAGAGAACAGTTGTCCCAACGCGACTATCTCGCCGGTTCAGGACCGCATCAACGCCGCCATCGCGCGGGGCGACGCCGAGACGGCGAAGAGCCTCCTCCAAAAGGATCTGTCAATGATTCAAGCCTGCGACCGCCAGGGTGCGACGCCGCTGCACATCGCGGCTGAGGCGGGCAATGCCGAACTCACGGCCTGGCTGCTCGAACGGCGAGCCAACATTCGCAAACCCGATCTCCGCGGCCTGACGCCGCTTGACCGCGCCGCCCTGGCTGCCGTTCCCAGTTTTCCAGCTATCGCGCAACTGCTCCTCGACCACGGCGCCGAACTCACTGTCCGTGCAGCAGTCGCCCTCGCCAACACTGAGCGCGTCCGCGAGTTGATCCTCGCCGACTCCAACCTCCTCCTGGAAATCAGCCCCGAGGGAGGTCTCGTCACGCTCGCGGCGAGGCACGGGCATGCAGAAATCGTGGCGCTTTTGCTTGACCTCGGAGCCGATGTCGACGAGCGAATTACGCTCGAAGAGCTGGAGGAGCCGACCCCAAGCTGGGGCATGCCCCTCTGGCACGCCGCCCTGGATGGAAACCTCGAAATCACGCGACTACTTCTCGATCGCGGCGCCGACCCCAACGCGAACGTCTACGCTTCCGGATGGCCCCTCCGCAACGCCTGGCATCATGAGGACGAATCGGTCAAACGCCTCCTGCTGGAGCGCGGCGCAAGACCGCAGCCTTACATGATCGCCGAGTTACACGATGTGGAACTGGCCAGGCGCTTTCTGGCCGAGGACCCATCCGAATCGCTTGCGCGCGAGTTTGTGATCTCCGCCGCCGACCACGGCTGCCCCGAAATTCTCGAGTTGGCGCTGCCCCGTCTCGACTGGCCTCCCGCCGACCCAAGCTGGCACTGGGTCATCATACAGCCCATCCGAGGGGCGAAATCTGCCGCAAACGAAGGCCATCATAAGTGCATGGAAATCCTGCTGGAGCGCGGCATTGACCCCAACGTGACTCGGTACGGTCAAACCGCTCTGCACTTTGCGGCCGCATATCGAGGCGCGGTTTCCGACGAGGAACGTGCCCGATTCGCCGCGGCTCTGATCGATCACGGCGCCCGGCTCGATTTGCGCGACGACCTGCTAAAGTCTACGCCGCTAGGCTACGCCTGCCGTTGGGGCCGCCGCAAACTTGTTGATCTTTTGATCGCGCGAGGAGCGCCCATCGACGAACCGGACGCCGAACCCTGGGCGACACCCCGAGCCTGGGCTCGTAAGGCAGGCTTGCAGCCTGCGGCGGATTTGTAATCCTCCAAGGCCGCCTACTTCTTCTCCGGCTTAACCATGTCGATCTGAATGTGCTTCAACGTCTCCGCATCGTTCGGCATGGCCGTCTTTCCCGCAGGAAACTCATTCACGCTGAACATGAACGCCAGAATATCCGCATTCATCTCCCGGCTTAGCGACCGCGGATTATTTAGCGGCATCGTCGTCCGGATCCGCTCAAACAATTCCCCCACGCTCAGACCGTTCCAATTAGAAAGAAACTCTCCACCCGCCAACGGGGGAGCGGATTCGCCCCCCGTCAACGACTCACCGTGGCACCCGGCGCATTGCTTCGTATACAACTCCTTGCCATGCTTGGCCTGATCGCTTGTGTAAACGCCATCCCAAACCGACCGGGATTCCTGCGCAACCAAAACCGAAACCAAGCCCACCGCCAAAACGAAGTTAAACGCAGTGCGCAGCATCTACTGCTGTGCTCCCGCGCTATCGGAACCTGCTTCACCCGGCAGCGTGAAAGCCAGATACTCACCCGAGTACGGACCGCCGCTCACCGCGACCACGATGTACTGCTTGCCGTGGACCATGTACGTCATCGGCGAGCCACTCTGCGGGGCCGGCATCAAAACCGCCCCCACTTCCTTGCCCGTGGACTTGTCATAAGCGCGCAGCATCGCCCCGCGAGGGTGCTTATCGGTAGTCGTCACGGCTCCGTCGCCCGCGATGACCAACGTCTTCGTCACCAGCGTGCCGATGTTGTACCCGCTCTGCCCGGTGGTCCCGATATCAATCCCCTTGAGCGCCGGGTTGTTGCGAATGTTGTCCGGAGTCTCGCCGTGCGGCACCTGCCAAACGATGTCGCCGTGATCCAGGTTGATCGCCGTGATGGTCGAGTACGGCGGCTTGATCAGCGGCAGACCATTCACGGTCAAACCAGCCCGGCCAGCGGCGGCAGCGGACGGCGAAGACTCACGCGGAGCGGCAGGAACCGGAGCCCGCGACGGCAGCGGTGAATCCGCACCCGCATTCTCTCCGGGACCACGAGCAATCCGCACCGGCATTCCAGCCAAGCCCGAAATGTAGTTCATATCCGAAATGTCCTTCGGAGCCGGCATCAGGCCGATCGGCGCAAGACATGAATTACAGGCGTAAGCGTAAACCGTGTGCGTCTCCGGATCGTAAGACCCGCCCGGCCAGTTCGTACCACCACCCGCCGTGCCGAGCGTCAGCGTCGCCAGCGGACCGGTCGTGCTGCTCGCTACCGGCGGTGTGAAAACGGGACCGATCTTGTACTTCGACACAATGGTCAATGCCTGGTCGTGCATCGCCGGCGTGAAGTCGATCAGCACATCCGGAGTGACGCCGTTCCGCGCATAAGCCGGAGGCTTCGTCGGGAAAGGCTGCGTCTTCGAATACCACTCGCCGGGCACACTTCCCACCTCAACCGGGCGCTCTTCAATCGGCCAGACCGGTTTGCCGGTGATGCGATCGAACACGTAAAGGAACCCCTGCTTGGTCGGCTGCGCGACAGCCTTAATCGCCTTCCCGTCCACGTTGATATCCGCGAGAATCGGAGCCGACGAGATGTCCATGTCCCAGAGCGGATGATGCACCAGTTGGAAGTGCCACTTGCGCTGCCCGGTCTTCAGATCGACGCACACCAGGCTCTCGCCGTACAGGTCGTTCCCCGGCCGATGCCCACCGTAGTAATCGCCCGTGGGAGACTCCACAGGCAAATAAACCAATCCCGCCTCTTCGTCAACCGAGATCTGCGTCCAAACGCCCGTGTTGCCCGTGTACTCTGCCGAGCCGTTCTCCCAGGTGTCGTACCCGTATTCGCCCTTTTTCGGAATCGTGTGGAAGATCCAAAGGCGCTTACCCGTGCGAACATCGAAGCCGCGGACGTAACCCTTGTTGTTCTTCATGCTCTTCGGCGTCATGCCCTCGCGGAACGCCGCGCCGACGATGACGGTATCTTTCGCAACCACAGGCGCCGACTGCAACCCGATCTCGCCCGTCGTCAGGTCCGGCATGATCGTCTGATCGTCGTTCAGCTTCAGATCGACCATGCCGTTCTCGCCAAAACTCGAAATCTTAGCGCCGGTCTTCGCATCCAGAGCCACCAGCCGGTATCCCGGGGTGACATAGAAGATGCGCTCGTCCTTGCCGTCCGACCAATACGCCAACCCGCGACCCGAAAGCTGCCGGGGAGCCGCCGCCCCGCGCGCGCCTTCGCGCTCGCCGTGGACCCACAGCAGTTCACCAGTCTCCGCGTCGAGCGCAATTGCGGCCCGCCGCGAACCGGCTGTTGCGTACAAAACCCCATTGACCATCAGCGGCGTGCCTTCGAGCTTGTACTCGGGCCGATTGCCGATGCTGTCGGTCTTAAACCGCCACGCAACTTCGAGCTTGCCAAAGTTCCCGGCGTTGATCTGATCGAGCGGCCGATAGCGGCTGCCTCGTGTATCGGCGGTATAGCTGGGCCATTCCGTGTCTTTCGGTTTGTACTGGCCCGATGCAATGGGCATCAGACAAAGACACCCGGTGAGAAACGCCAACAGGGTATTCGTTTTCATGATTCGGCTCCTGGGTCTGCGGGGACAACTATCGGATCATTGTAATTCACAAACTACGGTTTGGTAACGGAAACTTTCACCTGAGCGGTGCTCCAGCAGCATTGAAAGCCCCGGCCGCCGTCTCCGGACCAATCGTTCGCGACGATCTCGAGAACGTATTCGCCCGGTTCGCTGAACGTCGCCGTGGTCGATGCCTTGCCCGTGAATACGGCAGGCGACGGCGCCTTCCAGGGCATCTCTTCCACCCGCGGCTTGGCGCTGCTGAACTTCACATCGCCCGGCCCGCGGAACTTGCTCCATGTCAGCAGCACCACCGGAATCGGAAGCTTGCCCATGGAATAAGGGTTTTTGGCATCGTCCGCAACCCATACGGGAAGTTCCAGCGGTGACGCCACAGAGGTCGTAAAGCTTCGGGAAATGTCGCGCGGAGGCCCCCACATCGGCTTCACGGTGGGATCGAAGCCAATGAACGGAGGCGTATTTCCACCCGCGTCGACAAATGGCGACACGATGTACAGCGGATTCACGTCCAGTGGAATCACCGTGGGCTTTCCGTTCGCCACGATCGTCCAATTCAGTCTTTTCTCGCCAAAGTCCTTCGGCACCGTGATCGTAAACACGCCCCACTGCCGCCCCGGCAGAAAATGTGTGGGCTGCCCCTGGTCCGCCGGCCCCGGCTCGATCTTGTTGTTCGGCCCGATCGGAATGTCCAGCTCCTGCTGCAGATTCCGGTTGAAGTAACCGACCAGGATCGTGGAGGTCCCGTCGGGATTGCTGTACCATCCCTCAAATGCGCCCGTGATGCTTTGCCCGGCATTGTGCGGAGGCTCCATGGGGAGTTGATCCGCAAACGCCAGTCCAGCAATCAACGCGGCGCACGAGAACAATTTGCGCCAGTTTTGATGTATCACTGCAGAGATGCCCGGGCGCCGGGACGCTTCGGCTTGTGCTGAGCGGCCCATTCCTTGTAGTCTTCGTCGCTGATATAAGTAACGTTGACCCAGGCGTGCGCCATCTCGTCAACCGTCCGGTCCCCATACCCGACCCATTGATCGGGATCGGGATTGGCGGGGTTCGCTCGCGTGTTGTCGTGCCACGCGGTCACGTGGATGATAGTGCCTTTCGGCAGCACCGGCGCGGCGTCTTCCGCGTAGATGTAATTATTCATCCAGTTGAAATTGAAATTGTTGACGTAGCTCAGCATCTCGGTGGTGCCGTCGGGCAGGATCGCCTCCATCGACATCGCCTTGCCCCGCAGATGCATGTGCGGCTGGAAATTCTCGAGCCGCGCCGGACGCGCCAGCACATGGAAGCCCTGCGTTTCGGCAACCGTGTTTGGCGGGATATCCAAACGTCCGCCCTGCAGCGGTGTCGCACCGAAAAGCGTCAGATAGGTTCGATACTTCGGCACCTCGCCCTTCGGATACAGATACACGGCGAGCTCCACGTGATCGCGGACCTGCTCGCCCACTGAATGATAGTGAATGTCCCACCAGATGCGCGAACCCGGCAGCAGCAGCTTGCCAGTGTTAGGGCGATAAATGTCGTAGTTCTTGCCGACGGCCCATTCCATCAGCAGTCCGCCCGATGCGGCGCCGGCGGTCGCCGCGCCGTTGGTATCGTCGGCGGAAACGCCGCGAACCGTGGCATTCTGTTCTTCCTGAATCAACCGCGCCAAGGCGTGATGTGTGACACGGCGCCCGGCAGGCGTGCCCGGACGCATCTCAACAGCGCGGACCCAGCGCGCTTCCGTGATGGGGATTTCTGTCCACGGCTTCCACCACTGGTCCTGTCCCTGCGCCTTAACCGTGTAGGGCTCCGACTTGATCACCAGGTCTGGAGGACCGTACTGCTTCGCCAAAATCCATCCGTCGTCATTGGGCCAAACTTTGGGCGCCGGCATGTCTTTCGGATTGCCCTGCGGCGAGCCTGCGTCCACCCAGTGAACGATGGTATCGATCTCGGCATCGGATAATGACCGGTCGTTCGCAAACTTCTGAATGCCGACGGTCTTATCCAGGTGCCAGGGCGGCATCTGCCGGCGGATCACTCGTTCGCGAATCGACTTTGCCCAGGGCCTCGTCTCCTCGTACGTGACAAGGGACATCGGCGCCATCGACCCGTTACGATGGCACTCCTCGCACTTGGCTTGAAAAATCGGCGCAATGTCCTTCGCGAAAGTTACTTTGGTTTGCGGTTGTGTGGCGACCGACTTGGTGTCGCCAGCAGTCAAACATGGCTGCACCAGAAGAGCACCCAACGCCAGTATCCCCGCTCCGATTCTGGTAACACAGAATTTCCCATCCGTCATGACGCAGCTCCTTAGACACGTGTCACATCATGGAGAGTGTAGTGTTTCGCAACTCGGATGTCAACCCCACCAACGGTTGTCCAAACGGTTTACATTCTTCTTTGCAATATTATACGTGCGCCTACCGACCGCTCGGTCTAAAGACGTGGGGCAGGCGGTTTCGCCTCCCCGATTTTTTCCGCTTACCCTGATAGCGTGCCCCTCTACGCCATCCTGTCCGCCCTCCGCCGCGTAGCCCTCCGTGACCTTGGCACTTTCCAATCCATTAAGGTCAACAACTTCTTCCTTTTCGTCGCCCTCCTGATCTGGGGAGCGCTCGTCAGCGGAGTCGAGCCGAAAAGCGCCGAGCCCCTGCTCCTCCTGCTCGGCTTCATCATGATGTTCCCCCTTTCTTCCGACCCCCTGGCGCGCATCCCACCTCAGCGCCTCGCGCTGTGGCCGCTCTCCCACGGCCAAGCCCTCGCACTGCGCCTGAGCAGCCTGGCATTCAGCCCACTTGTCTGGATCACTGTTTTCCTCATCATTAGAACCGCGAGTGCCACTGTCGCGGTCGCTTTCGTTTCGTTAGCCGCCGCCATCCAGATAGCGGGAGCCTGGAGCCGCCGAGCCGCCCAGCACTCACCACATTGGAACCTCCTGCGCTACGTCCCGCCCGTTCCCGGACGTCTCGGCGGCCTCATCCGCAAGGATGCCCGCGAACTGCTCAGTGTCCTGGACCCCTACATCGCGCTTCTCCTGTCGGCCGGAGGTCTGGCATACCGATTCCTGGGCGATCATCCCGATCCCCACGCCCTTCCGATTCTGTCGGTACTCGTGGCCCTGGCCCTCAGCACCTACGGCCAGTCCCTATTCGCACTCGACGCCGACTACGGCATGATGCGCTATCGCCTGCTTCCGCTGCACGGCTGGGAGATTCTGCTGGCGAAAGGCATCGCATTCCTGGCGGTCCTATTTGTTCTGGTTCTGCCCCTTAGCCCAGGGCCTGGAATAACCTTCGGCCTTTGGGCACTAGCAGTAGGTCACTACTCGTCGCTCAACCTGCAACTCCCTCAACATCGCTGGCGATTTGTCGGAGGCCGCATGCTCCCCGTAGGCCTGCTGCAAGCCGTAGGAGGCGTAGCCCTGGGATTCGCCGAGCGTGACGCCGGTCCCCTAGTGCTTCTGGCAACCGCCCTGGCCTACGCTGCTTCCGTGTTTTGGTTCGGTCGAACCTGGCGCCTGGACTAGGAAACCGTCTTCGCCAACGGCTTGAGGATGGGGAAGGGGAGGGCAGGCTGCCTTTGGACTCCAGCGAGAAAGGACCAAGAAAACGCCTGTCCGACCTTTCCAACCCGAGAGTTTCCGGTGGTCGCCGCTATGCTGCTGCTAAGGAGCGAAATACCCGTTTGTATCGATAATCAAATGCATCGCGCTGACCGCGACAACCGAAATGCCGCCGTTCAACCCCGCGGCAATGATCGATGCGTTCGCCGCAGGCCTTTCGGAAGTGATTGTGAACATCTGTGGCTGCGGCATCCCCTGAGGCCATACTGTGAGGTTCGTCTCTCCATAGACCGACGCAAAATTGAATGAATAAGCCTGTGCCGAAGCAGGCAGGCCACAAGCGCTCAACGGAATTGGGAAATCCCGTTTGACTCCATCTACCAGTGCGGGGCCGCCAAACGGGCCCACCGGTCCGCGGGTATCGGCGACGCGGCAGGGTGCCACCGGATAGAAGAAAAGCGCCCCAGGAGCAAAGAATAACGATCCGGCCCCCGATGGAGCAAAATAACCCGTGACATCCAACTGGAGAGACGTATTGCCGGATACGGAAATATCAATCGCGCCAGCAGGTCCGGCGGGCATGATTGTGAAGTTGGACGTCGGGACCACGTTAAGCGTCTGGTTCAGAGTTGGAACATCTGGTTGGCTCGGGCCAGCCGGCCATACGGTCACGCTTTGCAGATAAGACCCAAGTTGAGAAGTTACGTTCATGGCATACGCTTGAGCGTTCGACGGAATGCCGCAGTTGCCGCTAATCGAAACGGCGCGAGTCTCGTTTGCCGCCAGGACCGGTTCAGCCACCCGGCAAGGAGTTAGCGGGAAATAAGCCAATCCCGTGGCGTCCGGCGGCGAGAAATAGCCAATCACGTCAATAGTCAAATCAGTCTCATCGCTGGCGAACACGCTAATCGATCCGTTTGCTCCCGCTGCCACGATCGCTGCATTCGAGGTGCCCGCGCCGTTCAATGTCGATACTGCTGGCTGACTCTCGCCACCTGGCCAGATCGTCAGGTAATTGAGCGAGACCGCCGGCAGCGTCGAAACCGCTGTCAGATTCAACGAATAAGCTTTTGCGGATGCCGGAATCCCGCACGCGCCCGACAGAATCGGAAAATCACGCGTCTCCCCACCACGCATGAGAGGGCCACCGAGAGGCCCGGCAGGAGCACGAGTATCCACTACGCGGCACGGCGTTACGAGATGAAGCGCCAGCCCAGCCGTGCCCGGCTGAACCAGCATGAACGTCAGCCGGGCAATCGTGATAGTGCCCGTGCGCTGAGATGTGGACGTGTTCGCATCGGCGCGATAGCTTAACGTACCGGTGCCCGCTCCGGATGAGTTCGATGTAATGGTGATCCAGGCAGCGTTGCTGCTCGCCTGCCACGCCGCGCCATTCAAACTCGCGATCACGGAGACCGAACCACTGCCTCCCGCTGCGGGAACGGTCGACGACGAGGGTGAAATCGCGAACACGGACCCGCTGGCAACCACCGCAAGAGTCACGGGAATTTTGGCGTCCGCCGCTATGGGCGAAGACAACGCAATACTGCCCGAATAACTGCCTGCCGTCAAACCGCCCGTGTTTACCGCGACGGTCAAGTTCGCAGGCGTAACGGCGGAACTCAGCGACGAAGCAAGCCAGCTTCCGCCCGGAGTGGGCGTCGCCGTCACGCCGACTCCGCTGGGCGTGCTTGTGATGGAACAGCTCTGAGGAGTTGGTGCGGCGCCTCCCGAGGTATACGCGAAACTCAACGACGGCGGCGCGCATTGCACATTGAAGACTGGCTGCGTAATGGTGAACGTCGCCGTGGCCGAAGTGCCTTGGTCCGGATTCACAACCGCGATTGACGCAGATCCAACCGACGCGATCACACCTGCCGGGACCGCCGCGGTCAACTGGTTCGAGCCGCGATACATCGTGGTCAAAGGCGAGTTGTTCCACGTCACGACTGAGCCTGGAACAAACTGCGCTCCGTTCACGGTAAGCGTGAATCCAACATCGCCGGCGACTGCTGAGGGCGGGCTGAGACTCGTCACGACGGGGACCGGGTACGAGACCCCACTCACCCACGCGGCCCCTGTGAAGCCGTTATCCGCATTGCCGCCCCACAGGATCGTGCGGCCGTCATTCGAGACGGCTACCGACGCGCCTTGTCCCGCAGCGCCGGATGCTCCCGTCCCGAAAACTCTGCCGCCCTGTTGCCGCCAATTGCCACCCGACTTCGTGAATAGCCAGGTCGCGCCGTTCCCGAGATTGTCATTCGCTACCCCGATCACGACTGCAGCACCGTCGCCTGAGATCGCCACCGTCGTGCCAAATGCCGAGTCGTTGGAGTCGTACGGTGGGAAGACGTACGTAACCCGATCGTCTATTGGAGACACAGCGACTTCGCCTCCCCAGTGACCGCCGGATCTCGTGAGTATCTCCGCCACAATGTCGCTGCCCTGAGACGCGTTGGCCACAGCGGTATTCCCGTCCGCTGACAATCCAACATTAACGACCTGTCCGTAAATCCCCGGAATTATCAGGCCATCCTGTTGCGTCCATTTTCCGTTCAAGAACGCGAAGGCCCAGGCATTGGTTCCAAAATCCTGTCCCAGTAGGACTTGGGCTAACCCGCCCTCCATCATCGTGGCGCCATCCGCCGACAACGTAACAGACGACCCCTGCTTCGCACCCCCCGGCGCGTCGGTTCCCACCAACTTGATTTGTTCGCTCCACTGGCCCCCGGAACGCTTCCAGATCCAGACTGCGCCGGCCTCGTTGCTATCGTGACAGCCCCCGATCGCAGCCGTGTTCCCATCCGCCGACAACGCCACGGCACAACCTTGTCCGGCGTTTCCTACTGCATCGCTCGCCTGCAGCTTCGCCTGTTCGCTCCAGCGTCCGGCCGATTGAATCCACACCCAGACGGTCCCCACGCCGCCTCTATCCGTCGGGCCGCCGACCAAAGCTGTGCTGCCATCATTGGAAATTGCAACCGACCAGCCCTGTTGGCTCGACCCTGCCGGCGCTGAGCCCACAAGTTCTCCACCGAACTGCGACCACTGGCCCGCCGCGCGCGTGAATACGAACGCACCCCCAACCATGGCGTTATCGCCAGGCGCGCCAAGGACGGCAGTATTCCCATCTCCCGACAGAGCAGCCGAAAACCCCTGTTGCGCGCCGGCGGCAAAGGGGTTCCCTACGAGCTTCTGACCCTGTTGAACGAAAAGAACGCTCGCGCTCAAAATGCTCAAGGAGACTTTGATTGTCGTGCTGGCTGCGCTATCCGCCGCCAACGTAATGCTGCCGTTGTAGGTAGAGGCGGGCAATACCGAGGGGTTCGCATGTACAGTAAGCGCTCCGTTATCGATCGCCGCGGAAAGCCAGCTACCCTGGATCTCCGAAATCGTAACCGCGCCGCCGGCAGGCAGCGTGCCCACCGCGCACGTTCTTGGCGCCGTTAGCGGACCACCTACCGTTGCGCTGAAATGCAGGTTGGAGCACGTTGCAGTGACGGTCGCGCTGACCATGAACCCGATGAAGCCCGACGTCTTCTGGTCCGGGTTGATAACCGAAACCGGAATCGCACCCGGCGATTGAATCGAACTTATTGTCACCGTGGCGATGAGTCGGGTCGGGCCGACGTAGGTCGTGAAAAGCGCTACTCCGCCGAATTGCACCGTCGATCCGGAGACGAAGTTCGAGCCGTTGACGGTGAGTGTGAATCCGGCAGTCCCGACTGCCGCGGAAGTTGGACTAATACTCGCGACTAGCGGTGCGGGGTTGGAAGTCACGCCGGCGGCGAACACCCACGCCGCTCCCGTACCATTGTCGTCCCCTGGCCCACCCACGAGGATCGTGCTCCCGTCGGCCGACACCGCTACGGATGAACCGAATTGCGGGGACCCGATGGCGCCCGCGCCGTCCAATTCGTTCGGCATTAGGATCCATCTGTCTTCAGACCGCGCGAACGTCCAAACGGAACCATTCGATTGGTTTGCGGGGTTTCCGACCACCGCAATTGAACCGTCCGCTGAAATGCTCACTGCAGGTCCGGAAGGCCCGGCGGGGTTGGAATACAGCCATTGTCCGCTTGATCGCACCAGAAGGATCACACCACCATCGGTGCCCATAATCGCGGTGTTACCGTCCCCTGAAATCGCCACGGCGGGAGCGCTTAAACCCAGCACCGGGGCGTAATACAAGTTCGGACCTTGTTGTTTCCACTGCCCCTCAGACAACGCGAACACCCAAGCGGCGCCGTACTCATAGGGATACGGTGTGAAATCTACCCCGCTTTCAATCAAAGTCGAGCCGTCCGCGGCCACAGCTACAGCGCTTCCCTGAGCGCTGGCATTCGCATCGCCGGTTGCTATCATCTTTGCCTGTTCCGTCCACTGCGCACCCGAACGTGTCCACACCCATACCGCGCCGGCGCCGTTGTTATCGAGGTTGCCGCCGACTGCCGCCGTGTTGCCGTCGGCGGAGAGCGAAACGGAACTGCCCTGGCCCGAGGCGCCGGCGTGGTCGTCAGCGCTCAACTTCGCCTGAAGCATCCACTGCCCGCCAGAACGTACGAACACCGACACCGCTCCCACGCCGCCCACATCGCTCGGAACACCAACTAGCGCGATGTTCCCGTCATAGGACAGCGCTACGGACGCACCCTGCACATCCGGCGAGCCGCTGAGAGGCAGCCGTGCGGTCTCGGGCGACCAGACGCCTCCCGAGCGCGTGAAGACCAGAAAAGTTCCTGGCTGACTCGACTTGGTGCCGAGAATCGCGGTATTCCCGTCTCCCGATATCGCGACCGCATACCCTTGCATCGCTCCTGACAATTGCGGGAATGTCAGTTTCGGACCCTGTTGAATGTATGAGGCTGTTGCGGGCGCCAGGTAGAGCGCCACCCCGATCGCGCTAGTTTGACCGGCTCCCGAAACGTCAATCTCTCCGTTGTAGTCCCCGGGTCTCATGCCCGCCGGGTTTGCGGCCACGGTCAGAATACCGGATGCCAGACTCGTCGAAAGCCAGGTCGATGCTCCAACCACCCTAACCTCCCCTCCGGGAGGCGAGGTGCCGACTTTGCAACCCTGCGGCCCCGTGACAGTCTCGCCAATGACTGTCTGGAACACAAGGGGGAACGTAGCGCATTGGACGTTGAGGCTCCCCATTACGGCAAAGGGAAAGGTGTTCGACTGTTGCCCATCGGGGTTCACCACAACAGCAGCCGAAAACCCCGGTATTGCAGTCGCCGCAGGGGGCACCGTCGCCTGCAGCCGGTTCGCATTGACGAATGTCGTCGTGAGCGCCGTACCGCCGAACTGAACAACCGCTCCCGCGACGAAATTCGATCCGTCAACAGTGAGCGTAAACGGAGCGCCGGCAGGAACAGAACCAGGGGAGACATCGGCAATCGCGGGTGCATTGCTTGCAGTTGTGCGGTTTGCGAAAACCCACGCTGACCCAAGATCGTTGTTGTCTGCCGGATTGCCCGAAATTAACGTGCTCCCATCGGCCGAAACCGAAACGGTCAATGGCTGCGAGTAGAAGCCCACACCTTCCGTACCAGTCAGAGAGCTTTCCTGCTGTGTCCACTGGTCCCCTTTTTGGGAGAAGACCTGGATCGTCCCAATAACCGTACACGCAGTCGCACCATCCGCTGAAAGCGCGATGGACTGCGGAAAAATAACCGCACCCGAATTCACCAATTGCGTCTGCTGCGTCCATTGGCCCGCGGAGCGCTTCCAGATCCAGGTCCCGAGCGAAGAAATGAGCGCCGTGTTGCCATCCGCCGAAATCGCGGCTGCCTGAGGATAAAAAGATGTAGAGGTAATATCGAGTGACACGAAACCCTGCTGCGTCCACTGATCACCTGTGCGAGCGAGCAACCAGGTCCCGCCGAGCGAATGGGCTTTCGCGATCTTGGTGGAATAGTCGAGGGAATAGTCGACCCCGCCCTCGACTAGGGTGACGCCGTCGCCGGATAGTGCCACCGTCCGTCCCTGGTGCCCATATCCTCCAGTTCCCACCACTTTGGCCTGCTCCGACCATTGCGTGCCTGATCGCGTCCAGATCCACACAGCACTTTCACCGGGCGCGCCGATCGCCGCAGTGTTTCCATCTGCCGAAAGGGAAACGGCGAGTCCCTGCCCCGACGCCGCCTGCACATTGTCAGTGGCCACCAACTTCGCCTGCAGCGTCCAGTGCTGTCCCGTGCGCACCCATACCCACGCTGCGCCGGTGTAATTGTTGTCGTATGGGCCCCCGACAAGAGCAGTCGTGCCATCGCTCGACAACGCCACGGAGTAGCCCTGCTTGCTATCGCCGACCGTCGGGTAGCCGACGAGTTCCTCGCCATCCTGCACCCATCGGCCCGCCGCTCGAACGAAGACAAACGCGCCGCCCACCAGGCCCGGCGTCAATGAAGGAGATGCGTTATCTCGCGGCGCTCCGATGATCGCCGTGTTCCCTTCCCCAGAAATCGCTACCGCGTAACCCTGCCGCGCTCCGGCCACCTGTGGTTCGCCCACCAGCTTTGGCCCCTGCTGCGTGTATTGCGCGACGGCAACCCCAGCATGCCCGATGAGCAGAATCAGGCTGAGTCCAATTTTGGATTGCATATTGACACGTGACTCTACTGCGCGAAATACCCATTCGTATCAATAACCACCTGGCTCGGATTACTCACAAAGACCGAAATCCCGCCATTTATCCCTGCCGGCACGAGCGCCGCGTTCGCCACCACCTTCCCCCCATACGAATTCAGCGTCGAAACGTATGGCTGTGCCGATCCCTGAGGCCACACCGTGAGGTACTGCATCGGTCCCGGAGGCACGACCGTCATGTTCAACGAATACGCCTGCGCGGATGCCGGCAACCCGCAACCACTCGCAGGAATCGGAAAATCGCGGTGTGACGCGCCGGCTAACTGTGGTCCGCCAAATGTGCCCGCCGCGCCCCGCGTATCCGCGATCCGGCAAGGCGTCGTGGGATAGAACAGCAAACCACCCGGCGAGGCGAATATTGATCCCTCGCCGCTAAGTGCGAAGTACCCGTTGATATCGACGGCCAGGTCCGTTGCGTCCGACGCGAAGACGTTGATCGCACCGGTGGGGCCGGCCGGCACAATCGCAGCATTCGCCACCACGCGCCCGTCGGTCGCGTTCAGCGTTGAAACGGTTGGCTGGCTCTGCCCAGCAGGCCACGTCGTCAGGAATTGCAGCCGATCCACCGGCAGCACCGTCATGTTCAAAGCGAACGCTTGCGCATTCGCGGGAATTCCACAACTGCCGCTCACGGTAATCGGTCGAATCTCGCCGGCCGCCAGCCTCTGTCCGCTGCGAGTGTCGGCAACACGGCACGGCGTCACGGGGTGAAAAGCCAGCGCCGAGGCATCCGGCGGCGCGAAATATCCATTGATGTCGATAATGACATCGGTTTCGTCACTCGCGAACACGCTCACCGCGCCGTTGTTACCCGTGGGCACAATCGCGGCGTTTGCGACCGTGACCCCGTCCGGCGAATTTAACGTCGAAACATACGGCTGGCTCTGGCCGGCGGGCCATATCGTCAGGTACGACAGCAAGGTCGAAGGCACGGCGGTGACGTTGAACGAATACGCTTTTGCGGACGTCGGAATCCCGCACGCACTCGCGGCGATTGCGAAATCCCGTGTCGACCCCGCCATAATACGCGGCCCTCCCAGCGGGCCAAGCGGACGCCTGGTATCCACAACGCGGCAGGGCGTCACGTTATAGAATCCCAAGCCGTTCGTGGGCGCCTGCGTAATCGCAAATGGAATCCCGGCAATCGTGATCGTACCCGTCCGCGGCAGCGTCGAACTGTTCACGCCCACGACATAGTTCACTGTTCCGTTACCCGTTCCTGAACTGCCCGAAGCAATGGTGATCCAGTTCACGGCGCTCATGGCCTGCCAAGGCGCCGTCGATATACTCGCGATCACGGACACCGATCCAGTGCCGCCACCCCCGCCAATAGTCGTTGAACCGGGTGACAAAGCGAATGCCGCGCCTCCTGTGATAACCGTAAGCGCCACGGGCACGCTCGAGCTGGCTGCCCCCGGAGACGAAAGGTTTATGAGGCCTTGATAGAACCCCGCTGCAAGACCGTTGGTGTTGATCGACACACTCAGCGTGGTCGGTGTGGAGGCGGAGCTGAGAGAGGTTGAGACCCAGCCACTGCTCGAGTTGGCGGTCACAGCAAGACCACTCGGGGTGCTCGTGATACTGCACGTTTGCGCGCCCGGCGCCGCCCCGCCGATCGTGTAAGCGAAGCTCAGTGCCGGCGGCACACAAACCACGGTGAACGACGGCTGCGCAATGGAGAAGCTACTTGCTCCCGATACCTGTTGATCCGGGTTCACCACCGTAACCGCGGCCGCTCCCACGGAGGCGATCAACGATGCAGGAACAGCCGCAGTCACCTGGTTAGCGCTTACAAAAGTTGTGACGAGAACAGCGTTGTTCCACTTCACCACGGCCCCCGGCGCGAAGTTTGCGCCGTTCAAGGTGAGAGTGAAGCCCGCGCCGCCGGCCGCCGTCGAACTCGGACTCAAGCCCGTAACCACGGGCCCGGGACGTACGATCGTGTCGATCCAGGCCGCGCCAGTGAACGCATTGTCCAACGGACCGCCCCAGAGCAACGTGCCACCGTCTCCCGAAATCGATACCGCAGAGCCTTGCCCCGCGACACCGGCCGCTCCCGCTCCCAGCAGTTTGCTCCCTTGCTCTATCCACAGTCCACCCGATCCGGTGAAGATCCAAACCGCACCTGCGCCCGAAATGTCGGAAGCGCCGCCGACGATCGCGATCGAACCATCGCCCGATAGCGCCACCGAGGTCGGTTGTGGAACGCCGTCGCCGCCATCCAGAGTAAACAGGCTAGTCCTCTGGGTCCACTGTCCATTGGCTCGGGTCAGAATCAATCCAACTCCGCGAGGGCTGCCTTCCACCCCGGACATGATGGCTGTATTGCCGTCGGCCGACAGTGCCACCGAAATACCCTGTCCGGGCGATCCCCCGGCATCTGGCCTGTGACCGATTCCCTGAGGTTGCCACACGCTGTGTGAGAAAACGAAAAACCAGGCGTCTCCCACCGACCGCTGGTCGATGATGCCACCCTCCATAAGTGTGTACCCATCCGCCGATAGCGCAACCGAGAATCCGTTTTGCGGTGTTGGTAACGCGTAATCGCCGCCGACCAGTTTGTCCTCCTCCCCCCACTGCGCACCCCTTATCCAGACCCACACCGCACCGATGTTGTGGTTATCGTAAGGGCCGCCGATCGCCGCGGTCGTTCCATCGCCGGAAAGCGCGACGGAGTAACCCTGATGCGAAACGCCAATGCTATCGCGCGCTATCAATTTCGCCTGCTCGGTCCACGCCGCGCCGGAACGTATGAAGACCCAGGCTGCACCGGCTCCGTTGTTGTCATTCGGCCCTCCGATGAGAATCGTTTGCCCATCGCGTGAAATCGCCACGGAGAAACCTTGCGCCGCTGCGCCGATCGCGGAAGAACCGACAAGCTCCGGGCCCTGCTGCGTCCAGCCATTGCCGGACCGCACAAACACGAAAGCGCCGCCCGTCCCCCCTGTCGAGCCGGCATTCGCAGGCGCGCCAACCACAGCCGTATTCCCGTCATCCGAAATCGCAACCGAGTATCCCTGTTCCCCGCCCAAAATCTGAGGGGTCCCCACCAGTTTCGGAGTCTGCGGCGAATAGGAGACCGTCGTCTCCACAACCAGGAACGAGACGCTGATCGTCGTGCTCGTGAATCCATTCGCCGCCAGCGTGATGCTACCCGTGTACGTACCTGCCGCCAGGCCGGTAGGATTGGCCGTCGCCGTCAGCACTCCGGCGTTTACGGCCGCCGAAAGCCATGCGCCGTTGGTTTGAGATACGGTAACAGCCCCGCCATCAGGTACGGTGCCTACACCGCAAACCTGCGGGGGGCTCGCCTGTCCGCTAACCGTAGCGCTGAAGTTCAAGGTCGCGCACGTCGATGTGACCGTCTCGAGCACGCTGAAAGTTGCCGCATTGGAGCGCGTCCCATCGGGATTGATCACAACTGCCGAAGGTGTTCCGGCAGCGGCAACCTGGGACGAGGAAACCACAGCCGTGAGCTGAGTCGGAGTGACATAACTCGTAACTACCGGGGTGCCCCCGAATTGCACCACGGCTCCCGGAAGAAAGTTCGCCCCGTCGACCGTCAGAATAAATCCTCCGCTGGCGGCGGCAGGCCTGGAATTCGGACTGAGATCAGCGATCACAGGCGCCGGTCCGGTATTCGTCCCTTTGACAAAAACCCAGGTTCCCCCGCCGCCCGTGGCGATGGTGCTTCCATCGTTTGAAATCACCAACGCCACACCCTCGCTATAGGCAACTTCCTGTTTCCCGCCCTGCTGCACCCAGCTACTTCCTGAACCCGTGAAAACCCAGAATCCGCTTCCCGATCCGATTGCTGCGGTGTGCCCGTCACCAGAGATTGCTACGAATGACGGTGAGTCTCCTTCCACCGGCTGTAGTGTGGTCGCGAGCGTCCATTGACCATTGGAACGTGTCCATATGGACGGGTATGGATTGGGCGCGCTGAGGATGATCGCGGTGTTCCCATCCGCTGACACATCAAAGTCAAAACCCTGAAGGTTTCCGGGCGCAATGAACACATCCCCTTGCTGTGTCCAGACGCCGTCGGAAAGTGCAAAAACCCATATTTCGCCCGCCCCAGTGCCCGCGCTCTCAATCAGGGTTGTGCCATCGGCGGACAATGAGACTATGTCCCCTTGCCGCGATTGAGTCGTGGCGCCGGTCCCAACCAGCTTCGCCTTTTGCGTCCATTGCGTGCCGTTGCGAGTCCAGACCCAGACCGCCCCGACGTCGTTATTGTCCCTAAACCCGCCGATCGCAGCCGTATTTCCATCTGCGGAAAGCGCCACGGCCGATCCCTCGTGCGCTGTCCCGATCGCGTCGCCCACCAGCTTGGCCTGCTGTGTCCACTGACCCGCTGAACGCGTCCAAATCCAGGCTGCGCCGACTGCGTTGTTGTCGAAAGGAGCGCCGATGATTGCGGTATTGCCGTCTTCTGAAAGTGCGACCGACGCCCCTTGAACCCCGGTGCCAATCGCGGGACTGCCGATCAGCGGCGGCCCTTGCTGGGACCACTGTCCACGTGTGCGCGTGAAGATATATGCGCCACCGGACCCGATGAAGTCGAGTGTGCCAACGATGAGCGTGTTGCCATCGGCCGAAATTGCGACCGATAGTCCTTGCGTGACGTACGGCGTCGCCGGTGTTCCGAACAGTTGCGGGCCTTGCTGAGCGTAGAGGACGGTTGCGCCCACTATTGTGAACGTGACACTCACAGTCAGGTCCGGGCAGCCGCCCGCCGACAGCGTAATACTGCCGTTATAAGTGCCCGCCGCGAGTCCGGCCGGGTTCGCCGCCACGTAGAGCGTGCCATCAGCGACAGCCGCCGAGAGGCCGTTGCCGTTAATACTCGAAACAACAACCAACCCGCCCGCTGGAGACGTGCTCACACTGCAATTTCCATGCGAACTCACGCCGCCAACCGTGCCGCTAAACCGCAGGGACCCACAAGCGTAGATCGTCCCCGTGATGCTGAATGCAACCGAATTCGATCGTTGGCCGTCGGGATTGACCATCGTAACCATGGGGGCACCCGGGACCGCGATCAAGTTCGCCGGCACAACAGCGTCGAGTTGGCTGGCGGTCACAAATGTGGTCGCGAGCGGAGTACCGCCAAAGAAAACACCAGTTGTTGCCTGGAAGTTCGACCCAGTTACGATGAGTGGAAAAGCCGGTCCCCCAGCCACCGTGAAACCGGGACTCAGGCTCGTTATGCTTGGGGCCGATCCGGAACTCGTGGTTGCGGCAAACGCCGCGGCCAATAAAGCATTGCAGGCTAAAAGGGCAGAAATTAAGCGAGCGATTCGTTGCATGGAGCACACCTCGAAGGCGGGGAACAGTAAAGGAAATCCGAGCGGGTGATTTAACTATACCACTTTGAATACTGCCCTAAATCATCGGCGCAGGCCTCTTTGCCTGTGCGCTTTTCCGCATGAGGCGCCGCTCCAACCGGGCTAACCGCCGACGAATTCCGGCCCCGTCGCTCAGAGCCAGAGCCGCCACAGCAGCCGCGAGCGCCTCGGAGTAATTCTTCTCCCGGTGCTCGTAATATTTCGCCACCTCGATCCACGCCGCCGCCCGAAAAGGATTCCGCGACTCCGCCAGCTCCCGCAAAACCTCAAACGCCGCCGCATGCCGCCCCAGCTTCTTCTCCAATCCGGCAATATCCCAAAGCGTGCGAAACAGCAGATGGTCCGCCAGCCCCCGGTCCACCGCCCGCCGGAACAAATCCCGTGCCCGCTCCCACTCCCCCTCACGCCGCAGCCACCGCGCCACCGCCACCATTTCCGCGCCATTCCTGAGATCCCCCTGAAACGCCCCTGGAACAATCGCAGTCAGGCACGCCAGCGTCACAATATCCATCGAATTGTGATGGAAAATCGGCATCAATTGAAACGCTTCGCGAGTCCGCAAATATTCGACGTACACGTACGGAATCAGCTCTCCGGGAAGATCTCCCTGCCGTTCAATTCCGAGAATCTGGTTCTCCAGCCGCACCAGCCGGCAGCTCTCAAAACGCAGCTTCCAAAGCCGCCGAGCGGCAAAAAGTACGTCCACATGAGCCAGGCGCACAAAAGGAGCCGGCATCCGGAAAATCCGGTACCGTGTTTCCAGCAGCGGCTCATCGTACGCTTTCCCGTTGTAGGTAATGAGAACATCGAACTCCGCAAGATGCTCCGCCAGTCGCCACAACAGGCTCATCTCCTCGCGCGGTTCCCGCATGAAAAACTGACGCACGCGAAAACCCTCCGGAGTAATGCGGCCCACGCCAACCAGAAACGCATACGTCCCAGCGGTGCCCGAGAGCCCTGTAGTCTCCGTATCGAGGAATGCCCATTTTTCCGGAGGGGCGTCTTCCATCGGTTCGCCGGCTATCAGGCCCAGGACGTTTGCGGGAACTTCCGCGAGCGAGGAAATATCCATTGACCCGTACCGCCGGTGCCGCTGGTACAGCCGCTCGGTCTCGAAATGCCGTCCGAAGGGCGTCTCCACCTCGTCGCCGTGCAGCCACTCCTGGACGAAATACTGCTCCGGAGCTTCCACTCGGGGAGGCGGTGGAGCCGGAGGCAACCGCTCGGCAAACTTTCGATCGATCGCAGCAACCCGCGCTCGCAATTCGGTCAGTACACTGACGTTCGCCATCTGTTCGCCAGTCTACCAGGAATTATCTCTGGATCACACTGGCAATGTAGTAAACCACCGGCAATGCAAAAAGGCTGCTGTCCACCCGATCGAGCCATCCGCCGTGCCCCGGCAGCATCGTGCCGCTGTCCTTCACTCCCGCGCCTCGTTTGATCGCCGATTCACACAAATCGCCGATCTGCCCCGCAACATTCCCCGCCGCCGCAATTCCGAGAGCCCAAAGCAGCGGAACATTCGGAAGCAGCCGCGGAAAATAGAAATAGGCGTAAGCCACCGACATGAGCGTCGAAGCAATTGCCCCTTCCCAGCTCTTCGCGGGACTCACGCGAGGCGCCAGCTTATGGCGCCCAAACGACCGTCCCACGTAGAACGCCGCAATGTCTCCCAACCAGTTCAGCGACAGCGCAAAAAGAAGCCAGTACGGACTCATATCGCGCAAGCCGATACAAGTGCGCATGGTCCCAAAGCAATAAAGGACCCCCAGCATCAGGGCCCCCGAAAACGGCAAAGCTTCGGAAAGGTCGCGCGATGCGAGCGAAAGCCCAAGCGCCAGCAGCGCCACCAGAACCACGAAAATAATCTCCGGCCGCGGGACAAAAAGAATCAGCAATCCCGCGACGTACCCGAAGATACCCGAGCTCCGGAAATTGTGCGCCGAAACCAGGCCGTTGAATTCGTGGAAGAGCAGCATCGCCACAATCGCAACGGTAGGAAAAAACACCCATATCGGCGACCAGATGACGATGTAAACGAAAATCGGAATGAGGACGAGCCCCGTCAGGACTCGCTTCATCGATTCGTGGCGCCGACCGCCGCGATCCACTCGTCGTCCCCTTCGGTGGAGGACCCCAGTCCGCCAAACCGGCGGTCGCGCTTCTGATAATCGAGGATCGCTTCCAGCAGATCGGTGCGGCGAAAGTCAGGCCACAGCGTGTCGGTGATGTAGATCTCCGAATACGCAATCTGCCACAACAGGAAATTGCTGATCCGCATTTCGCCTGACGTGCGAATCAACAGGTCCGGATCCGGCAGCCCCGCTGTATATAACCGCGAGGCAATCGATTCCTCAGTGATGCGCAAATCGGCTAGCCGGCCCTCGATGCGCGCGTCTTCCACGATCGCATTCAGCGCGTCGACCAGCTCCCTGCGCCCGCTGTAATTGATCGCCACGTTGAGCCGCATCCCGCGGTTGCGGGCTGTCGCCACCATGGCCGATTCCAGCTCTTCCCGAACTGGCCCCGGCAGCGCCTCCAGGTGCCCCATGCACGAAAACTGAATATCGTTGCGCATGATTTCGGGCAGCTCTTTGCGTAAATAAATGCGCAAGAGACGCCACAGGGTGTCGACTTCCGTGCGCGGACGCTTCCAGTTTTCCGCGGAAAAGGCGTAGAGCGTGAGCGCCTGAATTCCCATTTGGGCGCACGCTTCCACGGCAATGCGCACCGGCTCGACGCCGGCCTTATGTCCCGCCACCCGGGGCATGTTCCGCCGTTTAGCCCAGCGCCCGTTCCCGTCCATGATGATGGCAATATGGGCGGGGAGCCGGTCCGGTTCAATCGCTTCAGCCAGTGACCATTCGCGGGTGCCCGGCTTCAAAACGCCGAAAAGATCCTTCATCGACCAATGTTCTATGGTACACCGGTATCACGCTGCTCCTGATTCTTCTCGTCCCGCGACGATTTGGAGTATGTGGAACGGTGGCGCAGGCATTCAGCTGGACTTCACCGGGAAAGGACAGGCGAAACCGCCTGTCCCACCTTAGACCCGGCGGTGATCGTGACTTGCGCCGCGACACTGGAGACCGAACCAACCGTAACAAGGACCGGCTGTGTTCCCGACGCCAAGCCGTCCGGAACCACAAAATTCACCTGTGTCACGCCGACCATTCCCGGCGGCACCCCGGCCAACGTACTATCCGCCGGCACTCCACCCACCGTCACGCTCACGGGAAGAATCGTCTTCGGCAAAAGCGCCAGCGGCGTCCCCGAAAACGGCGAAGTCCCTGTGTCCAGCAGCGGACTCACCGCGCCATCGCCGGTCATATAAAGAGTGACCGTGTCTCCTGCCTTCCCATTAGATGACGGCAGAATCCCGCCATTCGCATCCACCCAAATGCCAGGACCCGAGGCCGCAACATTGAACACATACGACGCCACGTTGCCGATGTTATTGATCCCCAACACAGCCGGTCCGGCCCCGATCTCATAGGGAATCTGGAGATTCACCTGCCCTTGCGAGACGTAGTACAACGGCGCCGGCACACCATTCACCGTCGCTGAAACACCAGCGATTCGGAACGGAAGCGGCACACCGCTGGCCTGTAAACCAAACGCCGGCCCAAGTTGGCTGCCCGTTACCTCTAACGCCATTCCCGGCGCGAACGCCGCCTGATATGAGAAAGCATTGCTCACCCCGGTGATGCTGGAGCCGGACGAAGCACCGACCACGAAGACCACCGGCACCTCGATAACCTGCGGGATCGAGTCTGCCGCCTCAATCACGACCGTCGCGTTGTACACACCCGCCGCCAGCGTGGACCGTGCTGCCGTCAGTTGCAGCGTCTGCGAGCCCGATCCCGAAGCCGCCCCGAGCGTCAGCCACGCCGTAGTCTGATTCGCGGGGAACACCGAGGCACTCCACGTTACCGCCCCGCCTTCCGAAAAACCAAGCGCGATAGAACCGCTGGCCTGCCCAGTGCTATCCGGCGTCATCGTGACAACCGTCGGCGAAACAGACATTGACGCCGCATTCCCCGCCGGACCGCTGAACGTCGCCGGGGACGCGAGCGTCGCCGCCACAGGCTCCCCATTCTGATCCACTCCATCCACTTCGATGTTGACCGGCTGCGGCACATCGCCCGCGGGCCAACATACCGTAGCTTGTAGACTTCCCCATGGCGCCATCCGATTCGTCCCGAACAAAGTCGTCATCTGGTTCGCCCAATCGGCGCCGCCGACCAGCAAACGCGTGAGCTGAACCGCAAGCCCATCCTGGTCCTGAAGCAACAACTGCTGCGACCACTGACAACTGGCATCCGCCGCCGGATTTTGCTGCACCACGTCCGGCACGCTCGAAAGCAGCAACTGCGGCGACGCTGTCCCGACCAGCGTCAAAGTGTATGTCGCGGTCCATTGCCGCCCGTTTGCGTCCTGTCCAGTGAATGCGTAGGCGCGAACTGCCGGAAACGGCGCCGCCCCCACGGTCTGGACCACGGAAAACAATGTGCCATACGCCGGAAGATTCGTACCGCCAAAATCCTGAGCGATCAGGCTCGAGTTGTCGCGTCCGTTGATGCTCCAACCCGTGACGGTCGTCGGAACACCGCCTTCCTCAGTCAAGGTCACTTTCACGAACTGTCCCGCTTTCGCCGGATTGGGACTAATAGAAAGTCTCACAAACGACCCGCCCGAACCTGGCGCCGCGACGGCCACCGTCACCGCCCCAGTAGACCCATTGAAAGCCGCATCGCCGCCATAAGTCGCATTGACCGTAGCCGTGCCAGCCGGCAACAACGGACCGTTGACTGTCAGTGTGGCCATCGCGACTCCATCCACATTTTGCAGCGCCGCGCTCCCAAGCGCCGTATGCCCGGCCGTGAACGTAACGCTGCCTGTTGGAATAGTCCCACTTGAGCCTGTCACCGTCGCCGTGAACTGCACGGAATCGCCAAACGCAATGCTATCCGCGCTCGAAACGACCGATGTTGTCGACGCTGCCGCCGCGCTCCATTGCGTCACGAAATTGTACACGTCAAGCGAACCGAGCCCCGTCGCCTGGTCATAGCCCGGTCCCGCGTTGAATCCCAGCGTCCCACTCGTACAATCCTTCGAGCCTTGCGCGCAAGGGACCATGTTGTTCCCCTGGGTAATGTCGTGAAATACGTTCGTCGTGTTCTGCGCCATCCGGTAAAGCTGCGGATTGATATTCCCCAGCCCCGGCTGGGCCTGAATCCCATTCGCGACTACGTATTGATTCAGCAGCGCCACCACAGCCGCAAACGACGGCGAAGCCGCCGACGTGCCGCCGGTTGCCCGCTGGCCATTTGCATTGAACACCGCATATGGATCATGGTTGCCGGCCGCGCTGAATGAAATATCCGGCAGATCGCGAGCATTGTCGTCCGGCACGCCCGGCCCAACTTGCCAGGCCGGTTTTGGATAATAGATGCTCGCACCACCGCCGCTCGCCAGCAGCCCGCCGGCACCGGTTTCATTCCAGACCACCTCGGGAATATACGAGGCTGCCGAACCGCCCGGCCAATATTGCCCGTCGCCTTCATTGAACTGAGTACCGCCAACCGCAGTCACCTCGGGAAGACCCGCGGGATTATTCACCGCCAGACCTGACATCGCCAGAGAATCGTTTCCAGTAACACCGAAAAACCCGTGAGGATCGCACCCGGCTCCTCCCGAATCTCCGGAAGAAGCCAGCCACGTGATCCCCTGTGCATTGGCCTGCTGAGCAATGCTGCGCAGCCCGGACGCATTGTTGGGCTCGCACGAGCCGAAGCTCTCGCTCATCACCGTTCCGAGGTTCTGATCCACAGCCGCTTGCGCCGCGTCATTGAAATTCCCCGCGTACACATAAACGATGGTGGCTTTCGGCGCGATTGCGCCCGACCATTCCGTGTCTAGCGCCGCCTCACCGGCCGCGTTCGTGATTCCGGGGTCCGGTCCCACCAGGTGCTGCTCCACCGTGCTGGGCGGTAGTCCAAACGTGCGCCGGAACGTATCGATGTACGACTGGTTTAAATCCGAACGCCCCACAATCATAATCCGCTGACCGCTTCCATCAATGCCCATGCCGTATAGCGGAGCAACGTCGTAAATGGTGGCCCAGTCCGCCGGGGCGAGCTGGGTAGCACCATTCGGCGACGTATATTGCGGACGAACATTCCCGGTTTTCCAAAAATCGTTGAGCCCTCGCACGCCACTCACCATCCCTTCGAATGCCGCCGGAATCTTCAGCTCCGTGGCATTCGCAAAATGCTCCACGCCTCCGACGGCATAGCGGTGAATCTGAGTCTGGAACGCGCTTTGGACGGCGGCTAGAGTCCCGCTGAAGGCCACCCAATTGCGTGCGCGCGCTCGACCCTCCAGCTGCAATCCCTGCGACTCCAGCCACGAGACCACCGCCTCGTAATCGGCCGCCTTGATCCCGAACCGGTCGCCAAACTGCTCTGGAGTCAGCCAGCGGTGGTAGTTCGCCGACGAACGGTCCTGCTGGGCGGCAAGCAGCCGATCGAGATCCCCCTGCTGGGCATCCGTGGGCCGCAGCAGAATCGTGACGTATCCAAACTGCATCGTTGGATCCACAGGCCCTTGATCGAACTGCACTTGAGCCTTAGGATGAAGCGACCCTTTCAGACTCACCTGGGCCTCAGCCGGCAGAGCCAAAACGACGAGAAACGAAATCAGGAGACGAAACATATGACTAATAACTTAGTCATTAGTTCGTTTGGTTGTCAAGCCCCGTTCTGCCCCTGTAACAGAATTCCTCAATCCGGCATCTCAACGTTAGATCGTGTTACCCACGCGAATGTGCTTGGGTGCGCCTAAATCCACTCCAGGAATATGCAACGACAGCTCCCAGATACCAACAACGCTACCGCCAACGAACCGGTGCATGAGCACCTGATCTCCACCGGGATACTCGGCCTGGACGACATTCTCAACGGGGGGCTGCCCGAGGATCACCTGTACCTCGTAGAGGGTGACCCGGGGTCGGGCAAAACCACCCTCGCCATGCAGTTCCTTCTGGATGCCCACCACCGCGGCGAATCGGTCCTTTACGTCACGTTGTCGGAATCCATCCGTGAGTTGAAATCGATCGCCCAGTCCCACGGTTGGAGCCTCGATGGAATCGAGCTGTTCGAGGTGATCCCACCGCCTGAAAGCCTCATGCCGGAGGATCAGTACACCATCTTCCACCCCGGCGATGTAGAGTTGGGCAGCACGCTGAAGAGCATCCTGGAACGCGTCGAGCAGGTTAAACCCAGCCGAGTGGTTTTCGACTCCCTCTCGGAAATTCGTTTGCTCGCCCGCGATTCCTCACGGTACCGCCGCCAAATCCTCGGCCTTAAGCAGTTCTTTGAGAGCCGTCACTGCACGACGCTTTTCCTGGACGACCGCACCGTACAAAGTGGCTCCGATACCACCGTCCTCAGTATTGTCCATGGAGTCATCCGCCTGGAGCGCGTACCGCGCGATTACGGTACCAAGCGACGCCGGCTGGAGGTCGTAAAACTTCGCGGATTGCGTTTTCACGACGGTTATCACGATTACGACATTCGAACCGGCGGTGTCGTTGTCCACCCCCGCCTCGTTGCCCTTAGCCATCATCCCTCGACTTACCACGACGGCTCAGCCAGCGGAATTCCTGAGCTCGACCAGCTCCTTGGAGGAGGGCTCGATCGGGGGACCAGCACGTTAATTATCGGTCCGGCCGGCTCCGGCAAGTCCAGCATTGCGATCCAGTACGCAGCCGCCGCGGCAGAACGCAAAGAATTCGGTAGCGTTTACCTCTTCGATGAAGGCCTCACGACGCTCTTCCAGAGGGCCTACGGGCTTGGGCATGACATGGCCCAATATGTTCAGAATGGCAAGCTCAAGGTTCAGCAACTCGATCCCGCCGAGTTGTCCCCCGGCGATTTCATTCACCAGATTCGCGACGATGTCCTGAAACGCAACCTCCGCATTCTGATCATCGATAGCCTCAACGGCTTCCTGAATGCCATGCCGGGAGAACAACTCTTAACCGTACAGTTGCACGAACTATTCTCGTTTCTGAACCAGCATGGAGTCGTCACCATCATGGTGATGGCACAGTACGGCATCCTCGGCAGTCACATGGGCTCGCCCGTCGATCTGAGTTACCTGGCCGATACCGTCATCCTACTCCGCTACTTCGAAGCCACCGGAAAGGTCCGCAAAGCAATTTCGGTTGTCAAGAAGCGAAGCGGCGCGCATGAAGACAGCATTCGCGAACTGAGGATCGGTCCCGGACGGATCATCGTTGGCGACGCCTTGGACGATTTCCAAGGTATTTTGTCCGGTATCCCCATCTTTCTCGGTGAGAAGCAACAACTCATCGGTGGTAACGGACGTGGTTAACGAAAGCGACCGGCTCCGGGTGCTCATGTTGACACCCGTCGGGCGCGACTCGGAGCTCATGGCGGAGGCTTTCTTCAAGAACGGCATTACATCGCTGGCTTGCCAGAACGTCGAAGCCCTGGCCCAGGAGATCCAAAATGGAGCCGGCATTATCGTCATCGCGGAGGAGGCGCTCACGGCCAAATCTCTACCCTTCCTGTCCAATGCCCTTCAATCCCAGCCGCCCTGGTCAGATATGCCCTCGATTCTGCTCTCGACCTCCGGAGAATCCACGCCTGCCGTGAAAACCCGGCTGAGCCGCCTCGCGCCGCTCGGCAATGTCACGGTCATCGAACGCCCGGTTCGACCCGCTACTCTCATTAGCGTCGTCAAGATGGCCCTGCGAGCGCGTCATCGCCAGTACGAGGTGGAAGGACTGCTCAAGGATCTGCAGGTCGCACAGGAACGCTTGCGGACCATGATTGAGAGCGCCTACGACTATGCCATCATCAACCTCGACCTCTCCGGCCGCATTACTTACTGGAATGCCGGCGCCGAGCGCTTGCTGAGGTACGCTGAGCAGTCCATTATCGGTCAGCCCATCGATCTTATCTTTTCGGACGACGACCGTCGGGCCGGGGTGCCGGCGGAAGAACGCGAAAGGGCGCTGAAAACCGGCCTGTCCGAAACCGAAGGCTGGCGCGGGCGTAAGGATGGATCGCGATTTTGGGCCAGCGGCGTGCTGCGGCCTACCCGGGATGCCGCCGGCAATGTCACCGGGTTCGTGAAAGTGCTCCGCGATATGACCCAACAGCGCCACGCCGAAGAGCGCCTGGCAGAACAGGCCAGGGCACTGAAGCAATCGAACGACGATTTGCAGCGCTTTGCCTACGTCGCTTCGCACGACCTCCAGGAACCGTTGCGCACCATCGGCAGCTATAGCCAGCTCCTCGTCCGAAGAAATGAAGCCTTCATGGATGCCGATTCACACCGTTTCGTGGATTTCATCGTCAAGGGTGTGGAGCGGATGCGCCTTCTCATCAAGGATCTCCTGGAGTTTTCGCATCTCACCACGGCCCAGACGAAGCCGCTGGAGCCCGTCGACTGTGATGCCGTCCTCGGCCAAGCGCTGCAATACCTGCAACTCAAAATAACGGAGCTCGGCGCCCACATCACATTTGAGCGGCTGCCCAATGTGATGGCGCGTGAAAGCGGCTTATTGCAGGTTTTTCAGAACCTGATCGGCAACGCCTTGAAATACTGCCGCGAAACACCCGAAATTCACATCTCGGCGGAGCGCGATGGCGATCACTGGCGCATCGCCATTCGTGATAACGGAATCGGCATCGAGTCCGAATACCACGAGCGAATTTTCGGGCTCTTTCAACGTTTGCACTCCAGCGCCGAATATCCGGGAACGGGAATAGGCCTGGCAACCTGCAAGCGCATCATCGAACAGAACGGCGGGCGCATCTGGGTGGAATCAACCGCGGGCAGTGGATCGGTCTTCTACTTCACACTGCCCGCGTCCGAACCGGAACATACACACGTAGGGGATTACAGTACCGCCGCTGTCAAGCGGTAAGAAGTTAATCGACCTCGGTACCCTTGTCCATTGCTTTGCGGGCAGCTTCTCGCTCAGCCCGTTACCACTTCCTTTCTCGATACCAACAACTCAACGAGTCAGTAAGGCAGGATCGCATCATGTGTGAAGCAGGCGGTTTCGCCTGACTTTGGACCTCACCGGGAACGCGCAGGCGAAACCGCCTGCGCCAGCTTGGTTCTCATCCACTTTCGTGGACAACGTCAATGATGATTATTCCTGCGGCGGCGCAGGAGGAGGCCCACCTGGACCGCCTGGACCGCCCGGACCAAATCCCGGTCCGCCGTGCGGCATTGAGTCATACTTCGTCTGCTGATCGGACGTCAAAATCGCATAAAACGCCCCATCCGCCTTGGCATTGATCGCCACGAGCTGTCCTTGTAGAGTCCCGATCGTCGCCGCTAACTGATCGATCGTGCCCGTGCCGTTCGCCTTTACCGCCGCTGCCAGCGACTGCTGATCCGTCTGCAAACTGCTCTTGATACTTGAAGCCGAATTGTACGCGTTGGTGAAAATCGTGGTTGCCTGCGTTTGCTGTGCGCTCGTCAAGCTGAGAAGCGACGTCAGGTACGCCACTCTCATCTGAATCATGGTCGCCGGATCCGGCGGGTTGCCGGGCCCGTTCGCCGCCCGTGTGCGGAACTGCGCAAAGCCAAGGCTGGCGGTCAACGCGGCCACAATTAACAATCTTGATGGTCGAATCACTGTATGGTTTAGAACCTCCTACACGGTTTAACGCGCGCGGCCGTGTTATTGTTGCCCGCGTGCCGGTAAAGGAGTGTTAAATGCGTTTACTGCAGAAGTTTCGCAAGATGCTGGCCGCGTGGAAGCGACACGACAAATTCGCCGTTCGACTCCACGATCGGCACCTGTGCCACCGCGCCATCGAGTTCCACCTGGCGCGGCTTGATGTTGACGGTTGCGAATCCGCGCGAGCTGCTTTGGTAAGCCAGTTCGACACCACCTAACAGGACGCGCGCCGCGCGCAAGCCGCCGTTGAAATCGAGGATCCGCAGCGGCGGGTCTCCCGGGGCAGGTTCAATTTCGCTATCACCCGGCGGCAGCCAGAGCGTGTTCGCATCGCGAAGCGGCCACAACCGGCCGTTGACCAGCGCGGCTCCATGCCATCGCACTCCTATTCCTGTCTTCGAACTCACCAGCAGCTTCGCGCCGGTTTGTTCGATGCGATCCACGGTCGCTGCCGCCGCGGATAGCAGAGGCAGATCCTGCATCAGAATCGAATTCTCGAAATAAAGCGCCACCTGTGGGAATGTCTTCGCAGCGGTATGGACGAGCTGAAACAACTCGCCGCCGGTTTGCTGCTTTGTCGGATACACGTCCTGATACCGCTCCACGATATTCAGGTCGATACCCAGCTTGTCGAACCGCGGCGTCAGGGGGCGATAGCGCTCCGCGATCTGCGAATAACGCGCCGGGCCGAGATCCCAGATGGTGGCGGGGTCCTCCACCAGAAATGTGAAATCGTGCGAGTCGAGAAGCGGGAGCACCTTGCTCGCATCCGCGCCGATCATGTCGCGCATGCGCGGATCGATGCGGTTGTCGACGTGCGTCAATACCAGGTCAAGGTCCGGCTTCTCCCGCCGCATGCCTTCGATCTCGGCCACCCACCGTGTCTGCATCTGCCGCGCCAGGTCGGCCCGATACTCGAGAAAGGCTCGCAGCTTCGCCTCATCGCGTCCCGGCCCCTGAAATAACGACACGGGATCGAATCCCTGCGCCTGCTGGAAATTGTGCCGCACGTCGTCGTTCATGGGCGTGAATCGCGCTGCGTTGGCCGCGCCTTCGAGCGACTCGAAATACAGCTCGCTCAAGTTGACGCCATCCCAATCGAAGCGGTGAACCAACGCCCGCACGCCGCGAACCACCTCATCCGCCGCCGCGGGATTCTGAAGGTTCATCAGCTTACGCCAGTCAAGCTGCGCGTCCTGAAGCAGTGCCGTCTTCTCCCGCCATTCCGGATGCTCCGTCCAGAAACGTTCGCTGACGTGGGGAAGTTCAAACCACGCGTACACCAGGATGCCCTTGCGATGACAGGCTTCAATCAGTCTTTGCAGGTATTCGTCGCCCTGCTCCTGCGGCTCGAAATAATGCCATGCGGCCACGTGCAGCGCGCTGAAGCCGGCATCCCGCCACCGCGCCGCGAAGTAATCCAGGTCCACGCGGGACCGGTACGCCGAATCGAAGAAGGCCCACATCCTGCGTGACCGGAACGGCGGCTCGATGCCCATCTCGCCGAGCGCCTGCAGAAGATACGGAAAGCGCTCGTAACCCTGCGTTCCCGGTGACGCCGCCAGCCACAGCGCCGCGCCCGTGCCCCGCCGCACCGTGGCAATCAGCGGTGCGCTCTCCCACCGTTCCACGGCCAGCACGCCGGCAGTCCTGGGCAACTGATAAACCGGAATCTCGGCCGGGTGCTCCCAAATGATGGACAGCCGGGTATCGTACTGATCGATGATGCTGCGCACCACGACACGTTTGGATGTAGCGTGGATACCTAACGCCTCGGCAAGTGGTGACTCGCCCTCGAGCACCACGATCGCGCCCTTTTCAATCCTGCCGAGCCATTCCTGCGGTGTGGCCGCCGCGCCGTTCCGCACGATGAACAAATTCGACGAACCGCTCTTCCCCGCGCTCAGACCGACTGATGACAGAATATTCGGCCACGGACCCGCGTCATCTCCCTCAATCTGGTAAGAAAAAGTCGCCGCCGGCAGCGCGGCAGCGAAAAGGAGGCTAATGAGTAAACGCATACCAGAATCCCGCACGCAGATCATAGAAGTTAGGGCGCCGCGGGTTGCCCTCATTCACGAGATACACGCCTCGTAGAGCATTGACCGAGACGAGCATCCCCTTGGGCATGAACCGAGCCTGGAAGCGCACGCCCGGCCCCGTCTCCGCGAAATTGGCCCAGTATTGCCGCAGCCGGTCCACCGTCACGTTGTAGTTCCAGTAAAACTGCGCCTGAAAATTTCCGGCCGCTTCCGCTTTCGGGAACGTGTACCCTGTCCGGTTCTGTGAATACAGAATCGTGTCGTTCTGAAAACGGCTTACGAAAACCGCATCGTCGTTCGTCTCGGCGTAGAAGCCGTGTTTGCCGCCCATCAGGTGGCCCAGGCCTTTGCCAAAGGAAAGCCCGCCGCGATAATCCGGAGTGAACAGCCCGACATCCTTGCGGCTCACCAGGTACTTCATGGCTTCGCCCGCTTCCGCCCAGGCCGTAAGCCCGTGCCACGGCGCAGTCGTTAACCCAAACCCGAAAATCGCCGCGCTTTCCGAGAGATATTGCGGCAGCGGATTGGACGCGGTTGGCGCGGTGGTGCCGCGCACATCGCCGACGATCCTCATCGAAAGGTACCCCCACAGCGGCGCGCTTCCGAGCCGAAACGCGGTCTTCACCTGGCCATAGCCGAACGTGTCGTGCCAGCGCGTCGAGAAGAACGGAAACATCCAGACCGTGGTGCGGATGTGCGAGAACTCCGGCTTCAGGTTGTTGTAGGCCTGGGTCGCTTCCGATGCGATCGCCGGATCCGGGCTCTTCGACGCCATCTCGAACCAGCGCATTGCTTCCCTGTCGTCGTGAAGAACGTTGGCCACCCAGCCCAGCTTGTACACCGTGTCGAAATCGGATGGGTCGGCTTCATGGACCACCCGCAGGTACTTCACGGCATCCTTGAGATAACCCGACTTCAAGCTCTTTTCCGCCATAGCCTTGGCGTCGTCGCGTGTTTTGTTCTGCGAGGAATCGTTGCGATGCTTGAGATTTTGCGGCAGCTTGAGCGCCGCCCGGACGCGTTCCGCGAGTTCCTCGTCGCCACCCTTCAGCACCTGTTCGAGCAGCGGTTGCGCTTCCGCGCTGTCACCACGATTCAGCAGCAGGAAGCCCAGTTGCGCCGCCGACAGCAAATCCGCGGGCGCCAGCGTGTGTATGGTGCGGAACTGCTCTTCGGCTTCCGGTTTCTTGCCCATTTCGAGCAGCAGATATGCGAACTCGCGCCGCAACCCGACGTTCTTGATGTCGAGTGCAATCGCGCGCTGGAATTCGTAGAGGTATGGATATCGCGACGGCAGCAGGTCGCGCGCTTCCTCGGCGATGCGTGGGGAAGCGCCGCGAGAGGCCGCCAGCAGCGCCGACATCGCGTCTTCCGGACGCTTCAACACCTTCCAGGTCCGGCCCAGGTCGAGCAGCAGCGAACGATCATCCGGCTTTAGCCGCCACGCCTTTTCGTAATGCTCGGCGGCGAGCGCGATGTCGTCCCGCTGTTCCGCCAGTTTCGCGAGTTCCTGGTGATTGCTGAAATTGTCCGGGGCTAGCTCGATGGCCTTTTGCCAACGCGCGATTCCTTCCACAAGGCTCCGGTCGATGCTTTGAAACGCCTCTTCCGCTTTGGCGCTCCCTTTCTTGCGCAGGCGGTCGAAAACACGGCGCGCCGTCGCCTGCTGCTTCGTGTCGTTGCAAAGAAAGGCGTAGTCGAGCGCCGACTGTTCGTCGGCCGGGTTGAGACGCATCGCCTCGGCAAACTGGTCGCGCGCCGATTCGTTTTCACCGATACGCAGCAGGGCGTATGCCAGATCCTTCCGGATGCTGGCACGGCTCGGGGCCAGGGCCACGGCGCTCCGGAAATTCTGAATTGCCGTGTCATAGTCTTTCACCCGCAGCGCGTTGTACGCCTTTTCCAGCGGAACATATGCAGGATCGGCGTTCTGCGCGTTGGTGTTGCAGGCTAGGATAACGATGGCCAATACACGTGGAAGGGTGGAGCAGGCATACAGCCTTCCTTTTGACCTGAGGGGGAACGCACAGGCGACACCGCCTGCTCCACCTTTGTTTTCGTCCAGTTTTGTGGAACGGCGGCGCATGACGACAGGTTTGAAGCTCACCCTACCGACCTAGTGCGGGCTATGCCCGAAAGATCTCAGGAAAACGGCTGCAATGCGACAATAGGCTCTTATGGCCCGCGATTTTGGCCTGCAGCCCCGCCCTGTTCCCCGAATTGAAACCCCGTTACGGCGAATCGTGACACCGCTACCGGTGCCGGAATCGCTACCGGTTCTGGAACGCCTGAAGCAATATGAGCCCGTAGCCATGCTCGGACAGCCGCCGGTCATCTGGGATCGTGCCGAAGGCTTCCAGGTGTGGGACAGATACGGCAACTGCTGGATTGATTGGTCGTCGGGCGTGCTAATTACCAACGCCGGCCACGGGCGCAAAGAAATCGCCGACGCCATCTCCGCGCAGGCTGCGTCGCACCTGCTGACCAATTACTGCTTCCCGAGCGAAATACGCGCCCAGCTTGTCGAGCGCCTCGCCGGATTGCTCCCGGAGCCGCTGAAGAAGGTTTTCCTGCTCACCACCGGCTCCGAAGCCGTGGAGTGCGCCATTAAACTGTGCCGCACTTACGGTATCAAGAACGGCGGACGCGGGAAGCATATTATCATCTCGTTTCACGATGCCTTCCACGGCCGCACGCTTGGAGCGCAACAGGCCGGGGGCATTCCCGCTCTCAAAGACTGGATTATTAATCTCGACCGCGGCTTTGTCCAGGTGCCGTTCCCCGATTCGTTCCGTACCGAAGACTCGTCCTTCGATGGTTTCATGCGCGCTCTTTCCGAGCAGGGCGTGGAATCGCAAAACGTCGCGGGCGTGATTCTCGAAACCTACCAGGGAGGCAGCGCCGCGTTCGCTCCCGTCGAATTCATGCGCGCTCTGCGGCAATGGTGCACCGGTCACAAAGTGCTGCTGGTTTGTGACGAAGTGCAGGCGGGCTTCGGACGCACGGGCACGATGTTTGGCTTCGAGCACTACGGCATCGTCCCCGATCTAGCTGCTTTCGGCAAGGGCATAACGAGTTCACTGCCGCTCGCCGCTGTTGCCGGGCGCGCCGGCGTGATGGATCTCCATGGTCTGGGAACGATGACATCCACGCACACCGGCAATCCGATCTGCTGTGCCGCCGCGCTTGCGTCCATCGACCTCGTCGTGAAAGAGAACCTCACGGAACGTGCCCGTGTTCTCGGAGCGGTGCTTCACAGCCGCCTGCGCAACATCCGATCGAAGTTCCCGCAGCATATCGGCGCGGTGCTGGGCAAAGGCCTTGTAGCGGGCGTCTGCTGTGTGCTTCCGGCCACCAAGAAACCGAATGGCGACCTCGCCTGGGAGATCGTACGATCCTGCTGGGAGAGCGGTGTTCTGATGTTCTCGCCGGTCGGCCTCGGCGGCGGAACGGTCAAGATCGCCCCCCCTCTCGTCATCACTGAAGAAGCTATCCTCGAAAGCACCGCGGTACTCGAGGAAGCCATCGCGCAGCACGTTGCCGCCCCATGCACCACGACCGCCTGAAGGTCACCGTCCTGGGAGGCGGGATGATCACAAATGATCAAATCCTGCCGTCGCTTTATCAGCTTCAGCGACTCGGCGTTGTGGACGAAATCGCCGTTAGCGCCCGCAATGAGTCGACGTTGCAAGTCCTGCTGGAATCCCCCACGATTCGCCGGGCGTTCCCGCAGGCCTCGTTCGCGACGACGAATAATCAAGCGCCCGGCAACCTCGTTTTCATCGCGCTGCCGGACCATCTGCATTTCGACGCCATCCTGCACGCCCTGGAGGCCTGTCAACACGTCATCTCCGTGAAGCCGCTCGTGTTGAAGGTTGCCGAATCGGAGCAGATCGAAGCGGAAGCCCGCCGCCGCGGCCTGTTCGTCGGCATCGAATATCATAAGCGCTTAGACGATCGCAGCCTCATCGCGCGGCGCAAGTACCGAGCCGGCGAGTTTGGAGAATTCCGCCTCGGAACCGCACACCTGATGGAGAAATGGTCTTACCGCCATTCCAACTTTCAGAATTGGTGCACCGCGGAAAACTCCGATGCCTTCACTTACATCGGCTGCCACTACGTCGACCTGCTCCACTTCATCACCGGACTGCTACCCGCTTCGGTCAGCGTCTATGGCCTTCGCGACCGCTTCCCCAATGGCAACGAAGGCTTCCTTTGGACTGACGCGCGGATCGTCTGGAACAATGGCGCGTGCCTGAACGTTCAGAATTCGCTCGGCTACCCGGATGACGGGCCGGGCAGCAACTCGCAGGGGATGTCGCTCTATTGCGCCTTGGGCGATCGCGGAACTATGTTGCGCCACTCCGATCAATACCGCGGCTTGGAGTACGTCGACCGAAGTTACTCCGAACCCAGCCCCGACTACTTTCAGTATGTCGACCTGGGCGGCCCGGGCTTGACGCCGGTCGGTTATGGCTTCCGCTCCATCGAGCAACTGGTGCGCGCGGTGATCCGGGTGCGGGATTCCAAGGATCCTGCCGCCGAACTCGACGCCATCGACCGCGAATCCATCCTCGCTACACCGGCTAATAGCCGTTACAACGAAGAAGTTATTGAAGCCGCCCGGAAATCCATTCTTGGGGGCGGCATCACAATACCAGTGGAGACAGCACATGCAAACGAAGCAACTCGGTAACAGCGATCTGAACATCACGCCGATCGGCGTCGGAGCCTGGGCCATGGGCGGAGGAGACTGGGCCTTCGCCTGGGGGCCTCAGGACGACAATGAATCCATCGCCGCCATCCACGCGGCGCTCGACCATGGCATCAACTGGATCGACACGGCCGCGGTTTACGGGCTCGGCCATTCCGAAGAAGTGGTGGCGCGCGCGGTGGCGGGCCGGTCCAACAAGCCGTACATCTTCACCAAATGCGAGCGCGTCTGGAACGAACGCCGCGAGATCAGCGGCAATCTGAAAGCCGACTCCGTGCGCCGCGAGTGCGAAGCGAGCCTGAAGCGGCTCAAGCTCGACGTCATCGACCTCTACCAGATTCACTGGCCGCAGCCAGAGGAAGACATCGAAGAGGGCTGGTCGGCCATGGCCGCACTGCAGAAAGAGGGTAAGGTTCGCTGGATCGGCGTCTCCAACTTCAAGGCCTCCCAGATCGAGCGCTGCCGGAAGATCGCTGCCATTACCTCAGTCCAGCCGCCATACTCGATCCTCGCCCGTGATATCGAGAAGGAACTGCTTCCCTACGTCGCCGAGCATAATATCGGCGTAATTGCATACTCCCCGATGAAGAGCGGCCTGCTGACCGGCAAGATGACTGCGGAGCGCGTGGCTGCGATGCCGCCGGACGACCACCGCCGGCGCCGTCCTGAATTTCAGGAGCCCGCCTTCTCGCGAAATCTTGCCCTAGCCGACCTGCTGAAGCAGATCGGCGCGCGTCATGGGCGGACTGCAGGCGAAGTCGCCATCGCCTGGACGCTGCGCCGTCCCGAAGTGACAGGCGCAATCGTAGGTATGCGTTCAGCCGAGCAGGCAGCGGGGGTGATTGGGGCGCTCGAATTCCGTCTGTCCGGCGAGGAAGTCGACGAGATCGAGGCGTTCATGACCGCAAAGGCGCCAGCCGCTGCCTCATAGCGTTGCTGTAACACAGCCTTTAGGCTGCCCATGTGCCGGCTGAAAGCTGCGCTACATCGCCAAACCCGAGGTCAATCCCCCGGGACGCGGCTCGGCTTCGTGTATGTGAAATATGGAATTGAGAAAGACGGCAGCGGAATGCGCTTGCCCTTCAGGCGCGTGCGCGTCACCGACATGCCGAGCATCAGGAGGATGAGCCCAACCGCACAGGCGACGCACTGCGGGGCATTCAGGTTGTTCTTCCAGGCGCCGAACCACCGTCCGTAGACGAGTTCGATGTGGACCCAATAGATCAACAGTGAAGTGGTTCCGAACTGACGCAGCCAGCTCCAGCCGCGGCTTCCGTATTCATTCCACAGGTACGCGACGGCCAGCAACTCCAGGAACGCGCCGAGCTTCATGAAGATCAGCCAGGGGCTATTCAGCCAGAAGTCTTCCGACTTCGGATACACGGAATACGGAAAGTTCGAACAATACTGACCGCCAAAAATCAGCGCCAGGCCCACAATGGCGGACCATTGCATGAGCCGGTTCATCTGATCGGGCTGCGTCAGACGCAAGACGCTGCCCATGCTCACGCCGAAAGCAATGAATGCCGCCCACGGGAAGAATGCGAAGTAGTTGAAGTTCGGAACAAAGTACGCGGAGATCTGCGGCGGGAGCCAACTCCAGTCGGCCGCTGAAATCAGCGGCGATGCCGCAGCGATGACAATACCCACCAAGGCGGAAACTTTTGCGCGCTGAGCGGTTGTCAGGAATGCCATCAGCGAATATAGGCCGATCGCAAATCCCATGCAGTTTAGAACGTCGACCTTGAGCAGTTCGGGAGCCGGACTACTTGGCCATCCCGACAGGAACATCTGCAAGCGGAACAGAAACGCCAGGCCGAGAAGATAACCACCTCGGCGCAGTGCTGCTACCCAGCGGCGCTTGTACGGAAGGCCCTGGCGCTCGCGCTTGTCCATGAGGAAAGCAAGCGTGATTCCGGTCAGGCTGAGGAAAATGGCCGGCGCTACTCCACCCATGAACTGCGAGATGACATATGGTCCGTCCGTACGCAGTTCGGGTTTTGTAAAAGAATGAAAAACATGCCCTTGCAAGATGATAAGAACCGCGAAACCGCGCGCCCAGTCGAGAAAGCTCAGGCGAGCGCTCGTTACCCGGTTGTTCGATTGGATCGTGGAAATCATTGCAAGGACGTCTTAAGGCTTAATTCTCTTAACACCTTTCGGCGGGTTGAGTCTTAGATTCTTATCCGTGAGATTCGGATGCAGGTCGACATCGCTATACGTCACTAAGGTGTAATCCCCGGACGGCTGAATCATTTTTTCCTGGACGGGGTAGTTTCCCCCTTGTGGAATCCAGAGGTCGACCTCCTTCATGTACTTTTTTGCGTCGGCCGCGGTCGGCGTCAGCTCAAGCCGTACTGTGTTTTGTCCGTTCACGGTGTCATTACCACCAAACTTAACCTGATAGCTGTTGAGCAATTCAGCGCCCGAAGTTCCGAAGCCCAGCATCAGGAAGCGCTCCAACTCCTCGCCCTTAGCGCCGACGTCGTACTCCTCGACCGTGTTCATCGTCGGGGTGTATTTCTCGAACTTGCCGCCATTAAATGCATAGCTGACCTTGTCGGGCGCGGTAATATCCATAACACCTTGAAGCCCATGCTCACCGAGCTTTTTCATGGCGACGGTGCCGGTTTGAGTGGAGGTATCCTTCAAAACGGCGGTGTAATCTTTTCGCTCTATCTTCGCCGACATGCCGCGAAATTTTTGCGCGGCCTGATCCAGGCGGTGCAGTACATCCTGCAGTTCGGGGGGTTGCGGCTGCGCGGCGAGCGCTATAACGAGCGCCCCAAAAACGGACAAGACACTGGCTGGGTACTTGGCAGGCATGGGATTTGGTTCGGAACGTGACCCTAACTTATGGGTTCGTGTACGCTATGTAGCCCTGGATCTCCTGTTCCGAGTCGAAAATCGGTTCCAGGCGCACGACGTTGTACTTTTTTCCCCTCAGCGTTCTTAGCAAGACGCCGGATTTAGTCAACCTTTCGGACTCAGGTACTCCCGCGAGCAGTGCTGGAGCCATCCAGAAGGTACTGGCGCCTTTTTCAGCCGAAGGGATCATGGTGACGCTGTTCGGCTTCGGTTGATCTCGGAACCAGTCTCGCGGTGTGAGAAAAATGAACAGCAGGATCAGGCCGACCATGACATCGTATTGCCAGCCTGCCCGAGGATAGTCCCAGAAAACAAAGCGCTTAACTTTGGACGCAGGTCCATCCACGTTTTCAGTCTAGCATGTCATTCCTGGCGAAGCGCTTCCATGGGATCGACCTGGGTGGCACGTCGAGCCGGACCCCAGGTGGCAAAGGCGGCCACTACAGCCAGCAAGACGATGACGGCGCCGAACGTCAGACCATCGAATGGTTTCACTCCGAACAGGAGGCTGCTGATGTAGCGCGTGAGCAGGACGGCCAGGCCGAGCCCCGCGAGCATACCGGTCCCGGCCGTAACCGCACCCTGGCGGTAAACCTGCGCCAGCACTTGAGCCGGGCGGGCGCCGAGCGCGACCCGGAGCCCGATTTCGCGGGTTCGTTGGGACACGATGAAGCTCATCACGCCGTATAAACCGATGGCGGCGAGGAGGAGCGCGGTGGACCCAAACAGGCTCAAGAGCAGGGTCTGAAAACGGCGTTCGTCGAGGGAGGAACTCAAGTAATCTGACAGGCGCTTCACGTCGTAGACCGCACGACTCGGTTCGAGCGGCCCCAGCTTTTGACGGATCGACTCGGCAAGAAGCATCGGATTGCCCTGCGCCTTCACCATGAACTCAGGATCGGGGAAGAAGCCAGGGGCGCCGCAACTATAGATGGTCGGCTGCGGATCCTGCGCGTAGCCGTGCTCGTGGACATCGCCGACAACAGCGACGATTTCGAACGTGACGGGGGAGGGCGGCGGAGTCGCGAGATGCTGTTGCAGCGGGTTCTGGTTGGGGAAGAACTTATCCGCGAAAGCGCGATTGACCAGGGCAGGCTGTATCGGGTTGGAATCCAAGGTTTCACGGCAGGTCTGGCCGGACAGAATCGGGATGCCGAGCACGTGGAAATAATGGGGTGCGACCAGTTGCAGGTCGGCGCTGGATTTGACTCCCGTAATCGTATTGCGGCCGACTATATCGAATGGTTGCGGGTAAACATCGCCGCCGCCGGGCAGGGTCAGTGTCGTGGCGGCGTCTTCGACGCCCGGAATCGTCCGCAAGGCGTCGATCGTGCGGTAAATGCGTTGACGAACGAGTGCGGCTTTCGCCTTTTCAGCCCAACTGGCACTCATTCGGAACGTCAGCACCGGATCGGGCTGGAAACCGAGGGGGACCCGGCCGAGTTCGGACAAGGTGCGGATCAGCAGGCCGGCGCCGACTACAAGCACGATGGCGAGCGCGATTTGCGCCGCCACCAGGGCGCGAAGCAGCGGTTGCTGGCCGCTGACCTGGGATCGCGAACCCTGATAGCGCGTGATCTGGAATGCCGGCAGGAGGCCGAAGAGTAGCGTGGTGGCGAGCCCGATCGAGAGGGTGAATAAAACAATGCGCCAATCGAGCTGCATTTGCTCGATGCGGGGTAGCTTTCCGGCGGCGTGTCGAAACAGGCTGGCGCCCCAGACCGATGCGATCAGGCCTAGCGCGGCACCGGGCACCGCGAGGCAGAGCGACTCGGCCAGCAGGTCGCGGATGATCTGTCCCCGTCGCGCGCCAAGCGAGAAACAGATGGCGATTTCACGCTCGCGGCGTTTGCCATCCGCGAGCAGCAGGCAGGCGACGTTGACACAGGCAATCAGGAGCAGGAGCGAGACCGAACCGAAGAGAATCCAAAGCGGTCGGCCGGCTGTGCTTTTGCCGTTCTTCTCCAGGTGTTCCACAATGGGCGTCCAATGCGCATCGGTCACCGGGAACTGCTTCCCCAGACGATTTTGGATCGAAGCTAGATCCGCCTGCGCGGTGCGGATGTTCACGCCAGGTTTCAGGAGGCCGACGGTGGAATACCACATTTGCTCACGCATGCGCATTACTACCGGCCGAAGCTGCGCGGGAGCCCAAACATCCACTCCCGGCGATGGGAAATGGAAGGAATCGGGGAGAACGCCGACGATCGGGAACGACTCGTCTGAGAAACGCAAGGACTGACCGATGGCCGCCGGGTCGGCGCCGAACCGTCGTTTCCAGAAGCGCTCGCTGACGATCGCGGCGCGCGGGCCATTAGTCTGATCCTCGTCCGGGCTGAAGAAGCGGCCGATGATCGGAGGCATGCCGAGCACCGAGAAAAAGCGCGGTGAGATTCGGGCCCGGACCAGCTTTTCCGGAAGCGCGCCGGAAGTCTCGGCGACGTTTTCCGCGGCAGCGGCGGCGATGGCCACGAAACTGTGGTTCGCGGTGTTCCACTCCTCGACTTGGGCGGGCGACAGATCGCCGCGCACGACCTGCTGGTCGGGGTTCGACTGGAAGATTGCTACCACGCGGTCGCCGCCTGGATAGGGGAGCGGCTGCAGGAGCACGGCGTCGATTACCGAGAAGATCGCGCTGTTTGCACCGATACCCAAGGCCAGGGTGAGGATGATGGCGAAACAGAATTTCGGGCGATTCAATAGCGAGCGGCAGGTACGGTAGACGAGTCGCATGGTGGTGTTTGGACGTTTTGCCCGGCTACCAGTTAGGGTGCCCAATCGTCGGAGCCAGCCAGAAAGCGCTTCGTTTCGTAGCGGGCGGCCTCGGCGGAAGTAAGTTTGCGGGTGTGCGGATCGCGTTCGGCCGGGTGTGCGCCGGGACCCGAGGAGTTGAACTCGGCGTAGAAGGCAGTTTCGATGGAGTGCGTCTCGCCGGGGTGCCATTCCCTCCAGCCGGCGGGTTCAATATGGGAACCCATTTCCGTATTCAGGAAGATCACCGTCGCGTAAGGGCGCCAGGGACGGCCCAGCCAGACGTTGGCGACTCCCGGATCGGCGGTCAGGCGGCAGCGATTAAAGACGAAACCGCTGTCCTGGTCCGGGGCGTTCTTGCCCTGTGCGGTGAGAAAGCCGACCGAGTGCTGGTTGCTGTGGATCTCGCAGTCCTCGAAAACCGTCTTGCCGTCGCCAAAGATGAAGTCGACATTGCCTTCGATGTAGCAGTGCGTAAAGTACTGGCGGTGTGTGGCGGCGTAGACCGTGTCCTGGTTGCCGAGGAAGCGCATGTTGCGGAAGATCGCCCGGTCGCCGGTGATTTTGAGCGCTAAGGCCTGGGAGCCTTGGGGCAACTGCGGGTGTGTGGCGTTGAAATCGTTGGCAAAGGTCAGGTTTTCAGCGGTGAAGTTGTCGGCGAGAACGTTTACCGTGGCGGAGTTCAGGGTGCCGCCTGAAGTGCCGGCACTTTTGTCGAAGACGATGACAGCCTTGGCAGGATCCGTATAGGCTCCGCGGAGGTGGATGTTGGGCTTGGTGATGGTCAGAACTTCGCGGTAGGTCCCGGGGGCAATAGAGATGACGGCTCCTTCGGCCGGCGCGACGTCGATGGCGCGCTGAATGGAGTAGTAATCGCCGGTGCCGGAGGTGGCTACGTAGAGGGTTTTGTCTTCCGCGGGCACGGTGACTCGCGCGGCGGGAGCGGTTTTTATGTCGGCGAGAGGCGGAAAGCGGTCTTCGCAGTGGATCGGCGTGCCGGGAATGTTGTGAAGATCGGCGTTTTCGGTGCGAGTTTGGCCTTCGACGGCGACGTTTTTGAGGTTGGCCTCGAGTTTGTGTTCCGGATCTACGCCAAGATAGGTCACCCATCCCGGCGTGAGGCTGCGGACGTCTTTTAGGACGATGTTGCGATAGATCGGCAGCTTCTTCCCGGGGAAGGTGGTGTACATCGAGGTCAGGACGATTGGGTTCGGGACGTCTCGCATGCAGATGTTTTCATAGGAGACATCCTCGACCAGGCCTCCTCGGCTGCGGTCGGATTTGATGCGGATTCCGTTGTCGGCTCCGTCGATCGTGAGATCGCTGACCCGGATAGCGCTCACGCCGCCTTCGGTTCCGCTGCCGATCGACATGCCGTGGCCGCTATAGAAGTGATTATGGGCGATGGTCATGTGGGTGGCGGGTCCCGCTGCGCCGGCCTTGATTGCGATGTCGTCATCGCCGGTTGAGATGTCGCAGTGGGTGATGGTGACGTTGGTGGAGGACGACGGGTCGATTCCGTCCGTGTTGCGGGCGGTTTTCGGCGTCCGGATGTGGACGCCCCAGGCGGTGAAGCCGTTGCTGCGCTCCACATTGACATGGAAGTTAGGTGAGTTGCGGAGCGTGATGCGGTAAAGCGTGAAGTTGTCCGATTCGCGGACGCTGATCAGGCGGGCGACGCTTTGGGAGAGGTCTTTCACCTTGGCCTCTTTCGCGAGGTCCCACCAGGTGACGTCCTGACCCACGAGCGTGGCTCCTCCGCGCCCGTCGATAGAACCGTCGCCCATAATTCCGCTGCCCGGCGCTTTGTCGGCGAGGATCAGGGTCTGACAGCCGTGACCTCTTTGGTTGACTACTCCGCAACTGCCGGGAGTCAGGTCGTAGTCGCGAGGGTTGCGGGAGGCGAAGAGGGCGGTGTTCGCGTCGATCAGCAGCGTTACTCCGGGTTTTAAGTGGAGGGGGGCGGTGAGGAAGATTCTCCGGGGACCGTTGGATTTTAGTTGGACGGATTGGCCAGGGTTGCAGTGATCTATGGCGGTTTGGATTCTTGTGGTGTCGAGTTTTGTTTCGTTGACGTCTTCGGTTTGGGTGGCGGTGAGAACTGTGCAGGCGGGAGGAAAAATGAGGTTCGGTTACCTGGCGTTGATCCTGTGCTTGGAGTACTGTGCACAGGATCAACAATCGCGGATTAAAAATCCGCCGCAGGTTGAAAACCTGCCTTACCATTCCACCCGTAGGCCCAGGCGGAGGGCGCGCTGGGCAGAGGAGTCCAGGCCGACTCCTCCGGTGGTTCCGTTGCCATAGCCCACGGAGGTGATCACGCCCGCCGCTCCGATACTCGTGATGTTCAGGTTGGGGTTGCCCCAGTTGGGATGATTCAGCAGGTTGGTGGCGCCGAGCTCGCAGCGGAGACGAAGGCGTTCCGTGATGGCGAAGTTCTTCGCGACCTGGCTGTCGATTACCCAGGAGCTCGGGCCGATGATCACGCCTTTGGCAGAGGTCCCGAACGTTCCCGGGCTAGGGGCGCTGAATGCGCCGACATTGAACCAGGCATTGACGGTCTGGGGTCCGGTGTTGGGATTTGAGTTGGCGTTGGGACGGATCGTGACCTGGGCCGGTGTCGAGTTGGAGGTGTTGAATGTGCCGGTCGGATCGGGTCCGGTCCAGAGCGGCGTCAGGAACATCCCGGTGTTGAAGGCGTACACGGCGCTGATTTCCCAGCCGCCAAAAACGAGGTTCGTGAGGCGGCCGTTGGAGAGCCACTTCTTGCCCCTGCCGAAGGGCATTTCATAAATGAAGTCGCCGGTGACGCGGTGGGCGGGGATGTCTTCCCAGACCGCCCGCTCACGATGAAGGTCGTACGCGTACTCCGGGGCCTGGTATTCAAGAGTATTGCTCGGAACGTTGCCGCCCTCGAGGTCGCCGATATCGCGCGCCCATACCCAGGAGAAGTCATAAAGCAGCCCCGAGGCGAAGCGCCGCTTCACTTCGAGGTTGAGCGAGTTGTACTGGTGGCCGGCGCCGTTGGTGATGTAGTTGAAGTTCGGGTATTGCGGGAAGGGCCTCGGCTTATTGATGTAGAGGTTGGTATCGGCGATCGGCGAATTGTAGTTGTAGGCGTATTCGCCCTGCCTTGTACCCGTGGCGATGTAGGAGAGGCGCACACCCATTTTCGCGATCTGCCGCTCGATGGTTATGTTGTATTGAATGCTGTAGGGGATGCGTAGATCCTTCTTGAAGGCGCTGGGCAGCGAGACGGTTGTCGGGCCCGCAACAGAGTTGGGAAACACCACCGGGAGGATGACCGTTGGATTCGTTGTGGGGTTGGTGTATGACGGTTCGCTGATGGAGAACGGGACACCCGCCATGCTGACATAAGCGGGAACTACGTCGTAGTAAATTCCGAAGCCTGCGCGGACGACGGTTTTCTCACCCCAGGGCCGCCAGGCGAGACCGACGCGAGGGGCGATGTTGTTCTTGTCGGTCGTAAGCAGGGCGGTACCGGAGTAACCCGCCTGCGATGCGGGGATGACCTTGACGTAGTTCGCGGGAAGCAGCGCGTTAATTTTGTTGACGGAGCCGTCGGGGACCACGATTGCCCCGGTCTTGATGTCGAACACCGATGACAGGTCGTTGCCCGAAGACCAATACGGATGCAACTCATAACGCACGCCAAGATTCAAGGTGAGCTTGGGTGTGATTTTATATTCATCCGTGACGAAGAAGTCGTAAGAGTAGCGATAGAACGGCGAATCGAGGGCCGGTCCGGCGCGGCGTGCGGTGGTAGGAAGGCCGAGCAGGAAATCGGCATACGGGAAGCCGGTGAAGCGGTTCGAGAATGTCAGGTTTCCGAACAGGTTCGAGGATTGAGAAACGTCGTTGGCGTCGTACCGCGTGATCTGAACGCCGGACTTGATGCTGTGCTTGCCGCGGAACCAGCTCAGGTGGTCCTGCAGGAAGTGGGCGCGATTGTAAAATCCGGGGCTGCGATAGACCTGTTGCGAGATGGTCTGAAGTCCGAGGCCGGAGAAAGCGATGTTGGGAATGCCGGGGATGTCGGGGAGGTCGGGCAGCAGGCCCTTGAGGCGCAGTTGGTTGACCGTATCCGGCCCGTTGAGCGGGCCCCAGCGTGGTTCGTTTGTGAAGGCATAGCCGTAACGCATCTCGTTGACGAGCTGCGTGGTAAACAGATCGGTCCAGGAAACGAGGATCTGTCGGGTGTTGCGCTGATCGTAAATGCGCCCGATCGCGGGAAGATTGCCATTGGTGTCGTAATCGGTATTGTTCTGGCGCTGCCAGGTATAGCGGCCGTAAACGAATTGCTTCTCGCTGAAGCGGTGGTCGACGCGCGTGGTCCAGTAGTTATTCGGATCGAAGGGGTGGGTGACGATCTGACGATAGTTGGCAGTCTGAAACACCGAGGGGTTGCCGAAGTTGGGGAGCGGGTAGAACAAGTCCTGGATCTGGAGAGCGGTGGCGTTGAGGCGGTCCTTCGGAATCATGTTGCCGGAGAAGGGCTTGCCTGTGGTGGGATCCTTATCACGGTGGTCGGCAGGAGAGCTGAGAAATCGCCAGTACGCCAGGGGGCAAGGGGGACGCCGGGATTCAGAAGCTGCTGGGTGATGCTGCCTTGGGAAGTCTCGTAGGAGAAGTAGAAGAACGTCTTGTTGTGGCCATTGTAGAGGTGCGGAAGGACGACGGGTCCGCCGATGGCGCCGCCCGGACGGTGGGAAATTCCGGAAGCGCGCTGCGGAGCGAACGGGTCGCGTGCCCGAAACATGGGGGTGACGTAGTAGTCGAAGGCGGAGCCGTGCAATTCGTTGGTTCCGGACTTCGAAACCACGGTGACTTCGCCGATGGGGGCGTTTTCAGCGGTGTTATTGGCCATATCCACGCGCGCCTCGCTGAAACTTTCAATGTAGTTTGTGAGCGGCGAAATCTGGGTGCCGTTACTGGCGGTGGTGCTGACGCCATCCACGGAGATGTCGGACTCGTTGCGGCGGCTGCCCGCGTAACGGCGCGTGGAAGTGACAGTACTGGCCGTGCCGACACCGGGCGACAGGGAAAGAAAGGATGTCAGGCTGCGAGTGTTCAGGGGCAGCCGTTCCATGTCGTCGGCGGTCCGGGTCTGGCTGATGCGGGCGGTCTCGGTTTCGACGAGTGTCGCGCCGCCGCCGGACACTTCGACGGTGGTGGCCACCTGGCCGATTTGCATGGTGACGTCCAACCGGCGAACGTCACGAGAGGCCAGTTCGACGTCCTTCACGTCGGCATCTTTGAAGCCCGCGGCGTTAACGGTGACGCGATAGGTGCCCGCGAGCAGGTTGGGAAGGGTGTAGACTCCGGCCTCGTTCGTCTGGGCTTCGTATTTGTACCCACTTTCGGCCTGCACGGCGGTGATGTGTGCGGCGGGGATGGCAAGACCGGAGGGGTCGGTTACGGAACCGGTGATGGTGGCGAACGTGGTTTGGGCGTTGATGACGCCCACAAAAGCTACGAACTGAATAGCGGCCAGCAACGAGGCATGGCGCATGGAATTGACCTCCCGATTACGACAGAACGCAAATCTCTTAGCCGCAATATACGGGAAAAGGGTCCGCCGGTCAAAGGCAGAAGATTTAAAGCAAATGTTCAGTAAAGCTAAAGGGTGCGAAGGTTCGCCATACGCAAGGGGCTGACGCGGCGCATTAAGGCGGTTTGAACCTCTGTGAGGGGAGCACTCCCGTGCGAAGCTGGCCTTTTACCTCAGCGGCGGAACAGTGGCTCAAGTGAAGGCCACGGCAGGCAATTCAGAACGGAAGACAGTTCGAGCCCCGCGCGCCGGGCTACATCGATCCCGTAACGCACAGCGCCAAATTCGCGTGTGCTATGCGCATCCGTGGAAATCGCAATCTTCACGCCGGCTTCGCTCGCCAGACGAGCGTTTTCAGCCGACAGGTCCAGCCGGTCCGGACTGGAATTGATCTCGAAGAAACAGCCGCACTGCCTTGCATGACGAATGATTCGATCCATGTCCAGCTCATAGCCGGGTCGTTTCAGAAGCAGCCGGCCCGTCGCATGTCCGAGAATGTCGAAGTATCGATTGTCCATCGCCCGAAGAATTCGCTCCGTCTGTTGCTGCTTCGCGAGGCCGAAGCGCGAATGCACGGAGCAAACGGTGTAATCGAGTTCCTTCAACAACTCGTCGGGATAGTCGAGCGTTCCGTCTGCCAGAATATCTACCTCGGCCGACTTCAAGACGCGGATGCCGGCCAAGCGAGAGTTCAGCTTATCAATGAAGCGGATCTGCTTCCACAGATCTTCGATGGGAACGCCCCGAGCGATCTTCAGGCTCTGCGAATGATCCGTGATTCCGATGTACTCGTATCCAAGATCTCGTGCCGTAACTGCCATCTGTTCAATGGAGTTGGATCCATCGCTCGATGTGGAGTGGGCATGCAGCTCGCCGCGTATGTCCTTCACCGTCACCAGGTGGGGCAGGGTTCCGCGTCGCGCACGCTCTACCTCGTCGCGGCCTTCCCGCAGTTCCGGTTGAATAAAGGATAGGTTGAACTTCGTGTAGAAGTCGGTTTCCGAAACAAATGGCCCGGCCTCTTTGACGGCGTCCCATCCGCCAGTGAGCGCTGTTAATTTACGAAGATGCGCCTTGCTGCCGGTACACTTGATCAGCGACAGTCCCCAATTTTCTTCGGTGGCTCGATCGATCCGCAACAGAATGCCGGAAGAAAGCGAGAACGTCGCGCTTGTTCTCGTCGATGCGAGGAGAGGAGTACGCCCGCCGTATCGTTGGAGTCGCGCAATCACCGCCGCGAAATCGTCCGTGTCGACGATGAATGAGAGTTCTTCAATCGTCTCCACGCGGCGCCGATAATCGCCAACCGCCTCCGCCGCTCGCACTCTACAAACATCGAGCAGAAAATCCTCGGCCGCCTGCCGCAATTCCTGAGCTCTGTAAAGGAGCATCGCATGCGTTTCGGTCACGCCCTGGCGAACATGCTGGGCGAGTCTCGGGCCGAGCGCTTGTTCGAGCTCGCCACTTTCGAGCTTCGCGCGCAATTCATCCACAGACGCGATTCCGAGCTTCTTGTATGCGCGGAGCACACGCTTCGGATCGAGCCGGGGATAGTTGCTCAGCCCTGCAAGCTCCGGGGACGCTTGCGAACGAAGTGTCTCGAGCTTTCCAAGAGTTCCCGTGCGGACGATTTCCTGTACCGCCTGGCTGATTGCCTCGCCGATTCCAGCGTAAACGGTGAGGTCTGAATCCTGACGGACCAGCTCTTCAACACTCTCTGAAAGCGTCCGGATTTTCGCAGCGGCCCGCTGGTACGCCTTGATCTTATAAGGGTTCTCTTTCTGCGTCGAGAGCAACTGCGCCAAACCGGCAAGGCGATCGGCGATCTCCGCGTTGCTTAAGTTCGATGGTTCATATTCCATTGTGATCGTCACTTGCGTGCCCTTCGCCAATTTCGTTCAGCCGCAGCGAACCGGACCGGCCGACTCTCGCATTCGTCATGAGCCGGATATGCTCGATGGCCTGCCGATGCTCCCTCGCCGTGCGTGCGGCTGAGCAATCGGATGGCACATACAGTTCGAACTCCCGCATCCTGGCATCGTGCGCAGTGCAGACGATACAACTGTTGGTGGCGAGACCGCACAGCACCAACCGAGACGCGTCCAAATAGCGCAGCAGGATCTCCAGCGGAGTTTGATAGAAGCCGGAGTGCATCGGTTTCAAAACGAAGTAGTCGTTCTTGTGGGGTTGGATCTGCTCAACGAACGATTTTCCAATCGCGTCCGGCCTGATGCAGTAGTCGAGGAGCTTGGAGACATCCGACCGCCACTGACCGAAATTGTCGTTTACATAGATTGTCGACAACCCTGCGGCTTGGGCGCGTTTCTTCAGGCGAACAAGCCGTGGTGCGATTGGTAGCGCCTGGCGGAGCAGCTTTCTGCCATCCGGAAACTCGAAATGATTGATGACATCAATGAGAATCAGTACAGCCGGCGAATAGTGAGGAGCCTGAGCGGATGGCATAGGCTTTAATCGCGCGGAATGGTCTGAGGCGAAAGTGCGGGCGGTGCCTTCTTCGTCCGCTTCAATCGGGCCAGGACATCTTTCATCGTGAATTGACTGGCCGATCCCAGATCCTTCAGTTCTTTCCAGTCAATCGGTGAGGCCACAGGGGCCCCCGGGCGTGCTCGAACCGCGTAGTCGGCAATCGCTGTCGCCGTGTAATCATTCCGGAAATAATCTATGAAGATCCTGCCCGTGCGCTTGGCTTTGCTCATGGTCGCGACATAAGCCTCGGGTGCCGCGGCTACCATTTCATCCGCTACCGTCGCCGCAAAGCGTTTCACGGTCGCCCAGGAATTTTTGGCTGCCAACGGAACAGTCACATGCAGGCCTTTCCCTCCCGTGCATTTGAGCGACGACTCCAGGCCCTTTCTGCGTAAGCGCTGTCGAAGGTCTCGCGCGGCGAGTTTCAAAGCCTCAAAGGGGACTTCGGGAGCCGGGTCAAGATCGAAAATCATGCGGTCAGGGCAATCGATCGATTCGATCGAGGCACCCCAGGGATGAATCTCGACGGCGCCCATTTGGACTACTTCCAGAAGTCCTCTTTCGTCTTCGATGTACAGATATTCGAACTTCTTGCCTTTGTTGTGGAACTCAAAAGGACGAACGTCGGCGCCAAGACCTTTTCCGGGGTTTCGTTGGAAGAAGCACTGCTTATCGACTCCCGACGGACAACGCAGGAGACTGAGCGGATGCCGCACAATTTGCGGCAACATTAAGGGCGCGACCGTCGCATAATACTCGGCAAGTTCGCCCTTCGTGATATGGCCGGTATCGGAGATGACGCGGCCGGGATGAGTAATCGTGATTCCATGGAGGACGAGGTTTTCCACCTTCGTGCCTTCTCTTGTTGCCACTTTGGTTGCTGCCGCCACAGGAGTCTCCTTCTTGACTTGAGACGCACTCTTGTCTTCCCGCACGCCTTGAAAAGATGGGTGCCGAATGCGTCCGTCCGCAGTCCATTCGGTAAACGAAACTTCGCACAACAGGATTGGCTTCACCCAATGAACCGCCTGCCACTCACCCGCGCCCAGTCCGGCTGTTTCTGCCCGGCTTAGCACGGGCTTCGCGACTGAAAGCTTCGTCAGGCGATCCGTCAGCTCGCGGGCGCTCTTCATCGTGAACCCCGTGCCGACTTTCCCCGCGTACTGAAGCGCGCCATTCTGCTGATAGCCGAGATAGAGTGCGCCCAAAGCGCGTTCGCCTTTACGGGGATCACTGAATCCGACGACAATGAATTCCTGGCGTAAAGAGCATTTGATTTTGAGCCAACTCTTGCTGCGGCCGGCGACATACGGGGCATCGGCCTGCTTTGAAATAATGCCCTCCAACCCAGCTTTGCAAGCCTTTGCGAACATCTTTTCGCCGTGGCCCATGACGTGGCCGCTGTACCGGAGAGTGCCAGACGTTCCGAGAAGCGCCTTGAGCTTTTCCTTGCGCTTTACCAAGGGCAGAGTCGTCAAATCTTCTCGGTCGAGATAAAGAAGATCGAAGACGTAGGCGACGATTTGCGTGCGATCGCCGCCTTCACCCAAAGCATTTTGCAACGATTGGAAGTGACTCTTTCCGTGACGGTCGAGAACCACAGCTTCCATGTCCAACACCGCGTCGTTCGCGGTTAGATCAGAAAGGGCCGCCGACAGGGAAGGAAAGCTTCCGGTCCAATCCTTCCCGTTTCGCGTGATCAGCCTGACGTCCTGCCCCGCCCGAAAACCGAGTAGCCGGTAACCATCGAATTTCGTCTCGTGAACCCAGTTCTCCCCCTCAGGAACCGCATCCACGAGTGTCGCAAGCTGGACGTCGGGATAAAGCGCCATTAGCTCGGCAGTCGTGTGTACGAACGGACGGGCTCTTCCCCGGTGGAGTTTTGCGGTAGCGCTGAGCGGATTTCGACTCTTGGCAGCGATCAACCTAGCCTCCGTTGTGGCCACTAAGGGAATCGCCGCTAGAACCGCTCGCCGCAAAAAGTTGCGTGTTCAGCGTTCGCCACCTGCTTTTGGTTTTGACAGGATCGATCCTGAGCATTCATTCCTACCCGCCTTCCCGCGCTCGCGGTGAGGCCCAAACAAATTCGGCAGCAATTGCCAGGCCATGGTGGGGTCGGCGGGCATCTTGGAACAACGGTCCGTTCTTCGAAGGCTCGAATCGCCTGACGTTGTCACCGTTGACCGCTAAATTCCGCGATTCCACTCCGATTCCGGTTCCGAAAAATCTAGGACAGCGTGCAACACCCGATCGCGCCTGTGCTTCGAACCGAATCAAACGGTGTCGCCAGCAGAATCGGCGAGTGAAATTTCTGCTTGTTGCAACTCGATCTCAACCAATCCCTCGGCAGGCCCTTGGTCTTCGCCCGCTTGTAGATCCAAGCCCTCAACAAAGAGGTCTGCCATGGGCAAAGGAATTGCCACGGCACCCTCTTAAACGGTTAGAACTCCTGGCGCCGTGGGTTTAGCATGAGTGCGGCGCTCAGGTAACGTGTGGTTACAAGGAACGAAGAGGTCGACTTGATGTTTCGCGTCGAGCGGAGGGCTTCCGTTGTTCGACACAGGAAATGCGATCCGCGCTCGCTTGAGTGCAATCCGCGACGCGAAGCCGAGACGCCGTGCCTCCGCCACCCTTTACGTGATGGGTGGACGAGAAGTGGTGATTTCCGACGGCAGGTGGACCACCCAACGCTGACGTGGAGCGATCAGGGTGAGGCCACCCCGGCCGAGGCGGCGGTGATAGATGCCCCAGGGTTTTACGTATGAAGTCCAGACTTCGGCATAGCCGGGTTGGCCGGGATTTGCGTCGAGCACCAGGGTTGACACGCTCCCCCGCATGAAGGGTCCGCCGGCGAAGTAGTGGCGCCGGCCGTCCGCGACATAGCTGTATGAAGTCATTCCGAGGCCGGCGGGCTCGGCGCTAAAATCGGCGAGGTTATGGATCTGACGATAGTCGGTTTCCCAGTTATTCGGATTCGCAGCAAAAACTCGCTCACGGTACAGGGCGAGGCCAGTGAAGGTGCTTGCGGCGAGCACCAGCACGCTGAAGGCGGAAGTAATCAGAAACCTGTTCATGATAGTCCACCAAGCGTTGTATGTTTCCGGCTCAAGCATGAACCGGATCGGGAAGGTTGTCAATCCATGGTGTCGTTTTACACCCGCCGTAATTGAGTAGCCTGTTGATTTGCCCAAGGTGGGGCGCGGAAATGCGGTTGCCGGCCGTTCCGAGATCCCGACTTACGATCAGGCGAACCGCCAGCCCAGAACCCAGATTGCGTAGCCCGCCAGGATGGCGCCGGCCGTCCCTATCGCCATGGGCAGCGGCCTGCGGAACGAAGTCACGATCAGTATAGAAGACATGAGGGGCGCCAACGCCACAACAATGCCTAGTATCCGCGCCCATGCGCGTCCTGCGTGAAGGCCTCGCGCAATTGCGAACAGAACGGCGGCGACTGCGGTGAGCAAAAACAACGCTACGGCTGCAATTCGGATCGCCCATTCGGCCGCGCTTCCAACGAGGGAAACGCTCTTGACGAACAACGCCGCGGCTGCAGTCAAGAGGTCGATGATCGGATTCCCAACCGGCGACTGAGATATCGCCTTTGGTGGCGCCACCATGTGAAGCTGTATCGCTCCCCAGGCCAGGTATGCAAACAGGATCAGTGAGGGAATACCTAGAACCAGCGCGACACCCTGAAACATTTGGGCGACAAGCTCACGAGGGTTCGGTAGGGTCCACATTTCGGGGTTGAAGAGGCTCCGGGATTCGAATCTACAGAGTTCAAGGTACACGAGAGATGGCTGGTCCGGCAATAGTAAAGAACCAGGCGAAAACCAGCGTGCGCTGCCAGTCCTACAATCGGAGCATGAGCCGCATTTTGCTCGTATTTCTGGCCTGCGCTGCAGCCCAGGCCCAGAACCAGCCCACGTTTCGCGGCGGACTCGATCACACGGGTGTTTATTCAGGAACAGCCTCTCGCCATGCTCCCAAGGTGAAGTGGCAATTTGCGACTGGCGGACAGGTGATTTCCTCTCCCGCCATCGCGTATGGCCTTGTCTATGCAGGGAGCACGGATCAGAACCTCTACGCAATCGACGTTCAAACCGGCAAGCAAAAATGGAAATTTGCGACCGACAGTTCCATCACTTCATCGCCCGCCGTTGCCGCCGGGCTGGTCTACTTCTTGAGCTATGACGGCAACATGTATGCTCTGGATGCCGAGACCGGCAAAATGAAATGGAAATTTGAGACGGATGGCGAGCGCCGCTTCTCGCATAAGAACCTTCACGGGTTGCATCCGTCGGGCGAAACGAGCCCAGACCCGTGGGACTTTTATCTTTCCTCACCCGCGGTGTTCAACGGCGCCGTCTACTTCGGAAGCGGCGATCATTACATTTACTCGGTCGATGCGGCGACCGGCGCTTTGAAATGGAAGTTTCGAACCGGCGATGTCGTGCATGCCTCGCCCGCCATCGCGGACGGTACGCTTTATCTCGGTTCGTGGGACAGCATGCTGTACGCGATCGAGGCGGCTTCGGGTAAACTCAAGTGGCATTTCCAGGCCGGTTTCGACCCCCAGACCGGCAATCAGCAGGGGTTCCAATCCTCGGCGGCCGTTTCCGGCGGAACCGTTTACGTCGGATGCCGCGATTCGAACGTTTACGCCATCGACGCCAAGACGGGCACGCGGAAGTGGGCCGTTTCGAATGGGGGATCGTGGGTTCTGCCATCGCCGGCGGTGCACGAAGGCAAGGTCTACTTTGGCACATCCGACTCTGGGCTTCTCCGGATTGTCGAAGCCGGGACCGGTGCGGACGTGGCAACGATTGATGCGAAATTCCCGGTCTATTCATCGCCTGCGATCGCCGGCGGTACCGTGTATGTGGGCACGTTCGGCGGCAAGCTGCTTGCGCTCGACGAAAAGACCCACGAAGCTCTGTGGGAGTTTCAGACCGAGGCTTCCAAGCGGAATGTGGCGTCACTTTCGAAGCCCGACGGTAAGATCGATTTTGGCAAGATGATGACCCGCAATTTCTACGATGACATGGTGATTGGCGTTGCGAGGTATCTGGCGGCGGGCTCCATACTGTCATCGCCGGTTATCGATAACGGTGTCATTTATTTCGGCAGTACGGACGGGAATGTGTACGCGTTGATGTGAGTGCTGTCGCACCTAACCGCTCGACAAAGCGGCATCGGCGCAATCAAGGTGATGCAGGCGCGGTTTCGCCCTGCGCGTTCTGGTGCTGTCGAAAGACAGGCTGAAGGGCTGCTCCACCACTGAGAGAATCAGTTGCAGCTTGAATTCGTAAAAGTGAAGTGGACTGGAACGCTTGTCGACCTCATGTGGGGTTCAATTCTAACGACGCGAAGGAGACGGTTGTGAAGGACTTCGCGACGGCCTGGGGCAGCTTACACGAGCGCATCTCGAATCCTGCCTTCTGCAACATGGTTGTCTACTGGGTGGGCTGCGCGGCAGCACCGTTGACCAACAGTAAATGCGCTGTTAGGGCCAGACCGACAATCGCGAGAAGCACCGCGACCGTGACCGCTAAAGTGGACCCATGCGAAAATTCGGTCTCTCCTCGCTTGAGTGCGCGAATCAAACGAACGTAACTCCACGTACTCCAAATCAGGGCCAAAGCGCCCGAAAAGGTGAGCGTTGCTCCAAACCAGGGCGAGCCGAGAGGGGCGAGACGGACGTTGCCGTGCTCAATCCCCATCACTCGTAGAAACAGTCCAAACCGGGCGATCACGAAACCGAATCCGAGAGCGCCAGTCCGGTGCGAATCCAGGCAAGGAAGGTACGCTCCGCGGCGAGAAAATCAGACAGGTTGCTCTGTGCCACTTGTTGCCTCACTCTTGGAATTTAGCTGCCGCGGAAATCCAGCCTTCCACAATCTCCAAAGCCGACTAAAGCTGAATAATTCCCCGCCGCACTGCAATGGCGATCGCCTGGGTCCGATCTTTCGCGCCCAGCTTGTCCATGATGTGCTTGAGATGAACCTTAACCGTCTCTTCTGAAATATGCAGTAGTTCCGCGATATCCCGATTCCGATTGCCGCCGGCGACCTCTTTAAGCACCCCGATCTCACGTGCCGTCAAACTGTCCTCGCTAATCCGCTCGGCAAGCTGCGCCGCAATCTCCGGCGGGACACGCTTCTTTCCCGCGTGCACCTGGCGGATTACCTGAACAAGCTCGCTGGGAGGCATGTTCTTCAGCAGGTATCCGCGTGCTCCGGCTTCCAAAGCCCTGTGAACCTCGAAATCCCCTTCAAACGTCGTGAGCATGACGATGCGAGCGTCCCGAAACTCCTCTCGGATCGCGATCATTGCATCGATACCGCTCCGATCCGGAAGCCGAAGGTCCATCAGCGTGATGTCCGGCAGGTGAATACGGTACTGCTCAATCCCTTCCGCACCGGTGGCTGCCTGCGCCACCATGACCATGTCGGGCTGGCTGTTAATGATAGCGGCGATTCCTTCCCGGAGGAGAGGATGGTCGTCCACGCTCAACACTCGAATTGGCGCCTGGTCCGTCATTTCTGTTCTTCAGCGGGCTAAGGGAATCGGCGGATGCGTTTCGAAAGCAATATGCCCCGGAACTCGAACTTCGATTTCGCGCTTACCGCCCAGCCTGTGTCGAATTGAAAAACGCGAGCCGAGCCGTTCGGCCCGATCCCGGACAATTGAAAGCACCTCGGAATCAGCCCCCAAGCTCGTCACTCGCATCAGGAGACGCAACTCCTTCATCGTACCTCGAAGTTCGATTTCAACTCTCCCGGTGGGCGCCTCCCGAAATGCGTAGATCAAAGTGTCCTTCGCAATGGAGTACAGTTCCGCGGCGGCGGACGGCTGCAACGGCAGAGCGGTACATTTCATCGTTACTTGAAACGGAATGTCTGCCGAAATCTTGAGTTCCTCCGGCAACTGCGCTAGCGATTTCTCGAGATCGTAATTCCTCTCGAGTGGCGACCGCATCCCGCGCAATGTGTTTCTTCCCTCGTCCACGACTTGTCCTAACGAATGAAGAACATGATTGAGCGGCTCCATCGCGGGAGAGTCGGGGAGTAGCCGGTCGGCGGCAACGTGGAGTTGCATCTTCGCGCTGATTACGTCTTGCAGCAGGGTATCGTGTAGGATTTGCGCTACCCGGGTGCGCTCTGCCAGGCGTTCTTCAAAACGCGCTTTCAACCGTGCCGTCAATTGATTCAGATGATATCGATATATTCCGAAGACGCACAATACTCCCACAATGCCGCATAGAGTCGAGAACCACCAGCTCTTCCAAACCGGAGGCTCCCCCTTTGTGACGGCTGCGGCGATGACAGCCTGCATAGGCAAAGCGTCGGTTTGAGCGGGTGGCTGAAACTCAGGCCCGACCAACAGCGCCGCGTACTCCATACCAGGATGTGTCGAGTTCGACCATGTCGAATCCGGCCGGATGCTGGTGAAGGGCTTGTCCGCAAACGGCTGCACCCACCAGGTACCATCAGTTCTGGCGTACAGAACAATCCGTTGGTTTGGCGCCGCGTGAACGGCACGGCCTCGAATTGCGCTCACCCGGTTCGGATTCCCGGGTTCTGCCAGAGGAACGCTGGCAAATTCGACGGAAGGGCGATTCGTGACGACCCGCCGGCACGCGCCGAGGCAGATGCACGTCAGGACGAGTAGACACAAAGTGGCTCGCCCGACGCGCACATCAGTTGCCATCGGAATCCCGTTCCTTCTTCACCAGTTATAGGATATGGGCGCTACCCGCGTGCTCGAATCCCTCACTGTCGGGGGCTTTTCGTAACACTATTGTGTTATTCGGAGGCGCTGGCTTTTCGGCTTGATCGTTTCTGGAAGGCTACACTGCCCGGCACGGAGACCTCGATCAGCGTGCCTTCCGACGCGCTGCTGGATACTTGCAATTGAGCACCTATGCGAGACGCCCGTTCCCGCATCCCGACCAGCCCCCAATGTCCATCGCGTCCCGTTTCAAGAACGTCCGGCTCGATTCCGCAGCCGTCATCACGCACCACAACCCGAAGCCGATTCGGGGCATACTCGATCTCCACTTCGACCGTCTTCGCCTTGGCATGCCGAAACGCATTGATAAGCGCCTCTCTGCCTATTCGATAGACCTCGTCGCGGAGCACCGGATGCAATGCTCTCCGCTCTCCCTCGACAACAACCCGGAAATCGGGCTTCCTCGACTGCTTTTGAAAAGTCGTCTCTTCGTGGATCTTCGAAAAAGCGCGTTCGAGGTCCTGGGCAGCCTCGTCCGATGCTCGGAGGCCCCTGACCGCATTCCGCCCTTCATCGATCACCTGTCGCATGATTTCCAGGGCCCGCGTCAGCCCCGGTTTAACGCCCGAGTCCTCCGGCAGACGGTCTACCGCGACATTGACCTGCATCGAGGCGCTGAGAAAGCCCTGCAGTAGAGTATCGTGCAGTATCTGGGCAATTCGAGTTCGTTCTGCAAGCCGCTCTTCGAACGCCCTGTTCAGAGTGGCGGTCAGGCGTCTCACACGGAAGCGGTGAACGAAGAAGACGCCGATCGCGCAAGCCACCACCGTTAACGCGATAAACCACCAGGTCTGCCAGATCGCGGGGATGATCTCTAATGCAATCGTCGCCTCGGTACTGTTCCATAGACCCTCGCTATTGCTGGCAATCACGTGGAAACGATACGGCCCTGGGGCCAGGTTCGTATAAGCCGCCTCTTCCGACGCACCCGGCTCACTCCAGTCGTGATCGAAACCGTCTAACCTGTACCGGTAACGCACACGATCCGGTACGGCCAGGCTTAGACCAATAAAGCCGAACGTGATTCGCTGTTGCGCCGCTCGAATTCGCAATGCTGCCGAAATGTCCAGCGGATGCCCCGCGGCGCTTACCACCTCGATATGAACAATTGCCGGCGGCGACTCTTCCACCGCGCGCGCGGGGTCCACCACGGAGATGCCGCCGTGCAGCGAAAACCAGATGCGGCCTAAGCGGTCATTGACTACGGACCGGTTGCGCCGGACGCCCTCCGTGACGGGAATGCCATCCGCCGGGCCAAAGACGCGTATGTTGCCGCGCCCGGCAACATCTCCTAAGAGATTGGCGCGCGATGCTCGCACCACGTGCCCCGACGTCGCAATCCAAAGGTCGCCCCGCCGGTCTTGAGCAATGCCCAAAACCGGCTCCAGCAGCGCGTCGGGCATATCGCTCGGAATCTGCAGCCGGCCCCCGCGAATAAACGCGAGCCCCGCATCTGTGCCCATCCACAGAACGCCACCCGAGTCGGCGGCAAGACAGTTGACACGTTCTGGCGGCATCCCGTCGGGACTCGAGTATACGCTCCACTTTTCGTTGGCGAACGACTGCAACCCGTTTGCAGTCGCAAGCCAGACTGTCCCGTCGATTCCTTCCTGAATCGCCGAAACGCTATTGGACAGCAAACCATTCGCAGTGGTGTACGTTGTGATCTTCCCGTTCCGCACCCGGCTCACACCCCCGTTCGGCGTTCCGGCCCAAATCGTTCCGTCGCGCGTTCTGTCGACGACATAAATGCTTCCGGAAGCGAGGCCGTCCGCGCTGGTGTAGGTCCGGCCGGCATTTGAACCGTCTTCGGACAATTGGGTCAAGCCGCCGCGTTGTCTTCCAACCCAGAGTTCGCCTTGTCCACCCGCGAGACTGTACACCACGTCTTTTCCGACCGCGCCGATGCTCCCGTGCTCGCTATCCTTGAACCAGGACAACCCTCCGCCGGCCGGGCCGTACCAGGTCCGTCCGGTGTCATCCGCGTAAAGAGGGCCGCTGTCTTCCGGTTCTTCATCACTGTCGAATCCACGACTGAGAAACACGCTGTCCCGGTATCGCTCCAGCCCGTCCGGTCCGCCGAACCACACACTCCCCTCGCGATCCTCAAACAGCGCGCTCACAGGTTTCGGAAGGTGCTTTGATGATCTGTTCGACGACAACCGCCCTTCCGGATCGATTCGAAACAGCCCGGTATTCGTGCCTGCCCAGACATTCGAGTCCCGGTCGCGCATCAGTGCGAGTACTTCGCCCCGGCGCAAATCCGGCGGCACACCCGACAGTGTTATCTCCTTGCCGTTCCACCTCACTAATCCGTGATCTGTGCCGATCCACAGCTCGTCTCCGGACCCGCGCAAGAGACAATTCACTTTCCGGTCAGGCAGCTCAGGTACGACGGAGAGCTTGCCGTCACGCAACGCCAACAGTCCTTCATCGCGCTTGCCGATCCAGACCGTGCCGTTCGGAGTCTCCACAATGGATGTCGATGTTCCCCCAATCGCCTGCGTCAACTCCAATGGTTTTTCGTTGCTAAAGCGAATCACATGACCGGGACGAACCAGCAGTACGTCGCCATTGTTTCCGACGCCCATTACGGTCACACCCGTCTCCGGTACGGCGTCTGGAAACATCTCTTGAAAGACGCCATTTCGAAGGCGAAGCAAATGCGGCGTCTGTAACCGCACCCAAAGTGATCCTTCTCGATCCGTCAAAAGCCCAAGAACAAGGTTCCTGGGAATCGACGGGGTGTTGGAGTGATCGAAAAGATGAAAGCTCCTGCCGTCGAAGCGAACCAGGCCTTTTTCCGCTCCAATCCAAAAATAACCATCCGGCGTGTTGGCAAATGCATGCACATCTCCGCCGGCGAACCCTTGTCCGGTTCGCCACTGTTCGTGAATGTACTGGTCGATGGAGCGGTTCGGATCGAGTGCGGCGCATGGGAAAGCAAAGCAAACCGCGAGCAACGCGGCGGGCAAACCGCGCTCACGGAAGATATTCAAAATGTTCAATTACTACCTCGGCGTTGTTTCGCGGAGTACCGATGGACCGATTGACGTAAACGTTCATGCGAATCGATTCGATGCCGGGAGACGGCACTCCGGATGTGATCGCGTGCTCCGCTACAGGATGCTCTTGCGTTTCCTTATCCCATCCGCGAACGGTCCGAAACAATGCACGACCGCGCTCCCATCGAAGGGAATGCGTGAGGGTTCCTTCCGGAATCGGGAAGCGTGCGACATTGGCGGCGACATAGTAGGGCTGTATCAGGTAAAACGCGCTGTTGCCCGGCGGGTTGCCCGTTCGGCGGATCTCGATGTCCATCTCCCGATTCCCCTCGTCGCCCCCCGCGTAATCGTACGTGAACATCCCAAAGATCATGTTGGGCTCAAGACCGGCAGTATCGCGAATCACCCAACGATACGTTCCATACCCCAGGCTCCGTGTTAACGCAACTTCGCACGAAGTCCATTCCTGCCCGGTTGTCTGTATCCGCAAATGCATGGCGCCCTTCTCGTCAACCCAGGCATTGGAAGGATCGTACCGGTTGAAGCCGCCCCGTTGGCTCGGAGCATTACGCACCCTCCACTCATATCCACCAAAGACAATCATTGGGGAAGGAGGCTTCTTCGCGCCGGATGCGCTAATCACTGCCAGAACCTCACCGTCGGTCGCAGGCAGGGCATCGATCGAGGGCTTTGGGTGATAACCCGGTTGCACGAGCAGTGCTGCGTAGTCGGTGCCCAGGTGCGTCGCGTTTGTCCAGGTGCCGTTTGGCCGCAACTCAGTAAATGCATGGTTGACAAGCGGCTGAACCCACCATTTCCCGCTCTTGGCGTACAAGACGATTCTCTGCCCGGCCTTTGCCCCCTTGACGACCCCTTCGATGATGTCGTTTTTCTCGCGGCCACCCGGGTCCGCCTGGGGGACTCTGCTGAACTCAATGGTTGGAGAAGGGGAATCGCGGCGCCAGTGACAGCCCGCCAAGACGGAACTGCTTGCGCCGGCAAGCATCGCGCGCCGTGTCACGATCGTGCGCCGTTCTCGTGGCGGCCTCATGGCAGGTCTTCCTATTTTGACGCAATATATACCTCGATCGTGTTACAAGAAGCCCACCCATTCGAGTTATTCGCGCTGATTGGAGTGTATTAAGCCGCTGCTGATTTGTGCCGTCGAGCCCTGTAGGCAGGTTTTTAACCTGCGGCGGGTTTTCAACCCGCCTGCATCGGTTGAAAACGCCTGCCGAGCCATTCACACAACACCGGCCTTGGATTCTGTGGAAGGGTAAAGCAGATCTCGAGTCTCAGCAAAGTCACAAATCGTTCAATCGCGTATCACTTCAAATGCTCCAACGCCGCCCGTACCTGCGGATCCCGCTGCGCCTCCACCTCATCCCCCTTCGCCACGCTAAGCCCCTGGTTCAGAATCTCCTGCTGCAGCCGGCTCTGGATCCAATCCCGGTCTACCGACCACTCCCCAACGGGCGGCTGGATCCCCCGCTCCGACACATACACTTTGAAATCATCCAGCAAAGCCGGCGCCACCTGAAAATCATCGCCAATCTTATTCTTCTGCGTATATTCCGTGGCAAACGACGTAAACGCGCCGCTAACCTCGAGCGCCACGCGCAGCCGAGTCTGCAACGCCGGCGTAACGGCATAATCAGGCTGAATCCCGCCCCCGCCGCGTACCACACGCCCCGAATCCGTGTGATACTCCTCCTTCGAAGGCGCAAACTCCAACTGTCCCGTCTCCAAAGGCTTCTGAATCGAACGGCCGCTCGGCGTGTAGTAAAACGCCGTCGTTAACGCCATCGCCGTATTGCCAGACATCGGAATCACGCTCTGCACCAGGCCTTTGCCGTAGCTCGTTTCCCCGACCACCACGGCCCGGTCATGATCCTGTAGTGCCCCGGTCAAAATCTCCGACGCGCTCGCCGTCTTGGCGTTGATGATCACCGCCAAAGGAAATGTGTAAGGCTTCGCGGTCTTAGGCACCTCGGCCGATTCGCCCTGCACGGACCGCCCCTTCACGCTCAGAATCTTCTGACCCGGCTTCAGAAACAGGCCTGCCGCCTCAACCGCGCTCTGCACGGCGCCGCCCGGGTTGGCCCGTAAATCCAGCACCAGGCCCTTCAAATTGTCCCCACCCAACTTCTCAATTGCGGCCTTCAAATCGCGCCCCGTCTTCTCCTCCCAGGCGTTCACGCGAACATACCCGACATCCGGCCGCACCATAAAAATGCGATCCACGCTGGGTGAATTCACCAACTCCGGATCCAACACGAACTGCAGGAGCCGCGCATTCCCCGGCCGCCGCACCACCAGGGAAGCCTGCTGCTGCCGCGCTGCGCCCAGCAACTGCATCAACTGATCCGTGTCGAGCCGGTTCAGGGCAATGTTGTTGACTGCCAGAATCTCATCCCCCGGCGCCAGCCCCGCTTTTGACGACGGAGTCCCCGCCATGGCCTGCAAAATCACAACCCGGCCCGGCATCAGGGACACGATCGTCCCGAAGCCCTTCTGCTCCGACCGCTCCATCTGCTTAAGCTGTTCGTACTGTCCCGGGTCGAAAAATACCGAATGCGGGTCCAGCTTTCGCAGCATGCCAGGAATCGCGCCCTGGTAAATCGCATTCTCGCTGTTGACCGGGTCCGCGGCCTCGCTTTGCGCTATCACGAGGATCTGCGTCAGCTTCTTGAGGTTGGCCTCGAGGTCGTCCTGCGGCGGCGCAGCAAAAAACAGAAGAAACGGAAGAATCACCGCGAGTACCGCAAGCTCCTTTTCGCCTCGGCCCGCGCCATTGCCAGCTCAATCAATCGGTCAATCAGCTTCGGCATAGGCAGGCCGCTATACTCCCACATTTTCGGAAACATGCTGATGGAAGTAAACCCTGGAATCGTATTAATTTCGTTGACGTAAAACTTGCCCGTCGCGGTTTCGAGAAGAAAATCCACCCGCGCCATCCCTTCACACTCCACCGCCCGATACGCTTCCACGGCAATGCGCTGCATCTCCGCCGTTTGCGCAGGCGTCAATGGAGCCGGAATAAGGGTCTGCGCCTTGTCGAGCAGGTACTTGTCTTCATAGTCGTAGAACTCCCGCGACGGTATGATTTCACACGGCGTCGCAGCGCTCGGCTCCTCGTTACCCATGACAGCGCATTCAAACTCACGCCCCACGATCCCGCGCTCGACGATAATCTTGCGGTCGAATTCCGCAGCCATCTCGATCGCCGATCTGAGCTGATCGTGGCTCGACGCCTTGCTGATCCCCACCGACGACCCCAGGTTCGCCGGCTTCACGAACGCCGGAAAATGTAGCTTCGTCGCGATCGGACCCAAATCGCTGGTTTTCGGGTTCCTCAGTATCACGTAATCCGCCACTGGAATTCCGCGCTGCAGGCACAGCCTCTTCATGACCTCTTTGTCCATTGAGACTGACGACGCCAGCACGCCGGCTCCGACGTATGGCAGCTCCGCCAATTCCAGCAGTCCCTGAACCGTGCCATCCTCTCCAAACGTCCCGTGCAATACCGGGAAAGCCACGTCAATCTCCGGATTCCCATTCGGCTCCGGCACGATCGGACGCGGATGCCACCGTCCTTCTTTCGAAATCAGGTAATGGAGCACCTTGTACTTTGAGGTGTCCATCGCATCGATAACGGACTTGGCCGACCGCAGCGATACCTCGTGTTCGCCGCTCCGCCCCCCGTAAATAACCGCCACTCGGATCTTCAGAGGATCCCCTTTCCCATAGCCGACATCACCAGTTCAACCGCCAGATTCGCCGTGCGATTGCTCTCATCGATGACCGGATTTACCTCCACCACCTCCAGCGATCGCATCTTCCCCGAATCCGCCACAATCTCCATCGCGAGGTGCGCCTCCCGGTACGTCAACCCGCCTCGCACCGGAGTCCCCACCCCTGGCGCCTCCTGCGGATCGATCGCATCCATGTCGAGCGACAGATGGAACCCGCTGGTGCCGGCGCAAGCAATCGCAACCGCGTCGTGCAAAACCGTCCGCAGTCCCTGTTCATCGATATCGCGCATGGTGAACGCCCGCACTCCCGACTTTTGCACGTGGAGCCGCTCTACCTCATCCACTGAACGCAGCCCCACCAGGGCAACGTTGCGAGGGTCCGTCTTCGGATGCCACCCGAACATGTGCGTCAACTCAGTCGGCCCCATACCGATGCAGCATGCCAGCGGCATCCCATGAACATTGCCGCTCGGACTCGATTCCGGCGTGTTCATGTCCGCGTGCGCATCGATCCAGATCAGACCCAGTTGCTCATCGCGCTTGTGAAAATGATTCGCGGCGCCCGCAAACACCCCGGCTGCAACCGAGTGATCGCCGCCGAGCACCAGCGGAAACGCCCCCCGCTCCAGAACGCCTTCGACGATTGCAGCCAGGCGCGAGCACGTTTCAACGATCTGCGGTAAATACCTCGCAGTCGTCGGGCCTTCGGGATGGCTCTCCGGCTGCGCCACCGGAACATTGCCCAAGTCCTCAACATCGAACCCAAGCGTCGCCAGGCGAGCGTTCAAGTTCGCCACGCGCACCGCCGAAGGGCCCATATCGACACCCCGCCGCCCGGCTCCCAGGTCGAGCGGAGCCCCCACAATGCAGACTTTACTCACCATGTGGAAGTGTGGAGCAAGCCTGTTCCCATAAACCCGCGATCCACGAAGGTGGATGAAAACCATGTGGCGCAGGCTGTCAGCCTGCGCGACGATTGCCAATCGGCGCCAAACCTGATCACTGTATCCATCCGAAGCTCCATCCCACTATGGCCGCGTCCGATACAGCATTCGAGGATACGGAATCGTCTCACGAATATGCTCCGTTCCGCACATCCACGCCGTAAACCGCTCGACCCCCATGCCAAAGCCGCCGTGCGGAACGCTGCCAAACTTCCGCAAATCGAGATACCAGTTGAACGCCTCGCGAGGCAAATGATGCTCTTCCAGCCTCTTCAGCAGCAAATCCAAATCATGAATACGCTGCCCGCCCCCGATGATCTCGCCATAACCCTCCGGAGCGATCACGTCGACTCCCAACGCCAGCTCCGGCCGATCCGCGTCCGGCTGAAAATAGAAAGCTTTCACCTGCGTCGGATAACGGTCCACCATCAACGGCCGGTCATAATCCTCGGCAATCAAAGTCTCATCGGCGCCGCCAAAATCGCCGCCCCACTGGATCTCGCTACCCTTCTTCTGCAGCACCTTCACCGCATCGTCGTAGCTGATCCGTGGAAAAGGCGCCTGGATCGCTTCCAGCTTGCTGATATCGCGCTCCAGAACCTTCAAATCTTCGCGCCGGTTCTCCAGAACGCGGCCCGTTACGGACACGATCAGTCCTTCGGCCAGTTGCTTGACGTCCTCGAGAGTGGCGTAAGCCATCTCGGGTTCCACCATCCAGAACTCCGTCAGATGCCGCCGCGTCTTCGACTTTTCCGCCCGGAAAGTCGGACCGAAGCAGTACACCTTCCCGAACGCCATCGCGTCGGCTTCGTTGTAGAGCTGACCCGACTGCGTCAGGTAGACCTTCTCATCCTCGAAATACTGCACCTCGAACAGCGTGGTCGTCCCCTCGCAAGCAGCCGGCGTGAAAATCGGAGTATCGACCAGAACGAACCCGTTCGAATCGAAATAATCCCGAATCGCTTTCACAATCTCGTGCCGGATGCGAATAATCGCATGCTGCCGTTTGCTGCGAAGCCATAGATGCCGATGATCCATCAGGAAATCGATACCGTGATCCTTCGGCGTAATGGGGTACGGGTCCGACTCCGGCACCCGCTGGTGAATCTCGGCGGTCTGAACGTCCATCTCGTACCCGCCGGGCGCCCGCTGCTCGGCCCGAATGCTCCCCGTCACCGTCAACGACGATTCCTGGGTCAGGCCCTTTAGCGCCTCAAAAACCTGCTCCTCGACATTGTTCTTTACAGCGACGCATTGCATGATCCCCGTGCCGTCGCGCAGCAGCGGGAAAACAATCTTGCCAGATTTGCGCAGATTGTACAGCCATCCGGGAATACGAACCGTTTCCCCGACGTGTTTGCCGGCCTCGGCGATTGTGATGCGCGGATTTTCCATTCAGACGGTCTCTAATTTTTCGAAAATTTCCTTAACAGTCTCGATTGCGTGAGGAAAGTCAGGAGTGTCCTTCAACTCCAGCAGCAGCGGATACTGCTTCGGCTCGGAACGCAAGCACTCCATCGCCTTCTTCCAGTCGATCGTCCCGGTGCCCACAATCGGAAACAGGTGCTGATCCGATTTTCCGTCATTGTCATGCAGGTGCGTAGACCGGATGCGGTTCTTCATGATTCCATACGCGGTCGAGATGCCTTCGCCCATGTGCGCATGGCCGATGTCGAAGCAGAAATTCAGATTCAAATGCGTAATTTCGAGGAAGTGCATCAGCCGCTCGGCGCTGGACAGCGCGTTCGGCGTATTCTCCAGCAGCACGTCCACGCCGCGTTGCCGCGCAAACAAACTGATTTCCTCCAGCGCTGCAAATGCCGCCTCAACCTTATGGTCACTGTACTCCTCGCCCGCGACCCCGACGTGTTGAATCAGGTAGCGGAACGGCACCGTCTCAGCGATCTCCAGCGCCCTCTTGATCTCGTCCACCATGGCAAGCCGCTTCGGCTTCGAAGTCTCCGTGATCGTGATCACCGAGTGAGGCCCGGAACGCCCCCAGACATCGTCCGTGTACATCGGAGCATGAACGGAGTGCAGCTTCAGCTCCGCATCTCGAAACCAGTGCCCCAATTCCGCAACCTGCGCCCGATTCCGGTAATCGATATGCTGCTTGGCGCAGAAAATCTCAACAGCGGGAATGCCTGCATTCCAGATTCGTTCCAACCAAACCGTGGTCAACCGATGATTGGCGAACAGATGCGTCGATAAGATATGTTGCATCAGTACCCAGCCGCTTTCGCGGAACCGCGGCCGTCCGTAGCCCCCTCCAGCATGCCGTCTTTCGCCACGATCACCTCCACGCGCGCAACACCGCCGTTCGTGACCTCCACATTGTGCCCCATCGATTTCAGAAGCGCGATCGTGTCCGGAGAGACGCCCGGCTCGACATATAACTTATCCGGCTGCCATTGGTGATGGAACCGTGGCCAGTCGTCGGCATCCTGCGGATTCATGTGGAAATCGACCACGTTCTGGAATACCTCCAGTACGCCGTTGATAATCCGCGAACCGCCCGGAGCGCCGATCGTCATGAACAGCTTGCCATCGTGCAGAACGATTGTCGGTGTCATCGACGACAGCGGTCGCTTGCCCGGCTGAATAGCGTTCGCTTCGCCCTGCACTAGTCCGAACATGTTCGGCGATCCCGGTTTGGCCGCAAAATCGTCCATTTCGTTGTTCAAAAGGAATCCCAGCCCGGGCGCGGTAACGCCGCTTCCATAACCGCCGTTCAGCGTATAAGTGACCGCAACCGCGTTCCCGTCCGAATCCACTACACTGTAGTGCGTCGTCTCTGTGCTCTCGTGCGGACCAATATTCCCTGGCCGGATTTGATCGCTCGTCGACGCATGGTTCAGGTCAATGGACGCCCGGCGGCTGGTCACATAAGCCGGCTCCAGCAGCTTCTTGATGGGATTCTTGAAGAAATCCGGATCGCCCAGGTATTCGCTGCGGTCGGCGTAAAACCGGCGCTCAACCTCGGCGACATAGTGAATCTCGGCCGCCGATCCCGCCCCGCTCTTTTCGTATGTGGTCGGTTCCAGCATCGCCAGCATCTGCAACAGACCGATGCCGCCGGAGCTCGGAGGCGGCGACGTGATGATCTCGTAGCCGCGGTACTTGCCGGTCAGCGGCTCCCGTTCCGCGACCTTGTAATTCTTCAGGTCGTCCAGCGTGATTAAGCCGCCGTTTTCTTTCATCGCGGTCGCGAGCCGGTGCGCCGTCTCACCTTCGTAGAAATCGTGCGATCCCTCGTTGCGTATGCGAGTCAGTGTAGCGGCCAATTCCGCCTGAATGAGCTTGTCGCCAAAAGCATGCCCCAGAAAGATCCGCTTGCTGTCGGCAAACTCCGATAAGAGCTTCGTCGATTGACTGCCGGGCTTCAGCGATTCCGCCATCGTGTACGGAACCGGGAAACCTTCCGTCGCCAGCTTAATCGCCGGATCGACTAACTCCGACCAGCTCTTATGCCCGAATTTCTTATGCGCGTACTCCAGCCCGCGTACCGTGCCCGGAACCCCAGGCGCGCGCCACCCGGCAATACTGTCGCGAGTAGCGTTGCCCTTCGCGTCCAAGTACATGTCGTGCGAAGCATGCCCCGGCGCCGCTTCCCGGAAATCGAGAAACGCCGTGTGCCCATTCGCCAGCCGGACGATCATGAATCCACCGCCGCCGATGTTTCCTGCCGTCGGATGTGTGACCGCGAGGGCAAATCCCACCGCCACCGCGGCGTCGATGGCATTCCCACCCGCCTTCAGCACGGCAACACCGACATCGGTTGCATGCGGCTCCTGAGCCACCACCATCGCGTGCCGGGCATAAACCGGCTGCCGCGCGTAAAGGTTTCCGCTCGCGAGAGCAAGGACGAGCAGCCAGGTGATGCAAGCTGCCAGCCTGCGCGACGATTGGTAATCGGCGCAATTCCGTTTCGCATGCAAATCCAACACAGCTAGGGATTTCATTAAGAACGAGTGTAGCGCGAGCCTACTTCCGTTCAAAACGTCCCATATATTGCGTTTCTTCGATTGTGTGCCCCTGCAAAGCTCGGTCCACCTCGGCCCGTTTCGCTCCCGCATGAATATCGAGCGTCGGCACATCCAGCGCAAACAACTTAAAGAAATAACGATGCGGCCCGCGCCCTCTCGGTGGACAAGGCCCGCCATAGCCGCGCTTTCCGAAGTCGTTCGTGCCCGCCACGCCGCCGCGGTACCCCTCCTCGAGCGCATGCGTCGCCGCGGCGACATCAAAGAGCACCCAATGGGTAAACGTGCCGCTCGGAGCATCCGGATCGTCGACAATCAAGGCGAAACTCCTCGCCTTTTCAGGAACGCCGCTCCATTCAATTCCGGGCGAGGTATTCTGGCCTTCGCAGGTATACTTTTGAGGAATTTCCCCACCCTCGGGAAATGCGGAAATAACAAGTTTCAGGGCCATAACCAATAGCATTCAGCCCTCCCTGCCGCGAGTCTAGCAAAGCGGAACCCTGGGATATCATGGAGGCACATGGGCAACGGCGAAGACCTGGACGAGCGGAACAGGAAGATTCTCGAACAACTGCTGTTTTCTCAAGCCCGGCTGTCGAATACCTCCGAGAGACACGATCGCGCCTTGGAGAAGATGGAACTGGCCGTCACCGAGACTCTGGGCGCCGTGGCTGATATCGCACGATCTGTGAATCAAATTATCGGCCGGGGAATGTATTTGGAGGACGTCTGTGAGAAGAACGCAGAATCGATCGGCACACTGGCTACGGCGGTGGGTCGGATGGATGAGCAGATGTTTCGTCTTGAGCAGTCGATCGAGCGATTGGAGCGGGCCCAGGAAGAGACCGACGGTCGTTTGAATGCCCTAATTTCGGTCGTAGACGATCTCGTGCGCAAGCAACCACCCTCGGCTTGACCCGTGATGGGCATCAGCGCGCCGGATGAGCGTCTTGTAATCCTTATCCCGATCTTTAACGACTGGGAATCCGCCCAACTCCTCCTCAACGATCTCGACCAGGCCCTGGCCTCGCACCAGGCCGCCCAACTCCTCCTCAACGATCTCGACCAGGCCCTAGCCTCGCACCAGGCCGCCCAAATCCTCCTGATAGACGACGGCTCCTCCACCCCCATCCCCGAAGGCTTCGCCCGCAACTTCCAAAACATCTCCGATGTCAAAATCCTCGCCCTCCGCCGCAACCTGGGACATCAACGCGCTATTGCCGTCGGCCTCGTCTTCGTCTATGAAAACATGCCCTGCCGTGCGGTTGTGGTGATGGACGGCGACGGCGAAGACCGCCCCTCCGACATCGCCGCCCTGCTCCGCGAATTCGACGCAAACAGCGGGGCCTCCATCATCTTCGCCGCCCGAGCCAAACGGCTGGAGCGCCCGCTATTCCGCTTCCTCTACCACGTCTACCGCGGCATCCACTGGCTCTTGACAGGCGATTCGGTACGCGTTGGAAACTTCAGCATCGTGCCTTTCGAGACCCTCTCGAAACTGGTCGTCACGTCTGAAATCTGGTACCACTACGCTGCCGCCGTCATCCGTTCCCGTCTCCAATTCCGAACCATCCCCCTCGCGCGGGGCAAGCGCCTCCGCGGCCGCTCAAAAATGAACTTCATCGGACTGCTGCTGCACGGCCTGAGCGCATTCTTCGTTTACGGCGACATCGTCGGAGCGCGCCTCCTGGTAGCCATAGCGCTTCTTTTCGTTTCGGGCGTGGTTCTCGCCTCCGCAGGCCTCGCGGTCCAATTCACCCGCGGCGCGACATTCTTCATCGCCGGCAGCCTGGGCATTGTCCTGATGCTCGCCATCCTGATAGCCCTGGTCCTGGTCTTCACCGTCATCGGAAGCCGCGTCAACATGGGCTTCCTGCCCCTCCGCGACTGCCCCTATTTCGTCAACGGCGTTCGCCGCATCTACCCCGTGGAATAATGCGGCGCGCAATTTCTGTCGCATACTGGTCGGCGGCGCCCCTGCTGGCGCTTCTGATCTACTGGCCGGCCCTGACCTCCTGGTTTCAAAAGGACGACTTCGCCTGGCTCGGCCTGCACGACCTCGTTGCCAGCGGCGACCGAACGCTGGCTTGGGCATTGTTCCATCCGTTAGCCGAAGGCACCATCCGAACCCTGAGCGAACGTGCATTCTTTCTTACCCTGACGTCGCTCTTCGGGCTGCACGCGCTTCCCTTCCACCTGGTCGCTTTCCTGACGTTCATCGCGTCGCTAATGCTGATGACGCTCGTAGTCACAAGCCTGACCGGCTCCCGGTTCGCGGGCCTTCTGAGTGCAATTCTCTGGACGTTAAATCCGGCCCTGGTCGTCAGCCTCTCCTGGGCATCTGCCTATAACGAGGTCCTCGAATCCTTGATCTTTCTGCTGTGCCTCTGGTTCCTGCTCAACGACCGCATAATCGCTCAATGGATCACCTTCATCCTAGGCTTCGGAGTCCTCGAGTTAAACGTCTTGTATCCCCTACTTGCGACCGTTGTCGCACTAACCAGGGCTGGCCCACACTCGGATTCCGGGAATGCTGCTTGGTGGGACAGGCGGTTTCGCCAGTCCGCCTTTCTGACCAAAATAGCGCCGTTATACCTCGTCTCCGCTCTCTACGTCGTCCTCCATCTCGCCGTCGCTCCCCTACCCAAATCCGGCCCCTACAAATTCCACCTCGACCTTGCCGCCTTCCAAACCCTCGACCATTACTGGAAACTAGGCCTCTCCGCCCACACCCGAACTCACCTAATCCTCTTGACTCTGGGTCTCGTCGCTTTTCTGATCGCCAAACTTCGCAAGCGTGAGTGGATCGCGGCATTCATGCCGGCCTGGTTCTTAATCACAATCGCACCCGTGCTCCCCATTCGCGACAACATGAACGACTACTACCTGACCGTCCCGCTGATCGGACTGGCAATCTGGGGTGCCTGGGCCATAGCATCGGCCTGGCAGGAAAATCTGGCGTACCGCACGATGGCGATAGCCCTCCTGGCGGTCTATGCAAGCCTCAGCCTCCCGGCCACCCTAACAGTCGTCCGAGCCTCCCACGACCTCAGTGAGCGAATCCGTGGATTCATCCTGGGTGTCTCCCCAAACGCCCCGGATCGCCAGAAGATTCTGCTCCTCAAAGGAGTCAGTCCCGAGCTATTCTGGTCGGCCCTCGTCCATCACCCGTTCCGTCTTTACGGATTCAACGAGGTTTATCTGGTGCCCGAAGACCGGCCGGCGATTGGTTCCGACCCGCGCCACACCGACGTCTCCGATTACTTCATCGAACCGGTTAACGAACGGCGCGAACTGGACGCCAACCGCGTGACAGTCCTGGAGGTGAGCCTACCCGCAGTGCGCAACATCACCGCGGACTACCGGCGCTCGCTCGACACTCACCCATCCTCTGGACTCTCGTCAGACGTCGATCTCGCCGATCCCTTGGCCGCCGCGCAACTCGGTCCCACCTGGTACCCCATCGAGAACGGCTTCCGCTGGATGCCGAAGCGCGCCACCGTCCTGCTGTCGGGCCCCCGCAATCCGAATCAAAAACTGTACATCACCGGTTTTTGCCCCGCTGTGGCACTTAAATCCGGACCCGTCGGTCTCCGCATCAGCGTGGAAGGCCAGAAGTACAACCCGGTATCGGTCACTCAACCCGACGCCGAATTCACGTTCCAGTTCGATCTCCCCGCGCGCCTGGTTGGCAATCCCAAAATCGAAGTCGCCGTGGAAGCCGACCGTATCCTCCGGGTGTCTGGCGATCCGCGTCAGCTCGGAATGCCGTTTACGCGTTTTGAGATCCGTTGAGCCGGCTGCGTACCGCCGCTGGTACTTCGCTGGGCGAAGCAATCCGAATTACATCGAACCCGGCCGCGCGTCCGCTCTCCTCGCCGGCCTCCGAATCCTCCACCACCAGCGGCTTCTGCGCGCCCAGTTGAGCGGCCGCCAACAGGTACGGCTCCGGATGCGGCTTGTGATTTTTGACGTCGCCCCCGCACACCAATGCCGCGAACGAATCTCGCACGCCTGCCTGCACCAGCGCCGGTTCGATCTCCCCCCGGCCGCTGGAGCTGACCACCGCCAGCTTGTACGCCGCCAAGGACCGGATGAACTCCGCATAGCCCTCGAAGAACGGAAGCTCCTGCGCCATCAACTCACGAAAGCGTTCCCGTTTTCGCGGATAAGTGCCCATCAGAGTCTCCAACGTCACCGGCGGATTTGCATACTCGCAAAACCGCGACAGCATGAGCCGATCCGTAATTCCGATGGCCGTTGCCGCATAGGTGGGCCAGTCCATCCTGAATCCCCAGGGCGCCAGGATCTCGATCCAGCAACGGTAATGTAAAGGCTCGCTGTCGACCAGAACGCCGTCGAAGTCGAACAGGATTGCGTCGTAACCGCCCAAAACTACCTACTCGCCGCCCATCACGTCCTCGCCAAGGTCGTTCGTGCGGTTTTCGAACTTGGTGAACTCTTTCAGGAACACGAGGTTGATCTTCCCGGTCGGACCGTTGCGCTGCTTGGCCAGCAACAGCTCCGCCAACCCCTTGAGATCCTCGCGATCCTGCTTATACACTTCCTCGCGAAAGATGAATGCCACCAGGTCCGCGTCCTGCTCGATTGATCCCGACTCGCGCAAATCGCTCATCTGCGGACGATGATCGCCCGGCCGCGTTTCCGGCGCGCGGCTGAGCTGCGAAAGAACCAGCATCGGGACGTTAAGCTCCTTCGCAAGCAGTTTCATGCCCCGCGACAATGAGCTGATTTCCTGGTTTCGATTCTCATGCCGGCTGCGCGAGCTCATCAGTTGCAGGTAATCGACCACCACCAGGCCCAACCCGCGCTCGCTGCGTAGCCGCCGTAGCTTGGCGTGGATGTCCATCAAATTTACGCCCGGCGTATCGTCGATGAACAGCGGAGCCTGCACCATCTCCGAAGCCGCCTTCTGAAGCCGGCGGCGTTCATCCTGGTTCAGGAACCCCGCGCGGAATTTCTGCTGATCGACGCGAGCCGTGGCGCAAATCACACGGGTGAGCAGCGACTCGCGCGACATTTCGAGCGAAAACACCGCCACCGTGTTGTTTTCTTGCGGATTCATCGCCACGTGCTGGGCAATATTTAAAGCCAGCGCCGTCTTCCCCATCGAAGGCCGCGCCGCCAGGATGATCAGCTCCCCGCCATGCAGCCCGCCTGTCATCTCGTCGAACTTGAGAAAACCGGTGGAGATGCCCTTGATCCGCTTGCTGGGGTCGAGGAATGCGTTGAGGCCGCCCTCATATTCGCGGATGATCGTCGCCGGGTCCATCAGCGCGTCTTTGGCGCGCGATTCGCCCAGCTTCAGCAGCCCTTCCTCGGCGCTCGCCAGGATCTCGTCCGGCTCCTCTTCCCCGAGTACGCAGCGGTCAATGAGCTTCTGGGAACTGAAGATGATCCGCCGCAGGATCGACTTGTCCTTGACGATCCGAACGTAGCTGTCGATATTCGAAACCGCGGGCAGCCCGTCATCGAGCGAAACGAGATAGCTTAAGCCATCCACCGATTCCAGTTGATTCTGCTTGATCAACTCGTTCGCCACCGTGACCCGGTCGATGCGCTCGCCCCGGTCATACAAATCCACCATCCGCGCGAAGATACGGCGGTGTTTTTCTATCGAGAAATCGTCGGGCTCCAGCGATCCGGCGATTTGTATGAACGTCGAATCATCCAGCATGATCGAGCCGAGCACGAAGCGTTCGGCGTCGAGATTTGCCGGGAGTCCCTTTTCCAGTGCGATATCTTGCATACGGGCCGGAGGTACTAGATTAAAACGCTCGTCGTCTGGCCTCAAGCAAAACTTACTCCTTTCTGCTGCACGCGTTTGCCCTCTGGGTAAAACAGTGGAAAACGCCCCGTCGCGCAGTGCGGATAAGTCATTGAGAAATCAGGCCGAAAAACAGTTTTCCGGCGATTTCCACAAGATATCCGCAAACACAATAGCCTCCTTATGTCTTACACTAAAACGCCTATCGGTTGCACGGCGCCCTTGAAACAGGCCCGTGACTTTTCCCTCAGCCCAAACGAAGTACAAGCAGGTTCGCTTCAGGCGTTCCAAGTGAATACCAGGAGGAAAAACTTGCGTTCTACGTGTGTCTTCATGGCCCTCTCCCTTTCCATCGCGGGCATGGCCTTCGCTCAAAACGGTCCACGCGCCCAAAGCGCGGGCGCGGTATTTGTCATGAACAATGGCGCAGCCGGGAATGAGATCCTATCCTATAGCCGCGCATCCGACGGCACCTTACAGGAGCTCGGCCGCTTTCGCACCGGTGGCCGCGGCAGCGGCGGTCTCACCGACCCGCTCGGCTCTCAGGGTTCCCTCACGCTCAGCTCCGATCATTCCCTTCTGTTTGCGGTGAATTCCGGCTCCGGCGATATATCGGTCTTCCGGGTCCTCGGTCCATTCCTGTCGTTAGTCGATCGCGTCCCCAGCGGCGGCAGCGCCCCAGTTGCGATTGCCCAAAACGGCAATCTTCTCTACGTGCTGAATGCCGGCGGAAGCGGAAGCGTAACCGGTTTTAATCTCGATCGTTTCGGGCATGTAGACCCGATCCCCAACTCCGTTCGTTTCCTGTCCGGCAACTCTGCAGGAGGTTCTTCGTTAGCGTTAAGCCCCGACAGCAAGTTCCTCATAGTGACCGAACGAATCAGCAATAACTTCGATATCTTCGCGATTCAGCAGGATGGCACGCTGGCGGCGCCCGTGGTGAAACCCAGCTCCCTGCCAGGTCTGTTTGCCGTGCGTTTCGCGCCTGGTGGGGCCGCGATTGCCGTTGAAACGGGTCCCGCCGGCGGAATGAACGCGTCCACCATCTCATCGTTCACGGTGCAGGATGGCGGAACACTGACGCCGGTCACGGCCACCCTTCCTACCATGGGGGCCGCTACCTGTTGGAGCGTCATCACGCCCGACGGCCAGTTCGTTTATACCTCAAATGCGGGAACAGCCACGATCTCCGGATTCTCGATCGGCAGCAGTGGAGCGCTGACGGCATTGGACGGTACTGTCGTGGGTATGAATCCTAGCGGCGCGGCAAACCTCGATATCGCTGTGACCGCCGACAGCAGATTCCTCTACACCCTCAACAGCGGAGCCGGCACGGTCGGAGCATTCGCGATTCAGGACAACGGTTCCTTAATGCCGCTCGCCGCAGCCGGAGGAATCACAGCCGCCGCCGGTTTCAACGGAATCGCCGCGTTCTAGCTCGTCAAATCCAAAACGAGCTCTTCCATAACTACCCTGTCATCCGGGCGGAAATCGCGCAAAGCCTTATCCGCCCAGAAGACCTTCTCAATCGCTTTCCCGAGCCGCTCTTTCGAAAATGCCGAGACGGTCTGGCAAACCTGCTCCGCCCGGTCGCGCCAGATTCGGATGCCCTCCCGGGTGAACCATGCCTGCACCTGTTGAGTCGTCCGCAAACCGGCCTCGTGCGCCACCATGGCCAGCCGAAACTGCGTTGCCAGAAAAGTCAGCGCGAGCGGAAGGTATTCGCCTTCCTTGAGAAGCGTGTCCAAACTGTCCAAAGCCCGCTTCCGGTCGCCACGTCCCAGTGCCCCGACCAGGGCGAAAACCGTCGTCTCGCGGGCGTTAGGCACCATCAGCGCGATGTCATCCGCCGTGACCTTGCGGTCCGTGCCCGCAAAAAGCGCCAGCTTCTCGATCTCAACCGCGATCCGCGCGGCATTACCCGCGAGGGCCTCCACGATGAGCCCAATTTCGGGAAGCCCGATCTGAAGTCCGCGGTTTCGCGCCAGATCTTTCGCAAGTTGACGCGCCGCCTCGCTCGTATACGGCCTAAAGTCCACCTGCGCGGAAATCACCGAATAAAACTTCAGCACCCGGTCGATCTTCGCCTTGTCCTCGCCATCGAACTCGAACCGGCTGCAATCGAACACCACCACCACCCCCGGAGTCGGATGGCCGGCATATGCCGCCAGGTTTGCAATGGCCCCTTCATCGGAATCCGCCGCCTTGCCGCGCGGCAAAACCGCCTCCGCGCTCGTAACCCAGATCACCCGCTCCGTAGCGAACAGCGACAGCGCCCGGGCATCGTCGAGCACCGTCCCCAGGCTGGTCTCATCCAGGTCGAAATGGTCGACCTGCGGAACTTTTGCCCGCAGCGCGTCACGGCACAACTGGCGTTGGTACCCTTCGGGACCGATGAACAAATACAATGGCGCCGGCTCCTGTTTGGCGATGCGCTGCTGAAACTGTTCGGGGGTCAAAAGTTCTCCAGAATCGCGCGAACAATAGTCCTCGCGGCATCGCGGCTCAGGCGATCCAGCCCTGCCCCACTCTCCTCGAAATACTTCTGCGGATCGGCGCTGATCTCGTACCGCTGGCGCATTTCGAAGCTCGGCCGCGAGAAAATGATGTTCCCCGTCTTCCGTTCCGTCAGGCTCACGCCCATCGTCAAAATGATCTGCAGACCAGTCGCGCGGCCTGATTCCGCAACGATAACCGGGTATGCGACGTAATTGATAATCGTTCCATTCAGAACGGCGTCCGCCTGTTTTGGATCGGGGACAACACGATACCGCGTCTCCGCAATGAACTCGTGAGCGATCGCCTCGGCCATGTGATCGGTCAATTTATACCGCGTCGTAACGTTCGAAAACGCCGGAACCGCGATCGTGTGGATGGAGGCCGGAACCAGGTCGGCCTTACCGGCAACGTGATAACCGCAAGCTTGGAGCGCGAGACAAATGCAGACTAAAACAAATCCCTCAGCCCAACGCTTCACGCACTACCTCCGCCGCGTTCTCCGCCGTTACTCGCAGGTTGTCCGCGACGATCCAGAACCAAACTGCCCGCCCGTCATTACGATCTTCATGAATCGAGCCAACCGTAATCCCACTCTGCCCCGCTGCGCCGACATTCGAAGGCGGCTCCTCGTCGCCGGTCCGAACCTCGATATCCGCGGTCTTCAGGCCAGCCGACAGAACCTCCATCGCAGGCCGGTTTTCAAACTCCACCCACAGCGACATCGTGTACCCGTGGAACACGGGAGCATGTGCGACGTTCACGGAAGGCAGCGGAATTTCCGGAGTCTTCGACAATAGCGTTGCGAGATGGCGGTCGACGTCGGTTTCGACATCTTCGAGCGATTTCATCGCCTCCTCGCCATACCGCGGAAGCAGGTTAAAGCTCACCTGCGCATCGAAAACATCCTGCTTGAGCTTCTGGAGAGACAGCAAGGCGACCGTCTGCTTCTGCAACTCGTCAATTCCCCGCTGGCCGCGTTCGCTAACAGGCTCGAAGATCTGAGTCACAACGCGCCGGATCACGCCCGCTTGCCGCAGTTGCCGCAGAAACATCGCGAGCACGATAGCGGCAGGATGCGCGATCACCACAATGGGCGCCGCCTGGGCCGTTCCCGGGTCCTCCGCCGCAGGAGCTCTTAAACGCGCCGCCGGCTGCTCCTCGAGCGCTCCCGTGAGATCGAGCAGCATGGGAGGCTTCGCGTCGCCCGCAATATGCTTCAGCGTTTCCGCCGCCGATCCCCGAGGGCCGGCGAGAAAAACAAAATCTACGCCATCGAGTTCCCCAGCCTTGAGGGAACTTATGAAAACGGGTTCACCCCCCAGTTCGGAAAGGATGCCGGCGGCCGCCTCTTCCTTATCCGTCGCGGAAATCAACTTGAGACGTAGGGGCAGCTTGCGCGACTCGATCACTTCACGCAGGTCGCGCCCCAGCAGCGATTCAGCGCCCACCAAAGCGGCGGCGCGATGAGGATTAGCCAACTTGATGCTCCGGTTCGGGCGGCGGCGGAGGACGGCGGAACTTGCGGCGGATGATGCCGCCCGCGCGGATCACCACGCCGGTCGCCACGTATGTGAAGGCGATCGCGAGCAGGACCGGCTGCGGATAGATCCACACCAGGTAAATCAAAGCCGCGATAAAGATCAGCGTCATCGGTGAGCGCGGCCGCAGCAATTGCACATCCTTGAAACTGGGGTAACGCCACGTGCTGACCATCAGGAACCCGATCACGGCCAGCATCAGGAGCCATAGCACCGACCAGAACCACCACTGCAAAGGTGTCGAATCACAGGCGTACACCACCGCGGCGACGATCGCCGCCGCAGCAGGAATCGGCAATCCGATGAAATACTTGCGATCCGGCCGCCCGGGGTTCTTCGGAATTGGATTGGTCTGCACGTTAAACCGAGCCAGGCGTACCGCCCCGCACAGCAGGAACAGAAAACTGATCAGGTAACAGAGCCTCGAATCGATATGCTTGGTCAGATCCGGCGAGAACTGCACGCCCCACGTGTAAGCCAGGACGGCGGGCGCAATGCCGAAAGTGATGACATCCGCCAGGGAATCGATTTCCCGTCCGAAGTCGCTGACCGTGTTTGTCATGCGCGCGATCCGCCCGTCCAGGCCGTCGGTCACCACGGCGACGCCGATGGCGATAGCCGCCGCCTCAAAGAACTGATTGAACCCCAGGTTTCCGGCGTTGGCCCACATCGCACCCTGAAAAGTGCGCAGAATCGCGAAAAACCCTAAAAAAATGTTGCCAGCGGTAAACAGCGTCGGCAACGCATAGGCCGCCCGTCGGGGGCGGTGCTGCGGCGAACGATGTTCGACAAATCTCTCTCTGAGCGTCACGTTGCCCCTCCGCTCATCTTCTTCTGGCCACCACGGTCGAGCCCGCCGACACGTGCTGTCCTTCCTTCACTGTTATTTCCCACTCCGGCCCGAGAAAAATGTCGACCCGGGAGCCAAACTTGATCAGCCCCACGCGCTCGCCCTTCTTCACGTCGTCTCCGGGGTGCTTATAAAACACGATCCGTCGCGCAATCAATCCGGCAATCTGGGAGAACGTGACGCGCGTGCCTTCGCCCTCCACGGTAACGAGGTTCTGCTCGTTCTGGGCGCTCGCCTGCTCCTTGCTCGCGACCAGGAAATGACCCGGCTGATACCGCACTTCGGAGATCTTGCCCTCAATCGGAGACCGGTTCACATGAACATCGAAGATGTTCAAAAAGATACTGACACGGGTGGAATCCGGCTGGTCCGGCCGGATCGCTACAACCTTACCGTCCGCCGGCGAAACCGCCACCGGCCCTGCTGGAATCGCTCTATCGGGGTCGCGAAAGAAGTACAGGCAGAACGCGGCCACAACATACAACGGAAACCCCCACGCCGGCGACGTGAAAAAGGACACGATCAGACCGCCGACGGTGAGTCCGATGGCGTAGTAGATGCCGTCGCGAACCATGGACCTTACTATTGTAACTTTGTAGGTCCAGCAAACTGTTACAACTTCACCGAAATCGTGGAATGGGACGCGTCGCGGCTATTGAGCGCCGCCCGCATCTGCCGCATCGTCTGCCATTCGAAGAACACGCGCTGCCTTGCGCGAACCAGTTTCTGGTGAGCGAGTTCGCCCGCCCCCAAAGCGCCCCGCAGCGAAGTAACCGACTCCCGGCCCAGGCTTTGAGGATCCGCCGCTGTGATTTCCCGCAGCAGCGTCTCCCGTCTGGCGAGTAGCGCCTCGATCTCATCCAGGCCAGGGTCCGCCAGTTCCTGCATCTCCCGGCTGATGCCGTCGAGTTCCTCGAATACGCTATCCCACTGGCTCATTGCGAGACCTGCGTACCCCAGTCTTTCCCATACATCACGAGATCCACGCTCGAAACGCTGGAATTGAGGATCGTTTGTTGGTTTTGCAGACTGGCCAACAGCGTGTCCGCCTGCTGGAGCTTTTGGGTGAGCGCGTTCTGTGAGATCGTGAGACGATCCTGCAGCGTCGTGATCTGCTCCCCCATTTTCGTGTATGCGGTATTGAGGCTGGCCTGCTCGGCCTGGATCAAACCGCTATACGGGTCGGTGAGTTGAGAGATGGTGTCGGCGAGAGTTCCGAACCCGGTTGTCGCCGAACCGAGATACGTAAAGGCCTGCGTAATCTTGCTGTCGGGGAGGTTGTTAAAAGTCGTCTCGTTCAGCGACATCTTCCCGGTCTTGTCCAGTTCGATTCCCAGTTGAGCCAGACTATGGACACCAGTACCGTTGCCGTTGTACATCGTAACCTGGCGCAGATCGTCCTGCACCTGGCGAATCACTGAGTCGCCGGCCAATAAGCCTGGCGACGTGCCCATCTCCTTATTGATTTCGTCAACCACGGCATTGTACTTGGTGGCCAGGTCCTTCAGGCCGTTACTCAACTGGGTGCGGTCGGTCGCAAGCGAAATCGTGACAGATCCGGTGGGATCCTTTTGCAGAATCTGGAAGCTGACGCCCGGGATTACATCATTGATGTTAGTGGACGGCTTCGAAACCGAGGCCGTGCCGAGCACGAATTCGGTATTGGCGCCCTGATTGGTCTGGGTGAGGAGGTTGACCGGCGCCTGCAGATCCTGGAGTTTCAAAGTAGATTGGGCGGTGTTGCCGGAAATAGAGAGCGAATAGGGCGCGGCCCCGGTTCCGCTACTTGCGACCGCAGCGGTCAGGCCGACGCCCAGGTTGTTGATGGCATCGGAAAGCCCCTGCAGATTGTTCTGACCGGACCCGAGAGCGATCTGGTAGGTGCTGCCTCCGTACACGAGTTGCATGTTCCCGGTGGCCGACACGGCAGTGGATGCTGAATCGGCGGACGAAGAGATGGAGGTCGCGTTGCCGTCGGCATCGGTGGCGCCCAACTTGTCTACCGGAGACGGAACGTTCTGCAGGCGCAGGGTGGTAGCACCGACGGTCTCCGAAGATACCTGCAGGTAATTCGGGTTCGCTCCCGTGCCGGTCGTGATGATCGACGATGCCACACCGACGCCGAGGGAGTTAATGGCGTTATTCAAACCAACCAGGTTGTTCTGGCTGGAGGATAGGGAGATGGAGTAGGTGTTGCTGCCATAAAGCAACTTATACTGACCGCTCGAAGACAATTGCGTGGTGTTCGAATCCGCATAACCCGTCAGGGTCATCTCGGAGGCCGGCGCCGCAATCGAAGTGATGTTGCTGATGGTATACGTGTTGGCCGTCGTGGCGCCGGTGTTCATCACGGACACGGTGTCCGGATCGGAACTGCTGGCCGTCAGACCTTGATTCGCGCCCAAGGCACCCAGCGCGGCGACGCTCGTACCGAGCGCGGCAACCACCGTGTTCAAATTGCCTAACAACTGGCTTTTTGAGGAGTCATCCGTTTGCGCGTTTTGCAGGCGCGTGATTGGAATCTGTCCGAGTTGGTTTGCGCGATCGGAAATGGTCTGGAGATCGCTCGAGTAGGTGCTCACACCCGTGAATGTTAGAGGTGATGTAGACATCCTGAATGTCTCATCGGATTGAGGAGGGCAAACTTGACGGGGTAAGTCAAAACCCTCGGGGTGGTAGGGCGCGTCACAGCGCCTCCAGCATACGCGCGGACAACACCCGGCGCTCGATATGATCCTCAATCACAAGCTGCAGCGCCCGCCGCAGATCGGCCGCGGTCGCCTTCGTCCATTCGCGGGACTGAAGCTGGGCGATGGGAGTCACGAGCATTTCCTCGGCGATCTCGCGCGATTCGGTTTGGAGGCGCAAATCGGGAAGAAAGCCCGCCAGCCTGACTGCCCAGAGGGAAAAGTAGATCACCCCCGGCCAGACGCTTCCGCCGGCGTGAAAGAAATCGAGGACGGCAATCAGCAGACGAAAATGGCGCTCGTTGATTTCGCCGGCGGGCAGGACCTGGTCCGAGATCTCGGCGAGATAGTCCAGGGCGACGCTGGCTTCGTAGGCCAAGGCAAACTGCGATTGAATCAGCTCGGCAGAATTAATGTTCACAAGCTCGCGGGTCTCCTTCTGGTAATAAGTCACGTTGACGTGCGACAAGCGCTCCAGGCCAGCGCCGAAGGTGCTCTTCGGGCGACGGGCCCGGGCCGCTACGCCGCGCAGCTTCCCCTGGTCGCGAGTCAGAAAGCTCACGATCAGGTCGGCCTCCTTAAACGGGTAGGTACGCAGAATGAAACTCTCGCTCGTGCGAGCCGCCATGATTGCGTAGTAAGAATACCTCAGACCTCACTCGTGCCGGATGGCGCGGAGTGGATCGATGTTGGTGGCGCGATAAGCCGGGAGAAAGCTGGCCAGCAGCGTGACAGCCGTCAACAGCGCGCATACTCCAATGATCGTCGGAGGATCCGTTGGGGAGACGTCCATCAGCAGCGTCTTCATCAGGCGCGTGACGGCGAAGGAGATGGTGAGGCCGATACCCAGCCCGACCGCGGCCAGGCGCAATCCCTGGGCGAGAATGAGCTGCAGCACGCCGGAACGGGACGAACCCAGCGCCATGCGAATGCCGACTTCGCGGGTGCGCTGCGTGACGGTGTAAGCCAGTACTCCGTACAGCCCGATCGCTGCCAGGACCAACGCCAGCGCGCCGAAAACACCAATCAGAGAGCCGCCCATCCGCTGGCCGAAGTAGGAAGCGCTGATCGCGCTTTGGAGGGTACGCACGTTGAAAACGGGCAAGGTCGGATCTACGGTATGGATCGCATCCTCGGCCGCGTGGGCGAACCTGGAAGGATCCCCCGTCGTTCTCAGCAGGAAGTTCGAAGGCGCTGAGAAGACCTGCGACAGCGGAAAATAGACGGACACAACCGGATGTTCGTCCAGCGAGAAGACCTTGGAATCGGCCGCTACGCCGACGATGACGCGCTGTTCACCCGAGATCCGAACGTGATGGCCCAGGGCGTTTCCACCCGGGAAGTAACGGTGGGCAAACGTCTGGTTCACGACGATGACCTTTTGGGATTCCGGGGTATCGGAGGGCGCAAATTCGCGGCCCGCCATGACCGCCGTATTCATGGTGTGGAAATAGTCGGGCGTAATGACGTTGGTGTTCGCGATCAGTTCCTCGGTTTTGGAAGGAGTATAGCCTTCCACCTCGAAGGCATTGGCTCCTGTCGCACCAAGGCTTAAAGGCACGCTCCGCACGCTCGACACGGCGACTACGCCGGGGAGGGAAACCAGTTTTTCCGACATCTGGCGAACCGCGACCCGGGCGTGAGCTTCGTCGTAGCCATTCGACTGCAGATCGACTCCGGCAATGAGGACGTTGCGGGGATCGAACCCCGGGTTGGCCGACGTAGCGTGCTGGAGAGCCTTCAGAAACAGGCCGGCGCTGACGAGCAAGACGAGCGATAAGGCCACCTGGACGACCACGAGGGAACTTCGCAGCCATCCGCGGCGGGCCCCCGTGGAGGTGCCCGATTCGTCCTTGAGGGCAACTATGACGTCGGGACGGGACGCCCGGAAAGCTGGAACGAGTCCGAACAACAGCGTTGCCGCGACCGAGATTGCAATGGTGAACAGCACCACGCCGCTGTCGACACTAATCGCAACGGTGATCGGGAAGTCGCTGGGCGGCGCGAAACCCATTACGACGCCCATGGTGGCGGGCAGGGTAATGAAAGCGGCAACGAGTGCAACGGCCGACAGAATGCCGTTTTCGATCAAGAGTTGGCGAATCAGCCGCGCCCTGCTGACGCCCAGGGAGAGCCGAATGGCAATCTCGCGCCGGCGCCCGGTGGTGCGGGCGAGCACCAGGTTGGTGACATTGGCGCAGGCGATCAACAGGACCACGCTCACCACAGCCATCAGCAGCAGCATCATAGGGACCAGGATCGATCCGCCGCCTTCATGCCAGATCGGCACGACCTGGGCACGGTTAAATTTGTCCGGATGTGTCGTTTCCTTGGCCAATTGCGCGGAGATCGCGGTCAGGTCGGCTTCCACCTGGCGCTGATCCACGCCCGGCTTCAGTCGTGCTTGCCCCAGCAACCAATGGGAGTCGCGATTTGTGAACAGATCGGAGGCGCCGGTAAAGGTTCCCTGCATGGAGACGGGCAGCCAGAGTTCGTAGCCTAAGCCGAGAATGGAACCAATGAACGGTGGGGGCGTCACGCCGACGATCGTGAAGGGGCGCTTATTGAGCAGGATATGGCGGCCGATCACGTTAGGGTCGCCGCCCAGCCGTGTTTGCCAGAAGCGATGACTGACGATTGCGACCGGATGACCTCCCGGGTTTTCGTCTTCCTCGGGGAGGAAGGGGCGGCCCAGAATCGGCTTTACGCCGAGGGTGTCGAAATAATTGGCCGATACAAGCATGCCCCACAGCCGCTCAGGACGGCTGCCTTCGCCGAGATTCATGGGCGCCATGGATGCCGCGGTGAAGTCCTGCAAAGTGCGATTGAGCTTGCAGTAATCCCGGTAGTCGGGCCAGGAAAGGGAACGCTGGCCACCTTCGGGTGAGCGCCACCGAACGGAAATCAAGTCGCGGCTGTCAGCACCAGGAACCGGGTGAAGAGCGACCGCACTGAGCCAGGAGAATATAGTTGCATTCGCGGCGATACCGAGGGCAAGGGTTAAGATCGCGGCGATGGTGAAGGCCGGACTTTTGCGAAGCTGCCGAAGTCCGAAGAGAAAGTCCTGGCGGAGAGCGTCCATGGAGTCCTTTCTTGTGAATACGGGAATGGTCAGCGTAAGTTCGGGGATTCTTGCCGCCGATTGTCCAAAGGCTCGCTTGCCCCTGTCACTACGCGTTCCCGGTGCGGTCCAACGGCAGAGCTTCGCCCGTGCAGCGTTTTCGAGACCCGTCCTGCCTTACTGGCGCAGGGCTGTCATGGGATCGACCTGGGTGGCTCGTCGGGCGGGAACGAAACAGGCGGTTAGGGCAATCGCGAGCAGGATTAGCGAGGCGACGGCGAACGTGACCGGGTCGGTTGCTTCGATTCCGTAGAGGAAGCTGGCCATAATGCGGGTGGCGGCGAGGGCCACGGCCAGGCCGATCGCGATGCCGAGGCCGGCGAGCCGCGCGCCATCACGTAGCACCATTGCGAAGACGTCGGCGCGGCGGGCGCCCAGAGCCATACGGACGCCAATTTCGCGAGTGCGCTGGGCAACGGTGAAGGAGATCACGCCATACATTCCGATAGCGGCGAGGGCGAGCGCGAGCCCGCCGAATGCTGCTACCAGCAGCATGGCAAAGCGCGGCTGGGCCATGGTGTTGTCTACCAGGGTGGTCATGGACGCGACCTTGGCCAGAGGCAATTCGGGGTCGCGGGCATGGATGGCCTGGCGAATGCCGGCGGACATGGCGCCAGGATCGCTGCGGGTGCGGACGGCGACCTGCATGGTGCCCATGGATACCCAGGGTTTCTGATCGTAGAGGACGTACATCTCGGGGCCGGGCTCTTCGCGCAACGAGAGGTGTTTGATGTCGGCCACGATTCCGATGATGGTGCTGAGGGGATACTTGGGGCTCCCGGGTCCCACCTGCTTGCCGATGGGATCCTCGTTCGGCCAAAACTTCTTCGCCATCGCGGTATTAATCAGGGTTACCGACGGCGTGGAGGCGCCGTCAGACTCGCGGAAGTCACGGCCGCGAAGCACGCGCCCTCCGACGGCGGAAAAGTAGCCGGGAGATACAACAGTGAACTGCGCGAAGGGCCGCTGTTTGGGATCGGTGAATGCGCGGCCCGGAATGCGAAGCCCGGTGCTCTCGGTTGCACCCGCCATCGGGAGGGTATTGACGATACCCGCGGCCATGACACCGGGCGCAGTTCGGAGCTTTTCGAGCGCGCCGTCGTAGAAGGCAACGATCCGGTCCACGTCGGAGTACTTCGATTCAGGCAAGGAAAGTTCGAACGTCAGGACGTGGCTGGAATTGAATCCGGAGTCCGTACGGAGGAGCTTGAAAAAGGTCTGGGTGAGGAGGGCGGCAGCGATGACGAGGACGAGGGCTAATGCCACTTCAGAGACGAGCAGCAGTTTACGCATTCCGGTGCTGCTGCGTGCTGCTCCAGTGCGCTGGCCGTCTTCCTTTAACGTGTCGACGAGGTTTTCGCGAACGGCGCTCCAGGCCGGAGCCAAGCCGCAAAGTACCCCGGTTACGAACGTGATTCCGAAAGCAAATGCGAGGACCGGAAGCTCGATGGTTGCTTCCTGTAAGCGCGGGATGCCGGCCGGTCCGAAGAGCTTGGCGAGCCGCACGCAGGCGTCAGCAAAGGCTACTCCTACAAGTCCGCCTGCAAGGGAGAGCAGGATGCTTTCCGTGAGAAGCTGCGCCAACAGGCGGCCCTGGCCCGCGCCGAGGGCGGCGCGGAGGGTGAATTCACGTCGTCGTGCAATGGATCTTGTGAGCAGGAGGCTGGCGACATTGGAGCAGGCGATCAACAGGACCACGCCCACCGCGCCGAGAATGAGGAGAAGCGGAGTGCGGGTACTGCCAGTGACCTGGCTCGTGAGAGGGGTGACGCGCGAATTGAACCAGTGCCGGCCATTTGGGAAGCGCCTTTCGCACAGTTTAGCGATGAGGTCCATGTCGGCCTGCGCTTGTTGGAGGGAGAAGCCAGGACGGAGGCGCGCAATCACGGCGAGTTCGTCGGGATCGGTGGGAGATTTGGGTAGCGGCGGAAGCGCCGCGGGTATCCAGAGCTGCGTCTCGCGCGGAAAATTGAACGAACCCGGCATTTCGGATGCCTTGGGAAATGCAAATCCCGCCGGCATGATGCCGATTACGGTATATTGAGCGCCGTTTAACGCGATAGCTTGTCCGATGATGGAGGGGTCGGAGGCGAAGCGGTCGCGCCACACCTGGTCGCCAAGGAGGACGACATGTTCCCGACCGGGTTGGTCTTCTTCCGGAGTGAAGGTGCGGCCCAGGACCGGGGACACGCCGAGAGCGGGGAAGAATCCCGCGGAGACCATCATGCCATCGAGGTGGACGGGCTCGCCCTGGCTGGAGAAACTTATGGCCAGGCTCTGAAACGTGCCGGCTGCCTGGAAACTCTTCGCCTCACGCTGGATGTCGCGAAATACACCGATGCCCCAGGGGATCTCGTTATATCCGAGGTCCAGGCCGGGCGGCGCCTGACGCCAGGGGATTACGATTTTATTGGCGTCGGGATAAGGAAGCGGTTTGAGCAGGATGGCGTTGATGAGGCTGAACACGGCGGTGCTGGCGCCTATGCCGAGGGCAAGCGTCAGGGCGGCAATGGCGGTGATGCCACGGGTTTTGGCCATCGTCCGCAGCGCATATTTCAGATCCTGAGTGAAGAAATCCATAGGTTAGCCGAGCCTCCGAGCTCTTTCGAATTGGACCGTTTGTGACTTCCGGGGACCGAGAGCCCACGGTTGCAGGTATAGAAACACTTCCACAGGCACGGCAATGCCACCGCAGGCATCAGCCGGCATAGGGGCAGCCTGAAGGCTGCGTTACCGCGGTTTTCATCCACTTTCGTGGACAATGGTCCATGACGACTGGCGAGCCTTCGAGATGGGAAGGCATGGATTTAGCGGACTCCTCTGAATCCGGGGTCTTTGATCGAGATTTCGGTCACCTCGTCGGAGTATTTCTTCACGGCATCACGAATCTTCGCGGCATTTCCGAGTGCGACGAAGGTCAGGCGATCCGTTCGGAAGTATTTGCGGGCCGCCTGGTTGGCGTCATCCAGTGAAACAGCGTCGATGCGAGCGAACAGGTTGTCGATTTCATCCCGACCGAGCCCGTAGAGCTCCAGATCGGCCAGGGTCGCCGAGAGCTGGTCGGCCGTTTCGAGCCGGTCGGGGGGGAACGTACCTTTGATGTATGCCTTTGCGGATGCCAATTGTTCTGGGGTGATGCCTTTTTCGGAAAGTTTTTTCAGTATTTCGAGCGCGACATCAATGGCTTTGCCGGTGGTTTCGGTCTTGGTGTAGGTGGAGATGTAGATGCTGCCCGGCACGCGATATTCCTGAACGGCGGAGAACGCGCCATAGGTCAGGCCGGAGTTTACGCGAAGCTCGTCGTTGAGCATCGAGGTGAAGCGTCCGCCGAACAGTGTGTTCAGGATGAGCAGCTTGATGCGATCAGGATTATGGCGATCGATGCCGGGCTGTCCTATGTAGAAGTAGGTTTGAGTAGCGTCGGGCTTGTCGACGAGCAACAGGCGGGTTTTCGGGGCCGGCGAGGCCGGGGAATTCCAGACGAAGGCCGTGCCGGCCTCACCCTGGCCGAAGGCGCTTGCAATTTTGGCCTCGGCCGAGGCGGTGTCGAAATCGCCCGTCACGATGACGATGAGGTTGCGGCCGCAGTAGAGACGCTTGTGAAAGGCGGCAATGTCGTCGCGACGGACGCGGGCGAGCGTCAGCTCGTCGGGCGGGTGACCAAAGGGGTGTTTGGGTCCAAAGAAAAAGGCTCCGTAATAGGAGGGAATCGCCGCTTGCGGGTTATCCTTGGCCGATTTGACCGCGTCGACGCGCTGGGCGAGCAGCTTGTCGACTTCCTGCTGCGGGAACGTGGGATGGAGAACGGCATCGGTCAGCAGGTCGAGTCCCTGGTCGAAATCCTTGGTGAGAAACTCGCCGTTTATGGTGGTGGCGGAGGAATACTGCTCGGCAAAGCCTCCGGTTTGGAAGGTTCCGCCGAGGAAGTCGAGTTCATCGGAGAACTGAGCGGCAGTGCGTTTCGCCGTACCTTTGCGGAGGAGCTGTGCGGTGACGCCGGCCAGGCCCGCGAGTTCGGGCGGCTCGGCTTCGGCGCCGCCTTTCACGAGAATCCGAAATCGAACCAGCGGCACTCCTGGTTTGCGCATCAGGTCGACGACCACGCCATTGGGCAAAACGTTGTGCGTGTAAGGCGGGAGCTTGACCTGCGCCAGGAGCGGCGTTGCGGCCAGAAGCAGTGCAAGGCCATGGCGGGTTGTCATTTGGACTTTTCCTCCGGGATGAGGACGGCTATGGTGCGGTTCTTGTCGGTGAGATACTTCGCGGCGACACGCTGGACGTCGGCGGCGGTGACGGCGTCGACGCGCTGCTCTTCGGTGAAGAGAAGCGCGTAGTCGCCATGGAAGACTTCGTAGGTACCGAGGAGATTGGCGCGCCCTGCGATGGTCTTGAGCTGGCGGTAGTGGTCGGCGAGGATGACGTTCTTCGCTTTCTGAAGCTCACGATCCGACACGGGGGTGGTTTGGAGGAGCTGGAGCTCTTCGAATAGCGCCTTTTCGGGTTTCGCGATGTCGACGCCGGCGCGAGGTTGAATGCTGAATATGAGCAGCCCGGGATCGAGCGAGGACTGCCGGAAACTATTCACAGACAGGGCAAGCTGATCCTTGTCAACGATTCGGGAGTACAGACGCGAGCTTTGGCCGTGGTCGAGGATGGTTTGGAGAACGTCGAGGACGGCATCGTCAGCATTCTTCGATTCCGGGACGTGGTACCCGATCATTTCGATGGGAAGCTGAGCCGGCTTACGTACGAAGACGCGGCGCTCGCCAAGCTGATCGGGCTCTTTGGTGCGGACCGGCGGCGGGGGATCCTGCCGGGGAATGGGCTCAATGTACTTTTTCGCGAGGGCGAGCACTTCGGTGTTGGTGACGTCGCCGACCACGACCATGACACAGTTGTTGGGAGCATAGCCCATGCGGAAATGGGTCTTGAGGTCGTCCATCGTCCAGGATTCGATGTCGGAGGGCCAGCCGACGACCGGCCAGTGATAAGGATGAGCGGTGAACGCGGCGGCGTAGAGCTGTTCGTAGAGGATTCCGAAGTTGCTGTTGTCGACTGAGGTGCGGCGCTCGGAGTAGACGACGCCGCGCTCGGACTCGATGATTTTGGGGTCGAAGCTGAGGTCGCGGATGCGGTCGGCTTCCATATCGAACATCAGATCGAGCGCGGTGCGGGGGAACCAGTCGGTGTAGACGGTGACGTCGTTGGCGGTATAGGCATTATTGTTGCCGCCGCTTTTCTCCATTTCGATATCGAACTGCTTGGGGCCGTACTTTTTGGCTCCGTTGAACATCATGTGTTCGAAGAAATGGGAGACGCCGGTGGCGCCGGGGTGCTCATTGCGCGATCCGATGCGATAGAAGAAGTACAGGGCGACGTTAGGGATGTTGTGGTCCTCCTGGACGAGAACTTTCATCCCGTTCGCGAGTGTCGCGGTGTGTACGTCGTTAATCTGGGCCGCGGCCAGGGACACTCCAAGCGCGGCCAGGGCGAGGAGTCGCATGATGCTCACCATAGCATGGGGCGTTTCGCCTTTTGCCGGCCTTGAAGATACTCTTGTTCGCTCAGTCTGCATACAGTGTCTATGTTGTTCATTCTCCGTGAAACCGGGCAAAATGCGACGATGGCGTGTGGCTCGCGCGACGTAAGTTTTGGACGTTGCGTCGCGCGTTTCGTCTTGGCGGGGCGGGCGAAGGGCGCGTTTCCGGGCGCTTCCGGATTTAAGTATAGGGTTGAGGGTGCGCGAGTTGCCTGTGGAGCAGCGTTGCAGTTGGAGTGTAAAGTCTTGGGCCTTTAGGGTTTAGCGGCGGGTTTGAAGAAATGCGAAAGTTTGTGAATGTAATGCCGTCTTCAGGCGGTGCAGGGCCGGTTGAAGGGGTGCATCCGGCACCGAATTGGACTCGTCACTTCGGCAAAGGCTTGGAGACGTGGCCGGTGTTTCCAAAGCAGCGGAACCGGCTGCTTCACCCTTCCACAGAATCCCAAACGTGGTGAGGTGCGAAAGCACAGCCACTTCAACGCCAGGGCGGGCGGGTTAACAACCCGCTGCAGGCTAACAGCCTGCATTACAGGAGGACTGATGGCGAGGCGCCGTGACCTGCTCGATCACCTGAGCCACGGCGTCAGCGTGGAAGGGCTTGCTCACATAAGCATCCATTCCGGCCGTGAGGCAGCGTTCGCGATCTCCTCGCATCGCATAAGCGGTCATCGCGACGACGGGGATATGCCGGCCGGTTCCCGCTTCTTTTTTCCGCAGCGCCGCGGTGGCCTCGAGTCCATCCAGTTCGGGCATCTGAACGTCCATGAAAACGAGGTCGAACTGTTCGCGATCCAGTTGCTCCAGCGCCTCGCGCCCGTTGAGGACCACCCTCACCTCGTGACCGCTTTTCTCGAGCAAACGCGTGGCGATCAACCGATTCACAGCGTTGTCTTCCGCGACTAGAACACGGAGGCGAGCACGACCGCCGGCGCCAGTCTCGTTGGGATGCGTATCGATGTGTGGCTTTACACGTTTACCCAGCATCCCCAGGAAAACGTCCTCTAGCTCAGAGGGTCCGATTGGTTTAATTAAGCGAGGCGCGGTTTCCAAGTCACCGCACCATCCGTCGAGCCCTGTTTGGGCCGGTGTCGTCAGGAGAACAATGCCTGCGTGAGCCAATTTGGGGTGGCGACGAATTTGTGCAACGAAAGCCGACCCGTCCATTTCCGCATCCACCAGCAGGAGTGGAATCTTACACCCGGAATCCGCGACCTCTTCCAAGGCCCGAAAGGCTGTTTCGGCGTCCGCGGCCAAAACGGGGCGCATGTGCATTGACTTGAGGCACTCGTCGAAAACGTGCAGGGTGGTAGCGTTATCATCCAGAACGACGACCGGAAGATCCGCGAGTTCCGCCGCGATGGGTTCGATGTCTTCCGTCGCCGATAACCCGAACCAGGCGGTGAACTGAAAGATACTGCCCACTCCGGGTGTGCTCTCCAGGGAGATTTCTCCTCCCATCATGGCAACGAGGCGGCAGGAGATAGCTAAGCCCAAGCCGGTTCCTCCGTAGCGGCGTGTCGTCGACGCATCGGCCTGAGTAAACGGGTCGAAAATCAGGGCCTGTTTCTCTGGGGGGATTCCGATTCCCGTATCGCGGACTCGGAACCGCAGGCAAACCCTGCCGCCCCGTTGCGATTCCATTCCGACCTCTACAGATATCTCGCCACGCTCGGTGAACTTGAGAGCATTGCCCACCAGGTTGTTGACCACCTCGATCAGTCGTGCCGGGTCACCTATGAGAACGTTCGGCACCCGGGAATCCACCAGCCAGTTGAACTCGATTCCCCGCGCGTAAGCACGCACGCCCAGGGCCTTCATGGTTGAAGCAAGAAGGTCCCGCGGATGGAACGCGGCCGATTCGAACTCCAGCTTGCCGGCTTCAATCTTGGAGAAGTCGAGGATGTCATTGATCACGGAGAGCAGGGATTCGGCGGAACTTTTGACGACGGCGAGATAGCCTCGCTGCTCACACGTCAGGTCCGTTTCAATGGCCAGCTCGGTCATCCCGATAATGCCGTTCATCGGAGTGCGTATCTCATGGCTCATCGCGGCCAGAAATTCGCTTTTCGCGCGACTTGCCGATTCCGCAGCCTCTTTAGCTCTTTCCAATTCCGCAGCCGTTCGTTTTCGCTCAGTGATGTCGCGAGCATTGGCAACGACAACCTGACTATTCCGATTGTCAGTTGAGAGCTGGCCGGTAAACTCGTACCAGCGCCAGTCGCCGCTCTTGTGCAGACAGAGGCACTCTCCGCCCCGCGGCTGGCCTGGCTCCTTCAAGATTTCGGTGAAGATCCTGCGCACGTCGTCCACGTGGCCCGGATAGACGAGTTCGAAAATCCTGCGTCCCTTCATTTCGTCCTCGGTATATCCCAGGATCCGCGATGTCGATGGCCCGGCATATAAGCAGACACCATGGGGACTCAACAGGAGGGTAAGATCGGCGCTGTTTTCCACCAGCGAACGGAATCGGGTTTCGCTAGTGCGCAGAGCTTCCTCGGCACGTTTCCGGTCGCTAATATCAACGAAGCTTTCCAGCAGATATTTCCGCCCGGAGATCTGCTCCCGCACGACGGTTTTGACGATGGGGCAGCGGCGGCCGTCAGCGGTCAGCAACACGCGCTCGGAATTATCCACGGTTTGACCAAGGTCGGTGACGGGACAGCGGCCTCTCTCGGCCGGACAAACGAAATTAAAGCACTCTGCTCCAATCACCGACTCTTTAGGGCGGCCGATCAAGCTCAAAGCCCGTGCGTTCGCGTCGATGATCCGGTGAGTATCCGGCTCGATGATGATAATTCCCGTTTGTACGTTGTCGAAAATATCCTTGAATTTAATGCCCGCTTCCTCGGCGGCTCTCTCGGCGAACTTGCGCTGGGTGACATCTATGAACGTTCCCTCGATCACGTAGGGATAACCGTTCTCGCTGCCGGCCAGGTTTATGTTTGCGAGCACGATCGCTATACTGCCGTCGCTGCGCCTGAGTCGCAGCTCGTGGTTTCTCAGAGATTTTTCCTTCAGAAGCTGCCCGGCCGCAAGCTGGAAATCGCTGGCATACGCCATGAACTCCGAGGCGTGGTGTTGCAGGAGCTCTTCACGGGAGTGAAAGCCTAAGGTGCGCGCACACGCCTCATTGCCATCCAGACAGCGTCCGTCCGGGGATAAACGGAATACTCCGGCCAAGCTGCGCTCGATCAGGTTCCGGTATCGCCGATCGCACTCCGTCAAAGGCTCCTGAGCGCGCCTTCGTTCCGTGGTGTCGCGCGCCATGGCCAAAATCGCGGGGCGGCTGTCGAGCGCGAAGAGCCGGGCGCTGATTTCGGTAGGAATCTTCTGCCCGCCCTTCGTCACCTGGACAACCTCGAAGAGAACAGGCTTGCCGGCCAGCAACTGCTCGATGATATGCGGCGACGGGGGCTCGCTTTCCGGTGCATCGATATCTTTTGGATTGAGGCGCAGCAACTCCTCTCGCGTATACCCGAGGCGCCGGCAGGCCATTTCATTGACCTCGATAAAGGCGCCTGGCGAACCATCGTCGTGAACGCTGAGTACAAACGCGGCATCGTTACTGTTGTTGAACAGCATGCGGTACTTCTCGTCCCCGCGGCGCAGCGATTCCTCCATCTGTTTACGGCTGGTGGTCTCCACGACGACGCCCATCATGCGAACCGGAATACCGAGGCTGTCGCAATGGACGCGACCATTCACGGAAATGGAATGACGGGATCCATCCAGCCAGATGATGTCGCACTCATATTCGAGCGATCGGGTGTTTTGGGCGTCGCGTAGCGCAGCCTGGACGCGAGACCGATGCTCCGGCACGATGCGCTCGAGAAAATCCGGAAAGCGCCAGTTGGGTTGGATCGAATCATAGCCGAAAATACGGTCGTGCTGGAGGGAGCGAACGCTGGTGTCACGAACGAGGTCCAGATCCCAGACTCCGATTTGTGCCGCGTCCAAGGTGGCGGCCAGCCGTGACTGGCTGTCGTCAGCCGGGGGCGGGGGGTCTCCGGGATCGTTTGCCGACGAAGCCGTTCCGGAGACGACGGCTGGAGAAGTGTGTGTCTCGTCGACGATAGCGATTGAAGGGAGATTCGGCATCGGTACACTCCTGAAGGCGTAGCGGGAAGCCCGATTCTGGCCAGAGATCTCCGGCTGGGGCCGTTAGCCGAACCCAAGTCATGATATCGGTCAGAAAGAATTATTCCGATAGTCCCGGCGGTGACGGATTAGCAGCCCCCATGGCAGAAGTCGGGCAGGGCTAAATGCCTGCCCACGTTGGCTGGCAACCTATGGAGCCGTAAAGGGCGCAGGCGGTTTCGCCTGTGCATGCCGCTCTCAAAGACGCCTGCCGCGGGCTGTCAGGGCCGCGAGCGCAAGCCGGACCAATCCTCGCACACGACGATGGAGTTGGCCGGATTGCGGGTCGTGTATTTTACGGTCACTGGTGCGCCGATGAGCCGTTCCAACTCGAATGGTATGGCGGGCTTTAGCTCCGTGATTTCCTGCGAGGCGGCATAGAGCACTCCGCCGACGGAATAGGAATAGAAAATGGCGTTGTCGCCGGTTTCAGTGATGTTGCCGTCGGCGAGGCGTCCGGTTGCGTTCACGGCGAGCCGGCGGCGCCGTTCGCGCTCCAAGGGGTTCCGGCGGAGCTGATAGAGGATACGCATTCCGACCGCGACGAGAGCCGCGGCGACCACGCCTAGGATGAGGAGCAGGATGTAGTCGGGCATCCGGGTACGATCAATGATGGGCAGGCGAAACCGCCTGCCTCACCAAGTTGCATAGAGGCAACCCCAAAACGAATCGGTGGCGAAACTCCAGACTGACGGCCGGCTCCCACGCTTCCACATTTTCCGAATTCTCTGCGTAATGCCGAAATATACCAGGCGGATTCAAAATCCGCCGCGGGATGCATTCCCGCCTTACTATTATCCGACCGGCTGCTCCTGGAAAACTTTGTGGTAGTCTTTCAGGAACTGTTCCAGGCCCTTGTCGGTCAGGGGGTGATTGAAGAGCATGTCCATGGCTTTGAACGGCATGGTTCCGATGTCGGCACTGGCCTTGGCGCACTCGATGACGTGCAGGCCGGTACGCAGCGATGCGGCCAGTACCTGGGTCTTATAGCCGTAATTCTTGTACACGGTGACGATATCGCGAATGAGCTGCGTGCCTTCCCATCCGATGTCGTCCACGCGGCCCACGAAGGGGCTGACGATATATGCGCCGGCTTTCGCAGCCAGCAACGCCTGCCCGGCTGAGAAACAGAGCGTGACATTGAGGCGAATGCCTTCCTTGCTCAGGTGCGAGCACGCCTTGATGCCATCGCGGGTCAGGGGAACCTTTACCACTACGTTCTTGTGTATGGCAGCTAGCTTACGACCCTCGCGAATCATATCTTCCGATCGAGTTGCCACAACCTCAGCGCTGATGTCGCCGTCGATGATGTCGCAGATCTTGCGGATCTGCTCTTCGATCGGCACCCCCTCTTTTGCGATCAATGTGGGGTTCGTGGTAACGCCGTCGACGACGCCCCATTCCGCGCCATGCCGCAGCTCCTCCAGGTTGGCTGTATCCAAAAAGAATTTCATTGAGCCTCTCCTCTTACGATGTTATCGAGAACACCGACCCCCTCGATTTCGACTCGAACGTGTGAACCCGGCTTGAGCGGGCCGACACCGGGCGGTGTGCCGGTGGCGATGAGATCGCCTGGCTCCAGGGTCATGAACGCGCTGACGTAGGCGATTATAACATCGACCCCGAACATCATATCCGCGATGGGCGCCTCCTGACGCGTCTCATCGTCGACGACAGTGCGCAGCCTCAGAGTGCGGACGTCCACGTCTTCTTTCGGCACCATGCAGGGGCCGACGGCGCAGAAGGTGTCGAAACCTTTGCCGCGCGTCCATTGGCCATCCTTGCGCTGTAAATCGCGCGCCGTAACGTCGTTCAGGCAGGTATAGCCGAGCACGTAGTCCCAGGCGTCTTCCGTTTTCACGTTGCGGGCGCGTTTGCCGACGATGACGCCGAGTTCGCCCTCGAAATCGACGCGCTCGGAAAGCGGCGGGTAGATGACGGCGTCGCCGGAAGCGATCAGGGACGATGGCGGCTTCAGGAAGATGAGCGGCTCTTTGGGTGGTTCATTGCCCAGCTCGCGGGCATGCTCGGGATAATTGCGGCCGACGCATACGATCTTCGTGGGGGAGCAGGGCGGCAGCAGGCGCGCACCGGCGGGCAGTTCGGCGCCATACTTTACGTCCGGATTCGCATCCGTGACGGTCGGCTCGATGCTCGGATTCAGACTGTAGCGGTAACGTTTCATGGAGCTGTGACCTCGGCGGGAGCGCTGCGCTCGCTTTCATTGTTGGCCTGGTCGATGGCGGAGACGGCATAGCGGTAGCGCTTCCCGGATTGGATGTCTTTATCGCTGTAGGCGGGGGCTGCGAGACCGGTGGCCACCTGGACGAACTGGCCGTCGTCGACGGCGCGATAGACGCGGTATTCCTTGAAATCCGATTCGGTGTTGCGGTCCCAGGCGACTTCGATGGTGTTGATGCCGGGCGACGCGTTCACACCGGCCGGCACAGCGGGGGCGAATGTATCTTTCGCGCTGTGGGGCACGGTTTCACTGACTTTGCTTTCGGCGCCTTCCTTCGTTCCCTGCACCGCATAGTCGTACTGCTTGCCGTACTCGATGTTCTTGTCGACGTACTCCGGGGCATCGGACTCGCCGATCTGGGCCTTGTCGCGAAAGATGCGGAAGTGATTTTCGCCGGGAGCGCTCCAGGTCAGTTTTGTGCCTTGCGCCGTGTCCGCGGCCGCAAGCCCGGACGGCGTGGCAAGCGGGGCCTGGATGTTGAGCACGACCTGGTTCGACCATTCGGACTCTTTGCCCTTGGCGTTGACCAGGCGCACCTGAACCGCGATCTGCTGGCCGATTTGTCCAACGAGCTCGTTAACCGGCGGTTCCGTATGTATTGGCCCCGGTTCGGTTTCGAGAATTGGAATCTCTTTGGAGCCGGCGCGCAAATCCACGCGGACGTGTTTTACCGCCATGCCGTCGGTGGTCAGCTTAGGGACGCTGAAATCGATGATCAGGTTGTCGCCGCGCTGGACGGCGCTCAGATCGGTGATTTTAACTGGAATATTGAGCGAGGGATAGACAGGCTCGCCCACCTGGCCGCATCCCCAGAGCGCCACCGCCAACACGGCGGCGCATGTCCACGCGCGCAGCCTCATCACAGAATGTAGCGGCTCAAATCCTGGTCCTTAATGATGTCGGCAAGCTGCTTCTTCACGTAGGCGGCGTCGATCTTGACGTTTTTCTTCTTGAGATCGGGTCCGGCGAACGAGATGTCCTCGAGCAGCTTTTCCATGATGGTGTGCAGGCGGCGAGCGCCGATGTTTTCGGACGTTTCGTTGACTTGCGCGGCGTAGCGGGCGACCTCGACCAGGGCATCGTCGCTAAAGTTCAGCTTAATGCCTTCAGTTTCGAGAAGCGCGATGTACTGCTTGATGAGCGCGTTCTTCGGTTCCTTGAGAATGCGGATGAAGTCCTCTTCAGTGAGCGATTTCAGCTCGACGCGAATCGGGAAGCGGCCCTGGAGCTCGGGGATGAGATCGCTGGGCTTGGAGACGTGAAACGCTCCGGCGGCGATAAAGAGGATGTGATCGGTACGCACGAAGCCATGGCGCGTGTTGACCGTGGTTCCTTCCACGATGGGCAGGATGTCGCGCTGCACGCCTTCGCGGCTCACGTCGGGCCCATGTCCGGACTCGCGGCCGGCGATCTTGTCGACCTCGTCGAGGAAGATGATGCCGCTGCGCTCCACGCGTTCGAGCGCGACGCGGGTCACCTGGTCCATGTCGATGAGCTTCTGCTCCTCTTCCTGCACCAGGTATTCAATGGCTTCGCTGACGCGCATTTTGCGTTTGCGGGTGCGCTGTCCGAACAGGCCCGGCAGAACATCCTTGAGATTGATGTCCATCTCTTCGATGCCGGCCGCGGTTGTGACTTCGAACGTCGGCCCTCGATCGCGGACATCGATCTCGACCATGCGGTCGTCCAGCTTGCCCGCGCGCAGCTTGTCGCGGAGTTTTTCGCGGGTACGCTCGGCGCTTTCCGACACCTCCTGCTGCGGCGGCATGAGCAGGTCGAGCAAGCGCTCCTCGGCATTGCGTTCGGCGCGCTCCGCGACTTCTTCCAGGCGCTCCTCACGGACCATGTCGATGGAGATGTCGACCAGATCGCGGATCATGGCTTCCACGTCGCGACCGACGTAGCCGACCTCGGTGAACTTGCTGGCTTCGACCTTCAAGAAGGGCGAATTCGCAAGCTTGGCGAGACGGCGGGCGAGCTCGGTTTTGCCGACGCCGGTGGGGCCGATCATGAGGATGTTCTTCGGCATCACATCCTCGGCCATTTCAGGCTCGAGTTTCTGACGCCGGATGCGGTTTCGCAGCGCAATGGCCACGGCGCGCTTCGCGTCACCCTGACCGATGACATACTTATCCAGTTCCTGAACGATTTCCCGGGGCGTCAGCTCATCGAGCAGCGGACTGTCGCCGTCGGCCTGTCCGGGCAAATAAATCACCATTCCGTTGTCCTGTTTACAGCTCCTCGTAGATGAAATTCTCGTTGGTATAGATGCAGATGCGGCCCGCGATGAGCATGGCCTTCTCCGCGATGTCACGCGGAGAGAGGCTGGTATTCTCCGTCAGGGCGAGGGCCGCGGCCTTGGCAAAGGCGCCGCCCGATCCGATGGCCGCAATATTGTTATCCGGCTCAATCACATCGCCGTTTCCGCTGACGATGAACGTGCTTTCCTTGTCGGCAACGAGCAGCAAAGCTTCGAGATGCCGCAACACGCGGTCGGTGCGCCATTCCTTGGCCAATTCCACGACGCTACGCGGCAGGTTGCCGTTGTGCTGCTCCAGTTTGGCTTCGAAACGGGCAAACAGGGCGAAGGCGTCGGCCGTAGATCCGGCAAATCCGGCCAGAATGCGGTTATTGTAAAGGCGGCGCAGCTTGCGCGCGGACGCCTTGAGGACTTCACTGCCGAGCGTGACCTGTCCATCGCCGGCCATAACGACCTTGCCGTCCCGACGCACCGTCAGAATCGTGGTCGAACGAACTCGTTCTTTCATGGGCAATCTTTCAGTGTAGCGAACTAAGGCGGCGTTTCCGTTACGGGGCAGGCCGTTCCCATTCTTTTCAATCGGATGTAGAATTGCATACGAATCTCTGTACGTAAAAAAAGCAAGGAGGCGTTTGATGCTGCTTAGTATCGTAGCGGTGGCTTTCATGCTCCAGGCAGAGCAGGCCCCCGCAACCGTTAATCTGGACACAGCCTTTCAAAATCTAAAGACAGCAGAAGAGCAAAAGGATTCCGACGCGACAAAGAAGTGGGCGGTTGAGACAATCAATCTCGCCCGAGCCGTGATCAAGGCTCCCGAGAAGGAGCCCGGCGCCCAAACGGATGCCGAATCGATCAAAGGGCGCGTGGAGTTCGCGAAAAGCTCCGGTACGTATGCTGAGTATGCTTTGTGCACCATGGCGCTGAAGGAAGAGGATCATGCGAAATTGATCGATCTGTATGAAACCCTCGACAAGGCGGCGCCGGATAGCAAGTATCTACCCGATCTGTATTCCTCATATGCGACGGCGCTCGAGGACTCGAAGCCGGGTAAAGGCTTTCCGTTTGCCGAGAAGGTGATTGGCAAGGCTTCGTCAAACGAGGATTTGCTCGCCATTCTGGCGGATGGCTACATGACGCGGAAGCAGTGGGAGAAAGCTGCCACTTACGGCAATAAGCTGGCTAGTGTCGTGACGACCAAGGCCAAACCGCAGGGCGTGTCGGCGGAGGATTGGGATAAGCGCAAGAATGCGTTGGCAGCGCGGGGGTATTACATCGCGGGGTTATCGTATACGACGGAGCAGAAGTTTATTCAGGGCGATAGGGCTCTGCGTGCGGCTCTGCCGTTGGTAAAGGGTGATAATACGCTGAACGGCGGGACTTTGTATTATCTTGCGATTGCCAATTACAACATCGCCCGGCCGATGAACGATTTGGGGCGGAAGAAGGAAGCTCTGGCATTTGCGAAGCAGGCGGAGGCGATTCCGGGGCAGTTCCAGGATCCGGCGAAGCAGTATGCTTACGCGATTTCGCAGGAGCTTGGGCCGCGGAAGTAGGTTTCAGCCTGAGCGGGCAGGCGAAACCGCCTGCCCACCAAGCTGCCTCGCGCAACACAAAGGTGGGACAGGCGATGGCTGAATGCCTGCTCCACCCTTCCACATGGGGGATTTTGCGCTATTTGCGGGCTAACCAGGCGAAAAATAACCCGTCGGGCGCGACGTCTTCCCAGTAGGAAATGGGGCGGCTTGACACTTCCTGGCAGTGCCGCCCCAGCAGTTTCTCCATTGCCTTCCGATCGAACCACTTTTCCCAGGCCGGGGTCTTTAGGCGTCCCCAGTGGTCCGCGTTTTTGTCGATTACCACGACTTGCCCGCCGGCCTTAACGACCCGGCACAGGTCGGCGACCGCGGATTCCACGTCGACGGCGTGCTCGAGGGATTCGATGGCGAAGGCGCAGTCGAACGCGGCGGTCTGGAACGGAAGCGACGTGAGGGAGCCCTGGCAGCGCTCGATCCCTTCGGGCACGAAATGCAGCATCGCGGCCGAGAGATCGAAGGCGGTGAGACTCGCCTGCGGGAACTGCTCCTTCAGGACGCGGGAAAACCGGCCTTTGCCGCTTCCGGCATCGAGTGCGCTGCGGCCGTTCAGGTCGCCGAAGTACTCGATCAGCAACTGAACGTGGTAAATCCGCGGATCGATGGTGGAGGGGAAATTCTCCTCGTCCTGGGCGGCTTCGTCGAAATGTTCGATGATCTCGCGCAGATCCGTTGGCGGCGGCTTCCGCTTCCAGAATGGGCGCATCAGGCCCGCGTCAGGAAGATGGGCAGCCCGGTCTTGTTCTCGTAATTCGGGCGATAGCGCTCGGTGTTGTACATCGAGGCAATATCGACCTTGCGCGGTCCGAGTTTCGGATCGGGGATCGGCATCATGGTGTAGCAGCCGTTGACGAGGGCGGCCATCAGACCGCTCTTGTTCCCGAGAACGGCATCGAGCGCCATGGTGCCGAAGGTGTTGGCGACGAGCTTGTCCACAAAATCCGGAGCGCCGCTGCGCAGATCGTAGGTCAAGTCGCTGACGATGGTCTCATCGCTGGTACGCTTCTTGATCTCGTCGCTGAGCACTTCGGCGACGTTCATTTTTTTGCGATGGCCGAAGGCGTCGGCTTCGCCGTACTCCTGAGTCTTATAGCCCTCCCATTCGGCGCCCTCGGAGATGACGAGCAAACAATAATTGCTGGGGTTGTTCTTTTTGTCGGTGACCAGCAAATCGATGAGGCGCTCGAGATTCACCTTGTATTCCGGAATGCAGCAGCGAATGGAGGTGACGTAAGCGGTGTAGAGGGCGGTGTACCCGGCATCGCGGCCGAATACGCGGAAGATGCCGATGCGCTCGTGGGAACCGACCGTAGTGCGCTGGCGTGTTATGGCGTCGGTGGCGCGGGTGACGGCGGTGGAGAATCCGATGCAGTACTCGGTGTTGCGCACATCGTTGTCCATCGTTTTCGGCACAGCGACGACTTTCATGCCGAGCCGGTCGAGATGCGCGGCGTAGCTCAAGGTATCGTCGCCGCCAATGGCGATCAGGTAATCGAGCCGGAGCCTTTCGAGGTTTTTCAGAACCTGTTTGCTCATGTCGAAGACGGTCGATGCCACGCCGCCCTTGGTCGACTGCGCGCTGGGGAAATCCTCACCGGCGAGAAACTCGGGGAGCTTTTTCATCTTCAGCGGATTGGTGCGGCTGCTATGCAGGTAAGTTCCGCCGGTGCGATCGATGGTGCGCGTATTCTGGCGCGTCAGCGGGAGAATGTACAGTTTCTCACTCGCGGGGTCGTCGAGGTTGACGTGGGTGAGTCCTTCCCAACCACGCCGGATGCCAACTACCTCGCAGTCGTGCTCGGTGCCTCGATAGGTGACTTCTTTGATGACGGAATTAAGGCCGGGGACGTCGCCACCGCCTGTAAGAATCCCAATGCGTTTCTGCGGCATGAACCACTATTTTAGCGATTCGGTCACCAGGAATACCGGACGGTGTAGGTAATCACGGCCTCGCCGTTCGCGGCCAAGGCAGGATGGAACTCGATGGTGCGGGCGTCGGGGCGATTGAAATCCATCGATTTTTGGATAACGTCCCATTCCAGCCAGCGATACATATGCTCGACAACGCGGACTTCGACGGGCTCGGATTTGTGGTTGCGGACCTTAATTTCGAAGGATTCGGTGGTCTGGCGGCGGCCCTGGTCGCTGTTGAAGGTGGTTTGGCGGCGCTCGCCGACGACGTCGAAGGCATTGCCGCTGCGGAGGCGGATGGTTTCGTCTTTGGGCGTGTGGTCGATTTGATCTTCGCCGGTGAACTCGTTTCGGCCGTCGTTGTCGCGGCGGTACATTTTCACTTTGCCTTTCGGTAGAGGCATGCCGAGGTGGGCAGCGTCGGAGTTTTTGAATTCGAGCATAACCCAGACTTTGGTGTTGGAAGTGGAGCCGTAGTTCTCGGTGCGCAGGGCATATTGGTTGTTGAGGTACTGGGGATCGAGGCGGAGGCCGTCGTAGACGTAAATGCGCTTGGCAGGGACGCCGGCGGCGCGGACGAATTCGACCTGTTTGACTTCGCGGTCGAGGAGGGTTGTGGGGCGGGCGAGAGTGTAGAGGTGATATTCGTCGAATTCGCGTTCGGTGACGGGGGGTTGGGCGCCACCGAACCCGCCGCTCGGTATGCCGCGGACGGCGAAGCGCTCCTGCGGTTGTGCCCTCGCTACGTCGCCCGCCATCAACTTGACCGACGAATTCTCAAAATCCTTGCCGCTCATGTTTTCGAGGGTCACCCAGCCGATCAGGTCGAAGGTATCGCCTTTCTCGGGCGCGACGGCATTGTAGGTCGCCTCCCATCGCATTCCGCCCGTGAGATAGGAGAATTCCACCTGGTGGCTGCCGGCACGGTCGGAGAGCAGGCGCCACAAAAGAGTCGGCTTGAGAAACGATGCCGGGTCGAGCCCGGGGAAGACCGGTGTGCCGGGAAGGCCGAACTGCACTTTACCGTCGACCTCGACAATGGGTTGTTCGGCCCGCGCGGTGGCCATCTGCGCGGCGGCGTACTGCTGGCCATACTGCTGCATCGCTTCGAAATGGGGGACGTAGCCGCTGCGCAGAATGCGGCCCCGAACGATTCGTTTCTCACCGGTCTGCGGGTTGGTGATTTGGAAGTCGATCACCTTGCCTTCAGATTTCAGCAGCAGCAGATCCTGGCTCAGCGGATCCCCTTCGTAGTTCTGTTCCAGAATCCGAACGCCGTCGGGTTGCTGAATGTCGCGCAATACTACGGAATCAGGTTCCAGATGTGCGGTGATATCGCTCACCCGCACTTCATTCGAGCCGCTCTTAAGGTCGAGAACGCGCCTCTCTTTGACGGCCGCGAAGTTCTGGTTGTAGACAGTCAACTGAGTCTGGCACCAGAGGGGCGCAACAGCCGCGACAAGGAGCAGGCAATACAGTTTCATAACTGTTCAGACGCCAACCGGTTCAAGTTCGCCGAGAATATGACGTTAAAGTAAACGACTGACGCGCAATATCGCGGGCTTCGTCCAGTCCGGAGACGATTCCGGCGCCGATGGCCTGAACGAGGATGTTGCCGGCGGCGGTGGCTTCGACTGGTCCTGCGATGACGGTGCGGCCGGTGGCGTCCGCGGCGAGCTGATTGAGCAGGGTGTTCTGCGAGCCTCCCCCGACGATGTGGATCGTCTCGAAACGACGGCTGGTTAGGGTTTCGAGCTTGTCCAACACGTTCTTGTAAGTTGCGGCCAGGCTTTCCAGGATGACGCGGCAGATCTGGCCGGGACCTTGCGGGATCGTCTGATGTGTTTTACGACAGTACTCGGCGATGCGGGCGGGCATGTTGCCGGGTTCGGAGAAAGCGTCGAGATCGAGGACGGTGCCATTCGATTCAGTGTCGGCGGCAAAGAGGGCGAGGTCGGCATAACCGTACTCGCGGCCGTGCAGGGCCCAGTCGCGGCGGCATTCCTGGAGCAGCCATAGGCCGGGAATGTTCTTCAGGAGCCGGATCTTGCCGGCAGCTCCGATTTCGTTGGTGAAGTTCAGGGCGAGGGACTGGTGGTTGATGACCGGCGTGTCGGATTCGACGCCCATCAGCGACCAGGTGCCGGAGCTGATGTAGCACCAGTGGCGGCCCTCAGACGGCACGGCGGCTACCGCGGAGGCTGTGTCGTGGCAGGCGGTTGCGTATACCGGCGTTCCCGGGGCGAGGCCGGTCGATTCGGCGACTTCGGGTAGCAGCGGGCCAAGATTCGTTCCGGGAGGTACGGTTTGGGGCAGGATGCCGGCGGGAAGGTTCAGTCGCTTCAGGAGGTCGCGTGCCCAGTCCTTCGCGGTCGGATTATAGAATTGCGATGTACTCGCGATCGTCAGTTCCACGCAGGGCCGGCCCGTGAGCCAGTAATTGAACAGGTCGGGCATGAAGAGCAGCGTGTGAGCGGAGTCGAGGGCGGGCGAGTTGGCCAGCTTCATCGCGTACAACTGACAGAGCGAATTGAGCTGCATGAACTGGATGCCAGTCTGACGGAAGATCTCTTCGCGTGGGACAGCGGCGAATGTTTTCTCCAGCATTTCGTTGTTGCGCGCATCGCGATAGTGGCGGGGATTATCGACGAGTGCCCCATCCGAACCGAGCAGGCCGAAGTCGACGCCCCAGGTGTCGATGCCGATGCCGTCGAGCTTCAAGTTTCGCTCGCGGCCGCAGATCGTCAGGGCGTGGCGGATCTCATGAAAAAGCCGGAGCGTGTCCCAATAAAGGCCTGCTGGGAGACGCACCGGCGTGTTTTGGAAGCGATGGATTTCCTGAAGGGTGAGTTTTCCGTCGTCCAGGGCGCCGAGAATTGCGCGACCGCTTTCGGCGCCCAAGTCGATGGCAAGGAATCGGTGGATCAATCCACTACGTTAGCGGAAATCACGAGAATGATGGCGTCGCCGGAGGTGTTAAAGCTGGCCTTGCCGATGGCGACTTTCTGGCCGGGCTTCACGTCGACGTCGGTGCCTATGTTGACTAGGCCGGATCTCGGCTCGCCCTTTTCGTCCTTCTCCCCGGTCGGTATTCGGACTGAGAGACGCAACTCGGAGAAGCGGATCGAGCCCTCCATCACGTCCGCAGAAAAGAAGCCGAAACCATAAGTGGGAACACCTGGCGTGTTTGGCAGTGCCAGCACACCGGATGTGTCGACCCTGTGACCCCCAGCGCGCCCGTGAAGAATCAGCGTGTCCAGGACCCGAAATGTTTTGTACGAAAGAACGGAACGGAATTGCTTGAGCACGGGTTCGAGTTCCGGGGGAACAGCAGTCTGTTCGCCGGCTCGTTGTGAGGCGAGGATAATGTACCCGGTCAACTCGATAGTCCGTTCGCGCGGGCCGGCCACGTCCAGGCTCTTAATTAGCTGCTCGGCCCCGTTTACGACCTCCGGCGGTCCGCTCAGGACGATATTGCTTTGGTATTCCGTGCTCACGATGGGAGTGTTTTTCATGACTTCCCGCAGCGTCAACCAGACACTGTGCGCGTTGGCGTTCTTCACCGGCACCATCTTTTGAATACTGTCGGCAGCGCTCAACGCCAGGGCTGCCAAAATCGCCGTTACGATCAACTTCCTCATAAGGATTCTCCTTTTTCATCAATCAGCCAAATAATCTTCACGTTCGGATCGCCGGTTTCGATTTCCATTCGCAGGGTGTGGGCGGCGCGGGCGAAATCGCGACGAGGCGCAGGTACCCGGGCGGGCTCAATGCGTCGGGCCGGCGCTGGAGCCGGCACCGGCACGTCCGGCACGTGTTTCGCGAAGACCACGGGGTCCGGCCGGCCGATCTGCGGCGCTTTCGGCCATAGCATCACCGCCGCGAAAGCGACCGCAACCGCTGCCGGGACGAGCTCCCACACCCAGCCAAACCGCCGTCGGGGCCGAATCCCGGCCATCACCCGAGCCCGTACCGCGGTCAGCGCCGCGGGGTCGAGGTGGACCGATCGCAGGGCCTCCTGGTTCTTCGCCATTTCTTCGGCAAATTCCCGGCATTCCCCGCAGCCCGCCAGATGTTCGGCCACCGCGGAATCGACGAATTCCGACGCGATCCTCAACTGACAATCCGAACACTTCATGACTTCTTCCTCAGGTACTTGTCTGTAAACTTCTTCAACTTCATCCGCGCCACGCAGATCTGGGAACGGACCGTGACTTCCGACGATCCCAGAATCTCCGCCACTTCCCGGGTGGACAGGCCCTGGACATCGCGCAGCACCACCGCCTGGCGCTCCTTCTCCGGAAGGGTCTGGAGGCCTTTGGCAACCAGTTCGCCCCGCTGCATGTCGAGAAACGACATTTCCGGATCCGGAGCGCTGCTTGCCGGGTCGTAATCGGCCAGGTCGGCCGTGGGCCGCTTGCGCCGCCGCATATCGTGGCAGACATTGATGGTGACCCGGCACAGCCACGACCGGACTTCGGTCTCGCTCTGGATCTTTTTCAGGTTGCGATACAGCCGCAGGAATGCTTCCTGCGCCGCGTCCTGGGCATCCTCCAGGCGGCCGGTTAAGCGCAAGGCCGTACCGAGCACGGCCCGCTCGTGGTCGCGAACGAGCTGCTCGAAGGCTTCGAGGTCACCCGCGCGGGCCTGGTCCAGCAAGCTAGCTGAACTCCCGATCGCCAATGTCATTCCCGGCATCATCCACGTTCATACATATAAACTGCGGAAGCGCCAGAAACGTTGAGAGAAAACTACAGCTTGTGGATGCGTTCCATGACTCGGGCAACCATGCGGTCGCAGCGGGTCCCCAGGAACCGGAAGGAATCGGCGGTTGCCAGACCGGCGCGTTCGAACAGAATACGGCGCAGGATCGCGCGCGAGCGATGGAGCCGGGTTTTCACCGCTTCTTCGCTTAATTCGAGGCATTCGGCCGTCTCAGCGGTGCTCAGGCTCTCGATCTCGCGCAGCACGAATACGGACCGATAGACCTCCGGCAGTTCGTCCACCGCCGACTCCAGCAGATCGCGCAATTCGCTGTCGATGGCCTGCCGTTCGGGACTACGCTGCTTCGATTCGAAAATCCCCATATCCAACAACTCCTGTCCGTCCGAGCGTCGCCGCTCGCGGGCACGTGCCAGCGCCCCGTAGAGCGCGATCCTGGTGACCCAGGTGGCAAATTTGGCTTTCCCGGCGAACTGATCGAGATGCTCGTAGGCTCTTACCCAGGCATCCTGCATCACATCTTCAGCCTCGGCGCTGTCGTTCAGGACCGATCGCGTGATGCGGTAGAGGCGCTGGTTGTAGCGCCGCATGAGCAGCTCGTAAAGCCAGGTTTCGCCCTGGCGGACGCGTTCCACCACCTGCTCGTCGGTAAGAGACTGCACTTGTTCGAGAAGCATCGTTCGCCACCTGTACAGAGTCGCAAGGGGACCCCGAGGTTACAATGGAACCAGAAGTTGAATCCCACACAATTGAATCCGGCACGACGCTCCGGGCACGAGTTTGTCGCCAGGTGCGGCCGTGCCTGCTATCCCAGCCTGCGTTACCTGATGCAGACCGAGGTGCATGTTTACGCGTTCTCGATCGCAGCCAATATCCTGCTTTCGTTGTTTCCGCTGCTGATTATCCTGTTGTCGATCTGCCGGAACATCCTGCGCTGGCGGGCGGCGACCGATGCGGTGTTCCTTGGGTTGAAGGACGTTTTCCCTGATGAAATGGGACAGTTCATCGCCTACAATCTGGCTGTCATAGTTCGCGATAACCGGTTTCAGATCTTCTCGATTGCCTTGCTGTTCTTTACCGCAAACGGCATCTTCGAACCGCTCGAGGTGGCATTCAACCGGGTTTGGGGATGTCACGTCAACCGAAGTTATTTCAAAAACCAACTGGTGAGCCTCGGACTCATCTTTGCGAGCGGCACGCTGGGGCTTTTATCGACGCTCGCAACCGCGATGAATACGCAGGTGGTGACACAGCACTTTCATCCGCAGGGCGACGCGTCAGTGCTGTTCGCGCGTATACTCTTCAACCTGGCCGCCGTACCTCTTTCAATGCTGATGCTGTTCCTGATTTATTGGCTTCTGCCCAACTGTAAGGTGCCGGCAGAGAAAATTATTCCTGCTGCCATAATCGTCGGATTACTACTAGAGCTTCTCAAGTACCTTAATTTGTGGACGTGGCCCTGGCTGGGGGACAAGTGGCATCACGAGTATGGGCCCTTTTATTACTCGGTGAGCACGATTCTGTGGGGTTTCCTGGCGTCCATGCTGGTGCTGGCGGGGGCCGAGTGGTCCGCCCGGCATGCAGGTGTTTCCCCTACACCAATCGGCCCGCCGGACCTTAGCAGGACAGAACGATTCTCCCATTGATCATCACGGCGAATCCGGGAGAAAATCGAGTTCCGGTTTCCGATTATGAGCGCTCTATTTCTCGACACCGCCGCTTCGCAGCCTCTCATTGACCTGACCGCGTTTTCGAACGACCTTCGCGAGAAAGAGGCACTGGAAGTAGCCTCGGAAGAATCCAAACCACTGGTACCACCGGTGCCCGCCACGATTGGCGATACGGGGCTCTCGGCCTCCATGATCGAGCAGTTGATCTTCAAGTTTCTTTACTTTCGCGGCGACATGATGGGGCGCGACCTCTCCACCGCGATGGGCGTGAAGTTCAGCATTATCGAGGAGCTGATGGAGAGTCTCAAGCGGCAGCACCTCATACAGGTGAAAAAGTCGCTGGGAATGGGCAATAGCAGCGCTATTTTTGCTCTTACGGAATCCGGCCGCAACCTGAGCCGCGAATATCTCGAGAACAACCAGTACACCGGCCCGCTTCCGGTGCCGCTGTTTCAGTACACCTGGTTTGTGCGGCACCAGCGCCGCGAAGACGGTTGGCTTACGCCCGAGGCTCTGGCGCATGCTTACCGCAAGATGGTGGTGACGCCGCGGCTGCTGTCTCAGATCGGCCCGGCGGTCAGCTCCGGCAATTCGTTCCTGATCTACGGACAGCCGGGAAACGGCAAGACCTACCTGGCCGAGGCGCTCGCGGGCCTGGACGACGGGTTCATTTACATCCCGTACGCAATCGAGTGCCAGGGCACCATCGTCCAGGTGTTCGACCCGATTTATCACCAGACGGTGGACGATGAGCCCGCGATGTCGGCGATCTTCGAGCCCACGCATGACGGGCGCTGGGTGAAGGTCCGCAGGCCGTTTATTACTACAGGCGGCGAGTTGACGCTGGAAATGCTCGACCTGAACTACAACGCGACGTCGAAAGTCTACGACGCGCCGTATCAGCTCAAGGCAAATAACGGTATTTACCTGATTGACGACTTCGGACGGCAACGCTGCACGCCGGCCGAGGTGCTGAATCGCTGGATCGTACCGATGGAGCGTCGCGTCGACTACCTCTCATTCCGCACCGGCGGCAAGGCGACCGTTCCTTTCGAGGCGTTCCTGGTTTTCTCAACCAACCTGAAGCCGTCACAACTGGGCGACGAGGCGTTTCTGCGGCGCATCCAGTACAAAATGCTGATGCGCAGCCCGGGCGAAGCCGAATTCCGGAAGATCTTCGTGAATTACTGCGCGTCACGCGAGCTACCCTGCCGGCCCGAACTGGTGGAAGGGTTCATCGCCAAGCATTACAAGCCGACGCACAAAGCGTTCCGGAGGTGCCATCCTCGCGACGTGTTGTCGCATGCGATCGACCTGATTCATTTTGAAAAGCTGCCGTTCGTGTTGACGGAAGACGTGCTGGATCGGGCGTTCGAGAGTTGCTTTGTGCAGGATGCCGAGTTGGATTGAGCCTGCCCCGTCTTCCGAAGCTCTGGAGACTTTTGGAAGGATGGACAAGCTGCAGCTGTCGTCATAACGGCTAGTCCACGAAAGTGAAGAAATCAAGGGTGGCGCAGGCGAAACCGCATGCTCCACCCTTCCACATCCTCCAAATCGTCGCGGGAAGCGAAGAATCGGACAAACTATGAAATGGAGTTCAGGACGGTGCGCAGTTCGTCCAGACGCATGGCGCCCGGGTGGTAGAGCCGGACGATACCGTGCCGGTCGATGAATACCAGGGTGGGCGTGGTGCTGGCGCCGTAGCGCTTCATATTGGCATCGCTGATCGGCGCCGGCACGTCGAGCAGATCGCCGTAGAACTTGTGGCGGACATCATCGATATACTTGAGCTCCCGGTCGGGCGGCGCCTCCTCGCCACGGGCGACGTAGCCGTAGCGCTGCGTGGGGGCCATCACAACCAGGCCCTTCGAAGCATACTCGCGCTTCACTTCGGCAAGCAGCGGCGCCTCGGCTTTACAGTCGCCGCACCAGTGCGCCCAGAAGAACAGCAGCACGGGCTTGCCTTTCAAAGTGGCCAGAGCGGCGGGCTTACCGCCAAGATACTCAGCCTCCTGGAGCGCGGGCGCCGGCTTGCCCTCAATCGTGAGCAGGTTGAGATTTTTCTGCAGGCGAGTGCGAATCGAGGTCGTGCCATATGCGGCCAGTTCTTTCCGCAGAAGCGCGACAGCGGCGGCACGATCGCCCTGGCTCTCCAGCACCCTCGCCTTCACCTCAATGGCAGCGCCAAGAGCGATGCCCAGGTGAGGATCCGAATCGAGCGGCTGCTTCTTTAGCTGATCGAGGACGCGCTTTTCGATCTCGTCGGCATACGCTTCCGCTTTGTCCATCTGCTTCAGCCCAAGCGTCCCCCGGGCCATCCACGACATCGCCTCGAGACCCTCGGGAGTGATCCCGTGTTGCGCCTCATAGGCCTTCAGCCGGGCGTCGGCTTGCGCCACCTGGCCCTGCGCCAGGCCGGCACGAACTTCGTTGATAATTTGAGCTGTGCCCGGAAGAGTGAGAAGAAGCATGAAGACAGCGGTTCGCATTAGGCCCCTACATCGAGGATAACGTCCGGCCGCCGTCGACCACAATGGTCTGACCTGTCATATACGAACCTGCATCGCTCGCCAGCATCAGCGCCACGCCGGCAATTTCGGCGGGCTGCCCCAGGTGTTTGATGGGCTGAACTTTGAGCATCTGGCTCCAGCGATCCTCGTCTTTCCAGTAGTATTCGCTGAGGTGCGTCTGAATCAGCCCGGGCGCGATGGCGTTGACGCGCACGCCGCTTGGCCCAAGTTCCTGAGCCAGCGACTTGGTCATCATGATGAGCGCAGCCTTGGTCAGGCTATAGAGCATCCCGTGGAACTGGGGAAACAGCCCGGCAATGGATGCAATGTTGATGATCGATCCGCTTCCGCGCTGCATCATTCCCGGAACCACGAGTTTGCACATCCGGAATACGCTCTTCAGGTTCAGATCGATCATCTTGTCGAACTGGCCTTCATCCATCTCGATGGCGGGTCCCTGCGCAATGTTTGTCGCGGCGTTGTTGACAACGATGTCGATGCGCCCGAACTGTTCATTCGCCGACGCGACCAGCTTCTGCAATTCTTCCGGACGTCCCACATGGCAAGCCGTCGGCACCACTTTCCCCGACAAGGCTTTAAATTCCTCGGCGACAGCGTTGAGCGTGTCCTGTTTGCGTCCGCAGATGACAACGGAAGCGCCCTCGCGCGCGAACGTCTCGGCGATTGCTTTGCCGATACCGCGGCTGGCGCCGGTTACGATAGCGACTTTGTGATCGAGTTGGCCCATTGGCTCCTTAGATGTGCAGCAATTTGTAAGTGTACTGCAGGCTTGCCTCTAAATCCTCGCGTTCGCGCTGGGCCGCCAGTTCTTTCGGCACCGGCGGCTGCTTGGGAAGCGGTTTGCCCTCGTCCGCGAGCGCGAGAAAACGCTCGAATTCCCAAGCCGGTGTGTGCCTGTAAGCGTCCCAGAACTTCGGGTCCCGGAATGCGAAGATGCGCGCCGGCGTGACGATGACTTCCAGCGATAGGGCACGACCCGGGCACAGTTCGCTGTACTTACGGACGTATTCGTCGATGCCGACATTTCCTTCACCCATTCGCACCCAGGCCACGGCGGCACCCTCCCTAACCCGCCAGACTGCCGTGTCGCGCACATGACTGGTCAAGACGTATGGATGCAGCGTCTCGAGGGTGAGATGCGGATTTTCGATGGTCCACAACGGATTGCCGGAATCGAGGCAGACCCCGACGAAATCCGGTCCCGCCTCTTCAATCAGCGTCTTCAACTCGCGCGCCTGCATGTCACCGGCATGATTTTCGATCGCGATTTTGAGACCGGCATCCACAACACGCGATTTCACGGCGTGAAGCACCCGTACGGTGTCTTCGATGTGCGACTCAATGCCGGGTGGCTTGCGGTCGTCCATACTGCCCAGCACGGCGCGGACGATCGGCGATCCGATGATGCGGGCCGCCTCGATCATGCGTGTAAGCTGCTCCTCGGCGGAGCCCTGCTTGGGGTCGAACAAGGCCGAAGTAGGGCAGATGGAGCGCATGCCGATTTCGAGCTGAATGTCCAACTCCGCAGCCCGCGCCCGCACTTTGCGCAGATGGTCGGGCTCCAGGCTGCCCAGGAATCGGATTTCAGAGAAATGTACGACCTTTGCCTTCCAGCGCGCGCAGTAGTCGAGGTATTCGAAGGCCGTCCAGCCTTGCGAGCGGATGCTAAAGAGGTCGATGCCGAGGCGCACAGCGGGTTTTGTCTGCGCAGTAGCGGCGGCCAGCGCCCCAGTGGCCGCGATTAGTTCGCGGCGTGTCACAACTTCAAGCCCTTCAGGTACTCGCGAAACTCGCCTCCCAGGTCATATCGATGCAGTGCAAACTCGACTGTCGCCTTGAGGAATCCCAGTTTGTCGCCGGCATCGTAGCGCGTGCCCTCGAACCGGTATCCGTAGATGGGTCGATTGCGAAGCAAGTGCTTCAAGCCGTCGGTGAGTTGGATTTCGCCTCCGCTGCCGGGGCCGATGGCCTCGATGCTGTCGAAGATTTCGGGAGTGAGCACGTAACGGCCGATGATTGCCAGGTTCGACGGTGCTTCCGACGGCTTCGGTTTCTCGACCATGTTTCGGATACGGTACAGCCGGTCGCGACCGCCGTTGTGCGACACCGGTTCGGCGTCGACGGCACCATAGTAGGAAATTGCGTCGCCCGGGACCTCCATCAGCGCTAACACGGAAGCGCCGTAGAACTCGTAGATATCGAGAAGCTGCCGGACGGCGGGTACTTCCGCATCGATGACGTCGTCGGAAAGGACCACCGCGAAAGGTTCGTTGCCGACGAGTTCTTTTGCCCGCAGGACGGCGTGCCCCAGGCCGAGGGCTTCCTTCTGGCGGACGTAGGCAACGTTCATCATGTCGGAAACATTGCGGACGATGCCCAAGAGGTCTTTCTTGTGCTTCGCCTCCAGCACCTGTTCCAGCTCGAAGCTCACGTCGAAATGGTCTTCAATGGCGGTCTTGCCGCGGCCCGTAACGATGATGATGTTCTGAATGCCTGAATGAATCGCTTCTTCCACGCCGTATTGAATGAGAGGCTTGTCCACCAGCGGGAGCATCTCTTTTGGCTGGGCCTTCGTGGCGGGCAGGAAGCGCGTACCCAGACCTGCGGCGGGAAAGACGGCCTTGCGGACCTTTGGAATCATCACCATTTATTGTATTCGCAAGGTTCCGGTTATACTGCGGAGAATGCGCTTGTTCGCTGCTGTTTTTGGTGTCGTGATTCTCTCGTCATGTGGATCGGCTCCGGCGCCTGCACCGGCGGAGACCGCGAAGAAAGCCGAGCCTGCTCCCAAGCCGCTCGATGAGAGCCAGCGCTTCCCGATCGGGAATCGCACGCAGAGTAAGGTCGTCGACGAGAAGTTGATGGGAAAGACCTTCATGCCTGGCGGCACCGTGGCGGATTTCAAGAAAGGATCGACGGACTATCAGATGTTCGTGGCTAAGACTCCTGGTCCTACGGACGCGGCGATTTTACTGCTCGATTGGAAGAACGCTTTGAGTGGGGCTAAGCTGGTGCCTTCGTTCGGGGGCTACTTCGGGACGGATAGCGGGAAGCCGGTTTTTGTTTTTGCGAAAGGTGCCTGGATCGCGGGGATCGTCGGACTGGCGGAAAAGCAGGCCGATGCCCAGGCTCGGTTGCTGGCCGCTCAGCTGGATTAAAACTGGCGCCTTCGGCGGCTTAGGACAAAGCTATCGCCTCGCGAATATCTGACATTGTGGAAGGATGCACAGACGAAACCGCCTGCGCCACGTTTGGGTGAGGCGAGGCAGCTTGGTGGGGCTGAATGTCCGCTCCACCCATCCACAACCTTGCGTTACACCAGGGCTTCTTCGGCGGCGGGCTTGAAGGTATAGCCGAAACCGCGGACCGAGCGGATGCGTTCCGGGCTGGTCGGATTCGATTCGACTTTCTGGCGTAGGCGTAGGATATAAACATCGACGGCTCGGTCGGTAATCGCGTGGCTGCTGCCCCATACCGCATCCAACAATTGCTCGCGGCTGAAGACCACTCCAGGGCGGCTCATGAGGTAGTCGAGCATTCGGAATTCGGTGGCCGTCAGGCTGACTTCTTCTCCTCGCAAGCGCACCTGGCAGGCGCTGCGGTTCAACTCGAGTTCGCCATCGCGCAAAATGTTCGATTGCGTTGTCGCGGTGCGGAATTGCGTCCGGATGCGCGCGATTAACTCGCGTACGAAGAAAGGCTTGACGATGTAGTCGTTCGCGCCCAGCTCCAGGCCTACGATGCGATCGGTTTCCGCGGCCCGGGCGGTGAGGAAGATGATCGGGATGTGCGCCAGTTCCGGGTCGCTGCGAATTCCGCGGCATATGTCCAGGCCGTCAGAATCGGGCAGCATGATGTCGAGAATGATGAGATCGGGCCTCTCGCGGCGGCACAGGTCGAGAGCGCCGCGGCCGGTCTTGGCACCGGCGAACGCAAAGCCCTCTTTCTCCAGGTTGTACTGAACCAGGGTGAAAATGTCGGCGTCGTCTTCGATGAGCAGAATCTTCTTCATGGCTCTCCTTACACGATAGCCGACGGAGGTTACAGATTTATTACGATAAGCTCGGACAACTCAGCGAAATACGGCGGTCATGGCGTTGAAGAACGCAGCGGTCAAGTAGCCGAAGTCCAGGCCGCCGGCGGCAAATTTCATGTCCTCCGTCAATAGCGGGGCTCTCCCTACCAGGATCATTCCGGATGTGGGGTCGTCAGCCGTGGAGGCCGGCAGGGCCGAAAGCACAGCCGCGGGGACTGTGAACTGGCCCGCGTCGGGGGCCGTCGTGCATAGGAACGCGGAAGCCATCTGCAGTTGCTTTCCGATGCCTGGCAAAAAGACCGTTCCGGCAAGCACGAGGTACTCGCTTTGGGGGTCTCCACCGGCCCAGGTAATCGTCAGGCCGGCGGTCCGATCGATCCCCATTGTCGAAATGTCATTGAGGTTCGTCCAATCCAGAGGCGCGGGAGTTGGAGAAATCGAGATGCTGGCCTGAAAAGACCCGACGTCAGGCCCACCGGAGGCGTTGTCGACCGTGATTGTCCCAGGCTCATAAAAGGGCGCCGGCAGCGGCTTATTGGAAATGCCCGGCGGCGCAATCGCTCCTAAGGCCTGGTGAGCCTCATAATATCCGTAGCGCGTGCGAACCAGCCTCCCGGAGCTGTTCTCGCGGGTTGCGGTCAGCAAGGTTCCGGCGTTCAGGAAGGCCGACCTCAGCGGGATGTATCCTGACACACCGGCCTGGAACGTGTAGACGGTGCAGCCGCCAAGCGAGACGCCGCGACCGCTGAACAGGTCGAAGCCGCCATCCAAGCCCGCCGTGGTAGTGTCCCAGTGGAAGAACTCTCCCCATCCCCCGTCGATCAGACCCGAACCTGACCCCAGACCGGGAATCGTCGCAGTGATGCTCGCTCGTAACAGTTGAATCCAGCCGATGTCGAGCTTTCCGTTCGTATCGAGAGCCGCCACGTCGGAGCTCGATAGCCCGTGCGGGTCGGAGCAGAAGCGGTCTGCCGACGATACGGCAATACTCGCAAAGTTGCTGACGAGCCCAGGTGAGCCAAGCCTGATCGCCACGGGTACGAAGCACCCGAGCGCCACGTCGGCGGGGAGTGTGAAGTCGACCTCGTCGACTCCGGGATAATCCGAACGGCCGGCATAGCTGATGGATGCGGGCTGGTTTCCCACCCAGACTTCCACATCATCCCTGAGGTTCTGCGCGGGGGCGGGTTGCGTCTCGTCGAAGGCGACCGGCCCCAGCCCGGTCCCGAGCAAGCTCACAGTCTGGCCGGGGTGTGCGGTTTCCGTGAAGCCGTTTAGTGGCTGATCTTCTTCCGCATTATAGTTGTGCACGACGGCGGGACCGGTTCCAGCATCGTTCCTTGTGAAAATGCCCGGGCTGGCGCCGACCACGTGGATGGGTATCGTGTTGCTGTTACGGCCTTCATATGCCACGGCCAGGACTCCGTCTCCGGTCGGCGTGTTGGAAGGCAGGATGGCGGATACCTGCGTGACGTACGCCGATGTCATGATCGCATTCGTGGTGGTATCGCCGACCGTGACAGTGACCGAGGATGCGCCGAGTTGCGACGACAGAGGGAAAGTGGTCGCTTTCATCTTCGTGGCCGGCCCCAGATTCACGCCGGACACGATGAACGTAGACCCTTGGGCAACGCCGTAGTTGGGCATGCCGGGAATCGTGTGACTGGCGGCGTTGAGCACCGATTCAACGATTACGGGAGCGCCGATGGGCGTGGCTGGCTGTACAACGGCCATGCGGCGGGGCCCGCTGCCCGTCGCAAACGGCGAAGCGGGCGTCGAGGCGAGTGCGCCGGTAGACGGATCAAGCGTGTACGCCGACACCGTGTTATCCAACAGATTCGCGACATAGACATATTGCCCGGTGGGATCGATCACAACATCATAAGGAACATGTTGCGCTGCAAAAGGCGATCCCGAGACTGCAGTGAGGGAGCCGCTAAGCGATTCGATGGCGTATACCGACAATGTATTGTCGGTACCGTTGGAAACGATGAGAAATCCGCCAGTGGGGTCGATAGCGGCGGCCGTGGGACCGGACCCGGCGGAAAAAGGTGAACCCGGAACCGCAGCCAGTGCGCCAGTAGCGGAATCAATCGCGAAAGCCGAGACGGTGTTGTTGGCCTGGTTCGTCACGTAGAGGAACCGGCCGGTGGGGTCGGCGACGACACGCGATGGTCCTCGGCCTGAAGCAAATGGCGACCCGGTGATAGGAACAAGCGCGCCCGTATTGGCGTTGATGGTGTATGCCGAAACGTTGTTTGATGCCTGGTTGGCTATGTAAAGGAACTTGCCGGAGGCATCCATTGCGATCCCTGATGGCGCGCCTCCCGTGGAGAATGGCGAGCCCGTAATGGCGGTCAAGGTCCCGTTGGCGGAGTCGATCGCAAACGCGATGACCTGGTTGGAGCTTTGACTGGTGACATACAAGAACCTGCCGGATGGATGCACTTTCAGGTCTGATGGAAAGCCGTCGAGGCCGTAAGGAGTACCCGGGACGGCGGTCAGAGTTCCTGTGGACGGGTCGATTCGCAAGGCCGCGACGTTGGGAGTGACATTAATGTTGGGGAGATTGGCAATGTACACAAATCTCCCCTGGGGCTCTCCGGCTACTGCGACCGGGTAGCCTGGTGTTGAGAAGCGAGGTAGCGCCTCCGCCAGCGTTCCGGCCTCCGGATTGATGACCATGATGGATACGGTTCCATCAAAGTTGTTGGGAACGTAAATGAGCTGCGCGAACAGGCTGCTCCAGGGAAGGGCAAGCGCTAAGATAACGGCTCGCGCAGGCCACGACAGGTGGAGGTGCAACATCTCCAACTCCTCGGTCCTGAGTTCGCGAATCGCGGCGGATGGCGAATTCAAGATTCATTTCCGTATTAGCCTTGCGGATTCCGCGTTCATGATACTGCGCCACCGGGCGGAGGTCCAGCAGCCCACGGCAGAAGTTGGGAAGGCTGAAGGCCTGCCCCGCCTTGGCTCGCAACCTGTTGAGCGATAAAGGTGGCGTTAGCGGTTTCGTCTGCGCATGCCGTTATCAAAGACTTCTGCCACGGGCTGTCGATTCGCTTAGTTTTCCAAATAGCGTATAACTTGGCGATCGGTGGGCGCTAATCGCTCAGGTTCGAAAAGCAGCGAGCGGATTGAAAAACCGCTGCACGGTCCCAAACTGTGCCAGTAACGCCGGCTTCAACCGACCACGCAGGAGGAACGGACATGATCCGCGGTCGTGCCTCGTCACAAGCGCCAGGGGCAATAAAACTTTAGCCTCGCCGCAGCGTCAGTCGGGAAACTAGACGCGGCTCTCGGCGTGGTGCCTTACGTCGATTCCCTTGGCCAGGAAAAGCACGTCCTCCGCGATGTTGGTGGCGTGATCGGCGATGCGTTCCAGGTTGCGAACCACCGACAGCAGACTCATCGACTGGCGGATGTTGCGTGGATCATGTTCCATGAAGCTGAGCAGTTCGTGGAAGCTGGCGTTGCGGAGATCGTCGACGGCGTCGTCGGAAGCCAGGACGCTGCGGGCAAGGTCGCCATCGCGCGCGACAAAGGCATCGAGACTTTTGCGAACCATGGATTGCACCAACGCGGCGATATGGGGAATGTCCACCATTGGTTTCACGATCGGTTCGTGCAGCAGATCGAGAGCGCGCTCGGCGATATTGACCGCCAGGTCGCCCATTCGCTCCAGGTCGTTGTTGATCTTAATGGCGGACACGATCAACCTGAGGTCGGTGGCCATGGGCTGTTGCAGCGCCAAAAGGCTGATCGCCAGGTCGTCGATTTCAATCTCGATCTGGTTGACGCGCGCCTCATTAGTGAGCACCTCACGCGCCAGCAGTTCGTCTTTCTGTACAACCGCTGTAATGCTGCGATAGATGGCCGACTCGACCAGCGAACTCATTTCGAGGAGCTTCGCTTTCAGCTCCTCCAACTCTTCTACAAAGTGACGCACGTTCGTTTCCCTTCCGTCCTGATGATCAGCCGAAGCGGCCCGTGATGTAGTCTTCGGTTTCCTTCTTGGCGGGTGTCTTGAAAATGACCTTGGTGGTGTCGAATTCGATCAGCCTGCCAAGCAGGAAGAAGCCGGTGAAATCAGCCACGCGTGCCGCCTGCTGCATATTATGCGTCACGATGACAATCGTGCAATTGTCCTTCAACTGAAATAAAAGTTCTTCGATCTTCGCCGTCGCAATAGGGTCGAGAGCGGAGCAAGGTTCATCGAGCAGGAGAACCTCCGGATCCACCGCGAGCGCCCGCGCGATGCAGAGGCGCTGCTGCTGGCCGCCTGAGAGGTCGAAAGCCGATTTGTGCAGCTTGTCTTTGACCTCTTCCCAGATCGCGGCACGGCGCAGACTACGCTCCACAGTCTCTTGCATCTCGGATCGCCTGGCGGTGCCGTTAATCCGAGGCCCGTAGGCCACGTTATCGAAGATCGATTTCGGGAACGGGTTCGACTTTTGGAAGACCATTCCCACGCGCCGCCGGAGGTGTGAGACCTCCATGGGGAAAATGTTCTCGTTGTCGAGCAGAATCTCACCTTCGATGCGGGTCAGTCGGATGGTTTCATTCATCCGGTTCAGCGTCCGCAGGAAGGTCGATTTACCGCAGCCGGACGGGCCGATCAAGGCGGTCACTTTGTTCGTGTGCACGCTCAACGAAATGCCGTGAAGAGCCTGGAAGGCCCCGTAATAGAAGTTCAGATCTTTGGAGACCAGCTTCGGCGCACCAACTGTGGGCAATGGGGTGGCGAGCGCCGGCTCGGGGTTGTTCAAAGCGGAAGAATCTAAGGATGGCACAGTTTTCATCTAGGTTTGTGGGAGAACCCACTAGCAATGACGGTACGGGCAGTAATATTGACCAGCAGCACAAGTGCCAGCAAAACAAACCCGGCGGCCCAGGCTTGCCGGTGCCAGTCCGGATACGGCGCGATGGCGTACGTGAAAATCTGGACGGGCAGGGTTGCAATGGGTTGATTCCAGCCGGGACTCCAATATTGATTGTTCAGCGCCGTGAACAACAGGGGCGCGGTTTCGCCGGCCACTCGCGCGAGGTTGAGCATCATTCCGGAGATGATGCCGCGCATAGCGGCGGGCACAACCACGGTGGCGATCGTCCTCGCTTTACTCGCGCCCAGCGCCATGGCGCCTTCGCGTAAGGAAACCGGAACGGACCTCAGGAACTCTTCGGTACTGCGCAAGGCAATCGGAATCATCATGATTCCCAAGGCGACGCCTCCGGCCAGCGCCGAGAAGTGGTGCGTCTTGAGAACAATGAGCGTATAAGCAAAAATGCCGATGACAATGGACGGCACGCCATTCAGAAGATCGGTTGTGAAGCGAATAACGAAAGAGTAGGTGACGCCTCCGTACTCTGAGAGGTACACGCCGGCCAGGAACCCGATGGGCACTCCAATCAGGGTTGCGAGCAGCAGCACTTTGCCGCTGCCGACGATGGCGTTCGCCATGCCGCCGCCTACTTCGCCGATGGGCACCGGGAGCTTCGTGAAGAAATCCCAGTTCAGGTCGTGACCGCCTTTGAAGAAGAGGTATGACAGGACGAAGATCAACGTTCCGACGGTGAAGAATGTAAACACACCCGTCATCGCCAGCATGACGCTGTTGGTGGCCTTTCTTCGAAATGAGAGGGATGCCGTCATTTTGTTCCCTTGGCGGTGGTCGCCATAATCAACAGACGCGCCGCACCGTTAATTACGATCGTGAGGGCAAAGAGGACAAGGCCGAGTTCAATGAGCGCGCTGCGATAGACGTCTCCGCTGGCTTCGCTGAACTCGTTCGCGATGACCGCGGCAATTGAATAGCCGGGCGCTAGCAAGGAGTGCTGGATTTTCGGGGTGTTTCCGATCACCATGGTGACGGCCATGGTTTCGCCCAGAGCGCGTGCGAGCGCCAGAAAGATGGAGCCGATGATTCCAGTGCGGGCGAAAGGCACGACCACCTGCCACGTCGATTCCCACTTGGTGGCGCCGACCGCAAGCGCAGCCTCGCGCAGATCGCGCGGCACGGCCAGCAGTACTTCACGAGAAACCGAGATGATGAATGGGAGCACCATGATGGCCAGCACAATCGACGCCGAGAAGATGCTGACGCCAAAGAAAGGCCCCGAAAAGATTGGTAGAAAACCCAGGGTCCCCTTGAGTGCCGGCACTACGTAATCCTGCAGGAAGGGCACCAGAACGAAAATACCGATCAAGCCAAAGATTACGCTGGGCACTGCTGCCAGTAGTTCGATTAAGAACGTCAGCATGTCAGAGGTTCGCGGCGGCGCCAGTTCAGCAAGGAAGATGGCGGCTCCCACGCCAAGCGGAACCGCGATCAGCAGCGAAAGAAGCGAGGTGACGATGGTTCCGAAAATGAAAGGGGCAGCACCGTATTGGTCGTTAATCGGATCCCAGACGGAGGTATGCAGAAACGACCAGCCAAACTTGGCACGCGAGAGCTCCGAATGGATCCACAACTCATACACGAGCAGACAAGTGACGGCGATCACACTCGTCGCGCACAAGAACACGATCGCCCGCGCGAATTGATCGCCGTTAAAGATCTTGTGCCAAAACAGCAAGGCCCGCCCTTCCGGGCGGGCGCCTCGCACCATGTTGGCTGATGTTGCCATTCCTATTTTGCGCCGACCTTCGCGAAGGCTTTCTTCTCCATTTCCACTACGTTCTTAGGCAGTTTCGCGTAGGAGAGCGCTTCCACTTCGTTTTGACCGGCGTCGACGTACCAGTTGAGGAAATCCTTGATGGTTTTCAGCTTGGCAGGGTCGCTGATTTGCGACGGGATCAGCAGCCACGTGAAAGTGGCAATTGGATAAGCGTCCTTACCGGGGGCATTGACAATAGACACCCTGAAATCCGGCGGCATATCCTTCGAGCTCGCGGCTGCGGCGGTAATGCTCGACAGGCTCGGCTTCACGAAATTCCCCGAGGAATTCTTCACGTTCCCGTAGCCCAAATGATTGGTCAGCGCGTAGGTCAGCTCGACGTAAGCGATCGAATACTTGGTCTGCTGAATCTGTCCCGACACGCCATCGCTACCCTTGGCGCCGAGACCGGTCGGCCAATTGACGGATGCGCCTTTCCCCACTTTCGACTTCCACTCTGGGCTCACGGAACTCAGGTAATCCGTCCAGCAGTAGGTTGTGCCGCTCGCCTCCGCGCGATGCACGACGACGATATCTTCCGCCGGGAGCTTGACTCCGGAATTTGCGCCCGCGATGGCGGGATCATTCCACTTTGTGATTTTGCCCAGAAAGATTCCGGCCAGCGCCTCGGGTGTGAAATTGAGACTAGCCTTGACGCCGGGAATGTTGTACGTGATCACGGTCGCCCCTAGAACGGTGGGGAAGTGCAGGACCGCAAAACCGTGCTTGTCCTGGAACTTCTTCAACTGCTCGTCATTCATCAGAGCATCGGAAGCGCCGAAATCAACGGTGCCTTCCGTCACCTGCGTTATGCCCGCTCCGGAGCCCAGCGGCTGATAATTGATCTGAACATCCGGATGAGCCTTGTGGTAATCACTGAACCATTTCGAATAGATTGGCGCCGGGAATGTCGCGCCCGCGCCATTGATCAGTGTCTGGGCCGAGGCGAAAGTTCCCGTTACGAATAGGACAGCCGCCGCGCAGCTTCCGAGGAGATTCTTACACACCATAACCCTTTCTCCCTTTCCTCACTTTGTCATGTTTTTGTTACGAATCCATTACAGCCGTGTCTCGGGGCGTTACAAGCCGTTTAGAGCGGCTTGTAACGCAAGATCGCGAATATTTTTTGCCGTTTTTTACTTAAGAGTGGGCGCGGAGCCGGGCAGCGTGTAGCGCAAGTTCACAAAGCCCATTTCCAAATGCGCGTTGCCAGGCGCCGTTCCCGTTACCAGCCACGGATTCCGCTGCAGCCAGGAGAACTGGAACATGAGGTTGAGAGCACCCCACTTGGCGTCCTTAGCCAGCGTCGTGTTGGTGCCGAAGGTGACCTCCTGGATTGCGCGATTCTGCCCGTCGTTCGAGATGGGACCGTATCCAATCAGAGTTTTGCCGTTCGCGTCGAGAGCCAGGTTTCTGGAAATGTAGACGCCGCCGTAGTAGCCATAGTAGAGAGTCTTCCCGATCGTCGCTTCCAGTCCGGTGACCGTGGAGGCGGAGTGCACCAGCGACAGACTGCCGTCACCGCGAATGATGAAATCGGGAGCCTGGCCGAAGATATAGCGGCCGCCGCCCGAGCTCCAGTAGTTGTTGGTGATGAACCGCAGGCCCTTCACGAGTTCGAAATTCATGTTGATGGAGCCGCCGCCCCCCGCCTTTGTGAAGTGCGCGAACGGAGGAGTGCTGCCGGGGAAAGCAATCTTATTGGTAATCTCGACGCCGGTGATTTCGAAATGGAATTTGGAGCTGGGATCCAGAGCCAGCTTGGCGATGATGTCGGGATGCACCGAAGCAGCCTGGATCTGGCTGTTGCCGTTATTGATCTGGCCGCCGAGAACCGCGCCGGAAACGGCATTTGCGGTTCCGGAAATCGCAGCCGGAAGCACGGACGCGCTACCGCCGTTGCCGCCTCCGACATAGGGCTCGGAGTTCTCCAGGGCCACGGCCAAAGCCGCCTTGTTACCCCAGTGGTAAGCTCCGCGGAATCCGGGAATGCGGCCCCAGGTCAGGCCGAGTTGGTAATTCACGTCGACGTCTTGCGAAAAGAAGATATCGCCAGGCAGCGGCGAGACACCTTTACGGTTGGGGGTCATCAAGCTCCAGGACTGGCCCGCGAGAAACTCCCAGTTATTCCGCTGTACGTCGACCCAGTAGAGACGCATGCGGAAGACATACGGGTTGCTGCTGACAGCGAGGCCACCGTTGGGCGGTGCACCGAGTTGACCCAAAAAGTCTGACTCCCAATAGCCCAACACCTTGGTGTTGCCGAACATGGAGTCAAAGCGCGCGCCAAGCCTCGAGTTCTGGATGCTGAGACGTGTTTCGGTAAGCGCGCCAGCCTGGGTATTCCCATAGGGGACGCTGCCGAAATTTGTACCGATCCCGCTGCCCGTATTGGTGGAACGTGAAACCGACGTCATATCCATAAAGCCAACCGGCGTGATGTATGCGTTTCCGATCTTCAGTTGTAAGGGCGCCGAGTCGGTTTGACCGCCTTGCGCGCTGATGACGGGAGGGGCGAGCGTCGTATTCACAACGGCGGATGGGATGGGAGCAACACCGGGGGGAAGGATGGGTCTCGTGCTTGCAACTTCACCGTATCCAGAGACGCGGGCGGTGCGGGCGTCGACCGGCTTCGCTTCGTCCTTCGCGTTTTCTGTAGAACGCGAGGCAATGGTCTCTTGGAGCAACTTCTTTTGCTCCTCCAACGCGCGGCGAAGCTCCTGAATCTGCGACTGCTGGTCGGCGAGCTGGGCCTTGAGGTGCGCCATATCAGTAGCCGCATCCTGTGCTGGAGACGGTGCAACGAGGAAGCCTGCGACGCAGGCGAATATGCAAGCGCGTGTTAACGCGGTTCTAATCATTTGCTCTCCTGTGCTGGTTTTCTCAATGAAGATAGCGGCCCATTGGTTACCTCGTAATGAACGGCGAGTTACGATTCAGTTAACTTCTCGGCCGTCAACGTACCATAGCACGGTGGTAACAAAATGGTAAAAGTAGAACCTTTGCCCAATTGACTCTCGACGGAAATCTTTCCGCTCATTCGTTCAATGACGTGACGCGTAATGGAAAGCCCTAAACCGGTGCCTCCAACTTCACGCGACCTGGCCTTGTCCACGCGGTAAAACCGCTCGAAAATGCGGGGCAGATCCTGAGACGGGATACCGACTCCATTGTCGGCTACGGATATTGCCACCTGCCCATCTTCAGTTGACCGGGCGCCTACACGCACTTCACCGCCGCGGCGATTGAACCGGACAGCGTTCGTGATCAGGTTGAGAAGCGCCTGTTCCAGTCCAAACTTGTGACCGGTTACACACATCGCGGGCACGATTTCGTCTCGTATGAGAGTGATGCCGCGGCGGTCCGCTTCCGCCTGTACCGCCGCAAATACGTTGTTCAGGGCCTCACCTACGGAAACGGTGTCCGGCTCGCCGGGATCTTCGCCCGATTCCAGCTCCGACAGGACGAGTAGATCGGAGGCGATGTTGTTTAGGCGCGTGGCGTTGGAGCGGATGATCTCGACCATGCGGCGGTTAATATTCGCGTCGTCGAGGGCACCATCGAGCAGCGTGTCGGAGCATCCGACGATGTTGGCAAGCGGCGTGCGCAGTTCGTGCGAAACGTTCGCCACGAAGTCTTTGCGGATCTGCTCGACGCGCTCGAGGTCGGTGATGTCGTGCAGGATGGCGACGGCGCCGCGGCCATCGGGAGTATCGAGAGGCGCAGCCTGGACTTCGAAATATCGCCCCCGAGCCGCTGAAATCTTCAGGCTCTTCTTGACCTCGGTGCCGCTGGAGATGACACGGGAAAGGATTTCCTGCAGATCGGCATCGCGGATGAACTGCAGAAAGGGAAGCCGTTCAGGAACCGGGGTGCGGAATCCTACGGCGCGGGCCATGGCGTAGTTGCAGAAGATGACGCGCAACTGGCGGTCGACGGCAAGCACGCCTTCCGCCATGCTCGAAAGGATAACGTCGCGGCGTGCAGACTCAAACCGCCAGCGGTCCAGCAGGTCGTGCACCTGCGCGGCGAGATTGGTGAGGGAATGCTCCAGCGCGCCGAGCTCGTCGTCGGGCTCTATGAAGGGCTTGTCGGGCGCACGGTTCTGAAGGAGGTCCTGCGCCTGCGCTTTCAGCTTACTGACGCGACGGGAGAGGGAGCGCGAAACGCGATAGGCAATGGACAACCCCACGGCGGCGCTGCCGAGGCAGATCATCGCGACCCGCTCGCGCAATGCGACGCCGGAGTAATGAACGATGCAGTAATCGATGGCCCAGGTCGCGCCGAGCACTAGCACGAGGGCAGCCAGCATCAGCTTGCGATAGAGGGCCGACTTCATGTATCGCAGCCCTTAGCAGCCCGTGGCTGAAGTCTTTGAGAGCGGCATGCGCAAGCGGATCCGCCTGCGCCACGTTTATGGCTCAACGGGTTGCAAGCCGAGGTGGGGCAGGCGGGGCAGGCATTCAGCCTGCCCGAAGCCCAATGCCGATGGGTTTCTCCGTAAGGGACAACCCGGCGAAAGCGTAAGGCAGGACTGGGTTCACAGAAGTTGAGAGCGGGTACCCCCGGCTTCAGCCGGCACATGGCCAGCCTGAAGGCAGTGTTACAGCGGTTTTCCTCCACTTTCGCGGACCAGCCGTCGATGGCGACAGCCAACCTCTTCATAACGCCTCGATGAGTCCCGCCATCAACGCGGTCCGATCGGCAATGCGGTCCACGAGAATGCTCTCGTGCGGTGCGTGTGCCCCTTCGCCTACGCCGCCAAGTCCGTCGAGTGTCGGGGTACCGACTCCCGCCGTAAAGTTTCCATCGGACCCTCCGCCGGTAGTCGACTCCTCCAACTCGATGCCGATCTGCGCCGCCAATTCATGCGCTGTCTTGAACAGCTTGCGTATACCGGCGGAGCGTTCCATAGGTGGGCGGTTCAGGCCGCCTTGCAACTCGATCGTGCAGCGTTTATCGAAGACCCGCAGACCTTTGAATTTCTTATCGAGCACGGCGGCGTCACGAGCACGCAAGATCCGGATATCGACTTCCGCCCGTGCTTCGGCCGCGACCACATTCGTGCGCGTACCTCCGGAAATGATCCCGGGATTTACCGTAATCCCGCGATCGAAATCCGTGAACGTGGTGATGCGTTCGATCTGCCGCGCAAGCTCCACGATGGCGGAGGCCCCGGCCTCAAAATCCACACCGGCGTGAGCGGCACAGCCCTTTACGATGACAGTGTAATCGCCCACGCCTTTGCGGGCTGTTTTCAGCTTGCCTTCCATGCCCGTTCCGGGTTCGAGCACCATCACCGCCGCGCTCTCGCGAGCGGCCTCCTCGGTGAGTGGACGGGAAGCCTCACTACCGACCTCTTCATCGGGATTCAACTGCAGAATGACGCGACGCATTACCGGGCGATCGGCTTCGCGCAAGGCCCGTATGGCGTAAATGAAGAACGCAATTCCCGACTTCATGTCGAGGACGCCGGGTCCCCACAGGCGGCCCTGTGAATTACGAAACGGCATGCCGGCGAGCGTGCCCATCGACCAGACCGTGTCCGAATGCCCGAGCGCCAGCAACTGGCCATCTCGCTTGCGTCCTGGCAAGGCAAATTCACAACGCAGAATCTTTCCGAACCGGCCACCGGGGAGCGTGCGCACCCTCGCCTCGCCTGCCACCTTCGATGCCACCAGGTCGACAAATCGGTTCACAGCGGCAGCGTCAAAACTGGGCGACTCGCATTCCACAAAGTCACGGATCAGCTTAATGATGTCGCGCTGATGAGCCTGCGCGTAGGAAAGGAAAGATTGCATCGCCTGCTATAATAGCGGTCTCCATGCCCATCCTGGATATTCAGGCGATCCGGGACATCCTCCCACACCGATATCCCATGCTTCTGGTGGATGCGATCGTCGAACTTGAAGCAGAACGCATCGTCGGTATTAAGAACGTCACGGCTAACGAGCCGTTCTTTGTGGGACACTTCCCCGATTTTCCGGTAATGCCCGGCGTGCTGATCGTCGAGGCCATGGCCCAAGTCGCCGGCGTGCTCGTGTTGAAGCAGATCCCCGACCGGCATTCGAAACTGGTGTTGCTCGCATCGGTTGAAGAAGCGAAGTTTCGCCGCCCCGTGCTCCCGGGTGATCAGCTTCGCATCGAGATGAAGGTCACCAGGCGCAAAGCAACCGTGGCGAAGATGTACGGCACGGCCACCGTGGACGGCGTCGTGGTGGCAGAGGCCCAGGTGATGTGCAAGCTCGCGGATAAAGAGCCGCCACGCGCTGAGCCGTAATGGCGATTCATCCGACGGCGGTTGTCGATCCCGGCGCCCGCATCAAAGACTCCGCCGAGATCGGACCGTTTTGCATCATCGGAGCGGATGTCGAAATCGGCGAGCGAACGCGATTGGCGGCGCATGTTTTTGTCGAAGGCCCGGCCACAATCGGCGAGGAGAACCTGTTCTTCCCGTACACGACCGTCGGCGTGGCCCCGCAGGATCTGAAATATCACGGCGAGCCTTCGGAAACACGCATCGGGAATCGCAATAAAATTCGCGAGTTCGTCACCATACATCGCGGGACCGAGGGCGGCGGCATGATTACCAGCATCGGGGATGACAACCTCCTGATGGCCTATGCGCACATTGCTCACGATGCCCGTATCGGTAGCCACACCGTAATCGCGAATGCCGTGACGTTCGCGGGACATGTGGTGGTTGAGGATTGGGTTGTGATCGGCGCTTTCAGCGGACTCCATCAGTTCTGCCGTATCGGAAAGCACGCCATGATCGGCGGTTACAGCGTCATCACCCGCGACGTTCTGCCGTACTCGATGACCGTCACGCCGCGAGACGCCAAGTTGTTCGCCGAGAACAAGACCGGTCTCGAGCGGCGTGGATTTTCGACGGAGGCGATCGGCGTTTTGCATAAGGCGTTCCGGCTGCTGACGAAGGCGGATCTGAACACCTCGCAGGCGATCGAGCGGATGAAGGCTGAACTGCCGGAGACCGCGGAAATGCAGGAATTGCTCGGCTTCATCGCATCGTCCGAGCGCGGTTTCGTGAAATGAGCCGCTACGGACTCATTGCCGGTAATGGACGTTTTCCACTGTTGGCTCTCGAAGCGGCACGGCGGTTAGGCGACGAGGTGATCGCGATCGGCATTCGCGAGGAAGCGCCGCCTGAAATCGAGGGCCTGGCGACGCGTTGCTATTGGATCTCACTGGGCGAGCTGGGCCGGCTCGTCGAGATCTGCAAGGAAGAGCGGATTTCCGAGATCATGATGACGGGCCAGATCAAGCATGTCAGCATTTTCTCGTCGATCCGGCCGGATTGGCGTCTTTTCAAGGTTCTCACTTCACTGAAGGAGAAGAACACCGATGCGCTGATCGGAGGCGTGCAGAAGGTTCTCGATGAGGAGGGTATCCACCTTACCGATTCGACCGCTTTGCTGAAGCCGCTGCTGGCGGGGGAAGGCGTGCTGACCAAGCGGAAGCCCACTTCCGACGAGGAACGAAATGCCGCATACGGCCGCCGCATCGCGAACGCACTGTCGGGGTTGGACGTCGGGCAGAGTGTGGCGATTTGTGAGCGGGCCTGCGTGGCCGTGGAGGCCATGGAAGGCACGGATGCCATGCTGCGCCGTGCCGCCGCTCTCGTAAACGGAAGAACGCTCACGCTGGTAAAGGCGTCTCGCAGGCGGAAGCATCTGCTGTTTGATGTTCCCGTGGCCGGGCCGAACACGATCGATGTTATGCGGGAGACAAACGCGACGTATCTGGCGGTGGACGCCGGACGGACGCTGTTGCTGGACCGTGAGGATCTGCTTGCTCGGGCCAATGCGGCGGGTATTGCCATTAACGGTTTCGTCCCGCAAGAGTAGGGCCCCATTCAACCCGGGGCGGTTCACAACCCGCCGCAGGCTGGCAGCCTGCATCACTTGGAAGACTACCGCTGTGCGCGCCGTTCCCAGGAACCCACAGTCCGCTCAAGACGGGCGGCTAGTTCGTTATCTCCCTGGCGGATCGCCATCTCCATCGCCCGCTTGCCCGTCGAAACAGCATCGGTGAGGCGGCCCATTTCGGCGTAGGCGGATGCTAGCGTCGCGAAGATTGAAGCATCGGCCCGATTCGATAACTTCTCCAGATGCGGAATCGCTTCCGCGTTCCGCCCCTGACTCATGAGGACGCGAGCAAGATTGAATCGATAGTCTAGTGAGTCGGGGTTCACCTGCAATGCTTTCTCGAATTGCGGGATGGCCTCGTCGGTCCGGTGCGCCTTTACCAGCGCTACGGCCAGATTGTTGTATGCGTCCGCATTGTTGGGGTCGACGGCAAGGGACTTCTGGAACTGTTCAATGGCTTCGTCCAGCCTGCCTTCTTCGGCCAGCAGTCCTCCAAAGTTGCTGTAGGCCTGCGCGTCACCGGGTTTAAGTTCGAGCGCCTTTTGAAAATGCGGGATCGCCTCGGCGGGTTTTCCTGTTTTGGCAAGAGCGATTGCGAGATCTATATGAGCAGCGGCATCCGCGTTGTCGAGCTCCAGTGCCTTTTGAAACTGCTCAATCGCCCCGTCGAGGCGCCCAAGCCGCGCAAGGGAGACGCCGAGGTTGTAATGAACTTTCGACTCCCCCGGATCGAGGGCCATCGCTTTCACCCACAGTTGGGCGGCTGCTTCGTACTGCTGCTTCCCGGTCAGATCCAACGCCTCATCGAAGAGCCGGTAATATTCCGTGGCGGGAGAATCGATCTTCTGCAAACCGTCGCGCGGAACGTTGACGAACTCGGGAATATTCACAGCCCGATTTGCCGCTGTAGAGCCCTCAACCAGGATCGGCGGGCTGTCCTGCCCGTTCTTATCTATGTGAGTCAGGTACATCTGTGTGTAGGGAGAGCGCGCCTTGGAGGAGAAAACCAGCCATCGGCCGTTCGGCGAGAAGCTGTGCCAGGAGTTCATGTGCGGCGTATTGCACAACATACGCCGGGGGGCTCCGCCTTTGGCCGGCACAATAAATAGCTCGCTATCAGGACGCATTAACTGCCCATTGCGGCACTTGACGAATACGATCCAGCGGCCGTCCGGCGACACTTTCGGGAAGTTGTTGCTCATTCCGTTTCCGGATGCGCCCTGGATTGGCTCGGCCTTGCCGCCCTTCCCCTTGTTGAATGGAATGCGGTAGAGGTCGTACTGTATTTGCGTTTCGTTGGGGTCGTTGGCATGTTCGGCCATCGCCTGGCCTTCCGGAAAAGGATCGCGCGCCTTGGCTCGGGCAAAAACGATGTACTTACTGTCAGGACTCCAGAAACCGTCGGTCTGCACCAGTTCCGGATTATCGGCTCCCGGTAGCGGCTGCAGCTTTCCGGTCTCGCGGCTGTACCATGCCAGGATGCCTCGGGTGGGATAGAAGACCTGGAGATATCGATAATCGTTAAAATTCACGACGTAGTATTTGCCGACGGTGTCATATGTGTCGTTCGGACCGGTAACCCGAGGATCGTTGATCGTATTGACGACATATCGGCCATCGGGAGAAACCTGGGACATGAACGCGACTCGAAGACTGCCTCCCAACGGTCCCTTGAAAGAACTCCACTTCACGATGTCTTCCTTGCGAATGGCGGTTTGCGGCTTGACCGACACCATCGCGTAAAGGCCCTTGTCGTTTTGCGGACCGTCCACGTCCAAGCCGAGGGTCTTCCCATCACGCGAAAACGAATGGCAGTTGGCGCAGGTCGGAAAGCCATCGATCAGCTTCCGGCTCGCGGATTCATCGATATACTTCAGGCGCCAGGTGATGAAATGCATGGCCTGCGGTGACAGCGGCTTGATGACGCCTTTGACCGTCTCCGAAGGCATCAACGGCACGTCGCGGTAAAAGATCGGAGCTCCGACTGGATCCTTCGAGGTCGATATGCTCACGCTTCCGCTCGAAGCCGGCTGCGTCATCGCCTCGTCGCGAAAGCCTGTGATCGTGATGGTGGCCGGTTTACCGGCGGATTGCTTCTTGATGGCTTCCCAAGTTTGTGAGGAGGGCTTCCACGCATGTGCGGCGGTTTGTTCCGGCGTAAGCTTCGGCAACTCGTTTGTCTCCCCAACGCAGCGGGGATCGATTTCGCCGATTTGCATTCGTTCTCCGGCTGACGTCATTTGAATAGGGGAGGCTTTCCCGGCAAATTCGATGTCAATCCGCCAGCGAATTACCGCAGGGTCGGCAGCATCGCGCCAAAGAAACGTCGGCGCAACGATGTCGGGAGGAAAGATGGAACCGGTCAAAGGGTAGTCGACAGTTATTGCGGCTAGCCGGCTGTTGGGCGTGGCGATTTGCTGATGGCGTCCTCGGTCACCGGCCCTGACGGCGGAAGAGGAAAGCAGAACCGCGAGGAAGAGTAGGCCGAGGCTGGACCGCCTCACGATCGGCCCTCCGGCGGATTAACCACGCCATCAGGCCGCATTAGCAGCACACCCTCATGTTAGCCGATCGATTGCAAGCGATGACGCCAGCGGCCACCGGCGCAGGCAATATTGCGTCGTCGAGCGACTTCAGACAACCCCAGTCGTTAGCTGCCAAATCAGGCCGAAGTCCATAAACGGACCCCGACACGAATCAGAATTGAACACCCTGCTATCAACAAAATAGACCCGATGGCGGGCAAGACAAAACCCATTCCGTCGACTCCTGGTTCCAGGGCCGACACGTCCGGGTCGTCAGGGCAATAGGCCACGCGAACCGCCGTACCCACCGGCAGGTTACTGGGCGCCGCCTCCTCCGCGCCGTCATTACCCGCCCTGTGGACGGTGCGAAAACGGCGCGTGGAGTTCACGTGCTCGATTCCCGCGACTTTGTATCTGTAAAGAAAGCCCGGCGGATATACAGGCAGTTCCTGTTTATACTGTCGGTCCATCATGGCTGCGTAGCCCACATTCACCTCTACCTGCCCATCCACAGTAGACCAGTTGCGGCTGACGTAAGCCCAATAGAGGCCGGGTAATCCACTTGCCAGCGCCAACATTCCCAAGCTGGTAAGCGCGCTTCCCAGCACTGCCATTCCCACGCTCGAGAACAGAAATTCCACGTTCCTGAAACTCGGCATCGCCGGCGAGGGCGACCGCTCCCGCACGTACCCGCCTTGCAGTTCCGCACGGCCGGCCATATCCTTGAACACTCGGCCTGAATCCGCGGCCCGCTCCATGCCGCGCGACATCGCGGGTAGGAGGCACAACCAGACAAAGCCTGGAAGCAGGATCGACAGGGCTACCCCGATGCTCCGGAACGCTTCCGCATGCATTCCCGGACGCAGCACCGCTGTTGAGGGATCGTTTGGCCTGTAGGATACCTTCACCGGCACCCCGTCCGGATAACGCACACGCTGCAGCCCGGCCTCGGTCCGATCAAATGGGTGCAAACTCTTGCCGAACGAGATCAGGTCCGTCGTGTACTCAACGCCATTCACGGGAAACCGGACAATGGCGCGTGTGGAATATACGACGTCGGAGCGCTTGTCCTCGATCCTCTCGATGCGGCCCTCGGCTGTGGGCCATTGGAGGCTGGCGACGGAGAATCTCAAGTTCCGGACGCTTGCTGCCAGCAGGTAAAGTCCGCGAAGAACAACGAGGGCCACCAGGATGGCGAATAAGAGCTTGGGCATGGGCTGTCCAGCGAACGGGGTGGCCGGCAACTCATTATATATACGGATGCTGATTTGAAAGCGCGGATCACCGATGGAGCAGGCGGTTTTCCGCGGTGAGACAAGACTGGAGGTAAGGCTGGAATCCTGCGCACCGGTTCGTTACCGGTGCAAGGCGGGTTTCAAACCCGCCGCTGGAGTTTGGCCCTTTTTGACGTATTCTCGGCTAAGCATTGCAGTACAGTAGGGCACTGGAAAGAGAGGGCTTGAATTTCTGCGGCTTCGTGGTCGACAGTGCCTGTGAT